>Ga0180436_10000011_pt1 | contig 195143 bp, 174 predicted proteins | sample SS_ome_2_FD_132434 | JGI IMG/M metagenome (GOLD analysis project Ga0180436, IMG submission 132434) | Hypersaline lake sediment archaeal communities from the Salton Sea, California, USA - SS_3_S_2 metaG | ecosystem: Environmental > Aquatic > Non-marine Saline and Alkaline > Hypersaline >...
CCCTGAAAGCACTGGAACTCCGTTTGCTGAATCGATCAGGGGAGTCCTTCGCCTCCTAAAGATGCGCAACACCTGGTTGCTGGCTGTGATTATCATCTGTGCCTATTCCGGGTATAAGATTACCGATGATTTCTCCCTGTATGCCAGGGAAGTACTTGGTTTTTCTGAGGCAGGTGCCGCCGGGCTTGGAACAGCGGCATTGTGGATGCGCGCACTGGTGGCTATTCTGGCAGGATACCTGGCCGACCGGTACAGCAGAACAGATGTGATCACCTGGAGCTTTGCTCTCACCGTGATTGGTGGTGCGCTTGTCGGCTTTAAGATCTTCAATGGAAGTACTGCATTACTTATTATGAACCTGGCTTTCACAGCTGTAGGGATCTATGGTGTACGGGCACTTTATTTTGCGGTGATGAAGGAGGCAGGATTTCCAATTGCACTTACCGGTTCTGCAGTGGGAATTATCTCATTTGCCGGCTTTGCTCCTGAAATCTTCATGGGCCCCGTGATGGGACATTTGCTGGACAGCTTTCCGGGGGTCACCGGACATTCTTATGTGTTCATCCTGTTATCGGTTATAGCCCTGCTTGGCTTGCTGGCAGGCTTATTATTCCGCAGGTCGGCCCGGTTCTGAGTGTCGCATCTGCAGATCCAGCAACATCCAGATATTACAGGTAGTGTGTCCGGAATTACCCAGGGGGCCTGGTAGATTTCGAAATCCCAGTTTTTCATAAATGCCAACTGCTTTGGAAAAATGGGGCATGCTCTCCAGGTAGAGTCTTTTGTAAGCCAGCTTCCTGGCCGAATCAATGCAAAGCTCCATCATTCTTCTTCCGGTACCCCTTCCTCTTTCTGAGGAAGCCAGATAATACTTTACCAGCTCGGCACAGTCGCTTTCCAAACCTTCGGTAGGATAGATTCCACAACAACCTACAGGAATACCTTTGGCCTCAGCCACCCATAAGACGGATCCGGGATGACGAAACAGACCATAGAGATCGTCTGTCGTGGGATCAGAAAACACGGTGCCAAATTGGGGAGCATCATGCTCCAGGAATACCTGTCTGATCATTCTGGCCAGGCCTTCATTGTCTTCCTGTTTTACTTCTCTGAAAACTATCGGGGATTGCATGGCACTAAAAATAGCATTTCTGATTCAAATTCATTTACTTACAAATAAAAAGTGCCATGAAAACAAAAATCAGAATCAAGGCTGTCGGGACTCTTGTGTTCATATTGATGTTTCCTGTTCTTATGACAGGATGCAAACAGGCTGTGGCAGGGCAAAAGGGTACTGATAATCCGGACCAAAGGGCCAAAGAGATTTATGATGCCTATTGCGCCAATTGTCATGGAAAGGACCTGCGGGGAGGAAATGCACAGAGCCTTCTTGACGGGGTGTGGCAGTTTGGGGATGGCTCCGGGTATGTGAGTATGAACATCAAGTATGGCATCCCGCATCTGGGGATGCCTTCTTATGAAAATTCCCTGGATGATAAAGAGATCAAATTGCTGGTGGACTATCTCTACAGGGAACAAAAGCGGGCAGGTGTTGAAAAACCAGATCCACCCCCGCAGCTGGAAAGCATTGATTACACCATGGGATGCGAAATCTGGGTGGATAAACTGGACATCCCCTGGGCCCTTGTTTTTTTGAACAAGGATACAGCACTTGTCACCGAGCGACCAGGGAATTTGAGGATGATTGTTCAGGGGAAGTTAATCAAGGGTTCGGTGAAGGGCATTCCGGAGGTGCTTGCAGAAGGCCAGGGAGGACTGATGGATGTGAACATTGACCAAGCTTACAAGGAGAATGCCTGGATCTACCTCTCCTACAGTCACCGGATTGAAGCACCAAATGGAGAAGACCGGGCTCCGGCCATGACCCGTATTGTTAGAGGCCGGATCCGGGATATGGAGTGGGTGGATGAACAGGTCATCTACGAAGCTCCGCCTGAAACCTACAGAACCACCAGGCACCATTATGGCAACCGCATCGTTTTCGACCGGAAAGGCTATCTCTACTTCAGTATTGGAGACCGCGGAGCACAGGATCAGGCCCAGGATCCAACAAAACCAAATGGCAAGATTCACAGGATTTTCCCCGATGGAAGTATTCCGGACGATAATCCCTTTATCGAGGAGGGACTGGCCACGATATTCACCTTGGGGAACAGGAATCCCCAGGGGCTTTCGGTGCATCCGGTCACCGATGAGGTCTGGGAGGCCGAACATGGTCCGCTGGGTGGGGACGAGTTGAACCTGATTCGTTCCGGGCTTAATTATGGCTGGCCGGTCATTACCTACGGAAGCAATTACAATGGCGTGCCTGTTTCGGATTTTACCCGGAAAGAGGGATATGCTCAGCCGGTCCTGTACTGGAAGCCTTCCACAGCAGTTTGCGGAATCGAGTTTTACCAGGGGGAGGCATTTCCGGGGTGGAAGAACAAGCTTCTGGTGGGTGCATTGAAGTACGAGGAGGTAAGACTGCTGGATATTGAAGCTGACAGGGTGATGCACCAGGAGGTGATCTTTAAGAATTATGGAAGAGTGAGGGACGTCGGCCTCGACCCGGAAGGGAACATCTACATTGTACTTAATAAACCAGACCGGATCGTCAGGCTTACCCCACTGTCTGAGCGGACGGGTCAGTAAATCCAGATAACTTCAAGAAAAGCTTACTATACCATGAGAAATAGTCATTTATTCGTTGCCTTTCTGATCTTTATAATTATGCAAAGCTGTACCGAACCTGAACGTACCTATGTGACCGTGGTTTTTGATGTGGAAGATTATATCTCACCAGTTGAAGAAGGGGTGGATGAGATTCCCCTCTGGCTGGCTGAAACCATGACAGAGGTAGGAGTCACGGGAACCTTTTTTGTGATCGGGGAGAAGGCTCGTTCCCTTGAAGAACGCGGAAGACGCGATGTAATTGAAGCCATGGCTGCCCACGATATCGGAAGCCATACCAACCTGGGTTCCATCCATCCTACCGTTACGGAGATCCTGGAATATGCGGATTGGGACCAGGGCGTCCAGGTCATGCTTGAAAATGAATCACTTGGATTTGAGGAGCTTGAGAGGATATTCGGGGTTCCGGTAACTACCCTGGCCCGTCACGGGGGGTCCTATGGACCCCAGCTGGTCTATGCGCTGGGACAGATGGGGAAGGGCTACGTTTATTCACCGGTGCAGCTTCCCGGGAAGCATGCTGTCTGGTTCTGCAATACCCTGAATTTCCACGGCGATTATGGGGCTTTCGACGATGTCTATTACAAGGATGAATTGTTTAACCCTGTGTTTGACAAGCTGAAGGAAAACTTTTTAACGGATATTGAGGGGGTGGATATGATCTCCTTCTTTGCCTGTCATCCCACCAAGGTCAGAGCGGAGCAATTCTGGGATTTTAATTTTTATGAAGGAGCCAATCCGGACAGGGACAGCCTCCAACCCCCATCCCTTCGGCCGGCAGAAAGCATGGTAACCGCCCGAAAGAATTTCAAACGTTTGATGCAGTTCCTGAAGGACCAGGAGCAGATCGAAGTGGTCACGATCAGCGATCTGATGGATCGGTTTGCATACCAGCCTGATTATATTACCGGGAAGGATCTTCTCAGGATTGCCGGTGAAATCACTTCCACCGGTCAGGTTGTATATGACGATGTGTATTCCCCTGCAGAGGTATTTTCAGCACTGGCTCAATCACTTCTGGAATACGGTCAAAGTGGTAAGATGCCTGGAAAACTTCAGCGTGAAAGTCCCCTTGGGCCCATGAGCATGCCACCGGAAGTACCCGGTATTTCATCACTTTCTTCTGAGCAGCTTATTAAACTCTCGGTCCAGGCTATGGATTCTATCCGAAACCGCGGATATCTGCCTTCAGAGCTAATGGAAGGGGACGGGAGTATCGGAACCGGATCCCTTCTTCTCTTGTTCAGTACAGCCTACCTGGATATTGCAGGAAAGAAGGAAAGGGAAAGTTATCAGGTAGTCCCCTTCGATCCCTACCCGAAGGAAAATGAAGAGATCATTATCTCAGAGGTAGAGAGTTACAAACACTGGATCGTGCACCGGACCGACCTGGATATGGCGCATCTGGCTGAAATGACCCGGAGGCAGCTCTGGACACTGAAGCCGGCACATGAGAAAAGGTAGATTCCTGGCTTATCTGAAAATGAAATAAGCCAGGAGCAGCAGTCCGCAAATAATTGCAATCAGAAACATCAGGATCAGGCGCCTGTTCCTATTGCGTTGTTCCTTCAGCGTCAGCCTACTGATCGCATCCTCGTCAATCTCATTCAGACAACTTTCCAGTTGTTTTATCTGGAAATTGTGTTGAGCAATCTGGGCGTATGCACCCAGGGCGAAACCGATAATGATGGCAGCACTGAATACCAGGTAATCATCCCACTGGAAAGGCCGGATCTCTCCGTATTTGAAATAGAAGTAGTAGATCATGCCGGATAGAATCAAGAGGGCATTGGAGAGTGCTCCCACATAAAGCGATTTGATATATCGCTGATGGTAGAAGTTAATTTTATCCTCCAGGACAATTCTGACCGTCGGGTCCGATGCCCCGGCTTTAGGAATTTTCCCTGCCATAAGCCATTGGAAACGGATGGCCCAGGCGATGAGCAGAAGGATCCCGAGGCAAACCAGGATAAGAGGAAGGTCATTTTTGAAGAGTACTATGATCCCCACTAAGGATAGGCCGATAACACCTTTGAGAACAATATCGAAGATTAATCCTTTCCTGAACAACTGGCTTATATCTTTGGATTTCCTGCTCAGAAAGCCTTCAATCTCTTCTAAGGATAATCTCTTATCGTCAAAACTGTTTTCATTTTTCCAGGCGGCTTTAATCTTATCTAAATCTATGGCTTTCATCTTATTGGAGTTGTGTAATTATTTCAGCCAGCCTGGTCCGGATGCGAACCAGCCTGACACTAACATTCTTCACAGTTATTCCGATGGTTTCTGCGATCTCTTCGTAACGCTTTTCTTCAAGCCATAATAGAATGATGGCCTTTTCTACTTTTCGCAGCTTTGAAATGGCCTTGTAAAGGAGCTGAATTTCTTCAGAAAGCTGATAGGAGTCGGAAGGATCGTAGGGAATTTCGGGAGAGGAGGATGTGTCAAGTAACAATCCGGGCCGCCTGGTCTGGTTGATTGCCGTATTTAACGCAACACGGTACATCCAGGTAGAGAATGCAGCATTTTCAAGGAAGGAGGGATAAGATTTCCACAATTGCAGGATAATCTCCTGTTGCAGATCTTCCCGATCTGCCCTGTTTTTACAATAAACAAAGCAGATCTTGTGAATGATACTCTGATGTGCGTGTATCAGTTCAAGGAAGTGTCGATGGGTCCGTTCATGTGTCATTGACCAATAGTTCTTTCTCGGTTAGTCAATGATCCGGACCAAAAACTACAAAATATACCTGACTGTTTTGTTTTCGATCATCTCCTGCAGCTGATTGAGCAGGGCCCGTTCATGTGGATCAATATGACCATCTTCTGCGGCAATTTGCAGAATGGTATCCATTTCGGCACGGGTAATTTTCTCATCATCAATGGCTTTTTCTATCATTTTTCTCAGCCGTCCGGCACTTTCGGAAACTTTCATAGGGATATTCAGGTTTATTTTATTCTATAAAAATAGCAGGAAAAAGCTTCTTACAGAATTGTTTTGGACAAAAAAAAAGCCTGTCAAAACTGACAGGCTTCAAATGCTGTAGGGTCAAAATGTAGTTATACTAATTTGACGTTTGTTGCGCTCAGTCCTTTTGGACCTTCTTCTACATCGTAGCTAACTTTATCGCCTTCAGTGATTTCGTCGATCAATCCGCTTTGATGTACAAAAACGTCTTTACCTCCTTCTTCAGGGTTGATAAAACCAAAACCTTTTACATTGTTGAAGAATTTTACTGTACCGTTACTCATAACTTTTAATTAAAATGAAACATAACTCTTACTAATAACAAGCGTAAAGGTAATTTGTTTTCCCGGATTACAACTTAATTATTCTTCTGAAAGACAAATATTTACCATTCAGGCCTATTTTGAGCATATAGAATCCGGCTTCCAGGCTGCCCGTTTCAAGAACATGAGTGCCTATCTTACTACTTATCAGGCTTTGTATTTCTCTCCCCCGGGAATCATATAATATAATTTCAACTTCTCCCACCTGGTCCATTATTTTAACATGCAACTTATCGTGTACCGGATTCGGATAGATACTGATGGCCGCGTGATTTAATATCTTAATCTCTTGTTCTGTTCCAACCGCGTTGAGGCTTACATTCCACTCTATCTCGACTTGATGGTGGTAGCTTGCATCATCGAGAGGTCTTAGCTGGTACGAAGTATCTGTCACAGTAGCTTTCACCCTGTTTAGTCCCGAGTTAAGTTCGCTTTTCAGTATGCTGAGGGAATCCATGCCTGCACCTATCAATACATCGTTGAGATACCACAGGCTTTCCAATGATGTTGGTTCCGGATGGTTCAGATCAAGTTTAAACAGGATGGAGTCAGAAGTCATCTCAAAGATGTTGGTCCCCGGCTCATATCCCTTAAGCGGTGAAGCCTTTTCATAGAGAGCTTCAATAATTCCCTCCCTGCAAACAGCACAGAATGGCTCTCCAAGGTATCTCATAAGGCAGTTTTGATGGGGTCTGTACCATGTTGGAGATTCAGTATGTGGATACAGCCCGATGTCAAAGTCCCCATACCAGTTTCTCCACTTTAACTGTTCCAGATCGGTTTCCCGGGTCATATTGATGGCTTCCCTGGCATACTGGATCCCTGCCCAGTACTCATCGGCCAGGTCTGCAAAAGAGTGTCCAAGTTCATGCAGGGCTATTTCCGGAGAATCCTCATGCATGGATGTTGTGGCCACCCAACCTCCTGATCCCCCGTAGGTGGATGAATTGACCAGCATAAACACCTGGTCGTAATTGGGGAAATTATTGGCAAGTACCGTTGAGATTGCGGTATTGTTTGTGGCGACCAGCAGGCGGGCAATACCTGCGTATCCAAAGGTAGATCCAAAATAGTTATCAATCAGCATGTCCGGATCTGTGGCTGCGCCCTGAACATTGGATGGTACACTGATGGAGAAGGCATTAAAAAACCTACTAAATCTTTCAAAAGGATCTACTGTAAACAGCAGGTCGGTATACTCTGCAGCGATATCTCTGAAATCCTGTAATTCGCTTTCCAGGAATCCATCCCCCAGGAATACCAGGTTGATGGGATAGTCCACATCGCCCTGATACAGTATGGTGTCGACGGTGAAGGTCTGGCTGAATATCTTCTGTGGAGCGGTAGTCAGGATTAAAAACGCTATTACCATAGATTTGTAAAGTTGTTTCATTGGATCTGAGTTTTTAAAAGGAGCGTTCCTTCGTTATCCTTACCTAGAAATCTATTAAGCAGTATGGAACCTGCACCGGGCTCGATCTGTAATCTTATGCTGAATTGCGTACTATCCAGATGGATCATTTTATATTCAAGCTGACCGGCATCATTAACAAATTCGACTGATTTGTCCAGGGGATTGGGAATATAGCGATGGGTCATGGTTTGTTGATTTCTGTCCAGGACAAGGACCTCAAGGTCATCTTCCTTTGTCTGGTCCACCTCTTTCATGAGATCTTTAATTGTTCCCTCTCGAATAATCATATTGATCAACTGAGCGCTATAATTTGCACGTGTACTATCTCTTGTAAGCTGATAATTCAGAAACAGGATTCTTGAAGTTTCTGCGCCATTGTTTTTTTGTGAATCTGAACTTTGGGTATTCTTGGGCGGATTGCATGCTATCAGGATGGATAACAAGATCAATAATAGCAGAGCCGGTATTTCAGTATTTCGCTGATTCATCCGATTGCACTTGCTGGGAAGAAGCAGAACGGTTAATAAATACGAGCATTATCAATTAGGGCAGCTATAAGTTAGACAAATCAACTGAAAGAAAGAAGCCTTAACTTGTATTTAACACATCTGCATATGTTAAGGCAATTCAGTTGCAATGGGCTCAGGTGGAACTTTTTACCTGGCTTACATTGACAGGAGCAGATATATTCCCTAAATTCAGAAGGAAATGGTGAACTCATGAATAACAGACGAGATTTATTAAAAACGCTGGCCCTTCTTCCACTGGCAGCCTGTACCCGGACAATGAATAATGAAACGTTCGCAGATTTCCCGGAGGCTGCCCCGGTTCCCACAGGCTGGCAGCCCGATGGCCGTACGCTCAATTTGCAGCCCGTTAAGATTAGGAAAGTCAAAGCCATTCTCACTGCCCCCTATGGGATTGAACTGGTCATTGTGAAGGTTGAAACCGATCAGCCCGGGCTGTATGGCGTGGGTTGTGCGACTTTCAGACAGCGGGCACATGCGGTTGCCCTTGCCATAGATGAGTACCTGGATGATTTTTGCAAAGGCAAAGATGTGAGCAATATTGAGGATATCTGGCAAACGGCCTATGTAAGTTCCTACTGGCGGAACGGTCCTGTGCTGAACAATGCCCTCAGTGGTCTGGACCAGGCTTTGTGGGACATCAAGGGGAAGATGGCCGGAATGCCCGTGTACCAGTTATTGGGTGGAAAGACAAGATTTGCCGTGGATACCTACACCCATGCATCGGGCCCCAATCCTGAAGCGGTCATGGATGCTGTGGCGAAATACAGGGATCAGGGTTTCAGGCACATTCGGATGCAGATGGGGGGCTACGGTTCCACTCATTTATCCGATACCCCGGACTACAAGCGCTATGGTTTTGGTATGCCCGACGACAATACCCTGGATGCCCAGGCTTATAAACGGGGAGTGGTGGACATGTTCCGCCTGGCCAGAAAGCGATTTGGCGATGATATTGAGCTGCTGCATGATGTGCATGAGCGGATCGAACCCATGGATGCCATTGACCTTATAAAGAAACTGGAAGAGTACCGGCCCTTTTTCATTGAGGATCCGTTTTCCCCGGAAAACATGGGCTGGTTTAAGATGTTGCGCCAGCAAAGTGCTGTTCCCATCGCCATGGGCGAATTGTTTAACAATCCCCATGAGTGGATTGAACCCATGAGCCAGCGAATGTATGATTTCATCCGGATACATATTTCCCAGATCGGGGGCATCACTCCCGCCATGAAGGTGGCCAGGCTGGGTGAATGGTTCAATGTGCGTACTGCCTGGCATGGTCCGGGGGATACATCACCCATAGGACATGCTGCCAATGCACATATTGACCTGGCTGTATGGAATTTTGGGATCCAGGAGGCAGTGAGGTTTAACGATCTCACCCGGGAGATATTTCCCGGTACCCCGACCATGGATAAGGGTTATATGTTTGTCAGTGAAGCCCCCGGCCTGGGCATTGATATTGATGAGGAGAAGGCAGCGAAGTATACCCTGCCACATTTCAATTATAACTGGACCCAGGTTCGAAAGCAAGATGGCACCCCGGTCAGACCCTGATAACATTAATGATTCGCATCAAAAATCAGACAAATGAGAAACAGAAGAGAATTTATTAAATCATCCGCCCTGCTGGGAGTATTCGGTATGCTGCATAACTGGGCTTCAGCGTTGCCAGTTTCAGACCGCCATGGAAGCATGCTTCCCCTTCGGAGGCTGACAAGGAAGGGTGAAAAGGTTACTGCCTATTCGGTGGGTGGATGGCATCTGGGCAATGTGGATGACGAAGCAGAGGCTGAACGCATGGTGGAACTTTCAATGGACATGGGGGTGCGATTCTTTGATAATGCAAGGGGGTATCAGCGTGGAGGATCGGAAGAACGAATGGGGCGCCTCCTGGTGCCCAAGTACCGGGATCAGGTGTTCATTATGACCAAATCCCACGCAAGAACCGGTGAGCAGGCCAGAGAGCACCTGGAGCTAAGCCTCAAAGCACTGAAAACGGAGCAGGTGGATCTCTGGCAAATTCATACAATCACCACACCCGAAGACGTGGATCAACGCATTGCGAACGGAGTCGTGGATGCTTTCCTGGAGGCCAAAGAAAAAGGAAGGGCCCGTTATATTGGTTTTACCGGTCACCAGAGTCCCCATACCCTCCTGTATTTCCTCAAATGGCTTGAAGAACGCGGATTGGAAATGGATACCTGCCAGATGCCTCTGAATGTGTTGGATCCCAGTTTTGAGTCCTTTCAGAAGCAGGTGCTTCCTGTGCTTCTGGAAAAAGAATATGGGGTTATCGCCATGAAAACCATGAGTGGAGGAAGCATGATGGGAAAACGAATCGATACCACCCCGGACTGGATCAAGACAGACATGATCCCCGACCTGGTCCTTGAGACCGGGATCACTCCGGCCCAGCTGCATCAATATGTGTATTCACTTCCTGTTTCCAGCCTGGTGAGCGGGTGCACTACGCTGGCAGAACTGGAGCACAACATTGGTGTCCTGCAGAAGTTTAAGAATCTCAGCGATTCAGATATGCAGAAGCTGGTGAAAGTTGTTGAGCCCTATGCCGGCCTGATTGTAGAAAACTATAAGCGGGTGCTTGATGTGTGATAGCATATTCACAGCTAAGCTCCTAAAATGGTTTCATGAATAAGTTTAGTAGTGTACTGACCGATCTGCCTACCCTTCATCACATTAAGCCATGTAACCAAATCTTACTGTTATGAAATACGGAGTAAACAGAGTAACCTTAGTTGGAAACGTGGGGGAGGTACCCAGAGTATCAGAACGGGATGGGGAGGCTTTTGTGGCCAATTTTCCACTGGCAACCAATGAAGTGTGGCGCGACAAAGAAGGCGAAGAGGTTCGCCGGACCGAATGGCATCGGATCGTGGTCTGGAACAAGGCTGCTGAAATTGTAAAGCAACATGTTACAAAGGGGGATGCCCTCTATGTGGAGGGGAAGATCTCCACCAATTCATGGGACGATAAGGAGGGGAACAAGCATTACAGCACGGAGATCATTTGCGATAATTTCCTCTTCCTGTCACCCAGAAGCGTTGAGGAGCCTGTGGAGCAGGCTTAGATGCAAGCTTTAATTTTACATCTGCTACTGGTATTCTTCAATGGGGGCGCATGAGCAGACCAGGTTGCGGTCGCCATAGCCATCATAGATGCGGCTTACCGAAGGCCAGAACTTGTTTTCCTTAACCCAGGGCAGTGGGAAGGCAGCTTTTTCTCTTGTATAGCTTCGGTCCCAGTTCTCGCTGAGCAGGATTTCGGCGGTATGGGGCGCATGCCTGAGCACACTATCATCCGTTTTCAGCTTTCCATCGGCTATTTCCATAATGTCTTTATGGATATCGATCATGGCCTGAATAAAGCGATCCAGTTCGGCTTTGGATTCACTCTCGGTCGGCTCCATCATCAGGGTGCCATGGACCGGGAAGCTCAGGGTAGGGGCATGGAAGCCGTAATCCATCAGCCTTTTTGCAATATCGGCTTCGGTGATATCGGCCATGGCCTTGAATTTCCTGCAATCCAGGATCATCTCATGAGCTACCTTCCCTTCTGTTCCCGTATAGAGAATGTCATAATAATCCTTCAGCGAGCTGGCCACATAGTTGGCGTTAAGGATGGCAATTCGGGTTGATTCTGTGAGTCCTTCAGTACCCAGCATGCGGATATACGCGTGTGATATGGCCAGGACTCCTGCACTTCCGTAAGGAGCTGCTGCCACACTGCTGATCCCTTTCATCCCACCGGTCTCTACCAGTGGATGGGTGGGCAGGTATTCGACGAGGTGACTGGCCACGCCAATGGGGCCAACTCCGGGTCCGCCTCCCCCATGTGGAATTGCAAAGGTTTTGTGAAGGTTCAGATGGCATACATCGGCTCCGATATGAGCAGGACTCGTCAGTCCCACCTGGGCATTCATATTGGCACCGTCCATATAGACCTGCCCGCCACAGTCATGTACAATCCCAATGATCTCACAAATGTTATCTTCAAAAACCCCGTGGGTGGAAGGATAGGTGATCATGATGGAGGAAAGCACTTCCCTGTTGGCTTCAGCCAGTTCCTTTAGATGAGCCGTATCGATGTTGCCATACTCATCACATTTGACCACTTTTACCTCCAGACCGGCCATTACGGCACTGGCCGGATTGGTTCCATGTGCCGAGGCCGGAATAAGGACCACATTTCGCCCGGCATCGCCCCGGTTCTTATGATATGCCTGGATCACCATGAGTCCGGTATATTCCCCGGCTGCTCCCGAGTTGGGTTGAAAGGAGATGGTCTCAAACCCGGTTATTTCTTTCAAGGCCTGCTCCAGTTCATTGATCAGCTGGTGGAATCCTTCTGTCTGGTCGATGGGTACAAAAGGATGTATGCTTGCAAATTCGGACCAGCTTACCGGCATCAACTGCGAGGCCGCATTGAGTTTCATGGTGCATGATCCCAGGGAGATCATGGATTGTGTCAGGGAAATATCCTTCCGTTCCAGCAGCCTGATGTAGCGCATCATCTCGGTTTCGGAATGATACTTCTGAAAGGCAGACTGTTTAAGTATGCTTGATTTTCTGGCAAATTCTTTTTTGAAAGAAATTGCTGCATCCAGATTTTCCTGGAAATGTATTCCCTTTTTAACTGCCACGGAGAATACTTCGAGGATCTCGTTTAGTCGCACCTCGCAGGTGCTTTCATCTGTGGAAAGCTGAACTGTTGCTTCATCGGGATAATAGAAATTGATTTTCCGCTCTTCAGCGATTTTACGTAACTCTTCTGTTTTGAGTCCGTCGGGAAGCTCAACCCTGAGTGTGTCAAAATAATCTTTGTGTTTAAGGGTGTATCCCAGTTTAAGCAATTGTGAAGCCAGATAGGAGGCACCGGTATGAATATTGGAAGCGATCCGTTTCAGGCCTTCCGGCCCGTGGTAAGCCACATACATACCGGCCATACTGGCCAGAAGGGCCTGGGCTGTACAAATATTGGATGTGGCACGTTCCCTTTTGATATGCTGTTCACGGGTTTGCAGTGCCATGCGCAGAGCTGGCTTTTCATTTACATCTATGGACATGCCTATGATCCGGCCCGGAATATATCTTTTATAACTCTCTTTACACGCGAAATAAGCTGCATGGGGTCCACCATAGAACATGGGTATTCCGAAGCGCTGGGTGGAACCCACTACCACATCAGCGTCCCATTCACCCGGAGGCGTAAGGAGCACAAGGCTCATGATATCAGCTGCCACTGCGACAGCAATCCCCTTTTCATGTGCCGATTTAGTAAAACCTTCATAGTTCCTTACCTCCCCGTCAGCTGCGGGGTATTGAACTATGGCTCCAAAAAAGGCTTCTTCCATGGGAGCTGTCAGGTAGGATCCGAATTCAAGCTCAATGCCCAGTGGCCTGGCCCTGGTTATTAATACTGCTTTTGTTTGGGGAAATATGTTCTCATCTACAAAGAATCTGTTCCTGCCTTCTTTGACGGCGGCCCTGGGCCGCGCATTGTAGAACATGATCATGGCCTCTGCTGCAGCAGTAGCCTCATCCAGCAGGGAGGCATTGGCTATCTCCATACCTGTCAGTTCCATGATCATGGTCTGAAAGTTCAGCAGTGCTTCCAGTCTCCCCTGGGAGATTTCCGCCTGGTAGGGTGTATAGGAGGTATACCAGTTGGGATTTTCCAGGATATTGCGCTGAATTACGGGAGGTAGTTTGGTATTGTAATATCCAAGGCCCATATAGGTGCGGAACATCTTATTTTTTGAGGCCACCTCTTTCATTCGTTCCAGGTAGCTCTGTTCATCAATGGCTCCGGGAAGCTTCATTACCTGGTCTTTTAAAATGGAGGTGGGAATGGTAAGGGAGACCAGTTCATCCAGGCTTCCAACTCCAATGGTGTTCAACATACTTTCTATCTCAGGCTGCCGGGGGCCCAGGTGACGCTCACTAAACAGATCAGATCTCATAAAAGGAATAAATTATTTACCACTACTAAGGCTTACTGAAGCGCAAATATAAAGAAACCTTCGCTTAAAAATGTTGAAGGTTTTCATGTTGTTAAGCCATGGTCAGGAAGGGATTATTTGAAATCTCATCACCAACACTTGAGGAATCGCCATGGCCCGGATAGACAATGGTTTCGGGGGGAAGGGTCAGCAGCCTTTTCCGGATCGAATCAATGAGTGTATCGTAGTCGCCTCCGGGCAGGTCAGTTCGGCCAATACTTCCCTGAAAAAGTGCATCCCCGGTAATTACAAATCCCCCCGTTGATGAATAGAAGCTCAGGCTGCCGGGAGAGTGCCCCGGAACCAGGATGGCCAAGAGGGAGTCGTTTCCTATTTCAATAACTTCATTGTCGGCTATGGGTTTATCTATCCCGGAAAGGGCTTCAAGCTTAAGGCCAAAGACCTCCCCCATAAGAGGTGCATTATTCAGCAGGCCGGATTCCTCAGGGTGGGCCCGCAGCGGACAGGCATAGGCAGTTTTCATGTGCCGCATGCCAAGTACATGATCCACATGGCAATGGGTATTTATCTGACCGATAACATTTAATCCCTTTGAGGAAATATAGGTGTCAAAGGAATGGACCTCGTCAGGAGAATAAAAAGCCGGATCAACAACCATACAATCTCCATTGGTGTCCCTGACCAGGTAGGTGTTGACCTGGAAAGAATTAAATACAAGTGACTCTATGTGTAGCATATTATTGGTTTTTACCCCTTAATAAGGGAACAAAAGAGAAATGACCATGCTCGCTGCGTTTGAAGTGGTCTTCACTTTCTCTCACCACCCGCACCATTCTCTGGCCTGCCCGGTCGCCCTCGGGAACCACCAGAATCCCTCCAATTGCCAGCTGATTAAGCAGAAGCTTTGGAATTTCCGGGGCTGCAGCCGTGATCAGGATCCTGTCAAAGGGTTGATAGGCAGGTAAACCCTCGTAGCCATCACCATAAAAGAAAATTGGTTTATAATTCAGTGGGCCCAGTGTATTCTGTGCATCCAGGAAAAGCTGGCGTTGTCTCTCAATGGTGTAAACACGGGCACCAAGTTCCAGCAGAACAGCAGTCTGGTATCCGGATCCGGTTCCAACCTCCAGGACTTTCAGGTGCTTTTTCACCTCCAGCAGCTCAGTTTGAAAGGCGACCGTATAGGGTTGGGAGATGGTCTGACCGGCAGCAATCGGGAAGGCCTTATCCGTGTAGGAAAAGTTAACGAAACTGCTATCCATAAATAGATGCCGGGGTACGCGACCCAGGGCATCCAGCACATCCTCATTCATTATTCCTTTGGATCGAATGGAGTCTATGAGCTTCTTTCTTAAGCCTTTATGTCTAAAACTATCTTCCTGTTCCATCTGGATGGACAAATATAACGGATATTCTTAAACATATATGGCGTTTTTTTTAACTCCTGATGCAATTAAGACAGGAGAGTTTCAGTTATAAAAACAGAGGTCGACCAAACTGAATGAAGAACCAAAGAAAACAGAGAATTCTCTACATTTTATTTGATTTCCTTGCAGCCATGGCTGCCTGGGTCCTCTTTTACCTTTTTCGTAAGGTTTATATCGAACCCCAGGTCTTTGGTTTGGCCGTTCCCATTACCCTGGGACCAAGGTTCTGGACAGGAACCATAGGTCTTCCCTTTGCCTGGATCCTGCTCTATTATTTTACCGGGTTTTATAAAGATATGTTTCGCCGATCCAGGCTGGACGATTTTGTTCATACCCTGACCAGCACTTTGCTGGGTGTGGTTGTGATTTTTTTCCTTCTTATCCTTGATGACGTCATTCTGAATTACACCAATTATTACAGTCTCGCCATTACGCTCTTTTTACTTCAGTTCACCATCACTCTGGTCCCAAGAATGATCCTGACCAGCAAAATGGTGGCAAAGGTCCACAGGCGCGAAATCGGGTTCAAAACTGTAATGATCGGAAGCAATGAAAATGCTGTGGATGTATACCAGGATATTAAGGATCAAAAACGCTCCAATGGATATGAGATACTGGGTTTTTTAAATGTGAAATGGAAGGAACATTATCAGCTGCAGGACCATTTGCCCCACCTTGGAGGCTATGAAAATATGGAGTCTATCTTACAGGAGCACCAGGTGGAAGAGGTCATTATAGCTCTGGAACCTCCTGAACATGATAAAATCGGGAATATTGTGAACAGACTTTCCATGCTTGATGTCAAGATCAGTGCAATTCCGAGTATCACCGATATTCTTACCGGAAAGGTTAAAAGTACTACGATCTTCGGAACCCCCCTGCTTGAGGTTAATCAGGATGTGATGCCGGCATGGCAGCAAAATGTAAAGCAATTGATGGATATTGTGATTTCCATTCTGGCATTGATTTTACTGATTCCTTTAAGCCTGGTCATGACCATTGGAGTGAAGATTTCCTCACCGGGCCCCATCTTATACAGACAGGACAGGATAGGCAAATTTGGCAAGGAGTTTAAGATCTATAAATTTCGCTCCATGTATCACAATGCGGAAGAGAATGGTCCGGAGCTTTCCTCGAAGCATGATCCCAGGGTAACCCGATTCGGACAGCTGATGCGGAAACACAGGTTCGATGAAATTCCCAATTTTATCAATGTGATCCGGGGGGAGATGGCATTGGTAGGGCCAAGGCCCGAAAGAGAGTATTTCATAGAGAAAATCACGGAAATAGCACCTCATTATACACACCTTCACAAGGTCAAACCTGGAATTACTTCATGGGGCCAGGTAAAGTATGGATATGCAGAAAATGTGGAGGAGATGATTAAAAGGCTCAGATTCGATATTCTCTATATCGAGAACATGTCCCTCTTTGTGGATATCAAGATCCTCTTTTACACCGTGATTACCATTCTAAAAGGAAAGGGAGTCTAGGAATACCAATACCCGGGCTCCCCTCTTTTTTCAATTGATCTATTCCGGATAGCCGGTTTCTAATAGAGCCCCCTGCCTTTCAGTAGTGCATCTATGGTGGGTTCTGCACCCCGGAAGTTCACATACATCTCCATCTCTTCTCTGGAACCGCCTTTCTCCAGGATATTAGCCCGGAAGGAATTGGCCGTGGTCTGGTCGAATAGACTGGTCTCGACGAAGGCATTGAAGGCATCCTTATCCAGCACCTCCGACCACATATAGCTGTAGTAGCCCGCAGAATACCCACCGGCAAAGATATGCTGGAAATAGTTGGACTTATAGCGTGGGATAATCTCATCAATCAGTCCGATCCGTTTCATGGATGCTTCTTCAAAATCATTAGCCACGATGCCTGCGGCATCTGTCAGCGTATGATAATCCATATCGAGGATCGATGCTGCCGTATATTCAACAGTTACAAATCCCTGGTTGAACTTACTGGCAGCTTCCAGTTTTGCGATGAGCTCATCAGGAATCACTTCCCCGGTCTGGTAGTGTTTTGCATATGTTTTTAATACATCGGGATGAGCAGCCCAGTTCTCCATGATCTGCGATGGAAGTTCCACAAAATCGGTTGCAACCGAAGTTCCGGAGACAGCCAGATATTCACATTTGGTGAGCATGGAATGGAGTGCATGACCGAATTCATGAAAGAAGGTAAGGGTTTCATCGAAGCTGAGCAGGGCTGGCTTGTCGCCTGTGGGCCTGGTAAAGTTCATAACGATGAGATGTACAGGTGCAATTTGCTTCCCGTCTAAAACATGTGCCCTGCGTATGCTGGTACTCCAGGCTCCGCCTCTCTTTCCTGGTCTTGGATGGAAATCCATATACAGAATGCCCAGGTGGGATCCATCTCCCTCCTTTACTTCGTAGGCCATGACCTCTTCATGGTAAACAGGTAGATCTGTACGTTGCTCAAAGGTGAGACCGTAAAGATTGTTTACCACATTGAAAAGTCCGTCTTTTACTGTTTCCAGACTGAAATAACTTCTGACCACCTCTTCGTCCAGATCATACTTTTCGTTCCGGATCTTCTCGGCATAGTACCACCAGTCCCATGAAGCCAACTTAAAATTCCCACCTTCCAGGTCGATCATTTTCTGCATCATATCCGCCTCCTCAATGGCCTTTTCAAGTGCCGGATCCCAGACCTGCATCAACAGATCATATACATTATCAGCATTTTTGGACATGCGTTCTTCCAGAACAAAAGCAGCATGGGTCTCATATCCCAGCAGCTTCGCTCGCTCGATACGAAGCTCCAGGATCTCGGTGATCAGCTTGTTGTTATCATATTCGTTCCCATTGTTGCTGCGCATAAACATAGCTTTGTAAATCTCTTCTCTGAGTTCCCTTTTGTCGGCATACTGAAGGAAGGGAATCCAGCTTGGCTTGTGAAGTGTAAATACCCAGCTACCTTCCATCCCGGCTGCTCTGGCGGCATCAGAGGCAGCAGATCGAACCGATTCGGGCAATCCAGCCAGGTCGGCTTCATTTTCAATTATAAGTTGATAGCTGTTCGTCTCCTTCAGGAGGTTGTCGCCAAATTGCATGGTCAGCATGGAGAGCTTCTTGTCAATCTCCTTGATCCTTTCTTTGTCCTCTCCCTCCAGGTTGGCACCACCCCTTATAAAACGGCGGTAAATCTTTTTCAGCACCATGTCCTGCTCCTCTGAGAGATCCAGGGATTCCCTTTCTGCATAAAGTACATTCACCCTTTCAAAGAGTCCCGGATTCAGGTTGATGCTACTCCCATGGGCGGTGAGGACCGGCTGGATTACCCTGGCAATGGAGTCCAGTTCATCATTGGTCTCAGCTGAGCGCAGTTTGAAAAATACACCATTCACCTTGCTTAGTAAGTCCCCGCTTTTATCCAGGGCCTCAATGGTATTGTCGAAGGTGGCTGCATCCTTGTTGTTTACGATGGCATTGATTTCAGCCTGTTGTAACTTCATTCCCTCTTCAAATGCAGGAATGAAGTCTTTGTTCTCAATCTTATCGAAGGGCGGCACCCCGAATGGTGTGCTATAGTCTGTCAGGAATGGATTCATGGATTCAGATTTTTCTGTGTTGCATCCGGACATGACCACCGATACAACAAGCATAGCTGCTACAATTTTTTTCACAATGTCAGTTTTTTGGATATAATTTGAAGCATGCAAGATAGGACTTATCACGGGTATAAAAAAGAAGGACTGCCATGTCGAGTAGCAGTCCTTCGGCAGAAACCTAAAGATCTTGATAATGGTAAAATTGCCTACAGCCGGTCAGGCACGATCTTAGATCTTGTCTGTTTCAACAATCCTTCCGAGAATATCGGCGTAGGGCATCATAAGGTATTCCTTCCCGTCGAATTCCAGTTCTGTTCCAGAAAAATTCTTATAAAAAACCACGTCGCCCACTGAAATCTCAGGATCTTCGATCCCGCTGATAGCCAGCACTTTTGCGAATTGAGGTTTTTCTTGTACGGTGTCAGGAATAATGATTCCCGAAGCTGTTTTCTCTTCTTTTGCCTCCATCTCGAGAAGCACGTGTTGATTGATTGGCTGTAACTCTTTCATTTTACTTTAATTTAGGTTTACTATAAGCGTCGAACTTATTTTATTTCAAGCAGCTGATTGATCCGGGCCTTATCAAAGCCGACAATCATCTGTCCGTTTATTTCTGTCTGGGGAACTCCCTGCTGACCGCTTCTTTTGACCATGGCCTCGGCTGCAGCTGTATCCACTGCCACATTGATCTCCCTGTATCTCACCTGATTCTGGTCCAGGTATGTTTTCAGTGTGGTGCACCAGCTACAGGAAGGAGTGGTGTAAACGGTGACCTGCTTACTCTTTCCGCTCTTTTCACCTGCAGATGCTCCCATTTCTTTTCCCGTTAAAATGGATTCGTAGGCCGATTCGGTCTGACACCCCTTGATGATATTCACCAGTTTCCCTTCCTCGAAAACGAGCAGACTGGGAGCAGTGGTAATATCAAAACGTTCATGTATATCCCGGACACGGCTTACATCGGCTGTGAAGAGGGAGGAAGAAACTCCTCCATCTAATTTCTCGAGTCTCTTCAAGGCACAATCGCTTTTTTCAGCACCTTCTTTATACAGGAGCAAAAAAGTCTTCTGTTCTCCTGAGATTCCCGAATCCAGCTCCTTAAACGAATTTACAGATATTGATTTCATTGTTTTTTGTTCCAGTTTTCAATGGTTCAAAGAAACAACAGGGACTTGGAGTTATCTGTAACTTTTGTCACATAAAGGGGAGTAATCAATCCGACCCCTGGAGAGCTTGATCAGCCCTTTTTTCTCCATCTGTTTTAAGAGCCTGGATATGACTTCCCTGGAGCTGTTCATGGCCAGGGCCACATCCTGGTGGGATCCCTCAAAGATTTTTAAGCCGGAGGATTGGAAGCGGTCGGTAAAGAATTTCTCCAGTCGTTCATCCATTTTCAGGAAAGCGATGCTGTCCAGTGCTTTGAGCAGCTCATCGAATCGCAGCTGCATGGAGTGCATCACGTATTCTTTCCAGGTCTGGTACTTTGTCATCCAGCTGTCGAGCAGTTCCACCGGTATAGCAATGGCAGTGGTTTTCTCTTCCGCAATGGCCTTGACCCGGCTGCGGGTCCGGTCCATACAGCAGATCAGGGATACGGTGCAAACTTCACCGGGCCGGAGGTAGTAGAGCAGCAACTCGTTACCCTCATCATCGGTGCGGCACACTTTGATCAGTCCCGACAACACGATTGGAAAAGACCTGATATACTGGTCTTCGCGTATCAGTTCCTCCTGGGCCCCGAATTCTTTGAGAGTGCCGGAATCGCTTATGGCTGATCTGAGTCCCGATTCAAAGAATGGGAAGCGTTTTTTTACTAGCTCCTCTACCATTTGTTTTTTTGCGAAGGTAGAAAGATTATTTATAAGGTCTCTTTCTCCGGATGGCACCTGTGCCTGGATCTGCCGGAGCGGATTGCTTTCTTTGGAGCAATTTGCCGTAAGCCATGACCAGGATTCCGGCAAAAAACGGGGAGTAAATGAGCAGGGCCGGAAGGTTCTCAAAAAGAAGTCCCGCATTTAAGGCAATGGAAAGGACCAGGCCAATGAGCGCCAGGATGAATCCGAACCGGTACCATTGCCGGGACCGGTCCGGTTTTCCCTGTTTTACAGTTTCGCTGAGTACACGTTCATCCACTTCCCGGATCAGATCATTGATCTCCCCGGCGGTCATTCCGGATTCACTTAGCTCTTTACGAATTGTAGAATAGCTCTTTCCGGCCATCTTTTGGCGGGCCAGCTCCTCAATTCTGTTTTCACTGGAACTATTCATGTAGTCTTATTCCTCTGCGACACCTTTCAGATATGTATCCAGGAATGCCAGGATCTGGCCGTAGCCTTTGATCTGGTTCTCTTTCTTGACGAAACCGTGACCCTCATCATCAAAGATGACATATTCCACAGGAACCCCATTTTCTTTAACGGCGGCTACGATCTCATCCGACTCCACCTGAAGTACACGTGGATCGTTGGCTCCCTGCAGTACCATCAGGGGCTTACTTACCTTGTGCGCATGGAACAGCGGACTAATTTCATAGAGTCGTATGGAATCCTCTGTGAAGGGATCGCCCAGTTCATCATACAGGGCTGTCCGGAAGGCTTCCCAGTAGGGTGGGATGGACTTCAGGGTCCGGAGCCAGTTGGTTACTCCAAAGAGGTTGACCCCCACAGCAAACTCTTCCGGCTGATAGGTCAGCGCTGCCATGGTCATGTATCCGCCATAGGATCCACCCATGATCCCCACCTTTTCCATATCAATATAGCCCAGTCCTTCCAGGAAACCCTTTGCTTTAACGCAATCCATCAAATCATCCTCACCGTGACGCTGGTTGTCCAGGTTGTAGAAGGTTTTTCCATAGCCCGAGCTACCCCTGTTGTTCACGGCCAGAATGGCATATCCGTGATTCACAAAGTACTGGATCAGGCTACTGAAGCCCAGCCGGCTTTGTCCACCCGGACCTCCATGGATCCATAAGAGGGCAGGCACCTTGTTTTTTGAACTAGCCTCGTGTGGTTTGTAGAGGATGGCCGGGATTTCCAGCCCATCATAGGAAGGATAACGGATCACCTCTCCTGCCACAAGATCAGCTTCATTAATCTCTTTGTTGAGGGTATGGGTTAAACGTATAAAGCCTTCTTTACCAAACTGGTGCATATAGAGATCCCCGGGTGATGTTGCACTCCCGGCATTCAGACGGATCAGATTTTCCGAGCGGGAGATGGATACCCCTGAAATATCTCTGTTGCCAAAGTCTGGCATGTCCACCTCCTCACCGGTGGCTGTGTTGATCACTTTTACAACGGTTTTGGCATCTTGATTGATCCCGATCACCTGGTATTTTTCATTGAAAGAGAAATAGGCATAGGAGACATCCCAGTCAGCTTCAAAAACAGTCTTCTTCTCCCCGGTCTCCAGGTGGTAGGAGGAGAGGTAGGTAAATTCGCTTCCTTCGTTGGAAAGGTAGTACAGATACTGGTCATCCAGTGAGAAATCGGATGGCGCATAGGTGGCATCTCCTTCATGTTCTGAAATATGTTTGATATCTCCTGTGCTCAGATCCATCAGATACATCTCGCTGTTAGATGTGGTGAGTTCCCGGGTAAGAGCCAGGTATCTTTCTGTATTGGAGAGACTTGCGGGAGTCAGATTCGTTGTATTTTCGTAAATCATAAGCGGCTCGAAATTCTCCAGATCCATCTTATACATATCGAAAAAGCGCGGATCCCTTTTGTTGGACATCAGGTAAAGTGATTTGAAATCGCGACTCCATCCTGCAAATTGGGAAGTACTGCCTTCCCATGGGGTCAGGTCTGTCACAGTACCATCCGGCTCTTGCATATAGAGATGGCTGTTTTCATCACCTCCCCGGTCGGCCGAGAACAAGAAGCGGTCATCTTCAGGGAAATAGGAGTTGGCAAAGAAAGACTCTTCCTCTGAAAAGGTAAGTTGTTCTTCCCCTGAGCCATCCACCTTGAGTGAAAAGACATTATAAATACCAGTCTGGTTGCTGGTGACCAGCAGTCTGGTTTCATCAGCAGAAAAACTGCCTCCTCCAATGGAGAGGTTGTCATAAAACTGCTCAATGGTGTAGCGGGTAATTTCAACAGGCTGCTGTGTGCAGGCTGTCAGGATAGCCAGTACGATAAGTCCAAGGATTTTTTTCATGGTTTGTTTTTTTAGTTGGTCAAAGATAGTGCAGACCTGCCAGAAAGTCAATCTCAGAATGCAAGCCCACACGTGCCGATTTAAAGTATATGTCACCGGCTCTGTAGTCTTATCCACAGGTAATTTAGTTTATTCCATGATTTCCTGCTTATTGTGATCCAGTTTTCGAATGGATTCCATAAGCGATGCTTCCGGTTCAATGGTATTGTGAATTCCCCAGAATTCAGGATCAAACTGGAAGGGTTCATCGGCGAGGACAATATTCCGTTTGATACGATCGGCCTGATTAATTTTCAGGCGCTGGTTTGGAATCAGATCTGTTATTGCCATTTCAATGGAGATTTTATATCTGGAGCTGATCCATTTTTTACGTTTTCGGACCTTCATTTCCACTTCTGCACGTACCTGACTAATGTAATACCTGTCCTGGACCGATCTGTAATCCACATGGTATCTGGCCATCACCGGCCGGATATTTATTTTGGGGGAATGACTTACAAGGAATAGCCCCGGTTCCTTATGGAGCAGATCCGGGTTAAATTCAAAATCGACTGCTATCAGCGACAGGCTCTCCTGATCCAGATAGATCTGCCCTTTAAAAAGTAAATCTGGGATTTCTTTTTTCTGATGAAAGCTAATCACATAGACCAGGCGGTCCCCGTAGGTCATCATATCGGTGAATTCCAGGTTGTACCTGGATTGAAAGTCCTCCTTCAGAAAATCTGGACGGTTTTTGATCACATCCAGGTTCATGGAGGTTGGGATCCCCGATCGCAGCTTGATGAAAACCGTATCCCTGGAAGTGACATCGATGATCTTTCTCTGCTTCACAATCCCCACTTGATCCTTGAATATCAAGGAAGCATAGGGACCTTTTGCCACATCCAGAACAGCTTCCGAATAGACCATGCAGTGATCATTGCGCTTGACAGATTCCCTGTAGAAAGCGGCCATGGTGGAATGATCGTCCAGGTAATTACCGGGAATTCTTCGTATGGCCTCCTGAAGCAACTTGACCGGATCGCTGTACCTGATGATAACTTCCTGAAGCGGGATCAGCTCCTTTTCCAATTCAATTTCCAGTTCCTCCTGAAGAGGATAACTTACAGGGTGTACCACGGATTTGTAGCCCATGAAGGATATAACAAGCATTGGATCAGGAAGGTCCAGGGGTAGCTTGAAAGAGAATTCCCCCTCCTGGTTGGCAATGGATCCCTGGCTGGTTTCCAGAAGAGCAATGGTTGCATAGGGAAGAGGCTTCCCTGAGCGCCGGTCCAACACCCGGCCCTTTAGCAGTGCCCGGTCGATGGAACTGCTTATGGGGGAAGGGGCAATTTCATTTATCCGGTAGATGACTATGTTCTTTTCAATGGATCTGTAATCCAGTAAGGGATCCATTAAGAGGGAGTCCAGTGCTTTTTTAAGTGGCAGACCGGATACCCTGAACTGAACCTTCTTCCGGCCATCAACGATGGCCGCATCATAGGTGAAATGAAAGCCGGTCTGAAGTGTAATCTCATCCAGAACCTGGTTGATGGTCTGGTTCCTGGATGATATGCTAATACTGACGTTCGGGAAGGAAGTCTGAGCCCTGAGCGGTAAAACGAGGATAAGGGCTAATAGTAAAAGGAGAAGTGTCGGCCACAAATGTCCGGACAGATATCCCTTTGTTCTATTCCCCATTTGTATCCTATTTGGTCAAAAAATAGCTGTTCTCTTTATGGCTGACACTCAATTCAAAAGCCGTACCAATAGTTTCCAGGATGGCATCGATGGATTGTCCACTGTAAGAAGTGGTGATCCTCATGTCCGTCAGGTCAAGGCCTTCCGCATATATATCCACATGATAGGACTCTTCCAGTTCCCGGATAACTTCCGCCAGCGCTGAATTTACAAATTTAAAATCTTTTGTTTTCCATGAAATGTAATTGGGATCTTCCTGGGCAGTGCTGCTGAGGATCCTGTTTTCAACAATTCCGAACTCCTCGGGCTCCAATTGTATGAATTGGTCAGATGCTTCAAGAGATACGCGGACTTTACCTGTTTTTACATAGATTTCAACATCAGATGATTCACCCAGTTGTTTTACATTAAAAGAGGTGCCCAGAACAGTTACAAGCGATGCGCCTGAACTTACTGTAAAGGGATTCTGGGGATCTGACATCACTTCGAAGAATGCTTCACCGCTGAGTTCAACAGCCCTCTTATTTGTGAATGCTTTCGAATAGCTAATCTCAGCTCCTTCGTTCAGGTAAACCCTGCTGCCATCCGGCAGATCGACCGTGGATACTCCAGCTTCAGCCAGGTGATGTTCGAAGGCTCCATCTGTGTTGCTACGGATCACACCAAAATAGAGTGCGGGGATCCCAATGGCAAGAACCAGTGCAATGGATGCTGCAATCCTGAGTAGCGGGGTAAATCTGTTCCGGTCGGCACTGGCAGTCAAATCCTCCAACAGGCCTTCCGAATCCAGCCTCTGATGAAGGCGGTCCCAGGCCTTACCGGAGTTCCAGTCTTTCCGGGAAGGATTCTGATCAAAATATTTCCAATTCTTTTCCATGTTTTTCAATTCTGATAGTTGCTCCTGGCTCTTCTCAGATTCGCTCAAAAAGGCGATCTCCTCTTTCATTGTCATCTCCCCGGCCAGATAACGGGCCATCTCAATATCTTTACTCCTGCTCATACCTCTCCATACTATTTCTTAATGCTTTTAATGCTTTGCCCATATTGGCCTCCACGGTTTTTTCTGATATGGAGAGCTTTACGGCAATCTCTCTGTATTTTAATCCCTCCTGGCGGTTTAGCCTGAAAATTTCCCTGGTCCTTTCCGGCAGATTGTCAAGTGTTTGAGAGATCAAGGCTGATACCTCATCCAGTTGGATAAGCTGTGAAGGATCCGGTGCATCCACGCTGGGTTCCGGCCGGGAGAGATCTTCCATGAAATGTTCCCTTCTCATTTTTCTCAGGTACATCATGGAATTATTATATGCTGCCCGGTACAGGTAGCTTTGCAGACTTTGCCTGATCCGCAGCGTTTCCCTGTTTTTCCAAATATTAAAGAACACGTCCTGAACCACCTCTTCTGCCACCTCCTTCATACCCACGAGACTTTCTGAATATCCGCACATGCCGCTGTAATAGTGATGAAAAAGAGCCTCAAAGGATGCGATATCTCCCTTGCGGATTTTTCTTAGCTGCTGTTGTTCTTTCAGGACCATTTTATTGTGTAAAAAGCACTGTCTGTATTGTGGCTTGTACAGGGATGGTAAAGTTACACAATTCCTACAGACAGCGCTTTGAGCTATATTGATTGATGCGTATTAATACTAACTGTTTCGCCTCAGGAATTTTCTGTTCAGTCTGCGGATGGCGCTCTCAATGGACTGATCGGGTTCAATTACATTGTAACCTTCCCAGAATCCCTGGTCGAAGAATATATAAACTTTCTCGTTCAGCACATCATTGCTCTTGAACCGTTCTTTGCCTGCAAATTTCTCAATGCCTTCATAGGTACGGTCGGTGATGGCCAGTTCTGACATGGTCGTATAGGTCGTATTGAAGAACTTCTTTTTCCAGTTCACTTTGAATTTTACTTCTGCACGTGCATAGGTGAAATACCACCTGTTCTCCTCAATGGTATACTTGGCACGGTAGGCAGCTCTTTCGGGAATAATACTCATACCCATGGGCTTCCGCTGGATAAAGAGTCTGGCTGCCTGATCCTGGTTCTCCACATTGAGCTCAAATTCAGCTTCCGATATGGCAAGTTTGTCCATTTCAATATACAGACGGCCCTTGTAGTAGGGATCATTCACATATTCCTTCTGATTGAAAGAGATGACATAATGCAGCCTGTCGTCGATGGTGATCACATCCGTAAGACGAAAATCATAGATATTCATGTATTCCTCTGAAAGCAGGATGTAGGGATTCTTAACCACATCCATGAGAATGGTCGTGTTTGGTCCCCCCTGAACCTTAAAAAGGACTGTATCCATTTTTTCCACATCGGCACTTTTGCGCCCTTTGAAAAGTTTCACCTGGTCCACCTGGTATTCATTGGCGTAGCTTCCTTTATAAACGTCAATGATCGCTTCTGAAATGGATACGTAGTTACGGCCCCTCTGGATGGTCTCGCGGTAAAACCCGCGCATCATCATCGGATCTTCACTGTAATTAGCCCTGATATTGGCCAGGACGTCCGAGATAAGCTCCATGGCGTCCCTGGGTCGGATGGTCACCTGTTTCAATTGAATGGAACTTTGATCAAGCTCCACTGTATAGGCACGTTTGTCAGTGAAGTTAGCCAGATCCAGAATTTTATTCTGAAACCCGATGTAGGAGATCTTCAATTGAGATACATCCGCATTCCGCTCAATTTTAATGGTGAATTCACCATCAATATTGGTAACGGTTGCAGAATTGCTTCCCAGTACTTCAATGGTTGCAAAGGGAAGTGCTTTGTTCGTTTCGGCATCTACTACTTTGCCAAAGTAGGACTTGTAATTAATGGTATCGGTCAGATCCTCATCATGCCCCGGAAATGCATAAAGTGTTGCTCCCAGGAATAAGAGTACTGCCATCAGCCACATGCTCCTGTTTGTCTTCTTTGCTTTCATTTTTATTTGTTTTTAGTGTTATATTCGATCCGCTTTGTTGATAAGATGCAAAGCGGGCAGCTTACCCTATGCAATTGGATGGATAAATGAAAAAAAAGAGATGGACCCGGGATCACGTCCCCCCACAGGAGGGAAGAATCGTTGTGGTAACAGGTGCCAGCAGTGGCCTGGGATTCAATACTTCCCGCATCCTTGCCATGAAAGGCGCGAAGGTGATTATGGCCTGCCGGAATCTGGAGAAAGGGGAGATGGCCAGGCAGATAATCTCCAGGGAAGGGCTAGCCGTGGAGCCAGAACTGTGGCAGCTTGATCTTGCCAGTCTGGATTCTGTAAAACGCTTCGCTCTAAAGTATACCGAATCCGGTCAGCGCCTGGATGTGCTTATCAATAATGCCGGGCTGATGCTTGTGCCTTATAAAAAAACAGCAGATGGATTTGAAATGGATTTTGGTGTAAACCACCTGGGACATTTTGCTCTTACGGCCCGTCTCTGGTCACAGCTTTCTGCAACGGAAGGCTCCAGGGTGATTCAGGTAAGCAGCCTGGCTCACCACATGGGGAAGATGCGTTTTGAAGACATTCACTGGGAAAAGGGATACAAGCGATGGGGCGCATACAGCATGAGTAAACTGGCAAACCTTCTATTTATCCATGAGCTGGCCCGCCGCCTGAAGCAGAGCGATGGGCGGGTGACAGCTGCCGCCGCACATCCTGGCTATGTTGATTCTGGGCTCCTGACCAGGGGTTCAGGTATGAGGGGGAGCCGTCTCAGATCGGAATTCTTTAAGCTGACCAATGCTCTTGTGGCCCAGAGTGGAGCGGACGGGGCACTGCCCTCCCTTTATGCTGCCACTGCCCCGGATGTGGGTCAGGGTGCTTTCTTTGGACCCGGTGGCTTATTAAAACTTCGGGGGACACCCGTCCCGGATTCTCCCAGCAAAAAACGAATTAATGATGAGGTGGCGGGCAGGCTCTGGGATGTCTCGGAATCCTTATGCGGACTGGAATTCAGAGTTTAAGCCAGGCTCTTAGGTATGGCACAGTATTTGTAATTTTTAAGAATGACTTAAGAGAACTGATATGAAGCCAAAAATAATAGTACTGATCGCCCTGAGCCTGACATTGTTGTCCGCCTGCGGTCCTTCCACCAGGATCTATTACGATGTAGATGAATCAGCCCCATTCGAACAATATGCCTCCTATAATTTTTTGGATTTCAGTGAGGGGAATAAAAAGACCATCACCGGCATGGAACTGGAACGTATCAGGGTGGCCTTTGCCAGGGAACTGGAAAGCCGCGGTCTAACATTCTCCGAGGAAAAAGCCGATGTCTCTGTCAAGATCGTAGTATACCATCGTGAGGCTGTTAAAAGCTATGCTTACTCAGGCAGATACCACCATCTGGAGCGCGCCCTTTCCATAGATATGTTTGATAATCTGAGCAGAAATCATGTCTGGCACTGTGCCGCTGTTGGAGAGTTGCAGAACGATCCTGAAGCAAGGGCCGCTGAGCTCACGCAGCAGGTTGCGAAGATTTTTGAACGTTACCCCATACAGGTAAAACCAGAAAGCTGAGTCCTGCAGGTATACCCACATGTAGGTATTCTTTTCTAAATTGGATAAGCACAATAGTCTGTAAGTAACAGACAATCAAGCTGTAAGTCTTGGTTATTATTTAGAATCATTCTACGCATCTATTGTAATACGCATATTATCAATACATCTCCAGTATTTTTGGGAAGTCTTACCTAAAAACTAAGGAGAATGGAGAAACGATGCAGAAGTATGATTATTGGGCTTGTCCTTGGAATATCGCTGCCAACGATGATCCTGGCTCAGGAGTTAAGCAATACCGCTGAAAGAATGATGCAGGATGAAGACAGGCTTATCATAGGAGGATATGGCCAGATTGACTACAATCAGATCCTGAGTATGGACACTTATAATAATGGTGGCCTTGATGTACACAGGCTGGTTCTGATGTTCGGGTATAAGTTCAGCAAGAAAACTCAGTTTATTACAGAAATAGAGCTCGAACATGTGAAAGAAGTATATGTTGAACAGGCTTTCCTTCAACATGAAATACTACCCTGGTTAAAACTCAGGGGAGGATTGATGCTGATTCCCATGGGGATTATCAATGAATATCATGAGCCATCTACCTTTAACGGTGTCGAACGGCCCAATCTGGATAAATATATTGTTCCCACCACCTGGCGTGAAATCGGAGCGGGCTTTACCGGTACTTTTCCATCTGCAGGGCTCTCCTATCAGTTATATGTGATTAACGGTTTTAAGGGATATGATAGTGGAGCTACACTCAATGGAGCAAATGGATTCAGAGGTGGCCGTCAAAAAGGAGCTAAATCTATCATCAACTCACCTAATCTGACATTTAAGCTGAACTATTTCGGATTACCGGGACTGCAGCTTGGCCTGTCAGGATATGCTGGAAAAACCCAGTCCACCCTTTATGGTGGCATCCAAAAATCGGACGGCCAGGCCATTGCTTCTGCCGATTCTTCGGTAGTAGCTTTATCCATGGTGGGTGTGGATGCCCGGTATCAGCTGGGTGGTATGCAGTTAAGGGGACAGGCCAACCTGGGCATTGTCTCGAACTCCGCACCCTACAATGAGTTCACAGGAAGTGACCTGGGCAGCTCTATTGGGGGGTGGTACCTGGAAATGTCCTACGATCTGTTTCACAGTTTCGAAAGATTTGAATCCGGCTTGATTCCCTTTGTCAGATACGAACAATACAATACCCAGGTTTCCATGGAGGTTCCCTCCAGTGTGAATCCAGCCTATCAGCGCAGCGATCTGACCCTGGGACTGGGATGGAAACTGGCAGCCGGGGCCATGCTGAAAGCAGATTTTCAATGGTTTGGGAACAAGGACACAAATGAAGCAATTAAGCAGTTCAATGCCGGTGTGGCAGTCTGGTTTTAAAGCATCAAAAGATGAATAAAAATCCCATTTTGTTCTTCATTATTCTATGTAGCTTTTCATGGCTGCAGTCTCATGGACAGGATTACTTAAGGAAGAAGGAGCAGAAGTTTGCATACAAATTATTTGAGGGGGAGCCAGATGCAGAACTGCTTCATATTCCTGATTGGAACTTTGCAGGAAAAGAGTTATTCATGGAAGACGACCGGCTGTTTCTGCTTAAAAGGCAGAATATGGTGCTTGGATATCTTCTGATTACCAGGGCATTAGGGAGATATGATTATTTCGATTATATAGTAGCCTATGCTCCGGATTTATCAGTAATGGGTCTGAGCATATTAATCTATCCCTCCAGCCACGGTGCTGCCATCTGTCAGAGAGCCTGGCTGAGCCAGTTTGAAGGATATGCGGGTCAGGAGCTTACACTGGGGAAGGATATTGATGCAGTAGCCGGAGCCACCATCTCGGCAAGATCCATGATCAGGGATATGAAACGAACATATCAGTTTATGGTCAGTCTGAAAGAGGAAGGGATCATCCAATAGACATTAGGTCTGTTCTTTGTTCTTTCGACCTATCCTGAGATCATTTTTCATAAACCGGATGAAATCGCGATTCAGCTTCCTGCTTTCCTCTTTTGGCATTTGAAGGAAACGTTTAAGCAGATGGTTGTCGATTAACTCTGTCACAAGGAAGAGTTCGCAAAGGGTTATATAGAGATCCTTCAGATCAAAGGTGTAGAAAGGCTTGATGGTAATATAATCCAGCGAGCCCCCCCAGAATGCATTATCTATCAGGTTGGCCAGGAGACCTGCAAGAAACAGATGGATGAAGCCGTTGATCCAGAAACTATTCCTTTTTCTTGCCACATAGAACCTCCAGACTTCAAAAAAGATAATCCCCACGATGCTGAAAAGAATAATATTCAGCAGGTGGGAGCCTTGCTTCAAATTCAACAGTACCCAGAGATAGGAACCCAGGGTATTCTGTGTGGGTTCCAAATAAAAAACCGGTTCGATAATAGGAATGGATAGTGCTTCCCATTCCAGTGAAAAAAGATAAGCCTTGATTCCCTGATCCAGGGCAACAGCACAGAGCAGGAAGATCCAGTTGATCCCCATTCTTAATCTGGTTTTCACTGCCAGAAAGGTGCTGAGTGCAGCCAGAAAACCCAGAAACAGCGCTGGAAGAAGGAAAAACTTCCAGAGGTAGTCCGGATCTGTTACCTTATTGCTCAGGGCATAGATGACCATAACAATGACCCAGATGGAAAAGAAGAGAGCAATATTCCGAAAATAGATGCGGGTCATGGATATGGGATAAATTCGTGGCGAAAATAGTGAAATTTGGATTAATAGAAATCTTTCCGTTATTTTGACCTTCAGATTTGCAGAAGATGACAATTATTCGCACAAATTGGTGGTGGCTTCCCTGTTTCCGAAATTCCGGAGCATAGGCAGCCTCTTTGTGCCAGACAATATACAGGGCTTCCACTTCGGTGGGAGCTTTTTTTTTGACCCAAAATGATCACAGAATGGAAAAAGTACCAGTAAGAGTAGTCAAACGTAAGATCCTGGCAGATATTATTACTCCTGTAAGTATATATCTGAAAATCAGAGATATATATCCAAATTCCCTGCTCCTTGAAAGTTCAGATTATCACAGCAAGGAGAATTCATTCTCATTCATCTGCATGGATCCCATGGCTGAGTTTCTCGTCCAGCATGATGAAATGCGCATTTCTTTGCCGGGCCTGGAGGCTAAGACCGAAGCCATCGCACCCGGCAATACTGTCGTGGATCGCCTGAAGGGCTTCCTGTCTTCCTTTGAACTTGATTCGGGGGGTGAAGAACTGCTGGTGGATGGCATATTTGGCTACACATCCTTTGATGCTGTTCAGTATTTTGAGGATATCCATTTTCAATCGGCACAATCCGAGAAGGAAGATATTCCCGAAATGCGCTATAACTTTTTCAGATTTGTACTGGCTGTGAATCATTTGAGCAATGAGCTCCTGCTCTTTGAACATATAGTAAATGGAGGAGAGAGTGAAATAGACCGGGTAAGTTCCTTGCTGCATAACCGGAATATTGCCACCTATGGTTTTGCCACCTCCGGGGAAGAATCATCCAATATGAGCGATGACGATTATCGGGCCATGGTAGCGAAGGGCAAGGAGCATTGTTTCAGAGGAGATGTCTTTCAGATAGTGCTCTCCAGACAGTTCTTCCAGGATTTTACCGGCGATGAGTTCAATGTATACCGCGCCCTGCGTTCCATCAATCCCTCTCCTTACCTGTTTTACTTCGATTATGGCAGTTATAAGCTTTTTGGATCCTCACCTGAGGCACAGATTGAAGTAAAGGGAGGAAAGGCCTATATCAATCCCATTGCCGGAACCTTCAGGCGTACGGGAAATGACCGGGAGGATCAGGAACTGGCCAGGAAACTGACCGAAGATGAGAAGGAAAATTCGGAACATGTCATGCTTGTGGATCTGGCCAGAAACGATTTGAGCCGGACCACGCAAAAGGTGAAGGTTGAAGAGTACCGCGAGATTCAGTTTTATTCCCATGTCATCCACATGGTTTCAAAGGTTTCGGGCGATTTGCCGGAAGATGCCAATACCATTGGGATCCTGGCTGAATCCTTCCCTGCGGGTACCCTGTCGGGAGCACCTAAGTACAAAGCCATGGAGCTGATCGATCGCTATGAGGGTAAAAGAAGGGGTTATTACGGAGGGGCCATCGGTTTATTGCGCTTTAACGGGGATATCAATCATGCTATTATGATCCGTTCTTTTCTCTCACGCGACCACAGGCTCTATTACCAGGCAGGCGCAGGTGTGGTCTCTGAATCGACCGAAGAGGGTGAGTTGCAGGAGGTGAATAACAAGCTGGCAGCCCTGAAATCGGCCATCGAGATGGCCGGAAATATACATATATCTAACTAGACCGATATGAAGATTCTTGTAGTTGATAATTACGACTCCTTTACTTACAACCTGGTTCAATATATGGAACGGGTATTGAAGAGAACAGTCGATGTGAAGCGTAACGATCAGATAGGACTGGAGGAAGTTGCCGCCTACGATAAGATATTGATCAGTCCGGGACCCGGAATTCCGCGGGAGGCCGGGATTACCCTTGATCTTATAAGGAAGTATGGCCCTGTCAAAAGCATCCTGGGCGTTTGCCTGGGACACCAGGCCATTGCAGAGGCATATGGAGGTTCAATTGTGAACCTCTCCATGGTTTACCATGGAGTTACCGGTCAGATGAAACAGCTGCTTGAGGGCGAGTATATTTTCAATGGGGTACCGCCCCAATTTGATGCGGGACGGTATCACTCCTGGGTAGTGGAGCATGATACCCTTCCCGGAGATCTGGAAATCACAGTGGAGAACGATGAGGGCTACATCATGGCCATCCGGCACCGGCAGCATGACGTAAGGGGGGTGCAGTTCCATCCCGAATCGGTTCTGACTGAATATGGTGGCTTGATGATAAAGAATTGGTTAATGGGTACTAATCAGTAGTTAAGAGGAAATATATGAAAGAGACGCTACAATATTTGTTCGATCATAAGACCCTGGGGAAGGAAGATGCCAAGCTGATTCTCCGGAATATGGCGGCAGGGAAATATAACGAAGCTGAAATGGCGGCATTTATTTCGGTTTACCTGATGCGGAGTATTACTGTTGAAGAGCTTGCCGGCTTTCGCGATGCCCTGCTGGAGCTTTGCACACCGGTGGATCTGTCAGAATTTAATACCATCGATGTGTGTGGTACCGGGGGGGATGAAAAGAATACCTTCAATATTTCAACACTCACTTCTTTTGTGGTGGCCGGTGCCGGCGAGAAAGTTGCCAAGCATGGCAATTACAGTGTTTCTTCCGCCTGCGGCTCCTCAAATGTGCTGGAATATTTCGGTTATAGCTTCAGTAGTGATCCCGGGCGCCTGAAGCGGGAGATAGACCGCTACAACATCTGTTTTCTCCATGCCCCTCTTTTCAATCCGGCCATGAAGAACGTTGCCCCTGTCCGAAGGAGTCTCCGGATCAAAACCTTTTTTAATATGCTGGGCCCCATGGTTAATCCATCCATGCCGGGGAGTCAGCTGGTGGGGGTTTTCAGCCTCGATGTGGCCCGGCTCTATCACTATCTCTACCAGGAATCGGAAAAGCAATTCTGCATCATTCATTCCCTGGATGGATTTGATGAGATTTCCCTAACAGGGAGTTTCAGGGCATTTACAAGGAGCACAGAGAGAACTTTTGAACCGGTCGACCTGGGCCTGGAGCGTGTGGCTCCTGCTGAAATATATGGCGGGAATACCGTAAAGGAAGCTGCTTCGGTGTTTCTGAATATCCTGGAAGGGCAGGGGAGCAGGGCCCAGAACGATGTGGTCATAGCAAATGCCGCACTGGCACTTTACTGCATGGACGAGGCTTCTGGAATGGAGCGCTGCCTGGAACGAGCCAGGCAGTCACTGGAATCGGGTTTGGCACTTAAAGCATTTAAGCAATTGATAGAGAGCAAATAATATGACTATTCTGGATACAATCGTGGAACAGAAGCGAGTGGAAGTACTCCAAAGAAAGCAGGAGTACCCACTCTCCAGGCTGAGTTCAATGGACTATTACAGGCGAAAGACCAATGCTCTGAGTCTGTCCGAAGACTTACCGGGCATCATTGCGGAATTCAAACGCAAGTCTCCTTCCCGTGGTCCCATTCATATGGATGCGGATGTTGTTGAGGTAGCCACTGCATATGAGGCAGCAGGAGTTTCGGCCATGAGCATTCTTACGGACAGGAATTTTTTTGGAGGGTCATTCGGTGACCTGAAACAGGTCCGGGAGTCCTGCCCGGAGCTTGCTCTGCTGAGAAAGGACTTTATTATTGATCCTTACCAGTTGCATGAGGCCAGTGCCCTTGGTGCCGACATGGTACTGCTTATAGCTGCCATACTGGATCGCAGGGAAGTGAAAGAGCTTGCCCTGGAAGCAAGCTCGCTTGGCCTGAATGTGCTTTTTGAAGTTCACAACAAAGAAGAGCTGGAGAAGTATTGTACGGAAATTAAATATGTGGGTGTAAACAATCGTGATCTGAAGACATTTAAGGTGGATACGGGAAAGAGCCTGGAGCTCATAGCTCATATGCCACCTGGTGTTATACCGGTCTCGGAAAGCGGACTCAGTCGCCCCGAAGAGATTAAGCAGCTTTGGGAGGCGGGCTATAAATTATTCCTGATGGGAGAGAACTTCATGAAGGAGAAAGATCCTGGTGCGGCCTGCAGGAGTTTGATAGATAGTTTATAATGGAAATATAAGATCATGGACATGTCAGCAGAATTGCAGATTAAAGTATGCGGGATGCGTGATCCTCATAACCTGGAGGAGGTTTGTTCTCTTGCTCCCGAGTATGTGGGATTTATTTTTTTCGAGCGTTCCAAACGCTTCCTTGGATCTGCTCCGGACCCGGCCCTGTTTACAATTCCTGGTCCGGGAATCAGAAAGGTAGGTGTGTTTGTGGATGAGGAGCTGAAGCGGGTTCGGAAAGCCGTAGATAGCTATGGTCTTGATATGGTTCAGCTCCATGGAAATGAATCTGTGGCCTATTGCCGCAGCCTGTCCGGGGAAGCGGTTCAGGTTATCAAGGCACTTGATCCAGCTAGCAGCCCTATGGATCCGGATAGCTGGGAGGGAGCAGCGGACCTCCTGCTCTTCGATTCAGCGGGAACGGGTTCCGGCGGGACGGGCCGGAAATTTGACTGGACATTGCTGGAAAACAGGGCCCTTCCTGTTCCCTTCCTGCTTAGTGGGGGCATTGGACCCGAGGATGCGGCCCTTGTCCGGGCTTTGGAACTAAAAGGGTTTATGGGAGTGGATGTCAACAGCAGGTTTGAACGGTCTCCCGGCTTGAAAGATCTTATAAGCCTGAAGAAATTTATAACAGAAATCAGAAAATAAAATCGTATGGAATTTGATGTAAGCGGCGAGGGTTTTTACGGAGAATTTGGGGGAGCCTATATTCCTGAGATGCTCTATCCAAATATAAAGGAGCTCGAAGAAAACTATTTGAAGATTGTACAATCGGAAAGCTTTCAGAGCAGTTTCAGACTTCTGTTAAGAGATTATGCAGGTAGACCCACACCCCTGTTCAGGGCCGAGCGTTTATCGGAACATTATGGCACTCAGATTTTTTTGAAAAGGGAGGACCTGAACCATACCGGTGCTCATAAGATAAACAATACCATCGGTCAGATCCTTATGGCAATGCAGCTTAATAAGAAGCGGATCATTGCGGAAACAGGAGCGGGACAGCATGGAGTAGCCACTGCAACCGTGTGTGCGCTGACGGGTATGGAGTGTAAGGTATATATGGGTGCACTGGATGTGGAACGCCAGGCTCCCAATGTTAAAAAAATGAAATTGCTGGGTGCCGAGGTGATCCCGGTTCAAAGTGGCAACAAGACCTTGAAGGATGCCACAAATGAGGCCATTCGCGATTGGATCAATCATCCCCTGGATACGCATTATATCATTGGTTCGGTTGTGGGGCCACATCCCTATCCGGATATGGTAACCCGGTTCCAGTCTGTGATTTCGGAGGAGATCAGGATTCAGTTAATGGAGAAGACAGGACGGGACTATCCCGATTACCTGCTTGCCTGTGTGGGGGGTGGAAGCAACGCTGCAGGGGCCTACTATCATTACCTGGATGATGAACGTGTGAGCCTGATCTCGGCGGAAGCAGCGGGTCTGGGAGTGGACAGTGGGATGACAGCTGCCACCTCATTGCTGGGCCGTCCCGGGATCATACATGGCAGCAAGACCTTGCTGATGCAGGACGGCGATGGTCAGATTGAGGAGCCTTACTCCATTTCGGCCGGACTGGATTATCCGGGGGTGGGTCCTCTTCATGCATGGCTGGCCCAATCGGGGAGGGCAAAGGTTTTTGCACTTAGCGATGATGAAGCCCTGCGGGCAGCTATGCTCTGTACAAGAAAGGAGGGAATCATTCCTGCCCTTGAAACCGCTCATGCCCTGGCAGCACTGGAACTCATCAATCCGAAGACAAAGGATGTGGTGGTTGTGAATCTTTCGGGCAGGGGAGATAAGGATATGGAAACTTATATAGATAAATTAGAACTTTAGTAAGATGAAGAACAGGATAGATCAACTTTTCAGTGAAAAGGAGGCAGAGATTCTTTCCATATATCTCACAGCGGGTTATCCGGGGCTCAATGACACCCCGGGCTTGCTGGAAGCACTCCAGGAGCATGGTGCCGATATGGTTGAGATTGGGATTCCCTTTTCCGATCCGCTGGCAGATGGCCCTGTGATCCAAAAGAGCAGCCTGCTTGCCCTCCAGAATGGCATGAGCCTGGATCTCCTTTTCAGTCAACTGAAAGGGATCCGAAATACGGTTGACATTCCCCTGGTGTTGATGGGTTATCTGAATCCGGTTCTGCAGATGGGCATGGAGCAGTTTTTGAAGAATTGCAGAGATACAGGGATTGATGGCGTCATTATTCCCGACCTGCCCCCGGGGGAGTATGAATCGCTTTATATGGAGTTATTTCGTAGCTACGGGATCTATCATACCCTGCTTATTACCCCCCATACCGATGAGGCGCGGATAAAACGGATCGCAGCACTCTCGGAGGGATTCCTGTACCTGGTGGCAGATGCCTCCACCACGGGTGCCAGGGATTCGGTGGGCGATCACCAGAAGAAATATTTTCAGCGGCTGAATGCCATGAATTTGCCTGTTCCGGGACTGATCGGTTTTGGGATTTCCAATCGGGAGACCTTTAAAACAGCCTGCAAATATGCCCGGGGAGCTATTATCGGGAGTGCCTTTATCAGGGCTCTGGGGGCACAGAACGCCCTGTCGCCGGAAGAGCGGGTGAAACAGTTTATCGGAGAAATCAGGGGAAGCTGAAGGTAGTCAGAACTTGAGCCAGATCTGGGCTTTCAGCTGCACATACCATCCGGTCCAGTCAGAAACCAGCGTTCGCTCCAGATCATTTGGATCCAGCAGGGGATCTCCATTCTCGACGTCTTCTAATTCTGCTGCCAGATCGGCCAGGTAGCCTGCATTTATTCCCAGTGAAAATCCCCTGAGCTTATACATTAGCTCGGCTTCTACGGAGGCGCTGGGACTGATGGACCTGTATTTGTTACTCAGGCCATTGTAGTAACTATAGATCTCGTAGTAGGACTGAATGGTCATGCTGGTAATATTTGCATCCATCCTGCCGTTGAGGGACAGGTCGAGGCGACTGCCGCTAAGGACTCTGTAAGAGATATAGCCCCCCACACGGTGTGAGATAGCTGTCATCTCGGTGCTTATATTTCCGGAATAATCTGCATAACTGGATTTGCCTCCGGTAGTTGTATAGCTGTAGGCCAGCCCAAGACGAATCTGATCATATAATTGCTTGAATCCGCTGATTGCTACGGAGGTATAAGGGGGAAAGGAGCTGGTGATCTTTCCCGGTACAGGATAGGTACTCAGGATATGCTCCTGCAGGTATTTCATGTCGTTCATCCTGGACGATGCCAGCCCCCCGGATACCGTCAGCCCGAAAGTCTGTCCCACCAGTGTGAAAGAAGAGCCAAGCAATAGGGCCAGGGTGATTATGCCTGCGAGTCTTTTTCTCATGGTTCATCCTCCAGGTTAAAGAAGATGGCATATTTTTGCAACTCCGTGTTCGCTTCGTATCCTACCTTGTCGGCCAGACTATTGCTGTTGCTGGAGTAATAAAATTCCATATAAAGTGTATCCACTCCGGACGATTCTGCAAGGGATGGATAGATCCAGAATGATCCGTAAGTGCTGTCCGATTCATAAACCGTTGTATTGACTACATCCGCATATAAATAGTAGAGTTCACCTCCGCTAATCTGCACAGAGAAAGTGACTTCGAGGCTGTCATTTACAGGCGGATTGTAAAGCGTATCCAGATTGGTGCTAACAGAAAAAAGTGGCGGGTCGCCGGGAATGGGCTCCACCTGGTACATTTCTGTGTCGGAATAGAAACATGCCTGTATGCCTGATAAGAACAACAGCACGATAATAGTGGTAATATGCTTTCCCATTTGGGCAGCAAAAGTAACAAAAAATGTTCTCTTAGCTGCCAAGAGCTTCTTCAATAAGCTGCTGCATGACTGTTTCCATTTGTAATCCCATGCTGCTAACTTGCTTAGGAATAATGCTCTCCTCGGACATTCCCGGTATGGAGTTTAATTCAAGAAAGTAAACCTGGTTGCCCTTGATAATAAAATCAACCCTGATGATGCCGCTACAATTGGTCAGCTCATAGATACGCATGGCCATGTCCTGGCATTTTTTTGTTATGTCATCTGTAATCCGTGCCGGTGTGATCTCCTTAGCCTTTCCCACAGTGTATTTGGCTTCATAGTCGAAGAACTCATTTTCCGAAATGATTTCGGTAACCGGAAATACAGTAAAACCATCCCGCCCCTTCATAAGGCCACAGGTTACTTCGGTGCCTTTAATATAACGTTCAACAATGGCTTCATCATCCTCCTGCAAGGCTTCATCAAGGGCCGCTTGCAACTCTTCAAGACGGATAACTTTTGCTATTCCGAAGCTGGATCCACCGCTGTTGGGTTTTACAAAACAGGGAAATCCAACCTTTGAGGCCAGATCTTCAAGGTCGGTTTCCATGTGTTTTCGCACAAGACTTGCTTCAGGTGTAAGGACATGGTGCTGTTTGAGAAAGCTTTTGCAGGTGTATTTGTTAAATGTCAGAGCCGAGGCGAGGTGGTTCGAGCAGCTGTATGGAATTCCCATGATATCAAAATAGCCCTGCAGTTTTCCATCTTCACCCGGTGTTCCATGAATGGTGTTCCAGATGAAATCGAAAGTGATCGTCCCTTCCTCATTCTGGAAGCTGAAATTGTTTTTATTCAGGGGAACTTTCTTCTTCCCATCATGGACCGTCCATTTATCTTTTCTTAGCTCTACAAGGTAACAGGAGTGGCCAGCAGCTTCGAGCCATTTAAGCACCTGCCTGGCACTTTTCATGGAGATCACATATTCTGAAGAATCTCCTCCGGTAAAAATGGCAATTTTCATCTCTTCTTGAGTTCTTTGGTTCCCTCACTTAAATGTAACACCTTTTATACGATAGTGTGTTGAAAAAGTAGATTCAATTTTGACGAATGGGGACATTCATCCACGAAAACTGAATCTCACGGGATATTTTACTTATTTATCGTGGCGTCCCTGGATATAGCTGTGCCATTTTTGCAGTACCTGACTAAATCCTTCCGGGAGAGGCGCATCGAAAAGCATTTCCTTACCGGACTTTGGATGGACAAAGCCAAGCGTCTGTGCATGCAGGGCCTGTCCGGGCAGGAGGTCAAAACAATTCTGAACAAACTGCTTGTACTTGGTAAAGGTGGTCCCCCTTAGAATGCGGTCGCCTCCGTATTCAGGATCATTGAACAGGGGATGGGACAGGTATTGAAAATGGACCCTGATCTGGTGGGTACGGCCGGTTTCAAGCCTGCATTCCACCAGGTTCACATAACTCAGTCGCTCCAGTACACTGTAGTGTGTTACTGCCTCCTTGCCCTGTTCTCCATCGGGGAATACATGCATTTGCTTTCTGTTCTTTGGATTTCTGCCCACATTCCCAATGATGGTCCCTTCCTCATCATCCATGTCACCCCATACCAGGGCGGTATAGGTTCTTTTGGATGTCTTATGAAAAAACTGACTGGCCAGTTTATTAAGCGCCTGTTCATTTTTTGCAACGACCAGCAAGCCGGAAGTATTTTTATCTATCCGGTGGACCAGGCCGGGTCTTTCCTCGCCTGAATGAAAGAGTGGATTGTCCCTGAGGTGAAACATCAAGGCATTGACCAGGGTGCCCGTATAGTTACCGTATCCGGGATGAACCACCAGTCCGGCCTTTTTATTCAGCACTATAACATCCTCATCTTCAAAAATAATATCCAGGGGAATATCTTCGGGGATCAGTTCAATTTTCCGGGGGGGGTGGGGCAGAACAACGGTCACCAGATCTCCTGGTTTCACACGGTAGTTTGGCTTCACCGGGATTCCGTTCGACAGGATATTTCCTGCATTGGCGGCTGACTGTATCCTGCTCCTGGAAGTACTCTCAAGCTTATTAGAGAGAAATTTATCCAGGCGAAGCGGGGCCTGGCCGGGATCGGCTGTAAACCTGAAATGTTCAAATAATTCGTTGTTGTCTGCAGGTATATCGGAGCTCATTATCGCCTGATCAGTATTTTGGAATAGTAGGATTTGCCGGTGATAATTGCCCTGATAAAATAGAGTCCGGTAGCGTATCCCGACACATCAAGCGTGTTGGAGCGAAGTACTTCCTGGTGTAGCTGGCGGCCCGATGCATCATATAAATATACCTGGATATCATCCTGTTCAGAACCTGGAGGAAGCTGCAGGAAGATTTGCTCGCTGGCCGGATTGGGGTAGAGGTTCAGGGCTAAGTTCTCCTGTATGGCGCCCGGCGCGACACCAGTGGATGGATCATACATAAAGGGCCTGAAAAGCACCATGCCCGGTGCCTCAGAAACGAGCCAGGAGCCCATATTGAATAACATGGGCTGTGTATTGGTACTGTTCAGGTCAAGCCCCATATTCAAAGTGTAGGCCTCATACTGTCTCCATCCCACATAGAAGGTGCCATTCACAGGAACCGGTTCGGTAAACTCATATTTAACAAAGCCCGTATAAGTGGGGGTATACTCCGGATTGTATATAACTTCGTCGTCCCAGATGACTGTTCCCGGAACCCCACCATCATCGTTCCAGACCATCAGGTTAAAGGTATATTCCTTCAGGTTGAGCGAATCATATACCTGATTGAAATAGATATAAATCCCGCCCAGTCTGTCGGCCTTATAGGAGTAATGCCTGATGGCTACCATTCCATATTCCGTGCCATCGCCCCTCAAGCCGTAACCTGCCTCTGCAGTTCCGTCATCGTAGGCATAATAATCCCTGAACAGCTGGTCGTAAACCACCGTATCATTCACTTTGGGATCAAAATCATCGGTGCGAAGTGACACCTTGAACCTGATCAAGGCAGAATCGCCCCTGTAAAAATCCAGGTCATAGGGAAAGGCAAAATCTACCTGTGTCTCCTCAAAGGCCGGAATATCCTGAGCGGTGGGTGTGCCTACCGCCTGAGATTCACCATAATAAGGCTCTTCTATGGTAAGTGCACGGCTTACATTTCTGGCAATGGAATCGTTGTTCCTGTATTGGGCCGATACATAGGGTGCGAGTGTCGTATTATAGGCACTTTCAAAATGAGCCCAGGGAACAGCACTAAGCTCTTTAAAAATGGAGGAGACAGGTTTGTTAAGGGCTACATCCCTGAGCACGGTATCGGCAGCGAATCTGCTTGTATCCAGACGTACATAGTCCACATGCCAGTAGTCCACATTGCTCCTTTTGTCAGGCGTCTCATTGTTCCTGGGCAGACTTGCCCTGTTTCGGAACCGGAACCGGAACTCACTGTTGAGGAAGCGTTCACTGGTGACCGGAATCATCACATGTTTGAAATCGTGAAGTCCTGTACCCGGAATACGCCATACATTGATCCAGCGACTGGAATCGCTTGCATAGAAGTCAACCATCAATGAATCCTGCTCCTCGGGCAGGTCACAGAGACCGCCTGGCTGATAAAGAAAACTGAGATAGATACTGTCCGAAGCTGCGTAGGCCAGGTTGATGGGGTGACTGCTCAGGAGGTCGGCTTCAAAAGTGTTTGGGTCCAGAACGGCATCGGGATATACTGATCCTACTTCATCCAGGGCGTCCAGGGTGGCAACCCCGTTGCTTACAGGATTCACGGAGAAGTTGTTATTTACAAATGCGTAGGCATCGCTCCAAAGACCGGTGTCTGCATGCAATGAGCTGTTTGAAAATTCATCGAAAAAAGGAAGCTCCAGCAGGATCGCGGTGGTGGATTTCTTGGCACTTTGAAAGTTGTTGTACTGTTGAACAGCCCTCGGGTTGTTATGAAGGGGCGAAATAAATTCCTGTGCAAGTAATCCTGAAACTCCAGGAGTACAGAGCAGTAAAGAAACTAAAACGCATCTGGTCTTATTCATCCAGTCTTTCTATGTCATCACCAATGAAGGACGAATCGGGCAGTGGCAACAGGGACGAGTCCAAAGTGAGCCAGATATCCATTTCCATGCCCATGTTCAGTCTTTTGAACTCATCGAAATCCGGGTACTGCCTCCAGACAACTGCCCCGGAACTGTCCTCTGCTTCTTCAAAGCTAGGATCGTAAGTGACAGCTCCGAGATTAAGATAGTAATCGGATATAATCTCTGAAGCCTCGTTCAGTCCAAGCCCCACAAGGTCGGGCACCCTGGTTGTCTTACTGCTTAATCCCATTCCCAAAACCAGGTCAATGACCGCTCCTTTGGTGATTGCGGTTCCTTCGTTAATAACGGAGTCACCGTGCATTTGTTGTAGCACATTGTTTTTTGCAAAATCAGGCTTGTAAGTGATCGTTCCCTGGATCAGACCTGCATTCTGCAATGCGAGCCTGGCCTGCCGGAAGGAGAGACCGATAAGTTGTGGCATGGAAACCATTTCCAGGTTTACAGCATTCATGGTCAGGAAAACCTTCCTGTTCTTCTTTACCCTGGAACTGGGTTTGGGATTTTGTTTGGTTACAGTTCCCCTTGGCATTTCCGTGGAGAAAACAGAATCGACCACTTCAAATCTCAAACGCCGGGATGAGGTAACATCATCCACCTCCTCCAGAGTTAGTCCCGCAAGATCGGGTACAACAATGGTTCTCCCGTGATGCGTATATATTTTGAGCCACAGCAGGGTTACCAGCAACAATATCAAAGTAATGGCCACTGCCAGCCCCAGATGCCGCAAGAATTTTTTTGTTATCAGAAACCTGAAGAAATCCATAATTCGAGCTTTGCCCAAAGGTAATGTTTATTATAAAAAATTGGACAAAAAAATAACCAACCGGGCATCGGTCAGTTATTCAGTCTTGTTTAAAAAGCTTAGGTCTTATGCTTTGTGCCTTGGCTCATCAGAAACGGTCAGCTTCTTACGCCCTTTTTTTCTTCTGCCGGCTATTACACCACGTCCGCTGGCTGAAGACATCCGCTCCCTGAAACCATGCTTATTCTTTCTTTTCCTGTTGGATGGCTGAAATGTACGCTTCATAAGAATATTGTTTTGAGGGTGCAAAAGTAAGTCATTTTTTTAGATATACAATCATTTTCGAAGAAAAAAATGACTCTGTAAACCAGCTTGAAAGCGGAAAAATCTCTGTCCGGTTTTGCAGGGGCAGCAGCTCATTTTCCAGGTTTCCCCCTTTCAGGGAGATCAATCCGTTGGGCATGGACTGATCATCACCGCGTTCGATTAGCTTCCGGGTCCACTGGTTCAAACGCGGAAACGCTGTGACAGCCCTGGAAACCACAAAATCTGTTTTCAGAGTCAGTTGCTCCATTCTTGCATGGATCGGGGTGACATTTTTTAAATCAAGCTCCCGGACTAACTCATCCAGCAATCTTATTTTTTTTCCAATGGAATCCACCAGGGTAAAGGCAGTTTCAGGAAACATTACGGCAAGTGGGATTCCCGGGAATCCTCCCCCTGTTCCCACATCCAGCACCCTGGCTTTATGATCAAAGTGAAATTTCTTTGCAATGGACAATGAATGCAGGATGTGCCTTTCTTCCAGGTAGGTGATGTCCTTTCTTGATATTACATTAACTTTTTGATTTAGCAGGGGGAGCAGCTCCATGAGCTTCTCGAAATGCTGAATCTGTTGGGAGCTTAGATCAGGGAAATATTTTAAAATCAGGTCCATAGGGTCTCCGGGACCGGCAATTAAGGCTTTTCCAGGGAACGATTCATGATATTGAGAAGTAATTCCCGCGCCCTGAACAGTTGGGCTTTCACAGTGCCGATGGGAATATCCAGCTCTGCAGCAATCTCATCGTAAGAGTACTCCTTAAAGTAACGTAATTCAACCAGTTGCCTGTAACGCGGCTTCAGGCGCGATACAACCTTTCGCATATGCTTAATTTTCTGCTTGTTGATCATGTATGTTTCCGGGTCCGGATCGTCGGACTGGATCAGGGTGGAGGGAGCAAGAGAATCCTCCCCGTCCATGGTCTGGTCAAGAGAAACAAGGCTGGCTCGTTTTTTTCGAATGAAATCGATGCAATTATTGGTTGCAATTTTAAATAGCCAGGTAGAGAATGCAAAATTGGGGGTGTACTGGTCGATGTTCTTAAAAGCTTTTCCAAAAGCTTCAATGGTAAGGTCCTCGGCATCCACCTGACTGTTTACCATTTTTAGCAGCATGAAATAGATCGCATCACGGTACCTTCCCAATAATTCAGCATAGGCAAGCTGGTCACCCGTTCTGGCTTTTTCGACCAGTTCGATGTCCTTTTGTGCTTTAAGTGAAAGATTGGAATTTATCTCCATGGTTGGTACTTTTTTTCAAAACGGCTGCTAAACCAGATAAGGCCCAGGATCACCGGGAGCACCGGATCGAGCAGCAGCGAAGGTAACAATAAATATTTTTCGTCCAACCTGCGCATTCCCATTTTGAAAATGATTAGTCGGCTTATTAATAGAATTCCGAAAAGGGCACTAACAGGTAAGCTCCATGGCGATGAAATACAAATCCAGATCAGTGTGGTATAGAGGATGATCCGACTGATCCATTCGGTGGCCAGTCCGATTCTGGAGCCCACTTTATAGTGGCTCCCTGCAGAAAGATGTCTTTTCTTTTGATTGATCCAGGCCCGGAATGTGGTTTCCGGCATGGAACGGGTATGACTCTCAGGAGAATATTCAAGAGTGCAGTTTTGCCCGGTGGCATTTTCATTGACGAAGAGGTCATCGTCTCCGGATAAGATATGGTAATGTCCGGCAAATCCTTTGTTATCAAAAAAGAGGGCTTTTTCATAGGCAAGATTCCGTCCCACTCCCATATAGGGCCTTCCTATGATCGCTTTGGAGAAATACTGAATGGCAGTGAATGTGGTTTCATAGCGAATGATCGTATTGAGCAGACCTTTGTGCCGTTCATAGCCCCCATAACCCAGAACGATCTTATGGTCGTCTGAGAAATTTGAGGCCATTCTTTTCAACCAGTGATCACTTACCGGATAACAATCTGCATCTGTAAGCAGGACATGATCATATTTGGCCGATTTCAGACCGATTGTAAGTGCCAGCTTTTTTCCCCGCTTTAATTTCTCATCTGCAGGGATGGAGGTATAGCGCAATTGACTGAACTGCGCCGCAAAATCCGAAAGGACCTGTTCTGTATTGTCGGAGGAGCTGTCATTTACCACCACTACTTCGAATTCAGGGTAGTCCTGCTGAAGGACATGCGGTAAAAATTGTTCCAGGTTATGCTCCTCGTTTTTTGCACAGATGATCACTGAGACCCCGGGGGTGGCATCGCTTTTATTTTTTTTGCGATATAAGGGAAACCTCAGAAATACAAATAGATAGAATCCTGTTTGAAGCAGGAATGCAATCAGAAAAAAAGCAAGTATGATCCAGTGGTGCAGGAGTGTCCCGTCAATAATGTCTCTAATATTCATGCAGGTGTAAATTTAGCTGGCCTTTGGGGAAAAGAAAAAGCAGGTTTTCAACAATTGCTTATCTTTGGCTGATCTCAGGAAGACCATGGAGTTTAAAATTTCACATCGCGACAAGGGTAGTAAGGCAAGGGCCGGAAAACTGATAACGGACCATTCCGAGATCCAGACTCCCATATTTATGCCTGTGGGTACCGCAGGAAGTGTGAAGGGTGTGCATCAGTGGGAATTACAAAGCGATATCAATGCGCCCATCATTCTTGGCAATACCTATCATCTTTACCTGCGTCCCGGACTGGATGTGTTAAAGGGAGCCGGTGGCCTGCATAATTTCATCAACTGGGACCGCTCTATTTTAACCGATAGTGGTGGATACCAGGTGTTCTCACTGGCAGCCAACAGGAAACTGAAACCCGAAGGAGCTTGGTTCAGTTCCCATATAGATGGATCAAAACACATTTTCACTCCTGAAAACATAGTGGATACCCAACGGATCATTGGTGCTGATATCATGATGGCTTTTGATGAGTGTACTCCCTGGCCCTGCGATCTGAAATATGCGGAAGAGTCCATGAAACTTACTCATCAGTGGCTGGACCGGGGCCTGAAGCAGTTTCAATCCACGGAAGCTCACTACGGGCACAGTCAGGCATTCTTCCCCATTGTGCAGGGAAGTGTGTTTAAGAATCTCAGAAGAGTAAGTGCGAGCTATATTGCTGAAAAGGGAGCCGAGGGAAATGCAATAGGAGGGTTGTCAGTGGGCGAACCAGCTGAAGAAATGTACGCGATGCTTGAGGTGGTCAATGAGATTTTGCCTGATGATAAGCCCAGGTACCTGATGGGAGTCGGAACACCTGTGAATATTCTGGAGGCCATATCACTTGGAGTTGATATGTTCGATTGTGTGATGCCAACCCGGAATGGAAGGAACGGAATGCTGTTTACATCCGAGGGGATTATCAATATCAAGAACAGAAAATGGATGGACGATTATTCGCCCATTGATTCCGCGGGGAACAGTCAGGTGGATATGCAATATTCCAAGGCCTATCTGCGTCATTTAATCATATCCGGTGAAATGCTTGGCATGCAGATTGCCAGTCTGCACAACCTCGCTTTTTATCTCTGGCTGGTAAGAAAAGCATTCGAAGAAATTAAACGTGGCACATTCACTGCATGGAAAGAAAATATTATACCGGCTTTAAGTACAAGATTGTAAGGTTCTTTGGCCTGAAAATCCTGGACATCTATATAATCCGAAAATTTCTGAGCACTTTCCTGTTGTCCATTGCCCTGATTCTATCCATTGTTGTCATTTTTGACCTGAGTGAGAAAATTGATGATTTTCTGGAAAGCGGTGCCAAACTGAATGTGATCCTTTTTGATTACTACCTGAATTTCATCCCCTACTTTGCCGTACTGTTCAGTTCTCTGTTCGCATTTCTTGCAGTCATTTACTTCACAAGCAGGATGGCCTACAATACGGAAATCATTGCCATTTTGAACAGCGGAATGAGTTTCCGAAGGTTTATGCTTCCCTACTTTATCTCGGCCTTCCTGATTGCCTCGGTCTCCTTTTATCTGAGTGATCAGGTCATCCCCAATGCCAACAAGGTAAAACTTGATTTTGAGGAGCAGTATGTAAAGAAGCGCCCTGTTCGCTTTAAAACCAAAGACTTTCACAGGCAGATCGAACCGGGGGTATATGTTTACCTGCATAGTTACAGCAACGTTTCCAAGGTGGGCTATCAATTCACCATCGAGAAATTTGAAGATGGTGAGCTGGTCTCCAAAATGGTGGCTGACCAGATCAGGTGGGATACCACAGTGAACAAGTGGAGGGCCCGGAGGTATTATATCCGGACCATTGACGGTCTTCATGAAACCATTGAGGAGGGGAAACAGATCGATACCACCCTGGCCATGCATCCCGACGATTTTAAAATGCGGCTTACCATTGTGGAGACCATGAGTCTGAAGGAGCTGGATGAATTTATTCAGAAGCAACGGATGCAGGGGGAGACCAATGTTACCTCCTACCTGATTGAGCGTCATAACCGTATTGCCTTCCCTTTTTCAACCTTTATTCTGACCCTTATTGGAGTAGCTGTATCCTCCAGAAAGATGCGGGGTGGTATTGGTCTTCAAATAGCCATTGGGGTGGTCATCAGCTTTTCCTACATTCTTTTTATCCAGTTTTCCAAACAATTTGCCATTGGCGGAATGTTGCCCGTAATGGCTGCTGTCTGGTTACCCAATGTATTTTTCCTGATTGTATCCGTATTTTTAATGCGGATGGCACCCAGGTAGGATTGGAACAGGAGGTCCGGAATGTTTTATGAAACAGCTTTTCGGACCCCATTTTTTTCGTAAGATTGTAGCACAAATTAAAAACTAAAACAATGTCTGCAGACAAAAAAGTTCAGGAACTTAAGAAGCGCCGCGAAGAGGTGCAGCAGGGTGGTGGCGAGAAGGCCATACAGAAGCAGGTCGCCATGGGAAAACTGACTGCCCGTGAGCGCATTATAAAGCTTCTGGACGAAGGATCCTTCAATGAATATGATATGTTTGTCGAGCATGAGGCGAGGGATTTTGGAATGGACCGGAAAAAGCTGCATGGAGATGGAGTGATAACGGGAACCGGAACAATAGGCGGCAGGCCAGTCTGTATTTACGCACAGGATTTTACTGTGGCCGGGGGATCACTTGGTTTTATGCATGCACGGAAGATTACCAAAATCATGGATCACTCCCTGAAAATGCGAATGCCCCTGATCGGAATTAATGATTCGGGTGGAGCCAGAATTCAGGAAGGTGTCAATTCACTGGCGGGATATGGAGAAATCTTTTTCAGAAATACCCTGGCTTCCGGTGTGATTCCACAAATTTCTGTTATTCTGGGGCCTTGTGCAGGAGGAGCTGTTTATTCTCCGGCACTGACCGACTTTGTGTTTGTGGTGGATAGTATTTCCAAGATGTTTATAACCGGACCCGAAGTAATTAAAACGGTTCTGGGGGAGGATATCTCCATGGAGGAGCTTGGAGGAGCCCGTGTTCATAGTGAAACTACCGGGAACGCACATTTCTTCTCGGAGTCTGAGGATGAATGTTTTGATCAGATAAAAGCATTGCTCAGTTACTTGCCCTGGTCCAATACGGATGTTCCTGCCAGGAAAGAAATACTGGAGCCTCTGAAGGAGTTCGATATTTCAAAAATTGTGCCTGCAGATAAACGGCAACCCTACGATGTCAGGAATGTAATCAGAGCCATCACCGACGGATCCGATTTCTTTGAGATTCAGGAAAACTGGGCTGCCAATATGGTGATCGGGTTCGGGACCCTGAGCGGACGTACTGTGGGCTTTGTTGCAAATCAGCCGCTTGTGCTGGCCGGTGTGCTGGATGTGGACTCATCTTGTAAGGCAGGCAGGTTTATCCGCTACTGTGATGCATTTAATATACCTATTGTGACTCTGGTTGACCTGCCGGGCTACCTGCCGGGAGTGGATCAGGAGCATTCAGGGGTCATCAGGCACGGAGCCAAGGTTCTCTACGCCTACAGTGAGGCAACAGTGCCAAAAATTACCCTGATTCTTCGTAAAGCCTACGGAGGAGGATATATAGCCATGAATTCAAGGCATCTCAGAGCCGATTTTGTATTTGCATGGCCCGATGCTGAGGTGGCGGTGATGGGACCTGAGGGAGCCGCTAATATCATATTCAGGAAGGAAATTGCCACTGCTGAAGATCCAGATGCCATGCGGGCCCAGAAGGTTCAGGAGTACAAGGAGAAGTTTGCCAACCCCTATGTGGCAGCGGCAAAAGGATATATTGATTCGGTTATCGAGCCCTGGGAGACCAGGAAGTCCTTGCTTCATGCACTGGAAGTTTCAGGGGAGAAGAGTGTCGGAATGCCAATGAAAAAACATGGGATACCACCCTTTTAATTACGATCCATGAGCAGCAAAGAAAAATCTTCCACAAGAAAGATCAGCAGTGAACCAGAGATGGAATCCCTGGAGATAGGCAGTGCGCTATACACAACAAGGCTTACCTCTAAATTTAAGAACAGGCCCCTCTGGCAAAAACCCGATGAGAATAAAATTGTAGCCATCATTCCCGGGAACATACAGAAGATTATGGCAAAAGAGGGAGATGTGGTAAGTACCGGTACCCCGCTCCTCATACTGGAGGCTATGAAAATGAGAAACGAGGTGCTCTCCCCAATTAATGGTGTGGTAAAGAAGATCCACGTCAGCGAAGGAGAAATGGTGCCCAAGTCGCACCTGCTAATTGAGATGGATTAGGCCGGTCCTTTCCAAACCACATACTTCCTGATATCTTCTGGAAGAGCTGGAGCTGATTCAAAAATTCCATAGAGAGCTGAACCACTTCCACTCATGGATGCATACCGAGCTCCGGCATTGTACAGTTTGGACTTCAGCTTTTTCAACAGGGGGTGCCTGATAAAGGCGCTTTCTTCAAAATCATTCACAAGCCGATCCTTCCATAGCTTTGAAGGAGCATTAATCACCTGCTGCAGATCCGAATCAGGTATGCCAGGAGTGACTGCCCCATAGGCTTCAGCAGTTGAAATATGGATTTCCGGGAAAAGGAGGACCAGGTATTTGTTTTTCAGCGAGACAGACACCGGGCTCAGGAGCTCTCCTCTTCCTTCCATCATCATGGGAACATCTTGCAGAAAGAAGGGGCAGTCACTTCCCAGTTCAGAGGCCAGCTCTTCCAGCCTTCGGGCCGAGGCAGGGGAGGGGCTCAGAAGATTTAAGCCCCGTAATATGGTGGATGCATTGGAGGATCCTCCCCCGAGCCCTGCCCCCACAGGAATCTGCTTGTGCAGGTGGATGGCCACGGGGGGGAGTTCCCGGTCAGCGGCCATTAATTTCCAGGCTTTCATGCAGAGGTTAAGTTCCGGGGCGGAATCAAAGCTGATTCCGGATTGGGTGAATCGTACCGGAATTTTTTCATCGTCTGGCTGATGGATTTCGATGATATCACATAGACCTGTGGGATACATCACCGACTGGAGATTATGATATCCGTCTTTGCGACGTTCAAGGACCCGTAGTCCCAGGTTGATTTTAGCAGGTGAAAAGTATATCATCTTTCATAAAGATATTGCATTTTTCAACATATGTTAATTAAAACTTTGGAGCCTGTGTGCAAAAGTATAGAAGCGGGTCAAAGACGCACTGGGTGTGGATTCTTACCTTTACAGCCCAAAATCAGATTTTTATGGCCAAACAGCAATACAGCCCCCCGAAAAAGAATCCTGGAATTGCCATGGACTATGGTAAAATACCCCCACAGGCACTGGACCTTGAGGAAGCTGTTCTCGGAGCCATAATGCTCGAAAAGGATGCCATTCTTTCGGTACTTGATATACTGGAGGCACGTAGTTTCTACAAAGAGTCGCACCAGACCATCTTTGAGATTGCTCAATCGCTATCCATGGAGGAAAAGCCCATCGACCTCCTGACTGTTACAGAGGCACTTCGTAAGGCAGAAAAGCTTGAAGCAGTCGGTGGTGCAGTGTATATTTCGCAGCTAACTTCACGTGTCGGTTCTGCGGCCCACCTGGAATACCATGCCAGGATCGTGGCCCAGAAATACATTCAGCGGGAGCTGATCCGGGTCTCCTCCGATATTCAGGAGCGTGCTTTCGATGAAGGATCGGACGTGGATGACCTCCTGGATTTCTCCGAACGGGAACTGCTGAATATTGCCGAGGGACACATAAAAAAGGAGACCATTAAGCTTAACAATCTGATCAAGACGGCCCTGGAACAGATAGAAGAAGCAGGAAAGAGGGAAGACAGTCTGAGCGGGGTGCCCTCCGGATTTACACGCCTTGACAGGCTCACCTCCGGCTGGCAGAAATCGGACCTGGTAATCCTGGCTGCCCGGCCTTCCATGGGAAAAACGGCCTTTGTGCTTTCCATGGCCAGGAACATGGCAGTTGAGCACAGTCGTCCCGTGGCCTTCTTCTCCCTGGAGATGTCCTCCATTCAGCTGGTAAACCGACTGATTATCGGAGAGACTCAACTGGCCTCAGATAAGATCAGGACAGGGCGCCTGGAAAATTATGAGTGGGAGCAGCTTGAGTATAAGATCAAAGACCTGGAACAGGCACCCATTTATGTGGACGACACACCAGCCATTTCCATATTTGAATTTCGTGCCAAATGCCGGAGACTGAAGCAGAAATACGATATTCAGGCTGTTGTGATCGACTACCTGCAGCTGATGACAGGATCAAAGGATTCGGGCAGCAGGGAACAGGAAGTGAGTAACATCTCCCGTTCCCTGAAAAGTGTTGCCAAAGAACTGGATATCCCCATTATTGCACTGTCTCAGCTGAACCGAAGTGTGGAGATGCGTTCCGGCAACAAACGCCCCCAGCTTTCCGACCTACGGGAATCGGGTGCCATCGAGCAGGATGCCGACCTTGTTCTCTTCATCCACCGTCCCGAGTATTACGGAATGGATGTAGATGAGGAGGGCAATTCATTGAAAGGGGTTGCCGAAATTATTGTAGCCAAGCACAGAAATGGTCCAACAGGAGATATTCAGCTGAAATTCGTACGCGAATTTGCCAAGTTTGTGGATATGGACGACACTCTGGCCATGGTTGATGATGATGAGAACGGCTTCACAGTTTCTTCCAAAATGAATCAGGAGGAGGGGGGCAATCTTACCAATAATGATATTGGTATGAACAACGGTTTTGACGGGCCTGCTCCCTTTTAAGTTAAATCCAGGAAGTCGTCATCCAATCTTCGATCTTGATCTCTTCTTCGATCACATCTTCACTCATCCCGTCCGGTCCAAAGGGTTTGGTCATCCAGGGCTCTATGTTTAGTTCTTCTTCGGTATAGGAATTTTTGAAGGGAGATAACATCCACGATTCAAGCAACAGTTCTTCTTCATAGAATGTGCTTTCAAAAGGAGCGGTCATCCAATCTTCAACTTCCAGATCAGATTTCATAGATACAAAATATGTTTTGTTTAGTAGCGGGGCTTCAAAATGGTCTCCGGAAACACTTCTTATGGGATAATGGCTAAGCTGGTGCTCCACACGCATGCTTGTCAGGTTGTAATATGAAGAATAGAAGAGGAGGTCCTTGCTGCTCTCATTAGGCAGCTGTCCAAAGCAGAAAGTGCCAAGCACAAGTCCTGCCATACCTAGTATAATCTTTATTGTTTTCATGGATCTTGCCGTAATTGTTAACATTTCGATTGTTATAAATCATATTGTATGCCAAATGCCATAACATCCAGATTATAAGCCTAATAATCATAAGCTTACAAATGTTAAAAATGGATAAATCTGACCGAAAGTGCGACAGCTATGTACGATTGCGTATACGGGTCAAAGGCAAATGGAACAGAAGGGAAGCATCCTTTTGCACTTTCATTTGTCTTTATTGCATAAAGAGATAGAGTTAAGTTAAATTACAAATAATATAAGGATGAAAAAAATAGGACTCTTGGGGATGGTGCTTGCGATAGCCACGCTCTCCGGATGTTATTATAGCGGGCGCTGTGTGAATGGTTCAGGACCGGTTACCGGCGAATTGCGTGAGGTTGGAAATTTTACCGGCGTTACCAATACCGGCTCCTTTGATGTCTATGTGAGCCAGAGCGATGATTTTAGTGTGGAGGTGATCGCACAGGAAAACCTGATACCAATTATTGCGACCTATGTTTCGGGAAATACACTTGTTATCGAGACCGAGAATAATGCCTGTTTCAAATCCAGCTCTCCCATAGAAGTACACGTTTCAATGCCTGAAATCGAGGAGCTTTCACTTGTTGGATCAGGAAAGGTATTTGGGGATATGCTAATTAGTACAGAGGTGGAGATTTCCAACTCCGGATCGGGAATCATGGACATTGACTCCCTTATTTGCGAATCCCTGGAAGTGAGTAATGGAGGTTCGGGTTACATTGGTATACTGGGTAGTTATGCGGAGTATGTTGATGTAATTCAATCGGGTTCAGGCGAAATCGAATGTGGTACACTGATGGAAACTGCAGAGGTGAATATCCGGCACAGTTCCTCGGGCCGTGTAGTTGCCTTTGTTCCCGATGGAATAAACATGGATGCGGACATGAGTGGTTCCGGCCAGATCGTTCTCTCCGGAGAGGTGGAGCTTGCTGACTATTCCCATAATTCTTCCGGAAGGACGGATGCCCTGGATCTTTTTGCTCTGGAGGTAGAAGCCACAAATACCGGTTCCGGGAATGTCTATGTCTGGGCAAATGATTACCTGGATGCCACCGTTACAGGATCGGGCGATATTATATATTTGGGAAATCCGGTGCTTAGTATACAGATTTCAGGATCGGGAAAGGTCAGGTCTTACTAGGTACCGGCTCCTTCAATCACAATTACGATTTCACCTTTCACAGTTCCATTTCCGAAGTGTTCAGCAAGTTCCTTTAAGCTGCCCCTGCGGGTTTCCTCGTGGACTTTTGAAAGTTCCCGGGAAACCGATCCTTTTCTGTCAGGACCGAGATATTCAGCCAGCTGGGTCAGTGTTTTGACAAGTCTGTAAGGCGATTCATACAGGACCAGGGTACGCTTTTCGCCGGCAAGTTCACCTAGTCGCTTCTGCCTGCCTTTTTTCTGTGGAAGGAATCCTTCAAAAACGAACTTTTCACAGGGGAGTCCGGAATTAACCAGTGCCGGGACAAAAGCAGTTGCACCGGGAAGTGTTTCCACAGCAATGCCCTGCTCAATGCAGGCCCTTACCAGTAAAAAACCCGGATCCGAAATGCCAGGTGTTCCGGCATCGGAGATTAAGGCAATGGATGTGCCTCCCTTCAGTCGCTGAACCAGCGATTCAAGGCTGCGGTGCTCATTAAATTTATGGTGGGAATGAACAGGTTTGCTGATCTGAAAATGTTTTAGAAGAATCCCGGATTTACGTGTATCCTCAGCCAGTACAAGGTCCACCTCTTTCAAAACCTCAATGGCCCTGAAGGTTATATCTCCAAGATTTCCAATGGGTGTTGGTACCAGGTAGAGTTTTGACATGAAATTACCGGATGTATCTTCTTTTAAGGAGGCCTGTCAGTACAACCACCCCTTCGTGATCCATGACTCCTGCAAATTGTTCATCCAGAATGCCCTTTGCCATCTCGTAGTTTGCAGCACTATCCAGTTCATTGACCAGGATGGTAAAGCGATCTGAATCCCCATCGAATAATTCCCTGATTATCAAGAAGCGGTCGTTGATACCGATGTTACGGCTTATATTATCGATGGCCTGCCCCAGCGGTTTGGCTTCCTGATCATTGCCCAGCTTGCCCGCCAGGTTTTCATTAATGCTGGATTCTGCAGAGAATTTCTCAGCCAGGATGGCATGGTCAGCAGGTTCAGAAGTTGAAGTAGCCTCGGGTTTCGCTGATGGAGCTGGTGCAACTTCGGTTTCCGGCTCCGGCTCTGGTTCCGGCTCCGGTTCCGGCTCCGGCTCCGGCTCTGGTTCTGGTTCTGGTTCTGGCATTGGTTCCGGCTCCGGCTCTGGTTCCGGTTCCACCTGTAGCTCCGGGGAAGATTCTTCTTCCCGGGCCGGGTCTTTGATCATTTCATGGAGGCGGTCCGCTTTAATCATTGTGAGGATCTCATATACGTTCCTGAGCTTGGATAATGCCAGGTCAAGTTCAATGGCCGAAGCTTCCTTAGAATTCCCGATGTTCCCCACCAGTTTTTCGATATCTTGTATATCTTTAGTCAGGATTTCAATGGTGTATTTTATCTCCATGATGAGCTGTGATTTTTTTACAGGACTATTACAAAACTAACGATAATCTTCTTATAATCTTGTATCATGTTTCTTGAAAATACTGCAGGCAGTTCCAGCGGACAGGGATGGGTAGAGGTCATCACCGGATCCATGTTTTCAGGAAAAACTGAAGAACTGATCCGGCGGCTCAAAAGAGCCAGGATAGCAAAACAGCAGGTAGAGATATTTAAACCCCGTATTGAAGTAAGATATTCGGAGGAGGAAGTGGTTTCGCATGATGAAAATGCCATACACAGTACTCCCGTAGATTCATCAGCCAATATCCTTCTCCTTGCCAGTGGTGTGGAGGTAGTGGGTATAGATGAGGCACAGTTCTTTGATGATGGCCTGGTGGATGTATGCAATCAGCTGGCAGATAGCGGAATCCGGGTAATCGTAGCCGGACTGGATATGGATTACAAAGGTGTTCCATTCGGGCCCATACCAGGTTTAATGTCCATAGCCGAATATGTGACCAAGGTACATGCCATCTGTGTCAGATGCGGCAATCTGGCCAACTACACCCACCGCTTATCAAAGGATGATAAACTGATTGTACTGGGAGAAACGGATATTTATGAACCACTTTGCAGGATCTGTTATGCAAAGAATAGAACATGAACTTAGCCATTCATGATAGCTGACTGGACACTTGAAAAACTGGAATCCCTTCTCAATGGGAAAGTACACGGAGCCAGGGACCGGTCTTTTTCCCGTTTATCCATAGACAGCCGGACTCTGACTTCTTCCGGGGAGACTCTTTTTGTCGCTCTTATAGGTGATCAGCACGATGGACATAATTATATCCCGGAGCTTTACAAAAGGGGGGTTCGGACCTTCCTGGTTTCCAGGCTTCCCGATTTTGCATTGTTTCCCGGGGCGGGTTTCTGTCTTGTATCAAATACCCTGAGCGGATTACAAAAGATCGCATCAGACAGGCGCAAACATTTTACAGGAGAAGTGCTGGCCATTACGGGCAGCAATGGTAAAACCATAGTGAAGGAGTGGCTCCATCAGTGCCTGGGTCACAGCCTAAACATCCACCGGAGTCCAAAGAGCTATAACAGCCAGGTGGGAGTTCCCCTTTCCATTTGGGGCATTGAACCCCAGCATCAGCTGGCTGTCATTGAGGCCGGAATATCCCGGCCGGGTGAAATGCAGATCTTGCATCAGGTGATTGGGGCTGATACGGGGATCTTTACGCATCTTGGCTCAGCTCACCAGGAGCATTTTGAAAGCATGGAAGCGAAGCTCAAAGAAAAGCTGACATTGTTTAAAGCGTGCCGTAAGGTGATATGCAGGGCTGACATCCATACGGGTTCCAAAACCATCCGATCCTATATGGAAGAGCTCCCTGCTGAAATAGTGGACTGGAGCCTGGAGGGACCTGCCAGGTACCGGTACAGGCTGAAAGGAAGGACTTTGGCGGGGACCAGCGTTGAGGTCAGCTTACAAGGCCAGAAGCTTGAACTTAGCCTGCCTTTTTCCGATGAGGCTTCTGTGGAGAATGCCTTGCATGTATGCACCTATTGCCTGGAGAAGGGAATTGCCCCGGATCTTGTAAAGAGGCAAATTGAGATGCTCGAACCGGTTTCCATGCGCCTGGAGATATTGAAGGGAATCGGGGGCAGTACCCTGATTAATGATACCTACAATTCAGATACGGGCGGAGTGCTTGCAGCACTTGATCTGATGGGGCAGCAGGATACGCATAATGGACGGGTGCTCATTCTTTCAGATTTACTGCAAAGCGGTTTGGAGGACCATGTGCTTTATGCTGAAATAGCAGTTCTCCTTAAGAGTAAAGAGATTGATCTGTTTATTGGAATTGGTCCTGCACTATCTGCCAGCAGGGGATTGTTTCCGGGGACTTCCCATTTCTACAGGGATACTGAAGACTTTCTGATGCGAATGAACCGGACGCTGTTTCATGAGAAGCTTATATTGATCAAGGGATCCAGGAAATTCGGATTTGAACGGATCACGCAGGAGCTCCAGCTCAAGACCCACCAGACAAGGCTGGAAACCGACCTGAATGCCATGGTATATAATCTGAATCATTTCAGATCCCTCCTGAATGAAGGGGTGCTGACCATGGTGATGGTAAAAGCCCTGTCCTATGGAAGTGGAAACATTGAGATTGCAAAACTGCTGCAGTATCACCAGGTTGATTACCTCGCAGTTGCATTTATTGATGAGGGTGTGGAATTGCGCATGGCCGGGATCCACCTGCCCATTATGGTATTAAATCCGGACCCCTCCGGCTTTGGCCCCATGCTGGATTACATGCTGGAACCGGAAATATACAATATGAGAGGAGTGAAGGCACTTCAAAGGATCCTGGACCAGCGGGGAATCACTGAATTCCCAATCCACGTGAAGCTGGATACCGGAATGCATCGTCTTGGATTTGCTGAAGCAGAGCTGGAACACCTTATTCCCCGCCTGAAGGACCCCAGGCTTAAAATAGCCTCGGTATTCAGTCATCTTGCTGCCGCTGGTGATCCCGGTCATGATTCTTTCAGCCGTGAGCAAATCCGGAAATTCGACCGGATGTGTTTGAGCCTTTCAAAGTCACTGGGCATATCGTTCCGGAAGCATATTCTGAACTCTTCAGGTATTGAACGTTTTCAGGATGCCCAGTTTGACATGGTCAGGCTGGGGATTGGTTTGCACGGGATCGGTAAAGATTCATCGCTGAAGGTTGTAAGCTCCTTTCTTACTACGGTTTCACAGATCCGTACTGTAGCAGCCGGCGATTCGGTGGGTTATCTGCGAAGTGGGATAACAAAACAGACGAGTACCATTGCAACCATTCCGGTCGGTTATGCAGACGGTTTTCACAGAAGCCTGGGCAATGGTGCCGGGAAAGTATATGTGAATGCACAGGAGGCATCTACCATCGGGGAAATATGCATGGATATGGCAATGATTGATGTAAGCGGATTGGATGTATCTGAAGGAGATGTGGTAGAACTGTTTGGAAAACAGCAGACTGTTTCTGAACTGGCCAGGCAGGCAGGAACCATTCCTTACGAGATTCTGACCTCCGTACCTGAGCGGGTGAAAAGAGTATATTTGCAAGAGTAGGATGAAGATCAGGTTTTTTTACAGAGAGGGAAGCAGATCTATGAAAAGAACCATTTGTTTTTTTAATTCACATACCACCTGGGGGGGAGGGGAGAAATGGCACCTCGATATCATATCCAGTATGAATCAGCAGCGTTACCGGATTATATTGATCTCTTCACCGGGGAGCCCGCTTTCCAGGAAACTGGTGGATCTGGATCTTGGCGACTACCATGTTTCCGTCAATAATCTAAGTTTTCTGAATCCTTTTAAAGTACTGAAACTGGCCCGGATATTCAGAAAGGAGAAGGTGGGTGTGCTACTGACCAATCTTTCCCACGATATGAAAATTGCCTCCATTGCCGGGAAGCTGGCAGGTATTCCCAATATTATTTACCGAAGGGGTAGTGCCATATCCGTCACGAACAGCTTGCTAAACCGTTACCTGTTCAGAAAGGTGCTGACCAATGTAATAGCCAATTCGCAGGAGACAAAGCGTACCATTCTGGCCAATAATCCTGCCCTGCTACCTGAACAGAAGATCACGGTAATTTACAATGGGGTTTACCTGCCCAGATACCATAGTGATGTTAAGCCATTCTATAAAGCAGTAGAGGGTGAAATCGTTCTTGGTTGTGCCGGCAGGTTGTCTGAAGAGAAGGGTCACCTTTACCTCCTGGATATGATGAAGTATCTGCAAAAGGATAAACTGAAATACAGACTTTTAATCGCCGGGGAAGGGAAGATGTTGCAGACCCTGGAAAGCAGGGCCGAAGAACTGGGTATAAGCGGACAGGTTGATTTCCTGAGATTTGTGAAGGATATGCCATCGTTTTTCTGTTCCATTGATATCTTCCTGATGCCTTCCAGGTTCGAAGGTTTTGGTTATGTAATGGCAGAAGCAATGGCAAGCCGGAAACCAGTGGTGACCTTTGATGTTAAATCCTCTGCCGAAATTGTGGAGCACGGAGTGACCGGTTATATCACCGGGCCTGACGGGATTGAGGAAATGACGGCCAGGGTTCAGGAACTTGCAAGAAATAAGGAGCTCCGGAAACAGATGGGAGAAAAGGGGAGGGCCAGGGTTGAAGAAAAGTTTTCCTTTGAGAATAATTACAAACAGGTACTTGCACTGATGAATCTTCAGTCCGACTGAGCAAGGGATTTCCCGTGTTCACGTCTGTATCTTTCGTAGGAGTGTTTCCAGCGCTTATGTGACCATAGCCAGTAGGCGGGTTCTTCCCGGATCAGGTCCTCCAGAATACGCACATGCCGATTGGTGATCTCAAAGGGCTCCAAATCTTTTGGACTTTCACTGATCAATTCGGCTTCCATTTCATAGCGGCCTCTCTTTAATTTTCTGATTTTCAGGAATACAACGGCAGCATCCAGTTTCCGGGCAAGCTTCTCCGTTCCCAGGAACATGGGTGTATCCTGGCCCATAAATTTAGTCCAGTACTGAATCTGACGATAAAGGGGTCGTTGATCTCCAAGAAAAAGGGTAAGGACCGGTGTCTTTTCCTTTTCATAGCCCATTAGTTTCCGCGCGATCTTTTCCATTGGAACCGGGATCACTCCAAAAGCATTCCTGTTCTTCATTACCATCCTGTCGAAATACTTGTTGTGAAGAGGCTTGTAAATAGCAACGACGGGGTGCTTAATTGCCAGGCCAAGGGTGGCAAGATATTCCCAGTTTCCGTAATGTCCAAGTACGGCCATAACCTGCTTTCCCTTGCCATATAATTCATCAAGTAATTCGGGATTTTTATAGCTCATTCTTTTCAGCGCCTTCGATTCGGAATAGAAATGGATTACAGCCTGTTCCAGGAAGAGATCACTCAGGTGGTGATAGAATTTTCTTGCGATTCGCCTTATTTCGGACCTCTCCTTTTCCGGGAAGGCCTTTTGAAGATTGCCCAGAACCACTTTTTTCCTGTAGCCGGCCACATGGTACATGAGAAAGTACAGAATATCTGCCAGGAAATAGAGGACTCGTTCAGGTAAGAGGTGGAGGAGCCAGATGAAGCAATAGGTAAAGATGTAAGCTAAAAACTTCATCTCTTATCCAAGCTCACTTATACGTTCCAGCTTTGGCAGGTCCAGGATCCGTATTTTCCGTCCATCAATGGAGATCACGCCTTCCTGAGCAAAGGTGGAAAGGGTTCTGATGGCATTGGATGTGGTCATGTTGGACAGATTGGCAACATCCTCCCTTGAGAGGTATATTTTTATGGTCTTGTTGTCATCCTCATACCCGTAGGTGTCCTTCAGAAAGATCAATGATTCCGCCAGCCTTCCCCGGATGTGCTTTTGAGTCAGCGTGACCGTACGATCATGGGAAAAACCCAGTTCAGATGCAAAGGACTGGATCACACTCATACTCAGCTCGGCATTGCTTCGCATCACCCTGAAAACACTCTCTTTATCAACAATACACGACACACAATCTTCAATGGCCACGGCTGTGGCTGTATGGTGTTCTTCAGCAAACAGAGCCCGGTATCCAATGAAGCCTACCGGTTTGGCCATTCTGACAATCTGCTCTCTGCCTCCAACTCCTTCTTTAAAAATTTTTACTTTGCCTTCGGCCAGGATCATCAGGCCCATGGGTTTATCCCCCTCCTTGAAAATGATCTCACCCTTCTTATAGAACGCGCATGTATAATTTTGCTTCAGGAATTCTTTTTCTTTGGGAGTAAGTACCGTAAATACAGATTTCGGATTGTCTATGCAATCATCTGCATTATAGTTCCTTTCCTGCATCGTAATCTTCTGGTTTTGATCTTAGTTATGCTGAATAACAGACAAAATTAGAAAAAATAATCGATTTCGGGTTAATATTTGGCTACCAGTGGCAGACGCCTGCCAATCCCGAAGGCTTTAGAGGAGATTCGAAGGATCGGGGGGGTCTGGTATCTTTTGTATTCATTCTGGTTTACCATCCTGACAATTCTCTTGACCAGTCCGACATCATATCCCAGCTCAGCGGCTTTTTCAACAGGAAGTTGTTTTTCAATGTAGGCCTCCAGGATTTGGTCCAGCTCTTCATAGGGCGGAAGGGAATCGCTGTCCTTCTGATCGGGCCTTAATTCAGCCGAGGGAGGTTTTGATATAATATGGGCAGGAATTATTTCCTTTTCCCTGTTCATATAGTGGGCAATCCGGTACACATCTGTTTTGTATACATCACCCAGTACGGAAAGTCCCCCGCTCATGTCTCCATAGAGGGTTCCGTAGCCCACGGCAGTCTCACTTTTATTGCTGGTATTAAGCAGGATATTACCAAACTTATTAGAGAGAGCCATCAGCAGTGTTCCCCTGATCCGGGCTTGAATGTTTTCCTCGGCAATATCCTCCGGCAGCTTGTTAAAAAGTGGATCCAGGGTTTCCCGAAACTGATTGAAAAGCGTTTCAATGGGGAGGATGTTGTAGCTGACACCCAGGTTTTTGGACATCCGGACCGAATCGTTCACGCTGTGATCCGAAGAGTACTGAGAGGGGAGCAGGAGAACATGAATATTGGCCGGCCCAAGCGCTTCAGCCGCCAGTGCCAGTGTTACGGCCGAATCGATTCCCCCAGAGAGTCCCAGCGTAGCAGTTTTGAATCCATTTTTTCCAAAATAATCCCTGATGCCACAGATCAGGGCATCGGCCATGCTCTCAATCCGGTCCGGAATGTGGCTTGCTGCAGGAGCAGGTTCCGGACCTGTCAGATCGTCCAGATCAGAGAGCAGTATGTTTTCCCGGAAGAATGGCAGTTTTGCAGCCACTTTTCCTGACTTATGGATGGCCATGGAACCACCTTCAAAAATAAGTTCTGTCTGGGCACCAACCTGATTGCAATAGAGTACCGGGAGCTTATACCGGGCCGCTTTCCCTGTGAAAATCGATTGCTTGATTTCCATTTTACGGTGTGCAAAAGGTGATGCAGCCAGGTTGATGATCACATCCGGTTCCTGTTCAGACAGCTCCTCCAGCGGGTTGATGGTGTAGAGCCTGCTGCGTGAAAACTCGTTTTCGAAGGGCTGTTCATCCCAGAGGTCCTCACAAATGGTAATGGCAAGCTTCCTGTTTTTGAATTCAAGGATATTGAATTCCTGGTTGGGCTCGAAGTAGCGGTACTCATCAAAAATATCATAGGTGGGGAGCAGGGCTTTCCGGAATACCTGCCGGACTTTTCCTCCAAAGAGGAAGAAAACAGAGTTGTAAAGCAGTTTCCCGTCCTTATTGGGATTGAATTCGGGCCCTCCCACCAGTACGCCTGTATCCGCATCCACCATGGTGGCGAGTTTTTCGATACTTTGCATGCAGGTGTGAATGAATTCTTTCCTTTCAAGCAGATCCAGTGGCGGGTAACCACAAATGGCCAGTTCGGAGCTTACCACCAGGTCTGCACCCCGGCTGCTGGCTTCAGAAACAGCATCCCTGATTTTAGCCAGGTTCCCTTCAAAATCTCCTATATAATAATTCAGCTGTGCAAGTGCAATTTTCATGGCAAATCAAAAGAGTATTCCAAGATGAATGGATAAGGCATTGGTTTTCACATTGGCCCTGTCGTTGTCTGTAACATCTGTCAGCCCACCTGTCCAGCGGACTCCTCCGATCAGCGCCGTACTGCCTCCCAGTTTATATTCAACGCCGGCTCCCACGTGGTAACCCAGATTAAACAGGATGGTACTCTCGCTAATGTCTTCCTTGTCGAAGGATGCCTCGTCAGAGCTAAGTTTGGAATTCAGTCTGAACATGGGATTGAATCCCAGCTGCAGAAAATAGGTGGCGTATCCCATCTCTTCGGTTTTCAGCTTAAGCCCGATTGGAATATCAATGTATTGCAGATTTAGTTTGCCTGATTGTCCGGGCTCAAGCAAGAGGGTATCACCTTTGGAAAGGAATATGGTAGAATCAGCATAGAGCAGCTTTCCCCCAATATTATTTATTCCAAAACCCATCACGAAGGCGTAATTTTCAGCAAAGAAATAGTCCATATTCAAACCGGCATTCATATGAATGATGGAGCCCGCAGGATCAACTTCGTTCTCGTCGGAGTTGAACCAGGCAGATTGTGGGTCCACGTGTACACTGAATCTGATTGGTGTTGTCTGTGCACCGGCGCTTAGCATTGCTCCCATAAAAAATACAATAAGGAGTATTCCCTTCATTCGAATATCTTTCATATTATATACTTTTGTCTATGGCTTTAGAACTCAAATTTAACGATAATATTATGATGAGACCTGTTCGTGCGATCACGCTTTTTCTCCTGCCCCTTATATTGATGCTGTCTGCCTGCAGGAATAAGCCACTGGATGTTGATGTTTCAGGCATTGACCTGAATGTGAAGCTGGAGCGATTCGATCGCGACCTGTTTGAGATAGACCAGGATACTCTGGATGCATCCATTGGAACCCTGTACAGGAAATATGGAGATTTTTTTGATGTTTTCAACGTGCATGTGATCAGCATCGGGCAGGCCTCTTCACGCAGGTACTCATCCTATCTGTCCATGTTTATTAACGATCCCACAAACCGGGAGGTATATGAATACACCGGCAGAATATTCAGTTCTGCTTCAGAGATCGAGGAAGAGTTGAGTGATGGATTCAGACATTACCTTTATCACTATCCGGATTCTCTGTCTCCCAGAGTAGTAGGATATGTAAGCAGGTTTAACCAGGGATTGTTTACGGTGGGTCAATTTGTCGGAGTGGGACTGGATCAATACCTGGGAGGTGATTGTGATTATTATGTGCAGATGGGGACTCCCAACTACCTGGTGCGAAAGAAAGAGCCTGCCAGGATTCCCGTGGATGTCATGTTGGCCTGGGCCACACAGCTCTATCCTTACAACGATTCAATTGACAATGTACTGGCCAGGATGATCTATCACGGTCAGCTAAGCTGGTTTGTTGGCGCCATGTATCCGGATCTTGGGGAGCAGATGCTTATGGGTTTCACCGCCGATCAGATGAAATGGTGCAGGAACAATGAGGAGCAAATGTGGACCCACCTGGTGGAAGAGAAACTACTTTTTTCCACCGACCCCATGAACATTCGCAAGCTGGTGGAGGATGCCCCCTATACCAGGTTCTATACTTCGGAATCGCCCGGAAGAGCAGCCGTCTGGCAGGGCTGGCAGATTATCAATGCCTACGCCCAGCGTAATCCCGGCCTAAGTGTTCACCAGGTGATGTCGCAGCGCAATTACCAGGAGTTACTCAGACTGTCGAGGTACGACCCCTGATGCCTTACTTGTATTTGCTGACCCTTTCATCATCGATAACGCCACTCCAGTTCAATCCAAAGGCAAAATCGTAGGTGTTGCCGTCAGAGTCGGTATAGCACTCCATATCGCGCGGTACATCTTCAAACTGCTCCTCCACGGTTTTCATATCAGCCGGCATCTGGAATGGCAGCAGAGCAGAAGGCTCTGCTGCTCCTGAGATCAGATCCATCAGGGCCTGATCCTGAACGCCCATATGTACCAGGATGGCACTGGCTGCAGGTTCGATCTCTGCAAAAACCATTGGTTTGGACACATGTACCACCACAATTACGGGTTTCTCACCCATAAGTTTGCGGGTTTCATTCACCAGCTTCATATCCGGAGCATTGACGGCTGTAATGCTTTTATCCTTGTAGCTCCGGTTGGTGCTTTCCTCGAGCGGACTTCCCCCGGCCAGGCTAATCTCCCTGGCATGTTCTGCTGTATATGGTCCATATTGCAGGGTGATGGGAACATAACCGTTACCTCCCTTTTCCAGGTCCTTATTGTCATAGCCGCCCCCTCCATTGGGACTCTGGATGCCTACCAGTGAAAAGTCAGCATCCTCCGGTGTATCCACCACTTCGAAATAATTGGAAACGATCTCCTTGCTAAATGCATCCTCCCATCTCTCCGGGGTACTTCTGCCAAACCAATTGGAGGAAGCAGGAACATAGCGCTGAGGTATAAATACCTTTAATTGCTTCTGCATCGGAAGGGCCTGTCCGCTATTCTTCAGCATGACTACCGTACGCAGCTGGGCCTCATAACCGGCCTGCATAAATTCCGGTTTGCCAACTACTGCATCTGTTTTTGCAGGATCGAGGTAGGCATTCTCAAATAGGCCGGTTCTGAAGATATTTCGCAGCAATCTGATTGCGGATGTTTCAAACCGTGTTCTCATGGCTTCTTCGCCATGCTCAGCAATCCCCATGTCATAAGCCTCAAGTACCGGTCCCATATCGTTGTTCCCGCCAAACTGATCAATACCTGCATCAATGGCCTTGTAGTGCCTTTCAGCCACACTCAGGGATTCCACACCCCAGCACATCCCTCCAAAACTCTCAATACTGCCCATATCCCTGGTAATCCCCCAGTCGGAGCATACCACCCCGTCGTATCCGTATTTATCACGCAGGAGGTCTGTAATGATGTACTTGTTGTATGCATTGCCCACATTCTCTCCGTTTTTAGTATCAATACCGCTTGAGATGGTATAGTAGGGCATCACCGCGGAGGCCATCCCTGTTGCTCCATCCAGTTTAAAGGCTCCTTCGGTAAAAGCTTGAAGATGATCTTCCAGATTGTTCCCGGGGTAAACTGCATAGGCTCCATATCCAAAGTGAGCATCGCGTCCACCCTCTTCCGGACCTCCGCCGGGCCAGTGCTTGACCATGGCATTTACGCTGTGGTAGCCCCAGCCATTTAAAATCTCATGATTATCTGATGAGGTCTGGAAGCCATCCACATAGGCACGGGCCATATCGGTGGCCAGGCTGGGATCTTCTCCCATGGTCCCGCTAAACCGGCTCCAGCGAGGTTCGCTTGCCAGGTCAATCTGGGGAGAAAGAGCTGTGGCAATACCCAGGGCCCTGTATTCAATGGAAGCGATTTCTCCAAACTGATTCATCAAGTCCGGATCAAAAGAGGCTGCGATTCCCAGGGAGGCCGGCCACATGGATATATCTCCCCCAGATCCGAAATCAAATTCAGCGCTTGAACGGGTTCGGTGCCGTGGATCTGAGCTGGTATTTACGGGAACACCCAGTCCAAGTCCTTCCACCAGGGCCTGGGCATTGTTGTTCCACTCTGCTGCTACAGTGGGACTGGCTACTGAGGTGATCAGTACATGTCGCAAATGATCTTCCGTTAGAAATTTTTTCTGTTGGTCAGAGAGAGCTGATTCTGCTGCACCACTTTCATCGAAGGGCTTCTCATTGTATGTGGCTCCTCCACCGAATCCGCGGCCTCTCGAGGGAATGGACTGGTGTGCGCTGTACAGCATCAGACCGGCCATCTGTTCCACGCTCATCTGGCTTACCAGGTCGGCTGCACGAGCGTCCACCGGCTGTCGCCAGTCTTCATAGATGTCCAGTTCACCGTTCTTATTCAGGTCCTTGAATGCAAAGCCGTTTTTCTCAATTAGCGCAACACCTGAAGCTGAAGCAAAACCAAGGGTCTGTCCACCCTTGTTTTGCACAATGGATATGCCATCTTTTTCTTCAATTGTATACTTGGGACCACATGCGCTGAGGAGGAGAATGGAGATCCCGGTAAACAAAAGGGTTAGCAACTTGATAGATTTCATAGTCGTGGGTTTAGGGCAAAAGTTAAGTTTAGTAATATGAAAATTAGATATGTTTGGATAGAAATGGTTTAAAGCAAGTTAAAAAATAAACGGGCATGACCGGAAGAGATGTCATGCCCGAAAAAGAATCGTATGGGGGAAATTCTGATTACATTTTATTCAGAATAATCCCAAGCCCGAAATCGCCAGCACCACTCCAGTAAAAATGCGAGTCGCCGTAGGTAAATCCGGGCCCTACGCTGAAATTCCAGTACCAGCGTTTTCCCATTGTATACTGAAAGCCTATGCTTCCTCCCAGCGAGTAGCGGAAATCCGGAAACTCTATATTGAATGGCAAACTGATGTACCAGCCGGAATAATAGCGGGTTTTTTTACCCTTGAGGTGCCGGTCATCCAGGTTAAAATAGTAGCGGGGTGCCAGTGTAAAACTCGGGTAGACGTAGGGTGGTGAGGCCGGTTCCCAGTCATCATAATCCCAAAAGTTTGTTTTCAGCCAGAATCCCACTGAAAGAGTGAAGTTGTCAGATGGTGCGATCTCGGCAATAATTTTGGGAGAGATAAAGCTGATCCTGGCAATTATGGATGTGGGTTCCGGCTCAAGGGTAAAGGAGCTTTCCTGCGCCTCCAGGGGCGCTATTAGCATGGCACATAAGAGTGCCGGTAAAAATCGTTTCATAAGGCTGAATATGTGAATGATATAATACTTATTTCAAGACAAATACCATGCCGTTTATGCCTGGAGCCGGGTTCCGCAAATCTTACAGAAACGTGCATCACTATCGTGCTGTTTGTGGCCACATTTGCTGCATTCGCTGTGCTTAACAGGCTGGCCTTTTTTAGCAGCCTTCCCTATCTCAACCGTAAGGATCCCGGTGGGAACTGCAATAATGGAGTAACCGGTAAGCATGGCCACGGAAGCCAGGATTTTTCCCGGGACGGTGGCAGGGGCAATATCCCCGTAACCCACCGTGGTGATGGTGACAATGGCCCAGTAGATGCTCTGTGGAATGGAGGTAAATCCGTTCTCCTCACCCTCTACCAGGTAGAGGACGGAACCCAGGATCAGCACCAGCGTCAGTACCGCACCAAAAAAGACGATGATTTTATGGATGCTCATCTGCAATGCGCGTACCAGAACTGCAGCCTCTTTGATGTACCTCCCCAGTTTAAACACCCTGAACATTCTGAGCAGCCTGAGTGCACGAAAGGTAAGCAGGAAGGTGGTCTGGTCGAAAATTAAGCCAAGAAAGGTTGGCAGGATGGCCAGCAAGTCAATGATCCCGAAAAAGCTGGTTATATACTTCCAGGGGCGGGGAGATGAAAATATCCTGAGCAGATACTCCATTGTAAAGATAACAGTGAAGAACCATTCGGCGGATATGAATCCCTGGTGATAAGATTCTCTGATGGTGGAGACACTCTCGAGCACCACAACAGTCACACTGAGGATGATCATCCAGAGGAGAATGATGTCAAAGGTTTTGCCTGCCCGTGTATCTGAGCCAAAAATGATCAGGAATATTCTGTTTCTCAGATTCATCTCTACTCAAAGATAAAAAAAAAGACCGCCCCCGGGGGAACAGTCTTTTTCATGTTTTGGTTTCCCGACCCTATTCAGGGCTGATTGCTTCTACGGGACAAACATCGGCGCAAGCGCCGCAGTCAGTACACAGTTCTGGGTCAATCACATAAATATCTCCTTCGCTGATCGCTTCAACCGGGCACTCGTCAATGCAGGTGCCACATGCAGTACAATCATCTGAAATAACGTAAGCCATAACTAATCTGTTTTTAATTCTTACGAGGCAAATTTAATGTCTAATTTCTATTAAGCAATCCCTGTCAGGGATTTATTTTTTCAACACCCTCTATTTTGAGCAATTCTATGGCCAGGAAGCTCATTAGAGTGATCCCGGTTTTCAGGGCAGATTCATTGACTTTGAACTGGGGTGTATGGAGGGAGTAGGGGGTGTCAGCACCAGGGCTCCCCACTCCAAACCTGTACATCATACCTGGAATATGCTGGGCAAACCAGGCAAAGTCTTCTGCAGTCATCCGGATGTCCATATCATTCACCTTTTCTTCTCCCAGCAATTGAGCCGCCAGATTTCTGGCCTCCCCGGTAATTTTTTCGTTGTTATGCAGGAAGGGGTAACCATGTTTAATCTCAATTTCCACATTACCTCCCATTTCAGATGCTGTCGCTGAGGCCATGGTTTCAATGTGCTTGTGTGCTTCCAGGCGCCATTCCTCGTTCATGGTCCTGAAGGTCCCTTCCAGGATCACCTCATCGGGAATCACATTTGTGGCACCATCGGCAAGAACTTTTCCAAAAGAGAGTACGGTAGGAGAATCAACCGGGGCCCGACTCATGATTTCCTCCTGAAGATTAAGGAGTATCTGCGAGGCCATCAGAACCGGATCCTTTATATTTTGCCGCAATGCTGCATGCCCGCCTTTGCCTTTAACCCTGATATAAACCTCATCATTGGCAGCCATATACATTCCAGCTTTAAAACCCACATGTCCTGCTTCCATCTCTGGAAGTACATGCTGGGCAATAATCATATGAGGTTCACGACCCTTAAACACCTCTTCCTTCAACATTAAATTTGCACCACCAGGAAGAAGCTCTTCGCCCGGTTGAAAAACAAAAAGGACCTCTCCCCGGATCTCATGTTTTAACTGGTTCAGAACCCGAATGGTTCCCAGCATGGAAGCCATGTGCATGTCGTGGCCACAGGCATGCATAACTCCTTTATTTCTGGACGAATAGTCGACTCCCGATTGCTCATTAATGGGCAGCGCATCCATGTCTGTGCGCAGGGCAATTCGTTTGCCCGGAGTATTCCCTTCGATCCGCGCCACAATGCCTGTCTTTACATGAGGGAAGGTATAGTTGATTCCCCACTGGTCGAGATAGGAGCGTATAATTTCAGAAGTTTTGAATTCACGGAAAGAGAGCTCAGGATATTGGTGAAGCCGGCGACGGATGCTGATGATTTCCTCCAACATTTGATCGCTCAGGATCTTGGCTATCTGCTGTTCCGGGTTCATAAGTAGTGGGGTGAAAAATTAGAAGTCGAGACTCAGTGAGAGATAGAACATACGGGGTTGCACCTTCATATTTTCAACTCCCCAGGCCCAGTCCATACGAATAAAATAACCCAGCAGCTGGGCCCTTATACCGAAGCCATATCCGGCGACGATGGGATCCCGGTTTGCATCAATGGTGATGGTCATGGGACCATTTACAATGGTCTCGGTATTCCAGGCATTTTCATCATCAAAAGGATGAAGTCCGGTCCAGGCAGTTCCCACATCTGCAAATCCCACAACCTGGAAGTTATTCAGAAAACCTGATCCAAGGGGATGTCCTGCCAGATAACGGAAGATGGGCCACCTGAGCTCGGTGTTGATGGCAATAAAATTGCTTCCGTTCCTGATGTTTTGGGAGAATCCCCTCAGGTTGGTTGCCAGAGCCTGATAGGCATAATTCTGAGAATAATCGATGTCAACAGACTCGTTAAAGGTGGGGTTGTCCGATTGGTTGAGGTTAATCCAGTTGTCCACACTACCCAGGTAGTAGATCAGGGGGCTTCTTCCAAATGAACCGCTTCCCGCAATTCTGTTGGCCCAGATCAGCGTCCGGTGAATCCTGAGATAATGCCTGAAATCTCCACCAACTACGTAGAGGTCTGATTTGGCTTCATTGATCTGTCGATATGCCTCTCCAAACACTTTCCAGCGCATCCCGCTGTACAGGTTCGTCCCCAGCTTTCTGGTATTATCAAAAATGACCTCTCCTTTTAATCCGCCCCATACTTTCAGAATGTTAGGCTTATTCAGGTTCTCTATGCTTGTGGATAAGTATACCGAATTGTCATGCCTGAATGAAGCCGTACCCTTTAAGGCAAGCGTCTGCCCCAGGGGATATTTTACCGAAGCAAGTAATTCATGGGTATAGGTTTTGACGATTGTATAATAATCCACGTAATTCTTAAAAACCTGGCGGTGAAATACCAATTGCTTGTCCAGCTGGTGTTTGAGGTTCTCAAAGCTGAGCAGGTATTCATTGCTGTCAAAGTCTGTTGCGAACCGGACTCCCCCTACCAGCCTGTAGTCTTCAAAGAGGTCATTGGCACCCACCTTGAACAGGAGGTTCAGTCCGGGATTATAATAGAAGGCTCCTCCGGTAAAGGCCTGGTAGGATGCATTCAGGAAGCTGAAGTCGATCTGGTTAACCAGTTTGCTGGGATAAAAAGCGGTTGAATAATCGATGTACATCGTACTTTTCTTCTCCGTGGAGTCAAGCACCAGATTCAGATTTCTGTCTATAAGCTGGTTGTTGTAGTAATTGAGCTTTTCCCGTTCAAAAATATAGTTGTTGATGTCGATTTTAAATTCCTGTAATTCAATGGTGTCGCCCTGGTGAACCAGCTGGTTATCAGCTATGTCTTTCATGGAGATCACTTTCTTTTCCACATGATGTACAGAGTCTTCCGTTGTCAGCCTGCTCACATGCCTGTCCCTGTACAGGGTAGGATCCAGGCGATCCCCGAATCTCCGCTCAAATTCCATGGGGTATTTATACATGTGATACCTGCCATCGTCGTATATAATTTCTGCAATCTCCTGTGTTTCCGTATTGATGTCGTGCGACAGGATATTTCGTTTGTAATTGGAAAGTGGAAAGCTATTGGCAAAATACCGGTAGTGAATGGTGGTGTCGACCAGGCTGATGGTGCTGTCGTATTGCGCATAGTAGCGGTTTACTATGCCATTCTTATCGCTCAGGTAAAAGAATTCATTGTGTCTGGGCGACAGGGGCTGCGCATGATTAAAGTATTCGCCCTCAGAAATTCTCTGCAAGACCTGACTTCTGCCGGCATAGTCAAAAACAAAGACGGCAAAAGCAGTGGTGGTATTATTTTCAGGGTCATTTTCAATGAAAATGGTATCGCTTCGCCGGTTTGAGACAAAAGAAATATTGTTCATATTGTTAATGAACCTTGGATTAAAATCATCGGCCAGGTCATTGGTGATCCGGTCGTTGGTTGAAGCAGCAATATCAAATACCCAGATATCGGTCTGGCCGTCAGCCACCGCTGAGAATACCAGTTTCCTTCCATCCGGAGAGAAACTTATATCCAGGACCTTTTCGAAGAGGAGCAGATTTCTTGTTGTAATCTGCTTTGTTTCCAGGTTGTAAATATGAAATTTCAGTTCTCCTTTTTCTTCAGTCACAAAACCAAGGATCTGGGAGGAGGGGTGCCAGGCTATTTCCGGGAAAGAGTAGTCGTGGATCTGATCCAGTTTCTCACCTCTTTTGTAAATTCGTTTCTGATCGTCAGTTGCTTCATTATGAATCCATATCTTGTACTGCCCTTTCTGATTTGTTACATAAGCTACCATCCTTCCGTCCGGACTGATCTTAATATTCTGGTAAACCCTTCTCTTATTGGGTTTCTTAAGAATCTTCCCCTGGTCGGGGAGCCCGGCACTTTCTTCCATAGCGTTGTAGAGCCCCATATAATAGGCCGACCAGTCGGTGGAAAGCTCCTTCAGTTTGCTGCCCAGCACATAGTGAAATCCGCTTTCGGCATTTTTATTGATCTTCGTGATATAGAGGATCTGGGGGATGATGGATTCCCCATAAAGATCTGCTACATATTTCCAGAATGAATGTCCGGCATAGCGGGCATCATCGTCCTGCAGGTTTACGAATTTTCTGTATTTCCCGGAGACAATGCCATCTTTCACCCGGTTTTCCATTTCATAGTCCCATGGATTGGAGACAAAAGAGATGAGCCCTTTCAGGTACCAGTCCGGAAGGTTGATCATGGTGCTGCTGGTCATGTTATCCTTCAGCCCCTTCCCAAACATCATTTCGGAAACAAGCACCTCGGCGATGGCAGCCCTGATCTGCCTCTCGAAGTTCATATGATCCCCGTCAAAATAAAGGAAAACCTTGTTTTGAATGATGTTGGTCGTTCCACCTATGTTGTATTCTTCAGCCTCTGAAACCAGCCCGATATTACTCTGTCTGAAATCTGAAAGCTTATTGTAAGTCAGAAAGATCAGTCGCCTCTCAATATCATAATCAAAGAAGCGTTCGATCAGAGCAAGCTCCTTTTCCACGAAGTCGGCCACGTACAATGCAAGATCGGTCCCGTTCTCGTATGAATAGACATCAAACCTGTCGAAGCGATAATACTTCCAGTACCGGTTGTTATACTGTACCCTGTTCTTGCCAAAATTCATCTGCATGCCATTGTAAAACTGCGCAGATAAACCTGCCGAACTGAGCATCAGGAATAACAGGAGCCCTATTTTTGCAACACTTTTCATTTCCCGTAACGGCTCTTAAAAGTAAGCATTATTCATAATATGGCTTTTTTAGTATGGCCTGAAAATTGCATTCTTATGCTTACCTCAAAAATTGTGCAACTATTTTTATCTTATTTGTGTTAATTTTACAGCTGCAAGTGTATCAATTAAAATAATTCAATCAAAAAAAACAGGACTATGAAACGGATATTATTATTGATCTGTTTGGCCGTTTTCATTGTACCCCTGATGTCTCAGACGGTACAACCTAAAATATCTTTTAATGAAACGACCCACGAATTCGGGAAATTTAAAGAAGCGGACGGGAAAGTCACGCATAAGTTTGAGTTTGTTAATACCGGAGGAAGTGATCTGATTATTCAGAATGTTTCTGCCTCATGCGGATGCACAGCCCCAAGCTGGACCCGCGAACCGATTCCCCCCGGAGCTAAAGGATATGTAGCTGCAACCTACAATCCGGCTGGCAGACCCGGCGCTTTCAGAAAGTATGTGACTGTGATTTCGAATTCCAATCCCGGCAGTGTTCGCTTAACCATTGCCGGAGAGGTGGAGCCCAAGCCCAGAACCATTGAGGATGATTACCGCTACGCCATGGGGCCCATGAGGTTGAAATCGAACCATCTGGCCTTTGGTAACCTGAAAAACACAGCGAAAACTGAGAAAAGTCTTGAAGTTATCAACAACTCCAGCGGGGATGTAAAGGTGGCTTTTCAAAGAGTTCCCAAGCATGTGACGATCAAGATGGAACCAGCCCTTCTGAAACCGAATCAAAAGGGACTGATTGTTGCGACCTACAATGCTCCCGTAAGGAATGACTGGGGATTTGTAATCGACCGGATGAATCTTGATATTAACGGGACCACGGACAGAACCTACAGCCTGGTGATAAGTGCCAATATCGAAGAGGATTTTTCAGCGCTCTCTGAAGCGGAACTTGCCAAAGCCCCTGTGCTTAGTGTGGACAATACTGAGTTCAATTTCGGGAAGATTAATCAGGGAGACAAGGTTGACCATACCTACGTGCTGACAAATTCAGGTAAAACGGATCTCATTATCCGGAAGGTGAAGGCTTCATGTGGCTGTACGGCAGTTCAGCCCGATAAGCGGGTTATCTCACCCGGAGAATCGGTAAATATTAAAACCGTTTTCAATTCAGCCGGGAAGGTGGGGAACCAGAATAAAACAGTTACCATCATTACCAATGATCCCAAGAAGAGTAAGATGATTCTCTGGGTGAAGGGAGAGGTGATTAAGAGCACCTGATAAGCTAAAACCTTGGCTTGTTATGCTATAACAAGGCTTCGATGGCTTCTCTAAGCTCGTCGCCATGCAGGTTCTTGGCAGTAATGATTCCATCCCTGTCAATCAGAACTGTATGGGGGATAGCGGGCACACCATAAAGTTCGGCACCTTCAGAATTCCAGTATTTCAGATCGGAAATATGGCTCCACGTAAGTTGATCGTCAGCAATGGCTTTCACCCAGCTTGCTGAATCCCGGTCCAGTGAGACTCCCAGGATCTCAAAGCCCTGGTCGTGGTACTGATTGTATATTTCCACCACTTCAGGATTGGCCCGGCGACATGGTCCGCACCAGCTGGCCCAGAAATCGATTAACAGGACACTTCCCTGGTGAACATCAGAAACTTTTAGCATTTCTCCCTCGGGTGTTTCCAGACCAAAATCGGTATATTTCTTTCCAATGGCCACAGCCTTCATTCGTTCCAGCTTGCCATTCATGTAGGTATATTCTTCTAGTTGCTGAAGAGGTGCATCCAGGCGGCTCAATGCAGCGTCCAGTTGTTCCACATCCAGTGTATAGAATGTGTTCCGCAGGGCAAGCACTGTTGCAAAGGAAGAAGGATTCTCAGCGATATAGGTGGAGTCGATGGCATCCTGCTTTTCATACAGTGCATAATAAGCTTCTCTGAGACTGTCACTTCTGGCAGGATAGGCAGGATCGGGACCCTTCCTGAGTTCAGTGACCAGTTCATTCATTTGTTCAGTGAGGGGCCTGAGTAATTCATTGTACTCATTCAGATCGGTTTGTGCTTTGCTGTTGGTCTTAATCTCAGGGCTCTCCAGGCTGCCGCTAATCGTGTAATTACTGTTTTCGACCAGCATCTTTATGGAGCCTTCTGCATCTTCAACAGTCAGATACATGGTATTCACTCCCTCAACACCTTTGGTTAGGACTGCTGGTGTGCCGGCTTCTGCAAAGGCGGAATCATAAGTCACAAAATTCCTGTCGACACGGGACATCAGTTTGACCCATTTTCCCTCGGAATCCTCCAGATTCACCTCCATATTATAAACTTCCATGTTTTGATCACAGGCCTGTAAAGAAATGATGGCCAGCATGATCCAGATTAACTTGCGCATATCAGCTTGAGTTTTAAATTGAAGCGCAATAATACAATTTATTATTTAACAGGGGAAAAGTGTGGCAGATTAAATGCCTGATTTATACTTATTCAAGATAGAGGAAGCGGCCATGAAGGAGGTGGACCGTCCTTCTGAAATGGCTTTCTCGTGTATTTCAAGTTCCTTCTTCATGACCGGATCGTTAAATACCTGCGAGTAGATCCCGTCGCGGAGGGTTTCGTACATCCAGTACCTGGATTGTTCAAGTCTTTTTTCTTTCAGGTAGCCGTTTCCTTTTACATAGCCTTCATATTCCAGAGCCATCTTCCAGATTTCATGGATCCCTTTGTTGTAAAGCGACGAACAGGTAAGAACCCTGGGAATCCATCCTGACTGTGAAGGAGGAAAGAGGTGGAGGGCATTTGCATACTCGGCCTGTGCCCGACTGGCCTTTTTGAGGTTGCTTCCATCGGCTTTATTGATGACTATGGCATCGGCCATTTCCATGATCCCTCTTTTAATTCCCTGCAATTCGTCCCCTGCGCCTGCCAGCATCACCAGGAGAAAGAAATCGACCATGCTGTGTACGGCTGTTTCGGATTGTCCGACACCTACTGTTTCCACAAAGATGGTATCGAAACCGGCAGCTTCACAAAGGACTATGGTCTCCCTGGTTTTCCTGGCCACTCCACCCAGGGTACCCCCTGAAGGAGTTGGCCTGATATAGGCCCGGTGACTTCCTGCCAGCTCTTCCATACGGGTTTTATCACCCAGGATGCTACCCCGTGACCGGTCACTGCTTGGATCAATGGCCAGTACTGCCAGTTTTCCCCCTCCCTCCAGAATATGCTTGCCCAGAGATTCTATGAAGGTGCTTTTTCCTGCACCCGGGACTCCTGTGATTCCCACACGAAATGCATTTCCGGAATAGGGAAGACAGGCTGAAATGAGTTCCTGAGCGATTTGTTGATGGTGTTCAAGAGAGCTCTCCACCAGGGTAATGGCCTGGCCAAGCATACTGATATCACCTAAGCGTATTCCGCTTAATAATTGCTTGGAACTGTATTGTTTCTTTTTGATTTTTTTAAGATGTTCAACAGCCTCCAGGTTGATTGCTCCAGGCTGTTCCACACCTTCTGAGACAGAGAGTGCGCTTTTTTTCTTTTGCTTCTCCATCCGTGATTAATAGAACTTGTTCAGAATTGTTTCTATCTGGTCCTGCATCTGAATACTTGTGGTGGCCTTGACTACTTCTCCATTTTTGAAGTAAACCGTAAAAGGGAGCCCCATAAATCCCCTGCATTCGGGCAGATCGCGAATCACGTGGGCTTCGGGATGATCAAAGGGTATGTCGCAGAAAACAATCTCCTGGAATTTCTCCTTCAGGATCTCCATGGCTGCGTATACAGGCAGGCACATGGGGCCCATCCGGCCACAACAGATCATAACATTCTTGTTTTCATCCAGAAGCTGGATAAACTCAGCTTCAGAGTGGATATGTTTGAGCCTTGTCTGGAGTTCCATGGGCAGTGCTTATGTTTTCACGGAATACTTGGGGATGCTGTATTTATTCTTAAAGTATTCATATATGGCGATCTGTGCCCGGATATCGGGGCCTTTGGTAATGATTCTCTGATTTTTCAGGTGTTCATCGATCTCACATGCCTTCACATTGTCGGATAGCTGAAGGTTCAGGATATCCAGCAACTCTTTTTTCAGCTCGGGATCGTAAACCGGGAAGACGCATTCCACCCGGCTTCGCAGGTTTCGTTTCATCCAGTCGGCCGATCCGAGATAGATACGGTGATCACCATCGTTAAGGAATACAAAGACCCTGGCATGTTCAAGATACCTGTCCACAATCCGGATCACCCTGATGTTTTTGCTGTAAGGCATCCCGGTCTTGAGGGTGCAGACTCCCCTGACAATCAGGTCCACCTTAACGCCGGCTTCACTTGCTTTGTAAAGATTATCCACCATCTCTTTATCCTGCAGGCCGTTCATCTTAAGCAGGATATAGCCTATCTTACCGGCTTTTGCATTGGCGATCTCCTGCTTAATCATTTCAATAAATGAGGGGACCATATTAAATCCGGGTACCAGGATATGTTTAAAATCGGGACGCAGTTTTTGGTCTTCCAGGTGTTTGTAGAGCTCTTTTACTTCACCGACCACTTCCGGATTGGAAGTAAACAGGCCGTGGTCGCCATAGAGCCGGGCAGTCTTTTCATTGAAGTTACCGGTTCCCAGATAGGTCTGATCACCATATTTAGCTCCCTTTTTACGGATGACCATGGCGATTTTTGCATGTACCTTAAGTTTGGGGATGCTGTATATGATCCGGATTCCAGCCTTGGTCATTTCATGGGCCCATTTCAGGTTAGCCTCTTCGTCGAATCGTGCTTTCAGCTCCACAAATACGCTTACTTTCTTTCCATTCTCAGCTGCTGCGATCAGAGAATTCACCACCACCGAGTGATCCGATACCCGGTACTGGGTGGTTTTGATCTCTTTGACTGTAGGATCGGTGGAAGCTTCCCGCAGGAAGCGGAGGTAATGTTCAAAGGGCTGGTAAGGCGGGCTCAGCAGAAAATCCGTCTTGCTGATCAGGCTGGCAATGGGCTTTTTCTGGTTGGCCAGTGCGGGAATTGGCACGGGCGGAAGACTTTGAATCTCATGCTTGGGATAGGCCGGATTTGGAAAACTGAAAAAGTCCCGGAAGTTATGCCGGTTGCCTCCCATAACCATGATGTCTTTGCTAATGTAAAAGGAGGTGGTCAGGTAATCGAGCAATTTCTGTGGCATCGACCTGTCAAACTGAAATCGATTGGGTTTACCAATGGAGCGAACCGACCTGATCCTGTCAATGGCATCAATAAGGTCATCACCCTCATAGTCGTCATACTCCATATCGGCATCCCTTGTTAGCTTCAGAGAGTAGCTGCCTTTGACCTTATAACCCGGAAAAATGGCATCGATATGTTTCATAATCACATCCTCCAGGAACATGATGTAGTGCTTTCCTTTGTGCTCCGGCAGTTCCAGAAATCTGGAAATATTGTGATCGGTCGGGATTTTGATTATCCCGTATCGCTCCTGCTGATTGTGCTTGTTGCTGTCACGGCTCACCATTTCAATGGCCATATAGGGTTGTCCGGTTTTCATAAAAGGACGTACCTTCCTCTTGACCAGGAGAATAGGCTGAATGGAGGTGATGATGTTTGTATAAAACACATCCCGGATAAACCGAAGTTGTTCTTCCGTCAGCTTATCCTTTTCATTCACAACAATAATATTGTTCCTGCGAAGTTCAGGGAGTATTTCTTCCTCAAATATCAGGTGAAAGATGGATTGCTGATTGGTCACTATTTCATTGATCTGCCTGACTATCTTGAAAGGGTTTACGTTCTTGAAGTGCTGCTTGGGGAATTTGGGTTCGTGCCGCAGCATGTGTTTGTAGTAGCTGACCCTTACCTGGTAAAACTCCTCGGTGTTGTTGGAGTATATGGCCAGGAATTTGATGCGCTCATACAGGGGAAGAGTCTTGTCCATTGCTTCCTGAAGCACCCTGAAATTAAATGAGAGCCAGCTGATATCACGGTTGGTGTATTCGTATTTTCCCATAAGGCAGAGATGAATAAACAAATGTAGTGATAGTTTGCAAATTGATCAGCATGAGAATGGCTATACCTGTCCCAAAATAGGTGGAATTCCTATGGGCTTATGCCGGATTTTCGTATTTTAGTAGAAAACCCCCTGACATGGACATCTTATCTGACCCCGCAGTAATCTGGTTTCTGATTGGTCTTGGACTGCTGCTACTGGAGCTGGTTCTTCCCGGACTGGTCATTCTGTTTTTTGGCGTGGGTGCCTGGGTAACGGCCCTGGTTTGTACCTTCACCAATATAAATCTGAACTTTCAAATCCTGATCTTCCTGGTGGCCTCTCTGCTGGGACTCGTTTTGCTTCGAAAATACCTGAAGAATCGTTTTTTTAATCGAACGGACAAAGAGGTCGCTGATCAATTGGAAGAGTTTATTGGAAGAAAAGCCCGGACCATTAGTGAATTCAAAGATGGTTCAGGAAAGATTGAGTTTAAGGGCACCACCTGGTCTGCACGCTGCGATGATCCCCTGTCCAAGGGCGATTGGGTCGAAATTACAGACAAAGACAGCCTGACCCTGAAAGTCAAAAAGTCAAAAAAATAATACATAACTCACTAACCCCATAACGATTCACACATGGAAATGAATGCATTAACACTGGTATATGCCGGATTAATCCTTCTGGCACTGATCCTGCTTCTATCCTCTATTAAAGTCGTGCCTCAACGCAAAGCCTTTATCGTGGAAAGATTAGGCAAATATCGAACAACCATGATGGCGGGATTTAATGTTATTATGCCCTTTATTGACCGGGTCAGGTACCGGCATACCCTGAAGGAGCAGGCCATTGACGTGGCTTCCCAGATCTGTATCACCAGAGATAATATTTCGGTGGAGGTGGACGGGATCCTGTATCTGCAGGTAATTGATCCCATGAAAGCTTCCTATGGAATTGATCATTACCAGTTTGCATCCATCCAGATTGCTCAGACCACCATGCGGAGTATCATCGGGAAGCTCGAACTGGACCGGACCTTCGAGGAGCGGGAGACCATCAATAACAGCATCGTTGCAGCAGTTGACAAGGCCAGTGATCCCTGGGGGGTTAAGGTTTCCCGTTACGAGGTCAAAAACATTATCCCACCTCAGAGTATCAAGGATGCCATGGAAAAGCAGATGCGTGCCGAGCGTGAAAAGCGAGCCGTGATTGCAGAATCGGAGGGAGAGAAGCAGGCCAAGATCAATGTGGCCGAAGGGTCGAAGCAGGAGCTGATCAAAGAATCGGAAGGTGAAATGCAGAAGCGGATCAACGAGGCGACTGGTAAGGCATCGGAGATTGAGCAGGTGGCTACGGCCACAGCCAATGGGATCAGGGCCATTGCCCTGGCCATCAATGAAAAAGGAGGGAAGGATGCTGTGAACCTGAGGATTGCCGAACAGTACTTGCTGGAGTTTGGAAAACTGGCCAAGGAATCAAATACCATGATTATGCCATCCAACCTGGCTGATATCTCCAGCATCATTGCCACCGCTACCAAGGTGTTTGATGCCACCAAAGAGAGCTAATCATCAAAAATTTCTGCTTGCCGGCAGTGTAATTATATATATAGTTATACTTTTGCACCGTTCAATAATATGAGGAGCCAAAGATTAGGTGTAGTATGCGTGGTCGGTTGATTAAAGTAACTTTAATGTTTCTGGTGGTGGTCCTGCTTTCGGCAGCCACCAATTTTATTTCCAGGGGAAGCCAATCTCTGGAGGCCCTGTCTGCGCAGGCCAAATTGCCAGACTTCGGGGAAAAGGATCCAGCGCTTCTGGCACCACCATTCAGGAAATTTATCCGCTTTATGGAGAAGGAGCTGGATAGCACCAATACGGTAGGAGCTGCCTATACCATCGTTCACAGGGGCGAAATCTTATATACCGGTACTTACGGACTAAGGCAGAATGGCAGCCCCTATGAGGTGGATGAACATACCCTGTTCAGAATGGCATCTGTTTCCAAGGGATTTGCAGGGGTGCTGGCCAGCATGCTTGATCAGGATGGAGCCTTTTCACTGGATGACCGGGTGGTGGATCATTATCCCGGGTTCACATTAAAGGATTCGCTCAGCACGGCCGACCTTACCATCAGGAACATATTGAGTCATACAACGGGCCTGGTTCCCTATGCCTACGATAATCTGGTGGAAGCTGATCAGGAATTGTATACCATCATTGAGCGCCTGGATGAAGTGGATATCTCGGCTCCGCCCGGAGAGCTTTACGGGTATCAGAACGTGATGTTCAGCATACTTGATCCCATTGCCCGAAAAGCTACCGGAATACCCTATCAGGTTTTATTGCAGGAGAAAATATTCACACCACTGGGGATGAAAGATGCATCGGCCGGACCGGTGAACCTTGAGCAGAATCCCAACATGGCCTATCCCCATGTGAGGACCAAAAACGGGTATGCGGCTCTTCACCCACATGAAGGCTATTACAATGTATTGCCTGCAGCAGGGGTAAATGCCAGCATATCGGACATGGGTCAGTGGCTGGTGGCTCTGCTGGGTTACAAGCCCGAATGGATGTCCGATTCTGTCTTAAACAGCATATCCACACCTGTCATCTATACCCCGCTGAAGTGGCGCTATACCCGGTACTGGAAACCTTTCAGGGAACGTTACTATAGCCTGGGCTGGAGAATTTACAATTACCAGGGCCGGCAAATAATCTATCATGGGGGATATATTCAGGGCTACAGGGCAGAGGTCGCTTTTTGTCCTTCCGAGGATGTGGGTATCGCCTTTATGCAAAATTCGCCCAACAGTCTCGCTTCACGCGTTGTCCCGGCTTTCATGGATCTATTCCTGGAATAATTATAAAAATAGTTGTATTACTATAAAAATAGTTATATGTTTGCTTCATGAACGAACTGACAAAGGCTGAAGCACAAGTAATGCATTATATCTGGGAGCGCGAAAAGAGCTTCCTGAAAGATATTGTGGAAGCATTCCCGGAACCCAGGCCGGCTTATACCACCATTTCCACGGTGATAAGAGTCCTGGTGAAAAAGGGATATGTGGACTACAATACCTATGGAAAAGTCCATGAATACTATCCGAAAGTTTCCCGGAAAACCTATTTCCGAAAGCATGTCAAATCGATTATAAACAATCATTTTGATGGATCGGTTGTCAGTTTTGCATCATTTTTCACCGGTGATGATGCGGTTGATCTGGGCGAGCTGGAGGAGATCAAGCTTTTAATAGATCAAAAAATTGATGCCATAAAAGGGGACCACAAATGAGCATTCTGATATACCTGATCAAGGTGAATCTGGCCATTATGCTTTGCTGGGCACTCTACAGGGTGGCTTTCAAACAACTTAGCTTCTTTCAATGGAACCGCTTCTATTTGCTGGGTTCTGTTGTACTCTCTCTCATCCTGCCGCTGCTCAGACTGCAGTGGAAACCTAAGATGGTGGCGGCGGCAGATATCGGAGGAATAGACTGGATATATATGGATCACCTGGCGACTTCCCCTGTGGCTCTTACAGAGCATACTGCGGTCTGGTCGCCAGGCTCCCTTTTCCTGATTGCCTATTTGATTGTAGCTCTTATCCTGCTTGTGAGGAGTGCCCGGAGATTCAGGCAGCTTCTGACAAATACCGGAGGATCAAGACTGATCAGAGAGGGCAGGGTAAAGGTTTATGTACAGGATCAGCGGACAGGCTCATTTACTTTATTCCGGCGCATTTACCTGGACCGGTTTGCCTTTGAAAACCGCCTGAGGCCCGTGCTGAGACATGAGATGGTACATGCGATCCAGCTTCATTCCCTTGATCTTTTGTTTATGGAGTTCGTTGTTGCAATGCTGTGGTTCAATCCCTTTGTCTTTGTTCTGCTACGCTATGTGAGGGACAATCATGAATACCTGGCGGATCATTATGCCCATGGAGAACAGGGCTCCCTGGAGGAGTACCTGGAGTGCCTGAAGGCAGAGACCATTCGCTACTTTTCACCAGTTCCCGCAAGCTATTTTAAAAGTTCCACCATTAAAAAACGAATCATCATGTTGACAAATCATAAATCAAATAGAAAAAAGCTTTTACGTTACCTGGGGATCCTTCCGCTTATGGCTTTCATGATCCTTCTGTTTCATACTCCTGCTGAGCAAAGCAGGGCCGCAGCGGCATTCCATCCGGATGCCTTCCTTCAAATGACCGAATCATTGATTATCAGTGATGGAGTTCCTTCACAATTTCCGCTTCCTGACAAGTACAGGCAAAAGGTTACCTGGGGATTTAATAAGAATGCCATTCATCCCATTACCAGGAAGGAAACCACTCATTTGGGTATTGACGTGGCCGCTCCAAGCGGAACTCCGGTTTTCGCCATGGGCAATGGTGTGGTCAGGAAGGCTGATGAAGAAAAGGGATGGGGGAAAATCATTGTCCTGGACCACGGAGATGGCTATACTAGCTATTACAGTCATCTGGACGAAATGGATGTGGAAGTTGGCTTGAAGGTAAGTCGTGGAGAAGTGATCGGGAAAGTTGGGAATACAGGCCAATCTACTGGCCCACACCTGCATTTTGAGGTTCGCCTGAATGGTGAACATCTGAATCCGGCAGATTTTTACTGATTCGGGTAAACCCTTATTCGTTTTGCTTGTTATAATCTCGTAAATTCGTAAGATAATATTAAACACAAGCAGAATGAACTTTGATCTTTTAGTGATTGGAAGCGGACCCGGAGGATATGTTGCAGCAATTCGTGCCTCCCAGCTGGGATTGAAAACCGCAGTTGTTGAACGTGAATCCCTTGGAGGGATCTGCCTGAACTGGGGATGTATTCCCACCAAATCCCTCTTGAAAAGCGCACAGGTATATGAGTATTTCCTTCATGCAGCTGATTATGGCATAGCCCTGGATGGATCGGTGAAACCCGACTTTGAAAAAGTGGTGGGTCGCAGCCGGACGGTGGCAGAGGGGATGAGCAAGGGGATCGAGTTCCTGTTTAAGAAAAATAAGATCGAGGTGATTAACGGCACCGGGAAACTGAAGTCTCCCGGTGTTGTTGAAGTTACTGATGCAGCCGGGAAGGTATCCGAGCTAAAAGCGGATCATGTGATCCTTGCCACCGGTGCACGTTCCAAGGAGCTTCCCAACCTGAAACAGGACGGGAAAAAGATTATCGGCTATCGCGAAGCCATGACCCTGCCAGCTCTTCCGTCATCCATGGTGGTGGTGGGTTCCGGGGCCATAGGAAGCGAATTCGCCAACTTCTACAATACCTTGGGCACCGAGGTCACCCTGGTGGAGTTTCTGCCCAACGTGGTACCCCTGGAGGATGAGGAAGTGAGCAAACAGCTGGAACGCTCATTTAAGAAGGCGAAAATGAAGGTAATGACCTCCTCTTCGGTGGAATCGGTCGACACCTCTGGAAAGTTATGTAAGGTGAAGATCAAGACTCCCAAGGGAGAGAAGGAAGTGGAAGCCGAAGTCGTTCTATCTGCTGTTGGCGTCACACCCAATGTGGAGGGAATAGGTCTGGAAGAACTTGGCATTGAGATGGAGAATGGCAAGGTGAAGGTGGATGCTTATTACCAGACCAATGTAAATGGTGTCTATGCCATTGGTGACATTGTGGGCGGTCCCGCACTGGCCCATGTGGCTTCGGCCGAGGGAATCACCTGCGTGGAGAAGATTGCCGGTCATTCCCCTCAGGCGGTTGATTACAAGAATATTCCCGGATGTACCTATACCAGTCCCGAGGTGGCTTCCGTGGGAATGAGCGAGAAGGCTGCCAAGGAGGCCGGTTATGAGCTGAAAGTGGGTAAGTTTCCATTCACTGCTTCAGGAAAAGCTTCTGCTGCCGGGGCAAAGGATGGATTTGTAAAGCTGGTTTTTGATGCCAAATATGGCGAACTGCTTGGGGCACACCTGATCGGAGCCAATGTGACCGAGATGATCGCCGAGCTGGTGGTGGCCCGGAAACTGGAAACCACCGGTGAAGAAATCATCAAGGCGGTTCATCCGCATCCCACCATGTCGGAAGCGGTTATGGAAGCAGCTGCGGCCGCTTATGGGGAAGTGATACACATTTAAATTAATAGACCGGTTCGGCCACCTTTCCCATAAACAGGATGGATTTGCTGGAGTTTTCCGTAATGGCAAATAGAAAGGGGTGATCCAGGCGGATCTCATTCATGGGCTGGATGGAGGTCACCTCCATCACAACGGCGGTGACGGCTGCTGCTTCGGTTCCTTCCTCATTCACCTTGATATATGTTTTATGTATTACATCGGAGATAAAGAGGTCCATGGGACTGATCCCTGAGAAATCTGCCTCCTCAGGGGAAAAAGCAATTTCCAGACCCATCTCCTTGAGATCCTCTCCCAGGGAGCGTTCAAATTCGAATTCAAATCTTGGCAGATAGACCTTAAAATCTTCCTGTTCGGTAAAACTTGAGATCCAGCTGTTCCAGGTAGCGCCATCCAGCTCCTGCACCAGTTGATTCACGGAGCTCTCTTCCGAAGGAAGGAACAAATACATGCTGAACTTTCCGCTTTTGTATGGTAGCTCCACGGCTTTGAAAGAGTCATTGTTTGCAACTTTAAAGCTGCGCTCCAGGTACATCATGTCCACCTCTCCAAAGAGGCTTTCATCTTCTTTGTAAAAGTTTGCCTGGTGGGTGTCGTCCGGGTCAAACTCCACATCCCACGCACAGTTAAAATATATGGCGTTGATCAGGATCATCATCACAGCCGGGTCTATACTGTCGATAATCTCATCAATCTTTCCATGGGTTTGTTCACTGACCCAGTCATTGATGGTTTTAAGCGCATTGGTGTTTCTGAAGTCAAGTTCATTTACCTCGGCATCGTAGTAGTGACTGTTCAGGCTAATAAAATCTGTTTCCACGGGAAATTCTTCATCATACCACAGAGAATTGGCTATTTCCAGAAGGTTTCCATTTACATTGGTAAGCAGCACATGGATCAGCTCTCTGGTAATCTCGTTTACCTCCTCCCTGGTAAGACCCTCGTAGTTCAATACCTCTTCAAAGGCATCCATGGTGCTCCCTTCTGCCCCGTTATAGGCCATGCCCAGGGCAATGCTGACCGAGGTGGGTGAGATCATCACATTGGCTTCTTCTTCGCTGTCAAATACTGTTTTTAATAGTTCCAGTCCGAACTCGTTGTTGGTTTCAATTACGCGGGCCGACTTCAGGTTGTAGTCGAATTCGGGTGAAACGATGTGCTGATTGCAGCCGGATCCCAGAATGGAGAGTACCAGGGAAGGTATGAGCAGGTATTTTTTCTTTTTCATGTGTGTGTCTTAATACTGGTTACATTACGTGATTGTACCGTGCTTATTGTGATCATTCAAGCACCCTTCAGGAATAAGACGTATTGGGTGGCTTCCGGGTTGCGCAACCTCCGGCATATCTTTTGCATCATAGTAGTGTTGCCCGGGATAAGATATCCTGCCAATTTGCATAAATTTGCATAAGGAGGAAAACTGGATTGGCAGAAACGCTGGATATATTATTAAAGGAGTGCAAACGGGGAAAGTCTGGGAGCCAGGAGAAGCTTTACCAAAGATTTGCATCAGCCATGTATGGCTTGTGCCTGCAATATGCCAGTAATGAGGAGGATGCCCAGGATATTTTGCAGGATGGGTTCATTAAAGTATTTGCAAAACTGGATCAGGTAAAGAATCCTGTAGCATTGCCCGGGTGGATCAGGAGGGTGATGATTAACACGGCGCTGGAGAGGTATCGGAGTCAGGTCATTCTCCAGCGGGTCGATGAGCTAAGGGATGAGCCTGGTGCGGACTCCGGGAATGAAGCCCTGGACCGGCTTGGCTGTGAGGAACTTGTGACTTTGATTCAAACCCTGAGCCCCAGGTACCGGATGGTGTTTAACCTGTATGCCATAGAAGGTTATTCCCACCAGGAGATCAGTGAGGAGCTTGGAATCTCTGTGGGGACCTCCAAGTCAAACCTCTCCAGGGCCCGGGCCATTTTGCAGGAAAAGATTAGAACCGTATACGGATCAGCAATTGTAAGATGAATGAGCATACAAATATGAAGAGGGGTTTCCTGAAGGAAAAACTGGGAGACTACCAGGTGGATCCTCCGGAGCATGTTTGGAACGGGATTTCCAGGGAGGTGAGCAGTGGCCGTAACAGGAGGGGATTCTACATCCTCTTGCTTGCTTCGGCAGCTTCCTTTGCGCTTGCGATCACCCTGGGCATCCATTTCTTTGGGCCGGATCTGCCTCAGCAGCAATCATTGCTGGAGGAGCTACCTGTGGATTCAGGATCAGAGCAGCCTGCTCAGGGCACTGTGCAAACTCCACAGGCGGAAGGTGAATTGCTGGATCCGACAAGAGATGTTGAACCGGCCATTAGATCTGAACCAGAAACTGATGTGGTACGGACCAGTGAAGTAGTACAGGTCGCTGAATTACAGCAGACCACTGAATCAGTGCAAAGCACTGAAGTAGCACAGGACACTGAATTAGCTCAGGCCACTGATCCTGAATTTGTAAGCGATATGGAATCTCCTGGCGACGTGACCGTATTGACTCTTCAGGATACTGTCGTTGAAATTCCCACTGATCCCTTTCCGTTTATGGAGGAGGAGAAGAAGAGGGATCCCAGGTGGATGGTCGGGGCAGCTGTTTCACCCCTGTACAGTTATCGGGATGCAGAGGATGTTCCCATGCCTTCCGGTCCGGGAGAGTCGGGTCTCCTGTCATACTCCACCGGGATCCATGTTCGTTACAGGAGGAATTCAAGGCTTGCCTTTGAAACCGGTATTTACTACAACAAAACCGGTATTGCCATCGGGGCTCCGGAAATAAAGATATTTAGTCGCAGTAACGACGAAGTGTATGCTGTGGCGGGTTCAGGGCAGGCCGAAATCACTACCATGAATAACTCGGTGGGAAATATTGTTGCCTATTCCGGTGACATCTACATGAATGGATACCTTGTAAATGCGAAAAATGGCCCTGAAGCCTATAACAGTGTTGTGGCGGACGATGCAGTATCTCCTGAATCCGGAATTGAACAGCACCTGGATTACCTGGAATTGCCTTTTAACCTGCGGTACTCTGTGATTGACCGCACCATCGAATTGCAGCTGGTGGGGGGGATGAGTACCAACTTCCTGGTTAGCAATTATGTAACTATGGATGGTCCATCGGGACAGGAAGAGATAGGCTATCTTTCCAATGTGAACACGGTAAACCTGTCCGGGAATGCCGGGGTAGGGATGATTTATCATGTGAGCAGGAAATTCAGCTTCTTGCTGGAACCCAGGTTCCGGTATTTCCTGAATTCGATAAACGATACCCCCCTTCCAACCACCAGGCCCTACTCGCTGGGAATTTATACGGGTCTGAGCTACACCTTCTAGAAGCTTTTTCTTCATTCCCTAGCAGAATGGAAACATTTCAGTAATTTTGTTCGTTACTGTTGAAAAGGGTATTCATTATATGAAGATTGAACATGGGCAGGGAAGAAAAAAGCAGCAGGGTCTTACATTATCTTTTCATTGGTTCATTTGTAGTTACGGGAATTCTGGCACTCGGGCTGGCTACGACCGGATACACCGGAACCGGGGAAGGATCGGCGGAGCCCGATAGTAAAGAATCATATGCGGTTTATGGAGTTGAAATCCCGGGCCGGGTGAGCTTTGCCGGAGAGCCGGTTCCACTGGATCTGTTTGATGTCAGAGAGGCCCTCGACAGGGAGCTGCTTTCCAATACCTATTTTCATTCGCAGACCATACGTCTTATTAAACTTGCAAATCGCTATTTTCCTCTAATTGAGCCGGTGCTGAAAAAGAACCTGGTCCCCGATGACTTTAAGTACCTGGCCCTGGCCGAGAGCGGTTTGAGCCAGGCTGTTTCACCGGCTAAAGCCGTTGGTTTCTGGCAATTGATGAAGGGAACGGCGCTGGAGTACGGTCTCGAAGTTGGGAGTGAAGTGGATGAACGTTACAATGTATCCAAATCCACCGAAGTTGCCTGTCAGTACCTGATTGATTCCTATAAGAAATACGGAAACTGGACCATGACCGCTGCTTCCTATAATGCGGGGCGCAGGGGAATGGACCGGCAGATCGACCGCCAGAAGAAGGAGAACTATTACGATCTGCTTTTGAATGAAGAAACCGCGCGGTATTTGTTCAGGGTGGTGGCTTTCAAGCTTATATTTGAAGACCCCTCGGCCTACGGATTTACCATTTCAGAAAAGGATCTTTACCCCCCTCTACCTGTTTACACTGTTGAGGTGGACAGTGCCGTAGCTGATTTTGCCGATTTCGCCCGGGAGTATGAGTGCAACTATAAGATCTTAAAGTATCTGAATCCCTGGTTAAGGGATAACAAACTTTCCAACCCCTCGCGCAGGACCTATGAGATTCTCCTTCCGGAGAAAGGGTATCGCCGGCCGGATGCCTGGGAGCCGAACTAAAACTGGCAAGCAATAGCGTGAGTAAGCAAGAGCAGAAAATAGAAGTACTGGGTGCCCGGGTGCATAACCTGAAGGATATCGATGTGAGCATCCCCCGTAACAGCTTAACGGTCATCACCGGCTTAAGCGGCAGTGGTAAATCGTCCCTGGCCTTTGATACCATCTATGCCGAAGGCCAGAGAAGATACATTGAGACCCTCAGTGCCTATGCCAGGCAATTCCTGGGGAGCATGGAGCGTCCCGACGTGGATAAGATTACCGGGCTGAGCCCTGTCATTTCCATTGAGCAGAAAACCACCAATAAAAATCCCCGTTCAACCGTCGGAACGGTTACCGAGATCTATGATTTCCTGAGATTACTTTTTGCACGAGCATCCGATGCATACTCCTATGTGACGGGCGAGAAGATGGTAAAGTATACAGAGGAACAAATCCTGAACATCATTTTTGAAGCTTTTTCGGAGAAGAAAATATATGTGCTTGCTCCTGTGGTGAAGGGGCGGAAGGGCCATTACAGGGAGCTGTTTGAGCAGATCAGGCGAAACGGTTACATCTATGCCAGGATCGACGGGGAGATTGAAGAGCTCATGCCGGGGATGCGTATCGACCGGTATAAGAATCATGATATCGAGGTGGTAATCGACCGGCTTTCGGTGAGGGAAAAAGACCGGGACCGATTGAAGAAGTCACTTTCTGCTGCCTTGAAACAGGGGAAGGGAGTTACAATGATTCTGGAGAAGGATGGAAGCGAGCCACGCTACTTCTCCAGCCAGCTGATGTGCCCCACTTCAGGAATTTCATACAATGAGCCGGCTCCGCACAGTTTTTCATTTAATTCACCTCAGGGAGCCTGTCCCCATTGCAACGGTCTGGGTACCATCAATGATGTGGATATCAGGAAGATTATTCCGGATGATACGAAAAGTATTCGTAACGGCGCACTTGAACCTCTGGGAAAGTACAGGAATGCGCTTATATTCTGGCAATTGGAAGCCATTGCCTCTAAATATGATTTTACCCTCGATACAGCGGTTAAGGAGATTCCCGAGCAGGCCCTGCGCTGTATTCTTTTTGGCTCGGAAGAACCATTGAAGCTGCAGAACACTCCCCTGGGAGCAAATTCCAACTATTTCCTGAGTTTTGAGGGGATTATCAACCACGTTCAAAATATGGCCGGCGATGGGAATGGCAGCAATGGAAAGACTCAGGTACGGCAGTTTATTAAGAAAGTGACCTGTCCGCATTGCAAGGGGATGCGACTTAAGTCAGAAATGCTCTATTTCCGGATCAATGGAGCAAATATCACCGAATTATCGGCCATGGATATTGGCGAACTTGCAGAGTGGTTCAGCCACATAGAAGAACACCTGAGTGAGCGTCAGAATATTATAGCCAGGGATATTCTGAAGGAGATTCGGAGCAGGCTGGGTTTTTTACTGGATGTGGGTTTGAATTATCTCTCCCTGCAACGAAGTGCACGCTCCCTTTCAGGGGGAGAGAGTCAGCGGATCAGGCTGGCCACCCAGATAGGTTCCAGGCTGGTAAATGTGTTATACATCCTCGATGAGCCCAGCATAGGCCTGCATCAGCGGGATAACAGGAAGCTAATTACTTCGCTTCAGAATCTTCGTGATCAGGGGAACTCTGTAATCGTTGTGGAGCATGATAAGGAAATGATCCTCTCTGCCGATCACATCGTGGACCTGGGTCCGGGTGCAGGTCGCCTGGGAGGTGAGCTGGTTGCCTGTGGATCTCCCGAACAGATCCTGAAGGGAAGCACCCTGACAGCCGAGTACCTGAATCTGACCAGGGAGATTGTTGTTCCAAAAGAGCGAAGAACCGGAAACGGGAATTATCTTTTGCTCCAGGGCGCCTCGGGTAACAACCTTAAAAAGGTGAGTGTGGCTTTTCCCCTGGGTAAGTTCATTTGTGTTACCGGTGTCAGCGGCAGCGGAAAATCGACCCTGATCAATGAAACCCTGCAACCCATTATAAGTCAGAAACTATACAAATCAAACAAGGACCCCCTGGCCTATGAATCACTGGAAGGGCTCGATCTGGTGGATAAGGTGATAGAGGTGAACCAGAGTCCCCTGGGCCGGACACCCAGATCAAATCCGGTGACCTATACGGGAGTGTTCAGCGATATCAGGAAGTTGTTCGAGCAGACACCCGATGCCAAGATACGCGGATACAAAGCAAGCAGGTTTTCATTCAATGTAAAAGGTGGACGTTGTGAAACATGTGGGGGAGCCGGGGTGCAGACCATTGAGATGAATTTCCTCCCGGATGTTTATGTGCGCTGCAAGGCATGCAATGGAAGACGTTATAACCGGGAGACCCTGGAGGTCCGGTACAAGGATAAGAACATCAATGATGTATTGAAGATGACCATCAACCAGGCTGTGGAATTCTTCAGCAGCATTCCATCCATTCTCAGAAAACTGAAGACCCTTCAGGAAGTTGGATTGGGATACATCCGCCTTGGCCAGCCATCCACCACACTTTCGGGTGGGGAGTCGCAGCGTGTGAAACTTTCAGCTGAACTTGCCAAAAAAGATACAGGAAAAACACTTTACATCCTTGATGAGCCCACCACCGGACTTCATTTTGAAGATGTCAGGGTATTGCTGGAAGTAATTGCCAGGCTTGTGAATAAAGGAAATACTGTGATTATGATTGAACACAACATGGATGTGATTAAGGTTGCGGATCATATCATTGACCTGGGCCGGGAGGGCGGAAGCCTTGGTGGGAATGTACTGGCCGAAGGAACTCCTGAAGAGGTGGCAAAGGTGAAGGATAGCTACACAGGTAATTTCCTGAAGGAGGAGCTGTTTCCCGAATAGTTTTGGTTAAATTGTTAAAGCGAAAAACTTATATCAATGACAAAAAGCGAAGATAAGATCAGGAAGGCCTTTCGGCAAAAAACCTGGAATGAAATAAAGTCCTCAGATTCATGGCAGATTTTTAAGATTATGGCCGAATTCGTGGAGGGCTTTGAAAAAATGGCTTCCATCGGTCCGTGCGTATCCCTGTTTGGATCGGCCAGAACAGATCCGAAGAACAGGTACTATATTCTTGCCGAAGAGATTGCCTATAAGTTAACCCAGAGTGGTTACGGAGTAATCACGGGTGGAGGGCCTGGTATCATGGAAGCAGCCAATAAAGGAGCCATGCGAGGCGACGGAGTGAGTGTAGGGCTGAATATTGAACTTCCCCATGAGCAGGGCTCCAATCCGTACATTGATCCGGATAAACTGATCACCTTTAAGCACTTTTTTGTAAGGAAAGTCATGTTTCAAAAGTATGCCCAGGGCTTTATCGTCTTACCCGGCGGCTTTGGGACCTTTGATGAATTCTTTGAATCGGCAACCTTGATTCAGACCGGGAAAATTGGCAGATTTCCCATTGTACTTGTGGGTTCCGAGTTCTGGAGCGGCCTGGTCGGATGGATTGAAAAAGTGGTTCAGGAGGAGGAGAGAAACATTAGTCCGGAAGACATAGATTTATTTACTGTGGTCGACACGGCTGAAGAGGCAGTGGATGTGATTAATAAATTCTACTCAAAATATCTCCTGAGCCCAAATTTCTAGAGCCGGATCATGCTGCAGTGTTAGTAAATACGGAGATTGTTTGAGAAATAATTTTGTACATTGTATCGGAAATTAACCCTTTGTATGATGAAATACATGACTCATTGTCTAGCCGTTGTTTTACTTTCCCTGGCATTTTCACTTAACGGACAGGAGGTTGAGATATCCATTGATCATCCGGTAAGCGTGAATGCAGGAGCCGATTTCACAGTTACCCTGACCATCAAAAAGGGTTCATTAACAGACTATTCCAGGTTTTCACAGGACCTGCCACTGGGCCTTTCTGCTACAAGTGTAAGTGCTCCCAACGCAGATTTTAGTTTTGATGAACAACGGGTGCGGATTATCTGGTTAAAGTTGCCGGAAGCCAGTGAAATCAAGGTGTCTTACCTAGTGTCGGTGGATCCCAGGCTTAAAGGATCTTTCAACCTGGGGGGAGTGTTTGCCTATGTTGTTGAGGATGAGCGGAAATTCCTGAATATTGATAAGCCAAAATCCATTGCCATTGTTCCCAATAGCTCCATGAGTCAGGCTGAAATCGTTAATATACAGGATTTTAAAGGAGGGAAACCCCCGCCGGCTACAGTGGCTGCTGTGACTCCGGTAGTTCCGGCTGTAGTTGCTACAAGCGGAAGTGAACCTTTTGCCATGGCTATTCGCCAGAGGCCCCAGTTACTGAATACAGGTGCTTACATGGTGCACCTTCTCATTAAAAATCCCGGCGGCAGTAAGTATGCCAAGATTGAGGAGACCATACCTTCGGGATACCTCTTTGAGGAGGTGAATTCAAGTGAAGGTATTGCATCCCCTGCAGCTTCTGCGGTGAAGTTTATCTGGATGAAGTTACCGGCTACACCGGAATTTGAGGTGATATACAGATTGGTTCCAAAACAGAATGAGCCCCAGGGCAATATGCTGATCGGAGGTTTGCTTACTTATACCGATGGCGACGAGAACAGGGTTGTGGAGATCAAGGAGATGGACGTGAATCTGAGCGATTTGAATTCCGGACAAAAAAGGGACTTGCTGGCCACGGGGAAAGTTCCCCAGGCGTCCAGAACCACTCCACCCGTGCAGACCGAGACCAGGGCTCCTGTTGCCAGTACGGATATGGGAAGTACTTCAGGCAGGACCATTGCCAATACCAGGGTGCTTGATAAGGGATCCGGCGTGTATTTCAGGGTTCAGCTGACAGCCAACCTGACTGCTTTCGATGCAAAAACATTTTATCGTGACTTAGGACTTCAGGATGAGGTACTTGTTGAGCAGCACAATGGCTACTATAAATATACATGCGGACCGTTTCAAACCTATGATCAGGCACTTTCCTACAAAGACCGAATTGAGAGAATACCTGAGTTAAAAGGAGCATTTGTGGTCGGGTATCGAAACGGAAACCGTGTATCTGCCGGATCGATCAGATAAGACCATCCTAATCACGAAGCCCACTTGCATCGTCTACCCTCATACCGGTTTTTATTTTTGCTCCTGGCCTTGACTCCCCTTTTTGTGCAGGGCCAGGAAATCGATTATGACTCTTTGCTTCAAAGAATTGATACGGTTGAAAATCCGGTGTATAAACCGGTGGTCTCCTTTTCCTACGGTGTGCTGAATTACTATGGAGATGTGCGCAACAGCTTTATTAGTCCGGTTGTGGGGAACAATGCAATGGCCGTAAGCCTTTCCACCTTTGTGGACAGGAAGCATAATTTTGTCGGAAACTTCTCTTTTCTGCTTGGAAACCTGAGTGGCAATGCCTATGACCATAGCGACCTGAGCAGAAATTTGAATTTCAAGACTTCAATTACCTCCATCGGGGCAAACGTGGAGTACAGATTTGGGCATCTCTTTGATAAAGAAGCTCTTGTGAGACCCTATCTCTCCCTGGGAGCAGGGATATTGAACTTTAATGCAAAGGGGGACCTGGTGGATGATATGGGGCAGACCTATTACTACTGGTCGGATGGTTCCATAAAGGATGTACCTGAACTGGACCCGGGTCCGGCCCTTCCTTTATATCGCGACTATGAATTTGAAACGGATCTTCGCGATCACGAGCAGGAGGAGTTTGGATTGGGGGATTATAGTCAGACCGCTCTTGCGTTTCCGGCCACCGCCGGATTCCATTTCCGGATAAGCAATCGCGCTTTCTTCAGCCTGGGCCTCTCTTATTACTATGCCTTAACAGATGTGCTGGATAATGTGGCCTACGAAGGAACCAGTATTCAGGGAAAGAAGGGGAACGACAGTTTCTTCTACACCCACCTGTCGCTTCACTTTGACCTTTTCTCCGACCCAAGCACACGAACCGTGGAGCTTTTATATGCCGATGTTGAGTTTGATGAGTCCCTGTTTGATGATGAAGATGGTGATTTTGTACTGGATGTTACGGACCGTTGTCCCGGCACTCCCTATGGAGTTGAAGTGGATTCAGTCGGATGTCCCCTGGATGGGGATATGGATGGGGTCCCCGACTACCGTGATCTGGAGCTTTTTACCGCACGGGGCGAATGGGTAGATGATCAGGGTGTAACCGTTTTCGAAGAAGAATTTCTGGCAAGCATGGAGAAGCGTGCAAATGCAATGCCCAGGGAAGGCGTGGAGGAGTATATGAGCCTGATCAGCGGAGCGTATGAGCTGCCCGAAGCAGTGGAGATTCCTGAAAAATTCCAGTCGCTTGATGCAGATGGGGATGGCTACCTATCCTTTGAAGAATTGCTTCAGGTCATCGATCAGTATTTTGACTTTCAGATGGACCTGGATGTGGAGGATCTCAGGCAGTTAAATGATTTCTTCTTCTCCCAGTAAGCAGGCAGCTACTTGATTCTCTGAAGGCGATCCAGCTGGCGCTGGGCATCTTTTCTTTTGATGGTCTCCCGCTTGTCGTATTCCCGTTTTCCCCTGGCTAAGCCGATTGCCAGTTTTGCATACCCGGAGTCTGAAATAAAGAGTTTTAATGTTACTATGGTCAGGCCACTTTCCCTGGTTTTGCGCTGCAATTTCTTCAGTTCATGACGGGTCATCAGCAATTTCCTGTCGCGTCCCGGTACATGTTTATTGAAACTCCCCCAGGCGTATTCGGCAATCTGCATGCCTCTCACATAGAGTTCACCATTCTGGAACAGGCAATAGGACTCCCCGAGGCTTACCTTTCCCATACGGATCGACTTAATCTCCGTTCCCTGCAGTTGAATTCCGGCCACGTACTTTTCCAGGATTTCATAGTCGTGGTAGGCCTTTTTATTCCTTATGTTGATTGTATTCACCCGAGCTGTTTTACGCTCCCAAAGGTATAAAAAAGGTATATTTGATCTCATACCTTTGCAAAATGATTGATCTTGTAACTGTTCTTGGACATACAGCAGCTGGAAAAACGGCCTTTGCAGCACATCTGGCTGAAAGTCTGGGGGGGGAGATTATCAGTGCCGACTCAAGACAGGTCTATCGCGGGATGGATATCGGGACCGGTAAGGATTACCAGGATTACATTGTAAAAGGAAAGCGGATCCCTGCCCACCTGATCGATATCCTGGACGCAGGTTATGAATACAATGTATATCTTTTTAAGCGTGATTTCCTGAGGGTTTATACGAATATCTCCGAAGCAGGAGTAATGCCGGTGCTTTGCGGGGGCTCCGGACTTTACATTGAATCGGTTCTAAGGGATTACCGCCTGCTGAATGTACCGTTGAATCCTGGTTTAAGAGAGGAGTTAAAAGACAAGGATTCTGATGAGCTTGTGAAAATTCTGTCTTTGCACGGACCTATGCACAATACTACGGATACCACCAATCGCAAGCGTTTGGTAAGGGCCATCGAGATTGCCATGTACCAGACGCATCATCTGGACCACACAGGAGATGAACGTGAGCTGAATCCACTTGTTCTGGGCATCCGCTTCGAAAGGAATATCCGCAGAGAGCGTATTACCCGGAGGCTCCGCGACAGAATGGAAGAGGGCATGGTTGAGGAGGTGGAGGGACTTTTAGAGAGGGGGGTGACGGCAGAAAAACTGGACTACTACGGACTCGAATACCGTTACATCAGCAAGTATGTCCTGAAGGAAATTAGCTACGATGAGATGTTCAGGAAATTGAATACAGCCATTCATCAGTTTGCCAAACGGCAAATGACCTATTTCAGAGGTATGGAACGCAGGGGCATCAGTATCCATTGGCTGGATGGTGGATTGCCTATGGAAGATAAAGTGAATCAGGCTATGAGCCTGTTCAAAGCTAACGAAACTCCCAGGGGAGATCCATAATGAACCAGATCATTCCCAGGGCAATGATAAGATTAAGTGCGGCTGCAATGTAATTGTAGGTGATGCGCCACGAATTAATCCGGCGGCGGACCATAATGCCAATGTTGGGAATGAAAAAAGCAAAGATGCTGAATACCGTCAGCATGTTGAGAATCCGTTCTTCGTCCACCTCCTCGGAGGGTTCAGAGCTGGCTGAAAAGAAAAGGATCAGATAGGCCATTAAGAGGAAGCAGGCCAGGTAGATCAGGTAACTGGCTTTTAGCAAAATAGTGGAAACCGGGCGCTTGCGATGTATCCTGAAGGGTTTTAATATGATAATCGCAATGATGTAAATAAGCAGAAATGCTGCAATAAATATAAAATGTAACAGGAAATTCATGCCTGGTTACCAGATTAAGATTTATTTATTCTACTCCGCTGCACCCTGAAGGGCCACCCTTATCTTCGCTTCAATTTCTTCAGATAGCTCCGGATTATCCCTTAGAAGGTTTTTTACTGCATCCCTGCCCTGGCCGAGCCTTGTTTCCCCATAACTAAACCACGATCCACTCTTTTTGAGGATGTTCAATTCTACCCCCATATCGATCAGTTCACCTGTTTTGGAAATCCCCTGTCCGTAAAGAATATCAAATTCCGCCTTACGAAAGGGCGGAGCCAGTTTGTTCTTAACCACTTTAACTCTTGTCCGGTTCCCCTGGATGTCTTCTCCTTCTTTCAGTTGCCCTATCCTTCTGATGTCGATGCGCACTGATGAATAAAACTTCAATGCGTTCCCACCTGTGGTGGTTTCAGGGTTGCCGAACATGACGCCGATTTTTTCACGGAGCTGGTTTATGAAAAAACAGGTGGTATTGGTCCGGTTGATATTGGCAGTCAGTTTTCTTAGCGCCTGCGACATGAGTCTGGCCTGAAGACCCATTTTTGACTCTCCCATCTCTCCTTCAATCTCAGACTTGGGAGTAAGAGCCGCAACAGAGTCGATCACAATGATGTCAATGGCTCCTGAGCGGATCAGGTGATCGGCAATTTCAAGGGCCTGCTCCCCGTTATCGGGCTGAGAAATGTACAGGTTTTCAATATCCACTCCCAGCTTCTTTGCATAGAAGCGGTCAAAGGCATGCTCGGCATCAATAAAAGCTGCAATCCCACCGGCTTTTTGGGCTTCTGCAATGGCATGGATGGCCAGGGTGGTTTTTCCCGACGATTCAGGGCCATAGATTTCTATCACCCGGCCACGGGGATATCCTCCCACACCCAGGGCAAGGTCCAGTCCCAGGGAGCCGCTGGGGATCACCTGAACATCTTCAATGGCATTATCGCCCAGTTTCATTATGGTTCCCTTACCATATCCTTTCTCGATCTTATCCAGTGTCAGTTGAAGCGCTTTTAATTTCTCCTGATTGTTGTCACTGCCGTTTCCCTTGCTCATGCTATTTTAATGCTTAATGTGATAATTCTTCAAATATCTGTTTGCTGTGTTCCTTGGTTTTCACTTTCTCAATAATCTTTTCAACATAGCCTTCTTCATTGATGATGAAGGTACGCCTTATAATTCCAAGAAAGCTTTTCCCATACATTTTCTTTTCTCCCCATGCGCCATAATCCTGCAGAACCTTTCTGTCCACATCGGAAATCAACCTGAAGGGAAGATCATACTTGCTCTTGAATTTGCTGTGTGATTTTTCACTGTCGGCACTTACTCCGATAATTTCAAACCCCTTTTCGGTAAACTGTGAATAGTTGTCTCTCAGGTTACATGCTTCCGCAGTACACCCCGGTGTGTTGTCCTTGGGATAAAAATAAAGTACAACTTTCTTCCCTTTGAATTCTTCCAGGGTGACCATTTCCCCGTTTTCGTCCCTGGCATTAATTGCCGGAGCTAGGTCTCCTTCCTTCAAAACTGACATGGCTAAAATAAATTATAAATGTACAAAGATTGGCTTAAAGAGGTGGCTGCTGAGCCCGAGTCTTTATTAACAATTATGGTCTCCCGGATGCAATGGATTATTACTATTTTTGACCTTCCAAGATTGACCAATATGATGTTTAAACAACTTAGTAAAACTTTTGTTCCCCTTGCAGTACTGTTCTTATTTACGGCCGGTGCGGACCTCATTGGGCAACAGCATTCTGTTGATATTCCCACAATGAAGGAGGAGGCTCTGACCCGTTTTAAGCAGGGCGATTATCGCCAGGCACTTGCCGGATATCAGGCACTGCTGGCACTTGACGCTGGCAATCCCATGTACAGCTATTATACGGGAAGATGCCTGGTGGAATTAAATGAAGAAATCGACGAGGCAATTGAACTACTCTATGGTGCCTCCAAACGAAATGCGCCTGAGGATGCGGTCTTTTATCTGGGCAGGGCCTATCATCTCAATTACAATTTCCGGGATGCACTCAGGTATTATGAGAGCTTTGAGTCCGTTGCCAGCAGGCAGGAGAGGAAAGCACTTCAGGTGGAACACCTGATTCATACCTGCCGGAGCGCTACTGAGATCACTTCCACTTACAATCCATACGAGTTAATGAACGTAACTTTTCTGGACCTTTCAGACTCCCTGCAGTACTCCCAGGTGAAGATGAAGGGGGGAGACCTGGGATTAAAGCCGGATGCCTATTTTAGTCATGATGAGGACCGAATGGCTCTTACTTCCCTGATGTTCAGACCAAAAAATCCGGTCAGGGGCGAATACATTTATTACTCAGGATATGGAAGAGGCGGGAAGGATGGAGCCCAGATCTTCAGGGTTCGCAAAGGATCTGGTAAATCATGGGGCGACCCTCAGGAGGTTTCCTTTCTGAACACACCGGGCAACGAAATCCTGCCCTACTTTGACCCCATTGAAAAAGACCTCTACTTTGCTTCCGACGGAAGATATGGGGTGGGGGCCTATGATCTTTACAAAAGTCATTATGATCCGGAGCGTGATCAGTGGACCGAGCCAATCAATCTTGGCTTTCCGGTAAATTCCGTGGCGGATGAATACCTGCTGCTGCCGGGGTCAGACCTTGGTATGGTGCTTTTCTTTTCCAACCGGCAGGGAACCGACTCAACGATTACTGTATACAGGGTACACCTGGTGGAGCCCAAGAAGAAGACGGACCAGCATAATCCTCAACAGCTTCGTGAGATCGCTCAACTGGGAGGAGTGGTTGAGGAGATTCTGGCCGGGCTTGAGACGCCCCCTCAGGCTGTAGCCCCAGAGCGCAATACTGCTGTTCCGGAGGAAGAAAATGTACCGCTGCCGGCTTACCAGCCTACACTGGCCACAGCATTGAGGCATCAGGCTGTATCAGATTCACTTAAGGATCTGGCCGGAGATGCCAGGATAAAGGTCAGAGAGTCGGAAGATCCCAATGACAGATGGGTCTGGCAGAAGCAGATCATGGTTTGGGAGAAGAGGGCCCGGGACGAGGAAGCTCTGGCAGATCAGCTCTATGCAAAAATGGACCAGGAACGTTCGGCAAATGCAGAGGGGAATGCGGTGAATCCTCCCGAAAGCATTGAGGTCGACCGGGTAGTTGATGGTCTGACCGTATACAGGTACACCAACAAAGACCCTGGTGCGGCAGAGGAGATTACAAAAACCGGCCCCCGGTCCCCGGAGAATCTTGTAACTCCAGTTCCACCCCGGATCAATGATTTTGCGATTCAAAGAGAGAGTCCCTACAATGACGCCAATCCCATACCCATGGATGAGTCTCTGCCTACCGGTGCATTCTACCGGATCCAGCTGGGAGCTTTCGGATATGCAATAGATCCTTCTACTTTCGGGGGAATCAGTCCAATTACAGGTGAGAACCTGAAGGAGCGGGGACTGGTTAAATATTATGCCGGCAAATTTTCCAGGTATGAAGATGCTTCTTCCGCACTGCCCAGGATTCATTCCAGTGGTTTTGAAGATGCATTCATTGTGGCATGGTATAATGGAATTCAGGTTTCCACCCAAAAGGCAAAACAGCTGGAGTGAGTCTTATTTGAACAAGAATTTTTTTATATTTGAAGAGTGTGATCGTAAGTTATCATGGACAGTAATTTTACCAGCAGACCACAGAAATTAGGTTCTGAAGGCTTTGACCAGCAGAATCAGGCAACACTTGTGTTGCATAACGATGATATAAATTCCTTCGATTATGTGATGGAAGTGCTTGTGGAGATTTGCGACCACTCTTTGACACAGGCTGAGCAATGTGCCACCATTACCCACTTTAAAGGCAAATGTGAAGTCAGATCGGGCTCAGTTTCTGCAATGAAAGAGCTCCGTTACCAGCTTATTTCACGTGGTTTAAAAGCCACCGTGGATAAATAATCCTGTTATGACAGTAGTCATTATTTTAATTGTTCTGGGGATCCTGCTTTTTGTAATTGAGTTCCTCCTTGTTCCCGGAGTTACCATTGCCGGAATCGGCGGATTGGTCCTGACTGTTCTGGGGGTGTATAAAGCCTTCAATGATTTCGGATCCACCATTGGGATCTGGGTCCTGATTGGCACACTGATGTTAAGCGTTTTTGTGATTGCCATGTCGCTAAGAGCCAGGACCTGGAACCGTTTGATGCTTAAGACAAATGTGAAAGGAACGGTTGATCAGGATATTACAGAAGATCAGATTAAAGTGGGGGACAGGGGTCAGACCCTGACCAGGCTTGCACCCATGGGCAAGATAGAGGTCAATGGAATCGTGCGTGAAGCCAAATCCCTTGAAGGGTATGTCGATGAACACTCCGCAGTGGAGGTGGTTTCAGTTGAAGGAACCAGAATCAGTGTTAAACATTTAAAAGAACTATAGAAATGGAATTTGATTATTCATGGATTATCATAGTGGTGGCCAGTATTATTGGCCTGTGGATCATTTTGTACTTCATCCCCATCGGCTTGTGGTTTACCGCACTTCTTTCGGGAGTGAGAATCTCCCTGCTTCAGCTGATCCTGATGCGTTGGAGAAAGGTTCCCCCGACTGTCATCGTCCGGTCCATGATCGAGGCACATAAAGCTGGCCTTGCGTCCATAAAGCGCGATGAACTGGAGGCTCACTTCCTGGCGGGCGGACATGTGGAACAGGTAATCCACGCACTGGTTTCTGCCAGTAAAGCCAATATTGATCTGCCGTTTCAAATGGCAACGGCCATTGACCTGGCAGGTCGTGAGGTACTGGAAGCCGTTCAAATGTCGGTAAATCCAAAAGTAATCAATACTCCCCCTGTGACTGCTGTGGCGAAAGACGGAATCCAGTTGATTGCCAAAGCACGTGTAACTGTCAGGGCCAATATCAAACAACTTGTGGGTGGTGCCGGAGAAGAGACCGTACTTGCCAGGGTTGGTGAAGGTATTGTGTCATCCATCGGATCGTCGAAATCTCACAAAGAGGTACTGGAGAATCCCGATTTCATCTCAAAAATCGTACTTGAAAAAGGTCTGGATGCCGGAACAGCATTTGAGATCCTCTCCATTGATGTTGCCGATATTGATATCGGGAAAAACATTGGAGCCGTTCTGCAGATGGATCAGGCCAATGCTGATAAAAATATTGCCCAGGCCAAAGCCGAGGAGCGAAGAGCAATGGCTGTAGCTACCGAACAGGAGATGAAAGCCAAGGCCCAGGAGGCCAGAGCCAAGGTAATTGAGGCTGAAGTCGAGATTCCACTGGCCATGGCAGAAGCATTCCGAAGTGGTAACCTGGGAATCATGGACTACTATAAGTTCAAGAATATTGAAGCTGATACAACCATGAGAGATTCCATTTCCAAAGGAACCCAGCGTCCTGAGAGAAAACCCGGGCCCAAGGATCCTGAAAAGTAATCTGTCTTATTTCTTGGTGCGGTGGTAACCACCGGTTGGGAATCCACCCTTTACACCCCGGGAACGGGCTTCAGATTCTTCGTCTTCTCCGGGGGACATCCATGTTTTCAAATCTTCAAGCAACTGCTGCTCGGGAGGGTGGTCGGCTATCAGGTATCCCCCTGTTAAATATGCAAAGGGAAACTGGTCCTTAAATGCAAAGATATGCTCCTCGGAATGAACGATGAGCTCCGAGCCTTCCATTCTGCGAATACTCATTTCAAGGGTGTTCTCTTTTTGCTGAGCAGACAGGGTGTAGCTTACCATAAAATCTTCGTCCGGACCGATCCAACGGGTATTGTTGTTTGGGAGAAACTCCAGGCTGATCACTAAAGAGGAGGGCCTTTTTCCATCCTTCATCATGTAGCTGGTAATCTCTTCAATAGTGAAATCGAACCAGCCTTCATCATCAGTGACAAGCGAAGAGCGGGTTTCAAGAAGAGCCTCCTGCCCGGATTTCAGGCTTAGCTTTATAATAAGATCGAATTGGTCATTGCTGATTCTTTTGCCTTCAATATCGGTGAGCATCCCCTGAAAATTCATATGATAGGCGGATTGCCCCCAAAGAGGTGCAAGTACACTGAATAACAACACAATCAGGAAACAGGATTTGCTTTTTATCAGATTCATGGAATGGTCTTTTAGATGAATTAAATGTACGAAAATTGTTGCAAAGCCTGCTGTGGCCTGTTAATAAACACGATATATATGCAGGAACCGGCTGCTATACCTGCCTTGCCTGATATTAACAATTGTTAATATCCTATGTGAATGAAATGTGAACAGAGAATGTGTTTTGCATCTTGACTTCCATCGGGCGATGGTCTATTTTTGGTTATACCGAGTAAGAGATAACAGGCCGCTCGAAGGATCGTCCGGTGTAGTGAGCCAAACCTACGGGGAATTGGTTAGCGAGCCGGCCGGAACAGGGATTCCCCTTGATCCGGAGATTCATCCAGAGCCAGGCATATATCATGAAACAGTGTTTCCTGGTATATTCGACCGCAGGTCTCCTCTTGGTTGATCTTTCAAAGGTTGATCCGAAAGGCTGAAGAGCCAAAAAGAATCCTCTGGGGTTCCACTAAGCTTTTTCACTCTGGCCTCAGGCAGTTCTTAAGACCTGGTTGAGGCAGGGGCCTTCAGGAGCCAGTCCCGGAAATCCGGTGCATGTCACCGGGTGAACGGACGGTAGCAGGTCAATGTTTTACGGAACATGGGCCGAGGACCCGGGCCCGCCGGTTAAAAAACCCTTCGGGGATGATCGTTTGGGCCGGCCATAATAACTGTAGCTCGGCACTGATTGGTGGCTATGGGTACTTATCAGTGAAATGGGAGCAAACCCAAAAGTTTGCTCCCATTTTGTTTTTTGTAAGAGATCGTGTAATTATTTCACCCCATCCTTCGAACGGCCATTTAGCCTCCTTATTCCCTCCACAATCATGCCCAGCAAAACACCTAAGAGACAGGCTGCAAAGGCATACATCACCAGTTGTTCAGAAATTCCGACGACAATGGCAGGTACAATGACTCCTATCAGGCAGAACAGGATGGAGAGCCAGACGCTGAGCCGGTTGATTTTGGGGTATATCCATAGGACCAGGACCAGCAGACCAAGCGACATGGTAAGTGATACAAAGAAGAAGGTGGCATCAACGATATCCCGGAGGATCAGAGCCATGGTGATGCCGAGTATCATCAGAACCAGCATGCTCCATCTCATGGTTGTTCTTAGCTTCTCTTTCTTTGTCAGACCTGTTTTTTCAAGGAAATCCTGGGTTACGGAAGCAGAGGCAGTAAACATATAGGTGTCGGCCGATGATGAGACCGAAGAGTAGATGATCACAACGGACAGCCCGGCAAGTCCCACCGGTAATAACCTGCTGAATCCAACAATCAGGGAGGTGTCCGGAGCGATGTCGGGGATATCGGCACGAATGACCAGCCCGATCAGCAGAAGTATGAAACCAACAATGATGTAGAACAGGGATGACATAATAATGCTTCGTCTGAAATTTTTCTTGTCCTTGATGGCATAGACCCGTTGCCAGAGTTCCGGGGAGGCCATGGGAATAAAGAAACCGGCAAGGAAGAAGCTGATGATCTGCATGGCCGGAATGCTAAACAGGTCCATAAATGACAAACCGGGCTTGGTACTGGTAGTGGTCAGCAGATACATCATCAGCACAAAAAGCAGGAAGATTCCGAAGGTTTGAACGATATCGGTTTTGACTACTGCATCGAATCCTCCTGCTACCAGATATATGAGTATGATGGTTCCAACGATGACCACAGATAATCCATAACTGATGGGAGTGTACTCTGAGACTAGTTTGGCCCCTGCCGTAAAGTTCAGTACAACCCAGCCAAACATGATTATGATTGTAACTATGGTGGCCAGGTATCCGGCGGTTTTCCCCTTCAGAAAGAAGAAGAAATCAGGCATTGTATAAAATTTCTCTTTATCGGCAAGCTTCTTAACCTTCAGCCCGAAAAAGTAGAAGACAAACAGTCCGAACACAGAACCTACAAAGTACCACAATGCACCCATTCCATACATATAGACCAGGGCCGTATAGGTCAGCAGGATGGCTGCCCCGATTCGACTGGAAAAAATGGTTGTAGTGGCCTGAATGGAGGTGAGTTTCCTTCCGGAGATCAAAAATTCCTCCTTTTCCTGTTTTCTCCCGGTAAGTGCACCCACAACGAGAATGACAAGAAAATAGGCTGCAATAATAAAGTAATCAGTAAGGGTTAGTTTAGCAGTAACTTCTAGCATGGTGGTTAGATTAGGTATTTAAGCTGATAAATATATGAAAATTTAGATACGTACATATTTTAGCTTACAAGGCACAAAGCTCTCCATTTATTTTTCATCCTTTCCCTTGACCCCCCCGAAGATGTCATATACCCTTTTATGAAGGCGGAAATAGTAGACAATACGCTTGAATTGTCAGTAAACGGCATGCATCGCACCCACAAAAGGATGATTTAATCCCGCAAACGGATAAAATCAGACTTGATATACAGAATGTCTGCAGAAAACAGCCATTGCTTGATATAATTAGATAAACACTGGGCTTTCTGCCATATTCAGCTCAAAATAAGTCTACAAAGCTGTGTTTGCAGGGCGTTTGGTGTACTTCTGCAGGCGTAAGACCAGTAGATAAAGTCATTAATCAAAACTAAATCTGAGTCTATGAAAAACAAAAAAGTCTTAAGCTTTCTGCTATTTATAGCATTGAGCACCATGACCTTATTTGGTCAGTCCCGGGAGATCACCGGTACGGTAACAGGAGCCGACGACGGAGCTCCACTACCGGGTGTCTCCGTGTCTGTAAAAGGGACCTCCATAGGGACCATTACGGATATGAATGGGTATTATTCAATAGATGTTCCCCAGAACTCTGAAGCCCTGATGTTCAGTTTTGTGGGCATGGCCACGCAGGACATTCCACTGGGTAGTCAATCAGAACTTAATGTGGTTATGGAGTCCACATCCACGGAACTGGATGAGGTTGTTGTAACTGCACTGGGTGTCTCAAGGGAAAAGAAATCTCTCGGATATGCGGTCCAGGAAGTTGATGGAGAAGCTGTCAGCCAGGTAAAAACCGATAACCTGGTAAATGCACTGTCAGGGAAGATCGCCGGTGTTCAGGTCAAGGTGGCCAACAATATCGGAGGATCTTCAAACATCCTGATCCGGGGTTCATCTTCTCTTTTTCAGTCCAACCAGGCCATGTTTGTGGTTGATGGAGTTCCAATTAGTAACTCCATGACCAACAAAGACTACGGGGCTCAGGCCCAGGGTCGTCAGGCCTACGATTACGGGAATGCAATCTCTGACCTTGATCTGGACGATATTGAATCCATTTCAGTTCTGAAAGGAGCTGCGGCTACTGCCCTCTATGGTTCCAGAGCTGCGAATGGTGTAATCATTATTACCAGTAAAAAGGGAAAGCAGAGCTCGAGACTGGGTGTGACTGTAAACTCGAATGTGACAATTGGAGTTATCGACCAATCCACCTTCCCCAAGTTCCAGGATAAGTATGGAGCAGGATATGATCCTACCTGGCATAATTCTGACCTGCCCGGCCTGGACTGGGACGATATCGATGGAGACGGACTGGAAGATACGGATAAGTACCTGGTGCCTTATTACGATGATGCTTCCCGGGGAGGACCCCTGGATGGTACGATGGTATATCAATACGATGCCTGGTTACCGGAATCGGAAAATTTCGGTTTGGCTACTCCCTATGTCGCTCCTGAGAATGGACCGCTTGCCTTTTTTGATAATTCGGTAAGTTACTCCAACAGCATTGATATCAGTGGAGGAACCGACAAGACAACCTACCGGATGGCCTATTCCAACAGGTCTGCAACCGGTATCTATCCAAACAGCTCGCTGAACCGGAACAATTTCACTTTCAGCGGATCACACAAAGTACTTAAGAATGTGAATGTATCATCTTCGGTAAATTTCATCACCTCAAAGGGAAAAGGTCGGAACAGTACCGGATACAGTGGCAACATTATGTCCATGTTCAGACAATGGTGGCAGGTAAATGTGGATCTGGAGCAACAAAGAGAGCTCTACGATCAAACCGGAGAGAATCTTACCTGGAACCCCAATGCATGGAATGATCCCGTACCTATTTTCTGGGATAATCCATTCTGGACAGCCTATAAGAACTTTCCGGAAGACAAACGGACCAGGTTGATTGGCTACGTGCAGGCAGATTGGGAAATAACCGATTATCTGAGTTTAATGGGACGCGTTTCAGCTGACACCTACACCGAGCTTCAGGAAGAGCGAAGGGCTGTGGGCTCCACCTCTGCAGAATTTGGAACCGGAAATCCCCGTCAGGAAGTTACCTCGGGGTATTCAAGATACGACCGATCATTCATAGAAACCAATGTGGATGTGATGCTGAACTTCCATAAGGATCTTGGCGAGCGGGTTAACCTGACTGCCATGCTCGGAACCAACATTCGCAGGAGCCGGATGGAATCTGTATTTGCTGCCACCAATGGCGGACTTGCCGTTCCTGAACTCTATGCACTGAGTAACAGTGCTTCTCCCATGTTGCCCCCCGATGAAAGGCTGGAAGAGATTGGGGTGAATGGCTTCTTTGGTAGTGTCTCGCTTGGTTATACCAACCTGTTCTACCTGGATGCAACCCTGCGTAATGATATATCCTCCACATTGCCTTCAGAAAATAACTCCTATATCTATCCTTCCGTATCAGGAAGTTTCTTGTTCAACAACTTGTTTGAAGCAGACTGGCTTCAGCTGGGTAAGTTGCGGATCAACTATGCAGAAGTGGGTAACGATGCTCCACCCATGAGTATTCTGGATACCTACGACGGTATGCCTCCGTTTGGCGGTAATACGCTGGCTTCCGTGGATCCAACGAAGAACAATGCCGATCTGCTGCCTGAGAATACGAAAAGTATTGAGGCCGGTCTGGAAATGAGAATGTTCCAGAGCAGGGTAGGTTTTGATGCTGCAATTTATAAGACCAATACCATCAACCAGCTGATGCCAGTGGACGTTTCCTTCGCCACAGGGTATCAGAGGACCTGGGTGAATGCCGGTGAAATTGAGAATAGGGGTATCGAATTGGCCGCATGGTTTACCCCGGTAAAAACCTCAGATTTCAGCTGGGACATCAGTCTGAACTGGGCCAAGAACAGGAATGAGGTGATCTCACTCTTTACTGATGATGCAGGTAATGAAGTCCAGAGTATCGTGATTGGCGACCTTCAGGCAGTTACTATTCAGGCCAAAGTAGGAGAACCATACGGAACCATTCATGGCAGAAATTATGTCTATCATGAAAATGGAGAACCCATTGTGCTCTCGAGCGGACTTTATGACAAGACGGCTACCTCGGATCAGGTACTTGGCAATGTAAATCCGGACTGGACCGGAGGTATCAATAACCGTTTTACTTACAAGAATCTGTCACTGAGCTTCCTCATTGACTGGCAGCAGGGAGGTGATATCTTCTCCGTTGATAACTGGTATGGAGTTGGTACCGGTCTTTATGCAGAGACCGCAGATAATAACGACCTGGGGAATCCCCAGAGAGATCCCGTGAACGGAGAGGAAGGCGGAGGTATTATACTCCCCGGTGTTCTCGAAGACGGGGCGCCCAATGATATCAGGATTGAGTCTGATATTTTTGCGGAAGGCTGGGTCAGGAGCCCACATGCCAGGTTTGTCTATGACGCAAGCTATATTAAGCTGAGAGAGCTGGTATTGACCTACGATCTGCCAAGAGAACTTATCGACAGGACTCCTCTGGCGGGGATCTCTTTAAGCTTTGTTGGATCGAATCTCTGGATCATAAAGAAGAATCTTCCACATGCTGATCCGGAGGCCAGTCAGGGTGCAGGCAATATTCAGGGATGGCAGAGTGGAGTTATGCCAACAACACGCAATTACGGATTTAGTCTGAAGCTTCAATTTTAAAACCAGAAAATTATGAAAATGAAATATATATTATATCTGGTATTGATCATATCGATTTCCTCCTGTACGGATAAATTTGAAGATTTCAATACGGATAAGAAAAATCCTGCATCGGTTGCCGGTGAGGCATTGTTCAGCAATGCGCAGAAAAACCTTGTCGATCAGATGAGTACTCCCAATGTAAACCGTAATATCACGGAGTTATGGGCCCAGTACTGGAACGAAACCACCTATACGGATGAAGCAAACTACGATATTGTTGAACGTGGCCAGTCACAGGAAATATTCAGGTATCTCTACAGAGATGTCCTGATGGATCTGGCTGAAGCAAGCAGACTGATCGTAGAAGTGGTACCATTTGATGATGCTGCTGCAGTGGAACAAGCGAATATGCTTCAGATCATTGAGATTATGAATGTGTTTGTATTCCAGAGGCTTGTGGATATTTTTGGAGCTGTTCCCTATTCACAAGCATTGGATATAGGGAATGTCTATCCGGAATATGAGATGGGGGATGTTATTTACAGCGACCTGATTTCCAGGCTGGATGCGGCTGTGGCCGGATTGGATCCAGCTTACGGAAGCTTTGGAAGTCAGGATCTTATTTATGGAGGAGATGTAGATTCCTGGATCAGGTTTGCGAATTCAGAGAAATTAAAGATCGGTATCCATCTGGCTGATGTAAACAGTACACTGGCACAGTCAACCATCGAAGATGCAGTTCAGGCTGGAGTTTTCACCTCGGCTGCAGATGAAGCATTGTTTGCGTATCAGTCCGGGGCTCCAAACTACAACCAGATCCATGCGGAATTGATTGTAACCGGAAGGAAGGACTTTGTATCAGCCAATACTATCATTGATATTATGGCCGGATTGAACGATCCGCGACTGGATAATTATTTTGATCCTACTTCCATTCAGCCCCTGCCTTTTCCAGTAGATGATAACACGGGATCCAAGACGGATATCGTATATGAAGACGGTGAGAATACCATCTTATTCTATCCCCTGGGTGGTGGAGAATATAATGAAGTCTTTATTGAAGGTCCACATACAGTTCCCGCTTCTGATTCGACAGCCGGGATTATGACATGGCTGGGAGGCACCTATGGTGCAGCCAGTCAGTTTTCGCGACACACCCAGGTATCCACCGATGTTACCGAAGCCACCTTCCCTGGTCTGGTTATGACCTATTCCGAGGTGCTATTTTACCTTGCGGAAGCAGCTGCCAGGGGCTACGATGTGGGTATGTCTGCTGAAGAAGCATACAATGCCGCAATCACGGAATCCATCCTGTGGTGGGGAGGAGCCCAGCCAGAGGTTGATGCCTACCTGGCCTACCCGGGTGTGGCCTACGCCACTGCCGAGGGCGACTGGAAGCGGAAGATCGCGTACCAGTCATGGATTGCATCTTATATCAATGGGCTGTTGGGATACACCACGTGGAGAAGACTGGATTATCCGGTTCTGAATATCACACCCACCAACGAAGAGATCCAGGAGGTCACCGATATACCGGTGAGGTTCACCTTCCCGGTAAATGAGCAGTCATTGAACGAAGCCAATTATAATGCAGCATCTGAGGCCATTGGCGGGGATGAATTGCTTACAAAGATCTTTTGGGATCTGTATGATGCCAATCCCAATTAAACTATAAATCTAATGCAACAATGAGGCCGTCTCAAAGGTGAAACTGAGACGGCCTCTTTGATCCCGAATGTTTAATTCCATGTCGGATGCACCCCTATAAACCGATCAACTTTCTCATTCTGATAGCTTTATTTTCATTGTCAGGGTGTATAACAGAATACTACCCCGATGATGAGGTATTGAAATCCGGTACCCTTGTTGTCCAGGCACATTTAAACGATAAGCCCGGCGACCAGCAGGTGCTTATCTCCCGGTCAACCTCACTTGTTTATCCTGAATTTGACCCCCTTTCAGGATGTTTTGTGGAAGTCATAAGTGAGGAAGGGGATTCCAGGGAATTCAGAGAATCGGAACCAGGCATTTACACTTTCAATCATGAGGATCAATTCTTTCAAACCAATAAGGAATATCGCTTGCTTTTTGTGACTCCCGGAGGCAGGCAATATGAATCCGAGTTCGATAAAGTTCACCCGGTATCTGACATAGATGCCATCTATTATGAGCTGGAGGATCATCCCACATCGGATAAGAATGTGATCGAGGAAGGGGTGCAAATCTACGTGGATTTCCAAATTGAAAAGGAGAACGCAGGATACCTCAGATGGCAGTTGACTGAAACCTATGAGATCCACAATCCCGAATACAAAGCAAGGATATTTGATCTTGATTACCGCTTAAAAGATCTTCCCGACTCCAGCTCCTGGCGTAGCTGTTGGATTACGCTGGGTGTTCCGGAGATATACACACTTGAACTCCGGAATGTGGAGGGAGAGACCTTTAAAAAACTGCCCTTAAATTATGTGAACAATGAAACCCGCAGGCTGAATATTAGATACAGTCTCCTGGTCGAACAAATGTCATTGAGCCAGTCGGCTTTTCATTATTGGAACGAACTGGCTAAAAACAGTCAGTCCGGAGGATCGCTGTTTGATTCACAGCCTGCTCTTTCTCCTGGAAATATTTGCAATGTGGATGATGAGCATGAGCTGGTCATCGGTTTTTTCTCCGTTTCGGGAGTCACCGGGGAACGAATTTTTATCGAAGATGTTCCCGGTTTGAAGACCTGTGATGATCCAAGCTATTGTGAGCCAGGAGAATACCCGAAGTTTTTGAATCGATTTCGGATAGACTACCTTCCCGTTTACCTGGGGAGCAAGATGGTGGATGGTTACAAGGTCTGGGGTGAAGTTCATAAGTACTGCGTTGATTGTCGTGAGTATAAGGGCAGTTCGAATGTAAAACCTGACTTCTGGTAAGATGAAACATGTCTGGCTTACATACTCCGCGCGGGTTTTTCCAATATCAATGATACTGCTATCTGCCTGTATTGAACAATATTTTCCTGACAGGGATGAGCTCAAACCCGGCACCCTGGTCGTGCGGGCAGATCTGACCGACGAAGCAGGAATACAATCCATCCATATTTCCCGGTCTTCCACCATCGTCTACCCGGAATATGATCCTCAGTCGGGTTGTTTTGTCTCTGTTGAAAATGAAGCAGGAGAATCCAGGGAATTCAGTGAACTTGAGCCAGGCCAGTATACAGGCAATCTGGACCAGGACTTCCTGATAAGAGGTACAGCGTACCGCCTGGAGATAATTACCCGGGATGGAACTCATTACGAGTCCGACTTTGAGCAGCTGCTGCCTGTCCCGGCAATTGAGTCTGTCTATTTTGCAAGGGAGGATCGTGCCACCAGAGATCCGGAAATTATTGAGGAGGGAGTACAGTTCTATATGGACTTTGAGATCAGGAAGGACTCGGGAAGATACCTCAGGTGGAAGCTGATAGAAACCTATGAGATCCATAATCCGGAGAATCAGGCCTGGATATACGATGTGGATCGGGTTTCCAGAGAATTGCCCGACAGCAGTTCATGGTATACCTGCTGGATTACCCGGGAGCTACCTGATCTTTACACATTGGATCTGGGGAATATTGATGGTGAGGTCTACCGAAGCCTGCCCTTAAATTATGTGTCCACCGAAACCCGAAGACTGAATATACGGTACAGCCTCTTGATTGAGCAGCTGGCCCTGAGCCGGACAGCATTTTTCTATTGGGATGAGCTTGCGAAAAACATCCAATCCCAGGGAAACCTTTTTGACACCCAGCCTGCGCTTACTCCCGGAAACATTTGCAATGTCAATGACACGGAAGAGATGGTCATTGGCTTTTTCAGCATCTCGGGGCATACCCAGGCCAGAATATATGTGGAGAATGTACCCGGTCTTGAAGTCAGGATGGACCCGAATTACTGTGCCCCGGGCGCACCTCCTGCCTTCCTTTATTACATGCACGACCGTTACCTCCCGGTATATACCTCGGCCGGATGGAATAGTGGGGAATGGACCTACGGGGAAGTACATAAGTACTGTGTCGACTGCAGGGAATACAAGGAGAGTACCCATATTAAACCTGATTTCTGGTAGAATGAAGCCGGACTCGAAATACATAAGTTTATGGACCTTGATTGTTTTGCTAATACAGTCAGGCTGCATTGAGCAATACTTTCCGGATGAGGAGGAATTGCAAACCGGAACGCTTGTTTTTGTTGCTCATTTGTGCGATAAACCCGGAGAGCAAAGCATTCAGCTTTCCAGGACCTCCACCATCCGTTATCCGGAGTTTGATCCCTTGTCGGGTTGCTATGTAGAGATAATAAGCTCGGATCAGGAAAGCAGGGAATTTCAGGAATCGGAACCTGGATACTACAGCTGCTTTCTGGATGAACAGTTCCTTGAGACCGGCAAACAGTTTTCTCTGGTGGTCATCACTCCGGAAGGGGAACGCTATGAATCTGAATATGAGCAACTTCATCCGGCTGTAAAGATAAATGCGCTGTACTGGGAACGGGAACAGCACGCTACCTCCGAACTGGGGGAGGTTTTGGATGGCGTCCAGTTCTGTATGGACTTTGAAGTAAAGAAGGAAGCCTGTACGTACCTGAAGTGGGAACTGGAAGAGACCTACCAGATTCATAATCCCGAATATACAGCCTTTGTTTTCGGAAAAGATCGAATTTTCAGGGAGTTACCTGATTCCAGCTCCTGGCGTACCTGTTGGATTACATTGGGCATCCCTGAATTCTATACCATGGACCTGGAATTTGTGGAAGGAACTAATTTCAGGCAAATGCCCCTGAACTATGTGAGCAGTGAAACCCGCAGATTACATATCAGGTACAGCCTGCTTGTTCGTCAGTATTCCTTGAGTGAAAGCTCCTTTCGATACTGGGATGAGCTCAGGAAAAACCTCCAGTCAACAGGAAACTTGTTCGATAAGCAACCTGCGCTGACACCCAGCAACATTTGCAATGTGAACAACAAGGAGGAGGTGGTCCTGGGCTACTTCAGTATATCGGGTGTTTCCGAGCTAAGAGCCTTTGTGGACGAAATTAAGGAGATGAGACTCCGGGAGGACCCGGCATATTGTTATCCGGGAGACTATCCTCCGGGTTTACCCTATTTTCCCGATGCCTACCTGCCCGTATACCTCTCCCGTGTTTTTGTGGAGGGGGCAGAGTATCGGGGTGAGGTAAACGACTACTGTGTGGATTGCAGGGCTTACAAGGGCAGCACACATATTAAACCTGATTTCTGGTAAAAGCGAAATCTCAACAAAGATGTCAATGATACTTAAAAACAAGAACAGAAGTGTAGCGGGAAGCATGGCGATCCTGCTGGTGCTCATCTTCCAGCCTCTTCTGTCGCAGGAGCCCTCAATGCAATTGTTACTTGCAATAAGCGATCAAGCCGAAGAAAAGTATGGTCCTGATATGGCTCTGATCAGTGGCGAGAAGTATCACTATCCCTATAGAGCAGCCCTTGGAGATCCTTTTTTTACTCCCCTCGGGAAAAAGGATGCTTCCGTACAGGTTCATGGGGAGGTGTATGAGAACCTGGATTTGAGATTTGACATATATAACCAGCTTATTGTACTTGTATTCAATGACATGAATGAAGCATCCAGAAGCATAATACTGAGGGGCGAACTATTGGATCAATTTATTCTTGATGACAGACTATTCAAAAAGTTCCCACTTGAAGACAGCACGGAAAGATTTGGCCAGGTCATTTATGAAGGAGAAATCTCCTGCTTTTATTACTGGAAAAAGAGGTACTCAGTTGATACAAAAGTCGGGCAGAACCACTATACCTTTTCGGATCCCATCAGGCAATCTTTTCTAAGCAGGGATGGGCAGGTGATTCCATACAAAGGAAAGAGAGGCTTCCTGAATTCATTCCCTGCACAGGAACGTGTACAAATCAAAGCTTACATGAAAAAGGAGCGGATCAGGATCAGAAAAGCAAGCGATGGGGAAATGAGAGTACTTCTGGAAATTATTAATCAAATCCACCAAGATGAAACTTAGGAATATAATGCTGATATCTTTGATGGGAACTGCTCTTATCCTGCATGCTCAGGAGCATCCCTCATATCTTTCACTGGATTTGAATGAAGCCGGGTTTTCACAGTTTGCCGGATACTTTGAAAAAGAGACAGGTATAGAATTATTTTACAGGGATGAGTGGATTGAAGACATAAGGGTATGCCTTTCAGGAGACAGCATAGTTGCTCTTGATGCCATGCAGGCTGTCATTAATGATGCGGGCTTGAATATGCGGTACTATGCCCCGGACCGCCTGGTGATTGTTCCCGTACTTAGAAATAGCAGCGATCTTTCGCACCTGAGCGGTTCAAATGGAAGTCTTGTTGACCTGCCCGGAAAAGATAAGTTAGAAGGAACAGATGAGGATTTTCTGGAAGTTACCCGGCCCGAACAAATGGTTCAGACCATTACCGTGGGTAAAGCAGGTAAGGGATCTTCCCGTTCCGTAGCCAGGATCAGTGGCCGGATCAGGGATATGGATAACGGAGCACCTGTGATTGGGGCCACCATGGTGATTACAGAAACGGGAAAAGGCAGCATATCAGATCAACATGGCGTGGTGAAGATGTCCCTGGAGCCCGGACGATACAACGCTCAGTTTAGTTTTATCGGAATGAAGCCCTACCATTGCCAGTTACATGTATTATCAGATGGAGATTTTTCAGTGCAGATGCAGCCGACCATTATTGCCTTGAACGAGGTTCAGATTGTGGGGAATCATTACCGGGATATCAATAGTACCGATGTGGGTGTGGAGCGGCTGAGTATGAAGTCAGTAAAAAAAATGCCCCTTTTTATGGGTGAGAATGATGTGATCAAAATCTCCAAATTATTGCCAGGGATAACCAGTACCGGAGAGGCTTCTGTGGGGGTCAATGTGCGTGGAGGAAGCGCTGATCAGAATATTTTCTATATCAATCGTGTTCCCGTATATAACACCTCGCATATGTTTGGCTTCCTTTCAGCTTTTAACAGTGATATAATCCAGGATTTCAGTGTGTACAAAGGGAACGTTCCTGTCAATTACGGAGGAAGACTCTCTTCTGTATTTAATATCATTACACGCAAGGGGAATCAGAAGAATTTCACTGCCCATGCGGGTATAAGTCCCGTTTCCGCCCATGCCACAGTGGATGGTCCCATTGTCAGGGATGTGGCCTCTTTTCTTGTGAGCGGGCGCACTTCCTATTCTGACTGGATGCTCAAACGGATGGAAGATCCGGTTCTGCGGGAGAGCAGTGCCAATTTTTATGACTTTTCTGGTTCACTGGCTTATACTCTTAATGAGAAAAATGATTTAAGTGCTTTCTATTACCAGAGTTCCGACCACTTTGAATACGGAGAAATGAGTGAATATTCATATGGAAACAGGGGAGGGTCTGTGGTCTGGAAACACGCCTATTCCCCGGCACTCTCTTCTGATATCACTGCAGCAGCATCCTCTTACACCTTCGGGAATACGGAGAAACAGCTGATTTCCCAGGCGTACAAACATAGCTATAAACTGAATCACAGGGAGGTGATAGCAGAATTCTCATGGGTTCCGGCTCTGAACCATCACCTTGATTTTGGAACAAGTCTGATACATTATGCCCTGGACAGAGGGATCGTTCTTCCGGAAAGTGAGGAGTCATTAAGAGTTCCTGTTGATCTGGGAGATGAGCAGGGTGTTGAGGGCAGCATCTTTGCAAGTGATAATATCACCATATTCCCCTGGCTATCCCTGTATGCAGGGCTCAGGTACAGTTTCTTCAGTATGCTTGGACCCAAAGAGGTGCGGCTGTATGAAGAAGATCAGCCAATGACAGAAAGTACAGTTACCGATACGGTTTATTATGGGAAGAATGAAGCAATCACCCGGGAGTCGGGACCGGAGATCAGGGCGGCAGTCAATCTAAAAGCCGGGCAGAATACGAGTTTTAAACTCTCATTCAGTCAGATGAGGCAATACCTGTTTATGCTGAGCAATACAGTGACTATTTCGCCTACTGATCAGTGGAAACTATCTGACTATCACATAGAGCCTCCCACCGGTAGCCAGTATACTACGGGAGTATACCATATCTGGCCGAAATGGGGATTATCAGGGTCCATAGAGATTTACTACAAGCATACGGATAACATAGTTGAATACAGAGATGGAGCCAGTTTCATCAGTACACCGTTTACGGAAATTTCTGTATTGCAGGGTGTTCAGGATGCCTATGGGATTGAATTTATGCTTCAGAAATCCTCTGGAAGACTGGATGGCTGGATCAACTATGCCTACTCCCGGTCCTGGGTCCAGGTGAAGGGAGATAATGAAATGGAGTCCATAAACAGGGGGGATCCTTATCCATCCAACTTTGACAGGCCGCATGTTCTGAACGTCATCGGGAGTTACCATATTAACCGCCGCTTTACCATATCATCTAATCTGGTTTATATGTCAGGACGGCCTGTTACCTACCCGACCTCCCTTTACTATATCAATGATTATGTCTATATAGACTACTATTCGAAAAACCAGGTCAGAATTCCTGATTACTTCAGGATTGATGCCTCACTGGTCATTGAAGGCAACCTGAAAGCAGACAAGCTTTTTCACAGTACATGGAGTATCAACGTTTTCAATCTCTTAGGCAGGAACAATCCCCAATCCATATTCTTTGAACCGCATGAAAATTACCTGAAAGGCTTTTCATTCTCGGTCATCGGTGTGCCCATATTTACTGTCGCCTGGAACGTGAAACTTGGAAATTATGAGAGTAAATAGAATCTATTATATGAGAACAATCCTTATACTAAGTCTGATCTGCATTTTCAAACAGGGATGGACACAAGGGGAAGACAAAGAAGCTCTGCTTGATCAAGGCCTCGAGAAGTATAAAATCATAACTGACAGAAGCAGGTACATCGTCGGAGAAGATATCAATTTCAGGCTATTTAATCATAATACTGTTTCCATGAAGAAAGTGAAGTGGAGCGGTGTGCTCTATCTGGAACTTATTTCACCTCAGGGGTTTTCGCATGTCCGGGCAAAATTTGGACTGGATTCAACAGGAGTTTCAGGCACAATCCATATTCCGGATGATCTGCCTTCGGGGCTCTATTACCTGAAGGCGTACACACAGTGGATGAGAAACAAGGGGCCGGAATCCTATAACTATTTGAGTGTTGAGATTGTGAATCCATATAGCGGGAACATGGTCTCTGTAGATACCACTTCAACCTTTAGTAGCATCATGTTGAGACAAGGTGCAGACACATCAGTGGAACCATTGATCTCGGGCAGTATTACAGGTTCGCTTCAAACAAGATCGCCCCTTAGCCTGAGTCTGAAGATAAGCGAAAGTATGCCCTTTGTGGATTGCTGTGTTTCGGTGATCCGGAAAGGTTTGCATGAGCCTCAGTGGGAATCCATGGTCAGTCCTAGTGAGCTCAGCACGGAAAGGATAAATCATCTTCCCGAAACCAGAGGTGTTTCTCTGGCGGGTAAAGTTGAGTTTTCCGAATCTGGCTTACCTGCACCATTTGCAGTTGTATACATCTCTACGATGGAAAATGAGCGGCAATTTTACTGCAACTTTACTGATTCAACAGGGAGATTCCATTTTGCTTTCCCCGATCAATACGGTGACCGAGAACTGTTTATTTCTGCTACCCATCATTCGCAGGCTTCGCTCACTCTTTATATAGACCAGGATTTTTGTAAAGAATTCCTGTTGTTACCCTCCTATCCCCTGGATTTGGATTCAGAAGACCTGGGACTGATCCGCGAGTTGGCTGACAATGTTCAGATTAGCGCCCAGTATTACCCCGGTCAGAGCCCACAGAGCGATACCGGATCATCAGGCAGAGCCTATTTTTACGGAGATCCTAGCTCGGTGGTAAGCTTTGATGATTTCATAAAACTACCTACCATGGAGGAATATTTTTCAGAAGTGACTCCGCAAGTGTCCTTAAGGAAATCAAACCAGGGGGCAAGGCTTCGTGTATTGGGGAAGCATCCAGACTTGGATATCTTTGCCCCGCTGTTGATGGTCGATGGAGTTGCCATAGGTAAAGTGGAATCCGTCCTGGCCCTTTCTCCACGGCTTATAAAACAGATTGAAATCGTTGAAGCACCCTATATAAGGGGTAATATAACTTTTGGAGGGATCATCAATGTAATTTCCAGAAATAATGATCTGGGTTTTATCGATCTGCCGGAATCAGGACTACTTGCTCATTATAAAATGTTCAATTATACTTATTCTGAAAGGCAGGGCAACCCTCCATTGAAAAAGAGGCTTCCGGATCTGAGAAACACTTTGTACTGGGATCCTCATATTCAACTGAAACCTGGTGAGGACACAATCATTCACTTTACCACAGCAGATACGCGGGGCGCTTATGAACTTCTCATTCGGGGCTTCGACAAATCGGACAAATATTTTGAGGAGACCATTCCCTTCACGATAGACTATTGAATAATAATCTCTTTTCCGGTACCTCCTGAAATATAGCCATCGCCAAAGAATGTTTTAAGTGAGGCAATGGCCTTATCACCGGTACAATGCGTAGGACAGATCTGCTTAACTCCCAACTCTTTTAAGCTGACCGCAAGCTGCTCCAGTTTCTTACCGGATTTGTTCATCAGGTGCAAGCCGCCAATAACAGTATGAATTTCAATGCCAAGCTCTTTCTCTGCAACTTCGACCATGGGCACAGCTCCCGGATGTCCGCACCCTGTAATTAGAACTCCGCCATCTTCAGTTTTTATGACCAGCCCCTGCTCTTTGAAGGCCACAAAATCATCGCCGGTGGAGTAGAATGGGCCATACAGATGAGAAGGTTCGGCCAGCCCCTCACTGTTGGGGGGGAGTTGTCCCCTGGCCTTTAATTGTTCCGCGTAGGATGCCGGCAGGTAGCATTTTACGTTCGGATTCGTTTCAATGATCCAGGGCATGCCTGCCGTGTGATCACCATGCTCATGGGAGATAAATAAAGCTGGAATCTTTTCAGGATGAATGTCCAGCAATTTTACATTTTTCTTGTAAAGTTCAGCCTCCCGTCCGGCGTCAAAGAGAAGCTTCTTCCCCTGGTATTCCACCAGGCAGGCAAAGCCCCAATCGGTTTCCAGGTCTTGATCATCCTGGTAGTTGTCGTAGATAATAGTTACGTGAATGGCATTTTCCCCGGGAACATTAACAGCAACTGCCGGTTCCCGTGCAATAATTGTTGACAGCCCCAGTAGAAGAAGTAAGCCGGTCAACTCTAATGATTTTTTCATTTTAGATTTCCTGTTTGTAGTGAAGCGCGCTAAAAACCTGGTTTTTATAATTTCTTCCGATTCGCAGTTTGGCATTTTCCAGCTCTATGGTCGTTGCGTTAAATGCCCTGATTCTCGGTATGGAAATTATGTAGGATTTATGGATCCTGATAAATTGCTCAGAAGGCAATTTATTCTCTATGCTTTGAAGACTGCTCTTAACAACCACCCGACGGTTGTCTGTATGAATCCTGATGTACTCATTTAATCCTTCGATGAAGTGGATCTCCTTCAGGTAGATCTTGATCACCTTCTTGTTCTCCTTCACATAAATAAAGGCATCATTGTTGACCCCGTTTCCCCCTTCCAGTTCAACAGATTCGGAATTCCCTGCCTGGAAATATTTGTTTACAGATTTGAAAAAGCGTTCAAAGGTTACCGGCTTCATCAGGTAATCGACTACGTCCAGCTCAAATCCATCCAGGGCATATTGACTGTATGCTGTGGTAATAATCACCTTGGGGGGTCGTTTCAGGGTCTTCAGAAAATCAATACCTGTCATCTGGGGCATCTTAATGTCCAGGAACATCAGGTCGATGTTGTGATTGCGCAGGGCTTCCATGGCTTTCATGGCATTGTCGCACTCATCAACAACTTCAAAATTTTCAAGTTTCAGGATATGTCCACGAATCAGTTCTCTGGCCAGCGGCTCATCATCTACGATCAAACACCTTGTTTTCATGCATGCAAAGATTATAAGTCACCAACACTCCTTTACTGGTTATCAGCAACTTAATTTAATTAAAAAGAGAAAAGAACATGAAAACAATCTTACAATCTCAATTGAACATAACAAATTTACACCCTTTTCTTAAACTATTTCAGTCAAATGCAGGAAATTCATGGCAAATAGCGATTATACATCAGGAAACTGCTTTGATGGACCGCTTTAAGTACTTAATGTGTTGTTAGGGAACCGTGATTGATAAGAAATGGTAGTTCACCATTTGAAAACTATTTTTAAAGAATGTTCAATTTGTTGCTGAGTCAAAAGATAAGCATCAGAATAATCAGGCATGTGGTATTGTTCCTGGCCATGGTTTTTCTATTCGCATGGGTTGCATTTTCACGTTCCAGCGAAGCGGGTGGTTTCTGGAGAGGCTACCTTATGGTCTTTACCAATGCCCTGTTTTTCTTTGGATATGCTTATATCACGGTTTACCTCTTGATTCCAAAGTTGTTATTAGAGCGGAGGATATCCCTTTTTATCATCTGTTTTGTGTTTGCAGGGCTTGGCCTGTCTCTGCTGAAGTTTCTCTTCTCAGATTATATTTTTTACAATGCCATAGCTCCCGAGAATGCTGCTTTCGGTACCATGCTTTCCCTTAAGGGATTGCTGGTGAATACAAAAGACATGAGCTTTATTGTTGCTGTGTTTGCCCTTGTTAAGTTTGCCAGGGATCACTACACCCTTGAAATGAGGAACAAAGAGCTGCAGCGAAAGGAGTTGGAGGCAGAGTTGATGTTGATCGAGCATCAGATGGATCCACATGTGATCTTCAATAATTTCAACAACCTGTATTCCATATCCATCTACCGACCGGAACATCTCAAAACAACAGTGAAAAAACTAAAAGCCATCCTTCACTATCTCTTTACTGAGAGTAAGAGAGATATGGTGTTGCTGGAAAAGGAGGTGGAGATGATAGAGAACTATATAGGACTGGAAACCCTTCGATTTGGTGAGCGTCTGAAAGTTTATTTCGAGCAGGAGGGTCAGATGCATGGTCTGAAGATTGCACCGCTGATTCTCTATTCATTTGTGGAACGCTGTTTTGTTCACGGAGCCGGGGAAAATCCCAAGCAAAGCTGGATCAGGATAGAGCTGAAGGTTCAGGACTCCCGACTCCTTTTCAGGGCAAGTAATTCAGTATCCGGTTTAAGGAATTATCCCGAAGGCAAAAATGGTGGCAATAATGAAAACAGTATCAGGAGACTTGAATTGGCCTATCCCAACAGTCATCGCCTGGCCATTAGAGAAAAGAACAATGAACATCAAGTGGAACTACATGTAAGCCTGTAAATATGAGAGAAAGATTGCTGATGAAGCTGGAGCAAAACAGGAATTTGAGACACTTGGTATTCTGGCTCACCTGGGTTATAGGATTTACATTTATCAAGAGCTTTGGAGAATCCATGGAGGTATACCTGGGATGGTTTTCTTACTACCTGATAACCCTGCCAATCTTTATTGCTCATACCTACCTGGTAGCCTACCTGCTGGTCCCATATCTTCTGAATAAGCGTTTGTTTCCACTCTTCATTGTTTCATTCCTGCTGCTTTTTTATGGATTCTCAGTACTGGAACTTCTCCTGAGCAACGAGTTTATATATATATGGTATCAAACTGGTGCCGAACTTTCTGACAACTACCTGAGCCCGGCCAATGTGATCATGAGCGGTCTGGGAAATCTGTATATCGTCCTGGTATTCCTGGCTGCAAGAACCATACGGGCATGGTTTTATGCTGACCACCGTAGCAAGGAGCTACAACATATTGAGTTGAAGCAACAGATGGAAAATGCCATCACCAGGGTACAGCCCCATATGTTGCTATATGCCATTGATCATATAGACAGAATGGTATGTGAATCATCACCAGAGGTAACAAAGGCCATTGCGATGACTTCAGAGCTTCTGAACGATGTGATGATCTATCATGAAGAGAAAAACAAGTTATTCTCCGGGGAGATGGAACTGGTCCGGAAACTGGTGGCCCTGGTTACACTCATTCGGGAGAGTAAACCGGACGTAGAATTTTTTGTATCCGGCGATCCCGGTCAAATTAATATGCCTCCCATGATCCTGTTTACAATTGTGGATATGATATTCAGGAAATTCGAAGAAGAGCCTTCACTGCCTGAACTGAATATCGAGGCCTCAGGCTACTCCAATATGATCACGGTCCAGATTTTATATGATGGAACAAGAAGACAGGAGCTCGTAAAGGATTGCCTGCAGACCATTCAGCAAATAGAATCCTTTTACAGGGGCCAGGTATACGTGAATGTGGAATCGCATGGTTATGGTTGTTCTGTTATAATTAGTAAGAAAGAGACAACAGCTGCAAATACCATTCACCCGCAGGCAGGTGCGATTAACACCCCCGAACAAGTCATTAGCTGAATAAGTTTTTTTCTCAGGGAGGTGTCCCCTACATTTGAATGACTCTATGCACATCAATTGACAAACTTGCCGTCAGCTTTCTTACTTTAAGGTTTTAGGTTTAATAAGTAACAACTCGACGGCAAGTTTTTTTTACCCCCCCCCTTTCAGCCAACATTACCCCATTTCCATTATTTCCCAGGTCCAAACATGGTCAGAATTGTTCCAAGACGCACAGCTTTGTTCAATACCGGACAGTTTTAACCATAGGCAATTCCGGACCATTTCACTCTAAGGTGCAGGTTTACAGTGATAAGCATTTTTTGGCATAATAAATGGAGTATTTGTTAATGATGTACGGGGACGGTACAAACGGAACGAAAACTATGATAACAGATCAATATCTGATTTCCAGGAATCATAAGCAGCAGGAAGACGATCGCAACAACCTTGAGTTATTTAAGAACCTGTTGCAGCCCCATTTTTTGTTCAATTCACTGAACAATCTATATGCACTTTCGCTTCGTAAATCGGAAGACACACCGGAAGCCATAGCCGGACTTTCACAATTGCTTGAACGGGTTGTGTCTTACTCGCGCCAGGAAACCATTCCTCTTTCAGATGAGATCGCGTTAATTCAGGAATATATTGCCCTGGAGAAAATCTGGCTGGGTGAATGTTCATTTGTTATGGATTTTCAGGTGAAGGGAGATACTGAAGGAGTTTCCATTCCTCCACTTACCATATATACCCTTATTGAAAATGCATTTAAGCATGGCATCCGGAAATGCCGCAACAATGGCTGGGTCACCATTCATCTGTTGGTCAAAGAAGATAAAATTCTTCTGAAAGTTAGAAATGGTGTGCAGTCAGCTGAGGAACAAGCCCAGCTTTCACCTGTTGCTGCTACCGGTCTTGGTATTGAGGCCGTCCGAAAGCTTCTGGAATCTTCATACCGGAAGCAATATCACCTGACGGCTCGCCCCATCGGTAATGTTTATGCAGTGGATCTGATTATCGGAAGATCAGCTGCTTAATACACATTACAGTCATTTACATCCCATTTCCTGTTATACATATTCCTAAATAGGTCGTTGATTGAACATAGTTGATTTGGCCTTTTTTTCATGGTAATTTTATTTGGAACAACAATAAGTGATTGCTATGGAGAAGGTTAGTTTGATTAGAAGATTGGCGACCATTGTCGTTGCACTCTGTGTATCTGCCACCTTTGCATTTGCAGATGGGGAGATCACCGAGGTTTACCTGACAGGCACCTCCACATCGTCGGCTGGCGATTTTGTGGTGCAAACCACCAGTGACATGTTTCACTATATGGGTCGTGAATATGAGGTATTCAGGGTTTACTATGACGATCCGTCTATGAACATGAATATTGCAGTTAATAACGAGGGCCAGTGTACCTCTTTTGTAGCCTTTAATGGCGAGTTTATGTTTTTTTATAACTGCAATAAGCACGGTTTTGGCGTAAGAAAAGTGATGTTTTCGAATCCCTGGGCAAAGGATGTTTTCGATCCGCAGCAGTTCCACGACCAGACAGTTCTGATGAAGAAAAAGAAGGTTGAAAAGAAGCAGGCTGTTGGTTTGATTGCAGCCTATGTTCCCCAGTTAAAAGGGTAACCACTTGAACTAACCAGAAGTTTCTAGCAGTAAATTCACCTATTGAGGGGGCCGGCATGAATGCCGGCCCCTTTTTATGTTTTGTAACATACAGGTATTCAAAAGATTAACGCCTGTTTACATTCCATCCGGTATCGAACAAAAGTGTCCATTTTCGGTCAGATTTAACAATTTTTAGAAAGAGGCATTAAAGCTATTAAAAAGCACAATATCAGAAGATTGCAGCTTTTGGCACGGCAATTGAATTATTCCTGGCATAATTCAAAACATTAATTAAAACATAAAACCTGAATACGATGAAATCAAAAGTAAATTACCTCAAGAGACTCGCAGCTGCAGCAGTTGCTCTATTATTTGTAAGCAGTGCACTGTTTGCCGATGGCGAAACCAATGAAGTATACCTGTCGGGTGCTACCAATACCACCGCAGGTGATTATGTGGTAACCGGGACCGATGATGTATATCATTTCCAGGGCCAGGAGTTCGCAGTTTACAATGTATATTATGACGATCCCTCTCACAACATGAAAATTGCAGTGAATACGAATGGAGAATGCAATTCTTTTATTGCTTATACAGGCGGATACTGGTTTATGTACAACTGCACCAGGGACGGATTTGGTGTACGGAAAGCCATGTTTACCAGTCCAAGCGTAAGGGATGGCTTTGATGCCAACGAGTACCACGATCAGACTGTTCTTGTGAAGACCCGTAAGATTGAACAGGATCAGGCTGTTGGATTAATCGCAGCTTATCTGCCCAAATTGCAAGGTTAACAACAACATAGATAGGATCTCGTATCCTCCGATCATTATCAAACGTCCGCCTCGGCGGACGTTTTTTTATGGCTTAGGGATATTCAGTCGGCGCTTAAAACCTTTGCTGCGCAAATGTTTGTAGGCGCTCTCCTTGATTATCCCTTAGCCCTTGGCAAAAAAACACTCTGAGAAGGGACTAAAATAGGGGGAGCGGATTAAATGGAGGAGGGGTAGAGAAATTGGACTATTTTTTATATTTTTGTCCTGCTTTAAGCACGATCCGGAGAGGTGGGAGAGTGGCTTAATCCACCAGTTTGCTAAACTGGCGTACTCGATTAGGGTACCGGGGGTTCGAATCCCCCCCTCTCCGCAAAGCTACAAACCCTCGGTGAAAGCCGGGGGTTTGCTATTTGCACGGAAGCGTATTTCTGGGTTTGGTCGCTTTGCAGGATCCCTCCTCTGGGATTGATGTTACCCTCTCAAACCGGACAGGGAGTTAAGCAAAACCATCTTAACTTTATGTCCAATGAAACCGAGAATAGTCTACGATCCTGAATTCAAAAAAAATGGCTGTTGATCTGAGTCATCATAGAGATGATATCGGCAAACTAGCCGAGGAACTGGAGATCAAGCCAGATTTATTATATCGATGGCAAATATTCTGATTCATTTAGGACCACCGCACTGAATTTCCCATTGAGAAGATGTGTCAATTGCTGAAAGTTAGCAAGAGTGCATATTACGGATGGTTGAACCACAAACCGACCAAACGCGAGATGATTAAAGCCCGGCATACCAGGGCAATCCGAGATATCTTTTTCTCGAGCAGAAGAACCTATGGGAGTCCCAAGGTTTACACAATGATGAGAAAGATCAGTTATACGATCTCCAAGAACCAGGTAGCGGCCATCATGAGAAAAGCGGGTCTCAGGAGTGTTGTCAAGAAGAAGCATAAAGTGCCAGCTAGGCTCATGGCTATAAAAAACCGGCCTGTAATGAGAGAGCTGATCTTCCACTCAGATCGTGGGATAATGCTGTTGCCGAAAGCTTTTTCAAGAATCTGAAGATGGAATGGGTGTACCAGCAGAAGTATCGTTCCAGGATGCAGGCTGCATTATCGGTGTTTGAATACATTAAGTCCTGGTACAATACAGACAGGATCCACTCTGCCCTTGAAATGTCGATCAGAGAGTTCAATGCAATTAATAATAATCATAAATTAGTCGTTTAACTAACTGTCCGTGAATGGAGGGTATTACCAATGCTTACCTTCCCTTCACTTCAAGGCACATTGGTCAAACACACAAAGCCAATGCTGCAATCAAATTTTACCACAGATCCTTTTCGCCCATCCCGCTCAAATGTAGACCCGGGTGAAAATATAAAACCTGTTCGATATAAAGATTGAGAACATTGATAGCCAGTGCTTGGGGAGAGACTCCGTAGATAAAATACACCATTCTGTAGATTAGCTTATGTATTAAGATTCTGAGCACTTAATTTTATTGTATTAACATTAGTTTTAATTTAGTTAAAATTGGTTATGAATGTAGTGTAGAATACGGAAACTGCTCTTAACTGCAACACGTTAGCAGCGATTTGAGGTGTGATTTCGAGAAAGAAACTGTATATTAATTAGAATAATAAACATTAAATGGAGAAAAAAATGAAAACTAAAAAGATTTTTGTTGCCTTTTTGATTGTAGCTGCATCTGTTGGTAACGTCTTCTCACAGAATGCAAATAAACAAGACAGTAACTTTGACCACTCAAACCTAAAACTGGCAGAAGGTTTTATGGATGTTCATAAAGAACTAATTACAATTGATGGATGTATACCACTGGTTTCGATGACCCAAGACCCTGAACACCTGAAATGGTTTAAAGACGGTGGAATTACGGTTGCCAGTGTTTCTATTTCAGGCCCTCCAAAAGACCCGGAACTGACGACTGACATAATTACCTGGTTTTCGGAACAAATACAGACCAATGACGATTATGTATTGATTCGAACCACCGACGACATTATTAATGCAAAAAAAGAAAACAAGCTTGGCATACTTTACCATTGCCAGAGTCCGATACCTTTGCGCGAGAACCTCGACCGTGTATGGTATTACAAAGCACTTGGTTTAAGCATGATGCAGCTTGCGTATAATGCACGCTCGCCTTATGCAAATGGTGCTACTGAACGTGTTGATGGTGGAATAAGTGATCTTGGAATAAAGCTGGTAAAAGCCTTGAATGAAGCAAGAATTATTGTTGATGTTGCCCATACTGCCGAACAGAGTGCATTAGACATCATTGAAGCCTCAAGCGAACCAGTTGTGCTTTCACATGGAAATGCAAGGGGCTTAATCGATAACCCTCGAAATGTATCAGATAAATTACTAAAAGCTGTTGCCGATAATGGTGGTCTTGCCGGTGTTGTGGGTTATCCACCTTTCGTATCTACAAGCAGTAGTCCTACCATGGATGATTTCCTAGATATGGTAGATTATATGGTTGGCGTAATGGGAATTGACCATGTGGCATTTAGTCTTGATTACGATGCTACTATGGATGGTGTTTTACCCGACGAGGAGGTAAAAGCAACTTATGACTACTATGTTTCAACAGGCACATGGGATGCAAGCGCATATCCACCACCACCGTATTTTTACCCCCAAGGCATTGAACGCCCAAATACACTTTATAACCTAACCGGTGCACTACTTGCTCGCGGTTATAGTAAAGAAGATGTTGCTAAAATGTGGAGTGGCAACTGGATGCGTGTAATGAAACAAGTATTGGACGACCCAAAAGCCAATGAAGTACACGTTGAAGAGAAAAGAATGATTGAACAATAGATTATAACTCACTTTTATCCCTTGCATTACAGCAAGGGATAAATATTTACCTTATTACACAAATGCAAAAGATTAAGAATAGTTGGTATTCTAGCCTTATTGAAAAATTTAATTAGATGAATAAAACAATTAAATTAGGCTTGCTGCTTTCAATTTCAATAGCAATATTCACCACCGGATGTAATTTTAGCACCAAAAAGAAACCAGTTAATGCTATTTCTACCAATGCCAGGGAGTATACCGTAGAATCACTTGAAGGGCTTGACTCGTACATTAATGGGGTATTGAAGGATTGGGATATTCCAGGGGTGGCAGTTGCTGTTGTTTCAAAGGATAGGCTGCTATTTGCGAAAGGGTTTGGTATCAAACAAATCGGCAGCGATGCGAGAATTGACGAACATACATTGTTTCAGATTGGTTCCACGAGTAAGGCGTTCACTGCAGCTGCTTTAGGTATTCTGGTGCAAGAGGGAAAGCTTTCATGGGATGACCCAGTGTTTGAGCACTTGCCGTGGTTTAAGCTTTCAGATCCTGTGCGGACTCGCGAGGTGACAATTCGTGATCTATTGGCTCACCGCACTGGTGTAGCTGATGACATGGGTTATGCTCTTGCAATCTTTAATGAGGAGGAAGCTATGCAACGACTTGACCTGCTTGACAATAGCATACCCTTTCGCCAACAGTTCGAGTATAGTAACTTTATGTATGGAGTCGCCGGGCAAGTGGTTGCCAAGGTGTCAGGTATGAGCTGGGGTGAATTTGTTCAGGCACAAATTTTCAAACCACTCTCCATGAAGTCTAGCTACACCAGTGCGTACGATGTTTGGGGTGCACGCTATATAGCTCCTACTTTTGCCGGCACTGCTTCAGCAGGCAAGGTGGGCATCGAGCAAGCACTCGACCATAACGTTTCTATGCCCCACGGACACGATCGCAATGAAGGTAGAAAAGTTTTGCCATGGCAGAGTTACGATAATCTGGCAGCAGGTGGCACCATCGTCTCCAATGTCCTTGATATGTCCCGATGGCTGCGATTAATGGTATCTGGGGGTAACTTGGAAGGTAAACATATTCTCGATAAAAGCACGGTTAAAGAGCTTCTTACGCCACAGATCGCCGTAGCCAAAAAAGCTTTTATTTACTCTGATGATAAAACATCGCATGGGCTTGGCTGGAATTTGACCCATATAGAAGGACACAGCTACGCCTTTCATGGTGGTGCTATTTTTGGTTTTCCTGCCTATGCAGCATTGGCACCGGATGATGGAATTGGTGTAATAGTTCTCAGCAATGGCAACGCAAGCAATCAACAATACCTTCCACATCAGCAAATTACGGCTTGGGTTCTTGAGCATTTGCTTGGGCTGAAAGCCCGCGATTGGCGTGCCGAAGCACTATTAGTAGGTGAGGAGTCGACCCGAAAATTCAAAGAGATGGAAAATAAGCGTGTAGAAGACCGCTTACTACATACCAAACCTTCTCTGCCTCTATCGCAATATGCGGGTGACTACACGCGTGATATGACTGGACCGCTGAGTATAGAAATGAATAATGAAGGTCTTTTAAGACTGTACTTTCGCGGTGAAGGTGCCTTTTCTGGCACTCTAGAGCACTGGCAAAACGATACCTTCCGACTGTTCTGGGATGGTGGAGACGGTGGCCCGAATTATGGATCAAGCTTTCTTACATTCAAGCTTGACTCGCAAGGTCTGCCGTCAGTGCTTGACGCTGGTATCCTTGGGAAGTACACGCGCATTTCAGATTAAGGGCCCGCGATTCTATCGCGTTCCTTAACTGTAAGTCATGAAAATTTAAAATTCAATAGATCTTATTCATAAAAGACAATTAAATACACCTAACGTTTAACCTGGTTTTATGATCTGGAGGGTGCCCAAGTGCTTTGAGTAGTTATCATTCAGGATCAGAGGATGCGATTGCCTTCTTAATTGCATTATTGATGTACTGATTGAGGGATATGCCTCTGATGGAAGCATTATATGCGGCTTTCTTATGCAATTCGGGAGATAAGCGAATGTTGAGGTTTCCTTTATATGATTTCTCAAGCGGAGTATTGTTAATTTCGCAATCCTTAATATGTTCATCCACCATATATTTAAAACCTTTCTCTAGTTCATCAACCGTTGAACCTTCGAAGGTTATCAAGTCACTCACTCCTTCCACTTTTCCATAGAATACCCGATCCTCAGCAGCGAAATGCACCGAACCGATAAATCCCTTGTACCTTAAAGCATCTTTCATATCAGGTTCTTCGTTTTAAGTTCTTGAATGATCAAATCAATCTGGTATCTTTTCAGGACATTGCCTGGGTGAGGTTTATGGATTTTGATATTATGCTTTAAAACTTCATTCCGAAGTACGACCCTGGATCCAGATCCCTGTAACTCCTCATAAGCGAAAGCACTCAATAGCCTAATCAGCTCATTATATGTAAAATCTCTTGGCCTTGACAGGAACTTGCTAAGAAGCTTTTCATGTCTTGTCATTTGATCGGTATTGTACTCACAAAGATATAAAATGAAACCTATCTGTGCAACTAAATAATAGTGGCAATTTGCTTTGAAATATCTCATCAATTGAAAGGATTCGAATCCTTATTGGATCATCGAAGCTTTAGTACACATGAATTACGTGATGGAAGGTCAAGGTGCCCAGGGAGTTTGAGCGAGAGAAGAATTATTTGTCGTCATAGTGCCCGATGGCTGAAAAGATTAGGACCACAACTCTATCTTCATAAACTTTGTAGACAATGCGGTCTTTTTTATTAATACGCCTGGACCAGTATCCTACAAGATTGTATTTAAGTGGTTCAGGATTTCCGGTGCCCTCGAAGGGATTCTCCGTAAGCTCTTTTAAGATTTGCTCTATTTTGAGAATATTCGATCTTTTACCGGATCTGTAGTGATATCTCAATTCCTTAGTCGCCCTAGTCGTGAACTCTACAAGATACTTTCCCATGGATTGTCAGGATCCTTTAATGGTATCGTCTGTCTTTTAGCATATTCTTTTTCTCCCTCCCTGACAGCCTGGATTAATTCTTCATTTACGGAAAGGCGATCGGCATCATTCAGTGGAACGATCACATAAGCTTTGTCCTTGCCGCGCTGAACAATGATCTGTTCATTCTGGTCTACTAAATCAAAGTATTTTTTTTGATGGTCTCGGAATTCTCTGCTACTTACTATTACCATAGTTATGCTATATGTACCAATATGGTACAAAGTTATGAATTGCCGATGAAAAATCAAACCAGCAATTTAAGTTGCACATGGATCTTATCATTGAGGCGGAATGTGCCCTTGTGAACCCCGATGAGAAGCACCAGTACCGCAAAAAGGGGGATAAGCCTTTCAAGATGATCTGCGGGAAGCCGAATGAGTGTGAGTGATTCCCCTGTAATACAATACCAACTCTACTAAAACTTACTAATTACTATAGGATGAGTTATTAAACCTTGTCGTTACTCTTTGTATTTGAAGTATTATCCTTATCATTAAACAATTCCCATGGCACAATGAAATGATATTCTGAATCAGCGCTTTTTTGTTTGGTCTTGAATGACTCTTTATTAAAGATTTGGGAAATGTCTCTATGCTCATTGTTTTTTACTCTATCACTCTGTTTCATTTTCTATTTTTTAAAAAAATACTAAAGATATTTCAGCCTAAAATACGGGCTTGACCATTCACTTCAGAATTGAATCAACAATCTTGGTTATTTTATCAATAAAAGGTGTGGATCTTTGTTCAAAGACCTGTATATAATCTCCAATTACATGACTCTCCTGCTGGTTTAGGTTGTATCTCGAATGATGAATTCCTGCCTGAAATGTAAATTCTTGTCAGTCCTGATAGGTCCTAACTGATCTGCTGATTTGTGCCCTGGTCGACCTCGAAGGGTCTACCAGGGAAACTTGAAGAAAACACAAGTACTGCGACAAGAGGGATCGGTCTCTAACCCGTTCGTAGATGAAATACTCCTTTTGGTTGATCCCTTTTCATTTTTTCTGGCGGAGGGTCTAAGTTTCTTCAGAAAACGGGCCTGAATGAAGAAATCACTTTTTGCGGGATGGCGAAAACCGAAGAGATATTACTGATTGAAAGGACCAAGGCGGGAGACATGGAAGCATTTGATGAACTGTTTCACCTCCATAGTCATAAGCTCTATTCTTTTGCTTTTGGACTTCTGAAAACTCATGCTCAAACAGAGGACCTGGTTCAGGATATATTTATCATTATGTGGGAGAGACGGGAACAGATAAATCCTGCTTATCAATTTGAGAATTACCTGTTTACCATTGCTTACCATGCCATTCTTAAAGTTTTCCGAAGAAAGAAGATGGAAAAGCGTGTTATGGCTGATCTTTACAGGTCTTCTCCCCCTGAGCCTTCCGATTCAACCATCTCACTGCACTGCAGGGAAATGGAAGAAGCAATCAGCCTTGTTGTTGAATCGATGCCTCCGAGAAGGAAAGAGGTTTTTAAGAAAAGCAGGGAGGATGGCTGGAGTATTTTTTTTGGAGGATCTGGAAAAATACGGATCCCGGCTCAGTTTCACGGAGAACAAGTTTTGATACCATACTTGATCGCATACACCAGCAAATTAAATAAAGCCTCATTGATAATAATGCGGACCTGGTTGATGTTTATTGCCGGTCCATTGATCCTTTTTTCAGGAGGGCATATTACATTTTATTTTTGAGATCAACATGTTAGGAAGTATTCTTTATTCAGGATAAAAATGGGAAACAGTAAATCAGAAAAAGGAGTAGACCGCAGGAAATTTATTAAATCCTCCTTCCTGTCAGGACTTGGGGCCTTTGTTTCAAAAAAGACCCTATCACAGGTAATAAGCGATGATAAGAGTACGGTTGTTGTTGTGGAGGATTCCAATGCCACAAGTGGTACTGCTATTAGTACAGTCACCATTCAACAAATGGTGAATGATGGAATACAGGCTTTAACCGGCATGGATGACGTGGGTGAAGCCTGGCTTTCTTTAATGCCGGACCTGACATCCTCAAGTGTAATTGCAATCAAGGTGAACTGCCGTTCAGATGCATTGCCTACCCATCCGGAAGTTACCTATGCGGTCACAAACGGATTAGCTCAGATGATAGTCGATGGGGAAAGCTTCTCAGAAAATAACATTCACATCTACGATAATCAGAAGGCCTATTTGAGTGAATCCGGTTATACCTTAAATGCATCAAGTCAGGGCGTGCAGTGTTACATGGCTACCTCTTATTCAAGCACATCCTATAGTATAAGCGGCGTATCTCAAAGAGTTTGCACTCTGGTTCATGATACAGCCGATTACCTTATTAACATCGGGGTTTTGAAGAACCACTATTCCATGGCGGGTGTGACACTTTGTTTGAAAAACCATTTTGGAAGCATTGACCAGCCCCGCAATATGCACATCAATGCAGGAGATCCCTACATCGGGGCACTGAATGCCATTGATCCCATTAAGAACAAGCAGGTCATCAATATTCTTGACGGCTTATTCGGAGCTGCAGAAGGAGGTCCTTACGGAGCCGCCACATTTGTTGCCAATAAGATAATCATGAGCAGCGATCCGGTGGCTGTTGATTACCTGGGCAGAGAGATCCTTAGAGAACAAGGAAGCAGTACTGTATATATGGCAAGCTATGTTGATTCTGCGGCAAATTATGGGATAGGTACCAATAATCCCGATGAAATGAACATCATCAACATCAGTGACTCGGTAACGGGAATCAATGATCAGTTCACTGGAAGCAGTTCAGTTGAAATCCAGAGCTTTCCCAATCCCTTCAGTGATTATATAACATTCACATTCAGCCTGGAAAAGGAATCAGAAGTTACATTGGAAATCTTTACCGCACTGGGGAGCAAAGTGATCACCTTGGTCCGGGAATCTCTGCCTGCCGGGCAACACAACATAACCTGGCATGGTGAAAGCAGCGGTGGTGTGAAGGTTCAGAAAGGTTTGTATGTAGCCAAATACACCGCTGATATTCAGACAACATCAAGAGCAATCATTTTTAATTGAAACCTTATGGCCAATAAAAGGAAATACAACAGAAGGGACTTTGTAAGAATATCTTCCGCAGCCGGACTAACAGGACTTACACTGCCCATGAATAGTTGCAGTGAGAATCCATTTTCATATAATGATGACGGGGACGATTCTTACACATCCAGCTCCAGCAAACTCGATGCTGATGTGGTTCAATCCATGATCGATGAATCCGTAAAGCAGCTAACCGGAATTGATGATGTGGGAGAAGCCTGGCTTAGCCTGATGCCGGGGATCACAAGCGGAAGTGTTGTAGCCCTCAAAGTTAATTGCCGTTCCTCGGCATTACCCACCCATCCGGAGGTGGCTTATGCTGTCGCGAGCGGACTTAGCAGCATGGTGATTGATGGGGCGACATTTCCCGAGAATAACATTCATATTTACGACAATTTCAAGGCATACCTTACAGATTCCGGATATACATTGAACACAGCCTCCTAGGGAGTTCAATGCTATTCCGAAACCAGTTTTTCCAATCAGTCCTACAGTGTCAACGGAGTCTCTCAGCATGTTTGCTCACTTGTACATGATACGGCAGACTTTCTGATCAACATCGGAGTTCTGAAGAATCACTCCTCCATGGCAGGGGCAACCTTATGCATGAAAAACCATTTTGGCACCATTGACTCGCCCCGCAATATGCACATTAATTACGGAGATCCGTACATCGCTGCATTAAATGCCATTGAACCCATAAAAAGCAAGCAGGTGCTGGCGATACTGGATGGCATCCTGGGAGCAGCCGAGGGGGGGCCATATGGTGCCCCGACATTTGTGGCCAACAAGATCATTATGAGTCAGGATACTGTAGCTGTGGATGCTTTGGGACGTGAATTACTGGAAGAACAAAACAGCAGTACAGTGGAATGGGCCACCTATATAGACTCCGGTGTCGACTATGATCTGGGTACCAATGATCCAACGAAAATGGAAGTGATTTCTATCACAAATCCATCATCGGAAAATGAGGTAGAGACCATAGCGGCCTCTTCAGGAGAGACTATCAGCCGGGTGGTTGTTGCAGAGGATGACATGGCATCAATCGTATAATACAAGGTCCATCGATCATATAAACAGAAAACAAAAATCGAAACAGAAACGCAATCATGAGAAAAACGATATTTATTTCAATAGTAGTCGCCCTGACGGGTATTTCTATTTATTCCTGTGAAAAATTAGATGATGACGGGGATGAGATTTTAACCATTGAAGATCTGCTTACCCAGAATAACGAAATAAGTGGATGGAGCTATTCGGGCAGCGGCTGGGTGGCTGGCAGCATTACCGAACTCACCGAGTACATTAACGGAATGGCAGAAACCTACCAGAAGTACGGATTTGAGGAAGCGGCTCAGCAATCTTACTCAGGAACCATTGATAACGCAAGCCGGACCATGCAAATTATCATCTATGATATGGGCAGCGAAGAAAATGCCAAAGATGTATATGATGATCCTGATCTTGGACTGAGCAGCGCAACTGTATGGACCGGCGGAGCCGGTACAGAGGCACATTATGTTCAGTATGGCGGTCTTTCCGAGGTGTTAACCTTTTATTCTGGCTCTTATTTTGTTTATCAGCAGATCGATTACGATTCGGATGAGACACTTAGTATTATGAAGCAATTTGCCCTGAATATTGCAGGTGCAATTGAATAGAAAAACAGACTTATGGACAGAAGGATTTTCATTAAATCAACGGGAATCATTGGGGCCTCCGCCTTTTTACCTATTGGATCACTTGCAGCCGCAAATGAAAGTATACCAATTGTATGGGAGCTGGAAGGTTCCGCTTCCAGGGCAATAGAAGCACTCTTTGATGAACTGGGAGGACTCACAAGCCTTCTCCCCAAAGGAGCTGAGAACTCCATAGTGTTGCTTAAACCCAATTTGTGCCTGCCTGACGGAGATCATAAAGCCACTACTACCTCCTCCGAACTGGTAAGTCAATTGTGCAGCTTCTTACTGGATCGGGGAGTGGGCAAGATCATCGTTGCTGATCACACCTTGCGGGAAGCAAAGGAGTTCGAGAAGCAGCCGCTGGTCCTTGAAGCTGGAAAATATCCGGGAGTTAAGGTAATGCTTGCCAATGATCAGCGCTATTATACACCATCGAGCACGGAAGGTGAGGTGCTGACTTCGGTCGAAATCCTGAAATTGCTTCCCAGGGCGGACCTGTTTATCAATCTTCCCACCGCTAAACATCATACAGCAACCCAGGTGAGCCTGGGTATAAAGAACCTGATGGGCCTGATCTGGGACCGGTCGGTATTCCATACCGATCTGGATCTTCAGCAGGCCATTGGTGATCTGGCTATGGCTATAAAGCCTACAATTACCATTACCGATGCCACGAGGGTCCTGCTGAAAGGCGGACCCATCGGGCCTGGCCCGGTGGTGGAAGATGGCCGCTATTTTGCCAGCAGGGATATTGTGGCAGTTGATTCAGTGGTCGCATCCCGTTACTCTTTTGGAGGGAAAAGTCAGTCAGCCAGCAATATAGCCCATATCAGTGCGGCTTATGATAATGGTGTGGGTGAAATTGACCTTGATAAGATTAATTTAAAACATCTCACTGTATAAGACTTTTACCCCACTGTTGTATTGTTGCTTATGAAGTCCCCTTTAACAGGAGTTCCCGCTTCAGGAAACAGGCTGGCTTACGGGATCAGTCTGTTCGTTACATTGATTTCCTTTTCCAGCCTGAATGCGGCAGATAAGGTAAATATAAACAGGAATTACCAGGTTGTGGAAGCTGAGAATAAGGTTTGGATCGCCACTCCCAATGGCTTATTTCAGTACAACTCTGATGATGATTCATATAAACGATACATAATTCCCGGAAATCCGAAAAGCCAGGCCGTACGTGAAATAGAATATAACGATGAATGGATATGGTGTGTCATGGACAGCTCGCTTGCCGCCATGCACATTCGCCTGAATGAGTGGCTGATCTTCAATGAAGAATCAGGACTGCCTTCCAACCGGGTTACAGGCATTGACTTCACAGATGATTATATCTACATCAGTACAGACAAGGGAGCTGCCCGTTATGACCTTCTTATTGAGGAATGGGAAAACCTGGCAAACAAGGAGCTGAACGGAAAGCCGGTACGAGATGTAATAGTAGTAGATGATGTAGTATGGTTCTTTACTGATCATGCTGCATTTGAATACAGTCCCGATTATGAAAAATGGAGGCACCAGGAGATCAGTTCAGATCCGGCATTCAGTATATCCTTGGCCTACTATTTCAACAAGAGAATCTGGTTGGTAAGCAACCAGGGCCTTGTGCAGTTCAATCCGGAATTGAGAAGTTTCCAGTTTCATACCCATCCCTATTTACAACCAGGATCCATCCTGGAAATTTTCACCGAAGATGAGAATAACTGGATTATCTCAAACCAGGGATTGTATATGTTTGGCTATGAATCGGAAATGTGGAATGGATTTGAAGCCAATGCCTACCTGGAAAACAAAAACATTGTAAACGGATATGTGGATGATTCGGAGGTATGGATTTTCACCGACAATGATGTTCACGTTTATAACCGGATTGAAAAGGACTGGCAAGTCCTGGACTATGTGTCAGGTCTGACCTCCGCAGCCTTCCTTACGGGGTATATCAATGGAGGTATGGCCTTCCTTATCAATGAACAGTCCATTGAGCACCGGCTCACCGAGGAAGATAACTGGTATTTTTACGAGATAAAACAATACGGGGAGGATGGGGGACTTGCAGGTAAAAAGATCCTGAAAAATTTTTTTGACAATGAAGCCGGCGGCTATATTCCCCTGGGCAGCAAAAAATGGAGCTGGGAAGGTACGCGGATGACCTACATCTACGATCTTGAAAACACCTTTCCGGCTTCCGGTAACACCCTGACGGATCTGACCTCGGGTTACAGGTTGGATGTAAAAAGCCAGTTCGCCCTTACAGAGAACCGGACGATTTCCGGTTATTTCAATAATATAGACTACAGCGAGACCATGTATGGAGTCCGTTACCGGAGTAAGGAGAATGACCTGTTGCGGGAGTTTAACTGGGGCGATTACCGCCACGAACCAGGACTGGTGCCCTTCGGCGAAACTACCAGTATGTTCGGGAGCAATATCTGGTTACAGGCGGGAAAAAAAACAGAAAAATATAAACGCAGTCTTTTCACTGTAAAGGCGCAGACCGGACAAAGGCGTTCACAAAAACATTACGAATCCAGTCTTGGGGTACTGGATGAATTTCTTGTCACACTGGAAGCTTCAGACTACCAGGCTAAGCGATTTTACAGCATCCCCTATTATGATACCACACAAATCGTTTCGGATATTGAAATTTATGCCGATGATCTTAATGCCTCCAACAACACACCAAATACTGAAAGCGGAACCATTGCCGGAGTTACCGGCGATTTCGATTTGCTGAAAGTCACATCCGATTACTATTACTATGAGAAAGCAAACGTGATCAGGTTTACAGGCTATTATAATTCATCGGCAACACTGGTGATCCGCTTTCAGGTAAATGGCACACAATATGAAGGTGTCCTGCAGCAGGACAGCACCGAATCTACCAGCCTGGATAATATCTATTATCTGAATGCAAGCTCAATTGTTCCCTATTCTTTCAGACTGGAAATCGCGGATGAACTTGGTGCAGATATTTCCCTCAGTGCCATGGGACTGGATGATAATGGTGATGGAAGGGTGGATTCGGAGTGGATCGATTACGAAAACGGCATCCTGATACTTCCGGACAACAATGCTGTCACAGGCGATTTCACCATGGTGGCTGAATACGATACAGAATATGCATTGATGCAGCTCGAATATGATAATCTGGTCCGTGAAAAGGAAACGGTAAAGCTGGACGGGATACTTGCTGAAGCGGGGACAGATTATGTGCTCGATTATACAAACGGAACCCTGGTGTTTGTGAAAGACGGACTGGTGAGTCCCGAAACACAGATCGAAGTAGAATATGAGTATTATATGTCTGATGATTATTCCCAGATGCACGGTGCAAGTGTCAATTTCAGTCCATCCGATAATATTTCAGTGCAGGCCGACTGGGTAAATTTTGAGAACGACAGTGATTCCACCTCCAATTTGTTGACCCTATCCAGTGAATTAAGGCAAAAAGCGGGCGATTTCGATATTAAAGTCACCCCGGGTGTGGCTTATGATGCAGAAGAAAATAAAATCACTGCATATCAGGCCGAAGGAGTGGTTAGCTCTTCACGAATCAGGTTTCAATCCAAATACCAGAACTACAAGGAAGAATATCAAAACATTTACAAGCCTCAATCCATGGTGGGCCAGGTGAAAGAGAATTTCGAAATGAATACCGATATCGATGTGCATAAGAATATAAGACTACGTGGAACATGGAACGATACCAAATCCTTTGAGACAGATTTATCCAACGATAATCCTTATTATAAAACCCGGTCGGCAGGAGCCCTCTTTCACCACCAGACTCTGCCCGGATATGAGATCACCTACAACAATACGCAGATCCAAACCGATACTAGCTCCATTCAGAAATCCTACTTCCAGCAACAGCTGGAATATCAGGTACCACAGAATGTCCTTGATAAGATCCGGATAAAAAGCCTGAAACTGGAAGGGAACCTGAAAAGCGGGAGTCAAGCGGGTCAGGAGATTGCCGGTACGATGAACCAGAAATTCGTACAGGGGAATTTCCGGGTAAACATGAGTTTTGCAAACCAGTTCCAGACAAGTCTTTTTTACCGTAAAAATGATTTCACCGACAATACCTTGGAAAGTTCTTCAGAGAAAAAACACGTGCTCACTTCAGAAAGGATGCTGTTCAATCTGTCTCATGAAAAATGGAGCCTGCTGCAAACCAATCTGAGGATCGAGAATTCCATGGAAAGCTATGATTATCCGTCAGATAATGAGTACGATCTGGATCTGAGTCAGTATACCCAGCTGAACTTCAGGTTGTCTCCAGGTGCCTTGTGGGATAAACTTTCATCCCTGTTCTTTGAATTCAATATTAACCAATCACTTTATGCAACAGGTAATTCAGACGAAAGCAGCAGCAAGTATATCTGGTCTGCCCTGCCCGTTGAACGGGATGAAATGAACAATGCCCAGTACCTGAGGACCTATTACATAAAGAATGAATTCAGGCCCAATTCAAAAATATATCTCTATTCACTGTATGAGTGGAACAATCAGAAGACCCAGTACAGTTTAAGCGACCTGTATACGAATTACTGGAGATTAAGTGAAAAACTGGACCTCAAGTTGGGAAACAAGACCCGGCTCAACCTTCAGTATAAGCAGTATTACTCAGACCTGGGATATGATGAGCTTACCAGTTATTACGAACCTTCTGTCTGGCTTGAGCGAAGATGGACAAGCAGCTTTCAGAATGTCTTTTACGGCTCATACCGGTATACCAAGGATTTTGAAGGGGACATCAAGGACTATATCCACAAGTATGAAGCCCGCTACGATATCATTTTTAAGAAGAAGGATTACCTGAGAATGGACCGTCTGGAGTTGCAGCAGAGTTTTTCAGGGGGACAAACGAATACCCTTGGTTACAATGCGGATAACTATTATTACCTGAATTCCAGTACCTCGCTTAACATCTACCCATTGCAATCTCTGATTATCCGTCTTAATTTCGGACTAAACAAAGTCACCAATATCCATAGTCCGGATAATAGTTATTTATCAACGGACCTGAACCTCAGGTTATCACTTAAATTTTAATCAATAATATCATGACCATGAAAAAGTATTTTATTTTGCTGACCATATGCCTGGTACCCCTTTGCTCAACTTTATCCGGTAAGAATCCGGGTTATTTCCCGAAGATCGACAGCTGGAAAACGAAAGTAATTAAAGAGGTTCATACGCCTGAAAATCTATGGGACCTGATCAACGGGGGCGCAGAGATCTTCGTAGCTCATGGCTTTGTTGACCTTCACCGCGCCGATTACATCAGGAAAAAGCAGGGATGCATGGTGCATGTTGAGGTATACCGGTTTAATCCTGGCACGAGCGCCCATGAAATGTTCACAGAAGAAAGCAGTCCCGATTATAAGCATATCGATCTGGGAAAAGAAGCTTATATCATGGAAGGTATATTGAATTTTACTACGGGTGATTACTACGTGAAACTCTATTCCAATGATCAGGGCGAGGCCGTTCAGGATGCACTTGTGCTCATCGCCTCAGAAGTGGCTCTTACACTCAAGGCACTTTAGAAGGGGAAATCTTCCATTTTGGTTTCTTCCAGTTCCTCAATATCGGGAAGTTCTGCTTCCTGGTGTTCCCGGTTACCGTTCACGTAGATGGCTTTGAATGGTTGGACGGGACATGCAAATTCACAGGCTCCGCAACCCACACATATTTCAGGTTTAATTTCCGGAATCGTAAGATTGTCTTTATAGGGGACCATTGTAACTGCCTGTGTCGGACAATGCTCGGAGCAGGATCCGCATGCCGTGTTCTCTGCCTTGACGATGCAGTTGTCCTCAATGAATTTCACCTGTCCGATCTGGGTTGTTTTTTTCGCCTCTTTCGAAAGCGACAAAATTGCTCCTGCTGGACAAATATCTGCACAACGGGTACAATCGAAATTGCAATAGCGGGTCGAGTAGTCCATATATGGTTGCATAAAACCAGTTAGCCCGTACTGGGTAAGAGAGGGTTGCAACACATTAGTGGGACAGGCTGAAATGCAAAGGTGACAAGCCGTGCAGTGATCAGTAAAATGCTCGATACCTAGTGAGCCCGGCGGGGAAACAGGACTGGTCTTATCCGGTTTGATCTTTGTTGGGATCTTATTCCTGATACTCTTTGTTGAATCAGGATCCTCGCCCGGAATCCTGCCTGAAACAGCAGATCCCAGTCCTGAAAGAACCAACGGCGCAGCGATCAGCTTATATAGTGTACTCCTTCGCCCGCTGTTTACCCGGACAGCGCTTCCATTGCTTCCCGGTTCCGGGAAAGCAATAGTTAGTTCCTTGTGTTTGCCTTTTTTGCCGGGAAGATATTTGATGGCATCTTCAGGGCAGGCGGCCATACAATTATAGCAGGCTACACACCGGCTGAAATCCACTTCCTGCTTCCTGAGGTCGATGCATGAAGACTTGCATACAGCAACACATTTTCCACATTTCGTACACTGGTCATTCACTATCCTGATTTTAAACAGGGAGATTTTTGAGAGCAGTCCCAGCAGCGTTCCCACAGGGCAGATCGTATTGCAGTATAGCCGGCCCTTCTTAAATGAGAACCACATAACAATTAATATCATCATAGTGGGCACCAGGTAGGTGATGCCTTTTGACAGGACTATATCTTCCGGATAGAGCAGATAGAGGTCCATCCGCTCCATAAGACCTGCCAGGCGGTTGTTGATCCACATATAGCCAGGCTGTCCCAGGTCACTCGTGATCCGCCCGAATATGCTGTAGGGATCAAGAATATATATGCCAATCAATCCGCCTCCTGCCAAAAGGATCGCGATGGGAAGGATCAGAAAGAAATACCTCCAGAAGGTTTGTGGCCTGCTGAATCGCATACGGTGTTTCTTTGAAACTCTTCCGTTGATCCGTCCCACCAGGTCCTGAAAGATACCCAGGGGACAGATCATACTGCAGTAAACACGTCCGAAGAGTGATGTGAGAACGATAATAAGCAGGAAGCCCATTGCCACAAAGGCTGTTGTGCTAAGAAACTTCAACAGGGAAGGGATGAACTGCAGGAAAGTAATTCCAGTGATTAGTCCGTCCGACAAAAGCTCCCGGAAGTCCAGGAATATAAAAGTTGTACATATGAAAGTCAGCAGGGCAATCACTACCCTGATCAACTTAAAGCTCTTTTGTTTCATCTTTAAAGCTGAATCCTGTTAATATTCAATTGGGAGAGGTCCATTGTGCCCAGCCCCATGTCTGCTGCAGCCTGGATATGTCCGATCTGGCCGGGATCTTTGGCCAGGAATTTTGTAGCTGCAGTATCGACGGCAACCATGTTGCCAGAAAGGAGTTGAAATTTACGGGTTTCCACGTCGGCAAGGGAGACTCCCCTTGGCCCGTTCTTCATCAAAACCTTGTATCCATCCACCACATTCAGATCCGGTTTGATAACCGAAGCAAAATCAGCGATACACTGATGAAGATCATTGGCATGCCAGTATTTCCTGTCCCAGATAGCCCCCATCAGGTTCTTCATAGAAACGCACAATCCGGCCCCCCCGTGGTGTTTCAGAACTGGTACATTGATGAATACATCAGATTCAAGAACCAGTTCATGGACATGTACTTTCTTAAGCTTTTTGCCTTCAGGAACATCAATTTCATGATATCGGCCTTTGCTGTTTCCGGCCACCATCTTTCCCCCTGCATTCTTAACCGCTCTTTCTATCCCGCTGTTTTTATAGCAACGTGTCCATTCATTGATTGTATGGTCGAATACATAGACATCCTTTGCCCCGGCAGACAGGCAGTGTTCAATAATCCTTCCCACCAGATGGGGATTCGTATTAGCAGCTCGTTCGGGTTCTGTATCCCAGCCGATATTGGGCTTTATGACCACTTTTTGCCCTTTCTTTACAAATGATTCCATTCCACCAAGACTCCTGATAGCCTTGTCAAACATGGCCGCAGGTTCTCCACCTTTTGCAGCTACCAGGTCAAATGGATCTTCAGGCAGTAGTGGATGCCCCCAGACCTGGCTGCCAGGATTCAGGGTAAATGCACCTCCTGTAATAATCCCGGCCTGAATACTTCTTTTTACAAACTTCCTTCTTTTCATTGGTAAGGATTTATAAGTATTATCCCTCAAACCATGGATACACGTATTAAATGGAGCAGAGATTTTAAGCCCTAAATTAGATGCTTGGGCAATTGTATCACAATCAAATCAATGGATTTGACGATTATATCAACAGAATGTAATATTCATCCTATTACGTTCTTTTCAGAAATATTATAGTACACATGACTTACGTGATGGAAGGTCAAGGTGCGCTGGTGAACCCCGAAGGGCTCACGCGAGTAATCCCGATGAAAAACATCAGTACCGCAACAAAGGGGATGTGCCCTTCAAGATGATCTGCGGGGTGCCCAGGGAGTTTGAGTGACAGAAGAGTGATCAAATAAATGACTTCGAGATTCTTGTCTCTACAGAATTGAACCGTTTAGAGGATTATAGATAGAGAACTCCTTTAAGGTAATCCGCCCTTTTTCTTCTACCCCACAGGCAAGCACTGAGCTGACTTTCTCTTTAAACAATGGGGCGATTTTTTTGAAATTAAGCTTTGCCGGATTAGGACGTTCGCTATGCTTTGCCTCAACCAGAAAGACTTCTCCCTTATTCTCAATTACAAAGTCAATTTCAACTCCGTTTGTATCCCTGAAGTAGAAAATATCTTTCCCCGCGACGAATCCTTCTTTCAAATGTTCTGATAGAACAAAATTCTCCCAAATGTTGCCAAGATGAAGAGACTTCTCCAAGGCATCAAGCGAATCAATATTCAGCAGGGCATTTACCAATCCATTGTCACTGAAGTAGAGTTTGGGAGCTTTTATTAATCGTTTTCCAAGATTATTGTAATAAGGGGGTAACAAAACGATCAATCCTGAAACCTCCAGGGCATTCACCCATGCCTTTATTGTATTCACGGCTACTCCTACCTCTTTTGATATCTCCGAATAATTCAGCAATTGTCCGACTCTTATTGCCAGCAAGGAAAGAAAGCGCCTGAAATCCCTCAGATTTGTAACATTAAGAATTTGCTTCAGATCTCTTTCGAGATATGTCTGTATATAATCATCAAAGAATTCTTTTGCATTCAGGTTCTCTGCCCATAATTCCGGGAATCCTCCTTTCCACAATAAGTCCCTTTTGTTCTTTAATAAGTCTGTTCTTTGTAATTCTCTTACGCTCAGAGTGCCAAGGTTCAAAATTCTTACCCTTCCTGCAAGGGACTCACTTACATGTCGCATAAGTATGAATTGCTGGCTTCCTGTTAAGATCCATTTCCCTTTGATGGTCCTGTTTTCGTCGACAATTTTTTTCAAATCACGAAAAAGGGAGGGCACATATTGGATCTCATCGATAATTACCTGGTTTTTGAATCGATCCAGAAAAATCGTTGGATTCTCTTCTGCTTCCTCTGCAAGGATAATCCTGTCCAAAGTAACATATTCAGCATCTTTAAAGAGCCTCTTCAGTAATGAGCTTTTACCTGCCTGTCTGATTCCAGTCAGTAAAATTACAGGTCTTGTTTTCACTGCTTCCCTAATCTTATCAGAATAGTCGCGTTCTATCCACATCTGAAGTCACGATATATTTCTCCAGAACAAATATAATAAATATGCAATGAAAATGCAAAATATCATAATATGAATTGAAATATATCATAATTCTATCGTGAAGCCTAAAGTACATATGAATTCTGCTATTGAAGGAAAGGGCGCTCTGGTCAATGAGGCAGGGGAGGAGACCCCTTTAGAAGCCCCGGGCTTTGCACTGGTATGATGTTAAAATTCTATTAAGATTTCCGGTACTTCTTAGATGAGTTATGGTTTTTGTATAGTTTAATTGGATCTCTTAATTCAAACAACAAAACCATAAACTATTGTAATGAATACCATGAAATACTTACTGCTGTCACTTACTGTATCATTGTGTTTTCAGACATATTCTCAGCAGAAATACCCACGTCCAATGGCTAAAACAACAACCCACGGAATTTTTCACGGATATGAGAATGAAGCGGGAGAAGTTATCATTCCTGCAAAATTCCATGGTGCCTCACACTTCTATTTTGGTCTGGCTCAAATTACTGATGAGAACGGAAAAGTTGGTTTTATTAATGAGAAAGGGGAGATCGTGATTCCTTGTCAGTTTGAAGATGCCGGCAATTTCAGATCCGCAAATTCACCTGAAAGGCCGGCTAATATGACTACTGTAAGGAAGAAATTCAAGGAGATGGTTGAAGAGGAAAGAAATAAATATGATGCAATAACCGGAATTACCTATAAAGTAAAAGAAAAGAGGGAAAGAATGGTTTCCCATTACGGAGTGATCAACAGGAAAGGAGAACTGGTTATTCCATTCAGGACAAAGGAGGATGTAAGGGCAAGTGGTTTTGAAGGAGATCTGGCTGTAGTTATATATCATGGCCCGAAAAATGAACGTGGATCCTGGGAGCAATATCAATGCATTATTAATTCGAGTGGGGAGATCCTAATGGGGCCTTTTGTTAGCGATGCGAGTCTTATAATAACTCCTGCCGGTATTTTAAGATACACTGGAGAAAGTATCTTAAAACTCGACAAAGAATATGATGATAAAGTAAGAAGTATTTATGATACGGAGTTTAACCTTATTGCCGGGAATGACAGGTTATACTCATGGGTTGATTATTATGAAAGAATGTTTGGAGGTAAGTACTGGATTGTTTCCAGGATGATGAATGTCGGCGGCAAGAGGGAGTATTTAAAGGGATTATTGGACATGGAGGGAAATGAGGTGCTCCCGACCTTGTATTATGATATAAATTATGATTGGGAATCTGAACTGGCAGTGCTATTTATTTCTCCAAAGACAGATTATAGTGAAGGACTATTTTATTATATCAATGATAAATTGGAATGTGTTGAGTACAATGAGGTTAAATGCCCTGAGGAACCTGATGTTCCGTTTGATAAGGATAACTACTATAAAAAGGATCATAATTTAATAACGAATGACAGAGTAGATTATTCAGCTATTTATCCACCCCCTGAATGTCTGGGTGAAGGCTTTATTCTACCGATGCAGGGTCAACAGGACGGAACAGATGAATCTGCCGGATCTCAAGCTACTGTTTTTACTTCCGGAGCCCTTATTCCAATTCCAGAGGAAGACCTAATGTCAATTATAAAGAAATGCAATAATAATGATATGGGACTGGCCTATCCTATTGGGATGGAAGCAAGTCCGGTTGGAACAGAAGACAATATGAGTTCTTCAGACCGGAAATATTATGATCCATGGAACGCTACAGATCTCGAATCCCTTCTTTTCAGTACCTGGAAAACTGCTCCGGTTGAAAGTCCTTCAGAAATTTCAATGATAATACATTTTCCGGGAACTTATAGGATGCGGTATCTTGTGTTTCAAAATTCCTACGTATATGGGAAAAGGATAAAAGAAGCAAGCATTACCTATTCAGATGGGACTGTTCAGACAATACAAATAGGTGATGATGATAAAGTGCAGAATGTGTTTGAACTCCAGCCGGTAGAGGCGCAATATGCCGAACTTAAGGTTCTTTCCTTCCATAATGAGGATGTGAAAAGCGCTACTGTGGGACAGGTACATTTCTTCGGTGATAATATGAATCCGGTCATAAGTAAGAAATACACAGGCAAGGCATATGAAAATGGGAAAAAGGATGCTTCAGGCTACACGGTTAGGTTCTTTGATTTACGTGACTTCAGGGTCGGGAAATATTCAGGGGCATGTTCATATATGATGAATAAGAAGAATCATGGACAGTGTACTCTTACACTTGTTAAGGCTGAAGACAATGTCTATGAATTAATAAATACTTATAGCCGTACCCTTGTTGGAGATGTATTTAATGTCGGCTGGGCCCGGGTTACTGATAATGGTCATTCATTGACCATGGAATTATTTGAAGGCAAATATGGCAAAAGGGGAGACAATCCGAAACCGGTCCTTAAGACTGATTTAGTGCCAGGGGAATAGTAAGACGCTTTTCAATTTTGTTGCTTAGCTCTTAAGGGTGCACTGGTGAATCCCGATGAAAAGCATCCTTACCGCAACAAGGGAGAGGGGCCCTTCAAGATGATTTGCGGGGTGCCGGGATGTTATAAGTTCCTATCAAAATTTCAAATTAATATCATGCAGGCGAAATGCACTTTAGCTTCTTATAATCCTCTTTGTGATTTTCCGGAGATGGATTATCCTTAAAAAAATGATAATTTGTATCAAAAATCAACGTGAGGCTCCAATCAACTCTCCTTTATTTGTTTTTCGCTCTTTTAACAAGCAGCCCCTTGGCCTGTGATAATCCTGGCAGTACTGATCAAAAAATATGTGCACTTATCTTAAGTGGCCGGAATAACCATGATTGGGAACAAACCACGGCTGTCTTGCTGAATATCTTCAGTGAGGATAAGCGTTTTTTTGCAGATTTTACAGACCGACCTGACACATTGAATTTCGCTTATCTGCAAGCTTATGATGTTATAGTCAGTAACTGGAATTCATGGCCTGAGAATGATCTGCGATGGCCAAAACCCATGGAAGAAGGATTGATCAGGTATGTGGATGAAGGCGGAGGACTGGTATTTTTTCATGCATCCACTTCAGCTTATTATCAGTGGCCTGAGTTTCAGGAGATCTCAACAGGAGCATGGGCGGAGCTGACCTACCATGGCGAAGTAGGTCCGGTACATATATCCATTGACAAGCAGACGCACCCGATTACAAAGGGCTTACGAGATTTCTATATAGTTGATGAATTATGGATCGATGCAAAGCAGAATTCAGACTTTCAGGTGCTGGGCCACGCTACAAAAAAGGAAGTGACAGGAGAGGAGAGTGAAAAGCAGCCGGCCATTTTTGTATCCAGCCATGGCAAGGGCAGAATATTCCATACCTTACTTGGACATGATGCAAGGGCTTTGCGCAATTCAGGATTCAGAACCCTTATCACCAGAGCAGCTGAATGGTCAGCCACTGGAGAAGTACTAGCAAGCCTTCCCCAGGAATTGGCTATCACTGATACAAACAAAGAGAAAACTTATTCCTGGATTACAAGTGATACCACCTTTGGTTTAGCCAGGAATAAAGAGATCGTCTGGCAGTTTAACTTTAATACAAGACACGGGAAGCCATTTTTCCATCCCATTTATTTAAACCGGAACAGGATCACATGCCTGAGTCCGGACGACCACCTGTGGCATCTGGGTCAATGGTTTTCGTGGAAATACATAGATGGTGTAAATTACTGGGAATATATTGGAGAGAGTTACAGATCAGAAGGCATTACAGATATTAGAAAAATAGCCTTCAAAAAGCACCCGGATTTTTCTGCGGACATCTCCCTTGAAATTGATTATCATCCCGGTAATGAAGAGATTGTTCTTAAAGAAAGACGAATCATCCGTGTTTCCCCTCCCGCGGATGACCGGATCATCATGGATTATTCCCTGTTTCTGGATTCACCTGGTGAAAGTGTTGTACTTGATCGCACTCCTATTTTAGGTGAGCCGGAAGGAAAATCATGGGGTGGATACGCGGGCCTCTCCCTCAGGTTTAATCAGGATTTTATGGAATCAGGCTGGACAACGATGCATGGCAACAAAGTTGAAGTCAATGGCACTACCAGTGACTGGCTCTATATGGGATTTAGGGGATTGCATGGAAGCCGTATTGGTTCGGCCATCTTTATTTCCAATCTCACAAGAAGGGAAGGAGAAGCCTGGTATCTTATCGATCAGGACCAGCAACCCTTTTACTACTTCAGCCCTGCTCACCTCTATTTGAAACCTCTTACGGTACATCAGGGTGAGGAACCTGTACTCAATTACAGGGTATTACATGTCAGTGGCGATGTCACAAGGCAAATGCTCGAATCAGAATATGAGCGATATACAGGTCAAAAGAGAAAGCAATAAAAAACCAAAGCAATGAAAAGCACAAATTCTAAAAATCCGAACCGGAGAGACTTCATTAAAAAATCATCCCTTGGAATCGGAGGGATGCTTCTTGCTCCTACCATTCTTCCATCCTGTGCGAAATGGAGAGGGGCCAATGACAGAATACAAGTTGGACATATCGGGCTTGGTCAGAGAGGTACAAATGAGTTGAAAAATTACTTCCTGCATCTGGAGGGATCCCGGTCCATTGCGACCTGTGATGTTCATCGATCAAGACGTGAGGATGGTGCAAAGCTCATCCAATCCTATTACCGTGAAAAGGGAATGAAGGCACCCGATTGTACACCCTATCTGGATTTTGAAGAGTTACTGATGCGGGATGATATTGATGCAGTGCACATCACAACCCCGGACCACTGGCATGTTTTGGCTGCCATCAAGGCGGCAAGGGCCGGAAAACATATCATGCTGGCAAAACCACTTGGATTAAGCTATCCCAACTATCTGATCCTGCAAAAGGAGCTGAAAAAGAATAATGTGCGCTTCCACTATGCCACCCAGCAGCGCAGCATGAAACATATGCAATTAGGTGTGGACCTGATCAGGGATGGTAAGATAGGAGAAATTGAGCGGGTAGATGTGTGGGCTCCCGGAAAGAATCCCGTGGATTCGCCCGTCTGTATGGAGGTACCGGTCCCGGAAGATTTTGATTTTGACCGGTGGACCGGACCGGCACCATTGAACTCCTACTGTCCGGATCGGGTCACAAATAACAGCTCCTGGTTTCAGTATGATTACAGTATTGGCTTTCTGGCCGGATGGGGCGCACATCCCCTGGATATCCTTGTATGGGCAATCAAGGAGAAAGTTGAGGGTACATATTCAGCAAAAGGCGAAGGAACGTTCTGGTCAGAAGGAGGGATGTATGATAATATCTACTCCTGGGATGTCAGCTATAGCTACCTGAGTGGAGTGGATGTCCATTTCTTAAGTACGGATAGGGCGCAGAAGGAGATGTTAAATCACCGAAGCAGAAAAGAAGAAAATGGCACCACCTTTTATGGGTCGAAAGGTTGGATTTCTTTAAGCAGGAGTTCTGCAGAATCAAATATTCCTGAACTGAATAAAAAGCTAAATGCTTTTCCGAAGCATGAAAGTGGCAGCATTCTCAGCGAAGAGAATACCATGGGTCAGCTGTTTCTGGATGTGGCCCTGGGCAAAATAGAAGAAACCTGTCCGCTTGACGAAGCTATTATTTCCGATACCATCAGCCATATGGGAGATATTGCCATCCGTTCGAAACGGGATCTTACATGGGATCCGGTGAAGGGTGAGGTAGTAGATGATGAAGCTGCAAACAAGCTATACATTCGCAGCATGAGGAAACCATACAGTCCCTAGCAGATTCTTGGTAATTGTTCGCCACTGATCATGTCCACAATCCTTGTGCTGCCTATGGTGGTTCGCAGGCTTACCATGCCCGGACGTTCGGAACTTACCTGGCCGATAACAGCAGCGTCCTTCCCTTCAGGATGGGATCTCATGATATCCAGAATGCCTTCGGCATCTTCTTTTGGAGCGATGAGAAGCATCTTGCCTTCATTGGCAATGTAGAGCGGATCGAAGCCCATGATCTCGCAGGCACCCTGAACCGCTTCACTGACCCGGATTTTGTCTTCGAAAAGCATTATCCCCGTTTGAGATGCCTCACAGATTTCGTTCAGGGCACTGGCCAGTCCTCCCCTGGTGGGATCCCGTAATACATGCACTGATTTGTATTTTCCAAGAATGTCGCTCACCATTGCGTTCAGGGAGCATGTGTCACTTCTGACATCAGTTTCAAAGCTAAGACCCTCTCTTTTTGAAACAATGGCTATGCCATGATCGGCAATGCTTCCGTTGATAATGACCACATCACCCGGCCGGCATTGCTCAGGACCTATGTTTGTGCCCTCAATTACCTCCCCTATGCCAGAGGTATTTATAAAAATCCTGTCTCCTTTGCCCTTACCCACCACCTTGGTATCTCCTGTAACAATGCTTACACCCGCCCTGTCTGCGGCTTTCCCAATGGATTTTACAATCTCCCAGAGCTCCTCGATGGGCAATCCTTCTTCCAGAATAAAGGCCAGGGAGATGAAATGGGGGACGGCTCCGCAGCAAGCCAGATCGTTCACCGTACCATTGATGGCCAGGTCGCCGATGTTTCCGCCGGGAAAGAATATGGGATCCACCACAAAGGAATCGGTGGTGAAAGCCAGTGTGCCATCGGGAGGGGGCAGAAAGGCGCCGTCGTGCCCCCTGTTAAGGTACTCGTTCCCCAGTTCGGCATAGAACATCTTTTCGATCAGCTGGCGGGTGAGTTTCCCACCTCCGCCATGACCAAGCAGAATATGTTCATGATCCGATTTGGGGATCGGACAGCCGGGCTCAAAATTAGGACCAGATTCCATTGGCGTTCAGAATGTATATGAGTTAGTTAACTCTATTGTATCTATAATATGCGGCACAGGCGCCTTCGGAGCTTACCATGGGGGCTCCATGAGGTTTCTCAGGGGTGCAGAGCGTCCCAAAGGCACTGCATTCATGAGGTTTTCTGATCCCTGTCAGGATCTCTCCGGCGATGCAGTGTTCGGATTCAGAAGCATGGATGCCTGCAATTCCAGGCAGGGTAAGGGCATCGAATCGCTTGTATCTTTCCCTCAGATAATATCCGCTCTGCGGTATGTTTCCAATGCCCCTCCAGTTGCGATAACCGGATTCAAATACCTGGTTCAGCAGTTCACGAGCTTTTAGATTGCCTTCCTTTTTCACAGACCTGGGATAGGCATTTTCCACCTCGACTATACCATGCTCGAGCATATGCACGGTTTTCTGGATTCCCAGAAGGATATCCACCGGTTCAAAGCCGGTTACGGCCATGGGTATCTGATACTCCGCTGCAAGGGGAATATATTCTTCGTAGCCCATGACTGTACACACGTGTCCTGCCGTCAGAAATCCGTCAATACGAATGTCCGGATTTGAGAGAAGCGCTTTAATGGCCGGGGGAACCAGTACATGCGCTACCAGTACGAAAAAGTTATCAATCTTTTTCGCTTCTGCCCGGCTTATTGCCAGGGCCACTGCAGGAGCGGTGGTTTCAAATCCCACAGCGAAAAACACTACCTGCTTCTCTGGATTTTCGGCAGCCAGATGGACCGCATCCAGGGGTGAATAAACGATCCGTACATCGCCTCCGCCGGCCCTTACTTCAAGCAAGTCACTGGTCGATCCGGGAACCCTCAGCATATCTCCGAAAGAAGCCAGTATGGTCTCCTCCCTCATGGCTAGCGCAATGGCTTTATCGATAAGTTCAACCGGGGTGACGCAAACCGGGCAACCCGGGCCGTGAATCATCGTGATTTCTTTGGGAAGAAGATCCAGGAGGCCGTATTTCAGGATGGAATGGGTTTGTCCGCCGCAAATTTCCATAAGGGTCCATGGACGGGTAAGCTGCTTCCCGATCTGCCTGATAAGCTTGTCAACCAGCTCCTTGTCCCTGTATTCATCCAGATGCTTCACTACAGGTCTCCCATTTCTTTCAAAGCATTCAGTGTATAGAGAGCGTCTGATTCATCTACTTTGCTTAATGCGGTTCCTATATGTGCCATCACATATTCACCCACCTTCACTTCATCCAACCACTGGATGCAAATATCCTTGACAATTTCGCCAAATTGAACCTTTGCCATTTTCATATCCGGATCGGACAGGTCAAGGGAAATAACTTTTCCCGGAATGGCTAAACACATAGCAGTCAGGTTTTATTCATATAAATATATGAGATTTTAAGCTAAGCTACTCAAAGAGTGTTTAATAGTATTAAAAATGGAAGTCCGGGCGGAGTATCATGCTGCCTATTTCTTGTTCAGGGGCAATTCAACTCCAAACTTTCTCCTGGAGTCTTCCCGTTTTAATATGATTGCAAACATCAGCCCCAGGAGGCTTAAACCTGCAAATACTAACATCGTTGGAGTGTAATTCAGCACTTCCGGCGATCCTGGATTTGCCCTGTCGAGAACCATGCCGGCCAGAATCGGCACCCCCCAGAGTCCGAGGTTCTGGACCGAGTACATGAGTCCGTATGCGGTTCCAATCTCCTTTTCTTTTACCAGTTTCACCATGCTGGGCCACATGGCCGCAGGCACCAGTGAAAATGCAACTCCTAAAAGAATCATGAAGAAGTGAGGTTTCAGGGGAGTCAGACCGAAAATCAGATGGACAAACAGCAGGGTAGCTGCTCCGATAATCATCGCCGTAGCACTGCGGCCCTTCCGATCCACCAGAAATCCGAACAGGGGAGTGAATACCATGGTCCCCAGGGGCAACAAGGAGGTAACCTTTCCACTTTCTACGGTGCTTATCCCGAATTTATGATAGAAAAAGTCAGGGGCAAAGGCCACAAAGGGAAATACTGCCGAATAGAAGGTGACACAGAGCAGGAGTATGTATATATAGGCCGGATTTTTAACTATGCCCAGTAAATCACGGATTACAAATTTATCCGCCTTCCCGGATGGTGCCGTCTCTTTCAACTCCCGGTCAATTTTAAGATCAAACAGCATGTAAATTATAAAAGCTAGCAGGCCGATACAAACCAGGATGGAAGCAAACCAGATGGCAGTCGTGAGTTGCGCTCCTTCCTGCGCAAGTGTTGGAGATACCCTTAAAGCCAGGAAAGTTCCGAGTCGTCCGAACCCAACCTTCAGACCAAATGCCAGGGCCAGATCCTTCCCCTTGAACCATTTGACCAGGATCTTGCTTATAACCACAATGCTTGTTTCGGCTCCCAGTCCATAAAAAAATCTTCCCACCAGCATCATTTTTAATTCTGGACTGTAGTTGGGAATAATGGAGCTCATCATATTGTATCCGGGCCCACCCGCCCTGTAAAAATCACTGGCACCATAGGCAGTCAGAACAGCGCCGAAAGCCATAAAGAAAACAAACATGAATCCTGTACGTCGTATTCCAAGTTTATCCAGTATCATGCCTCCCAGTACAGCCATTAACAGGAAGGTGTTGGGAACTGCGTAAAAGGAAACGAAGAGGCCGTACTGGGTATTGGTAAATGCAAATTCCTGGGTCAGGAGCCCCTTCAGAGATGAAAAAGCATCATAAAAATAGTAGTTCACTGAAAGAATGATACCTACAAGTAGGAGAATTCCCCACCTGGCATAGGGAGATTCACTTAATAGCTTTCTGGTTCTTTCCATAGTGAGATTTAATTTCTTAATAATACTCATTATCTTGAAGACAAATATGAAAGAGCTGCAAAACTTGAAGTTTATCCCTGTTATTGTTATTGCGTTTATGCTGGTATCCAATCCCGCGTATTCCCAGGTGGATGTGGACACAACGAAAAGGAAAGGTGTCAAGCTTTACAAAAAGCCATTTCCCCCGGTCCAAGGAGATATTTTTATTCTTGCCATGCCCATCATATCATACAATCCTTCAAACGGATTTATGTTTGGTGCGGGGATGGCATCCAGTATATTTCTGGGTGATCCCCCGGGAACTCGCATCTCCTCGGTCCAGGCATCCATTATGTATACCACCAAGAAGCAGTTGCTTGCAAATATTAAGAGTACACTGTTAACGAAGGACAATCGCTGGATCCTGAACGGCGATTGGCGTTATATGAATACTTCCCAGCCAACCTACGGAGGAGGTACAGGGCCATCTTCTTCAAAGCTGGCCAGCAATGGTTTTGAAATTGACGACAATGTATATTCGGCTCCTGTTAATGATGCACAACTCATGTCGTACAAACAGATCAGGTTCTATGAAACAGTTTCCAGGGAAGTAGGGCAGAGCTTTTACCTGGGGCTGGGCTATCATCTGGATATTTTTACAGATGTGGATGACCATCTGTTGGATACCATTGCAGATCCTCCGGTGATCACAAGTTATTATGCCTATAACGAAACCTACGGTTTTAAGCAGGACCGGAACACATTATCCGGAGTTTCCCTGAATGCTACCTATGATTCCAGGGACAATCAGAATTGTACTCACGAGGGACAATATGCCAATGTGTCTTTTCGTATTAATCCGGAATTCCTTGGAAGTGATAAAAACTCCACGCTGATTTATACAGAGTACAGAAATTACTTTGATCTTACTAAAAACCAACGCAATATGCTGTGTATATGGGGGATAGGAAACTTCCTTACATCTGGGAGTATGCCCTATATGACCCTGCCTGCACTCGGGGAGGATCAGTACAACAAATCTGGCAGGGGATATACTGTGGGCCGATTCAGGGGGCAGAGTCTGATCTATGGTGAGGTAGAATTCAGAAAGCACCTGTGGGAAACTCCCAAGCGTCCCGATTTGCTTGGAATGGTTGTGTTTTTTAATGCGGTGACCGCCAGCAACCGCGATGCTGAAATTAAGCTCTTCAATTACGTGAATACGGCTGGAGGAATTGGGATAAGAATTATGGCCAGCAAGAACGCCCGCACAAAATTAGGTATAGATTATGCATGGGGGAACTATGGCTCCAGCGGATTCTACCTTAAGATGAATGAGACCTTCTGATGGACTTAAATCGACTGAAACAGGAATGCGCGGGATGAATCAATAATGCGGCTTAGCTTAGAATCCGGATCAAATTCTGGAATGCTTTGTCCCGCTAACATGGCTTTTACAACGCACTCATCAAAAGGAAGTTTACCCAGCAGTGGAATGGATTGAGCTTCCAGAAACTCTTCAATTTCTTCAGTCACTTCGGAATGGATATCAAACTTATTGATAATGGCATACAAGGGTATGTCAAATTGCCTGACCAGTTCAACTAATCTCCGGGCATCGTGCAGACTGCTTATGGACGATTCGATTATCAGCAGCACAGCATCGGTCCCGGTAATGGATGATATGGCAGCGCAACCCGTTCCCGGTGGACCATCAGTCAACAGGATACTGGCTCCTGTGTCTTTGGCAATCTCTCTGGCTTTTTTCCGAACCTGTGAAACCAGTTTGCCGCTATTTTCTTCTCCCGGCCCCATGGATGCATGAGTCATAAGTCCGGCCCGGGTCTTTGAAACATACCAGGAGTTATTAGTGCTTCTTTTTGAAGAAATGGCTTTTGAGGGGCAGATGCGCTCACACAGCCTGCACCCTTCACATTTAAACGGATCGATCTTCCTTAAGCCTGATTCGTTCATGGAGATGGCATCGAAGCGACAATACTCGGTACAAATTCCACAGTGTGCACAAATTTCCGGATCTATGGAGGCAGCCCAGGCTCCTTCGAAAACATGGGTTTCCCGGATCTCAGGTTTCAGGATCAGGTGCAGATCCGCAGCATCCACATCACCATCGCAAAGCACCAGCTTCTCAGGTGTGCTTGCAAGTGCTGCTGTAATTGTAGTCTTACCAGTTCCTCCTTTTCCGCTGATGATTGTAATTTCTTTCATGAGATCAATCTTTTTTCAGACAGGGCCTCATAAATCTGCTGATGAGCCAGGCTGACTTCTTTTGGAGTCAAATGGAACAAATCGGCTCTTGCATACTGCTTTGCATAGGATCTGTTGAAGGGGATCTCGCTGAGAATTTCCACACCCTCATCTTTCAGGTAGCTGTATACCTCACGATTTCCCAGCTTGGCTTTATTGATAACCACTCCAAAGGGCAGGCCAATTTCCCGGACCAGAGCAAGCATTAGTTTTAAATCATGCAGGCCAAAGGGAGTAGGTTCGGTGACCAGGATAACATAGTTCGCATCGGAGATCGTCTCCACTACCGGGCAACTGGTTCCCGGGGGGGCATCGAGAATTACTATTCTTTCATCGGCCGGGATGCTATGTTTAAGAGACCGGATCACCATGGTTTGCATGGCAGAACCTATTTTTAAGCGGCCTTCCAGGATTCCTTTTCCACCTTTATCCCCGTACCGGGTGATGGTACCAATGGGCTCATTCTGCACCCGGATGGCATCAACCGGACATGCCACCAGGCAGGCTCCGCATGAGTGACAAAGACTTGAATTAACCTCTGCAAAGTCTGCCGGTGGTATGACCACAATGGCATTGAATTCACAATAATCTGCACATTTCCTGCAAAAGGTGCAGCGGACTGTATCTATACTGGGTATTTCCTGGTTGACTATTGTCTGGGTGATCAAAGGAGATCCCGGGAAGAAAAGCACATCATTGGGCTCCTCCACATCGCAATCCACCAACAGGGCATGTTCGGCATGTTCCCTGTTGATGTTACGATACAGGTTGGCGGCCACGGTTGTCTTGCCGGTTCCTCCTTTGCCACTGGCAACGGCAATCTTGATTGACATGATTGGTAACTAGTGATCGCAATAGTTTGCTGAAAAGCTCAGTGTCTCATTCAGAAAACCTGATACCAGCTCTTCAGGAGTAAGGGCCGGTGCTCCCACAAAAACATTGATCCCTCTTTCATTGAACAGATTGATGGCGCGTTGCCCCATACCTCCTGCGATGATATCATTGGCACCCCTATCGGCCAGCCAGGGAGGAAGTAATCCCGGTTGGTGTGGTGGAGCATCCAGATAGGTGATTCCTGTAATCTCTTTCTCCTCAACTTCAACCATGGCAAATTGTTTGCAATGGCCAAAATGTCCATCCAGTTTCCCATCGCTGGTAGGTACGGCAATTTTTCTTGTCATCTTATACGTTATTTTGAATTTATATTTGACCCGGGCATTTAATTTTGCCCGGAGTTTCTGCCCGGGCCTCTTCCGGCACCGCGCCTTGTCCCTTTTGCGGCAAACCTTTCAGCTGCCCTTCCGGCACCGCGTCCCATCCCTCTTCCAGGTCCCCTTCCAACTGGGGCTTCCTGTCCGGATGCACTGTTGTCTTTGTTACTGCATTTACCCATTTGCCTGCCGGTTCGGGACCCTTGTCCCTCTGGTCCGGTTCTGTCAAATCCTGGCATAAGCTTTCAATTTTGTGTTATAACATTCAATAGAATTATTTGATACTGTCAATAATATCAGCGATGGATTTGGAATCGTCAGACAGAAGAACCATCTGGATTTTAAACTTTTCCAGTAATTCTTTTGCTTTAGGTCCAAAATCACCTGATATAACCCTGGTAGCACCCAGCTCAACAACTTTTTCAACAGCCTTTGTTCCCGCTCCGTGTGAAGCTTCTGCGTTTTCATTCTCATAAAAAGTTGTTTCTCCGGAATCTTCATTAAGGAGGCAGAACCATCCTGCACGTCCAAATCGCAGATCAAAACCGGAATCCAGGTTGTTACCTGTAGAGGATATAAGCGTTTTCATAATTATACATTGATTGATTTAATATGATCGGATTTACATAGTGGGCAATGGTGGTCTGTGTGCTTTTCCGGAATGTTGAAACGGGCATGACATTCATCGCAAATAAACCATGAATGGTCCAGTGTGGCATTCCCGAAAACTGATCTTATTTCACGGGTTTCTACCAGAGCCCTGGCAATTTTACGTCTCGCACTTTCATATACCCGGGCAAATGTGGCTCGCGAAACACCCATTAGCTGAGATGCTTCCAGGTGATTCATATGATCGTAATCGGCCAGTTTAATGGCCTCATATTCTTCGTATAGGAGGTCGACGTGCTCTTTCTTTTCATGACGGTTTCCATAGGGCCTATATCCCCTGAAACCCGGTGGGGCAACCACCTTTCTCATTCTTTTTCGTCTCGGCATGTTCTGAATCTCCTTACAAAAATAATGAGAATATTCTCATTATAAAAATATCAGACCATAATTTTGGACGAATTGATTCCTGTTCTTGTGGGAGGCCCAGTAAGGGAATTTGTTTTAAGCTTCTCAGGAGTTGGACAAAAACCAAAATAATTGCTACATTTGCACCTCGAAAATCGCCTCTGGGTGAGATCGAACGGGGTATAGCGCAGTCCGGTTAGCGCACCTGCTTTGGGAGCAGGGGGTCGTAGGTTCGAATCCTACTACCCCGACAATACAGGACTTTCTTCTATTTTAGCGGAAAGTCCTTCTCTTTTCACCTCCCCGCAACCACCCGCTTCTCCCCACATCGCCCTGGCCCTGAGCAAACTATCAAATGGACGCACAAAATTGACTTCCACTTTTTTATCGGTGACCTGGCGGTTCGTTCCAATTTTCTCCAGTATCTTCTTCATTCCTGGATAATCGTCAGAAAAGGCAAGCTTTCCGGCCTTGTGAGCGGTCTCCAGCCATTCCCGCATGGGTTCGACCCACAGCTTCGCCCTTTCCCCAAAACCGGCTTGCCGTTGTTCAATTTCGATCTTTTGTTTGATTAGGGAATCCTTCTTCTTCAAGTATGTGTCCTTTTCAATGATCCCTTCCAGAAATCCATTCACCAGCTTGTCCAATTTGTTTTGTATATCAGATAAGGTATTGGCCTGATTTTGGGCAAAGGACTTAAGCTTTCCACGCTCTTCTTCCTCCCACTGATCCAGTTGGCCAAAGGCTGCTGATGTCCAGCACTCCGGCAATGAAGCTTTTTGAATCAACCCGCAGATTTGTTCCGCCATCAGATCATCCCGCAAGTAGGATTGAGAGCATTCTCCGAACTTCTTTGAGCAACGGTAATACACATATGTACCGCCATTTCCTTTTCCGTATTGGGCAGTGATTGCTCCACCGCACTCCCCGCATCTAAGCAGGCCTGTAAACGGGAAATCGTGCTTGTGGCGACTCTTTCTTGTTTTTGACCGCAGCTTTAATTGTTCCTGTACCCCTTCAAAAAGCTCATTGTCGATCAGCGGTTCAAAATTCCCCTGATAAGTTTCTCCTTTGCTGATGATTCGTCCGGTATAGACAGGATTTGATAAAATTCTCTGAACCGCTGATTTGCCCAACACAGTTCCTGCGCGGCTCACAAGGCCGAAAAAACCAAGGCGGTGTCTTGCGCTTTCCAGGGTATGCTTTCCTTCAGAAAATTCTTCATAGATGACGCGGATTATTTTTGCTTTGACAGGATCCGGTTCAATATTTCGTGTCCTTGGATTATTCAGGTACCCAATCGGAGCAATGTTCAACCATTCCCCCCGCCTTAGTTTTTGACGCATGCCCCGTTTTACATTCTCTGAAAGATTGTCAGAATAATACTTACTCTGGCCAAATGCCACTTGCAGCATGAACAATCCCTGTGGAGTCGGCTCAAACCAGAATGTTGGGAAATGAAGCGCAGCTATTTTACCCTTATCGATCAGATGAATCACCTGTCCACCATCAACCGAATTGCGCGCCAAACGGTCGGGATGCCAAGCCAGGATGCCAACCGGTTCTTTGGTTGCATAGATTTTCGCCACCATCTTATTAAACTCCATACGTCCGGGTGCTTTTGCACTTTTGCTTTCAATAAACCTTTCTTTTATCTGTATATTTTCCCGTTTGGCGAATTGTTCCAGTTCCGACAGCTGTGCTTCAATGGACATTACCTGTCTGTCTTCGTCCTCGGTTGATTTCCGGGCATACAGATAGTATTTGATTGTTTTCATGCTATTATATTTATTGAAACGATTTTGTTTTCATGCTGCAAGCTGTTTGGAAAACGGGGCATGCATAAAGCTTACTTTCCATAAATGAAATAAATGCTGGCCCTGCATATCGCACATGTTTGGATTTCCGTCATGGTTTTTGTTCCGGCCTAGCAATTGCTCCCTTTGTAGCATGAGTGTAACAGTAAACAGAATCACGAATATTAGATGATAATAGGAATCCCAACATCCTAACAAAAACACACGCCTGAAATCCAAACCCTTCCCTGACTGTGCAAGAAGTGAGTAAAAGGCACCTGCGTTTGAGACTAACCTTTCACTCACTACTTGCACTTCCCCTTTCCTGCAAGCACAATAGCCGGTGCAGTAGGAAAGATTAAGCATTTGAGGGTGTCGGCTATTAAGCTTGCCTGGCCGCGTTCTTTCATTCGGAAAAAACTGGAACCAAGGTAAAAAACGCTTCTGGTTGCACGCCTGTTCGGCACTCACAACCGTCAACTGTTTTTTACCTTTCCGGCCACCCAAAAATGTGGCCGGAACCGCCAGGGTCTTTGTTTGGCTGGATATGTATTTGCGCGTCCATTTGATAGTTTGCTCAGGGCCAGGGCGATGTGGGGAGAAGCGGGTGGTTGCGGGGAGGTGAAAAGAGAAGGACTTTCCGCTAAAATAGAAGAAAGTCCTGTATTGTCGGCTGTTATGAACGAAGTTCGAACCTTTTACATTTATTCTTCAGTATGATTTGGGTTAACTTGATTAGTTAAACTAATCATTTTGGCCTTAGGGAGTGAGACGTGTTCTAACCAGATAAACCTCTGCGTTATATCGGGAAGAAGGAATATCCCTCCCTTTTTAATTTCTTCTGAGTCTGAACAGTACTTTATGCTATCCTGAGATAAGCATGTGTAAAATAAAAGGTAAGACGACGGGGAAATCAGGTCATATGGCTTAAACACTTTATGTCATGGATCAAACAACTACTCAATGTGTCGGGATCGACATCTCAAAATCCAGTTTCTCTGCCTGTATTTGTACGCGCCAGCAATCCGGCGAAGTGCTTTTAAGCGAGGTTGTTGATTTCAAGAACCAGAAAACCGGTTTCAATCAACTTGTCAAATGGAGCAGGAAGATCACCCATGCAAAAGCGGATGTGGTTTTCGTTATGGAAGCAACAGGAGTCTACTATGAAAGCCTTGCGCATCATCTGCATAAACTGAAGCAATCCGTCTGTGTCGTGTTACCAAATAAGGTAAACCACTTTGCTAAAAGCCTGAACGTAAAAACGAAAACCGACAAGGTGGACGCTAGGATAATCGCCCGGATGGGAGCTGAGCGAAAACTGCTATTCTGGACACCACCTCATCCGGTGTACAAAAGGCTCCGAGATCTTACCAGGGCCTATAAAGAACTCATGAATGAAAGAACCATTTTTAAAAATCGTTTGCAGGCATTGAGGTCTGGCCATGAGCCTTTGCCTATTCTTATCCAGTCTCATAAATCACTCATTAAGAAGCTGAATGAGCAGATAGAGAAGTTCAAAACCGAGATAAGAAGTATTATAGACTCTGAACCCTGGCTTGCAGAAAAGGTGGATAGGATAACATCCATCTGTGGGGTCGGGTATATGACCGTAGCGGTGATCCTGGCAGAAACCCAGGGATTTGAGTTCGTACAGAACACCCGGCAGTTATGCAGCTATGCCGGATATGATGTGGTTCAGAAAGAATCCGGTACCAGTGTGTCGGGCAAGACCAGGATATCAAAGAAAGGAAATAGCTGGATCCGGGGAGCATTACACTTCCCGGCCATAGTAGCTGCAAAAAAGAATCCTGCATTTATGAGTGTCTACCAGAGAATAAATGCTAGGAACAAGTACAAGATGATAGCCCTGACAGCCATACAACGAAAAATCCTTGTTCTAATCTATACCCTTTGGAAGAACGATACCGTCTTTGATGAGGCCTATGAGGAGAAGAGATCCAGGGTGAACAGAGAACGAATAAAAGCAGGCAGTGGAACAAACCAACTGCCTGCACAGGATGAAACCAAGTGTGAAAACCTGGATATCTCCTTTGTATAGCGAAAATTACAAAAACCTTAAGAAATACTTGTTTTTTAACACAGTACCTTCTTCGAGGGAGAAGAAGGTCGATCCTGATGCCCCACGGCGGTTTCGGCCCTGGCGGTCATAAGGAATTCTCCTTCTCAGGATACACACACCATTCGTATTCCGTTTTACCATACCATTATCCGGGATCCTGTCCATAAGCTATAAAACTCGCTGCAATCGCCTTATTTCCTTTTCCCAACGCTTTTTTGCCCCCCAGGCTTTCCCCATTGCCTGCATTGTAAACGGCGCAGGCAAAAAGTAAAGCTCCACCACACTATTGGTTATCCTAAGAGCAAAAGCTAGAATATAGAGTTCACTTGATTTCTAGTAAATGTGATAAGAATAACTTCTATCCTTTGATCCTTTAGTATATAATTGTTTCTTGATTGTTCGTTTATTAACTTTTGAGGATGATGATTTATCAATCTAATTCAAACAGCAATAGATTTTGTAGTATTCAAAAGTAATTATTTTAAGGTAGGAAATAGATATTAAAGCATTATAAAGGTATATAAAAGGCGCAAATGAATACAATAAAGCATAAAAAACAATTAAAGATTTTAAGAATTGCTAATTAGCAGCTAATAGATGCTCTCATATAATGAATAAACCTGTATATAACCGAATAAAAGCAGTTTTAGCAGAAAGAAGAAAAACCAATAACTGGTTGGCTGATCAACTAAAAGTAAATCGTACGACTGTTTCAAAATGGTGTCGCAATGAAATGCAGCCTCGGGTAGAAACGTTATTTCACATAGCGCAAGTTCTTGAGGTTGATGTGGGAGAGTTGTTAAATTCAAAGGAATAGATATCTCTCTTCTCTTTAGTGAATTTGAAGAGGCTCTGCAATCTTCAAGATTTCCCAAAAAAAGTTGCTATCGATCTATCGAGAGTGAGAGGAGTCAATGGTATTGCCAGATCAAGTCTTAACTTTTACGCATATCAGTGGACTTGCTAGTTGATTGTAATGCGACATCACGTACTTCGTATTGGTATATCTCTGATATAAGTTTTCCCATTTCCTTTTGACTCAATCTTAACCTCAATAGCTCTATCCACTTTATCTTGAATATAGCAATTAATCCACTCCACTTTCTCACCTTCTTCAAGCGATTTTGTGGTAGTACACCTCATTCCCAATCTTGAGTTTGGCCTTCCCAGAATGCCTGGAGGCTTGTGGCCATCATTCAGATCTCTCAAATAATCCGCAAGGAAGTCAAACCTCAAGGTATCTTCTTGTCCCCATAGATTATCGGGATCAGTTTCACACCAGTCATCTATTGGAATTAAGTCTCATCCCATTGAAGTACTCGGACTATATCAGAGACAGTTTTCTGGCTTCAATGGCTCAACCACATGTGTCATTCAATGGCAATATGATACACTGTTGTTTCAAGGGCGAATCCAATATCTATTCTTATGATTTGGAAAGCTGCTTGAAACGGGTGAGTGGAGGAAGAAGCGTTAATACCCTACCCATGGCTGATCCGCTTGACAGGAATGCCAGCAAAGATGAAAAATCATTGCATAGAGCGGAGAATGTATCTTATTTCAATGTACACTACGATCCGTACCGAGATCTGTATTACAGACTGCACTATGGGGATGTTCAACATAAGGGCTCCTATTCCATGGAGGATATAAATGCCATGTATGGTGAAAAGGGACTCTACCTGATGATTTTTAATTCTGAGTTGGAGTTGATCAAGGAGACTGTCCTTGAGAAATATACATTTGTTCCTGAATTCTATGGAATTTCAGAGGAAGGGATTCTCCTAAATGCAAACCATAATATGCATATGGATTATGAGGGAAAGTATGCGAAATTCAAGTTGTTCCGAATTAGCTACGACAATTGAGTTTTACCTCAGATCCTAATTCGAAATTTGAGCTTGTGACACTCGAGTGTCCCGGGATTTAATCTTCAAAAAAGCCGGCAGGAACACAAATACTCCCACCAAAGAAAACAAACAGCCTGCAATGGTTCCCACCGCAAAGGAATACCAGAACACCTGGTCCTTGTTTATGAGAATAAAGGGGAGCAGGCCAAGAACTGTGGATACAATGGTATAGTTGATGGGCATGATCTTGTGGCGGAAGGCTGCCACATACAGGTCCATGGGTGGTGCGGCCGGTCTCATCTTCTTCAGGGAGTTGAACTCATTGATGATATACAGGGCCGAGTTTACCGACAGACCGCTGGTGAAGATGAAGGCTGCAAAGATCCCGTTGTCGAAACGAAGTTCAAATACAGAGAAGGTGATAAACAATCCGATGAATGAGACTGGGATCATAAAGATGACCACCAGGGGTCTTACAAGTGAATTAAGCAATATGGCGCAAATGAAATAGATGATAAATACGATGATGAGAAATAATTTCAACTGCCCCTCTATCTCATCATCGCTTCCCCATCCGCCCCACTGATAGATGGTGGGTGCACTGGAGTATCCCAGTGGCTGCTGATCCTTGATCTCTTCCAGTACCTGCTCCCTGATTCGCCTGTGCAGTTGATTAGGGCCTATGAAATTGTATAAAACGCTCATCAGGTACTGGTCGTCCTCCTTCCGGATGGTCTGGTTCGATTTTGCAAAAGACCTGTCCAGCAGCTCACCCACTGTAAGCAGCTTGTCATTAACCAGCTCGGTGGTATTCATCAGGCCCCAAATATCCTGGGATGTGGCCTTGGTCGATGTAATATTGAGTTCTTCAAATCCCTTTCCAGTATAAAGATTCATCCGGACTCCCTGGGAAGACAGTGTGCTTACTCGGTTCAGAACAGCACTGGCCGTTACACCGGATTGCTGCATAAAATCCTGGCGTGGTTCCAACTGATAGGTAAACTCCAGCGGAGTGCGGTTGTTGATTCGCGAAGATATCGAAATGTCCTGAAAGCGGCCATTCTCTCCAAGCCTGTCAGCCAGCCAATGGGCCAGCTCATATAACTGCCCGAGATCGTAGCCTTTCATCTCAATTTTGCTGCTTTGGAAACCAATGGCTCCCAGAACGTCGTTGGAAAAGGGCCGGTCGTTTGCAAATACATCCCCTAAGCCATGCACTCTCCACGATGCTCCTCCCAGTAGTATGCATTTCTGAACCACCTCATTTTTCACCCTAAGGCCTGAGTAATCATATTTATTAGCTTCCTTGAACTCAATACTCAAATTGATATTACTGCCAATGATATTGGTTGTATAAAGTTCGACCTCCTCGATAGTACTTAGGAAGAACTCTAGTTCGGTGGCTACCCGATTGGTCATTTCCTTGGAGGAACCCATTTCCATTTTGCCGTAAACAGCCAATTTGGATTCACTGGCTTCCTTTGTGTTCCTCCGGTAAAAGTACCTGCCTGACTCTTTCTTGTCCACAAATAAACGAAGAGTACCCCCCAGCGATATATCCACAGCTTTCTTAAGTTTATCTGCGTAGAAATCACTTCCAATTGTCTTATTATACCACTTATGATACCATTGGTATTCCTCTTCTTCCAATTCCAGACCAACTTCTTCGGGAAGTTTAAATACCGGGATCCCGAAAGCAAGGATGAGAACAACGGCTACCCATTTGTTTCTCAATCTGAGAATGCTCCATGTACGATCAAGGAACCTGAACCATTTGATCAGCAAAGAAGTGCGCCGGGTTAGAACGCGCTTGTTTTTGGAGAGCTTCATTAAGTGGGTCAAGGCTGGTACAAGGAACAGGGCTGTAAAGAGGGAAACTGCCAGTGTCACGGCAAATACAGAAGCAAAACCACCAAGCTTCAATTTTACATCTTCATCCAGCATAAATATGACTGACAAAGCTCCAATGGTGGTCAATGTCGCAGCCAGTAATGCCGGAAATCCCTTCATATCCTTACGCAACAGCAGATGATCCTGCATTACAATGATATTGTCGATGATTATACCGAAAGATACTGTAATCCCAGCCAACGAGTACAGGTTGATCTGGATTTTAAACAGGTAGAAAAATACTACCGAGATGGACAGGGTGGACAGCAGGGAGAAGAACACTACGAAAATGTACCGTGGTGCCCGGCTAACCAGGCTGATAAACAGAAGAAGAATGAAAAAAGAAAGCGCTGTTCTCAGATAAATATTTCTTAGCTCTTCCTTCATTATTTCGGTGGCATCCAATTCCTTTCGGATGGAATAACCTGCTGGCAGGTTGGCTCTGAGCTGGTCGATGATCTTCTCGGCTGCCTTTCCCACCTGCAGGATATTAGCCTCTTTGTCGGATAGAACTGATACACGAAGGGTAGAAAGACCGTTAATCCGGAATGAACTGTAATCGTAAATGGTTTTCTTTCCAATTTCAGCAATGTCTTTTAGGCGGACCAGTTCACCTGTTTTGGTATTCAGTTTAATCTGGTCCAGCTCTAATTCTTCGCTTCCCGAATGAAGATACACAGGAATCATGAGCGATCCCTTAGTGGCAGGACTTTGTGTACATGCAGAACCCAGAAAAGCTTCCCCATAACTATCCCGTATGGCTTGTTGAACATCACCCATAGTCAGCTCAAGGGAATGCAGCAGGTCATAGTCACAGCAAACCTCCCAGCGGCTTCTGTTTAGTCCGCTTACCTCCACATCGTTGACACCCTCGATAAGGGCCACTGGACGTTTAATCCGTTCTTCGATGAAATACTCCATTTCTTCTTCAGGAAGGGGAGAGAAAATGGCATAAGATAATACGCGTTCGGTTTCACTAAAAAGACTGCCCCCGCTAAGCTTCAGATCCCTTAGGCCATCGGGCAGGTTGGGGCGGGCCCTTCGTAACATGGATGAGACCTCCATTCTTGCAGCATCCATATTCTTCTCTTCCACAAACTCAATAGTGATGCCACCTGAATTAGTTTGAGAGAAAGAAGATATCGTACGAACTCCCGGAAGGGTGCTGCATACTTCCGCCAGAAGCGAAGTTACCTCGCTTTCCAGTGTGGCAGGTGCCGCATTGTACCAGTTGTAGCTGATGGATATGTCGTTGGTAACACGCTTGGGCTCCAGTCCCGTTTGCAGAAACGGCAACAGGGCAATTCCGGCTACCACCAATGCAATAGTAGCCATCAGGATCCCATAAGAGGCATTTTCAAAAAAGGAGAATTTTCTTTGCTTTCCTTTGGGCATTCCGGGGTGTCGTAAGTTAATAAACTCTTTCAATTTAGTCATTTCAGAGCACTTTTGAGACAGATTATACTGCAAAGATTGTGCTTTGTTGGTCTGCCAATTATGTTGTAAATTCTATGTCATATTCGACAATATGTATTCAAAGCTTCTTATTTGTTGTTTGATCATTGTTAGTGGCTGTACAAATGGCGAAGATATTCTGAAAATTGAACTTGACCTACAAAATAAAAATGCAGCAACCCCAGAGCTGAGATCAACAAAGATTATACGTCTTGAGAAGAATGACCAATCCCTAATTGGAGAAATTACAAAAGTCGAATATTTAGACAATAAGTATTATGTACTTGATATAAGAAAGCAAGTCTTTGAATCCCTAGGTAATTTCATTAAAAAAACGAAACATGGAAGAGGCCCAGGTGAAGTAATAAGTCCGTGGTGTTCTACAGTAGATGAATCAAGAGGACATGTGCTTCTGTGGGACCAGGTCTTACGCAGAATGTCAACTTATAATCTTCAATTAGACTATCTGGATAGCTACACTAATAGGAATACATCGATTTGGGATTTTGAGATATTCTCCAATGAAAGTATCCTTACCTACACGCAAAACATTGATCTGTCTGACAGTTCTACAAACAAGGCTTATAACTACTACTACCTCAAGGATTCCAGTGGACTATCAAGAAGTAGTTATTTGCCTGGGGACATAAACCTTGGCAATTACCTATTGAGATCTCCCATTTGTAAACATGGGAACAGGATGCTATTAATTACACCCTTTGATTTCAATATATACTCATTTGAGGAAGAGGTTTTAAGTCCTCACATCCAAGTTGATTTTGGGCAATTCAAGTTAGATGCTTCAATGATAGAAAGATATGGTTATGAGTATCATAGTTTAGTTGAAGATGATTCCAAGATTGTGGCGATGGATTATTTGATGTTTTCTGACCAGTTTCTGGGGTTTTCTTACTTCCAGGATGGGAAGCGGCAATTTATTATCTACAATTTTTCAAACAGTGAAATCTATTACTCCCAGGTATTATTCGACTATGGGGTATTACCTGAAATTAAACTGCAATGTTTGCACGGGGATAACTTCATTGGTTTTATTGATGCTGGTATGTATATTGAGGCCGCAAAGGCAAATCCTTCTCCTTTTTACACTATTTTGGATCCTGATCTCAATGATAATCCATACATAATTAGTTTCTCAGTTCGATAGTATAACACTTTTCATAATTGTCAGAGTCATGTTACATATAGGAAGATTTACTTGTTTAATGATCCTCGTCAGCTTGTGGAGCTGTCAGAATAAAGTAGATTCATTGACTCCAAAAAAAATGAATCTTATCGGTAAAGAGATCAAGGTCGATACTATTTTGGAAGCGGGGAATATGCAAATTCATAACAACTTACTTCTTAAACGAAGACATTACAAAGCAGATTACGCTATCCGGATTTTCGATCTTGCAGATTTTTCCCTGGTATCTGATGTCTTAACAATAGGAAGAGGCCCAGGTGAAGTAGTTAATCCGGCAGGCGGAATGATCGATGAACAGAATGACATTTTATGGCTTACGGATTGGGGAAAAGACGTTATCCACCGGATACATATTGACAGTCTCATTGCAAACCCCGGTTACAAACCCAACACCTCGTTTCCTCTAAATCCATCATGGATCCCGACCATGAACATGTTTTATCATCCTTCCGGGAATATCGGTTTCACCAGTGTTATGCTTCAAAAAAACATGGTCTCGTTTATGGATCTGAATGGAAATCTGGTGGACAGTATGGCTATCCCCTTCAAGATATACCCTGACACTTGGAAGGATATGGGCTATTCAGACGTTCCGCTTATTTGTAAATATATCCCTGAATTTGACCGTATGGTTATTGTGAGCCGTCATGAAAATAAGTTTTCTCTGATAGAGATGGATGGAGCACCAATATGGCAAAAGGATGATATTCCGGAAGCCGGGGATAAGGTATTTGCCGGGAATTGGGAGAATTCGTTCTACACCATTTGTGCGGATGACACATATATTTTTCTTGTGTATTCAGGGGGGCGAATGGGAGATTTTGATGCAGCAGGTGAATTTCAGGTCAAATACCCCAGGCGTCTCTTGGTTGTAGATTGGGAGGGGAACTTCCGTTACGACATTGCCCTGGATCATGGGCTTATGTTCGCCATTCTGGACAAGGAACGCAAGCGATTGATTGGTGACACAAAAGATTTTGACAACTACCTGGTTTCTTACGATTTATCGAAGCTTTACGAAGAGTGATCCTCATCTACTAGGTCTGGTGAAGTACCAAAAAATCCGTTGGTTTTCGGATTGGCTAGGCTGCCCTTTATTCATAATGGCATGGAATCCTCGTGAAAGTATATCTCCAATCGCAGCTTAGAATTTATCTAAATAAAGTAAGAATATTGAATTTACCACTCATTTAGGGTAACAAATCAGTGTTGATTCTGATTAAACACCGCAAGCATTTATTTACATAGGTATGTAGATAAAAAGACTGTAATATGGGTATCTGGGTGATCATATTGCTTGTTTTTAGGTGCTATTATATACCTAAAATCAATAAGCAATTTCCTTGGTTTATTTGAATCCCTTATTCAAGAAGGTACAACTATTGGATATGAGCCATAACGTAAAGGAACTAATATAGAGCGTTTTAAAGTCATTATGAAAACCCCAAAGAATAGTCAACAGCGAATAATTGAAGTAAAAACCTCAATTGGCTATAAGATAATTGATAGCAATAAGGTCCTCTTTCTTGAAGCAAAAGGAAAGTTCACAGTTATACATCTTATTGATCAATCTCAAATTATCACATATCATATGCTAAAATGGTATAACAATAATTTATTTGAGCCATATTTCTTCCGATGCCATAATTCATATTCAATTAATTGCTCTTATGTTAATTGTTATAACAGTAAGGAAATAGTTTTGGTAGAAGGCTCTAAAGTACCATTGTCAAGGAGTAAATTATGTTATTTAAAGGAGAATCTGAGATATCTTATTGAAATTCAAGATAATGCATAATATTGATCATTCCAATTAGATTCATTAGTAAAATAAACTATTCCATTTTCAAGTCAATCATTCAAATTTTAGTTTGTCGGCTCCATAATCAGGCTATTGATTCCGTAGCCTTTCTTTGAGCAGGCTCTAATTTTAAAGATTTCTATAAATTGTACTAATTCCAATGTGAAGAAGACCTGTTGATTTTCAAAGAGTCATATTATTGAAGCATATTGAACATGTGCATTTTCATAATGTGATCCTTGTAATTGACATCCGATAGATTCTAAACTGATGATTCTGTTGCTGGGCATCTGAAATTGCTAAGTGACGAGAATTAGGTGTAGCCAGATCACAAAAGACATATTCTTTTTCCCACATCTATTTTCATCTAAATAATCAATTATGGAAATGAAAGCTTGGTATGTATTTTATACCTATCCTCGAGCTGAGAAAAAAGCTCATCAATGGCTTGTTGAAAAGGGGTATGAAGTATTCCTTCCACTGAAGGAGAAAGTACATTATTGGAAGAATCGTCAAAAAAAAATCATCTATGATCCAATATTTCCAGGCTACATCTTTGTCCGGATCTTTTCTAATAGAATTCACTTCGTATTGCAAAATCCGAGAATTGTAAAATGCTTAACCTTTGAATCAACTCCCTCAATTCTGTCGGATATGGATATATTACTAATTAGAGAGATGATAGAACCTGGAAATAATCTGCTCATTGAGAAAGATGATTCTATTGGATCAAGAGTAATGATCGGTTACGGACCCTTTAAGGGATGTAAAGGTACACTAATGAATCATAGGGAGAATAAAAGAGTGAGAATACAACTGAACAGTATTCCTTATGCGATAGGTGTTGATGTTGATGAAAACTGTGTAAAAAGAATAGAATAGAACTCGAATGAGATCTCCAAGAAAAATTGAACTTAATTGATAAGGCTCAATTGACTATAACTCTATTGCTGAACTGATACAGCCAATCGAGGATGATTATTTCTCACCTTGTCTAGCTAATAATATATTGATCTCCCAAATGCTTGAACGAAAAGCAAATGAGATGCTCTGCGCAAATGGCATTAAACAGTTTGATTCAATTGTGATAAAAAAGGTGCTCTGGTCATGATAGCATTGATAATGGGATTATAGCCGGTTAGATGCATGGATCTGGCAGAAAACTATTCCGTACACCATTGTGAAACTTTGGTAGTAAAATATGCTTCTTACATTGAATATCACAAGAAGCTCTTACTGCCAATATCTGGAAATATTTTATACTGATTCATTCCGGGTATCTCTAGATATCAACTCAATAAGGCTCTGCTTAGGAAAAGAGGTGTATTTGAGAATGGAGTATTAATTTAATTGATTTTTACTGGAAGACGCTGAGGAAATTGTTAGGAGAAAATTTCCGTTTCAACGGGAATGGAGACTTATGCACCAAAAAATGAATTCATCAAAAAGAAAGGAGGAACAATGAATATGTAGATAAAAGCTCGAAGTAGTGTAAGATTCTAACAAATGTTAGACCATAGTTTATTCATGTTTAATTATTAAATTATTCATTATGAAAAAGAAATTATTAAAAGTAGTTCTTGGAGGAATATTCGTACTTGCAATATTCTTCAGTTTGACTTTTAATGTGGAATCTACAAATGCCTTTCCAAGCATTGCTGTTAAAAACGCAGAGGCATTAGCTGGCACAATATATTGTTCTACAAGTTGTAAACCCGAACCAGGGGATATTTGTTTATTATGCGCCCCAGTCGGTTATTATCTTTTTACAAATTACAATGAAAATGGTCTTGTACGACCAGTAGTTTGGCAAGAATAGCTTGAAAATAGCAACATGCAATAATTAAATTATTGCATGTTGTTTATTATATATCAATGGCATTATTGGTCGTTTATTAATATCCATGACGATTATTTTCCTATAGAACAAATGAGTGCTTAAACTAGAGATGATTGGGTGTCCATTATTTACAAGGTACACAGAGTCAAATTATTAGATTAAATCAGATCGCCGAGACAGGACATAAGCTGAAACAGAAGAATCAACTTCTACTCGATCTCGAATTCTTTCAATTAAGTATTTAGATAGTAGATATCCTAATACAAATATGCATTATTCAGCAAGGATTAAAACAATGTGGAAATTCAAATCTATGAGAAAACTTGTATATACTTTTTTCTTCTCACTGCTACTCTGCGTACAAGGGTGCTATCATGATAATAGTTTGATATTCAACCGAAAAATTAGTCTAAAAGGCAAGGAAATCAAGTCAAATCAACTTCTTGATCCAATTGACCTATTAGTCTATGATACATTACTATTTGTCAAGGAGCCGCTTCGTGGAGATAAATGTTTGAAGATCCTAAGTTTAATTGATTATAATCTAATTTCTGAGGCTGTCTTTATAGGTCGAGGAGCTGGTGAATTGACTAATCCTGGCCCAATAGCAATTTGTAAAAAGAATGATGTCTTATGGATTAGTGATTGGGGCAAGAGCGTTTGCTTCAAGTTCCCAATTGATAGTATAATAGCAAATCTGCAATATAGACCTAACGAAACATTCAAAATAAAAACCAAACTATTACCAATGATGAACGTATTCACTCATGCGTCAGGAAACTTAGGATTTTCATGCTATTCTCTTCAAGAAAATCTAGTTTCATTCATAGATCTGCAGGGTGAATTAGTTGATAATATGGCAATTCCTAATACTGTTTTCCCCTATATTTGGGACAATTGTAACCTCTCAGATAATCCAATTTTGCTCCACTATAATCATTCAAAGAAAAGAACTGTTGTAGCAGCCAGGTATGAGAATAAAATTGCCGTGATTGATGATCAAGGTAATATAAGTTTTAAGCTTGAAACTCCATTGAAAAAAATGAAAATGAATACGAGGAAGACAGCTTGGCAAGGAAAGTACTCTACATTTTATTCCATTGATTCCGATAAAAATTTCATATACTGCCTGTATAGAGGAGGGTATGCTGCAGGTTGGGATAAAAGCTCCAAGTTTCCTGTAAATATCTATCCAAGTAGGCTTTTGGTTTTTGATTGGAATGGTGTAAGAAAATGTGAACTCGAATTAGATCATGAAATTATCTTTTCTGTACTCGATGAGAATCGTAATTGCTTTATCGGATCCTCAGAGACTGCAATTAATGGCTTAGTAATGTATGATTTATCATTTCTTAATAATTCGATACAATGAAACACAAAACAATACTAATTATTCTATTCGCACTTCTAAGTAGCTGCGGACATATAATAGGAAGTAGGGATACAATAGATTCTGAAGAAACCGTAATCAAGTGGTACCAAAAGGAAATCATTCTACCAGATAGTTTATTCCAAATACGTCAAAGTATAAAGGAAAAAGTATGCCTTAGTAATGCATTGAAAAGTAAAGTAAAACTTTTTTCGATTCTCGGTAATGACTGTTCATCATGTACTATAGCACAATTGCTATTTTGGGATAGATTTATTCAAGAATATGAAGAAAGAAGTGGATTTCAACTAGTGTTGGTCTATTCTGGACCTAATGACTATTTTTGTAACGTTTTATGGGAAGATTTTGGCATTCAAACCCCAGTCCTTCTCGATGAAACAGGTTTGATAACTACCATGAATAGTATTTTTGAATATCCTGAATATAATACCATACTTCTTGACAGTGAAAACAAAGTCCAATTAATTGGGGACTTTGTAAATAATAAGGAATTATATCATTTATATATTGAAGAAATTGATAAACATCTTGCACACTACTAAAGCATAGATTTAATTATTCTTCAAGCAAAGTATTCTAGTTTTTTGAATCCGAAAGGTATATTAATACATTGGCAGTCTTCCCTTCTTTATTAGTGGTCCAAACTAAATAATAGACCCAGTTTTGCTTAGATGTGCCAAATTGGGTAAAACTAAAGTAAACTGATAGGTAGAACAAATAGGTAACCACAACTGAACTCATACTATGATAACCAAGTTATAATTCTTTCATTGAGTTTTTCGACGGTAATTATCTAGTTTGATGTCCAAATGTTAATCACTATTTAACTAAACGCCTTGGGTTGTATAGGCAGTTAAGAAGAGAATATAGTAAGTCAGACTTCATAGTTCCGTGGATCATCTAACTCCATATGAAATATATTTTGAACCAGAATAAGTCCTGATCTCCACTTTTTCTAAAGCGGAAATTTGGGAGGGGGTCTTGAATAAAATAAGAGCTAAATTTCTCCACTACGGACTGGCATATTAGGCCGTGAGGAACTCAGGGAGAGTTCACCGCAATAATGGCTTGCAACAATGTACAATAAATACTGAAAATCATAACAGAATACTTGAAAGGAAAATAGAGGAAAAACTACATTATGAAACCAATTACCAAGATAATAGTATTGCTTGTTATCGTCCTCTCGATAGTTGTATGTATTGCAAAAGTCTACTGGTTATTGATTTCATCACTTTCATTTTCAATAATACTAATTTCAACATATTATTCTAAACACATACGTAATCGAATAATTACCAAGATTCTGTATTTTTTCTCAATTCTACTAGTATTCTTAGTTGCAATAGCAATCAGAGTATTTATTGTTGAAATATATGCAATTTCAAGCTCTTCAATGAAGAATACCATCCTTCCCAAGGATAGAGTTTTAGTAAATAAACTCTCCTACGGTCCAGTATTACCACAATCACCTTTTGAGATACCTTGGATAAATGCATTTTACTACCTCAATTCGTCAAATCACAATAAGGTTGATTCTACATGGTGGAAATCCAGACATTTCAAAGGGTATTCGAATATTCGACACCATGACATTATTGTTTTTAAGCTCTTAAGAAATGACAACCAAACGTATATTAAACGCTGTATCGCCATACCCGGAGATACATTATTGATCAAAGAATCGAAGGTTTTTATAAATAGTATTAAACAAGAATACTCAGAAAACATTTTAAATAGTTATAAGCTTTATACATCTAGTGCAATTCGGCTGCAAATGGATCTCGATAAAATGGGTATATATTACCAAAAACAGAGAAATGAAACTGATAGGAATGTTTATTTTATTCTGGTATCTGAGGATGTTAACGGCAAATTGCGCGATTTACCCTATGTTGATTCTACAAAACGGTGTAATACCTATCGAAAAATCGATTTTCTATCAATTTTTAGTGAGGACTTTGATTGGTCAATTGACAATTTTGGGCCCATAATAATCCCGGGGAAGGGTGACAAAATATCGTTAAATCATTCTAATCATATTAAATATAAAGAGCTTCTTCGAAATTTAGAAAAAGCTTGTATCGAAAAAAAAGAACACCATTATCAAGTAAATGGGAAAATCCAAACTGATTATACTTTTCAGAACAACTATTTCTTTGTAATGGGAGATAACAGATATCAATCTATTGATTCAAGATTCTTTGGATTGATTAAGGAAGATATGATTATTGGGAAGTCGGAACGAGTCCTTTTTTCGACATATGATGATAGGTTCCAATGGAAGCGAATCTATAAAAGAATTCAATAGTATTGATTTTCTCTGGATTTGTATTTTCCTAGTTTGAATAACCTGTAAAGACTCTGCCAAAAAACTTCAAATATCATTTAAGAATTGCAGAGCGCATTCCAATGCCGTATTGAAAAGATACAATTCTCAATGTTTGAGATTCCCAGTTTCAGTAAATTGGGAATTACCTCTTTCTTGAAGAAATAAATATAATCGGTAATATTATATCTTTCAGGATAATACATTAACTTCATTCTGGAGCTTCATGATGTAATTCTCCTGATTTTTGGCATGTATAATTATTACGATACCTATTTCACTTGAACTCAATGATTACTTAAATTAATATACTATGACAAAAATTACTATTATGTGTTTTTTTTTATTACTCCTCTTCTGTGGATGTAATTCAAAAACAGAATTATCTTCTCCTGAACAATTGAGTTTGCAAGGTGAAGAGCTAAAGATGAATGAGGTGCTAATCCTTGGTTATTTGGAAATATATAAATCCCGGCTTCTGATGACCAGGGGTCTGATGGATGAAAAGACTTTATCTATCATTGATTTAAATGATCTCTCCGTGCTTTCCAATACAATAAGGAGAGGAAGAGGACCAGGAGAAATAGCCGTTCCAGCTCATATGATTATCGATGGAGCTTCTGGAGTATTATGGTTTTCCGATTTTGGAAAAAATATGGTATTCCGATATCCTCTGGACAGTTTAGTCGCTAATCCTGAGTTCGAACCTGTCGAATCGTTTTCATTAAATCCTGCATGGATACCAACCATGAATATGTTCTTTCATCCGTCCAATTGTATTGGATTTACAAGTGTAATGTTACAAAAGAATCTTATCTCCTTTATGAACCTTCAGGGGCAATTGATTGACAGTTTGGCTATTCCGAACAAGATATATCCTGATCTCTGGAAGGATGGGGGTATATCCGACAATCCTCTTATTTGCAAATACATTCCAGTTAAAGATCAGATCGTTCTAGCCAGTCGGTTTGAGAATAAAGTTTCTGTCATTGATATGAAGGGTAACGTAATCTTTCGCAAAGATGTTTTCCCAGCTCAAACAGGAAATGAGCAGTCTTTGGGAAGTCATAAGACCTTCTGCATTGCTGAAGCTGATAAAGATTTTATTTTTTTATTGTATTCAGGGAAAAAGCAACAGGGCTATGATTCAGATTTGGGTAGGTCGGTTTCATACTATCCTAACAGGTTGTTGGTGATTGATTGGGAGGGTCAGGAGAGATACGACATCAATTTAGATCATCCAATCATATTTATGAAATTGGACAAATTGGCGAAACGTCTGATTGGCGTAACTGAAGATTTTGATAACTATTTGGTTTCTTATGATTTGTCTGAGCTGTACGATGATTAAGTCTTGCAAGTAATTCTGGTCTGGACACACTGAAAGCGAGGCGGCTTTTTTGGTTCGATTTTTGGGGGCTTTACAGAACTTCGTTACATTTATGGATAGGAGTAAGCACGTACAACCAACAAACTAATTATGCGCCCCATAATATTCCTTTTTAGTACTTCCATTTTATTTTTTCTTTCATGCTCAAATTCCGACAAGGAAGGCGATACCGCCCAGGTTCAACAGGAACTTTCCACGGAGATCACCCAGGTTAACACAGCCCTTATAAACCGCAGCAATTTTAAGCGGGAGATTATGAGTCAGGGCATCCTGAATGCTGTTGACAGGGTGGAGGTCCGGAGCAAGCTGGAAGAGCCCATCATCCAGTTAAATATCAGCAATGGACAATCGGTCGGACGGAATGAGGTCCTGGTGAAGATTGAGGATAGTGAAATTCAGCGCAAGCTGGAGATGCTGAAGTTATCCATGGAAAAGATTAAAAGAGAGCGGGAGAAACAGCTCATTGCCAAACTGGGTTACGGCTTCTCCACCGGAGATTCGGCCAGGATCCCGCCTGATGTGCTCGGGATGGTGAACATGGATGTGGGCTATCCGGAGAAGCTCCTCGAAATAGAAGAGGCAGAGGCAGAAGTTCAAAAGTATACCATCAGGGCCCCAATTAGTGGCCGTATTGCCGATCTGAATGCAAAACTCATGAATCCTCCGCTGGAGGATGTATTGTTTGTGATCCTGAACGATCGGATGCTTGAAGCCGATTTTCCGGTATTGGAAACACATTTCAGGGAGCTTCGTGTGGGCGACCAGGTGCGTATCACCCCTCTGGCCTCCGGAGAGGATCATTTTGGAAAAATTTCTGAGATAAACCCTCGTGTTTCTTCAGGTGGTATGATCCAGGTGAAGGCCATTGTGCCCAATCAGGCTGGAAAGTTAATGGATGGGATGAAGTGCAAGATCGCTGTGGAGAAGAAGATCCCAAATCAGCTGGTGATTCCCAAATCGGCCCTGGTTATGCGGGACAACCGTAAAGTGATGTTCTATTACGAAGACGGGCTGGCCTACTGGCAGTACATTGCAACTCCCTACGAGAACAGCAGCAGCTATGTGGTTACTGGAGAAGATGGAGAGGACTTGCCCGAGGGGAAAGAAGTGATTATTACGGGCAACATGAACCTGGCTCACGAAAGTAAAGTAGAGAAAACAGAGGAGTAGGATCATGGTAAAATTCCTGCTCAACAGACCGGTTTCCGTCACCATGAGTGTGCTTGCTTTTGTCATACTCGGTGCGGTGGTATCGGTCCGCCTGCCCGTATCCATGATGCCCCCGGTGGATATTCCGGAGATCCTGATAAAGGTGGAATATCCCAATTACACAGCAGTGGAAATGGAGAAGAACATTTCGCGTCAGCTTGTCCTTCAGTTGCAGACCGTAAACCAGCTTGAATCGGTGGAATCCAATTCCCGGGATGGCGCCAGCCAGATACGCCTGCGTTTTATGCAGGATGCCGATGTGGATTATTCCCTTATCGATGTGTACCAGAAAATAGACAATGCCTTGTCCTATTTTCCCAACGACATGGAGTATCCCAGCGTGGTGAAAGCCAGGCCCACTGATCTCCCGGCATTTTACATTAACATCTTTGCGGAAGAACAGACCGAGGCTTTGGATAAGTCCGGTCAGTTATTTCTGGAGACCAGTACATTGGTGCGTACGGTAATCAGGGAAAAGATAGCCCAGTTGGAAGCTGTGGCCATGATCGATATGACCGGCTATTCCATGCCCCGGATAATTTTAAGTCCACATACGGATAAACTGGCTTCGCTGGGGATACCCATGGAAGCGATTGAAAATCTTCTGGAAGAAAACAACAACTCCCGCGGAACCATAAAAGTAAGGCAGGGCTTTTACGAGTACGACATGAGCTTTGCTGGTACATTGGAAAACCTGAAGGATATAGAGGAACTTGTACTCTTGCACAAGGGTCACACCTTTCAGTTGAAGGAGCTGGCCGATATTACCCTGGAACCCAGACCACGCAACGGGATCAGTATGTTCAACCGCACCGAATGCATATCTGTCGGGGTCATCAAACGAGACGATGCCAAGATGGAAGACCTCAGGGCAGAGGTAGAAGAACGGATTGGGGAGTTGGAGCTGGAGTTTCCGGGCCTGGTCTTTGAAATCACCCAGGATCAGACCTCATTGCTCAGCTTTTCCATAAATAACCTGAAACAAAGCCTCTACCTGGGAATTGTGTTGGCACTGCTTATTATGTTCCTGTTTGTTAAAGATAGCCGGACCCCATGGCTCCTGGTTATTTCTTTGCCAGTTTCCCTGATTATTGCCATTTTCTTTTTCTTCCTATCCGGACTTTCAATTAACATCATCTCCCTTTCCGGGCTCTTGCTTGGAGTGGGAATGATGATAGACAATTCCATTATTGTACTGGATAATATTAGTCAGCGTCGGGAGCGTGGAGAATCGCTTACATCGGCCTGCATCAACGGGACCAATGAGATTATTACACCGCTATTGAGCTCGGTACTGACCACCTGTTCCATATTTGTGCCTCTGGTTTTTATCAGCGGCATAGCCGGGACTTTATTCTTTGACCAGGCGGTGGCTGTTACCATTGGATTATTTGTCTCTTATTTTGTTTCTATCATCGTGCTGCCTGTGTATTACAAGCTACTTCACAGCCGAAAGTCAAGGGGAAACATATTTGAGAGGGTGGCCATATTCAGTACCATTGAACGTTATTATGAAAGCTGGTTGAGCTGGTTCTTTCGAAGACAATATGTACTATGGTTAATCTGTGTGGCCTTTCTGTTGGCAGGAATTGGCACCTGGAAAATCATTGACCGTTCCCTGCTTCCGGCCATGAGTCACAAGGAAGTGATTGCCCGTATCGATTGGGCTGTGCCCATACCTGTTGAGGAAAACCAGAAGCGGGTGGAAGAATTAATTGGCAAATATGAATCCCTCCTGGTGCATGCAAACGCGCTTTCAGGCGCTGACAGATACCTCTTAAGCAGGGATGCACCACGTGATGCCTCACAGTCCAAAATCAACTTTACCTGCAAAGATGAGAAGCAGGTGGAAGTGCTGAAAGAGGAATTATCCTCTTACCTGGCCCGGCACTACCCTATGGCACACTACCAGTTTTCAAAACCCAGGAACATACTGGAGGAGGTATTTGGCGAACAGGAAGCACCACTCACAGCCCGTATCAGGCTGAATTCCTATAACAGTGAAGATGAGTCCCTGGCGAAGATCAATCGCATCAGGCAGCAGTTGGCCAATCAGTTTCCTTCCCAGGTGTTTGCTGCCCCGGCAGTGAAAAAGCGATTTCTGATTTCACTGAGAGAGGATTTGGTCCTGGCCTACGGCATAGACAGAAAAGAGATCATTGATGCCATCCAGGTGGCCTTGCAGAGCCATCCAGCCTTTAATCTGACCAGTTTCAGTGTTACTTATCCGGTTATTGTGGGGACTGAACAGAAAGACTTTCTGGAAGCGATACAAAGAGCTATGGTAAGAAGAGTATCGGAAACTGAAGGTCTGGAAGAGATTATCCACTTTCCTCTGAGCGATTTTATTTCGATTAGTGAGGGACAGACCATGAAGGAGGTCCTGTCTGACCAGACTGGCAGGTACTACCCGCTTCATTTTGAAGTACAGGCCAGGGAGAAGGATGAATTTGAACGCCTGATCCTTAATACTGTGGCCAGTGTTCCCGGAGCCCGGGTAGATTTCACGGGCAGTATCGATCAGACCGAAAGACAGAATCGCGAGATCCTGATCATTATCGGGATCTCCATAATACTACTATATTTCATTTTGGCGGCGCAGTTTAATTCAGTCTTCCAACCTTTTATTGTACTGCTGGAGCTACCCATCGATATCGGGGCCGGGCTCCTGTTTCTTTATCTGTTCGGACAAAGCGTAAACCTGATGGCCCTGATTGGTATTGTGGTCATGTGTGGAATCGTGATCAACGATTCGATTATCAAGATCGATACTGTGAACCGACTAAGAAAGGAGGGGTACAGTGTGATTCATGCTGTGTTGACCGCTGGGGTGCGTCGTTTGAAGCCTATTTTAATGACCAGTCTGACCACCATCCTTTCCCTGATGCCTTTTCTTATATTCCAGGGCATCGGGAACGAAATGCAACGTCCTCTGGCAGTAGCTCTGACCGGTGGACTGGGAGTGGGAACTTTTGTCAGCCTGTTTTTTATCCCGCTGGCTTATTTTTATGTAAACCGCAGAAAGACATGAAGAGAATTCTATTAGCATGCGCTGTTGTTCTGCTTACTTGCAGTACCGGTCTTGCACAGCAGGCATTGACACTTGAAATGACTCTGCAGCGTGCGCAGGAGAAATCAATCCAGTCGCTGCTCAATAAAAACGAATTCCTGGAAGCATACTGGAACTATAAAATGTACAGAGCAAAGCAACTGCCTTACCTTCTTCTGGATATGACGCCTGTTAACTACGATAAAACCGTTACTCAAATCTACAATGTGGTTGAAGAGAAGGACGAGTTCGTGGAGATGTATAAAGTGGGCTCCTCTGCTGGTTTGCATCTGGGGCAGAACATTGGTCCAACGGGAGGATATGTTTCACTTTCTTCCAGTCTTTACCGGGTGCAAAACCTGTTTTCGGAGAACGACATTAGTTACTCCTCCATCCCCTTTATGATCAGCTATCATCAGCCTCTCTTTGCACACAACGAATACAGATGGGATAAGATAATAGAACCCAAGAAGTACGAACAAGCAAAGAAGGAGCTGCTCCAGGATCTTCAGGATCTGAATGTGGAAGCAGTTGCTGTTTTTTTCAGGGTAATATCGGCACAGAACAATGTAAACCTGGCTGAAGTTGAAGTGGCTGCGACCGATACGCTCCTGAGAATAGGAAAGACAAGACAGGGAATTGCTGCTATTGACAGGGAGGATTTCCTCAATCTGGAGCTGAACCACAACAATGCCAAGGTAAAGCTTCTGCAATACAGGGAAGAACTTAGGAAAGCAAAGGATGAGTTTCGCCTGTTTACCGGTTTGGGACATGGAGAGGATTTTACGCTTCTGTTGCCCGAAAGCCCTCCTTCAGTTGAATTGTCACCCGATGATGCGCTAACACTGGCCCGGATGAGCAATCCGGATGTCTTTGTTCTTGAGATTGATCGTCTGGAAGCACAGAAAGACAGTGACAAAGCTGTGAAGGAATATCGCTTTAATATGAATATGGATCTCAGCTACGGACTGAACCAGACTGGAACAGATATTCCTCAGGCCTATGCGGATCCGATGGACCGGCAGTTGGCCGTTGTTTCCATGCAGATCCCCATTTTGGATTGGGGACGTCGAAAACGAGCTGTATCACTTGCACAAAGCCGGGAAGAAATAGTGAATGCCCAATCCACGCTAGAATTGCAGAATATTGAGCAGGAAATCATGAACCTGGCTTACCAGTATGAGCTAAAGGAAATGGAATCTGAAAGTACCGCAAAAGCGGACTCCATCGCTAATATTTCCTACGAGCTTGCGCTGTTACGATTCAGAAACGGTGAGGCTGGGATCATTGAACTGGATAACTCCCAGGCAAAAAAGGATGCCGCCAGGCAGCAGTTCCTGAGCACCCAGGAGAAATTTTGGTCCCTCTTTTATCAGCTCCAGTCAGCCACCCTCTACGACCTCCGGATCAAGAAGGAACTGGATGTGGATGTGGAGAGTTATGTGGAATAATAGTATTCAGTAATTGCTTTATGCAAAAAGCGTATTCAATAGTCCTTCTGTTACTCATTTGCATATCCTATTCTTGCAAGCCCGGATCTGAGGGCTCTGCCCAATTTGCAGATCAGGTCCAACTTCCTGAAAAGGAGTTCTACGAATTCGAGGTGAGGAAAAACCTTGATAAAGCAGAGGAGATATTACTTAGCACCATAGCTGAACAAATTCGTTACATACCCCTGGAAACAACTTCATCTTGTCTCCTGTCTCGTTGCCGACAAGTGGAGATTTTCAATAATAAAATCTTTGTCAAGGATTCAAAGGCGCTCTACAAGTTTGATATGGATGGGAGGTTCATTCAACAGATAGGTAAAATAGGGAATGGTCCGGGTGAGTATGGATCGGTGCTATGGTTTAATTTCATTGCCAGTACCAATGAAATAATTCTTTATAGCTATCCCACAGGCCGGATTAATATTCATGATGCTGGATCTGGTGAGTTCAAAAGGAGCTTCAGACTGGATATTGAACCCTGTGGTGTTGTTGAATTTCCTCCCGGTAAGCTAAGTTTTCTTACCTGGAATACCAGGCAGTCAGAAAGTCAAAATAGTAACCCAGAGATTTATTTTTGTACGCTTGAGGGTACAATCCTTGATTCAATCAGTGATGAGAGAGTGCCTAGAACCGGAAATATCAGCGGCCCGGTCCGTTATTATATTCATAATGAGACCCTGTGCTACAAGGATTTCTTTCAGGATACATTGTATTCAATCTCCAATGAAGCTAAAAAGGAAGCCTATGTCAGCTTTGGTCTCGAGAATAAAGCTCATGGAAATGAACTTGAGATGACAAGATTGATAGGCGAGATTCAGTTTCCAGATCATCTGATTATCGGGAAAGTGCTGGAGAACGAATCGTCATTCTATTTCACGGTTGAGATGGGGCTGGGATTTCATATTTCAAGTGAAGAACAAAAATTCCTATTTAATAAGAATGCGGGTCAACTATTTAGCTGTGATTCACTTACAAATGACCTTGATGGCGGTATCCCGATTTGGCCTGAAAGTATTTACAAAGATTCTCTATTAATTGATTTTTATCCAGCCATTGAATTCCTGGAGTTCTTCCAAACCCATCCGGAAAACCCGGGCAGAACCCAGGAACTAAATGATTTAATAAACACCCTAGATGAGAATGATAATCCGGTTGTTATTCTTGCCAGCCACGCTGAGGACCATTGAATATTTGTGTCAGTGACGTGATCTTTAATAACAAATGATATACTATGAATTATGTATTACACTTTTGAAAACCATACAATTGCACGCAGTTTATTTATCCTGATTATTGTTGCTTGTGGTTGCCAAACAAGATCAAACCATAGCGCATCAGGTAATCTTGTGCCAGTACAAGATACCAATACCTTTTTCACGATTCCCTTTGACGAGATTGTCAAAAACCAAAGAGAGGTCCCCATATCTGAGTTTGCTGAAAGTGTTGAATTCATTCAGTTTGAAACTTCCGGGGAATCCTTGCTGGGTCGTATTCAAGATATCCAAATCACAGAAGACTATATTTTCCTTAAGCATAATGGAATCGGACTACTCACACAGTATGGTATCGACGGAAAATTTATAAGGCATTTTGGAACGCTGGGAAGAGGGCCAAAGGAGTACCAGCTGTTGCGGAAATTCTCAATTGATGAGGAAAATGAATTGGTATATATACATACCAACTGGACCCGGAAAATACTGGTATATAATTTCCATGGAGAGTATGTGAATGCACTAAGATTTTCTGCCGTTGAAAGGGGCCTGATTGTCTGGAGCAGAGATAGTATGCTAATAAGCTTTAGCCAGCCATTCTTTGGGAACGAACCCTATCTATTTATCGAACACAATGAACAGGGAGACACTCTGCAAACAACAGCTAATCATATATTTTGGGAGAAAGATGAATGTAGCAAGTACATGATGATGTTTTGGGGTCAGAATACATATTACCGTTTTGAAGATAAGCTACATATGAAAAGTGTATATAACGATACCGTATATACCTACAACAGGCAAAATGAGTTTTATCCCAAATACCACATAAATTTAGGTAAGCATAAAATTCCCGATGACTTAGTATATGAACGAAAATCGAACAGAGCCATGCCAAAGGATTGTAATTGGATTGGCGTTCATGAAACGTCCAATTACATATTCGTTCCCTACGGTTATCATCGCAATATGCAATCCCCAAATGAGAATATGGGATGTATTCTTTACAATAAAAACACAAAAGAAGGAGTCGCGGTGACAGAGAGTACTCTGGGGGGATTTGTTAATGATTTGTGTGGTGGCCCCGATTTCAAACCCATATATACGACTGACAAGAATGCCTATGCTGCAATAACAGCCCTGGATATGAAGTTGTATCTCGAATCTGATGATTTCAAAAACCAAAGTGTAAAGTATCCTGAACAAAAAGAGGAACTCATTCAGATTAACAATACTCTAAAAGAAGATGATAACCATTTCTTGATGGTTGTGAATTTGAAATAAAGTATTCTCACATAGAACTCCTTCAAAATGAAAAAATGTCTGATCCTTCTCCTCGTAATTACTGCTTGCCAGCCAGCAGATCATAATAAGCATAGCTTCGAGACCCTGGAGCTGTTTAAGATGCCGAAAACTGAACTGGAGTTTGAGTCTGTTCGCTTTGTCCCGCTGTCTACCGGTGAGGACCATATGCTTGGGAGCCAGTTATTAACCAAGTTTTATAACGGGGATATCTATCTTCTGGATAAAGACGGTCAGAAAAATATTCTGCGATTTGATGTATCGGGCGATTTCCTTAATCACATCGGAAAAGAAGGTAGGGGAGCAGAGGAGCATATGGGAGCGCTTGATTTTGTGGAACATGGTGATACTATATTCGTACTGGCCAGCTATGGAGAGGATTCGAAGATCATAAGCTATTTGAGAGATGGAACTTTTGTGAAATCATTTCCCATCGGGCTCCTGGGAAGATCTTTCGAAAGGGTGTCCTCGGGTTATATTGTTAATACTGGAACGAGTCCCATGTTTTCGCATCGATTCTATATTATCGATCATGATGGTAATATCCTGGATTCACTATTGCGCAATGATACCAAATGGGAATTCGGGTTGACCGTTGATAATTTTGCTATTCATCAGTCGGAGGTGCTTATACATGAAGCCTTCCGGAGGGAATTATATGCTTACAGATCAGGAGTTTTGGAACAAACCTATTATCTGGACCTTGGCGAGCATAATATTCCTGAGGAGTTTTATTCCCAGAGTTTGATGGAAGGGTTTCCCGGACTTCAGATGCGGGGTTTCGGGAGTATTCGGAATTACTTTGAGAATGCTCGTTACTCCATTTTTGACCTGGTTTTACAAAAGGCGGGAGACGATGCCAAGATCTTTCAGTTTGCTTACGATAAAAAGCGCAATGAGCTATATGAGCATTCATTTATCGGAAACGAAGAATCAGAGGAGTTATTTAAGCATTTGGTAGGATTTACAGAAGACAACGAATTGGTCTATCTCCTCTACCCGGTGGAGGTGATTGAAGAGATTGAAACAATGAAAAGCTATGAGTCAGGTAGAGAATCGCAGCTTGAAGGATTGACTGAAATGGATAATCCCATTATTGCTTTCTGCAAGCTAGCGCGGTGATTCTTTTTAGACGTCTACTTCATATTCAGGACAGCCAATACAGGATTGGAGTTCGCATCAATTTGTAAGGAAATGGCTTTCAGATCGCCGGATAGCTTATCACTATTCTCCATGATGCCTTCATTCGAAATTATACCCACCAATTGCTCATTGAAATCTGATATGGGGATAAATTTGGCCCCATCCAGGTACATACCTTTCTTTCTGGGATCATCCATATTATGAGGATAGATCAGGTGTTGTTTTTTCCTGTCATAGATGGTCGCTTCCGTATTAGCTCCCATGAGACCTTTCTGCAAATTGAAAATGACATAGCGTTCGAAGCTCAGCATATTGAAGAGTCTGTAATGATCTTTCCAGCTGTCCTTTTTTGACATGTCCAGGTCTTCAGGCTCAAAGGCATACTTGCCCAGATTAATTTGAAAGGCTGTATCTACCTCCAAATCTTGACTTATTCTACAGATACTTGGCCCGAATTCTTCTTTGTAGAAGACTTCATCATTCTTTGCATAGATATTATTGAACAGTGCAAGACCTTCTATCCGCACAATATTAGATTTTATAGTTTTCAGATGCTGTCCATTCACATCATAGATATAGACAATATCAAATGAGGTCTGACCCTTTGCCTGCCTGGCATCCGGCATAACATAGAACAGTCTGTTCTGACCATCTATGCACATCACCTGGAGGTTTCCGGAGTCCCACTCAATCCTGGTTTTAAATTCACCTTCAATATCATATATATACAGAAATCCAGGCGTATTAATATATACGTTTTCGAAAGAATGATCCACCACAAAATCGGTCATGTACAAGTACTCCCCGGGGCCCTTCCCCAGTCTTCCGATTCTTCTGATGAACTGCCCGGAGGAGGTGAATTGAAATAGATTACTTTCGGAATCTGAGATCAGTATTAATTCTTCATTTTTCAGAACTTTTCGTACATCTGCCAGGTAGCAATTCTCATTGGTTTCAAGGGGAACATAACGGATGCTACTGATATGTTTAGCGATATCGAAGGCCTTACTGTTACTAAGGGCGTTTTCGAAGTTGATTGTCGCAGGTATTTTATCCTGCTCACCTTGGCAGGCAAACAAGGATAATAGGGCCAGGAGATAAATTGAGGGTTTCATTTGATTTTCAGATTTGAAGTGATGGAAATAAGGGTAAAGTTAAGGAGGAGGGAGTTTGAAGGCAATGTTAAACACCTGTCTAAACCTGTATTTCGTCACCGTTGAAGTTTCCCAATTACTAAAATTGGATTATCGTTTTCGTCTATTGTCTCATAAAGTGATGATATTCTATGCCGAACCTTTTCATCAAGCATCTCTGAGTTAAGCGCTTCTTCAATGGATTGTTTCAATTCAAATGAAGGGTATTTGATATAGGCCAGGTCATTATCAACGAAAAGATAATCTTCCCATGGATTAAAGGCTTCATCTATTCCGAAATAGTCGTTGTGAAATCCTGTAATTCTGCTAACAGAATAATCTGCTCGGTCAATCCAGAAAAGTGTAGATTCATCCCCCCACATAGTAAAGGTTTCACCATCATCGTTTAACTTAATCTTTGCATGCACCTTGTTCACAATTATAAATCCTGGAGCAATGCTAGGCAGGAAGATAAAATTCCCTGTTTCATTGTTATCGAGCGTAAATCTGTCGTCCACATCAAAAAAGCAATAAGGCTCTAATGCCAGGTTATCAAATACATAGAGGGTGTCGTATTCTTTTGGCATGTAGAAATAATTATCTGCTACCTTGCCAATTGTAGTCATTAGCCCAATACCCTTTTCCTTTGGCGGAGCAATCCCGTTTATCAGTTCTCCTGTAGTAGATAGATAGAATAAGTTATACTCCTGATTCATATTTGCATTAATAACCAGTGTCGAATCATCAACAACAAACATTTGTGAGAGGAGATTTTCAATTCTAGTCGGAAATTTCTTAATCCGCTCACCGTTTTTGAGATTATAAGCTATAATATGCTCTGAATCACCTCGGTGGCTTAAATAGAGGATATCGTTCTTGTCATCAATATCATAAACTTCTGCCCTTATAAATTCATCGGGTCCTCTCCCTGCTAGTGCCAATACTCTTATGAACTTGCCTTCCCTGGAAAACTGCAAAATCTTTTCCTGGTCGATTGCCACAATATATCTTTCATTAACAAGAAAATAAGCATACTCAGATAACATGATCTCCTTAGAGGTTTCAAGTCTTACAATACTTATATCGTATAGCATTTCACTCAAATTCACCTGTTTTGTCTGAGTGGCATTTTTCAGATCAATAATAGGAGTTGACTTTTTCTCCGATGTACATGCAATCGACAGAATACAGATAGTCAGGAACAGCAGAACACTTCTCAATGTTTTCATCTCTGATCACTTCTTCAGTTTTATTAAGGTAAGAATCGGATTGTCATCCGGCGAAAGGGTGGATTTCAATCTTCTAATTTCAGGGCTGTCATCCCCTTCGGTTTCAAAAAACTCGTACGCCTCGTTGTGTGAGAGCAATATGTTATCGTTTATGGTGGAAATTGACTTGACAAAGGATTTTACAGGGACCGAAGTGATATCATTGATGAAATTGATCCATTTGTCACCAGTCAGCTCGATATAGTTCGAACAATGCGTTTCTTTGGTTTTCTTGTCATAGAAAAACACTCCTTTGCTGGTAGTGATGAATATATACCTGTCATTTTCTTCCATCATCCCGACTTCCAGTACCCAGGTGTCACCATTATTCTTTTTCCCCGATAGAATGGATTTATCGTCGGTACTTCGGTACTTGAATCTTCCTTTGTTCATTACTGCATATGCCTCCAGGTTGATAGGATCATCCATGCGATAGATTGTATCGCTCCAGAAATCGCTGATATAGGTCTCCTGTCCATAGTTGTACATGGAAGGAAGGTCTATACAGAACGGTATTTCATCTCTCTTCTCACAGGCAATCTTTGCTATATATCTGTTTTGCTGCTCAGAAAAGACATGAATACTGTATCGATCATCCGGTTCAGCCTCTTGAAATATTGAGCTGCCGGCAAGAATCAAACCTGGTTCGGGCATGAGTAAACGAAAACCAATGGTACCACCAGGTTTAAAATTTGCACGATGATTGCCTTCATAATCGTATTTGGCAAATTTGTCCCAATCGAGGATGTATACCCAGCTGTTAACCGTATCGACCACACAGCTTCTCGTTTTTGTACATTCTTTTGGTCCTCGGCCAATGACTCCTATGGTATTTAGAAATTTCCCTTGCCGGTTGAATCTGTAGCATATATCCTCATATACATATACGATAATGTCATTTGATGTGAGAACTATATCTCCAAGGTTAGCCAATAAGCACTCCTTGGTTGTTTCAAGCGGTATATATTCAATGGATTCTGCAATAGTGCTTAAGGAATAGTCCTTTCGATTCTTATATGCATCTTTCAGATCAATTGAGATTATATCATTTCGTGCGTGTTTCTGGCTAACAGGTATTTTCTGACCCATGCAGTACATCGGGACGAGAGCCATTAGTATTAAAAGTGATTTCATTGTTGAGGGAGATGGGTGTCCTATCAAATTTAGTGTGTTATCCGGATATTTCATTAATAATCCTATCACTGTCCAAAAAAAAGTAAGTTTCCCCACCAATTTGCCCATTTCAAAAAGCACGCCCTTTGGGCACTTGCTTTTTGAAAAAAGCAAAAGCCAACCCTTCGAAACTTTTGCCCCCGCACAGGAAATATGGCGATTGCAGCGAGTTTTATAGCTTATGGACAGGATCCCGGATAATGGTATGGTAAAACGGAATACGAATGGTGTGTGTATCCTGAGAAGGAGAATTCCTTATGACCGCCA
>Ga0180436_10000012_pt1 | contig 193182 bp, 173 predicted proteins | sample SS_ome_2_FD_132434 | JGI IMG/M metagenome (GOLD analysis project Ga0180436, IMG submission 132434) | Hypersaline lake sediment archaeal communities from the Salton Sea, California, USA - SS_3_S_2 metaG | ecosystem: Environmental > Aquatic > Non-marine Saline and Alkaline > Hypersaline >...
AACAACAACCCGAGGAACGCACGGGCCTCGAATCGCAACAGGAACGACCCCGGCAATCGCAACAACAACATCGGTTTTCGTTGTGCCCAGCGACTCCTTGCCCGGAGCCCTTCCGGCCGGGATTCTGCGTCGTTCAAGGACACGCAGACCGCGTTCGGGAGTCACACCTCGCCTTCCCGGCCCACCGCCCGCCGCGACGCGTTCGCGGCCTGTGCGGCGAGCCGAATAGCCGAGGCGCCCCGCTCTGTGGTAGCGGCTGATCTGGCTCGCGAAGCCGGGCGGGGCGCCGTCTCTTGAAGCGCGTCGGCGGACTCTGGGAGCAGGTCGCCTCCTTCGAATCCCTCTTCGCTGCGGCGACGCGCGCGCTGCGCGGCAAGCGAAGCCGACCTGGCGCAACGGGTTTCCACTTCGACCTCGAAGGCGAGCTGCTTCGCCTCGAGCGCGAACTTCGGGACGCGACCTACCAGCCCGGCGCCTACCGGAACTTCTGGATCCAGGATCCGAAGCCGCGACTGATCTCGGCCGCGCCTTTTCGCGATCGGGTCGTTCACCATGCCCTGGTCGCGGCGATCGAGCCCGCCATCGAACGCCGCCTGATCGACCACACCTACGCCTGTCGCCCGGGACTCGGACAACATCGAGCGCTCGCTCGATTCGTGGATCACGCCGCGCGATATCGCTACGTCTTGATGATGGACGTCGAGAAGTATTTTGCTTCGATTGATCTCGAGGTCCTGCGGGAGCTGCTCGGAAGGATCTTGAAGGACCGGCGAGTCCTCTCACTCTGCGATCTCATCCTCGAAAATGGCGCAGGTCTCGCTCCTGCTCCGCGCCGATATTTCCCGGGTGACGGGCTCTTCTCGGCAGACGAGCGGCTGCGCGGGCTGCCGATTGGAAACCTGACGAGTCAGCTTTTCGCCAATTTGATGCTCGACCCGATCGACCACCTGGCGACCGACTGCCTGCGCCTTCGGGGTTATCTGCGCTACATGGACGACTTCGCATGTTTCTCGAACGATCGCCGCGAGCTGGAGGATGCTCGCGAATCGATTCGCGAGGCGCTGCTCGACGGACGACTGCGCCTTCAGGAGCGAAAGAGCCGCGTGCGTCGAACAGACGAAGCGCTGACGTTCCTGGGCTTCACGACACGCAGTCCGAACTCATCTTCTATTGGTAGCGGGCCGCGGCAGGTCTCGGTTCGCGTGGCACCGCGAGGCGTCCGCGCATGGCGTCGTCGGCGTAGAGCTCTCGAGACTGCTCTCGCTGCAGGCGAGATCAGCCGGGCCGATCTGGAGCGAAGCTTCGACGGCTGGGCCGCTCACGTGGCGCACGCCTCGTCAGGCGGGCTCCTGCGCACAGTGATCCTCTAGCTAGGAATCTCGTAGCCTTCGGGCAGCGCGCCCTGCATGATCGTCTGCTCGCAGACGCGGGCGACGATCCGCCAGCCGTCGGCCGTGCGGACGAGCTCGTCGAGGTAGCGGCCGGAGTTCGTGATCACGAACTGTGCGCCTTCCGAGAGGTTTCGGCCCATCGGAGAGTGGAAATAACATCGCGACGTCGCGCGGTCGCCGTCGAGCTCGATCAGGACGTTGCTCACGACGTGCAGGTTGAGCGGCCAGCTCTCGAGGGCGCGGGCGAGCCAGGCGAGGGTCTCGCGGAAGGGGCCTGCTACGCCTCCACTGGAGACGTAGTCGATCGTCGCCTCGAGGGCGAAGATGCGATCCATCTGCTTCCAGTCCTTCTGGTCGACCATCTCGGCGTAGCGGTAGAGCAGCTCTTCGATTTCGGCGCGATCCTGGATCGCGCGGAGGGCGGCGTCGGACATGGGGGGCCTCCTTCGTTCGGGGGGCGGAGTCTACCACGGGACGGTCGCCGCCCCGCGGACAAGACTAGGACGAGAACCCCGCGCGGCGCTGGGCCGCGAGGGCGACGATGATGTCGACGCGTCGCACGGCGTCGGCGACCTCGTCCGCGAACTCGCGCCTCGCCCGCGCGAGGTCGGTCCCGGACGACGCCTCGTCCGCCCCGGTTCCGAGGAGCCTACGGTTCGCTGCGAGCCGGAGCGCCGTCTGGAAGAGGGCCTTCGAGACCGAGTCCGCCGCGTGGATGCGCTGCTGCAGCTCGTACTGTCGGCCGAGCCCGAGGCAGTCCTTGAGGAACCGCTTCTCGTCGAAGTCGGCGTCGGGAGGGAGGTTCGCGATCTGGTCGGCGACGACGCGGTAGCTCTCGAGGAAGGGTCGGAGTACGCGGTGGGCCAGATAGGGGCGCGTGCGGCGGATCATGTCCTCTGGATCGAGCTCGTAGTCGGTGATCCGCTTCTCCCAGGCGCGGTGGTTCAGCTCGAGCGTCGTTCGGATCTCGGTCCGGAAGGCCTCCTTCTCCGGAAAGAAGAACTCGAACTTCAGCAGGTCGCGCAGCCGCATGACCTCCTCCCAGAACCGGGGGAGGACCTCGGTGCGCTCGCCTTCGATCGCGTGGAGCAGTGCCAGCTCCGCGATCGCGCCCGCGACGAAGAAGTGGACGATCGTGTTCCGATAGTAGGCGGCGGAGAGCTGCTGGTCGTCCGCGATGCCGAAGACGGGCTCGATTCCCTCGTCGAATCGGGTCACGACGTCGTTCTCGACGAGCGCCTCGAGCGTTGCGGCGACGCCCGCGTCTTCCTTCAGGTGGTCGAGATCGGCCGTCGAGGGCAGCCCGCGAAGGCGCACGTTCTCGAGCAGGTTTTCGAGGGACTGCCGGGTGCCCTCGACCGTGAGGGCCTGTCCGGTCGTGCCGAGGAGGGCGAGGGTGACCAGAGAGGTTGGGGTGATCGGCGTGACCCGATTGATCCGGACGCACACCTCGAAGGCCAGCTTCTCGAGGTCGTAGCGTTCGCCCGGCGCGAGCTCGGCGCCCGGTTCGCCGAGCTGCCTCCGGAGGGAGACGGGCTCACCGAAGGCGAGGTGGATCCGTCCGTATCGGCGACGCATCTGGCGGACCATGCCGAGGAACCAGCCGAAGCTCTCGGCCTGCTTCTCGCCTCCCCGCTGCTCGTCGACGTAGCTGCCGAGGCCCTGGATCTGGTCGTAGGCGATCGAGACGGGGACCAGATAGACGTCTTCGCTCTTCCCGCGGCGATAGGCGTCGACGACGTTCGCGAGCAGGCCGTAGCGCGGGGGCAGGAGCTTGCCGGACCGGGAGCGCCCGCCTTCGATGTACCACTCGAGGGGGAAGCGCTTCTCGATCAGATAGTCGATGTAGTGGGAGAGGACGTGTTTGTAGACCGGGTCGTCCTTGAAGGTGCGGCGGATGAAGAAGACGCCCGCCCGGCGGACGAGCTGTCCGACGGGGAAGAAGTTCATGTTGATCCCGCCCGCCGTGTGATTCGGCGGGAGGCCGTGCTGGTGGAGCGCGTACTGCAGGACCAGGTGGTCGAGGTTGTGCTTGTGGGTCGGCAGGAAGACGACGGGGTGCCGTTCCTCGAGCGCAGCGATGCCGCGCATCTGCTCGTCGGAGTAGACGAGCTCCTCGTCGTAGCCCCGGGTGTAGAGCCAGCGGATGATCGAGATCACGAGGTCGATGACGAAGCGGCTGTGGGTCGCCGCGATTTCGCGCAGGTCGCTCGCCGCTTCGGCCGCCAGGGCGGCGTGGGAGGCGTCGGTCTTCCCCTCGGCCCGCTGGCGTGACACGAGCTGGTCGAGGCCGCCGCGGAACGCCGGTCGGGAGAGCAGCTCTTCGTGGACCAGGCGAGCGACCTTGTAGCGGGCGCCGCGGACGCGTCGCTCGGCCCGTTCGAGGGCGAGCGCCGCCTTCTGCGCGACGAAGTCGGCGAAGCCCGCGGTCTCCGCCGGGCCGTTCCCGGCGGCGTCGATCCAACGCGCGTGGAGATTCGAACGGGTCGCCGGTTCCGCGGCGACGATCAGGCAGCGGTCGGGGTCGCGCCAACGAACGAAGAGCTGTCGCAGCCAGGAGGGGTCCCGGGGGTCGCCGATCGTGAGCAGGGAGAGGAGGCTCGGGGTCCGCCGGCCGTCTTCGCGGAGGGCGCCGCGCCAGATCACGCGCAGCGGCGCCATCGTCGGATCCCCCGGCGATGCGAGCGTCGCTTCGAGGTGGGGGCCGAGCCGCTTGCGGCGCCCCCGGCGCGAGGGCGGGATCTCGACCGTCTCGATCCGCTCGGTCGCGAAGGCTTCGGGTCGGTGCTCTTCGATCCAACGCGTCAGCATGCGGCGTTCGAGCCGACTCGAGGCGTCGATCACGAAGACCACGCGCTCGCCGGCGCCGACCTCGGGCCAGGTCGGGACCGGGCCCTCCCATCCGTCCGATGGATGCGAAGCCTGCGACGGCGGGTCCGGGTTGCCCATGAAGCCATTCTACCGGGAACGCCGCGCCGTCGCGCGCCCCCTCGGCCCCCTCCCGGATCGGCTTGGCGAATCCGCGCGCGTCGGGGATCATGGACGCGATGAGCGCACCTCGTCCCGTTTCCCCCGCAGAGGCCGCGGCCCTGCTCCAGCCGGTCGACCGACTCGGGATTCCCCTCGGCCCCGGGCAGCCCCGGTCGTTCCTCCATGCTCTCGGCGGCCGGGACGACTGGGAGGACCTCGCCGTCTTCGGCGCGCTGCTGGTCGACCTCTTCCCGGTCTTCGCGAAGCCCGGCGTGCGCATGCGCTCGGGGTTCTTCGGACCTGCGGAGCGTGCGCTGCGGGCCGCGGGGCATGCGATCGAGTTCGTCCCCGCCGATTTCCGTCGTTTCGCCGAGATCGCCGAGCGCTTCGCGCCGCGGGTCGTCGCGACCGCCGCCGCCCCGCCGGACGACGAGGGCTACCTGTCGCTCTCTCTGCATGCCGGCGCGACGGTCGGCGAGATCCATGCCGCGGCCCGGGATCCCGACCGACTCCTCGTGGTCGAGACGAGTCCGCACTTCCCGCGGACCCTGGGACTCGGTCCCGATCATCCCCATCGGATCGCCCTCGAGCAGGTCGACGTGTGGATCGAGGGGGACGCGCAGGCGACGGAGCTGTCGGACAAGCCTGCCGGCCCGGTGGAAGAGGCGATCGCCGAACACGTCGCCGCCTTCATCCCGCCCGACGCGACCCTCCAGACCGGGATCGGCGGCATCCCGAACGCCGTCGTCGCCGTGCTCGCCGAGGGATCCGGCGGGGCCTACGGCGTGCACAGCGAGATGTTCACGACGGGACTGATGCGGCTCCACGAGGCCGGGCGGGTCGCCAATCGGAAGGGCATCTTCGACGGCTTCTCGATCACGACGTTCGCGATGGGCGAGCGGGCGCTCTACGACTGGCTCGACGGAAACGAAGCCGTCCGTTTCCTGCCCGCCGACGTCGTGAACGACCCGGCGGTCATCGCGCGCAATCGCGACATGATCTCGATCAACGGCGCCCTCACGATCGACCTCCTCGGCCAGGTCGTGGCCGACTCCCTCGACGGTGTCCAGCACTCGGGCATCGGAGGGCACGAGGACTTCCTCGCGGGCGCCGGCCGGATCGCCGAGGGGCGCTCGTTGCTGTGCCTGCCCTCGACCGCTTCCGTCGAAGGCGAGGCGCGTTCGCGGATCGTCGGCGAGCTGTCGCCGGGATCGATCGTCACCAGTCCGCGTCACCAGGTCGACGTGGTCGTGACCGAGCACGGCGCCGCCGAGCTGGCGGGTCGTACGGTGGGCGAGCGGGCCCTCGCCCTCGCCGAGATCGCTGCCCCGGAGCATCGGGACGTACTGCGTGCCGCCGCCCGGGAGATCGGGGCGAGAGGCGTCCTCGAGCGTTAGGCGCGGGATGAAGATGAGCTGGATCGACCACGCCAGGAGCGCCGCGTCGCTCGCGGTCATCACGATCAACCTGACGGGCTGGGTGCTCCTGCTCGTGGTGCTCGGCTGCGTGAAGGCGATCCTTCCCCCGGCGCGTCCCGCGGTCGATCGCGCGATGGACCGCTGCTACCGCTGGGCGATCGCCGTCCACGACTTCTGGCTCCGGCGGGTGATGGGCGCCCGCTGGAAGAATCCCGACCTCACGCTGGCCCCCGACGAGCTCTGTATCGTCCTCTGCAATCACTCGTCGTGGGCGGACATCCTGCTTCTACAGAGCGCGATCGCGCGGCGCGGCCCGCTGGTCAAGTTCCTGACGAAGCGGGAGCTCGCCTGGATTCCGATCTTCGGCGTGATCTTCTGGGCCTTCGATTTTCCGCTGTTGCGGCGGACGACCCGGAAGGGGCAGGACGACGCCGAGCGCCGCGCGGCGGACGCGGCGGCGCTCGACGCGGCCTGCGAGGCGGTGCGGCGCCGCCCGGCCGCGCTCGCCAACTTCGCGGAGGGGACGCGTGCGACGCCGGACAAGCTCGCCGCGCGCGGGGGAGCCCATCGTCATCTGCTCCCGCCTCGGGTCGGCGGCTTCGCCTCGCTGGTCGCCGCCCTCGGGACGGACCTCGTCTCCGTCGTCGACGTCACGATCGTCTCCCCCGAGCCGCCCGGGTTCTGGGCCTTCCTGACCGGTCGCCTGCCCGAGATCGAGCTGCGGGCGGAGCGGATTCCGGCGCACGAGCTTCCGGAAGGACGCGAGGCGCTGGCGGCCTGGCTGGATCGGCGCTGGCGCGCCAAGGACGAGGCGATCGGGAAGGTGCGCCAGCCCTGAGCGTTTCGGGAAACGCGCGGGACGATCCCGCGGGCGGAGGGGCGCCTTCGTCGCGTTTCCCCGGCTGGATCCACTATCGTCTGCCGAGGAGTTCCGTACGCCTTGCCTCTGGTCGGTTGCCATCACTGTGACGCGGTCGTCGTCGAGCCCGACGTGCCCGACGGCGGCTCGGCCATCTGCCTGCGCTGTGGCGGGACGCTCTTCCGGCGCCAGCGCGCGACCGTCGAGATCACCCTCGCGCTGACCACCGCCGCCGCGATCCTCTTCGTCGTGGCGAACGCGTATCCCTTCCTCTCCTTCGAGATGCAGGGGCAGACGACGCGGACGACGCTCGCCTCGGGGGCCTTCGCGCTCTGGGACGGTGGGCGCTACGCGATCGCGGCGCTCGTCCTCGGGACGACGGTCCTGGCGCCGGCGCTGCAGATCGGCATGATGCTCTACGTGCTCGCGCCGATCCACTTCCACCGTCCGGCGCCCTTCGCGATCGAGGCGTTTCGGATCGTCGAACGGTGCCGGCCCTGGAGCATGATGGAGGTGTTCCTGATCGGGATCTTCGTCGCGGTCGTGAAGCTCTCGGACATGGCGGACATCGTCCCCGGCATCGCGCTCTGGGCCTTCGGGCTGTTGATCCCGATCCTGGCGGGCGGGACGGCCTTCCTGGATGCGGAGCTCGTCTGGCGAGAGATCGGGGACCTCGAGTGAGCGCGGTCGGGCCGCCCGCGACGCCCGCGATCGGGCCGCACGCCCAGTGTCACGTCTGCAATCTGGTCGTTCGGGTGCCCGAGGGGCCCACGGAGGGGCTGGCGTGTCCGCGTTGCCGGACCGGCCTCCACCGTCGCAAGCCGAACAGCCTCTCGCGAACCTGGGCCCTCTTGATCACCGCCAGCATCTGTTATGTGCCGGCGAATCTCTATCCCGTCATGGAAGTCACGACGCTGGGGCAGACCCAGGCGGACACGATCCTGTCGGGCGTGATCTACCTCGCCGTCAACGGAACCTGGCCCCTCGCGCTCATCGTCTTCGTCGCGAGCGTCGTGGTGCCGGTGCTCAAGATCCTCGCGCTCGGCTATCTCGCCTTCTCCGTCCAGAGCCGGAGCCAGTGGCGCCCGCGCGATCGTGCGCGACTCTATCGGATAGTCGAGCAGGTCGGACGGTGGTCCATGGTCGACGTGTACGTCGTGACGATTCTCGTGGCGCTCGTGCACCTCGGATCCCTCGCCAACGTCGAGGCACGGGTCGGGGGCTTCTATTTCGGCGCGGTGGTCGTCCTCACGATGTTGGCAGCGGAGAGCTTCGACCCGCGGCTCATCTGGGATCGGCTGAATCCGGACGCGGATCGGAGCGCGGAAGGCGCGGAGGGAGACGGGGATGGCGGATGAACCGGCGGAGGGAGGCGTGGGGCCGGATGCGCCCCGTGCGATCGTCCGCACACGGTCGATGCCGTCGATCGTCTGGCTGATCCCGGCGGTCGCCGCCTTCGTCGGGCTCTACCTGGCGTTCTGGGCCTGGTCCGAGCAGGGCCCCTCGATCACGATCGTCTTCGACAGCGCCGACGGCATCGTCGCCGGCACTACGGTCATCAAGTACAAGGACGTCGACGTCGGTCTCGTGGAGACGGTGGAGCTCGACGCGGATCTCTCCCAGGTGAACGTGACCGCGAGCATGGTCAAGGAGCTCGCGGGCTACCTCACCGACGAGACGACCTTCTGGGTCGTGAAGGCCGAGGTCTCGGCGAGCGAGATCTCCGCGGTCGACACGATCCTCTCGGGCGCGTACATCGGGATGGCGCCTTCCCAGAACGGCAAGCGCACGCGCGTCTTCGAGGGGCTCGAGAAGGCACCGATCATCCGCCCCGACGAGGCGGGCACGCTCTTCCAGCTCCGGGCGACCGAGCTGGGCTCCGTCGACGTCGGCTCGCCGGTCTACTATCGCTGGATCCGGGTCGGGCAGATCGCCGGGTACCAGCTCGACGCCGAGGGCGAGTCCGTCCGGGTCCAGGTCTTCATCGAGGCCCCGCACGACGAGCGCGTCCGTTCGACGACCCGCTTCTGGAACGCCTCCGGGCTGGACGCGGTGGTGACCGCCGAGGGCCTCCAGATCGACACGCCGTCGATGATGGCCATGCTGGTGGGCGGGATCGCCTTCGAGACGCCGGCGACGGTCACCGTCGCGCAGGACGTGCCGGAGAACATGGTCTTCGAGCTCTATCCGAACAAGCAGGCGACGCGGCGGCCGCGCTATTCGCTGAAGACCCGCTTCCTTCTCTACTTCGAGGACTCGGTGTCCGGTCTCGTGCCGGGCTCGCCGGTCGAGTTCCGCGGGATCAAGCTCGGCGAAGTCCTCGACGTCGATGTCGAGCTCGATCGCGAGACGAACGAGATGCGGATCCCGGTGGTCATCGAGATCGAGCCCGAGCGTCTGGGGCTCTCGGTCGCGGAGCTCGACGAGGGGCCGGCGGCGCGGATCGAGAGCATGGTCTCCCGCGGCTTCCGGGCGCGCCTGCTGACGAAGAGCATCCTCACCGGCCAGAAGGCCGTGGACTTCGACTTCCTGGATGGGGCCCAGGAGCAGGAGGTCATCTACGGACGCGCGTACCCGATCCTGCCGACGGCGACCGGAGGCCTCGACGCGATCACGACGCGCGTCGCGCGGATCGTGGATCGCGTCGACCAGCTCCCGATCGAATCGATCGGCGCGAACCTCGACGACGTGTTCGAGAGCCTCGCGGCGACCATGGGCTCGATCGAAGAGGCGACCGCGACGGCGAACAGCGACCTGCTGCCCGGAATGACCGCGACCCTCGAACGGCTCGAGCAGACGCTGTCGTCGGCGGATGCGATGATTGCGCCGGACTCGGCGATGGCGCTCGAGCTCGAATCGCTGGTCGGGGACCTCTCGGAGGCCGCGGACTCCCTCCGGATCATGGCCGAACGACTGGAAGAGCACCCGGAAGAGCTGCTCAGAGGAAAGAGCGAATGACCACGCGCTGGACTGGAATCGCGATCCTCGCGGTCATGATTTCGACGACCGCCTGCCTGGGCCGGAGCCCGAGCCCGGAGCACTACATGCTCGGGACGGACGGGGCAGGACCCGCGGGCGAGGCCGCTCCGGAGATCGCGCTCCTCGTCGGTCCGGTACGCCTGCCGGCCTACCTCGACCGGCCGCAGTTCGCGCGGCTCGAGGGCCCGGGCGAGATCGAGCTCGACGAATTCGCGCGTTGGCTCGGGGGCTTCGAGGAGAACTTCCTGCGGGCGCTGTCCCTCGACCTGGCGCGCCGGACCGGTTCGATCCGGATCGCCGCGACGCCGTCGAAGGCGCCGTTTCCCTTCGACGCGCGCATCCGCCTGCACGTGGACGACCTGGTGGTGGACGGTGACACGCTCCGGGCCCGGATCCGCTGGGCGGTGATCCCGACCGGCGATCGCGGAGCGGCGGTCGTCGACGTGATGGAGGAACGGATCCCGATCGCTGGGGGCGGGAATTCCGCGATCGTCGCGGCCCACGACGCCGCGATCGCGCTGCTCGCCGAACGGATCGTGGCCGCGCTGCCCGACTGATCGGCCTCGCGCCCGGCGCCCGGGCTGCCTGCCGTCTGCCGGCCGGTGCGGCAACGCCGGGTTGCATGCGAGCGGTGCCCCGCACCCGGTAGACTCGTGTCGCCCTCGAACGGCGCCCGACGGCGCGCGGAGAGCCAACGATGAGCGACGACGATACGACCCGAGCCGCGGTGGCCGAAGCCGGAGGGGAGCAGCGCCCGTCGATCGGGGCCCGCATCGTGGCGGAGGTGAAGTCGCGCCCCGTCGCCTGGATCACGTTCGCGGCGCTGCTCGTCATCGCGCCGGTGATCCTCAAGATGATCTTTCCCGAGGCGACCCCGGGTGTGCTGGTCGCTGGAACGATTGCTTTTACGGCCTACGCCGCGGCCTGCACGGTCCCTGGTCGCTTCCTCTGATCCCGCCGTCGCGGCGGTCAGCCACCAGGAGGTCTGCATGGAAGGTCCCGCGAAGGCCGGCGTCGAGGCATGGCACGCCTACGTCCGTGACGTGAAGGAAGAGACCCTCGACGCGCTGCTCGCCGACGACGTGGTCTTCCTGTCGCCGGTCGTGCACACGCCGCAGCAGGGCAAGCCCGTCACGAAGCTGTATCTGATGGCGGCCTTCAATGTCTTTCCCGGTGACGATCCGGGGAAGGCGGCGGCCGGAGAGGTCGCGGGCGACAAGCCGGAGGGGAAGTTCGAGTACGTCCGCGAGGTCGTCGGGACCCACGACGCCGTGCTCGAGTTCGAGACCGAGATCGACGGGATCTTCGTGAACGGCGTGGACATGATCACCTGGAACGACGACGGCCGGATCTCCGAGTTCAAGGTGATGATCCGCCCGCTCAAGGCGATCCAGAAGGTCCACGCGAACATGGCGGCGATGCTCGAGAAGCTGAAGTAGCGCGCGGGACCTCGCGCTGCGGCCGACGCTATGCTCCGCGTCGATGTCGCCGCGCCGCCGCTACCAGCTCCGCCGTTCCGACCTGAACGAGCGGATCGAGGATCTGATCCAGGCCGCTTCCCGGGAGGGGACCGAGCCCGACGACGCGGAGCTGATCCGACAGGTCGTGACGACCGGGATCCACTTCCTGCGCGACGGCACGTCCCGCGCGGAGCTGAAGCTCGTGAACAGCGCGCTCAAGGAGCTGCGCCATGCCTTCCGCGTGTTCGGACCCTACGAGGAGAAGCGCAAGGTCGCGGTCTTCGGGAGTGCGCGAACGGCCCCGGACCATCCGGACTACCGCCAGGCCCATGCCTTCGCCGAGGCGATGACGGAGCGTGGCTGGATGTCGATCACCGGTGCCGGTGACGGGATCATGGGGGCGGCGCAGGGAGGCGCCGGGCGCGCCTCGTCCTTCGGCGTCAACATCCGACTGCCCTTCGAGCAGGCGGCGAACGAGACGATCGCGGGCGACGAGAAGCTGATCAACTTCCGCTACTTCTTCACGCGCAAGGTCGTCTTCGTGAAGGAGTCCCACGCGATCGCGCTCTTTCCGGGCGGCTTCGGGACCCACGACGAGGGACTCGAAGCGCTCACGCTGATCCAGACCGGCAAGAGCGAGATGGTGCCGGTCGTCTTCGTCGACGCGCCGGGCGGTACCTACTGGCGCGACTGGATGGTCTGGGTCGAGACCCATCTCCGGGATCGCGGCCTGATCAGCCCCGACGACATGAACCTCTTCCGGGTGACCGACTCGGTGGACGCCGCCGTCTCGGAGATCGAGGGCTTCTATCGGAACTACCACTCGAGCCGCTACCTCGACGGAAGGCTGGTGCTCCGGCTGCACGAAGCGCCGAGCGACGAACAGCTCGAGGCGCTCAACGACGAGTTCGGCACGCTGCTCGCGTCGGGTCGCATCGAGCGCGCCGAGCCTCACGCGGAGGAGCACCCGCGCCTCTCCGACCTCCCTCGGCTCTGCCTGCACTTCGACCGGAAGCGCGTCGGCCTCCTCCGCGCGCTCATCGACCGTCTGAACGGGTTCGCCGAGGAGGCGGCGCCGCCGAGCGACGCGCGCCGCCGCGCGATCTTCGAGACCCCCTTCACCGAGGCGGAAGAGGCGGCGGAAGCAGCGGAATCCTTCGAAGAGGGCGACGACGATTAGGACGGCGTAGGACGCAGCGGACTGCGACCGGGCGCTCTAGGATTGGGGACGCGCCCGATCGCCCGGTCGCCCTTCGTCCGGGCGTGTCATCCCACGAGGCTCTCTCTCATGTCCGCCGCTGAATCCCGAACGATCGACCTGCTCGATCGAACCCTCTACGAGGGCGATCCCCAGCCCACCTACACCTGGCTTCGCGAGCACGCGCCGGTCTACTGGGACGAGACGAACGGGATCTGGGGGATCTCCCACCACGCGGACATCGTCTCGATCTCCCGGGATCCGAAACGGTTCTCGAGCGGAGCGGGGTCGCGCCCGAACATCGACGGCTCCGGCTCGATGATCGACAACGACGACCCGAAGCATCTCGCGTACCGCCGCCTCTTCCAGAAGGAGATCACGCCGCGCGGCGCGAAGCAGTTCGTCGATCGGATCCAGCGGATCGTCGACGATCTCGCCGATCGTCTGGAGGGGCAGCGCGAGTTCGACCTCGTGAAGGAGTTCGCGATTCCGCTCCCGGTCCGTGTCATCGTCGAGGCGCTCGGTCTGCGGGACGAGGACTGGCCGCGCTACGCGGAGATCGCCGAGGTGACGATGGCCGCGGGAGGCGGCCCCCGCTACGCGGACGAGCACATGATGAACACCGCCCAGGGATATTTCCAGGAGGCGCTGGGCGTCATCGAGCAGCGTCGCGCGGAAGGGCTCGGCGAGGACTGGTTCTCGAAGATGGTGGCTACGGCCGACGAGGGCGACGCGGCTCGCCCGGACGCGCTGATCGCCTCGGAATCGCTCCTCCTGCTGAACGGCGGCTCCGACACCACGCGACACGTGATCGCCGGCGGAACGCTCGCGCTCCTCGAGCATCCCGATCAGTTCGAGCTCTTGAAGCGGGAGCCCGAACGGCTGCCCCTCGCGATCGAGGAGATGATCCGGTGGGTCACGCCGCTGCTCAACATGCGCCGGACCGCGACCGAGGACGTGGAGATCCAGGGCGTGCCGATCAAGGCGGGCGATCAGCTCCTGCTGATGTACGCCGCGGCGAACCGCGACGAACGCGTCTTCCAGGATCCGCACGTCTTCGACATCACGCGCGATCCCAACCCGCACCTTTCCTTCGGAATCGGGACCCACTTCTGCATGGGGGCGAACATCGCGCGTCTCGAGCTTCGGCTGGCCTTCCAGAAGATCCTCGAGAACTGGCCGAACCTCGAACGGGCGACCGAGGGGCCGCTCCCGATCAACGGACCCGCCTTCGCGCGGGGACTCCGGACGCTTCCGGTCCGGCTGCGCGCGTAGCGCCGAGAGGAAGAGATGGGGAAACGAGCCGCTGCCCTCGTGGGCTTCACGGAGTGGGCGCCCGCGCGCAAGTGGGAGCGCCCCATGTTCGGGATGGAAGCCTGCGCGGCTCTCGCTGCGGAAGCCCTCGCCGACGCGGGGATCGAGAAGGGGGCCGTCGATGGTCTCGTGAGCGGGGGGCTGCAGGACTCTCCGATGTTCTCGCCGCTCGCGCTCGCGGAGTACCTGGACATCCAGACGCATTTCAGCGAGCAGGTCGACATCGGCGGCGCGAGCTCCGCGGGAATGATCTGGCGCGCGGCCGCGGCGATCGAGGTCGGTCTCTGCGACACCGTCCTCGTGCTCGTGCCTTCCACGCCGGCCCCGCCGCAGGCGGGCGCGGAGGCGCGGAAGATGGTGATGCCTCCCTACCTGGCGGGCGACGCCTGGGGCTCGCCGCAGTCCATCTACGACATCCCCTACGGACTCGTGGCGGCAGCGCCGTCCTTCGCGATGGTCGCGACCGCCTACATGGACGCCTACGGCGTGACCGCGGAGCAGCTCGCGAAGATCGCCGTCGACGAGCGCAACAGCGCGCTCAAGAATCCGAAGGCGGTCTTCAAGGACAAGCCGATCACCGTCGAGGACGTCCTGGCGTCGCCGATGGTCTGCGATCCGGTCCACCTTCTCGAGATGGTCATGCCCTGCTTCGGCGGGGGAGCGGTCGTCGTGACGAACGCCGAGCGCGCGAAGTCGGCGAAGCACCGGCCGGTCTTCCTGTCGGGCTACGGAGAGTCCGTGAGCCACAAGACGGTGACCTACATGAAGGACATCACCGTCACGCCCGCGAAGCCCGCGGCAGACCAGGCCTTCGCGATGGCGGGGCTCGATCGCGCCGACGTCGATCTCTGCTCGTTCTACGACTGCTTCACGATCACCGTGCTCGCGACCCTCGAGGACACCGGATTCGCGCCGAAGGGGCAGGGCGGCCCCTGGGTCGCCGAACGGGACCTGTCGTTCTCCGGGGACTTCCCGCTCAACACGCACGGCGGCCAGCTCGGGATGGGGCAGGGCGGAGCGGCGGGCGGCCTCTCCCACGTGATCGATGCCTTGACCCAGCTGCAGGGGCGCGCGGAGGATCGCCAGCTCGCGAAGGCCGACAAGGCGTACGTGACCGGCGTCGGTGGACTGATGGCCTCCAACGTGGGCCTCGTCCTGGAGGGCGCGTGATGCAGATCGAGCAACCCTTCTCCGACGCGGGCAGGCCGCTCCCGCGGCGAACGCCGACGAGCGCCCCCTTCCTCGACGGGGCCCGCGACGGACGACTCCATCTCCAGCGCTGTCCGCGCGACGGCTTCTTCTTCTACCCGCGCCCCCGTTGTCCCGTATGCCTCGGCGACGACTGGGCGTGGGCGGATGCGAGCGGTCGCGGTCGCGTCTACTCGTACACGATCGATCGGGTCGGGCTCGATCCCACCCAACGGGAACGCGTTCCGCTGGTCGTCGCCATCATCGAGCTCGAAGAGGGACCGCGCATGACGTCGAACGTCGTGGGGTGTCCGCCCGAGGACGTCGCGGTCGGCATGCCGGTCGAGGCGACCTTCGAAGATCTCGGCGAGGAGACGCTCGTGCTCTTCCGGCCCGCCGGCTGAAGCGCGCTCGCCCGCCTCTCGCGCTCGACTCTCTCTTCCTTCCGCGTCACCAAGGAGCCTCGATTCCATGAAGTTCGTCATCTCCGCCGCCTTCCAGCCGCCGGAGCACCTCGTCCCGATCGCCCAGGCCGCGGACGAGGCCGGCTACGAGGCCATCGCCTCGTCCGACCACGCGGTCTACCCCGAAACCCTCGACACGCCCTATCCCTACACGGAGGACGGGACGCGCCGCTACGACGAGACCTCCCATTTTCCGGCGCCCTGGGTCCTCGCGGGCGCGCTCGCGACGGCGACGAAGCGGATCCGCTTCACGACGAACGTCTACGTCCTGCCGATGCGCAATCCATTCATGGCTGCGAAGGAGATCGCGACGGCCGCGGCGCTGTCGAACGATCGGGTGACGGTCACGATCGGGGTCGGCTGGTCGAATCTCGAGTTCCGGCTCGTCGATCAGCAGTTCAAACGACGCGGGGCGCGGTGCGACGAGATGCTCGAGGTGATGAAGAAGGCCTGGAGCGGCGAGTGGATCGACCACGACGGCGAGTTCTACCAGTTCGACCGGCTGAAGCTGACGCCGCCGATCCCGAAGGCGCCGATTCCGATCTGGGTCGGCGGAATCTCCGACTTCGCGCTCAAGCGCGCCGCCCGCAACGACGGCTGGCTCTCCGACCTGCAGACAACCGAGGAGATCCTCGAGTGCATCCGCAAGGTGCGCGCCTACCGCAAGGAGCTCGGCAAGAGCGAGGACTGCGACGTCATGGCGAGCGCTTCGGACGCCGCGGGAATCGACGGCTACGCGCGGCTCGGCGACGGCGGCGTGAACCACATCCTGACGATGCCCTGGGTCTTCTATCACGGCATGACCGACGAGCTCGACAAGAAGGTCGACGGGATCAAGCGATTCGCGGACGACGTGATCGCGAAGATGAGCTGAGCCGGGGCTCCTCGCATGCGCGCCGCGACCCGATTCGGCATCGCCCTGGGCGTCCTGGCGGGCGCGCTCGCGGCGATCGTCTGGAGCTGGACCTTCACGCCCCTCGGAAGGCTCGACCTGCAGGCCGCGATCGTGGCGAAGCTGGCGAGCCTCGGTGCGGACGCGTCGATGGAGATGTCGCCTGCGGCCCGGGCGGCGGCGAACGACGCGACGCGTTCGATGACCGCGTGGGCCGGGGAGGAGGCGGACGTTCCCTTCGAGGACCGCGAGGTTCCGGGGCCGGGCAGGGCCATCCCCGTTCGGATCTACACGCCGCCGTCCGACGAGCCGCTTCCGTTCTATCTCGACATCCACGGCGGCGGTTGGTGGATGGGCAACGGCTACCTGATGCACGACCGCCTGCGCGTCCTGGCGACCGCCGTGCCCGCGATCGTGGTCTCCGTCGACTACCGCCTCGCGCCGGAGTATCCCTACCCGGCGGCCCTCGAGGACTGCGAGGCCGTACTCCGCTGGATCGCGACCGAGGGAGGAACGCTCGGAGGGGATCCGGCCCGGATCGCGATCGGCGGCGCGAGCGCGGGCGGCAACCTCGCCGCGGCGCTCGCGCTCAAGATGCGGGACGAAGGGGGACCCGCGATCGCTTCCCAGTACCTGGCGGTGCCGGCGACCGATCTCTCCGGTACGCGCGAGTGGCGCTCCTACGAAGAGGCGTCCGAGGGATACGTCCTGACCGTCTCGGGCATCGAGCAGATGATCGATGCCTACGTGCCCGATCCGCGCCTCCGGATGGAGCCCTACGTGAGCCCGCTCCTCGAGGGGCGGCTCGAAGGGCTCCCGCCGACGCTCGTCGTCACGGCCCTCTTCGATCCGCTCCGGGACCAGGGAGAAGCCTACGCACGGCGACTCGAAGCCGCCGGCGTCCCGGTCACGCTCCACCGTGAGGACGCGCTGCACGGATTCCTGGGCTCTCCGGAACGCGCGAATCGCGTCCAGGCGATGGCGATCGAATTCGTTCGCCGCGCCCTCCATCCCTGACTCGACAGGCGCGTCCGCCCCGCCGACCCTCTCCCATCCGACATCCGAGGAGGCTCCCATGAGCGCATCGAAGGTCTTCGCCCTGGCATCTCTCACCCTCGTCTTCGCGACCCAGGCGAGCACGGCCGACCGCCCCTATCCGATCACGGAAGAACGGGAGCCCTGCCGCGCCTACGATCCGCTGCGCCGTCCCCTCTTCGGCGACACCCACGTGCACACCGCGTACTCCCACGACGCGAGCACCCAGGACACGCGAGCGACGCCGCGGGACGCCTACCGCTTCGCGAAGGGCGAGCCGCTCGGGATCCAGCCCTTCGACCAAGAAGGGAAGGGAGGGCGAACGGTCCAGCTCCACCGACCCCTCGACTGGACCGCCCTCTCCGACCACTCGGAGATGCTCGGAGAGGTCCGCATCTGCCACGACCCGGAGCACCCCGAGTACGACAGCGACGTCTGCTGGAACAAGCGGAACGCCCCGCTCCCGCTCCTGGGCTTCCTGGCGAGGCTGCAGGCGGGCGAGCGTCACAAGATGTGCGGCGAGGGGGCGGAGCTGTGTTATGCGGCGGCGCGCAGCGCCTGGGAGGACATCCAGGCCGCGGCGGAAGAAGCCTACGATCGGACCGCCGCCTGCTCGTTCACGAGCCTGATCGGCTACGAATGGACGAGCTCGCTCGGCGGCAACCTCCACCGGAACGTGCTCTTCCGGAATCACCTCGTCCCGGCCTACGCCCAGTCCTCGTACGACACGAAGAGCGCCTTCCGCCTCTTCGAGCTCCTCGAAGAGGAGTGCGTCGAGGGGCTCCCGGGCTGTGACGCCGTCGTCATTCCGCACAACTCCAACCTGTCTTCGAAGGGCTTCATGTTCGAGTCGAGCCGGATCGTCTCCGAGTCCGAGTGGGGCCATCCCTTCGATGCCGAAGCGGCGCGGCTGCGGAACCGGTTCGAGCGCGTGATCGAGATCATGCAGCACAAGGGCGACTCCGAGTGTCTTCTCGGCGGGGACACGACCGACGAGGCCTGCGGCTTCGAGAAGCTCCCCTACGACAACATGTCCGGCGCGATCGGCATGCCGAAGATCCCGCCGAAGCGCGCGGCGATGGTTCGGGAGGGCTTGAAGAAGGGCCTGCTCCTCGAGGAGGAGCTCGGCGTCAACCCCATGAAATACGGCGTCGTCGCCAGCACCGACACACACCTCGGCACCCCCGGCCTCGTCGCCGAGGACGGCCACGTCGGTCACGGGGGGGCGTCCCGCGTCGCGTCTCCTGCCGTTCCGGCCGGCATCCCCGACCACGTCGAGATGAGCCCGGGCGGGCTCGCCGTCGTGTGGGCCGAGGAGAACACGCGGGACTCGATCTTCGAGGCGCTCTCCCGCCGCGAGACCTACGGCACGAGCGGGACGCGCCCGGAGGTCCGTTTCTTCGGTGGCTGGGACTATCCCGAGGACGCGTGCTCGACCGGGAACCTCGCGAGCGTGGGCTACACGCAAGGCGTGCCGATGGGCGGCGATCTACAGGCGCGACCCGAGGGCGCCGCGGCGCCGACCTTCCTCGTCTCGGCGCTCCAGGATCCCGGGACGGCCGATCGTCCGGGGACCCCGCTCCAGCGGATCCAGATCGTGAAGGCCTGGACGGAGGACGGGAAAGCCCGCGAGCAGGTCTACGACGTGGCCGGCGGAGCGAACGACGCGACCGTCGATCTCGACTCGTGTACGCCGCTCGGCGCCGGCGCACGGAGCCTCTGCTCGCGATGGGAGGACCCGGACTTCGATCCGGACGAGCGCGCCCTCTACTACGCGCGGGTGCTCGAGAATCCGACCTGCCGCTGGCAGCAGCATCTCTGCGTCGACGCCGGCGTCGACTGCTCGGAGCCGTCGACGATCGGCGCTGGCTACGAAGCCTGCTGTCGGAACGACTTCCCGAAGACGCAGCAGGAGCGCGCCTGGACCTCTCCAGTCTGGTACACGCCCTGAGGCGGCCGCACATAGCACGCCGCTCTCGGCGCCTTCTCCCTCCGCGATCCTCGACGTACGGGAGTACGCCTGCGGTCGCTCCGGTCCGAGGTCGTCGAGATCGACGCACTCTGCACGCCCTTGAGCTTGGGAAGGAGAGAATCTACTGAGCTAGGACGGGATCTCGTCGAGGGCCCACTTGCCTTCGGTGGCCATGGCGGGGAGCCAGGTTTCGACGAGCTTTCCTTCCGCGACACGAAAGGTCTGGACCCAGTCCCACTGCATCTGGTCGTTGATCTTCCAGGTCCCGATCGCCGTAACGTAGTCGCCTTCGGCCATCAGGAAGTATTTGAAGTCGGAGATCGTCCAGGCGTCCTTCATCGGGAGGAGCTCGTCCCGGTACTCCTCGGCGGTCACGGCCCGGGTCCCGCGCACGTCGTGGCGGGTGTAGGTCGGGCCCGCGAGCTCCGGGATCTTCTCGAAGTCGAGGTTCGCCCACATCTCGTCGTACCAGCGGCGCATCAGCGCCTTGTTGTCCTCTTCGCGGCTCATCGGGGTTTCCTTCGGTGGAACGGGATCGCTCGAAGATCGCACACGAGGCGCTGCGCGCACTCGGGATCGCGTAGACTCCCTCGGTCCCTCGTGGAGGAGGGGCGAGGAGGGAATCCGTGGAGCTCTTCAGTCTCGAGAACGTGCTCAACCTGGGCGTGCTGATCTTCCTGCAGGCCGTACTCGGCTTCGACAACCTGCTCTACATCTCGATCGAGTCCCAGCGCGCGCCCGCCGCCGACCAGGCGCGGGTCCGGAAGCTCGGGATCACGATCGCCCTCGTCCTCCGCGTCGTCCTCCTCTTCCTGATCATGTCGCTGCTCCAGACCTTCGCGGCGCCGCTCTTCTCGGTCCATTGGACGGGCGTGCTCGAGGGCGATTTCACCTTCGCGACGATCGTCTTCCTCGCCGGCGGCGGCTTCCTCATGTACACGGCGGTCAAGGAGATCTCGCACCTGCTGGCGATCGAACATCTGGAGGAGGGCGCCGAAGGGGATCGCGAGTCGAAGAGCGCGAATCAGGTGATCGCGATGATCGTGACGATGAACCTGATCTTCTCTTTCGACTCGATCCTGTCGGCCCTCGCGATCACCGATGTCTTCTTCGTTCTGGCGACGGCGATCCTCGTCTCGGGCGTGATGATGCTCGTCCTCGCGGACTCCGTCGCGGACTTCATCAAGCGCAACCGGAAATACGAGGTCCTCGGCCTCTTCATCCTGTTGATCGTGGCGGTCGTCCTGCTCGGCGAGGGCGGGCACGAGTCCCATCTCATGATCGTGGGCCATCCGATCGAGCCGATCTCGAAGGCGACCTTCTACTTCGCCATCGTGGTCCTCGTCGCCGTGGACCTGCTCCAGTCGCGATACCAGACCAAGCTCGCCGCACAGCGCGCAGCCGCGCAGTACGGTTCGGTCCCGCGCGAGGACTGGGGTGCGGCGGGCTGATCGCCCTCCGCCTCAGGCGTTCGGCGTCTCGCGCTGGACCGGGAACGCCTCCATGTAGTTCGCGAAGACCTCGTACATCGCGTCCCGGGTGATCCCGAAGTCGCCTTCGAGGTCGTAGACGACCTTGCCGTGGCGGCCGCGCGGGTGGGTCTCGATGTAGTGGTCGATGGCCGCGCGGGCCTCGTCGCTCATGCCGAGGCCGGCGCGGTCGTAGATCCGTTCGAGCGTCCCGAGATCGTCGGCCATGAACTCGTGGAAGTAGACGTGCTCGGTCTGCGCTTCCGGCAGGACGGCGCGGTCGCGGACGACGCCGTCGAGCAGGTATTTCTGGAGCTTCTCCGCGTGGGGGATGATCTCGTCGAAGACGATCGGCTTGCGGGACATGCGCGCTGCATAGACGGTCATCGTGATCCACGACGTGAAGACCGAGACCGGGTCCCGATGGGTGCAGACGAAGGTCGCGTCCGGGAAGGTCTCGACCAGCGCCGGGAGCCAGCCCAGATGCTGCGGGCTCTTGAGCACCCACCGCTCCTTCGCCTCGAGGAACTGCAGGGCCTTGAGCGCGCGATTCAGGAACGCGTAGTGGGGGCGCTGGTCCTCCGCGAAGTAGGCGTCCATCCAACGCGCGATCGGCTGGCCCGCCGCCATGAGCAGCGAGGAGAGACACATGTGTTGGAGGTCGACCTCCTCGTGGATGCCGTCGTTCGGCACGTCGTACATGTTGGTCATGAGCGGCATGACGAGGTCGATCTGGTCGAGCCCCGCCTGTCCGTTCGCGATCCGATCGTCGGGAACCGTCCCCGCCCGCGCCGCGGCGGAGGGGATCGGCTCCTGGGACTCCCAGCGCCGGAGCGCCCGCAGGCGCGGGTCCGCCCCGATCAGGTTGAGCAGGTGGGTCGTCCCGGAGCGCGGCAGCCCGGCGATGATCAGCGGACGCTCGATCTCGAGCTCGTCGATCTCGGGATGCTCGGCGTAGAGGGCCTCGAGTCGGCTGCGCTGGACGAGATAGCGGACGAGCGAGTTGTAGGTGTTGAAGCGCCCCATCGTCGTGTAGTGCGCGTCCTCTTCGACGCACTCGATGTAGAAGCGCAGGCGCGTCGCCCAGTCCTCGTCCTCGAAGAGCGGGGTCCCGCCCTCCTGCTCGAGCTGGGCGCGGGCCGCGGCGACCACGCCATCGACCGAGAGATCGAAGGGGATCTGTTCGATCATCTGGAAGCCGGCGAGGGCGGCCTCCGTGTACTCGGGCTGGGCGAAGTCGGTGATCCGGATCTTCTCGGGCAAGGCGATTCCTCGGAAGGGGACGACGAGGTCCCGATGGCAAGCGACCCCGGCTGCCCGATCTCGTCGGGGGCGGCCGGGGTCGCGTCGGGTCGAGCGAGCGGGAGGGCTAGGCCGCGCCCATCTTCGCGAAGACCTCTTCGGTCGCTGGCGTCATGCGCTCGTACGTCGCCTGGATCACGTCGTCCTCGATGTCGAACACGACCTTGGCGCCCTCGGGACCCACGGCGTCGGTCTTCATGCACTCGGGCATCTTGTCGTCCGCGGCGGTCCAGCCGGCCTTCTTGTTGAAGTCCCACTCGTCCTGGAGGCACTGCCAGGTCATGTCGAGGAACTGCTCCCGGGAGATCTCCTCGCCGAAGTAGGCCGAGTAGAACTCGCGGATCTGCTCCATGTTCGGCATCAGGAACATGCAGAAGCCGGACGCATCGATCGCCGCGTTGATGTGCTGCTGCTCCTGGGAGAGCCGGGCGAGCTGATCCGGCGTCGCGCCCGGGTTCACGACGAGCCCCGCTGTATGGTCGGCGCCCATCGCGCTCGTCACGTAGGTCACGCCCGTGGCCTTGAGCGGCCGCGGGTCCCACGCCGGGATCGCCTGTCCGTGCACCGTCGGCACGCGGTGGTGACCGGTCTTCTCGCCGGTGGCGTCGGCGCCGTGGCCGATCGCGTCGGCGATCTCGCCGCCGGTCGCGATCTCCGCGATCAGCTTCTCCATCGCGATGTTGTCGCCCCACTCCATGCCGCCGGAGTCCATCAGGATCCCGATCGCCGCGCCGGTCTCGATCGTGTCGAGGCCGACCTCGTCGCAGAGCCGGTCGAGGGAAGCGACCTTGTCCCAGGTGTCGACGGCGCAGTTGGCGCCGAGCAGCGTGAGCGTCTCGAACTCGAGGGCGCTCGTCTTGTAGTTGCCGTCGGCGTCGTGGACGACGTTCGAGCAGGAGACGATGCAGCCGGTCATGCAGTTGTGCATGCCGCCGCCGCGCTCCTCGAAGCTCGCGATGATGCCCGTGCCCGTGAGCGTCGCGGCGTCGGGGCTCTGCCCCTCGACGCGGTTCTTGTACGGGAAGGTGTTGAGCATCTGCGCCATGTCGACGGAGGGACTCGTCCCGTACTGCATCGGCTGCGGGCCATCGAGGTAGGTCTTCGACATGCCCTTGCAGAGCTGCATGAAGGCCTTCTTGTCCGCGCCGTGGCGGACGCCGGTCTTGCCCGCGTCGACGGCCACGTACTTGAGACCCTTGCTCCCCATGACGGCGCCGAGGCCACCGCGCGCCGCGTGGCGGGCGGGACGTCGGACCTCGTCCTGGTCGGTGCAGCAGACCGAAGCGCCGCGCATTTGTCGCTCGCCCGCCGGCCCGATCGAGACGAAGGAGGCATTGGCCGAGTAGCTCTGCGCGAGATGATCGATCAGTGCGTAGTTCCACATCCCCTTGCAGTCGGGGACCTCCTTGAGCGTTACGCCGTCCGTCGTCACGTCGAGGGCGTACCGCGCTTCCGGGTCCGCGGGCTTGCCCGTCACGACGATCACGCGGTAGCCGAGCTTCATCATGTCCTGGGCGGGGTTGCCGCCCGCGTTCGCTTCCTTGATGCCGCCGGTGAGGGGGCTCTTGCCGCCGACGCTCATGCGGCCCGAGGTCGGGGCGGCCGTCCCGGACAGGACGCCCGGGGCGAGGACGAGGACGTTGTCGGGGCCGAGCGGGTCACACTCGGCATCGCATTCCTCGACCAGGATCCGGGCCGAGAGCGAGCGGCCGCCCAGGTACTTCCACTTTTCCGGGAAGTCTTCGACGGTGGCCGTCAGTTGGGTCATGTCGACGCGGATCATCTGATCGCTCATGGAGGCTCCTTCGCGCGTTGCACCGGGGATGAGGGGGCGAGCGGATCGTGGTGCCGCTCGTCCGGCGGTGGGCACAGGGGTGCCCGAGGTGAGCCGCAATCATGGAAAGATCCACGAGTCCCGTCAATCGCAGTTTCGATGCGCTTCGGGCCCCGGGCCTCGCTATCCTGGGCGGGCGATGCCGATCGGAGATCCTCCTTGATCGGGTGGCGCCGGATCGGAGACCCCGCCCGATCGGTCGACGACGGATCGGAGAATCCTGCTGGACGCATTTGCCGAAGTCTCTTCGTGGCTCCCCGGGCTCGCCGGGGAGGGCGCCTGGCTGGTGCTCGCCCTCGTGCTCGGGTTGGTCCACGCGTTCGACGCTGATCACGTGATGGCGCTCTCCGTGCTCGCGAGCGACCCGGATCGTCGGCGCGGCGGCACCCGGACGGGGCTGCGCTGGTCCCTCGGGCACGGTGTGGTCCTGCTCGGCGCAGGGGGCGTGCTCTTCCTGTTCGGCTGGGCGTTGCCCGAAGCCGGCCAGGGGCTCGCCGAGCGCGCGGTGGGCGTCGTCATGGTCGGGCTCGGGCTCGGCGTCTTCTGGCGACTGGCGCGCGGCGACAGGCACCTCCATTTCCACCACCACGACGGACTCCCGCCGCATGCGCACTTGCATGCACATTCGGCGGGATCGCCGCATCCCGCCCCCGAGGCGCACCAGCACGAGCACACCGCCTCCCTGGTCGGCGCCCTGCACGGGCTCGCCGGATCCGCCCCGGTCCTGGCGCTGCTGCCCGCGTCGGCGCGCTCCCCGCTGACCGGGCTCGCCTATCTGCTGCTCTTCTCGGTGGGCGTCGGGTTGGCGATGGCGCTCGCGAGCGGTCTGCTGGGGGCCGTCGTCTCGCGACTCGCCCGCAGCCACCAGCTGCGCGCCCTGCAGGGCCTCCGCGCAGCGAGCGGGCTGGGCTCGATCGCCATCGGCGGCTGGCTTTCGCTCGGGGGCTGAAGGCTCTTGGCCGGAGGCTGAAGGCTCTCGCTCGGAGGCTGAAGGCTCTCGCTGGGGATCTGGAAGCGCACGAGACGCGAGGGGGGAGCGGTGACCGCGCGTGCGACGTGCGAGGGGGATCGACGGCCCCGCGTTCGGGTAAGCTCGGCGCCCGCGCGGCGGCCATTCGGGCCGACTGCGCTCGTATCCGCACGACGAGGACCCGCTCCATGGCCGAGACCCCCAACTTCGAGCAGGCGATCGCTGCGCTCACGACAGCGGAGGGTTCGCCCTTCGAGATCACCGAGGCGGAGATCGACGGGCAGAGGATCAAGGTCTGGAAGGACCTTCCCTCCTCCCTCCGAGAAGTCTTTGCCACGACGCGGCTGCACGGGGACAAGACCTTCCTGGTCTACGAGGACGAGACCTGGAGCTTCGCGCAGACGATGGCGCGGGTGGACGAGATCGCCGATCTGCTCGTGAACCGGTACGGCGTCGGCAAGGGGGACCGGGTCGCGATCGCCATGCGCAACTACCCGGAATGGATCTTCTCCTTCGCGGCGGTCACGAGCGTCGGCGCCATCGCCGTCTGCATGAACGCCTGGTGGAAGGAGGACGAGATGGCCTACGGCCTCGAGGACTCCGGCTGCAAGGTCCTCCTCGCGGACATCGAGCGGGTGAGGACGGCGGCGCCGAACCTGGCGCGCTTCGGTGTCCAGGCGGTGTGCGTCCGACACGACGGGGATCTGCCGGATGGCGTCGATCGCCTCGACGAGGTGTTGAATGCCGGCGCATCGATGCCGGAGGTCGAGGTCGGTCCGGAGGACGATGCCACGATCCTCTACACCTCGGGCACGACCGGCTTTCCGAAGGGCGCCGTCTCGCCCCATCGGGCGGTGCTCTCGGCCATGCGCGCCTTCGCGTGTCGCGCGGTCGTCGGGGGAATGACGCAGCCGGCGAAGGAGCCGAGCCCCTGGGATCCCTGCTTCATCCTCGCGGTGCCGCTCTTCCACGTGACCGGCCTCGTGCCGGTCATGCTCTCCTGCTTCTCGAACGGGTTCAAGCTGGTGATCATGTACAAGTGGTCGCCGGAGCGTGCGCTCGAGCTGGTCGAACGCGAGCGGGTCACGCAGTTCGTGGGCGTGCCGACGATGACGATCGACCTGCTCGAATCGCCCGACTTTCCGAACCGCGATACGTCGAGCCTCGCCTCGGTCGGGGGCGGCGGGGCGCCGGCGCCTCCGGAGATCGTCGGCCGCGTGGACACGAGCTTCAAGAACGCGCGGCCGGGCCTCGGGTACGGGATGACCGAGACGAACGCCTACGGGCCGCAGAACTCCGGCGACGACTATCTCCGCAAGCCGCGCAGCTCGGGGCGGGCCGTGCCGGTGCTCGAAGTGGAGTGCTTCGACGAGAACATGGATCCGGTTCCGCGCGGCGAGATCGGGGAGATCTGCTTCCGCGGTCCGAACCTCATCCGCGGCTACTGGAACAAGCCCGAGGCGACGGCCGAGACGATCGTCGACGGCTGGCTCAAGAGCGGGGACCTCGGCCGGATCGACGACGAGGGCTTCGTCTTCGTCGAGGATCGCGCGAAGGACATGGTCCTGCGCGCCGGGGAGAACATCTACTGCGCCGAGGTCGAGGCGGTCGTCTACGAGTTCGAGGCGGTCCACGAGGCGGCGGTCTTCGGCATGCCCCACGACCGACTCGGCGAAGAGGTCGCCGTCGCGGTGATGCCCAAGAAGGGCCAGGTCATCGACGTCGAGGCGCTGACCGCCCACGTCGAATCCCGGGTCGCCAAGTTCAAGGTCCCGACGATCGTCGAGGTCTACGACGCGCCCCTGCCGCGCAACGCTTCGGGCAAGATCCTGAAGCGCGAGATCCGGGATGCCCTGGTGGAACGGCGGGGATAGGCGACGCCGGCCGCGGATGCCTTCGTTTTCCAGGTGAAAAGGCACCGTTTTCTTGCGCTCTGGACCGCGTCCACGTGGCCCGGCTCGGAATGCGATCCGAGCGGAATCCTGTCGCGGAAACGGAACGCGCCTACGAGCAGGCAAACGCCGAGCCGATCACGGCGCACTCTAAGTTTCTGCCGCTCGGGTGCCGATACGACACCAGGCTTGCAGGCGTAGGAATCCGATCGGATTCCATCGAGGGGTGGATCGCAGGTGCCGAACTCGGCTGCATTCGATTGGACATGTGAAGCGTTGGAACGCGAGACGGATCTGGATCGTCTCGAGGCCCGTGGCACCGTCCGGATCGCCCTCAAGAGCTCGGGTCTGGAGGCGAGCAGCGTCCAGCCGGACCAGATGCGCGTCGTGATCGAGAAGGTGCTTCCCGGAGAGCTCGTCGCCCGCGGCGTGGACGAGGCCGAAGCGATCTGCGGGCGCCTCGCGACGGCGGTCTCCAGCGTGAGCGCCGGCGACGACGTCGAATCGCCGGACGAAGTCTTCAAGCGCCTCGGCGGGTCCTGATTCCGTAGGGAGTCGACGGCGTGGCGCCGGGCGGCGCCAACGCGCAGATTCCTCCCGGCGATCGGACGCGGCCGAGCGCGCTGCGCTAGTCGAGCGTGGCGATCACGGGTGCGTGGTCGGAGGCGGTGAGGCCGTCCTTCTTCTTCCGGAAGTCCCGGTCGATCTCGACGTCGCGCAGGCGGGAGACGATCGCGTCCGTGCCGAGCAGGAAGTCGATGCGGAGGCCGTGCTTCCGGTGGAACGCGCCGCCCCGGTAGTCCCACCAGCTGAAGGCCCGGGTCTCGGGCTCGCGCTCGCGGTAGAGATCGCGGAGGCCGGTATCGACGACGGCGGCGAGGCGTGCGCGCTCCTCGTCGGTGTGGAAGATCGAGCCGCGGAACGACTCCTCGTCCCAGGTGTCGAGGCCGGTCGGGACGATGTTGAAGTCGCCGCAGAGGATCGCCGGCGTCTCCGGGTCGACGAAGCCGGTCGCCCAGTCCCGCAGCGCGTCGAACCAGGCCAGCTTCCGGGGGAAGTCGTCGTGTTCGACGCTCTTTCCGTTCGGGCAGTAGAGCGTCGTGAAGTCGACGCGCGCGTCGCCCTCGCCCACGCGGGCCCGGATCAGCCGGGCGCCGAAGTCCTCCTGACCCGGGAGGCCCGACTCGACGTGCTCGATCGGCAGTCGAGACAGGATGGCGACGCCGTTCCAGCTCTTCTGGCCGTGCGTCACGCAGGTGTATCCGAGCGCTTCGAACTCGTCGTGGGGGAACTTGTCGTCCTCCATCTTGAGCTCCTGGAAGCCCACGACGTCGGGCTCGCGCTCGCCGAGCCAGAGCTTGACGTAGTCGAGGCGGGCCCGGAGGCCGTTGATGTTCCAGGTCGCGAGCTGCACGTCGTTCCTCTCGACGGGGCCACCGGGCGCGGGCGGGTTCGGAATCGGGGCGGCGCCGAGCGTATCACGCGCTGCGCGGTCCCGGCTGTCCGTTCCCCCTAGTCGCGGAGTCGACCCGGCGTCCGGCCGTCGCCCATCCCGGCTCCGGGGGGCTATCCTCGCGATCCGCCCGGCCGGGCCGCTGGCCCATGACTCGGAGGGGAGCCCCATGTCGCTCTTCGGACGTCTCGGAAAGAAGGTCGAAATGATCACGGCAGCGGAGGCGCTGCCCGGTCGCGATACGCGCCTGCCGGTTCCGCCGGTCCACTACGTGACCGGCGAGCCCCTCGACGCCCCCTTCGAGGGGATGGGGCGGATCATGTGCGCGATGGGCTGCTTCTGGGGCGCGGAGCGGAAGTTCTGGGAAGCCCCGGGCGTGATCAGCACGAGCGTGGGCTACGTGAACGGATTCACGCCCAACCCGACCTACGAAGAGGTCTGCAGCGGACGGACCGGTCATACCGAGGCCCTCGTCGCCGTCTTCGACCCCGAGGTCACGAGCTACGAGGCCATGCTGCGCGTCTTCTGGGAGAACCACGACCCCACCCAGGGCATGCGCCAGGGCAACGACGTCGGCACGCAGTACCGCTCCGGCCTCTACTACTACGACGACGTCCAGAAGGACCTGGCGCTTCGCTCCCGCGACGCGTTCCAGGCGAAGCTCAGCGCTGCGGGCTACGGCCGGATCACGACCGAGATCGAGGCCGCCCCGGAATACTATTTCGCCGAGGACTACCACCAGCAGTACCTCGCGAAGAACCCGAACGGCTACTGCGGCCTCGGCGGGACGGGCGTCAGCTGCCCGATCGGCGTCGAGGTCTGAGCGGTCGCCCGCAACAGAGAGACCAAGGAAGGACCCATGGACCTGATTCTGCGCGAGAACGCGTTCCTCGGAGAAACCCACATCGTGACGGGCGCGGCCCAGGGCATCGGCTTCGCCGTGGCGCAAGCCCTCGCGCGGCACGGGGCGCAGGTCGCGATGGTCGACCTCGACCAGGGACGGGTCGACGAGGCCGCCGGGCAGATCGAGCAGGCGGCGGTCAAGCCGATCACCGTCGCGGCGAACGTCTCCCAGGAAGACGACGTCGTCGCCGCCGTAGGGAAGGTCCTCGAGGAGACCGGCCAGATCAACGGCGTCGTGAACGTCGCGGGGATCACGCGGGACACGCGGATCACGAAGAAGACCTACGACGACTTCAACCTCGTCCTATCCGTCCACCTGGGCGGGACCTTCCTCTTCACGCGCGAGGTCGCGAACCAGCACTGGCACCCGCTCTTCAAGTCGAACGGCAACGAGCCCCTCGACGACGGCGTGAACCGCTTCATCGTGAACTTCTCCTCCGTCTCCGCCCGCAACGGCAACATCGGCCAGGTCGACTACACCGCGGCCAAGGGCGCGATCGAGTCGGTGACCCGCACGACGGCGCGGGAGTTCGCGGGCTATCGCGTGCGCGTGAACGCGATCGCGCCGGGGCCGGTCAACACGCCGATGCTCGCCGGCGTCGGGGAGCAGGGGATCGAGGCGATGAAGCGCACGACCCTGCTCGGCAAGGTCGCGGAGCCCTCGGAGCTGGCTGCGACGGTCGTGGGCATGGCCTGCCCGATGGTCTCGGGGTACACGACGGGCCAGGTCTTCGCCGCCAACGGCGGGATGTACATGGCCTAGCAGGCTTCCACGTGCCGCGGCCTTTCGGGCCGCGGTGCGTTCCCGTCCGCCGGGGCCTCAGTCGCGCGCGCGGTCGAGGACGAGGAGCGCCTGGGTCCCGCAGCCCGGGGTGCTGTCCAGATGGAGCGCGAGCCCGGCGTCCTCGGCCAGGAGGAAGGCGCGCGCGAGGGCCTGCTCGCGCGGGACCGCGCCGGGCTCGTTCGCGCGGATGCGGCCGAGCGCGTCGTCCGTCAATCGCGGGGCCGTGTCGTGGACCTCGACATAGCAGCCCGCGCGACGGCGCGTCGCCACGATCCGGTTCGGAATCGGGTGGACGAGGGAGTGATGGCTCCGTCCGGCTTCGAGGGGGCCGGCGACGACCGAGACCCAGGCGGGGCCGGCTTCGAGCGCGGCTCGGCTCGCTTCGAGGAGCGCGTCGAGGATCGGGCGGATCGTCGCAGCGGAGACGGCGCGGAGATCGCCCGCCGGCGCGACGTGGACGTCGAAGGCGCGCAGGCACGTGCCCTGCGGCCGGCCAGCGGTGGCCGCCTCCGCGACGATCGGACCGAGGTGCGCGGCGGGGCCGGCGTGTTGCCCCGGAGCCGGGTCCTCGGTGGCGGTCTCGTGGACGGTCTCGAGGTCTGGGGCGGGCGCCGTTCCCTGCGGCTCTTCTCGCACGACCGCGATGAAGCGGCTCGCATCGCTCTCCGGGTCGCGCCAGCGTTCGACGTCGAGCGTGACCGCGATTCGCCGGCCGTCGAAGGTGTCGAAGGGGAGGGCGACCGTGCACGGACGGCCCTCGAGGAAGTGGTGGGCGACGAACTCGACGAGCTCCCGCTCGAGACCGGCGTGGTCGAGGAAGTGGGAGATCGGCTTGTCGAGGGTCTCGTCGAGGGGAAAGCCGGTCAGCCGCGTCCAGGCCGCGTCCGCCCATTCGACGACACCGGCGCGGGTGCCGACCAGGACGGCGTCGCCCCGGGCGATCGCTTCGCTTCGCTCGCGCCGGGCCAGCCGTTCGGCGAAGGTCGCGGCGCGCGCCGGCGGCTCGCCGGTCGCAGAGGCGGTGGACTCCTGCATGCATCGTCCTCCAGGGGCGGCCGCAGGCTAGCGCGGCGGGTGGGGAATCCCGTGAACGATCGTTAGGGCCGCCGAGAGGGCGGGTGTTCCGGGGAACCCGCGGGAAGCGCGTGGCCCCCATCAGAGGGGTAGACTTTCGGGCGCCGGCCCGAGCTGCCTCCGCGCTCGCCGAACGTCGGCGGCACGCCGGCCGCAGGAGACGCCCCGCCATGTCCGAAGATCCGAACGCTGCCGTGGAAGACGCGCTCGCCCAGGATGCCGAGTCCCGGGAAGGCCTGACGGGGAAGGCGGCGACCCAGGAGCGGATCCTCGCCTCGGCCTCCGAGCTCTTCCTGACGCGCGGCTACGACAACACGACCATCGCGCAGGTCGCTGAGCACGCCGAGGTCTCGCGCGCGACCGTCTTCTGGCACTTCAGCGACAAGGAGTCGCTCTTCCGCGAGTGCTTCAATCGGCTCTGCGAGCCGTTCCGGATCTCCCTGGCGCGCGACCAGTCGAACCTTCCGCCGGAGAAGCGGCTCCAGGAACAGGTCGAGCTCTACCAGGCCTTCATCGCGGCCCGCCGGACCGACGTCGACGGCTTCATCCGCTGGGCGATGGAGCACCCGAACTTCCGCGAGTGGCTGACCCGCACGCTGCTCGACCTACACAATCGCTTCGGCGGCGTGCTCGCCGAGACGATCTCCGAGATCGTGCCGCCCGGGCACGACCCCCACGCGATCGCGACGGGGATCCTCTTGATGTTGGACGGGGGGGTCTTCCTCTCCTACTTCGATGCTTCGGCCCGCTCGATCGAGCAGCGCCGCGCGAGCTTCCAGGCGATCCTCGAGCTGATCCCGCGCCGCACCCCGGGCCGCTACTGAGCGCTGCCCCGACACGCGGTCGCCTGGCGGGCGTGTCCGCGATCTCGGACGCGCTCGAGGCGCGGACGCCGATCGCGAAGATCCTCGTGCGCGCGAGCGCCGACGAGCCGGGCCTCGCCGCGTTGATCGCGCGCGCGGAAGCGCGGGGAATCCCGTCCTGTGAGGAGCCCGATCGCGAGATGCAGCGCATGACGCAGGGCGACGGGATCGAGTCGGCCATCGCGCTCCTGGGCGCACCGCTCGCGACGACCGTCGAGGCGCTCATGGCGGGCGAGGGGCTGGCGCTCGCGCTCTGCCGCCTCCGCTACCCGGGCAACGTCGGCTTCATCCTTCGCGCGGCGGAGGTGGCGGGCGCCGCCGGGGTCGTCCTCGACGCGGACTGGACGGAGAAGGAGCACGCGGCGGCGCGCCGCGCCTCGATCCACGCCGAACGATTCCTGCCCGTCGTCGAGGCGGAGACGCGCCGAGCCTTCGAAGCCGCGCGCGCCGCCGGGCGCCGCATCGTCGCCGTGGAGACGAGCGGCGAGGCGCCGCCGTGGTCCGTCGACCTCGCGTCGCCTTCGCTGATCGTCGTCGGCGGCGAAGCCGAGGGGATTCCGGAGGAGCTCCTCGCGGAAGCGGACGTGACCGTCCGCATCCCGACGCGCGGATTCATCCCGTCCTACAACGTGCAGGCGGCCGCCGGCATGCTGCTCGGCGAATGGCTCCGGCAGACGGAGCCATTCGCCCGGAGCGCTAGCCCTTCAGCGCGATGATCGCGTCGGCCCGGTCGAGTCGGTCGACGGAGCCTTCCTTGATCCGCTTGCAGCGGCTCTCGAGGTCGTTCATCCGGCGGTTGATCCAGCTCGCGGCGAGGTCGAAGCGACGCGGGTCGGCCTTCGCCTGCTTGAGCAGCTCGGCGCCGGCGATCACGCTCGCGACCACCTCGGCGAGGGACTGTGCCGACATCAGGGCGTAGTTGAAGTCGGCGAGCAGGGCGCCGGCGGCACCGAGGATCTGGTTCATGCCGTCGAGGACCTTGTCGGCCTGCTCCTTCATTCGGGGCTCCTCGAAGGTCTTGAGCTCCTGCTCGAGGGACTCGAAGACGACGGTGAGCGCACCCTTCGCGAGCTCCTTGAGCGCGAAGGAGACCTGGATCTCCGACGTGCCTTCGTAGATCGTCGTGATGATCGCGTCCGCGTGGAGCTTGCCGACGAGGGACTCGGACATGAAGCCCAGACCGCCGTGGATCTGGATCGCGTCGCGACTGATCGAGTCCGCGGCCTCCGTACCCATGTACTTGGCGAGCGGCGTGAGAAGGCGGATGCGCGTGGCGTTGCGCTCGTAGAGCGCCTGCAGCTCCACCTGCTCGGCGTTCGAGAGCTCCGTCGAGCCGTCCGCGATCCGCGCCATCACCTTCTCGATGGCCGCGTTCTGGTCCACGAGCGCGCACGCGCGGTAGAGCAGCGCGCGGCTTCCTTCGAGCTCGAGGGTCATGTTGGCGAGGCGGTCCTTCATGAGGGGCATCGTCGCGATCGGCTGTCCGAACTGGACGCGGTCCCGGGCGTACTGGATCGCCTCGGTGAGCGCCGCTTCCGCGATGCCGACGCCCTGGGCGGCGACGCCGAGGCGCGCGTTGTTCATGAGCGACAGCATCGCCTTGAAGCCCTCGCCGGCCTGGCCGACGAGGAAGCCCTCCGAATGATCGAAGGTGATCGCCGCGGTCGGCGAGCCGTGGATCCCGAGCTTCTCTTCGAGACGCGTCACGTGCACCTGGTTCGACTCGCCGGAGTCGAGGGTGCGCGGAACGAGATAGAGGGAGAGGCCCTTGGTCGTCCCCTTGCTCTCTTCGAAGGTCGCGTGGTCCCGGGCGAGCACGAGGTGGATCTCGCAGCCGCCGTTCGTGATGAAGATCTTGTTGCCGTCGATGAAGTAGCGGCCGTCCTCTTCCGTCGCGCGGGTCTGGATCGCACCGAGGTCCGAGCCGGCCTGGGGCTCGGTCAGGTCCATCGCGCCCATCACCTCGCCGGAAGCGAAGCGCGGCAGATACTTCTGCTTGAGCTCTTCCGACGCGTACTTCTGGATGTCTTCCGCGACGCCGGCCTGCAGGCCGAGGATCGTCATGAGCCCCGCGTCCGCCCGCGAGACCATCTGGAGGATCACGTTCGCGACGAACGAGGGGAGGCCGAAGCCGCCGTACTCCTCTTCGACGCCGAAGCTGATGAGTCCCGCCTCCGTCAGCGCGTCGAGGGCCGCCTTGATGTGCTTCGGGTAGACGACCTGATCATCCGCCAGCTCGACCTCGTCGTCCCAGCCCTCGCGGAGCGCGGGCGTGTGCTCTTCGCAGATGGCGGCCGCGGTCTCGAGGATTTCCTGGAGCGCGGCGCGGTCGGCGTCGACGTCACCGTCTTCGCCCTTGCGCCAGTTGAAGTAGGACTCCCAATCGATCAGCTCCTGCAGATAGAGGGTGACGGCGTCGTCCATGAATGCGCTCATGATCTTCTCCAGAGGATGGGCCGGCCTCGGTGCCGGGGCGTGGAGCCTAGGGGCCCTTCGCCCGACTCCGAGTCAGGCCGGGGGTGGGTTCGTCGCGAAGACGACGAAAGGGTTGCGTGTCGGTCGACGGCCGTCCGTCCGAGCCACCGGGCTCGAGGGGAGACGCATCGATGTGTCTACCAGAAGCGATCTTCTTCGGCCGTCGCAGACGGCGCGCTCGGCGCGGCGGGCATCGCGGCCTGGGGGGCCGCTCCGTCCGTCGAGTCGAGGGGGGCGCGCTTCGCGAGGGGAGTCGAAGCCGTGTCGATTCCCGGTGATTCCTCGGCCGACGAACTCTTCTTCACGAGTGTAGGATCGATCTTCGCCGTGGCCTCGTCCTTGACCGCCGGTCCGTTTTCGTCGCGCCGTGCCGATTCCGGCCCGGCTTCCGCCATGTTGCGCACCGGTGCCGCGGGACGCACAGGGTCTTCCTCCCGCCCCCCGCCCCCCTGCGCCCAGCCCGGCTGCTGGGCTTCGGCGGCGGCGATGGCCTGAGCGAGCGCGTCCTTCGGGAGTCGTTCGAGGACACGGGGATCGACGTAACCCCGCCCGGGCGTCGCGAGGACCCGCTCCGGTCCCGGCGCTTCCTTCTTCGCGACCATGGGCGGCGGCTCGGGTCCGGGCGACTCGTTCGTGCCGAAGGACAGGAACACCAGACCCGCGATCGTCGCGGCGACGGCGGCGAGCGCGACGGGCTTCCATCCCATCGACGACGACAGACCTCGGAAGGCGGCGAGCTCGTCGTCGAGGAGCGGCGCGTCGAGCGAGAGGTCGGCTGCCGTTTCCGGTTCCGGGGCGAAGGCGGCATCCGTTGCGGGCGCACCGGGCATCTCGGGATCCGCGTCCGGTTCCATGTCGTCGATCGCGAACGTCCAGGGCGCTTCTTCGTCCTCGGACTCCGTCGACGGATCATCGCCGTCCGTCTCCTCGACGACCTCGGCGAGCTCGATCGCTGCGCTGCCGTCGTCCGAGGCGGCCGCTCCGGATTCGGCGACGGCGGCGGACTCGAAGAACTCGAGGGCATCGGCGAGATCGCGCGGTGCCTCCGCTTCCCCGTCGGCCACTTCCTCCGCGAGCTCGATGGCGACCTCGGCTTCGTCCGCGTCTTCGCCGGCTTCGAAGGGCATCCCGGGGTCGGACCCCTCCGTGAACACGAGCGGGCTCTCGGCTTCGTCGCTCCTGTCCGCTTCGTCCGCGTCGAAGTGGAGGACGGCGGTCTCGTCCGTTCCGGGCTCGTCGATCGTCGCTCGACGCTCTTCGGGGCTCGCTTCCGCGCGCGGTGCTGCGGCGACCGGTTCGACGGTCGACGCGTCTTCGACCGGCACCCCGTCCGCTTCCGGCGCGGTGGACTCCGTCGCGTCCTCGGCGCCGCTGAAGTCGCTCTCTGCGATCAGCGCCTCGAACTCGTCCGGGACCGTCCAGTTGGCTTCCGGCTCTTCCTCGGGCTGTGGATCGCAGATCGCGTGCACGAATTCGGCATCGATGTCGGTGCGTCCGCGGGATGCCGCTTCGACCAGGAGCTTCTCGCAGAGGGCCGAGATCTCGCCGGGGATGCCGCCGGCGTGGCCGTGGATCGCGAAGCCCGCCTCTTCGCTGAAGAGGGCGTCGCCGCGCCAGCCGGCGCGGCGAAGATGTTTGGCGATGTACGAGGCGACGCCGTCTCTCGGGAGCGGCGCGAATTCGAGCTGCAGGGTCTGGATCCGGTCGAGCCACCAGAGCAGCGGGGCCGGCGTCTCGCCCTCCCCGGTCACGAGGTTCGCGAGCAGCACGCTCTGGACGACGGGCGTGTCCTCTTCGGTGCGGTAGCTGAGCAGCACGTCGAGGTGGTCGAGGAACGCTTCGTCGGCGCGCTCGGCCCGGTCGATCACGAGGACGAGGCGCTGATTCGCGCGGGCCTCGACGAGGGCCGTTCGCGAGAGTCGTCCCTCGACGAGTCCCCACTGTCGAGCGATCCCGTCCCGACAGTCGGCCCAGCGAGCCGCGGCATCGGGCACGTGGGCGACGCGTACTTCGTCCCCGAGCAGCTTCGGCAACGCGCGGGCGAGGCTCGTCTTGCCCAGCCCCGCCGCGCCGCTCACGCAGATGCGTGAGGCGTGCTCGTCGAGCCCGCTGCGGATGGTGCCGAATGCGTCCCGCAGCGCCCGGGTCCCGAGCACGACCTGGCTCTGGGCCTTCCCCTCGAAAGGGGACCGCTCGAGCTCGAAGAACTTCAGGTAGGCGGACACGCTTCCTCCCGACTCGCGGCCCAGGGCCAAGCGTTCGGATTCGCAGGAGAAATCGACCTGCCCGGGGCGTCTCTTGAGCCTTGAAGGGGGTGTTTTGGCCACGAATTCGCGGATCCCGCCGGAGGTCGCTGCTCGAGGCCCCGCCCGTCGTCGGCATGCTCCTCCGGGTCCCGTCCGGATCGCATCGCGCGATGCGGGGCGAGGTGGAACGCGGCCGCGTTCCGGGGCACCGACCTCGCATCCCGGATCTGCCGGGCCGACCCGTGATGGTCGGGTCCGGTCCCTTCGGTCCTCGGGATCGGCGCCCCTCGCGTCTGCGTGGGGTCTGCCGCCTTCCTGCCCACGACCCATCGGGCCGACCCGCCTGCCCCTCGAGCAGGTGAATTCACCGGTCCACGTGGCATAGAATCGAGCGCGCGCCATCGTCCCCGCCGTGGACCGTCGCGCGGAGGGGTGATCCAGCTTGTCGATGCGCGCCACGTTGACCGTCATGGGCGGTCTCCCCGACCAGGCGGGGCGGTCCTTCGACGTCGGTCCCGCAACGACGACCCTGGGACGCGGGCTCGCCTGCGATGTCCAGCTGGCGGACCAGAGCATCTCGCGCCTCCACGCGGAGCTCGTCTGGGAAGGCGAGACCCTCGTCCTCGTCCACAAGAGCCAGGTCAACCGCACCCTAGTGAACGGCGTGCAGGTGACCGAACGGCTGACGCTATCCGGCGGCGAAGAGATCCAGCTCGCCGATCGCGTCGTTCTCCGTCTGCGGATCGAAGCCGAAGAAGTGCCGGCCGCGGAAGCTCCGGCGGCGGAGCCCGTCGTCGACGAGACGCGGGTCGGTCGGGTCGAGGAAGCCCCGGCGCCCGAGCCTCCGGTGCCCCCGCCGTCGGAAACCCCTCCGGAGCCCGTCGCGCCGCCCGCGTCCGAGCCCGAAGCCCCCGCGCCTCCGGAGCCCGTCGCTCCACCTCCGCCCGAGCCGGTCGCGCCGCCTCCGCCGGAACCCGTCGCCCCATCGCCGCCCGAGCCCGTCGCGCCGGCCGCGCCCGAGCCTCCGCCCGCGCCACCCGAGGTCGTCTCCCCTCCGGCTCCGCCGCCTCCGGTGGCTGCGCCGGAAGGGCCGGAGGTCACGAGCGCCCACCTGCTCCGGCCGGTCTCGGTCGACGAGCCGCCGCCGGATCCGTCGAACGTGAAGCTCGCGATCATCGGGGCCGGTCCGGCCGGCATCGCCGCGGGAGTGCGCGCCGCGGAACGGGGCATCGATCACGCGCTCTACGAGCGATCCGTCCTCGCCGACACGATCGTGAAGTACCAGAAGGGCAAGTTCGTGATGGCCGAGCCGCCGCAGCTCCCGCTGCAGGCGGACCTCAAGATGATCTTCGAGGAGGCCGTCCGCGAGCAGGTCCTCGAGTGGTGGCAGACGGCCGTCCGGGACGCCGGTACGAACCTGGTCGAGGCGACCGAGATCCTCTCGATCGAGGGCGGGAAGGGCGCGTTCCGGATCTCGGTTCGGGGTCCGAGCGGCGCCGAGACCGTCGAGGCGACCCACGTCGTGCTCTCGATCGGCGTCCAGGGGGACCTGCGGAAGTTCGGCGTCCCCGGCGACGACCAGCCGTGGGTCACCTATCAGCTCGACGACCCGAAGGCCTACGAGGACAAGCGGGTGATCGTGGTCGGGGTCGGTGACGCCGGCATCGAGAACGCGATCGCGTTGGCCGAGAACGGCAACGAAGTCACGATCGTGAATCGCCGGGACGAGATCGATCGCGCCAAGCCGATGAACAAGGCCGCGATCGAAGCGAAGATCAAGTCGGGCGAGATCGCCTACCTGACGAATGCGAGCGCCGACCGTTTCGAGAGCGACGGGGCCGTCTTCAAGACCAAGGACGGCGACGAGGTCAAGGTCGCGTGCGACCTGGTGATCGGTCGCCTCGGCGCGACGCCGCCGCGGGCCTTCCTCGAGGCGACGGGGATCTCGTTTCCGAGTGCCGACAAGGAGGCGATCCCGGACGTCTCGGACAAGTACGAATCGAACATCCCCGGCATCTACATGGTCGGCGCGCTCGTCGGCTATCCGCTGATCAAGAACTGCATGAACCAGGGCTTCGAGGTCGTCGAGCACATCCTCGGCGCCGACGTGAAGCCGGCGGACGAGCCGGTGCTCCTGCAGAAGTTCGGCGAGGTCGGCGGCACGGTCAGCGAGAACCTCGATCGGATCCAGGACACGATCCAGACGCTGGCGCCGCTCACCTCGGTCCAGCTTCGGCAGCTGATCTTCGAGTCGAACATCCGGATCGTCCCGGCGGGCACCGTGCTCTATCAGCGCGCCGACTTCGACAACACCTTCTTCTCGATCGTCGAAGGCGAGGTCGAGCTCGCCTATCTCGACAACTCCGACCCGACGGTCCCCGAGGACCTGCGGGCGGAGCGAAAGACGCGGCGGGGCGCGGGGCAGTTCTTCGGCGAGGACGGGTTGATCTCGGGGCGCCGCCGCGGCGAGACGGTGACGACGACGGCGCGATGCGTCCTGATCGAGACGCCCCGCAACTCGATGACGAAGCTCACCCGCTCCGTCGAGGACGTGAAGCGGGTGATCGACGCGTCCTACGTGAACTCGGCGCTCGCGACCCTCTTCCCGAGTCTCGACGAAAGCGCGCGGAAGCGCCTCGCCTACAGCGCCGAGACGATCCTCCACCGAGCGGGCGAGACGATCTTCGCGGAGGGGGAGGAGACGGACGGTCTCCACCTGATCCGCCGCGGAACCGCCGACATCTACAAGAAGCACGAGGGGGTCGACGAGCAGATCGACTCCCTGCGTGCGGGGTCGACCCTCGGCGAGATGGGCGTCCTCCACGTCGATCGCGGCCGGTCCGCAACGGCGAAGGCCGGCGTCGACTGCGAGACGGTGCTCTTCCCGAACGAGGTGATCCTGCCCTTCGTCGAGCAGTACCGGGAGGTCCGGGAGTACCTCGAGCTCAAGGAGCAGGAGTTCATCATCGCCGACGCGCGCCGCCAGCACGGTCGCGGCACGATGATGTGGCTGCAGAAGGCCGGTGGAAAGGAAGCCACCGACCTGCTCATGATCGACGAGACGCTCTGCGTCCGCTGCGACAACTGCGAGAAGGCCTGCGCGGAGACACACGGCGGCGTGTCCCGCCTGAATCGCGAGGCCGGAGCCACGTACATGACGAGCGCCGGCAGCGCGCTCCATCTCCCGACGGCCTGCCAGCACTGCGAGAACCCGAAGTGCATGACGGACTGTCCGCCCGATGCCCTGAACCGGGACCCGAACGGCGAGGTCTGGATCAACGACCAGACCTGTATCGGCTGCGGGAACTGCGAGGCGTACTGCCCCTACGACGTCATCAAGATGGCGAAGGTCGACGACGACCCGGGTCCCGGACTCCTGATGCGCCTGCTCTTCCCGCGCCGCGCGACGAAGAAGGACGCGGCGCCGAAGGCCGAAGAGGGCGGGGCGGCCGCGATCAAGAAGGCGGTCAAGTGCGATCTCTGCCGCGAGCTGCCGGCGAAGAAGAGTGGTGCGCCGCGCGCCGCGTGCGTCGCGTCGTGTCCGACGGGCGCCATCGTCCGCATCGATCCCGGCGAGTACGTCGACGAGATCTACGAAAGGCAGGGGTAGTCGCGTGATCGGGCCCCGTACCTTCCTCGAATACCAGAGCTACCGCTACCTGAAGGTCGCGCTCGCGATCTTCTTCCTCTCGCTCGCGGCGTACGTCTTCGACGATCCGCCGGGCGGGCGGAGCGGGAGCTCCTGGACCGGCTACGGCCTCGGAACGATCGCGGCGGCGATCATCTTCTGGCTGATGTGGCTCGGCGTGCGCAAACGCGACTACACGTCCGCCGGTGCGCCCCTCAAGGGCTGGACCTCGGCCCACGTCTACCTCGGGACGATGCTCGTCTTCCTCGTCCCGCTCCACTCCGCCTTCGAGTTCGGGTGGAACGTCCACACCCTCGCCTACGGGCTGATGTGCGTGGTCTGTTTCAGCGGGATGCTCGGGGTGGCCTTCTACGCCCTCGTGCCGACGTCGATGACGCGGAACCGGAACAACATCACCCTCGACGCGATGCTCGAGCGGATCGCGGAGATCGATGCCGAGTGCCGGATGGCCGCGGACGGCTTGCCCGACTACTACGCGCACGCGGTCGTGACGTCGATCGACGAGACGCGGATCGGGGGCTCGCTTCGTTCGCAGCTCTCCGGAAACGACCCGGACTGCGGGACGAGTCGTGCGCTCAAGAGCCTGCGCATGTCCGAGATCGATCTCGACGGGGACGCGAAGGAGCAGGAGCGCAAGCTCGTCGAGCTGATCGCGCGCAAGGAGCTGCTGCTCAAGCAGATCCGCCGTGACGTCCGCTTCAAGGGCCTCCTCGACCTCTGGCTGATCGTCCACGTCCCCTTCGCGTTCGCGACCTGCGCGGCGCTCCTCGTCCACATCTTCGTCGTGTTCTGGTACCACTGATGCGCGTACGCCTGACAGAGATCCGCCTGCGCCCGACCGGGAAGAAGGTCCGCCTCGATCGCGACCTCGACGTCGAGTCGCTCTTCATCGGCCGCGGTCCGGACAACGACCTCTCGCTCAAGGGACTGACGATCTCCCTCCACCAGGCGACGCTCCGCATGGCGGAGGGCCGCCTCTACGTCGAGGCGGCACCGGGTCAGGAGGTCAACGTCAACGGCCTCGTCAGCCAGGGCGAGCGGCTCTCGATCGGCGACGTCCTGAAGATCGGCTCGTGGGAGCTGCGCGTCACCGAGCCGACGTCGCTCGCGGACTTCGACTTCGCCCTCGAGTACGAGGAGACCGATCGCGGGGAGGGGGAGCGCGCTGCGCTCGACGCGCGGACGAAGCTCGGGCTCGAGGGGGGCGCCTTCTCGATGCGCCCGCTCGCCTGGGCGGGGATCCTCCTCGTTCTCTTCCTCTTCCTTCTCCTGCCCCTGGTCTTCGAGGGGGCGCAGTCGCCCTGGAACACCGGCGACGTGAGCCGCGGCCACGCCTACATCGAGAACGATTGCCAGAGCTGCCACTCGGGTCTCTTCCGACCGGTCCAGAACGAGGACTGCATGACCTGCCATCACGACATCGGGCGTCACGCGCCCGCGGAGGTCGCGATGGCGGAGCTCGAGGACGCGTCGTGCGCGACGTGCCATCTCGAACATCGCGGACGTCAGGTCGATCTCGCGGATCTCGGCTCGGGATTCTGTTCCGACTGCCATTCGGATCTCGCGGCGACGCTGCCGGCGACGACCCTACGGAACGCGAGCGATTTCGGCGAGGACCATCCCCCCTTCCAGCTCGCCCTCGTGACGGACCCGAGCGAGGAAGCGGTTTCGGTCGACGTGACCCCGGACCTCGTGGAGGTCTCCGGACTCGAGTTCAGCCACCTGCGACACGTGGGGAAGGCGGTGACGGGTCGCGGAGACGAGAAGCAGTACCTGCAGTGCGGCGCCTGCCATCAGCCCGACGCCGGCGGGCTCTACATGAAGCCCGTCGTCTTCGAGGAGCATTGCCAGGACTGCCACCAGCTCGACTTCGACGCGACCGCGCCGGCGGACACGGTCCCCCACGGCGACCCCGCCGTCATCCGGGATCGCATTCGCGGCTTCTACGCGAACCGCGTGCTCGACGGGGACGTCAAGGACCCTGCCGCGCCCCGCCGTCTGCGCCTGCGGCGTCCAGGCAAGCGACTCACGAGCGAAGAGGCGGAGCTCTCCCGTCGCTGGGTGGACGGCAAGGTCGCCGCAGCGGAGCGCCGCTTCTACGAACGTCCGGGGACCTGCGACCTCTGTCATACGCTCGCGCCCGGCGAGGCGCGCGACGGCGGCATGGGAATCGCCCCCGTCCAGATCCAGGACGTCTGGGTCCCGGGCTCGATCTTCAGCCACGGCTCGCACGCGCCCTTCGCCTGCGTCAAATGCCACCCGGCGGCGGGCGTCTTCGATCCCGAGGAGGACACCTCCCTCACGCGCCCCGAGTGGAGCCTCGAAGGTGCGATTCCCTACGAGTTGATTCCGCGTGAGCCGACGACGCGGGTGAGCAGCGTGAGCGGCGACATCCTCATTCCCGACATGGCCGTCTGCCGCGACTGTCATGCCGGGGCTTCGGCCCGCGGTGGCGAGAAGGTTCCGAGTCCCTGCTCGATGTGCCACCCGTTCCATGTCCGCGCGAATGGGCCGATGGGGACGGTCGTGGGCGCGGAATCGCCCGCAGGCGCGGCTCCGTCTCCCGAAAACGCGCCTTCCGACGAGGCCGCTCCGGTCGACAGCGCGGCCCTGCGCGGCCCCGCCGCCGTGCACGATGCATCGGTCACGTGGGACGCATCGCCCTTCACGAGGACGTCACACGTTCGATCGAACGGCTTCCGTCACCCGCCCGTTTCCGGGCTGAATTAGGTCCGGCAATTTCGTTCAGGACATGTAGAATCGATCGCGACGCGTGAGGGGCGCGTCCGGTCGTTCCAACCCCATCGATTCACGCGTCGACCCGAGCGGACGTGCGCGCGAACGAATGCCGGGCGAGCGCCGATCGCCCTCCGCACGCCGTCGATGAGCGATGCATCGAGTCACGGGCGACGCGCGGCCGTACGGACTCGGAGTGGAAGCAGGCAGATGCCGGTCTTCCTTCTGACGCGATCGACCCGAAGGGTCGCGGAGGAGGCGGCCGGTCGGAGGCGCCCGATGACCCCCCGTTTCCCGCGTGGCTCGCACTCGCAACGAAGGCTGCGATGCTCGCGAAGCGCATCGCGCGCGTTCGCCCTCGGCGCGTCGCTTCTCGTCGCCGGGCTGCATCTCGGCTGCCCCGACGGCAGCGTCTCGAACGACCAGGTCTGCCAGTTCCAGTGCGACTACACGCAGGACGGCACCGAGGTGGGTTATCCGGCGGCTGCCGCGGGCGTCGAGGCGCGGCTCACCGTCCAGGACGTCGTCCAGGTGATCGCGAACGCGATCCACGAGGCCGAAGCCAACGGGATCCCGGACATCACGATCGTCGTCCTCGATCACCTCTCCAACGTGCTCGCGGTCTACGACACCGACGCGTCGACGACGAACTACTCCCTGATCACGTCCGTCGAGTCGCCGAACCGGACGGCCAACACGCCCTTCATCGTCGAGAACAACGGCGGCTCCGCGGACTTCTCCGGCGTCGCGACGACCGCGGGGCTGAACTCGCTCCAGACCGCCCTCGACGGGATCTTCATTCCGGCGGGCTACGCCGCGATCAGCAAGGCGGGGACGTCCAACTACTTCTCGACTCAGGGCAACGCGTTCACGTCGCGGACGGCGAGTACGCTGATCCAGCAGAACTTCTTCCCGGGCGAGACCGATCGGCCGGGCGGCCCGCTCTTCGCGGTCCAGATCGCCCAGCTCGTCTGCAGCGACATCAACACGCGCCAGAGCGTGGACCAGCTCGCGGACGCGACGGTCGCGGACGATCCGACCGATCTGATCGGTCCGCGCCGCCTGCCCGTCGGCTTCGCCGCGGACCCGGGCGGCATCTCCCTCTACAAGGACAACATCGCCGAGCTCGACGCGCCGGTCTTCCTCGGCGGGGCCCCGACAGGGCGCGTCGGCAAGGTCGTCGTCGGGGCGGTCGGCATCGAGTTCAACGGCATCTACGGACTCGACAAGGACGGCACGGATCGCGACCGCAACCTCGAAGAGCGGATCGCCTACGGCGCGACGATCGGGGCCACGGCCGCCGAGAGCTTCGACGCCGACGTGGAGCGACGGGCCTCGCGGATCACCGTCGCTGGACGGGCCCTTCGCTGGGTCGACGACACGGGGCTCCGCGCCTCGCGCGCGACCGCGCCGGTCATCAGCGCTGCGGACGTCGCGAACATAGGCGCGATCAACGCGCGACTGAATGGACTGATCAACCTCGGCTCCGGAAGCGGACAGTTCGTCTCCGATCAGTTCTTCTTTCCGTTCACGGAGCCTCGCGCCGGGGTCTTCTTCCTCGACCCGACCTCCGGCGTCATCGGCGACACCTTCGCCGACACCGACGTCGCCGTGGGCAACGGCTACGTGGGAACCGCGAACGGCGAGAAGCTCGTCGACTCACTCGGCGCCGACCGCTACCCCGCGATCGACAGCCTGAACCCCGCGCCGCCGGCCGACCCGGCGAACCCCGCTCTCGCGGACGGGCTCTCCGCCGCGGACGTGCAGGAGCTGTTGATCGAAGCGCTGCTCCTGGCGGAGAACACGCGCGCCCAGACGCGCCGTCCGCTCGGTGGCCAGGCCCGGATCGACGTGGCGGTCGTCGACCTCGACGGCAACGTGCTCGGCTTCGCGCGTTCGCAGGACGCGCTCCTCGACGGCGTCGACGTCACGATCGCCAAGACCCGGCAGGCGGCCTTCTGGTCGAAGGGCAATACGCGGACCCAGCTCGAGGACGCCCTCGATCCCCTCGGCAACAACGGCAACCTGCTGAACACGCGCTCCTTCGATCAGTATCTCGCCGACTCGCGCGCCTTCCTGGGACTCGATCCCGCGGATCCGCTCTTCGAAGGCGAGTTCGCCTGGTCCTCGATCGCCCTCGGCGGGATCGCCAACCCGGACTTTCCGCCCGGGGTCGCCTCCGGCGACAACGGTCCGCTCAGCCGCGACCCCGAGTCGACGATTGCGACGGGCGCGCCGACCGACTTCGGCGAGTGGAGCATCTTCTCGACCGGCATCCAGGCGGAGACCGTCCTGCCCGGCATCGCCGTGGGGCTCTGCGAAGAGGTGCCGGATCTCGCGGGCGTGCTCTTCGACCTGAACGCCGCCGCCGGCCTCGGCGTCGCGCCGCCGCCCGGCGGTCGCCCCGCGCTCTTCACGGACGCGGCCCAGCGCGACACCTTCTGCGACGGCGTCCGGACCTTCCTGATCGGCTCGGGCGACGCGGGCGCCCAGCTCGACTGCATCCAGGGCGTCCAGGACTTCCCGGCCGGCTCCGGGAACATCACCGGTCTCCAGAACGGCTTCCACATCTTCCAGGGTGCCGTTCCGATCTACCGCACGGACGCGACCGGCGAGGCGGTCCTCGTCGGGGCCTACGGCGTGTCGGGCGACGGCGCGGAGCAGGACGACTTCGTTCCCTTCGTCGCCCTCGACGAGATCGGCAAGGCCCAGGTCGCGCGCGGGATCCCGAATCCGATCGGGAACGCGCCGCCCGTCGGCGTCGACACGACGCCCGCCGACGGCAGGCCCGACGTCCAACGCGCGGACAACATCAGCGTCCAGAACGTGTTCCTGCGATACGTAGTCTGCCCGGTCGCGCCCTTCCTGAGCAGCAACGAGCAGAACGGTTGCGAGGGACGATGAAGATGAAGAGACGCGCCCTCGATCGTTCCCGCCCCTTCGTCGTCGGTCTCGCGGTGCTCGCGGTGCTCGGTGCCGAGGGGTCCTGGGCCGCGCGCCCCGACGCCGCCTCCGAGCCCCGAGAGGCCGAGGCCCGCTTCGCTTCGCCAATCGGAGGGGTGCTCCTCGCGCAAGCGGACGTCGAAGACGACGGCGCCCGCGCCCGCCGCCGCCGCCGCCCGCGTGGGCGCCGGCCGGGCGGGAGCCGTCAGGGCGATGCCGGGCAGGAGCGCCCGCCGGCCCCGCCGCCCGCGCCGACGCAGCAGCCGGTGACGCCGCCCGAGCCGGAGGCGTCCTCGGGCGGGGCGCCGACCCCCGCGCCGCCGCCGGCCCCCGTCGTTCCCGCGCCGACCGAGCCGCCCCTCGACGAGGGGACCTGGACGCCGTCTCCGCGTCAGCAGACGCCTCCGCCGCCGCCGCGTCGACCCGAACCGGTTCGCCCCGGCACGTCCGAATCCGATCAGGACTCGGGGGCCGAGCCCGGCGCCGAGGCGCCGCAGCGGCCCATTCCGCGATCGGAGTGGACGCCGGGTGAGCCGCCGCCGCGGCCGAACGACCGGCCGAGCCGTCGCAATGCGCCCGTCTACGAGAACGAGCTGCCCGACTACGAGTTCGTGGCGCTGCCCGATCGCTGGCGGATCGTCGAGAACCTCGGCGTCAACGAGAAGTGGTGGGACCCGTACAACCAGAACACGTTGAAGGCGGATCGCCCGATCCCGGGGACCAAGGACTGGTTCGTCAACCTGAACATCGTCGCCGACCAGCTCTTCGAGCCGCGGCGGATCCCGATCCCGACCGGCGCCGCGGGCGACAACGGCCAGGAGGTCGATCTCTTCGGGGACGGCGTCGCGTGGGAGAGCCAGACGACGCTGCTGGCGTCGGTCGCGCTGATCCAGGGCGACACGACCTTCCGGCCGCCCGACTGGGAGATCCGCGTCACGCCGGCGCTCAACGTGAACAAGGTCTGGGTCCAGCAGCTCGGCGCGGTCAAGCTCGACCCGAAGGCCGGCGACGATCGCCTCGACTACCACTTCACGCTCCAGGAAGCCTTCGTCGACAAGCATCTCTGGAACCGCACGGACCGCTTCGACTTCGACTCGCTGCGGATCGGGATCCAGCCCTTCAACGCCGACTTCCGCGGATTCCTCTTCGACAGCTCGGAGCCGGGCGTCCGCCTCTTCGGCAACTTCGCCAACAACCGGGCCCAGTACAACCTGGCCTGGTTCGGACGCCTGAACAAGGACACGAACTCGGCGCTGAACGACCTCGAGTCCTGGCGCGACGACCACACGGTCATCGCCAACTTCTACTACCAGGACTTTCCCGTGCTCGGCTTCAACGTCGAGGCGATCTTCGCGGCGAACATCAACCGCGAGGGCGACGAACGCGACTTCGATCGGAACAAGAACCTCGTGATCCCGGCGCCGGTCGGCCTGATCGGCGGCAAGGACTACGAGGTCTACTACGTGGGCATCGGTGGCGACGGCCACATCGAGCGCCTGAACCTCACGTTCCAGATCTACGGTGCCTTCGGCAACGAGGACTACAATTCGATCGCCCAGCAGAGCCAGGACATCGAAGCCTGGTTCGCCGCCTTCGAGGCCAGCTACGACATCGACTGGATGCGCTGGAAGGCGTACATGCTGTGGGCCTCGGGCGACGAGGATCCCTTCGACGACAAGGCGCAGGGCTTCGACACGATCCTCGACAACCCGAATTTCGCCGGCGGGACGACGTCGTTCTGGATGCGTCAGCAGATCCCCTTCGTCTTTGGCGGCAGCGTGGCGCTCTCCGGCAAGAACTCGATCGTGCCCTCGCTGCGCAGCTCCAAGATCGAGGGCCAGAGCAACTTCGTGAACCCGGGGATCTGGCAGATCGGCGCGGGGGCGGACTTCGATCTGCTCCCTCAGCTCCGGCTCCTCACGAACGTGACCTGGCTCCAGTGGGACACGACCGAGGTCCTCGAGACGCTCCGTCAGCAGGGGCGTCTCGATCGCGAGATCGGTTGGGACGTGTCGGCGGGCCTGATCTACCGCCCGCTCTTCACGAACAACATCATCCTGCGCGCTTCGGGATCGGTGCTGATTCCGGGGAGCGGCTACGAAGAACTCTTCGAGGAACGTCGTGACGACGATCCGCCCTACTCGGTGCTCTTCAATGCAACGTTCACCTACTGAGACGCGACGCATTCTCTCGCTGAGCTGGATCGGGACGAACAGATGACCCAACACGACTCCAAGCGTTCCCCGTCCTTCTCGGGTGCCGCCGTGATCGCGGCGACGATCGCCGGCTTCCTGGTGCTCGCCGTGCTCGGACTCGAGACGCCGTCGACGGCCGCGGAAGGCGAGACGCCCCTCGAGATCGAGTACCCCTTCTACCCGCCGGCGCCCTCGGACCAGACCGAGGCCGAGGCGGCGGTGAAGACCGCCGGCTGCGTCACCTGTCACACGAAGTCCGACGAGGCGACGATGCATCCGCAGCGCTCCGTCGTTCTCGGCTGCACGGACTGCCACGGCGGCGACGCCACCGCGGTGACGAGCGACTACGACCCGGGCTCCGCCGAGTTCCTCGAGGCGAAGGCGCGGGCCCACGTCCAACCGGCCATGCCCGAGACGTGGAAGAACCGGCGCAACGAGCAGCGGACCTACGCGCTCCTCAACCTCGAGAGCCCCGAGTACGTCCGCTTCGTGAACCCCTCCGACTACCGCGTCGCCGAGGAGGCCTGCGGCGCCTGCCATGGCACGATCATCGAGAAGGCGAAGCGATCGATCATGGCGACGGGCGCGATGCTCTGGGGTGGCGGCTCGTACAACAACGGGATCGTGCCCTTCAAGCGCTACATCCTGGGCGAGGCGTACACGCGGGAGGGCAAGCCCGCCGCGATCCAGGCGCGCTTCGAGGTCACGCGCGAGCAGTCGGACATGGGCGTCATGCAGATGGCGTTCCCGCTTCCGGCGTGGGAGACGGTCCCGCCCGCCGACATCTTCCGGATCTTCGAGCGCGGCGGCCGCAACGTGAACAGCTTCTTCCCGGAGACCGGCATTCCGAACCCGGAAGAAGAGCCGGGCAAGCCCGACGTGCGCGCTTCGTTCCGCGGACCCGGCACGGGCAACCGCGTCTCGATCCCGGTGCTCAACATCCACAAGACCCGGCTCAACGATCCGAACATGTGGTTCATGGGGACGAAGGATCAGCCCGGCGACTTCCGCAGCTCCGGCTGCGCCGGCTGCCACGTCGTCTACGCGAACGACCGCGAGTGGTACAGCTCCGGCTCCTACGCGAAGTACGGCAACCGCGGGCAGACCCAGACCGTCGATCCGATGATCGCCAATCTCAAGAACGAGAAGGGCGAGAAGGAGTGGGGGCACCCGATCAAGCACGCGTTCTCCCGCGCGATCCCCACGTCCCAGTGCATGAACTGCCACATGCACCAGCCGAACATGTTCCTCAACTCGTATCTCGGGTACACGATGTGGGACTACGAGTCCGACGCGCCGCTCATGTGGCCCGAGGAGCAGCAGTACCCGAACTTCTCGGAGCAGCTCGACGTGCTCGAGCGGAACCCCGAGGAGGCGTCCTACAAGGGGAAGTGGGCCGACGTCGAGTTCCTCGCCGAGGTCCACACCGAGGTGAACCCCGAGACGAAGGACACGAAGTTCGCCGACTACCACGGTCACGGCTGGAATTTCCGGGCGATCTTCAAGCGCTCGCGGGACGGCACGCTCCTCGACGCGGCGGGCAACGCGATCCCCGAAGGCCTCTCGAACAAGGAGAAGTTCGACCGCGCGGTCCACATGCGCGACATCCACGCCGAGATCGGGATGCAGTGCGCCGACTGTCATTTCGCCGACGACGCGCACGGAAACGGCGAGCTCCACGGCGAGGTCGCTGCGGAGGTGAACATCCGCTGCCGCGACTGCCACGGCACTGCCGACGAGTACGCGACGCTCAAGACTTCGGGCCCGGCGTCGCCGCCCGACGGGCGGGACCTCTCCCGCCTGCGGAACGCCGACAACCGCAAGCGCTTCGAGTGGCGCGGCGGGAAGCTCTACCAGCGCCTCCTTCTGCCGCCCCACAATGAGTTCCAGGTCACGCAGGTGAAGGACACCGTGACCCCGGGCAACCCGGAGTACAACGGCAAGGCCGCCCGCGCGAAGATGATGTCGAAGGGGACGGACCAGTCCTGGGGGACCGGCGTCGCGAAGGCGGATCGCGCCCACGGCGACGACGACATCGCCTGCTTCTCCTGCCACAGCTCCTGGGTCACGAGCTGCGGCGGCTGCCACCTGACGATCCAGGCCAACTGGAAGACCGAGATCCACAAGTACGACGCCAAGACGAGCCGGAACTTCGCGACCTACAACCCGCAGGTCGCCCGCGACCAGATGTTCCAGCTCGGCAAGCACGGCACGGTCAAGGACGGGATCATCGCGCCGATCCGCTCGAGCTCCGCGCTCGTCCTCTCCTCGACGGACATCAACCGCAACCGGATCTACATCCAGCAGCAGCCGGTCTCCGCCGGCGGCTACTCGGCCCAGGCCTTCGCCCCGCACTTCCCGCACACGGTCCGGAAGAACGAGACCAAGGGATGCGAGGACTGCCACGTCTCCGAAGCGAACGACAACAACGCGATCATGGCCCAGCTCCTCCTGCTCGGGACCAACTTCGTGAACTTCATGGGCTTCAACGCCTGGGTCGGGACCGACGACGAGGTGGTCGCGATCCAGGTGACCGAGTGGGACGAGCCGCAGGCCGTCATCGGCAGCTACCTCCACGAATACGCCTACCCGGACTATTTCCAGGAACACGTCGACCGCGATCTCGAGCTGACGATGGTCACGCCCGGCTACCAGGACATGGATCCCGGATGGGTGAAGAGCGTGCGTCAGTTCTTCTCGCGCAAGCTGCCCGAGTGGACGGGGATCCGGGACGCGCTCTACGACGGCGAGTACACCCACCACGCCGGACGCGTCGAGTGCATCCAGCTGCGCGGCGAATACCTCTATGCCGCAGAGGGCAAGAAGGGCATGCAGGCCTTCGACGTGTCGACGATCGGCACGAAGGGCTTCTCGGAGCGGATCATCACCGCCCCCTTCTCGCCGCTGGGCCAGAACGTCCGGATCAAGTCGAAGAACGCGACCTGCGTGGCGCTGCCCACGACGCAGCTGCTCCGGCCCGAGCTGAACCGCACGGACCTCGCCCAGCAGGTGAACCTCGAACAGCCGATGCACCTGGTCTACAGCTACGTGGCGGTCACCGACGCGGAAGAGGGACTCATCCTCGTCAACAACGAGACGCTGACCGACTTCGAGCCGCGCAACAACTTCTTCGACCGGGCGATCACCTGGAACCCGAACGGGATCCTGGACGGCGCGAACTACGCCCACTTCGCCGGCCACCTGCTCTACGTGTCGGCGAACGCGGGCGTCGTCGTCGTCGACCTCGACGATCCGCTCGATCCGAAGGTGCTGTCGACGATCCCGCTCGCCGGCGCGCGGGGGACGATGGTCCAGTTCCGCTACCTCTTCGCGACCACGGCGGACGGCCTCCAGGTCGTCGACGTGACGGATCCGGCGAAGCCCCGCGTCGTCGAAGGCGCGACGGTGCCGCTCGCCGACGCGCGACGCGTGATGGTCTCCCGGACCTACGCCTACGTGGCGGCGGGCGCCGAGGGCCTCGTGATCGTCGACGTCGAGCAGCCGGAGAAGCCGGCGGTCTTCATGCGGTACACCGCGAACGGCCAGCTGAGCGATGCGCAGGACGTCGCCGTCGCGACGACGAACGCCTCGCTCTTCGCCTACGTGGCGGACGGCGAGAACGGTCTCAAAGTCGTGCAGCTGACCTCGCCGGAGCTGAATCCCAAGTTCTACGGCTTCAGCCCCGCGCCCAACCCGAAGCTGATCGCCTGGCGCAAGACGAAGAGCGCGGCCCTGGCGGTCTCGCGTCCCCTCGAGCGCGACCGCGCGGTCGACGAGACCGGGAACCAGATCGCCGTGCTCGGCCGGCTGGGCTCGCGCCCCTTCAACCTCGAGGAGATGCAGAAGCTGTATCTGACCGAGCAGGGGCGGGTCTGGACGGTCAAGGACTGAGCGCTCGCGAGGGGCTCGCTTTTCCCGGAGTGGACGTCGGGCTTGCCGCGCCTTCGAGCCGACGGGTGACGAGCTAGGCTCGCCGGATGCAATCCACGGGGGCGGAACGCGTGCGGGTTCGCGGTCGCGCGCGGCCGGCGGAGCTGATCGGCGTCGCGCTCGCGCTGGCGGAGCGCGACGGGCTCGAGGAGCGCGACCGCCGCAGGCTCGATCGGGAGGTCGGGGCCGGGGACCGGCCGGACGACGGACTCGCGATCGTGCGGCACTGGCTCGCTCGGGCGCCGGGCCCTTCGACCCGGGCGCGGATCGAGCGCGTCGGGTCGGCGCTCGGGATGGCGCGCGGGATCCTGCTCGCGATCGGGCTCGCCCTCGGCTGGAGCGCGGCGGCGGCGCTCCTGCAGGTCGAGGTCCACGAGGGCCGCGTCAACATCGTCCTCTGCGTCGGCCTCCTCGTGCTGCTCCCCGGCCTGCTTCTCGTCGCCGCGATCGTGGCGGCGGCCTGGGCGAGTCGACCGTCGAGCGCGGGGGGCGGCGGAGGGTGGCGCGCCCTCACGCTCGCGCGGGGGATCCGGGCGCTCCTGCCCCAGCGCGTGCGCGAGGACGCGGACGTGCTCGTGGGTCGGCTGTCCGCGCAGGGCCGCATCCATGCGCGCGCGCGACAGGCGCTGCTCTTCGCCTGGTCGCAGACGGTCGGCCTCGGATTCGCGGCGGGCGCGATCCTCGCGACGCTCGGCTTCGTCGTCTTCACCGACCTCGCCTTCGGCTGGAGCACGACCCTCGACGTCGAGGCCGCGCCGGTGCACCGCATGGTCGCGGCGTTCGCGAAGCCCTGGGCCGCGATCTGGCCCGCGGCGGCGCCGACCCTCGATCTTGTCGAGACCACCCGGCACTTCCGGGTCTCTCCCGACGTCCCGCACGTCCACTTCATCGACCCGGTCGCGTACGGTGCCTGGTGGCCGTTCCTGCTGATGTCGCTCGTCGGCTACGCGCTGATTCCCCGCGCGATCGTGACGTTCCTGGCCGAGCGCCGTCTCGGGCGCGAGTGCGCGAGCGCGATCGCCGAGACGCCCGGCCTCGACCGACTGATCGAGCGCCTCCTCGCGCCGCCGGTCGAGACCCGTGCGCCGGAGGACGAAGGCGAGATCGGGCGGCCGGCTGAGGGGCTCGTCCCAGAGGTCGCCGCGTCCGAGTGGATCGAGGCCGCCGAGGCGGGATCGTTCGCGATGGCGTGGGCGGAGTCGATCGAGGACGAGGCCTGGGCCGCGCTCGCGGGGGAAGGGGAGGCGTTTCGTCTGCGCGACGCGGGCGGCCGGCGCAGCCTCGCCGAGGACGCGGAGCGGATCGCGGAGATCGGGGAGGCGACGGGGCGGATCGCGGTGTGCGTGCGGGCGTACGAGCCGCCGGTCCTCGACGTCCTCGATTTCCTGGCGGATCTTCGGGCCGCGGTCGGCGCCGGACGTTCGATCGCCGTCTTCCTGCTGGACGGGTCGCCTTCCGATCACGACGCCTGGCGGCGAAAGCTCACTGCGCTCGGGGATGCCGGGCTCGTCTGTGCGGAGGTCCGGAGCCCGGGACCCGAGCGAAGCCCGAGCGGAGGCGGGGAATGAGCACGCCGCGTCTGGCTGTCGTCGGCCACCCGAACAAGGGCAAGTCGAGTCTGGTCGCGACCCTCGCGGAGGACGACAGCGTCGGGATCGGGCCGACGCCGGGAACGACGCTGCGGACGCGCGAGTATCCCATGACCGTCGACGGCCGCCTGCTCTACACGCTGATCGACACGCCGGGCTTCCAGCGCGCCCGGCGCGTGCTCGCCTGGCTCGAGGAGCGCGCCGCGGCCCAGCAGGCGACCGCGGCGGATCGTCCCCGCCTCGTCGCCGAGTTCGTCGCGGAGCCCGGTCACGCGGAGCGCTTCCCGGACGAGTGCGAGCTGCTCCGTCCGCTCGTCGACGGCGCCGGGATCCTCTACGTCGTCGACGGTGGGGTGCCCTACGGTCCCGAGTACGAAGCCGAGATGGAGGTGCTTCGCTGGACGGGGCGGCCGAGCCTCGCGGTCGTCAATCCGATCGGCCGGCGGGACCACGTCGCCGACTGGGAGGCGGCGCTCGGGCAGTTCTTCCGGGTCGTGCGGGTGATCGACGCGCTGCACGCGGACTTCGAGACGCGACGGCAGCTCCTGCTGGCGTTCGGCGAGCTGGAGGCCGGCTGGCGGGCGCCGATCGAGGAAGCGGTCGCTCTGCTCGATTCGGCGCGCGATCAGCGGCACCGGGAGACCGCCCTCGAGATCGCGCACTTCGTGGCCGACGCGCTCGGACTCTCGACGGAGCGCCGGCTCGGGCCTGCGGAGGACGCCGCCGGCCACGAGCCCGCGCTCGAAGCCGAGTACCGTCGCCAGCTCGACGCGCTCGAATCGGCACACCGGGTCCGCATCCAGCGCCTTCATGGCCACCGGGAGCTCGAGGCCTCGGCCAGCGCCCTCGAGCTGCTCGAGCAGGACCTCTTCGACGAGGGGACCTGGCTCGCCTTCGGGCTGCGCCGCCGGGATCTCGTCGCCGTCGGGGCGATCGGGGGCGCAGCGACGGGCGGCGTGATCGACGCCTCCGTCGGCGGAGCCTCCTTCTTGATCGGCACCGCGCTCGGCGGCGCGGTCGGCGGCGTGCTCGGCTGGCTGGGCGCGGGCCGCCTCGCCGAGCTCTCGGTCGTGGATCGCCCGCTCGGCGGCCGATTGGCTCGGTTCGGGCCTTCGAAGAATCCGAACTTCCCGTTCGTGCTCTTCGGGCGCGCCCGCTTCCACGCAGCCCTCGTGGCGGCTCGTACCCATGCGCGTCGGGACGTGATGGAGCTGCCGGACGCTGGCGAGGACGGCCGGCTGACCCTCGACGGGAGCCGCCAGCGGGGTCTCGCGCGGGTCTTCGCGGGGCTGCGGAAGCATGCGCCCGGGTCGCCCCGACATCGCGCCGCGATCGAGGAGCTGACCGGCATCACGGAAGCAATTCTCGCCGAGGACGCGGCGGGCGCGCCGATCGGGTGAGCCCCCGGCCGCTCCATAGGGCACTCACGAGCAGTCCGAAAATCCGCCTCGACGCATTTTCGCGTTGCAGGGCCCTCGCGAGCGGAGGCAGGGACGATATCGTTTCCTTCCCGCACCCTGCCCGGCCGGGGCGAAGCCCACGAATCCACATGGAGCCCGAGAATGACGGATCCCGAGACGCCGTCCGCCGCCGAGCCACCGACCGTTTCCCGGGGCGACGCACCGACGCGCAACCAGCGCCTCCTCGACTGGATCGACGAGGTCGCCGCGCTGACCCGCCCCGATCGCATCGAGTGGTGTGACGGCTCGCAGGCCGAGTACGACCGGATGTTCGAGATCATGCTCGAGACCGGGACCGCGGAGCGCCTGAACGACGAGAAGCGCCCGAACAGCTATCTCGTCCAATCGGATCCGGCGGACGTCGCTCGCGTCGAAGACCGCACCTTCATCTGCTGCGAGAACGAGGCCGATGCCGGACCGACCAACAACTGGCGCGATCCGGCGGAGATGCGCGGCACGCTGCGTGGGCTCTTCGAGGGGTCGATGCGGGGCCGGACGATGTACGTGATCCCGTTCTCGATGGGACCGATCGGCTCGCACATCGCGCACATCGGCGTGCAGATCTCCGACAGCCCCTACGTCGTCGCGAACATGCGGATCATGACGCGCATGGGCGCTCGCGTGCTCGAGGTCCTCGGGGACGACGGCGACTTCGTGCCGTGTCTGCACTCGGTGGGCGCGCCGCTCGAGCCCGGCCAGCCCGACGTGGCCTGGCCCTGCGACGGCGAGAACAAGTACATCGTCCACTTCCCCGAAAGCCGCGAGATCTGGAGCTACGGCTCGGGCTACGGCGGCAACGCGCTGCTCGGCAAGAAGTGCTTCGCGCTCCGCATCGCCTCGGCGATGGCCCGCGACGAGGGCTGGCTCGCCGAGCACATGCTGATCCTCAAGCTCACGTCGCCGGGCGGCGAGAGCAAGTACGTCGCGGCCGCCTTCCCGAGCGCCTGTGGCAAGACGAATCTCGCGATGATGCAGCCCGTCCTGGACGGCTGGCGGATCGAGACCGTCGGGGACGACATCTGCTGGATGAAGTTCGGCGAGGACGGCCAGCTCTACGCGATCAACCCCGAGGCGGGCTTCTTCGGCGTCGCGCCGGGGACGAGCGAGAAGTCGAACCCGAACGCGATGCGCGGGCTCGACGGGAACTGCATCTTCACGAACGTGGCGAAGACCGACGATGGCGACGTCTGGTGGGAGGACATGGGCGAGGCGCCCGACCACCTGATCGACTGGCGCGGCAACGACTGGACGCCCGGGAGCGAGACGCCCGCGGCCCATCCGAACGCGCGCTTCACGGCGCCGGCGCGGCAGTGCCCCGTCATCGCGGACGAGTGGGAGGACCCGGCCGGCGTGCCGATCTCGGCGATCCTCTTCGGCGGGCGCCGGGCGACCGTCGTGCCGCTCGTCCACGAGTCGCGCGACTGGAACCACGGGACCTTCCTCGGCTCGATCATCTCGAGCGAGAAGACCGCCGCGGCGGCCGGGACCGTCGGCGAGCTGCGTCGGGATCCGATGGCCATGTTGCCCTTCTGCGGATACAACATGGCCGACTACTGGGCCCACTGGCTCGAGATCGGTCGCCGCGAAGGCGCCCAGCTCCCGCGGATCTTCTACGTGAACTGGTTCCGCAAGGGCGCCGACGGGTCCTTCCTCTGGCCGGGCTTCGGCGAGAACAGCCGCGTCCTCAAGTGGGTGTACCAGCGCTGCGCCGAGAAGGTGAGCGGGGTCGAGACCCCGATCGGGACCCTGCCCGGACAGGGCGAGCTGGATCTCGAGGGCCTCGATCTCTCGCCGGAAGCCCTCGAGACGCTCACGACGGTCGACGTCGAAGGGTGGCTGTCTGAGATCCCGAAGATCCGCGAGTTCTACGCCGGCTTCGGGGATCACATGCCGGCGGATCTCGAGGCGGAGCTCGACGCGCTCGAACGGCGGCTGCGCGGCGCCTAGCACGGCGGCTTCGCTACCGTCCGCGGCATGCCCTCCGGACGAGACGTCGAGGCGCTCTGTCGGACCTACTTCGCGTCTCTGCGCCTTCCCGCGGAGACGATCGAGGGGCCGGGATTTCGCGCCGTCCGACAGGATCGGGCGCCGCTGATCTACATGGTGAACCACCTCCAGGTGGATCCGGACGCGGTCATCGACGTCGATGCGTTCTTCGCGTTCATGGAGGCGCAGCTCGGTGCGCTCGACCACCGCTTCGTCGTGACGGGGCCTTCCGTCGATCCGGTGCTGCTCGCGCGACTCGTCGAAGCGGATTTCCGGGCGGAGCCGACCTGGCAGGGACTGCTCTCGGGGCCCGTCCGCGGTCCGGCGCCGATCGAATGCGACATCCGTCCGGTTCTGACGGAAGCGGACTGGCGCCATCTCGACCGGCTCGTCCGGGTCGATCACGTCGAGACGGACGAACGCCTCGGGCGATCCGTGTTCACGCCCGAGGTGACGGCGCAGATGCAGGCGGTCCGGCGGATCTGCCGGGACGAGGTCCACTTCTTCCTGTCCTGGGACGGCGGTGAGCCCGTGGCCTACTTCTCCTCTTGGCCCGGGATCGGCGGCGTGGGCATGGTCGAGGACCTCTTCACGCTCCCGAGCCATCGGGGTCGGGGGCATGCCCGCGCGCTGATCCATCGCTGCGTCGCCGATGCCCGCGCGCGCGGGGCGGATCAGGTGCTGATCGGGGCGTACCCCGACGACACGCCCAAGAACGCCTACGCCGCGATGGGGTTCGAGTCGACCTGCCTGACGTGGGAGTGGCTCAAGCTCCCGAAACGCTGATCCCTCGGCACCGGGCCACGGAACCGGCGCTCGCGCGGGGGCGAATCGCATCGGATGGGGCGTCGCGCCTCTTCGGGCGCCCCCGTCGTCGGATCCCGTCCGCCGTGCCGTTGATGGCCTCAGATCAGGACCTAGTGTCCGCCGCTGGGGGCAACGTCTCGGAGGCGACATGGCGGATTGGCTGGGGACACTTCCTTCCTCGTGGTTGGCCCGGGGCGTGGATGCGGCCGAAGCGGGCCGGGTGCCCGACATCTTGCTGCGCGCGGCGATTCGCCGCTTGTGCCGGACCCGACTCGAGAGCGAGCGGGCGATCGGCCGGACCTCGGCCGAGTTCGCCGAGCGGATGGCGACGGCGACCGTCGCGACGCACACCGACCTCGCGAACGAACAGCACTACGAAGTCCCGACGGACTTCTTCCTCGCGGTGCTCGGTCCGGCCCTCAAGTACAGCGCCTGCGAGTATCCCCATCCGAAGGCGACCCTCGAGGAGGCGGAGCGCCATACGCTCGCCCTCGTCTGCGAGCGGGCGGGAATCGAGGACGGCATGGACGTGCTCGACCTCGGGTGCGGCTGGGGCTCGTTCACGACCTGGGTCGCCGAGCACTACCCGAACTGCCGCGTCACGGCGGTCTCCAACTCGAACACCCAGCGCGCCTTCATCGAGTCCCGCTGCGACCGCGAAGGGTGGGCGCCCGTCGAGGTGATCACCGCCGATGCGGGGACGTGGGACCCGGGGCGCGATCGGTTCGACCGGGTGGTGTCCGTCGAGATGTTCGAGCACATGCGGAACTGGAGCGCGCTCTTCGACCGGATCGCCGCGGCCCTCCGTCCGGACGGCGCGTTCTTCCAGCACGTCTTCTGCCATCGCGACCACCCCTATTTCTTCGAGGACGACGGTGAAGAGGATTGGATGGCGCGGAACTTCTTCTCGGGCGGCATCATGCCGAGCTACGACCTGCCGCGGCACGTGAAGGGCGCGCTCGCCGTCGAGTCCCAGTGGCGCGTCGACGGCCGCGACTACGCCAGGACGCTCCGGGCCTGGCTGGATCGGCTCGATGCCCGTCGCGCCGAGGTCGACGCGATCTTCGAAAGGGACCTCCCGCCCGCCGAGGCGCGCCGCGCGGTCCAGCGCTGGCGCATGTTCTTCATGGCCTGCGAGGAGCTCTTCGCGTTCGACGGGGGACAGGAGTGGTTCGTCGTCCATTCCCTGCTGCGACCGAACGGAGAAGGGGAGGCGGGCGCGTGAGGGTCGCGATCATCGGATCCGGCATCTCCGGCCTCGTCTGCGCGCACCGGCTGCACCCGCGCCACGACGTCCGGATCTTCGAGCGGAACGACTGGATCGGCGGGCACACGCACACCGTCGACGTTTCGCACGAGGGCGAGACGTATTCGGTCGACACGGGGTTCATCGTCTACAACGAGCGGAACTACCCCCACTTCAGCGCGCTCCTCGACGAGCTCTCGGTGGCGACGCAGCCGACGCGGATGACCTTCGGCTTCCGGTCCGAGCGGACGGATCTCGAGTACTCGGGGAGCTCGCTGGACGGGCTCTTCGCCCAGCGGGGGAATCTCGTCCGCCCGCGCTTCTGGGGCATGCTGTCGGAGATCCTGCGCTTCTTCCGCGAGGCGAAGCGCCTGCTCGAGTCGCCTCGGCCCGAGCTCTCGCTCGGCGAGTTCCTCGACGCGCACGAGTTCGGTCACGACTTCCAGCAGGAGCATCTGCTGCCGATGGGCGCGGCGATCTGGTCGTGTCCGCCGGATCAGATGCGCGCGTTTCCCGCCCAGAGCTTTGCGCGCTTCTTCGCCAACCACGGGCTGCTGAGCCTCCGGGACCGGCCCCAGTGGCGGGTCGTGAGAGGCGGGTCCGCGCGCTACGTGGAGGCACTGACGGGTCCCTTTCTCGATCGGATCCGGCTCGGCGCCGCCGTCGAGCGCGTGGAGCGCGATCCCGAGCGGGTAGAGCTGACGCTGGGAGACGGCTCGGTCGAGGTCTTCGATGCCGTCGTCTTCGCGTGTCACAGCGACGAGGCGCTCGCGATGCTGTCCGACGCGACCCCCTTCGAGAAGGAGGTGCTCGGTGCGATCCGCTACCAGCCGAACGACGTCGTGCTGCACACCGATTCGGCGCTCCTCCCGCGGCGTGCGGCCGCGCGATCGGCCTGGAACTATCACGTGTCGGAGGACCCCGCCGAGGCCGCGACCGTGACCTACGACATGAACCGGCTGCAGGGGATCGACGCCCCGGTCGACTTCCTCGTCACGCTGAACGCCAGCCGGGAGATCGATCCCGAGAAGGTGATCGGCCGCTACACCTACGCGCATCCGGTCTTCGACACGGCCGCGATGAAGGTCCAGTGCCATCAGGACGGTCTCGGGGCAGAGGCGCGGAGCGCCTTCTGCGGCGCCTACTGGGGCTACGGATTCCACGAAGACGGCGTTCGCAGCGGGCTGATCGCGGCCGAGCAGATCGAGCGGATGCGTTCGTGATCCGTCCGGGATTCCATCGGGGAAGGCTCTGGCATCGTCGCCAGGAGCCGTCCCACGCCTTCTCGCGCGACCTGCTGCTCGCGGTCGCCGACGTGGACGCGATCGACGCGGCGCCCGAGGGCGAGCTCGCGCTGGCGGGCCGATGGCCGATCTCGCTTCGCCGCGCCGACCACCTTCCGGTCGAGCCGGGGCAGGGCGGGGAAGCGGCGACGCTCCGTCGGACCGTCGCCGGGATCGTGGGGGCGCGAACCGGACGCGCGCCGACGGGTCCGATGTTCCTGGTCTCGCAGCCGCGCTGCTTCGGGCTGACCTTCGATCCGGTGAGCTTCGTGTACTGCCTGGCAGACGAGGGCGTCGAGGCGGTCGTCGCGGAGGTCACGAACACGCCCTGGGGCGAGCGGATCGTGTACGTGCTGAACGATCTCGAGGAGACCGCGACGGGGCGGCTCCGATGCACGATGGCGAAGGAGATGCACGTCTCTCCCTTCTTCGGCATGGACCACGACTACGTCTTCGAGATCGGGGTGCCGGGCGAACGGCTCGGGCTCTCGATCACGAATCGCCAGGCGGGTCGGCGGGTCTTCGAGGCCGGCTTCGACCTGCGACGGATCTGCGGGTTCGGTGAGGCCCCGCCGTCCGGCGTCCTCCGCCACGCCTTCATGCCCTACGAGACCCTCGTCGGGATCTATGTCCAGGCGGCCCGACTCGCCTGGAAACGCGCGCCCTTCCACCCCCATCCGAGCCGGCGAGGAGTGCTGACGCCCTCCGAAGGACCGCCGCTCGATTCCGGAGGGACCCCTTGAGTACGACCAGCATCCTGCCGAGAAGGTCGCGCCGCGCTCGTGTCGCGCGCGGCGACGCCTCCGTCTTCGAACGTTGGGCGAGGGCCGGCGTCGAGCGCCGCCTCGAGGGCCTCGTCGACGGACGGATCCGCGTCGTCGAGGACGACGGCGTTCGCGAGTTCGGTGACGGCGACGGTTCGGTGGTCGAAGTGCGCGTCCGTTCGCCGCGTCTCTACACGCGCCTCGCCCGGGAAGGCTCCCTGGGCGCGGGGACGGCCTGGATCGACGGGGATTGGGAGTGCGACGACCTTCCGGCGCTGCTTCGTCTGCTGGTCGCGCAGCCCGGCTTCGTCGGCCCCACCGGCAGTCTGGACTCGGTGCTCGCCCGCGGCGAATCGCTCCTCCGAACGCTCGCGAAGCCGCTCACGAAGAACACCCGGGGCGGGAGTCGCCGCAACATCTCGGCCCACTACGACCTCGGCAACGACTTCTACGCCGCGATGCTCGACCCGTCGATGACCTACTCCTCGGCGATCTTCAGCTTCCCGGGCGAGTCGCTCGAGTCGGCGCAGACGGAGAAGTACGATCGGCTCTGCCGACAGCTCGACCTCCGACCCTCGCATCGGCTGCTCGAGATCGGCACGGGCTGGGGCGGCTTCGCCCTCCACGCCGCCAAGCACTACGGCTGCCACGTCACGACGACGACGATCAGCGCCGAGCAGCGGGCCCTGGCCCTCGAGCGGGTGGCGGCCGCGGGCCTCGGCGATCGGATCGACGTCCGCTTCGACGACTACCGTGACCTGACCGGTCAGTACGACCGACTGGTTTCGATCGAGATGATCGAAGCGGTCGGTGCCGAGTACCTCGACCGCTTCGTCCAGGTCTGCTCGGACCGTCTGAAGTCCGACGGCGTGATGGGTCTTCAGGCGATCGTGATCGCGGACCAGCTCTATGAACGCTCGAAACGCCACGTGGACTTCATCAAGCGCTACGTCTTCCCGGGTGGCTTCCTGCCCTCCGTCGCCGCGATCTCCGATCGCGTCGCCCGGGTCAGCGACTTCCGGATCCAGGATGTCCACGACATCACCGCGGACTACGCCGAGACCCTGCGTCGCTGGCGCGCGAACCTCGAGGCGCGCCCCGACGCCTACGCTTCCGTCGACGACGGCGGGGCGTTCGAACGGCTGTGGGCCTACTACCTGGCCTACTGCGAGGCGGGTTTCGAGGAGCGGCGGATCGGCTGCGTGCAGATGACGCTCACGAAGTCGGGCTGGCGACCGGGGCGCTGAAGCCCGGATGGGCGGGTCGGCCCCGGGTGCCGGGGATGACTATTCCTCCCAGGCCGGTGCCTCGATCTGCCCGGCGTTCGCCATCGCGATCGCCTCGACCGCCTGGACCTCGACGTAGCCCTGGCTCGAGACCGGGTTCAGGCCGTCGCTGGCTTCCATCGACGCGTCCGCCGGATTGTAGAGCGAGCCCGTCACGTCGGTCAGCTGCTGGAAGAAGAGGCTGCCCTTGTAGAGGCCGAGCTCGACGGTTCCGCCCGCGTTCTCGGCCATCAGATTGATCGCCGAGATCGCGGCGCGCGGGGCCGGGTCGAAGAGGCGGCCGTCGTAGACGGCCTCCGAGACGATCGTCGAGAGGTAGCGGAAGAGGGTGGTCGCGCGGCGGTCGAGGACGGCCTGGTAGACCGCTTCGACGCCGGCGCCGAGGAGCGTCATGCCCGGGGCTTCGTAGACGCCGCGGCTCTTCGTGCCGATGATGCGGTTCTCTAGGGCGTTCGAGATCCCGATCCCGTTGCGGCCGGCGACTTCGTTCGCTTCGACGAGCATGTCGAACTGGCTCAGGGCCTTGCCGTTCAGCTCGACGCAGAGGCCCTTCTCGAACCGGAGCGTCACCGTCTCGATCTTGTCGGGCGCGTCCTGGGGCCACACGCCCATCGTGGGCTCGACGATCGTCGCCGGGGTGGTGAGCTCCTCGAGATCCTCCGCCTCGTGGGAGAGACCCGCGATGTTCGCGTCCGTCGAATAGCGCTTGGCGCCGCCGACGGCGGCCTCGATTCCCTTGTCCTGGAGATAGGCGGCCATCTCGCGTCGGCCGGGGAACTGCTCGAGCAGCTTCGGGTCGCGCCAGGCGGCGTAGACCTTCATCTCCGGGGCGAGCACGTTCGTGTAGCGCTCGAAGCGGATCTGGTCGTTGCCGCGACCGGTCGCGCCGTGGGCGAGGACGGTGCAGCCCTCCGCCTTCATGGCCTCGAGGAGGCCGTGGACCGTGACCGCGCGGGCGATGCCCGTGGTGTTCCAGTAGCCGCCGTCGTAGCGGGCGAGCGACTTGACCACGAGCATCGCGGCCTTCGCCATCGAGTCGCGGAGATCGACGATCTTCGTCTCGGCGCCGGTCGGGGCCATGCGCTTCGGGATGTCGCTCACGTCCTCTTCGTCGGGCTGGGCGAGGTCGGCGGTGAAGCCGACGACGTCGAGCCCGGCTTCGATCAGGCGCGAGGTCACCGACTTGCTGTCGAGTCCGCCCGAGACACAGATTCCGATCTTTTCGCCAGTGAGGTCACCGATCTGCATGGTCTTCTCCGAGTCGCGCGCGCACGGGTCTCCGCGGCGGGAGAGGCGTGGCACGGGAAGCGAATCCAGGGTCGCCGGCCAGGACGGCCGGCGCTCGCGGCCCCGGACGGGGCGGAGCGCGCCTGACGATAGCAGGAAGCGGCCGCCGGGAGCAGCGGCGCCCCCCGCCTCGGCGCCGCCCGCGGAAACCCGCGGCCGCGCCGGCCCCTTCGCGGGGAGTTGCCGGTCGGGCGGGGCCTACTTCCCCTTCAGCTTCTTCTCGAGGGCCTGGAAGGCCTTCTTCGCCGCATCGGGGTTGAACTTGTCCGGGTCGGCCACGGAGTCGAGGAGCTTCGTCAGCTCCCGCTGCTCGAGCCCGTCGTAGACGTCGTCGTCGATCAGCGCCTCGGCGTAGTAGCCGTAGACGATCGTCTGGAGCGCCATCGCCGCCTGCTCCGAGCCCGCGTAGTCGGCGTACTCGCCGCCGAGCGCATCCGCGAGGACGTTCTTCGAGAGCGCGCGGAGGGCCTTCGCGTCGACCTTCCACTTCTCCATCTTCGGCAGGAGCTTCGCAATGTTCGCGCGGATCCGGCGGGCGATCGCCTTCGGATCGCCGCGGCCCTCGCTGGCGCCCTGGTGGAGCGCCTTGAGGTCGGTGCGCAGGGTCTTCGCGGAAGCCGGATCGATCAGCTGGAGCGCCTGGATCAGCATCAGGAAGTTCGAGTCGTTCAAGCGGACGACGCCGGGGCCGAGTCCGGTGCTCTTGCGCGGTCGCCAGCGACGCATCTTGTCGATCCCGTGGTGGCAGGCCTGGCAGTCGTAGAGCACGAGCTCCGGGAAGAGCCCGAGCGTGTTCCGACCGTCGTCGAGCATCGCGTCGAGGACCTCGTCGACCGCGACCGCCTGGCCGATCGCCCAGAGCTTCACGTCGGACGGGGCCTGCTTGCCGCGGGCGGTGTAGTCGTCGTCCGGCTCCCAGTGGTAGGGCTGGAGGATCGAGAAGAGCGCGACCTCGAAGCTCTGTCGCGGGTGCCCCGCGCCCATCAGCCGATGGTCGACGAACTTCTTCCGATCGCCGAGATGGCACGAGAGACAGAGCCGCGTCCGCGCGACCGGCTCGTCGGTCGGGTACATGCCGAGCTCGATGTTCTTCGCGTGGGTCGCGCCCGAGTCGTGCGGCCGGAGCCAACGCTCCGCGCCCCCGTGGCAGCCTTCGCAGCCGACGCCGTCCTCGATGCGGAAGCTGTTGTTCTCGGTCCGGCGTTTGTCGGGCGGCGGATTGTCCGCGTGGCAGTCGAGGCAGAGGTCGTCCTGGTGGGGCGGCTTCTTGCGTCCCAGGTTCTTCGAGATCCGCTTGGAGTCCCGGTTCAGGAGGACCTTGTAGGCGCGCTGGCTGTGCCGGTCCTCTTCGGTCCAGATCAGGACCTCGTCCTGGCGCACGCTGCGGTCGTTGCGCGGGGCGGCGCTGCCGTGGCAGGTGCTGCCGTCGCAGCTCGAGACCCCTTCGTGTTTGTCGGGGCCGTACTGCGGAATGACGGGGGCCTCCGCCGCGGCGATCGACGTCCAAAGGAGGACGAGGAGGAGCACGCCCGCCGAGCGTCCCGTCGCGCTTCGTCTCCGGCCCGGGCCTCGAGACCGGATTCTCCTCGTCGTCATCCTGGCGCGTCCTCTCGTTGGCTTCGCGCGATGGTAACGCCGTCGGCCGGTCGGATGCGAGTCGGGTTCGACTCAGCTGAGCGCGCGCCCCGGCGCAACGCGGCTGCGCGGAGGGTCCTTCGCGGTCCGGCGGGTGTGGCCGCGAGCGCCGGGAGTTAGACTCCGTCCGTCCGGTCTCGCCCGAACCGAGCGGAGAATGCCAAGACATGAGCCTTTCCAGCCGAACCTTCCTCGTGGGCGCCGTCGTCCTCCTCTTCGCCGCGCCGATCGCCTCCGCGGGCCACCACGAGGAGAACGGCATGCCCCGAAGCGAGCGTCCCGAGGACGCCCGCGTCTACTTCATCACCCCGACCGACGGGGAGAAGACGACCTCGCCGGTCGTCGTCCGCTTCGGGCTGGAGGGCATGGGGGTCGCGCCGGCGGGCATCGAGAAGAAGCACACCGGCCACCACCATCTCGTGATCGACGCCGAGCTCCCGCCGGCGAATCTGCCGGTTCCGAAGAGCGACAACTACCGCCACTTCGGCGGGGGGCAGACCGAGGTGACCCTCGACCTCGAGCCGGGCACGCACACCCTCCAGCTCATGCTGGGGGATCATCTCCACATCCCGCACGATCCGCCGATCGTCTCCGAGCGGATCACGATCACGGTCGAGTAGCCCGCTCCCCACTCCCCGGCCTGCGCGTGGGGGATGCGCGGGCTCGCCCGCCGAGGCCGCTTCCGGCCGGACGACGGCGAGCAGAGCCGGGCGGTGTACCCTCCGCGGCGTCTGCGCGGGTCTGTCGGGCGGCGATCCCCGATGTCCGGTGCGGGCTACATGTGCGGCGCCGGTCGGCCGACACGAGAGTGGCGGATCCATCGGGGCAGTCGCGCCGTCTGCCGGGGGTGAGGGCATGGTTCGGGACGACGAGAACGACGACGCGCTCGCGGAGACGCGGATCGTCCCCGATACGGACGTCGCCGCGGCCGAGACGCGGGTCGTGCCCGACATCGAGGCGGTCGAGGACGAGACCCGGGTCGCCGTCGAGCCGCCGGCAGCGTCCGAAGAGGACGAGGTGCTCGATGCGGACGGGGATGCGACCCAGGTCGTGACCCGGGAGCCTGCCTCGGACGGGGGCGCTGCCGAAGCGGCGCGCTCCGTTCCGGAGACGCGCGTACTCGAGGACAAGACGGCCCCACCGCCGGTGGCCCCGCCGCCCGCCCGCCCGGCCAGTCCCGCGTCGCCGCCGCCGCCCATCGACCCCGACCGCGGGCTCGCGCCCGGGACGATCCTCTTCGGCGAATACGAGATCGTGAACGTGCTCGGTGTCGGCGGAATGGGCGAGGTCTATCGCGCCAAGCATCGCCGCCTCGAGGAGCACCGAGCGATCAAGGTGATGCACGCGGAGCTGTCCAAGAAGCAGGGCGCCTCCGAGTTCTTCTATCGCGAGGCGAAGGCGCTCCTCGCGGTTCGGCATCCCGCCGTCGTCCACTGCCACGACCTGCTCTCGGACGACCAGGGCCGCGTCTACCTGATCATGGAGATGATCGAGGGCATCCCGCTCTCGAAGAAGATGAACGACGGCCCGCTCTCGCCGGACGACGTCGCGATCCTCGGGGCGCGGGTCTCCCACGGTCTCGCCGCCGCCCACCGAAAGGGCGTGATCCACCGCGACGTCTCGCCGGACAACATCGTGCTCCCGAACGGACGCGTGCAGGAAGCGAAGATCATCGACTTCGGGATCGCGAAGCTCCTCGAGGAGGGCGAAGGCACGATCGTCGACGGCTTCAAGGGCAAGCTCTCCTACGCCTCTCCCGAGCAGCTGGGCTTCCACGGAGGGCGCATCGACGGGCGCTCCGACTTCTACAGCCTCGGCCTCGTCCTCGTGGCGGCGGCCCTCGGGCGCCCCATGCCGATGGGGACGACCGTCGTCGAGGCGGTCGACGCGCGCCGCAACTTCAAGAAGCTCCCCGACGCGATTCCGATGGGCCTCGCCTCGGCGATCCGTCCGCTCCTCGAGCTCGATCCGGACGACCGCCCCAAGTACGTCGACCGGCTCTTCGTCGTCCCCGGCGGCGTGGAGGGCGCGGACACCGGGCGGATCCCGACCGGCGGAATCACGCGGAGCGCACCCGCGAGTGACGAGGGCGCTTCGCGGACGGGGCTCTTCGCCGGCATCGCCGCCGCGATCGCGCTCCTGGTCGGGGGCGGCGTCTATCTCTCCACCAGCGGGGACTCGACCGCGTCCGTCGTTCCCCCGGCCCCGCCCGCGGAGGCGACGGCCGAAGCGGCGGCGCCCCCGCCGCCGGTCGTCGAGCCGGAGCCGCTGCCGATCGAGCCCCGACCCGCGCCCGTGCCCGAGAAGCCCGCCCCGGTCGCCCGCAAGATCACCGCGGGCGACCGGCTCAAGATCATCGGTCTCTCTCGCAACGCCGCGACGGCGCTCCGCGAGAATCGCCTGATGTCCCCGGCCGGCGACAACGCCTATGCGCTGTACGGGCAGATCCTCGAGATCGACCCGAACAACGACGCGGCGAAGAGCGGCATGCGCAACATCGCCAGTCGCTACGTCGCGATGGCCGACCGCGCGATCGACGGCAGCGACCTCGAGAAGGCTCGCGACTTCGTCGATCGGGCGCGGAAGGCGGACGGGACCTATCCCGGCATCCGGGCGATCGAAGACCGGCTCGGGCGTTAGGCGTTCCGCGCGCCGGCCGCGGGAGTGGGCCCGCTCAGAGCGCGGGCGACTCCATCGCGTAGCGCTTGAGGTCGGCCTTGAGCGTGCCCATGTCCTTCTGCTTGATCTCGCGGAGGACGATCGAGTAGGCGGCCTTGCGGGCGGCGGAGAGGTAGTCCCCTTCGCTCACGAAGCGCTTGGCCTCGGTGCTGTACTGCTCTTCCGGGTCCTTCAGGAAGTCGACGAGCTTCACGCCGATCTCCTCGGAGATCTTGTCGGCGAGGCCCTCCGAGCCCGAGAGGATCTCGATGTCCGGCGGGAGCTCGACGAAATCGGTCTCCTGCTTGAAGTCGCCGAGCTGCACGCCCTGGCGCCCTTCGTCCTGGAACTCCTGCTTCGTCTGCATCGAGTCCGTGAAGAGGACGCGGCCCGAGGCGGCGTCGACGACGCGGTAGGAGACGGAGATGATCCCGACCTTGCGGACGTTGTTGACTTCGATCGTCACGTCCTCCGTCACGTCGCGACGGAGGCTGCGCGGGGGCTCCGGGATCTTGGACCGGTCGCGCTCGCTCATGGCCATCCAGCGCGTGTGCTCGGGGTTCGTGATCGTCTCCTGCCCGGTGACCACGCGACGGGTCTCGCGGCCGACCTTCGAGGTGGTCTCGACCTTCGCGTCGAGGATCGTGCCCTGCACGATGAAGTCCGCGGTATCGAGGTCCGCACAGGTCCCGGTCCGGTTGCACTCCTCGAGGATCCGCTCGAGCTGTTCGCGCTCGACGATCCGGACGTCCGACGGGATGGTGCGGAAGATGTGCTGGACGACCTTCGAGGAGACCGCGTCGCCGACCTTGGCCGCGGAGTTCGCCGGATCTTCGAAGGGGTAGGCGGTCAGGCCGCGGACGGCGCGGCGGGCGATCTCGTCCCGGGTCTTGCGCAGCTTCTGCCGGATCTGCGGCGTCGTCGGGCCGAGCTCGGTCATGACCGTGAGGTAGCCCCAGGCCGCGCCGAATTCCTTGGCGGCGTAGGCCTTGTCGAAGCGCCGCTCGAGCTTCTTCAGGAACTCCGGCACGCCCGGGAGCTTCGCCTTCCGGTCGAGCAGCAGCTGGGAGATCACGGTGGCGTCCTGGTAGCGGCCATAGGCGGCCGAGAGATCGTTCGCCGCCACCGACTCCTGGCCGATCATGCCGAACGCCTCGACCAGGGGCGCCGCATCGGCCGCCAGGCTGGTCTTGATGTCCCCGAAGCAGTCGGTCGTCGAGAACTCCTGGAGCATCTCGACCGTCCGGCCGAAGCGGCCCGTCGCCAGCGAGTCGTTGAAGCGCTTGACGATCACCTTCCCGTCGACGTCGCACTTCGACTTCTGGGCCTCGGCGTCTTCGGGGTTGACCTCGGCCACGATGCCGAGCAGGTCCTGCGCCTTCTCGTAGTCCTCGTTCCGGATCGCCTCCTCGGCTTCCTTGGAGACGTCGCGCAGGATCTGGTCGCGCTCCGCCGCATAACGCGCCTGGCTCTCCGATCCCGTCCCGGAGAGCGCCGACAGCGCGGAGAGGAGGTTGATGCGCTCGAGGATCTCGCTCTCGGGCGTCGCGGAGAGGGCCGTCTCGCGCTCACGGATCGCGGCCCGCGTCGCCTCGATCTCGCCGTTCAGCTCGTTCTCGATCTGGCGGTGGACGTTGAGGTCGAAGCGGCGGATCGCGGCGAGACCGCCCGTTTCCTTCTCGAGCGCGCCGAGCGGCAGCTTTCCGTCGACCCGCTCCACCTGGGACAGGCGTGTGCGCGTCGCCGCGGCCGCTCGATTGGCGAGCTCGCCACCGACCTGCGAGAGCTTCTGCTGGAGCTCGAGGGCGGTGTCGCTCCCGGGCTTGGCGCTCTGGAGCTGGAGGCTGATCTGGTCGAAGAGGGCTTCGAGCTCCATCTGGCCCGCGGCCTTCGGATCGGCCGGGATCTGGACCGCCGGTCCGGAGCTGCCGCCGCAGCCCGTGAGAGCCAGGGCGACCACCGCTGCCAGGACGGCGATCGCGAGGCCGCCGGCTCGGCCGGCCGAGTGGGAGTTGCGCTGCGTGCTCTTTCGCATGGGATTCGGTTCGCTCCTCGATCCAGCTGGGATCCGCTCCGCCGGACCCGTCGGGGTCGGGGGCGGATGCCGTCGCCCCGGGTCAGTGCCCGAATGCGACTCGGGGGAGGCTATGGGACCCGTCGGGTGCGGGGCAACCTCGGTTGAGGGCGTTCCTCGAAAGTCGGCAAGTCGGTGAAAGAAAAGGTGAACCGGAGTGGAGGAGCGGGCTCCAACCTGCCGATAGGGAAATGAGTCAGGGCTGATCCAATGCGTGGTGAAAGAAGCCCAATTGCGTGCGCGTTGTGGCCCGGTCCCCCGGGTTCGGCGATCATGCGGCGGCGTATCGCGGTCGGCGAGCCGTCTGTACGTCCGGGGTGGTGAGGGGAGAACTGATTTGAGTCGATTCGTGATCCGTGGCGGACGCCCGCTCGAGGGCGAGATCGTGGCCTCCGGGAGCAAGAACGCCGTCCTGCCGATGATCGCGGCGGCGCTGCTCACCGACGAGGAGGTCGTGCTCGAGAACGTCCCGTCCATCCGTGACGTGGACGTCATGCTCGAGATCGCCGGCTCGATCGGCGCCGAGGTCTCGCGGCTCGAGGATCGCGTGACGATCCGGGCGGCGAACCTGACGGACGCCCCGCTCCCCGCGGAGCTGTGCGAGCGCGTCCGCACCTCCGTGCTCTTCGTGGCGCCGCTGCTCCACCGGCTCGGTCGCGCGAAGCTCCACCCGCCCGGGGGCGACGGCATCGGCCGCCGACGCCTCGACACCCACTTCTACGGACTGCGCCAGCTCGGCGCGACGGTCGACGACGTCGAGTTCGAGTTCACCGCCCGGGAGCGTCTCGAAGGGGCGATGATCTTCTTCGACGAAGCGAGCGTGACGGCCACGGAGCACATCCTGATGGCGGCGGCGCTCGCCGAGGGCACGACGACGATCCTGAACGCCGCGAGCGAGCCCCACGTGATGGATCTCGCGAAGCTCTTGATCGCGATGGGCGCGAACATCGACGGTCTGTACACGAACACGCTGACGGTCACCGGCGTCGAGAAGCTCCACGGCACGACCCATCGCGTCGTGTCCGATCACATCGAGGTCGCATCCTATCTGGCCCTCGCGGCGGCGACGGGCGGCGGCGTCACCATCCACGACACCGTGCGCGGCCACTACTGGATGATGCACCGGGTCTTCGAGCGGTTCGGTCTCGCCCTCGACATCAAGAGCGACCGGATCGTGTTGCCCTCCGGGCAGACGCCGCGGATCCAGACGGATGCGGGGGGCGCGATTCCGCAGGTCGACGACGGGCCGTGGCCGCAGTTTCCGACTGACATGATGAGTCCCTTCCTCGTCCTCGCGACCCAGAGCGAGGGCACGATCCTCTTCTTCGAGAAGATGTTCGAAGGGCGCATGTACTTCGTCGATCCGCTGATCCAGATGGGAGCCAACGCAGTGATCTGCGACCCCCATCGGGTGATCATCTCCGGTCCTTCGAAGCTCCGCGGACAGACGGTCCGGAGCCCCGACATCCGCGCCGGGATGGCGATGATCATCGCGGCCCTGTGTGCGACCGGGCGGCCCTGCATCGTCCAGAACGCCGAGATCGTCGACCGCGGCTACGAGCGCGTCGAAGAGAAGCTCCGCGCGATCGGCGCGGACATCGAGAGGGAAGCGGACTAGCCCTCTTCCTTTTCTTCCTTCTCTTCCTTCGGCCAGATAGGCCCGCCGTCGTCGCGGGCGCAGTCGAACGCGACCGCTTCGTCCAGGGCGCGCGCGACCACGTCCTCGAGATCGTGCGGGTCGACGCCGGCACGCGCTTCGACGGAGCTGGGCTCGCCGGGCGCGTCGCGCGACTGGCCCCGCCGCGTGACGTCCCGCAGGATGCAGACGATGCGTCGTTCGCTCTCGGGCGTGTCGTAGGTGCGCGCGGTCAGCTCGGCGTAGACGGGATCCCCGTCCGCTCCGTGGAGCCGGATGATCTCCTGGATGGCCCTTCCCGTCGGGAGCTCGAAGGACGTCTCGAACAGCTCGTCGATGCGCTCGTGCCAGGTGCGCGACGTCCAGAGGCGGTAGTGGCTGCCCGTCACCTGCTCGGGGGCATACCCGATCAGGCTCTCGACGGAGGCGCTCACGTACACGACCCGACCCTCCCGGTCGATCTCGCACAGCACGTCGACGGCCGTGTCGATGAGCGCGCGATAGCGGCGTTCGCTGACGGCGAGCGCGGCGTTCGCACGGCGGAGCGCTTCGTTCTTCGCATGCAGCTCGAGCTGCTGGGCTTCGAGGAAGCGGAGCAAGTCCCCCGCCGAGAAGAGGGTGCGCACGATCCGACCGAGGCGCGCCAGCAGGGTCGGAGAGGGCGGCACGGTGATCCGGTACCAGGCCTCGCGTTCCCGGATGTCCGAGACCACGACCGCCTCGCCGAGCCCGATCGCCTTCGGCATGGCCCGGGCCCAGCCCGCGGCGAAGTGGAAGATCTCCAAGCAGGGGCGCTGGCCCTCCGCGATCCTGGCGTGGATCTCGATCTGGCCGTTCGCCATCCGGGTGACGGTCGTCTCGACCGCGGGCATCGCCCGCCGCAGCGTCCAACCCGCCGTGGCGCGGTAGAGCGTTCGGGGCGAGGCCGCGAGGCCGGCCAGGCTTCCGAGGCCCCGGGCCGGCTTCCTCGGTCCGAGGCGGGCGGCGCAGCGCTCGAGCTCGGCGGGCCCACCGACGGCCCGGCACAGCCGCTGCATGAACTCGACGAAGTGATCCCACTCGACGGACTGGGTGACCTCCCCTCGATCGCCTGGCCGAACGGGGAGGTCCCCGAGCAGCTCGCTCGCCGGGATCCCCCGGTCTTCGAGCATCCGGAACAGATTCGTCAGGAAACGGCCCGACACCCGGCCCGGGTCGGTCGTCGTGCCCGCGTCGTGCGCGAGGTCGTCTTGTCGTTCCGTCGAATCCGATCGCATCGCCCGAGAGGTTCCGAATCAGGGAATACCCTGACAGGGTGACACAAATGGGCGCCGGATAGGCCCGGGTCGTGCCGGTTCCGGAACGCTTCGGATCGGGCCCGCGAAAAAGCCCCGTTGGATCGGTCACGTGGCTTCGAAACTGCGGTTTTGCGCGGATCCGGGGGATCCCGGACGGACGCGGGTCGGCTGCGCGCTATCCTTGCGCCACCCCTCGGGTCCCCTTCGGCCGACCGCTCCACGCGGAGACCGGGCGGGGACTGACGGGACGCGGAGGCGGCGTGAGGCCGATCCAGGCATCCCATTCTCAGCTGGAAGCGACACGCACGACCGCGCGATGGGCGCCCCGAAACGGGGGGCCGGCGCGCTGCCCGCGGACATGTGTCCGGCGACCGATGGGCCCGGCGAAGGGGCTCGCGAGGGGGTCTCGTGCGGCCGGCCTGGCCCTGATCCTCGCGCTCGCCACAGGGGCGGCGGTCGCCGCACCGGCGGTCGACGCGATCCAGGGCCCGTGGCGCTGGCTCGCGCCCGGTCTCGGCCACGTGGAGACGGCGGGGCCCGAGACGGTCGGCCCCTGGCGGGACATCGCGATCACCCGCGACGCGGTTCGACGCTCCTCCGAGATCGACCGGCTCGAAGCGGAGTTGGTCGCCCGGGACGGGAGTCTGGTCGGGGCCTGGGACGCGCCCGGGACCGCGCGGGCGCCGATCCTCCGCAAGGCGGCGCTCGATTCGGCCCGGCTGCTCGAGGCGGCGGGAGAGCCGGTCGCGGCGGCGCGCGCCTACGGCAGCGTGATCGACTCCGGCGAGGTGGTGCTCGTCGACGTCTGGCACGGCCTGGCGGTCAATCTGGCCCGGTCGGGCGACGCCCTCGCGGCGGAACGCGCGTTCCTGCGCGGACTCGACGCGTCCGGCCGCGCCTCGGACCAGATCCGCTTCCGCTACGACTTCGCCGGGTTCTACGCCCGGGAAGGGCGGCTCGTCGAGGCCCTGGCCGTCGTCGAAGCCCTCGCGCCCCACGCACCGGAATCGACGGCCCTCCTCGACGCCGCACGGGGGCTCGCGACCGGCATCGAGCTCGTCGCCCTGACTCGGCCGCGGGGCGACGAAGTTCTCTGGCCGGCACCGCCGCCGGTCGAGCCCGGCTGGGACCGCTTCGACCCGCGCGTCGCCGCGGTCGTGGAGCAGCTGCCGGCCTCCTGGCAGAAGGGCCTGTTGCCGCTGGCCTTGCGCCTCGAATCCGAGGAAGGATTCCGGCTCGCGGTCTACGGCGGCGGGGCGCTGCTGGCCCTGCTCGCTCTCGCGGTGCTGCTCCGTCAGCGCGGCGACGTGACCGTCACGATCGCCTATCCGGACGAGCTCCGGGGGCTCTTCCAGGTCCGCGTCCGCAACGGACGTCGCGCGGTCCCCGAGCCCGCGAGCGAGGCGGAGATCCGCGGGGGTGGAGCGTCCACACGCAAGGAACACCACATGGTGTCGCGCGAGACCCACTTCCAACGCCTCTTCACGGGCCGCTACCACCTCGTCGTCGACGGTCTCCTCGTCGACCCCGAGACCGACGAGGTCCTCGAGAAGATCCGGGAAGAGAAGCCGCTCCGCGTTCGGCATCGTCGGACGATCCGGGTGGAGTTCGATGCGAACCCCTCGACGTGCCCGGTCGACCTGCACGTCGTCTGGGGAGATCGCCCGGCCTCCGAGGCCAAGGTCACGGTCCCCGGCTTCATCGACAAGCCGCGCGCCGCGAACGACGGCAAGATCCGTCTCATGCTGCCGAAGGGGGAGTTCCGGCTCCTGATCGGCTGCGGCGACCGGGTGTTCGACCAGCCCCTCGAAGTCCGGAGCTTCCGGCCCTCGCGACTCTCACTCGACGTCCTCGAAGCGGAAGCCGTCTTCAAGGGCTGCCCGCCGGCGGTCGAGCCCTATCTGCGCAGCGACCTGCCGGCCGTGGCCCGGGCCCTCGAGCGCGACGGGCAGGCCGAGCTCGGGTTCCGCCTGCTCGCGAGCCAGCACCAGGCCGAGGGGCAGACCGGGCGCGCCGCCGACTTCTACGAATCCGCGGGCGATCTCGTCGCCGCCGCGAACCTGCGTCTCGAGCAGGGCGAGGTGGGGCGGGCCGCGGCGCTCTTCGAGCAGGCGGAGAAGTGGGTGCAAGCCGGGGACGCCCACCGTGAGGGCGGGCAGATCCTCGCGGCGGGCGAGTGCTACGAGCGCGCCCTCGACTACGAACGGGCGATCGAGTGCTTCCGGGAGAGCGGGGCGATCGATCGCTGGCTCACGGCCCTCGAGCGCTACGGCGACGTCTTCCCTGCCGCGAAGCTCGCCCTCGAACACAACCAGCGGCCCCGCGCGATCCGGCTCCTCCAGCGCGTCGAGCCGACCGACGACGATTTCCGCGAGGCCTGCGCGCTGCTCGCCGAGGCCTTCGAGACCGAAGGCCACTTCGACCTCGCCGCGGGGAAGCTCGACGAGTACATCGCGACCTTCCGGCCGGCGTTCGCGACCGCGGACACGTACTCGCGCCTCGCCGAGCTCTGGGAGAACGCCGGCCATTTCGAGCGCGCCCTCGACGTGCTCGAGGACCTGAGGCGCCGGGAGCCGACCTTCCCGAACATCGCCGCCCGGATCGAGCTCCTGCGCAAGCAGCGGAGCGCCTCGGGCCACCTCTACAACACTGGAAGCAGTCGCACCTCCGCGGAGCCGGGCGCGACCGCCTTCGTCGGCGACGTCCGCTACGACCTGATCGAGGAGATCGGTCGCGGCGGGATGGGCGTCGTCTACCGGGCCAAGGACACCCGCCTCGACCGGATCGTCGCCCTCAAGCGCCTGCCGGAGGGCCTGCGCCGGCATCATCCCCGCGCACTGCAGTTCTTCCTGCGCGAGGCCCAGTCCGCCGCGCGACTCAATCACCCGAACATCGTGACCGTCTTCGATGCGGACCAGCAGGACGGACAGTTCTTCATCACGATGGAGCTCCTCGAGGGCCAGCCGCTCCACGCCATCCTGCACGAGCGCGGTCAGCTCTCGCCGTCGAACGTCCTCGGCATCGCGCGCCAGGCCTGCCGCGGCCTCGACTACGCCCACGAGCAGGGCGTGGTCCACCGCGACATCAAGACCGCGAACCTCTTCGTGACGACGGATCGGGTCGTGAAGATCATGGACTTCGGTCTGGCGAAGGTGCTCGAAGAGGTGCGGGGGGCGACGACGCTCGTCACCGGGACGCCCTACTACATGTCGCCGGAGCAGGTGCTCGGCCAGGACGTCGACCACCGGACCGACCTCTACTCCCTCGGTGCCATGCTCTTCGAGCTGGCGACCGGGGGCGTGCCCTTCGCGTCCGGCGAGGTCGCCTATCATCATCGCCATTCGCCGCCGCCGGACCCGCGCGAGCTCCGGCCGGACCTGCCCGCCGATCTCTCGGCCCTGATCCTGCGCCTGCTGGAGAAGGATCCCGCGGCGCGCTTCCAGTCCGCCGCGCAGGTGCTCGACGCGCTGACGGCGATCGAGCCCGCCGCCTGATCTGGACTGCTTCGTCCATGGGCTCCGACTGGTTCGGCGGACGACCCGAATCTTCGACCTGACCGATCGTCAGAGTCCGAAGCGGTGAGAGCCGTCACTTCCCGCCGGCGCGGTCTCCCTCATGATGCGCCGCGATGCGAACCCAGCCCCTCTTCGATCCGGATGCCGACCCCGCCGAGAAGGCAGACGAGCTCCTCTCGGAGCTGGTCGCGATGTTCTTGCCGCGGGTACCCCGATCGGCGGCGCGTACGATGCGTCGCTGGGGCCTGCCGGAGAGCATGCGGGACGATCTCGTCTCGGCCGGATATCTGGGCCTTTGGAAGGCGCTCCGGAATCGTCGGCTGGACGCCCACGAGTTCGAGCTCTCGGCCTACGTTTCGAAGAGGATCGACGGGGCGGTCCTCGACGAGGCCCGGATCCTGCTCGGGGGTTCGACGCGCTGCGCCGCCGTCGAACCGGAGCGCCTCGACCTCGAGCCCGACCGGCGCGAGGCGACGTCGGGCTTCGCGGATCCGGCGGCCGACGGAGACCCCGAGATCCTCGCGGCCCGCGGCGCGCGCTGGGCCCGGGTGGCCTCGTCGCTCGAGGAGCTCGACGAAGACGTGCGGGAGCTCCTGTTCGGCCTCGCCGCCGGCTACTCGGTCGCCGAGCTGGCGCGGGCCCACGACCGGACGGCCGGTCAGCTCCAGGCCCGGCTCGCGCGGGGCACGCGTCGGCTCCGCGGACGCGATCCGGAGCTCCGGCGCCTGCTGCGCGAGGGGCTCTAGTCCGGGCGGATCCGGAGCGGGTGCGAGACGGGCCCCCCTGGTCTGCCATCTCGCGCGCACGCATCGTTCCGGCCGCAATCCGGAACCGACGGGTCGCGATCCAGGGGGGCCCGAAGTCCAGACCGCATGATTCCAGAGCGGGACGGCTCCCGGGTGGAAAACACGCCCGGGCGCGAGACGTTGCACGCCGCCTGCGGGTTCGTGAAAGGGGCGGATCGGGGCGACAGGGGTCGAAGGGAAGCGGGAGGGGCCTTACCCTACGCGTTCGCCGGTCGCTTCGGGCCGGCTCTGCCTCGAGAAGGGGAGACGACCGTGGCCGAGAATACGAGTGGACGCGCGATCATCATCGCGGCCGTACTGGTGAGCTTTTCGATTCTGGGAGCGAGCTTCTTCATCGGGAGCTCCCTCGAGCGGACGACGACGGAGCTCGCCGCGGTGACCGACGCCCTCGAGGATCTGGAGCTCGCAGGCGGCGGCGCTCCGAACCGCCCGCCGTCGCGCCCGGCCCGCCCCGACCGCGACAAGGACTACGACGTCGAGGTCGGCGACGCGCCCAGCAAGGGTCCCGAGGATGCGCTGGTCACGATCGTCGAGTGGTCCGACTTCCAGTGCCCCTTCTGCAACCGCGTGTCGCCGACCCTCGCGAAGATCGAAGAGGAATACGGCGACCGCGTCCGGATCGTCTTCAAGCACATGCCGCTGTCGATCCACCCGCAGGCGCCCCAGGCCCATGCGGCCTCCGAGGCGGCCCATCGCCAGGGCAAGTTCTGGGAGATGCACGACCGCATCTTCGCGAACCAGCGCGACCTCTCCGTCGCCACCCTCGAGTCCCACGCGCGCGCGATCGGGCTCGACATGGATCAGTACGCGAAGGACGTCGCCGACGCGTCGGTCAAGGCGCGGATCGACGAGGACATGAAGCAGGCGTCCGGTCTGAACGTCACGGGCACGCCCTCCTTCTTCATCAACGGTCGCTTCCTCTCGGGCGCGCAGCCCTTCGAGAACTTCAAGCGAGCCATCGACGCGGCCATCGAGCGCGCGTCCTAGGCGCGCGGGCCGGCTTCGCTTGATCCGCGGGATCGTCTTCGACCTCTTCGACACCCTCGTCGATCAGAACCACGAGCGGCTGATGCCGGTCGAGGTCGAGGGACGACGCGTGGGCGCGACGACGCCCGCGCTGCACGCCTGCGCGCGGGACCGATTCGATCTCGACCTGCCGGTGCTCGAGTTCGCCGATCGCGTGAGCGCGGTCGATCGGACGCTGCGCGCGGAGACGGTCGACCAGGGGCTCGAGCTCTCGACCCTCGACCGGTTCACCGCGCTCGGCACGCATCTCGGGCTGAGCGAGGTGCTCGCCTTCGCGGAGGCGATGACCGACGTCCACATGGGCGCGCTCTACGAGGCCTGCACGGTTCCCGGCCACCACGAGAACGTGCTGCTGGCCCTGTCCATCAACTATCCGATGGCCCTCTGCTCGAACTTCACCCACGCGGCGACGGCGCGCGCAGTCCTGCGCGATGCGCGTTTCGACGAACATCTGGCCAGCGTCGTGATCTCCGACGAGGTGGGGATCCGCAAGCCGAGAGCCGAGATCTTCCAGGCGGTCGTCGACGAGCTGGGGATTCCGCCGGAAGAGCTGCTGCACGTGGGCGACAACCTGGTGGCGGACATCGCGGGCGCGGCGGCCCTCGGCATGCGAACGGTCTGGCTCACCCGCAAGGTGAAGGACCCGGACGCGGCGCTCGCGGCCTACGAGGGGCCGCCGCCCGACTTCGCCCTCGAAGACCTGATGGACCTGCCGGTCCTGGCCGCCCGGCTCTCCGTGTGAGGGGCTCGCCGGCCGGAGAGGGTGGGGCGACCGACGACGCTCGCCATCGGGCGGCGTGTTCAGTGGATCGAGCCGGGCTGCATCAGCTGGAAGAGGGCGACCTCGGCCTCGAACTCGGTCCCGTCCGCGCGCTGCATGTCGAAGACGCCGGCCATCGAGCCGAAGGGCGTCGGCAGCGGACAGCCCGAGGTGTATTCGAAGGCCTGACCGGGCTCGAGCACCGGCTGCTCGCCGACGACACCCGGGCCGTGAACCTCTTCGGTGTGACCGGTCCCGTCGACGATCGTCCAGTGGCGGTTGAGCAGCTGGACCGTCGTGTCGCCTTCGTTGCTGATGCGGATCGTGTAGAGGAAGAACCAGCGGCTCGACGGGGGGCTGCTGTGGGCCTCGGAGTAGCGCGCGCGGACCTCGACGCGGACGCCGCCTGTCACGGCGGCAGAGGTCGTTTCGAAGAGGTCGGCGTCGTCCACGCGCCGGAACGTAGCAGCGCACGGCGTCGGCGTGGGAGCGTCTTCGCGGGTGGTAGGCGATGAACTGCCTCCTGCTCGAACCGGAGGAGCTCGCGACGAAGGACGGGATCGTCCGTCTCCACGGACGTCGGCGGCGGCACGCGGACGAGATCCTCAAGGTCGGCGAGGGCGACACCCTGCGCGTGGGCGTGGTCGGCGGCGAGCTCGGCGAGGGCGAGATCCTTCGTCTCGACCGCGAAGTGCTCGAGCTGCGGGTGCGCCTGGTCGAGGCGCCGCCGCCGAAGCTTCCGCTCCAGGTCGTGCTCGCGCTGCCCCGGCCGCCGGTCTTCCGCCGTCTGCTCTCGACGGTCGCCAGCCTCGGTGCCGAGTCGATCCTCGTCGTCGGCACGAAGCGGACGGAGAAGAGCTTCTGGAACAGTCACGCCCTCGCGCCGGAGGCCGTGCGCGAGCGACTGCTTCTCGGGATCGAGCAGGCGAAGGACACGGTCCTCCCGGAGATCGTGTTCGAGCGCTACTTCGAGCCCCTCGTCGACGAGGTCCTGCCGCCGCGGATCCGGGGGCGTCGCGCGTTCCTGCCGCACCCGGGAAGCGCCGAGCCCTGTCCGCACGCGGTGGACGCCCCCGTGACCGTCTTCGTCGGTCCCGAGGGCGGCTTCCTCGACTACGAGGTCGAGCGCCTCGCCGGGATCGGCTTCGAGCCGGTCACGCTCGGCGAGCGGGTGCTCCGGGTGGAGCCGGTCATTCCGATGCTGGTCGGCCGGCTGCTTCGATGATCTGGGGGACCGGGCGGAGTGCCATCCCCGGCGGCGTGTCGTCGGGCGACGGCGATTCGATCGCCGCCTCCCGGGGCGGCTCGATCTCGAAGTAGACGATGCCGAAGTGGACGAGCATGAGCAGCGCGTAGACGACGAGGCTCGCGTAGAGCCCGATCCGCGCGAAGCGGAAGTTCTTGTGGACCAGCAGGATCAGCAGCCAGAAGCCGACGACCAGGCATTTCTGGAGCAGGAACGCCGTGGGGCTGATGTCGAGGAAGAAGTCCATGATCGGGTTGGCTTCTCGGCCTCCCCGGGAGAGCCACAGCATGGTCATCCATGCGTCGCCCACGTTCAGCAGGAAGACGGAAAGCAGAAGGAAGACGTCGCGGCGCGAGTAGCGATCGACGTAGCCCGCCCGGTCGTCCTCGCGACGGCCGCCGGCGCGGCGGCGGGGGACCAGCCAGCCACGGAGGGGCCGGGTCGGCTCGACCCGCCGATCCCCGGAGCGCCGGTCGATCCCGTTCCAGCCCGGGTCGGTCGCGTCTCGTTCCGACGCGTTCGGATTGCCAGCCGACTGCAAGCGAATTGCTCCTCGAGGCCGCCCCGAACCGGGAGGCGTCTCGAGCGCATCGGCTGATTCCGAGACGAAGCTGAGGGGAGAAGCCATGGGGCTGGGCCCGGTCAGCCGCCGAGGGCGCGCTCGGCGAACCAGAAGAGCCCGAGTCCGCAGAGCCCGGCCGCCGAGACCTCGGCTGCCCAGCGAAGCGCCCCCTCGGAGGCGAGGCGGCGTCCGGCCCAGAGCGCGGGCCAGAGCAGCAGGACGACGCCGATCTGTCCGATCTCGACACCCAGGTTGAAGCCGAGGAGCGCGGGCACGAGCCGATCCGCGGGCAGCGTCATCTCGACGAGGATGCCGGCGAACCCGAAGCCGTGGACCAGCCCGAAGGCGAAGGTCAGGCAGATCCGGAGCCACTGGCTGGTGCTCCGGGTCGACAGCGCGAAATAGCAGGCCGCGAAGATCGCGAGGCCGCCGACGGTCAGGAGCGGCAGCGCCATCGCGCCCGCAAGCGTCGCGAAGCCGACTCCCCCGAGGCCGGCGAGGACCGCGATCGGAACGACGCGTGGTCGCCCTGCGAGGAGCCAGCCCTTCTCGATCGCGACGAGGGCGACCGAGAACGCGATCACCGCCTCGACGGCCGCCGCGCGCGGGTGGACGACCTCCATGACCGCGAGGGCGAGGGTCAGGCTGTGCGCGAGGGTGAAGCCGCTGACGAGACGGGCGACCTCGCCCAGGCGGCCCGCGAGGAGGAGCAGGCCGAAGACGAAGGCGAGATGGTCCCAACCCGTCAGGATGTGCTCGATGCCGAGGACGAGGTAGTCGAGGAGGCGACTGCCGCTGGCGTCTTCGGCCGGCGCGTCCGCGCCGCCGATGGAGCGCAGGACGAAGGAGGGGGCGGCCTCGGTCAGCACCTGTTCGCGGAGGGAGTCGGACTGCCCGACGAAGCGGGCGCGGACGAAGTGCATGTGGCTCGGCGCGACCGCCAGGAGGAGCCGGCTGCGGATCGCGAGGTGGGCAGGCTCCTCCGGACACGCGACGCGCCATTCGTATCGGGCCCAGCCCTCCCGGTCGGGGCGGCGTGCCGCTCGGCCGACCGGGGGACAGGGCGCCCCGTCGGCGACGAGCTGGAGCTCCGTCGGGAAGACCCGGGCGGGGAGGTCGGGGCTTCCGGCGGCGGGGGCGACGGAGACGCTGCCCGGCGGGAGGGCCTCGGGACCGATCCGGCTCAGCTCGAGGAGCTTCAGCCGGACGGAGACCGTCGCGTCGGCACCGTCGATCTCCCAGCTCGAGTAGGAGACGCTCTTGCCGTGGGCGTGCGCGGTGCTGCTCGCGCAGAGGGCCAGCGCGAGGGCCAGGACGAGCAGGCAAGGACGGCGGTCGGGCATGGGCAAGCGACTCTAGCGCGGGGGTTCCCCCGGGTGAAGTCGCTGCCGCCTTACGTTCGATGTGGATTGCACACACCTTCCGAACGAGGGAAATCGCTCGAGAAAGAGGCGCTTCGAAACGAATTGGGTCGTTCGGAGACGCAAAAATGCGACCTCAGACCTTCGGATCAGCCCGGGGTTGCGAAAAATCTGGGATGCGCTATTCTATTGTCTAAGCATTAAAAAATCCCGCTAGCCAAACCGGCTCGCGGGATTTTTTTATGCGCTGATCCCAACGAAAGGGCTCCAAGACGGGGTCCTCGACTGGGGCGCGTTCCGCGGCCGGAGAGCCCGCGCGGCGATCAGCTCAGCCAAAAGCCGCCGGCCCTGGTCCTCTTCTCGTTCCAAGGCCCCGCGGCCTCCATCGCCTCGAACTCCGCGATCGCTCCGTCAGCCAGCCCTTGCCGCCGGTTGCTCAGGTCATCGGGGCGAAGTGCCGGCCGGGAGCCCAGGCGAGGACCTCGGCCATGTCCGGCGGGTCGGCCTTCTGCGCGGTCACGGACCCGGGTGGTCCGTCACGAAAGTCGAGCGCGCGAACGCGACCAGGACGCGGCGATCACGATTCCGATGCGACGCAGATCGATCTGACTTGATGGGGATGGACGGCTCCGATCCATTTTTTCAATGGACCCGGTCTGATTTTATTGAAACTGAAAACCGTTTTCGTTAGAAAGGGGCTCCGGATTGAAAACCATTTTCATTTTCAAGAGCTGGAGATCCAATGAAAATCCGCCTCGACTTCCTCGCCGGGAGCGCGATCGCCATCCTGTCGGCGACCCTCGGTCTCGCGATCACCGATCCCGCCCTCGCGGAGGAGGCCGCCGACGGCGCGACCGCTGACGAGCGGATGGAGCGGGTCGAAGCCAAGGTCGACGCCCTGACCGACGAGGTCGGGCGCCTCGAGTCGATCTTCGCCGTCCCCGAGGAGCTGGAGTTCGAATCCTTCAGTGGTCTCGGTCCGGCAGCTTCCAAGGTCTACAAGCGCGAGTCCGGCCTCTCGATCGGCGGCTACGGTGAGGTTCTGCTCCGGACCTTCCACGGCCAGGGCGACGACAACCAGAACGACGTCTTCGACGCTCTCCGCGCGGTCCTCTACGTCGGTTACAAGTTCAACGACAAGTGGGTGTTCAACTCCGAACTCGAGTTCGAACACGGCGGTACTGGCGGCGGAGGTTCGGTCTCGACCGAGTTCCTGACGATCGACTATCTCCACCGGGACGAGCTCAATTTCCGCGCCGGCGTCCTGCTGATCCCGATGGGCTTCGTGAACGAGATCCACGAGCCGAACTTCTTCTACGGCTCGGAACGTCCCGAGGTCGAGCGACAGATCATGCCGTCGACCTGGCGGGAGAACGGCGCGGGCATCTTCGGCACGATCGCGGACCGGGTCCACTACCGCATCTACGTCGTGAACGGCTTCGACGGCGAGGGCTTCGATGCCGGCGGTCTGCGCGGCGGACGTCAGAAGGCCAGTCGCGCGCTGTCCGACGATTTCGCCTTCGTGGGCCGCGTCGACGTCGACGTGGCCGACGGGCTGCTCGTCGGGGGCTCCGTCTATGCGGGCCAGAGCGGTCAGGAGCAGCGCGCCGACACGGGGGCGTTCGCCGGCGAGCTGCTCCCGGACCTGATGACCCACGTCTACGAGATCCACGCCCAGTACAAGGGCAACGGCTTCAGCTTCCGGGGCCTCTGGAGCGAGGCCTTCATCGACGAGGCCGGCGCCCACAACCGGATCCTGGGCAGCGGACTCGCCTCCCGCATGCAGGGCTGGTACGTCGAGGGCGGGTACGACATCCTCCCGCTCTTCGTCGAGACGAAGCAGACCCTCGAACCCTTCTTCCGCTTCTCGAACCTGGATACCCAGCACAAGACGCCCGACGGCGTCATCCGGGACGCGACCCGGGACGTGAACATCTACACGGCCGGTCTCCACTACCGACCGATCCCCCAGGTCGTCTTCAAGGTGGACTACCGGCGCTTCGACCAGCGGAGCGGCTCCCGCGCAAACGAGGTGCAGGCACTCGTTGGCTACGTCTTCTAGTCGGAAATCGGCACGGTTCGGACCCGTGTCCGGAAGCGATGCGCTTCCCGCGCGCGCCTCGCACGCCCTTCGGAACGCAGGACGGGTGGGGCGGTACGCGTTTCTGCTCGTCGTGCTCGCCGCGATGGTGCCGACGCTCGCTTCGGCGAAGGTGTTCGCGAGCCAGAACCAGGCGCTGCGCGAGGCTTTTCCCGACGCGACCCGGATCGAGCGCGATACGAAGGTGCTCCTCGGGGCCGAGTTCGAGCGGGTCAAGGATCTCACGAAGGACGACCGACCCGCAAAGGTCGTCGTGATCCACACCGCCTACCGCGACGACACGATCCTCGGCTACGCCCACATCGACGTGCACAACGTGAGGACGAAGCCCGAAGCCTTCATGGTCGTGCTCACCCCCGACGGCGTCGTCCGGAGCGTGCGCGTCCTCGCGTTCCACGAGCCCCTCGACTACCTGCCGACGGATCGCTGGTACGCCCAGTTCGAGGGGAAGACCCGCGAGGATCGGATGCGCGTCGGGGGCGACATCCACGGCGTCGTGGGGGCCACGCTCTCGGCTCAGGCGGCTTCGGACGGGGTGCGGCGAATGCTCGCCTATTTCGAGGTGCTCCTGAAGGCCGAGCCCGTCGCCTCAGTGACCCCGTCGACCCTCGACGCCTCGGCCGCTGAAGCGGCTTCGCAGGAACCCTAGACTCCGGCTTTCGAGGGAGAACCGTGCGATTCACCGTCACCGGCGAGTGGGACCACAACCGGCTGCTCCAGGTCGTCGTCGTCCTCTACTGCTTCTTCGTGATCCTGCTCTGGTTCACGAACTGGATGCTCTATTTCGATGCGATGGATCTGACGACGGCCTCCGTCGTCGATCACTATCTCGGGAACGAAGAGGAGTTCCGCGCGCCGCGGACCTATCGGGGCATGGTGGAGCTGGCCCACTTCCACCTCTTCGCGATGGGCATGCTGATGATGGTGCTGACGCATCTCGCGCTCTTCGTGCCCGTCCGTCCGCCGATCAAGATCGCCCTGATCGTCGTGCCCTTCTTCTCCGCGCTCGCGTCGGAGGGGGGAGGCTGGCTCGTCCGCTACGGCGGTGCGGGCTTCGCCTGGACCAAGATCGCGGGGCTCCTGCTCCTGCAGGGCAGCCTCGCCGCGCTCGTCGCGATCGCGCTCTGGTCCGTCTTCGCCGGCAATCAGGCGCAGAACTACAGCGGCGCCGGCGACGACGATCTCGACGACGACGACTGGGACTGAGCAGCGGATGCCTCCGGCGCTCCATCGCGGCTGCCTCGGCGCCCTGGCGGCTTGCCTGCTCGCCTGCGTTCCCCCGGCCTTCGACCTCGATCCCCGTGAAGAGAGCGTCGTCGTCTCGGATGGCTGGCTCGCGATGGGCACCTTCTTCGACGCCGACCTTCGCGTTCCGCCGTCGCGCGCCGAAGAGGCGCGGACGTGGCTCGACCGTCAGCGCGCGGAGATCGCGCGGCTCGAGGCGATCTACTCGCGGCACGATCCGGCGAGCGAGCTCTCGCGGCTGAACGCACGGCTCTCGGGCGAGGACGTGCTGCGAGACGGAGCGCGCGTCGGGCCGGAGCTCGAGGCCGCGCTCTTCGAGGCCCTCGAGGTCTTCGAGGGGACGGCGGGCGCCTTCGATCCGACGGTCGGTCCGTTGATCGACCTCTGGACCGAGGCCGTCGCACGGGCGTCGTTCCCGGGACTCGAGCGGATCCGCAAGACGCGCAGGCGGGTAGGCGCGCAGAGCCTGCTGCTGCCGGGGGAGGGCGTGGTCGGCGTGACGGTCGAGGATCTGCAGCTCGACCTCGACGGTCTCTCGAAGGGGCTCGTGCTCGATCGCGTTGGACGGGACTTCCGGGCCATCTTTCCCGGCGCGGCGGCGCTCCTCAGCTTCGGGGAGAGCAGCGTCTTCGCGATCGGAGATCCGGAAGGACGATCGCGCGGGGGAGGGTGGCGCCTCGAGGTCCGGTCACGCGACGAGCAGGGGACGCGGCTCTCGACGATCCAGCTCCGGGACCTCGCCCTCTCGGTCAGCTCGAGCCTCGGACGGACCAGCGAGATCGGCGATGCGCGGATCTCCCACGTCGTGGATCCCCGGACCGCGGTGACCGTCGAAGGGACGGTGGAATCGGTCGTCGTCTCACCCCGCGCCGGTCTCGCCGACGGCTGGAGCACGGCGCTGCTGGTCCTCGGGGCGCAGCGCGAAGCCATGCGGCTCGTCGACCGCGTCGATCTCGAAGCCTACGTCTTCGAGGAAGCGGGACGGATCGCGGCGAGCGACGGCTGGGAGGCGCTCGAGGCTGAACGGCTGCCGCCCGGTCCGGTCGAGGCGGGGCCTGGCATCGTCCCGGTCGGGCTCGAGTAGGCCCTCCGCGTCGGTCCTGCGGGCCGTCCACGAGGAGGCGCTTCGGGTCAGTCCTGCGGGCCGTCCACGAGGAGGCGCTTCGGGTCAGTCCTGCGGGCCGTCCACGAGCGCGCAGTCGCGGCGCGCTTCCTCGGTGCAGGTGCACGCCCGGCCCGTTCCGCCGCAGGATCCCTTGAGCTCCCGATTCGAGAAGATCACGCCGACGGCCATGGCGGCCATGGTGAGGCCGAAAAAGAGGGCGGTGGCGAGGAAGATTTCCATGAACGGGGGCTCCCAGGGGCGACCCGACGGAACATAGCCGATGGGACGCCGCCGACGCGGCGGCCGGAATCCGCCTCGATCCCGTCTCGCCCGGATCGCGTATTCCGACGGCGAGCGCACGGTTCCTCAGGGCGGAGGGTGAAGCGGGACGTCGACACGCCGGGGAAGCCGTCAGATGAGCACTTTCCCCTCGTCGGGTGGGAGACACGGAGCGTACGGAGCGTCTCGAAGGTCACGCCCGCGCTCCTAGCTCGCGGCGAGGGCGAGCAGTCGATGGCCGAAGACGAGGCCCGCGATCACGACGGCCGCGATCGCGGCGATCAGGACGGCCCCCGCCGCGACGTCCTTCGCACGGCCGATTCCCTCGTGGTGATCCGGGGAGACGACGTCGCAGAGGGCTTCGAACGCGGTGTTCACCGCCTCGAGTGCGAAGACCGCGGCCATCGTGAGGACGAGGATCATCCATTCGACGCGGGGGAGATCGAGGGCCAGCCCCCCGGCGACGACGACGATCGCGCTCGAGAGGTGGAAGCGCGCGTTGAGCTCGGTCCGGAGCATCGAGCCGATGCCGCGGAAGGCGTGTCCGAACGTCCGGGCCGAGGGAAGGAGTCGCGCCATGTCGACAGCGTAGCGGGTCCGTCCTCGCGGCCCATCGGGCGGCTACGGCGCCGGGGCCGCGGGCTCGGTCGTCTCCGGGAAGAAGCGGTTCCGCTTGGCTTCGATCGTGTCGCCCTCGCCTCGGACGAGGAGCAGCGCGGCGATCTCCCATTCCTCGGCGAGCGCGAATCCCTCTTCTTCGCCGAGCACCATGAGCGCCGTCGCCCACGCGTCCGCTTCGGTGGCCGAGCTCGCGATCACCGTCGTCGAGGCGGGGCCGCCCTCGACGGGCCGACCGGTCCGGGGATCGATCGTGTGCGAGACCCGCCGGCCCTCCTCGCGATAGAAGATCCGGTAGTCGCCGGAGGTCGCCATGCCCTGATTGGAGAGCTCGACGATCGACTGGATGGCCCGACCCTCGTCGAGGGGCTTCTCGATCGCGAGGCGCCAACCTCCGCCGCCCGGCCGCTCCCCCGCCGCATAGACCTCGCCTCCGATCTCCACCATGAAGTCGTAGCGACCGAGCTCGAGCAGCCCGTCGGCCAGGAAGTCGACGCCGTAGCCCTTCGCGATCGAAGAGAGGTCGATCCGGAGCGCCGGGTCCGCCTTGCGGAGGAACCCCTGGCCTGCCGGCGAGCCGCGCCCGACCCGGAGGAGCCGGGCGCCCATGTGGCCGAGGGCTTCGTCGATCTCCTCCGCCGTCGGCGGGGCGCCGATGCGCGCGCCCTGCCCGAAGCCCCAGAGCGCGACGAGCGGCCCCACCGAGATGTCGTAGGCGCCCCCCGTCCACTTGCCGAGCTCGACGGCGAAGGCGACGAGACTCGCCGTCTCGTAGGCGACGGGGAAGGGGTCGGTCGACGCGTGCTCGTTGAAGCGGGAGACGTCGGAGTCCGGGTTCCAGTTGGACATCCACGCATCGATCTGCCCCAGCCGCGCTTCGGCCATCGCGGCCACGTCGCGCTCGAGCCGGCTGCCGAGCCCCTCGCCCGCGACGCGGATCTGGTAGGTCGTGCCCATCGTCTCGCCCGTCACGACGACGACGTCCGGCGCGTCGGGGTCCTCGGCGAACCAGAGGCGGTGGGCGGAGAGCGCCGCGAGCAGCACGAAGGCGATCGCGATCATGCGGAGCGTATGCGCGTCGAGGACGAGTCGCGGCGGAGGCATCGCGCAGAGGATCGCGCGGGCGCCCCGAAAGAGAAAGGGCGGATCCGATCGAATCGGATCCGCCCTCGCTTCCGGGTCTTCGTCTTTCGGAGCCGGAGATCAGCCGCCGAAATCGTCGAACAGCACGTTCTCGGGCTCGACGCCGAGGTCGGTGAGCATCTTGATGACCGCGTCGTTCATCATGGGCGGGCCGCAGATGTAGTACTCGCAGTCCTCGGGCGACGGGTGGTCCTTCAGGTAGTTGTCGTAGAGCACCTGATGGATGAATCCCGTGTAGCCTTCCCAGTTGTCCTCCTCGAGCGGGTCGGACAGCGCGAGGTGCCACTCGAAGTTCTCGTTCTCCCGGTCGATCGTGTCGAAGTCCTCGATGTAGAACGCCTCGCGAAGCGAGCGCGCGCCGTACCAGAAGGAAACCTTGCGATCGGTGTGGAGCCGGCGGAACTGGTCGAAGATGTGCGAGCGCATCGGCGCCATGCCCGCGCCGCCGCCGATGAAGATCATCTCGTTGTCGGTCGGCTTGGCGAAGAACTCGCCGAAGGGACCCGAGATCGTGACCTCGTCGCCCGGCTTGAGGTTGAAGATGTAGGACGACATCTGGCCCGGCGGGATGCCTTCCGGTCCGCGCGGCGGCGGCGAGGCGATCCGGACGTTGAGCATGATGATGCCCTCCTCCTCCGGGTAGTTCGCCATCGAGTACGCGCGCGTGACCGTCTCGTTCACCGTCGACGTGTACCGCCAGACGTCGAACTGATCCCAGTCGCCGTGATACTCGTCTTCGACGTCGAAGTCCTTGTAGTGCACGGTATGCGGCGGGCACTCGATCTGGATGTAGCCGCCCGCGCGGAAGGGGACGCTTTCGCCTTCGGGCAGCTCGAGGACGAGCTCCTTGATGAAGGTCGCAACGTTCTCGTTCGACCGGACCTTGCACTTCCAGCGACGCACGCCGAAGACCTCGTCCGGGATCTCGATCTCCATGTCCTCCTTGACCTTGACCTGGCAGGAGAGTCGGCACCCCTCGCGGGCCTCGCCGCGATTGATGTGGCCGGTCTCGGTCGGCAGGATGGAGCCGCCGCCCTCGAGGACCTTCACGCGGCAGACGCCGCAGGTGCCCTGTCCGCCGCAGGCGGAGGGGATGAATATCTGGTTGTTCGCCAGCGTGTTGAGCAGCGTGCTGCCCGCCGCGGTCGTGAGCGCCTTGTCCGGATCGCCGTTGATCAGGATCTTGACGTCGCCGCTCTGGACGAGTCGGGATCGCGCGGCCATCAGGACGAGCACGAGCGCGACGACGATCGCCGTGAATGCCGCGACGCTTGTGATTACCGTTTCCATTGGGTTGAGCTCCTTAGCTCGCTTGGTTTCCGCTACCGCTTCGTCGCCTCCGGCGCCCCGAGGAAGGAAGCGCCTGCGGCCCAAGGGCGCTCTGCGCCCTCGAGGTCAAAGCTGGATGCCGGAGAAGGCCATGAAGCCGACGGACATCAGCCCGACGGTGATGAACGTGATGCCGAGGCCGCGGAGCGGACCGGGTACGTTGCTGTACCGCATCTTCTCGCGGATCGCGGCGAGGGCGGCGATCGCGAGGAGCCAGCCGATGCCGGAGCCGACGCCGAAGACCGTCGCCTCACCGAGCGAGTAGGCGCGCTCCTGCATGAAGAGCGAGGCGCCCAGGATCGCGCAGTTCACCGCGATGAGCGGCAGGAAGATGCCGAGCGCGTTGTAGAGCTCGGGCAGGTACCGGTCGAGGGCCATCTCGACGATCTGCACCGCCGCCGCGATCGTTCCGATGAAGGTCAGGAACTTCAGGAACTCGAGGCTCACCCCCTCGACGATCGCTCCCTCTTCGAGCAGCAAGCCGAAGAGGAACTGATTCAGCGGGCAGGTGATCGCGAGGACGAAGACGACCGCGAGACCGAGACCGATTGCCTGCTCGACCTTCTTGGAGACGGCCAGGAAAGAGCACATCCCCAGGAAGAAGGCCAAGGCCATGTTTTCAACGAAGATTGCCTTCGTTGCTAAGCTCAAGTAGTGCTCCAACGTGGAACTCCTCTTCGATCTGTTCGGGCTTCCAAGAGCGCACGGCCCAGATGAAGCATCCAATGAGAAAGAAAGCGGCGGGCGCCAGGACCATCAGCCCGTTCGTCACGTACCAGCCCCCCTCGTTGACGGGGTGCAGGATCGTCATGCCGAAGAGCTTGCCGGTCCCGAAGAGCTCGCGGAAGAACGCGACGGCGATCAGGACGATCGAGTAGCCGACGCCGTTGGCGAAGCCGTCGATCGCCGAGAGACGGACCGTGTTCTGCATGGCGAACGCCTCGGCCCGGCCCATCACGATGCAGTTCGTGATGATGAGACCGACGAAGACCGAGAGCTGCTTCGCGATGTCGTAGACGAAAGCCTTGAGGACCTGGTCGGTGATGATCACGAGCGACGCGATCACCGTCAGCTGGACGATGATCCGGATCGAGCTCGGGATGTGATTTCGCATCGCCGAGATCGCGATGTTCGAGAAGGTGCAGACCGCGATCACCGCGAGGCTCATCACGACCGCCGTCTCCATCTTGGTCGTCACGGCCAGCGCCGAGCAGATTCCGAGCACCTGCAGGGCGATCGGGTTGTTGTTGAAGAGCGGGTCGATCATCGCTTCGCGCGGGCTGGTATCGGCCATCTTGTCTGCTCCTGAGTGGGTACGCCTCTGAGGCGCTTCGAAAGTGCTGTGCGAAAAGCTCGCCGAGCGCCCGCAGGCGAATGATCAGCCGCCCGCAGGCGAAGGACTAGACGCCTGCTTCGGCGCGGTAGCTGTCGAGGTAGGGACCGAAGCCGTCGTCGCCGAGCCAGAACCGGACGAGGTTCGTCACACCCCGGCTGGTGATCGTCGCGCCGGAGAGGCCGTCCACCTGGTATGGATCGTCCTCCACCGAGCCGGCGATTCCCTTCTTCACGGTGATCGCGGGCTTGCCGCGCTCGTCGAAGGCGAGGCGGCCGGGCCAGAGCGCCTTCCACCGCGGGTTGTCGACTTCGCCGCCGAGGCCGGGGGTCTCGCCGTGGTCGTAGAAGGTGATGCCGCGAATGGTGCGCGCGTCGGGCTCGAGGGCGAGGTAGCCGTAGAGGAAGCCCCAGAGGCCGTAGCCCTCGACGGGGAGGATCAGGCCCTTGAGCTCGCCGTCCTGAACGATGTCGAAGACGACGACCTCGTTCGGAAGGCGGAGGATCTTCGAGGCGTTCTCCGGCGCGACGAAGCTCGTCCCGTCGGCCTTCGTCGCCTTGCGCTGGTCGTAGCTCGCGACGTCGACGTCGAGTGCGGGCGCCCCCGTCTTCAGGTCGATCGCCTTGGGCTGGATCGACGCGGTGTAGAGCGCGTCGATCTCGTCGGCGGAGAGACCCGCGTCCGCTTCCATCAGGCCGGCGACGGTCAGGACCTTCTTCTGGACGTCGAGGCGCTTGTTCGCTTCCTGGAGGTCCTTGAGTCCGACCGCGGAGCCCGCGACGAAGAGCGAGGCGACGAGACACACGGCGGCCGCGAAGCCGATGATGTAGCCGGTACTATGCTGCATAGCGTGCTTCCCTTCGGCGGATGTTGGCTTGCACGAAGTAGTGGTCGATCAGCGGGGCGAACATGTTCATGAACAGGATCGCCAGCATCATGCCTTCCGGGTACGCCGGGTTGACCACGCGGATCAGGACGACGAGCACCCCGATCAGCCCGCCGTAGACCAGCTTGCCCTGGTTGGTGAAGGCCGAGGAGACCGGGTCGGTCGCCATGAAGACCATGCCGAAGGCCCAGCCGCCGAGGACCGCGTGCCAGTACCACGGCACGCCGAACATCGGGTTCGTGTCCGAGCCGATCGTGTTGAGCACGCCCGCCATGAAGATCGTGCCGACGACGACGCCAGCCATCGTTCGCCACGAGCCGATTCCGGTCCAGATCAGCAGGAAGGCACCGAGCAGGCAGGCCAGCGCCGACGTCTCGCCCATCGAGCCGGGGACGAAGCCGAGGAAGGCGTCCATCCAGCTCGCTCCGGCGAGCGCCGCCTCGCCGTCGACGGCGGCCGCGGCGAGCCAGGTGGCCCCGGAGAAGCCGTCCACGGCGGCGAAGTCCGCCGCGATCCAGGCCGCGTCGCCGCTCATCGCTGCGGGGTAGGCGAAGAAGAGGAACGCGCGGGCCGTCAGCGCCGGGTTCAGGAAGTTCATCCCGGTGCCGCCGAAGATCTCCTTCGCGAAGACCGTCCCGAAGAGCGTCCCAAGGACGACCATCCAGAGCGGGATCGTCGGGGGCAGCGTGAGCGGGATCAGCATGCCGGTCACGAGGAATCCCTCGTTGATCTCGTGCTTGCGGATCATCGCGGTCAGCGGCTCGGCGATCCCGCCGGTCGCCATCGCGGCGACGACGACGGGCAGATAGTGGAGCGCGCCGTAGAGGATGCAGAGCAGCGGGTTCTTGAAGTTCCAGGAGAACCCGAGCGCTTCGTAGACCGTGGTCTGCCAGGTGTCGAGCGGAACGGCACCGGAGGCGATCGCGAGCAGCGCCTGATAGCCCGTGTTGTACATGGCCATGCCCATGCAGGGCAGCAGCGCGAGCACGACGGTGATCATCAGACGCTTGTTGTCGAGGCCGTCGCGGACGTGGGACGCGGTCCGCGTCACCTCGCCGGGGGTGAAGAGGCCGGTGAACTGGGCCTCCCAGAGCGGATAGAAGAACTCGAGCTTCCCGCCCTTCTCGAAGTGGTGCTTGACGTTGAGATGGGCGTCCTTCAGGAACTGCATGGCTCCCTCAGCCCTCCTTCTCGATGAGTTCGAGGTTCTGTCGCAGGAGCGGTCCGTAGTTGACCTTGCCCGGGCAGACGTAGGTGCAGAGTGCGAGGTCCTCTTCGTCGAGCTCGAGGACACCGAGGCTCTCGGCCCGCTCCGTGTCCCCGACTATAAGAGCGCGGAGGAGGAACGTCGGCATCAGGTCCATCGGCATCACCTGCTCGTACTGCCCGATCGGGACCATTGCGCGCTGGCTGCCGTTGGTATTGGTCGTGAAGCGGAACTTCTCGGGCTTGAAGAGCCTCGAGAGGTAGATCCCCGCGATCGAGAACATGTCGGGACCGGGCGTGAGCCAGCCCATGAACACGTTCTCCCGGTCCTCCTCGAGGAGGCTGATCTGACGCTCGTAGCGGCCCAGGAAGTCGAAGGCTTCGCCGTGGGTCCGCTTGCCCGAGAGGGCCGAGCCGGAGATCGTGCGGATCTCGGCATCGACGCCGGCGACGTCCTCGGCGACCGCCTCGCTCACGCAGGCGCCGATCCGGGAACGGACCAGCCGCGGATCCTCGACGACGGGACCCCCGATCGAGATCACCCGGGACACGTCGAGGCGTCCGGTTCGGGCGAGGGCGCCGACCGCGGCGACGTCCTGGTAGCCGATGTACCAGGCAGAGCGTTCGCGGTTGACCGGTCGCACCGCATGGATGTGGTACCCGGGCGTCCCCGCCGGATGCGGCCCTGCGAAGACCTGGACCTTCACGTTCTGTGGCTTGGAATCACCCAGGACGTCCGCGAGCTCCGAGTGCTCCGCCACGCAAAGGTGGGTCGGCGCGTCGAGCAGCTTCGCGAGGAGCGTGACGCCCAGCCGGAAGTCGTCGAGGCGGTCCTGGAGGGCGACTTCGGGAAGCGGCGCGTGGGGGTTGGTGTCCGTCGCCGTGATGAAGAGCGCGTCGGCCTGGCTCTCGGGCGAAGGAACCTTGCTGAAGGGGCGAACGCGGAGCGCGGTCCAGAGGCCCGACTCCACGAGGAGTGCGCGCAGCTGGTCGCCCGACAGGCTCGCAGGATCGCCGCTCGGCGCGTTCTCGAAGGTCTGGAACTCGTCGTCGCCCGGGGCGCCGTTGCGTTCGCCTTCCGAGAGATCGATGACCACCGACTGGAGCGCGCGCTTTTCGCCGCGGTTGATGGCCAGCACGCGGCCGGCGCCGGGCGCGGTGTGCAGGACGCCGGGCATCTTGCGGTCTTCGAAGAGGACCTGGCCGCGCTTCACCGTGTCACCCTCGGCGACGTGCATTCGCGGCTTCATGCCCGGAAAGTCGTCGGCCATGACGGCGACGCGCGAACAGGGAGACGTCCCTCGAATGACCTGGAGCGGCTTCCCGGGAATCGGGAGGTCGAGGCCCTTCTCGATCTTGTGCAGTGCCATGCTTGCTCGATTGTTGGGGTCCTTGATCGGGCCCGTGCTAGTTGCGCGTCGCGCTCGCGTCCGACGGTCGTCCCGACCGGGGCGGGGCTTGAGTCGACATCTATGCGGCTGCGGGTGGCGACTCGCGTGCCGTGGCGAATCTCGAGTGAGTCGTCGTGTACACCGGTCCCGATGTGTGGCTGGACGGCGACGTCCCGCGGGCGCGACGCCTGACTCGGCGACGGCTGGGGAGACGGCGTCACTCATCGGTGAACGAGCGCGTAAGCGACTGATCTCGAAAGGATTCTAGCTTCAGGAACGCGGCAGAGAGTAGGGTCCCGCCGGGGTTCTTTCAACAGAAGAGCGTAGGGATCGACGGGACGATTCTGACCTCTCGCGTTGCTATGCGCTGCGCCTGCGGGGCGGGCGCGAGCCCGGGCCGGGCCGGACCGCGCGGCGGCGAGTCATCCGAGGACGGGCCACGTGGACGCGTCGATCGGACCGTTCGTCGATTGGTGTTTCGGACCGGGCACGAGTACCTTGTGAGGTGCAGCAAATCGCTGCATCCAGTCGCGGCGCAGCGAGGGAGCGTGCCGCAAGCGGCTCGGCCGGAAGCGATATCCGGATTATCTGCAGCCGGCGTGAGTCCGAGGCCGTCGGATCGACGGCCTCGGGTCGCCCTCAGCTCGGGAGCGCGACCAGCACCTTCCCGGTCACGTGATCGCCGAGCTGGTTGGCGCCGCGGACCGACACCTCGACCGTCCCTGCGTCGTCGTCCTTCGCCGTGACCGCCCCTTCGATCGTCATCTTGTCGCCCGGGTAGTTGGGCGCGCCGAGCCGGATGTCGATCTTCTTGAGGGTCGCTCCCGGCCCCGTCCAATCCGTCACGAAGCGTCCGACGAAGCCGTTCGTCGTCAGGATGTTCATGAAGATGTCCGGCGATCCCCGCTCCTGCGCGAGCTCGTGGTCGTGGTGCACGTCCTGGTAGTCGCGGCTCGCGATCGCCGTCGAGACGATCAGCGTTCGCGTGAGCGGGATCTCGAGGGGCGGGAGCGCGTCTCCGACGGAGACCGAGGCGAGGGATCGGGTTTCGCTCATTGGAGGATCGCTCCCGCTTCGAGGCCGCTCTTCGCTTCCTCGGCCATCCGCGCGCCGAGCGAGGCGAGCTGCTCGTTCGAGCCGCCGAGCGTCATCGCGATGTGCTTGAGGCGCAGGAAGTGGCGATGGATCGGGTAGTCGACGTCCGCGCCGATGCCGCCGTGGAGATGCTGGCAGGTGTGCGAGACGCGGTGGCCGCCCATGCAGGCCCACCACTTGGCGATCGCCGCCTGCTTCTCGGCGGAGTCTCCGTTGTCGATCCGCCAGGCCGCCTGCCACATCGTCGAGCGCATCGCCTCGACGTCGATGTAGGCATCCGCGGCGCGAAGCGAGACGCCCTGGAAGGAACCGATCGGCTTCTCGAACTGCTTGCGCTCGCTCGTGTAGGTCGCCGTCGCCTTGAGGCCTTCGCCGGCGACACCGACCGCGAGCGCGGACAGGGCCGTCGCCGCGCGGGGCTCGAGCCAGTCGAAGACGACCTCCCCCGACCCCGGCAGCGCGAGCACGTCGCCCGCGTCGACCTTCACGCCGTCGAGGGTCATCGCGAACTGTCGCTCGTGGGCCGTGGTCTCCTGCTGCTCGAGGGTCACGCCCGCGGCGCCCGGCTCGACCAGGAAGAGGCCGAGTCCGTCTTCGCCCTGCGCGGAGACGAGGATCTTGTCGGCGGCCCCGGCGAAGGGCACGCAGACCTTCTGGCCGGACAGCGTGAAGCCGCCGTCCGTCGCCTCGGCGCGCGTTCGCGCCGTGCGCGAGAGCGCCGGGTCACCGACCTCGAAGAAGGCCGCCGTGAGGAGCTTGCTGCCGTTCGCGACACCGGGGAGCAGATCCTTCTTCAGGACCTCGCTTCCGAACTGCTGGATCGGAAGCGCCGTGTAGACGATCGACTCGACCAGCGGGATGGGGGCGAGGTTGCTTCCCGCCTGCTCGAGCAGCAGGCAGAGCGCGAGGAAGCTCCAGTCCTGCCCGCCGTGCTCCTCCGAGAGCGCGAGTCCGAGCAGGTTGGACTCGGCGAGGGACGCCCAGAGCACCTGGTCGAAGCCCGGGCCCGCTGCGTCGGCCTCGACCTCACGCAGGCGGTCGAAGCTCGTGGCGTCGCCGAGGATCTGACCGGCCAGCTCCTGGACCGCTTCTTCTTCTTCGCTGAAATCGAAATTCATGGGGGAACTCCGTTCTGTTCGATCCGTACGGTCCGTGCCGTCGAATCGGATGAGAGGAACCGCTCGTCGAGCGCCCGCAGGCGAATAGCAACCCGTCGCCGAGCGCCCGCAGGCGACTATGGCTATCCCGTCGCCGAGCGCCCGCAGGCGACTATTTAGGCGGTCGGAACTTGAGGATGCGGAAGCGCATGGTCGCGACGACCTCGCCCGCGGCGTCCTTGTAGGTGTAGAGCTGGGTCACGAAGTGACCGACGCCGAGGCCGGTCTTCTTCTCCGGGGAGATCGACTCCGTCGTGACTTCGTGGCTGATCTCGTCGCCCGGAACGAGCTCGCGGAAGTACTCCTGCTCGCAGTTCGTGGCGACGACCGACGTGAAGCCGGCCTCGTCGAGGACGTCGAGGGACTGCTTCTGATCGCCGAGGGACTCGGCGTAGGCCTCTTCCGCCGCCGTCGGCGGCCGCAGCCCGCGCATCGTCCACGCCTGCAGCATCGCCGGCGGGGCGACGACTCCGTCGCGGCCCGTCGCCTTCGCGGCGCCCGGGTCGAGATAGGCCGGATTGCGATCCCCGACCGCGTCGCACCAGTGGTGGATCATCGGCTCGTTGACCGGGTACGGACAGGTGCCCGTCGGACCGGCCGACGTGCCTGCGAACGCGTCGAGGGTCTTCTGAAGGTCTTCGCTCATGGTGGGCGCTCCTTCGCCTAACGCGGGACGCGCGGCATGCGCAGGCCCGCCATCGAGACGATCTCGCGCTGGATCTCGTTCACGCCGCCGCCGAAGGTGTTGATCGTCGCCTGGCGTGCTTCGTGCTCGATCTCGCCGTCGATCTGGGCCGCCGGAGAGCCGGCCTGGACCAGCGCACTGGGGCCGACGATCTCCTGCAGCAGGCGGTACACCTCGAGGACGACCTCCGTGCCGTAGACCTTGACCGCGGACGCATCCGCCGGGTTCACGAACCCGGTCTCGAGCTGCGAGGTCATGCGCCAGTTGAGGAGCTTCATCGCCTCGATCCGGGCGTAGACCTCGGCGAGGTTCGACTGGACCCAGGGGAGGTCGATCATCTTCTGGCCGTCGGGGGTCTCGGTGTCCCGCGCCCAGGCGATCACCTTCTCCGTGCGCGCGTACGCGGCGGAGCCGAAGGCCGCGAGGCCGACGCGCTCGTGGTTCAGCTGCGAGGTGATCAGCTTCCAGCCGCCGTGCAGGCCGCCGACGATGTTCTCCTTGGGAACGCGGACGTTCTCGTAGTAGGACATCGCCGTCGCCGAGCCGGAGAGGGTGTGGATCGGCGCCGCGCTGAAGCCCTCGCTGTCCGCGGGCACGATGAACATCGTGATGCCCTTGTGCTTCGGGGCATCGGGGTCCGTCCGGGCGGCGAGCCAGATGTAGTCCGTGTCCGTCGCGCCGGAGGTGAACATCTTGGTGCCGTTGATCACGAAGTCGTCCCCGTCGGCGACCGCGGTCGTCGAAAGACTCGCGAGGTCGGTCCCGGCGTTCGGCTCGGAATAGCCGATCGAGAAGTGGCATTCGCCGTGGAGGATCTTCGGAAGGAACTCGGCCTTCTGCTCGTCGCTGCCGTATTCCATGAGGGCCGGGCCGACCGTGGAGACCGTCACGAAGGGGAAGGGCGCGCCCGCCCGGCGCTGCTCTTCGAGGAAGATCATCTGCTCGACCATCGTCATGCCGCCGCCGCCGTACTCGGAGGGCCAGCCGACGCCGAGCCATCCGTCCTTGCCGATCTGGCGGACGAGCTCCCGGTACTTCTGGCCTCCTTCCATGCCAGAGACCTCGGCCTTCACCTCGGGCGTCATCAGGTGGTCGAAGTAGGTGCGGAGCTGCTGCCGCAGCGCCTTCTGATCTTCGGTCAGGTCGATGTACATCGGATCTTCTCCTCGGAGTCGTCGACGTCGCGGGCGTCTCGGGTGTGCCAGACGCGTTTACGCGCAGTCGGACGTGGACGGCAGGAAAGGGAGTTCCGCTTCGGAACGAAGAAACCATAGCCGCGGAAACCGGGAAGTGAAACGTGTTCTACCTGGGCGAGGGCGGCGGTCGGAGGCGCTCTCGGACGGCTCTCGCGCGCCTCGCGCCCCGACGGGGACGAGGGCGTCGCCGCATCCGGTCGCTTCGGGTGCCCGATCGGCGGCGGGTCCCTGCCCGCCCCCGGTCCGCACGGAACGGGTATCCGAACGGCCCACTGGAAGGACGACGGCGCGGTTCGGATTTCGTTCGCGTATGCGTACGTTTCTCGCGTGCAACACGCCGGCAGATGCGCCACGCAACCTGGCGGATCGGAAACGTTGCCCGGGTCGGGACGGAGTGTCACCGAGTTGTGTCACCTCCGGAAAGTGCATCGCGAATCGACTGTCGAGGGCGTTTCGCGCCTTGCCGAGTCGCCGCGTACCGGTACGCTAGGCGAAGTCCAAGCCGACGATTCTCCCGGGGGCGAGCCGGGAGATGTGCCGAAAGGCAGACCCCCGGAATTACCGAGTGTGAGAACGAGAATGTTCCGGTCGCGTTGCAACCTGGTGCGCGGCCCGAAGCACCCATTCTTCGAGGCACACCACTTTGATTCTGTCGTCTGGGCTCGAGGAATCCATCGTGGATGAAGATCTGAAGCGGATCGCGGCGCGGATCCGCAGCTGGCGTGACGAAGCCGGCCTGACGCTCCAACAGCTCGGAGATCGTTCGAACGTCTCTGCGAGCACGATCCACAAGATCGAGAATCTCCAGACCGTCCCGACGATCGCGGTGCTGCTCAAGGTGGCCCACGGGCTGAACCGCAGGCCGAGCGAGCTGCTCGCCGAGGTCGACGTGGGTCGGCAAGTCGCGGTCATGCGCCGCGACGACCGCCCGACGCTGTCGATGGACGCGCGCGGCGCGATCGAGCATCTCGTCGGAACGATCCCGCGCAACAAGCTCGACTTGTGGCGTGCGCGGATGGCGCCCGGCGTCGGTGCCGGAATGGACGGCCAGGATCCGTGGCAGTTCGACGGAGAGATGGTCCTCCTCGTCGAGGAAGGACTCGTTCGAGCGGACATCGGCGGCGAGGTCTTCGAGATCGGCCCGGGGGATTCGATCCACTTCGATCCGACCATTCCCCATCGCTGAATCGCGACGGGGGAGAAGCCGGCCCAGGTGGTCGTCGTCGCGATCTTCCCCGAGCGCCTGCAGGGCGACCTGGTCGAACGGATCACGAACGCGATGGGCGAGCCCACGCCGATCGCCGCCGACGGGATGGCTGCGATCGCCGGGCCTGCCTGATCCGTCGGATCGCGGCGGCCTCCGGGACGACGGGAACGGAAGGGCGAGGGCGGCCCGGCCTCGAGCGCCGGCGCTATCGGGGCTCCGATTCCTCCGCGACGGTCCGCAGGACCGAAAGGAAGCCTTCGCCGTAGCGCTGGGCCTTGGTCTCGCCGATCCCGTGCGCGAGGGTGAGGTCTTCGACGCGCGCGGGCGGCTCGCCGAAGAGCTGGGCGAGCTCTCGCAGCGACCGGTCGCTCGCGACCACGTAGGGCGGCACGCCCTCGACCTGCGCGACGGTGAGTCGGTGGGCGCGGAGGGCTTCGAACCGGGTCTGCGCCGCCTCGTCGAGAGGGGCGTCCTCGGCCGAGGCGCTTCCCTTCTTCCGGACGACGAAGCCGGGGCTCGACGTCGCGGGGGAGCGGGGGATCGCGCCCCTCTCCGGAGGCAGCAGGATCCGAGCCTCGCGCTCGCCGCGCATGACCGCGGCGCCGAGCTCCGTCAGCACCGCGACGGGCCGGTCGCCGCCGTCGAAGTCGATCCAGCCCGCCGTGACGCTCCGGCGCAGCAACCGCGTCAGCCAGACTTCGCTTCGTTCGGACAGGATCCCGAAGGTCTTCGTCAGGTCGAGCCCGGCGCTTCGCAGGCGCGGGTCGTCGACGCCACGCAGCAGCGCGACCGCCGCCGACAGGCCGTATCGCCCGTGGATCCGCGCGACGGCGGAGAGGCTCTTGCGGACGAGGAGCGCGACCTCCTCTTCGGATTCCTCGTTCGCGTGCGCGCCCCCGGGTCCGAGCTGGACGCAGACGTCACAGCGGCCGCAGCCCGAGAGCGTCTCTTCCTCGTCTCCGAAGTAGCGCAACACCGTATCGTGTCGGCACGTCCCGCCTTCCGCGAAGCGCATCAGCTCGAGGAAGAGGCTCCAACGGTGGCGCGCGCTCTCGCTCGCGCCGGGTCCCTCGAGGACCGCGTCGTTCTCGATCAGCGCCCGTCGGCGCGCCAGGTCCCCCGGGCCGACCAGCATCTGTCCGACCGCGGGCTCCCCGTCTCGTCCGGCGCGCCCGACCTCCTGGTAGTACGCCTCGATCGATCCGGGCGGCGCCAGGTGGATCACCGCGCGGACGTCGGCGCGATCGATCCCCATACCGAAGGCGTTCGTCGCGACGACCACCTCGGTCTCGCCGTCCGCGAAGGCAGCGTGGACGCGGTCGCGCTCTTCCGGGGTCAGTCCCGCGTGGTAGGACTCCGCGCGCCATCCGCTGTCTCGCAGGCGGTCCCGCTCGTTCTCCGTCGATTTTCGCGTCGGCCCGTAGAGGATCGCGCAACCGCGGCCTTCGCCCGGGGCGCCCAGGGTTTCGTGGAGGACGCCATCGACCGCTCGTCGCCGTTCGGCGGTTCGTTCGACCTCGAGCACGCGCAGCGCCAGGTTCGGCCGGGCGAAGCCGCGTACGAGCTGGGGCGTCTCCGCGGGCAGGCCGAGACGGACGAGGATCTCGTCCCGGACGAAGGGCGTCGCGGTCGCGGTACACGCGAGGACCCGCGCGTCGGGGTGCTCCTTCAGGACGTGGCCGATCTCCAGGTACTCCGGGCGGAAGTCGTGTCCCCATTCGGAGATGCAGTGGGCCTCGTCGATCGCGAAGAGCGGAACCCCGATCCCGCGCAGGATCTCGCGGAAGCGCGGGAAGACCAGGCGCTCCGGGGCGATGTAGACGAGGCGGACGCGACCCGCCTCGAGCGCGTCGAGTCGCCGCGCCATCTCCGCGCCGTCGAGCGTCGAGGCGAGGTAGGTCGCCTCGATGCCCAGTCGTTCGAGCGCATCGACCTGGTCGCGCATCAGCGCGATCAGGGGCGAGACGACGACGGTCGTGCCTTCGAGCAGCAGCGCGGGCAGCTGGTAACAGAGGCTCTTCCCTCCGCCGGTCGGAGCGACGAGGAGCATGCGGTCGTCGTCGAGCAGACCTTCGATCGCTTCGCGCTGGCCCGGTCGGAACTCGGCATGGCCGAGTCGCGCGAGGCCCTCGCGGAGCGCGGCGTCCCGGCCCGCCGGGTCGTCGGCGATCGCGTGCGCGCTGCCCGGATCCGTTTCGTCTGCCATTCCGGGGGGATCTTCCTGATTCTGCTCGTGGCCTGCTGCGTGGGCGCCGGGTCGGGTGGGCAGGCTAGCACGCGAACGCGGTGGGCCTGCGGCATGAACCCCTGGCATCGGGCACTCTCTCCGAGACGAAATCCTGCCGGGAGCGCGACGATGGTCGAGATGGAGCTGGTCTACGAAGGCGGTCTGCACACCACCGCCACCCACGGTCCTTCGGGGGCGGCGGTCGCGACCGATGCGCCCGTCGACAACCAGGGAAAGGGGGAATCCTTCTCGCCCACGGACCTCCTCGGGACGGCGCTCGCGAGCTGCATGCTGACCACGATGGCGATCGTCGGCGAGCGCGAGGGATGGCGGATCGACGGCGCTCGCGCGCGGGTCGAGAAGCACATGGCGCTCGAGCCGAAGCGGCGCGTGGGTCGGCTCGTCGTCGAACTCACGATGCCGCCCGGGCTCCCGGAGGCGGCGCGGGACCGGCTCGACGACACCGCGCGGGGCTGCCCGGTCGCGCTCTCGATCCATCCCGACCTCGTGGTCGATCTCTCGATCGACTGGGGCTGAGTCGAGCCGGAGACGCATCGGATGGAGACCGAAAGCCGCTACACCCTCTACGGGGACCTCGCGCGCAGGGACACCGCGGCGCTGGCGGCGATCCTCGTGGCGAAGCGGCTGCCGGTCGAGCTCGCCCCGGTGAGCCCTTCGCTCACGATGGTGCTCGCCGCCCGGGCGGGCAGCGAAGTGGAGCCCTACCTGCGGACGCCGGAGGGCTTCGTGCTCGCCGGTGGGTTCGCGATTCGCGAGTGGCTCGAGCGGATGCATCCGAGGCCCGCGCTGCTGCCCGACACGCCGGTTCGTCGGACCTGCGCTCGACTCCTGGAGGACTGGATCGAGCTCTGGCTGCCCCACTGGCCCCGCCGCTCCTGGGGTACGGTCGAGCGACTCGGCGCCCACCTCGACGCGGCGGGCTTCCTGCTCGGCCGCACGGTGACGCGACCGGATCATCTGCTCGCGGCCTGGCTCGAGACGGAGGTGCTCGTCCATGCCCATGCCCGCGACCATCTCGCGCGCGTCGCCCCTCGCCTGGTCCACTTCGGCGACGATCTGCTCGCCCACGCCGAGCGCGAGGAGGGTCCGCTCGACGAGGGCGACGTCATTCCCCTCTCCCTGCTCGACGTGCTGGAGGACATCGCCTCCGACTACCACGCCTATCTCGCGCTGAACCACCAGGCCTGGAAGGACCGTGAGAGCGAGGTCCTCCTCGATCTCGGGCTCGGTCGCCGACCGCTTCCGGTCCAGGCCGAGTGCGAGCGGCGGAGGATCGGGATCGGCCGCGAGCTCGCGGCGGTCGATCGAAGCGTGCGCCGGCGGGTCGCGGGTATGCTCGAGCCGGTCGGCGCGTGGCACGTCCTCACGCTCCCCCCCGTGCTCGAGGAGAGCGACCCGCGCGATCCCCGTAGCCTCTAGCCTTCGTCGCTCGTCGTCGGTCCGGAGGTCGGGGCGAAGGGCTCGACGAGCTTGCTCGGGTTGCGACCGTCCACGTAGCCCATGAACGAGCCGTTCATGAGGTCGTAGCCGAGCATCGCGCGGACGCGCTTCGAGTAGCGCGCGGCCGTCTCCGGAGGCACTGCGAGGACCATGTTCTCGATCTGCCGGAGCCAGGGCTGGCAGTACTGGAGCGTGATGCCGAGACGCGTCGCGTCCGTCCGGTTCGCTCCGCCGCGATGGAAGAGCGTGCCGAGCCAGACGAGACAGGATCCGGCGGGCATCACCGCCTTGAAGGTCCGCGCGTCGTCCGGCGCGGCGATCTCGTCGGGACCCCAGAGGTGGCTGCCCGGGATGATCTCGGTCGCGCCGTTGTCTTCGGTGAAGTCGTCGAGGGCCCACATCGTGCTCACGCCCTGGGGCGGTCGCGGTCGCGGCGGTGCGCCGGCCTCGTCGTCGACGTGGTAGTCCTGCCGGACCTCGCCGGGATGCTTATTGATCGCGAGCCCGCCCCAGAGGAGATAGGAGGGCGCGAGGAAGTGGTCGATCAACGCGAGGATGTCCGGGTGTTCGACGAGCGGCGCGATCGAAGGAGCCTTCGCGAGGAGCGCGTAGACGCGCTGGGTCTTGTGTCCCTCGAAGGGGTTGCGGCCGAAGTGCTGCAGATGAGGCGCGAGCTCGCTCCGGACCGTCTCGACCTCGGCGGGGGAGAGCAGCGACGGCAGGATCACGTAGCCGTGCGTCCGGAGATGCTCGAGGGCTGCCGGGTCGGCGTCGACGTCGGGTCGGGCGGGCAGGATGGCCATGCGGATCTCCGGGACGGGTCGAGACGAAGTTCTCGTTTCTCCCGATCTCAGGCGCTCTCGCCGCGCTCGATCGCGTCGAAGACCGCTTCGCCCGCGACCGCGCGGGCGACGTCCTCGAGCCAGGGGAACTTCCGGATCGTGTGCCCTCCGTCGACGGTGAGGCTCTGGCCGGTGATCCAGGCGGACTCCGGTCCGGCCAGGAACCGCATCGCGCGGCCGATATCCGAGGCGTGGCCGTCCTTCCGGATCGGCTGCTCCGCGAGGAAGGCATCGATCATCGGGCGGTTCTCGAACATCGTGTCCGTCGCGCCCGTCCGGGTCAGGCCGGGCCGAACGGAGTTCACCCGGATGCCGTACTGCCCGACTTCGTCCGCCGCGACCCGCACGAGCTGATCGCAGGCGGCCTTCGCGGCGCAGTAGGCGGCGAGGAAGGGCGAGGAGAACTCGGCGGCGGTCGAGCTCGTCAGGACGATCGAGCCGCCGCCCGACTTCACCATCGCGAGTCCCGCGTACTTGATCATCAGGTAGGTCGGCCGCACGTTCAGGTCGATCGTCGCGGAGAATTCGTCGTCGTCGTAGCCGAGGACGGGGCAGTAGTTGCCGCCGCCGGGAACCGAGACGGCGATGTCGAGTCCCGTCTCGCCCGCCGCCGCCGCGACCGCGTCGCGCACCTGGGCGCCGTCCATGCCGTCACACGTTCGTGTAGAGAGCGCGCCGCCCTCGGGCGCGGCCGCTCGAAGCGTGTCCGCCGCGGCCTCGAGCCGTTCGGCGTCTCGCGCACAGATCAGGACGTCCGCGCCGTCGGCAAGCAGCGCCTCCGCCGTCGCCAGGCCGATCCCGCTGCTCGCGCCGATCACCAGCGCCCGCTTGCCCGCGAGGCTGCCGGGGCCTCCGATCCGGTTCCCCATCCCCGCGGCGTCGATCGTCGACATCGGCTCTCCCTTCGATTCGAGACCGGCCGTGCCGGCCGGTGAAGGACGAGCTTAGTGCGGGAGGATCGGGTGCGTCAGTCCGCGCGCCGGGCCGCATCGAGGGAGATCACGTCTGCCCGCTCCGCGTCGACGTCGCTCCGGCGGACGTCCGGGGCACCGATGCGCGCGGCGTCCGCGGCCTGGTCGTCGCTCTGCTCCTGGCTCTCGCGTTCGGCCTGGACCCGGGCCTCGTAGTGCGAGATCTCGCGGTCCCGGGTCGCCTCGTCCCAGCCGAGGACCTCCGCCATCAGCCGCGCTGCGGGCAGGGCCGCGATCACGCCGCGATCGAAGGTCTCGATCGAGATGCGCGTCCGCCGCGTCAGCACGTCGTCGAGGTGGAGCGCGCCTTCGTGGCTGGCCGCGTACCGGATCTCCGCCGCCAGGTAGGTCGGGGCCCCGTCGATCGGCTCACCGAGCTCCGGCCGCTCGCGGATCGATTCGAGGAGCTCGTGGATGCGGGTGCCGTAGCGGTCGAGGAGCCGTTCGATCACGTGGACGTGCAGCCCGGTCTCCTCGGCGAGGACGTCCCGACGGTTCCAGTGGGCGCGGTAGCCGGCCGCGCCGACGAGCGGGGTCTCGTGGGTGCAGGACTCCGGGACCTTCTGGTCGAGTCCGCGGGCCGCGACGTCGACCACGTCCTTCGCCATCACGCGGTAGGTCGTGTACTTGCCGCCGGCGACGGTGATCAGGCCCGAGACCGACTGACTGACCGCGTGCTCTCGGGAGAGCTGGCTGGTCGCGTCGCTCTCGCCCTGGAGGAGCGGGCGGAGCCCGGCGTAGACGCCTTCGATGTCCTCGTGTCGGAGCGGCTGGGCGAGGACGGCGTTCACCCGGTCGAGCAGGTAGTCGATGTCGGTCCGGCTCGCCGCGGGGTGGGCGAGGTCGAGGTTCCAGTCGGTGTCGGTCGTGCCGACGATCCAATGGCTGTCCCAGGGGATCACGAAGAGGACGCTCTTCTCGGTCCGGAGGATCAGGCCCGCGTCGCCGTGGATGCGGTCGCGGGGGACGACGAGATGGATGCCCTTCGATGCGCGGACGTGGATCCGGCCGCGTCCGGCCTGCTTCTGAACGAGGTCGGTCCACACGCCGGTCGCGTTCACGACCTGCCTGCCCCGGATCTCGAGCGCCGCCCCGGTCTCGAGGCAGCGGGCTTCGACCCCGGCGACCCGGGCGCCGGACAGGAGAAAGCCCTCCGCCCGGACGCTCGAGAGGGTCGCTGCACCGTGCATCCGCGCCGTTCGAACGAGGGTCATCGTGTGCCGCGCGTCGTCGACCTGCGCGTCGTAGTACTGGATTCCGCCGATCAGCCGGTCGCCGCGAAGACCCGGGAAGCGGCGGAGCACGCCCCGTCGCGTGAGATGACGATGGCGGGGGAGGGCGCGCCGGCCGGCGAGGACATCGTAGAGGAGCGTGCCCGCTCCGATGTAGATGCGCTCCCAGAGGCGTCGCGTGAGCGGGTAGAGGAAGGGGACCGGCTTCACGAGATGCGGGCTCAATCGCTCGAGGAGCAGCGTCTGTTCCGACAGCGCCTCACGGACCAGGCCGAAGTCGAGCTGCTCGAGATAGCGGAGCCCGCCGTGGATCAGCTTGCTCGAACGGCTCGAGGTCCCCGACGCCCAGTCCCGCTGCTCGATCAGCGCGACGGAGAGGCCGCGGCTGGCGGCGTCGAGGGCGGCTCCCGCGCCGACCACGCCCCCGCCGATCACGACGAGGTCGAAGGTCTCTCGTTGCGCGCGCTCGAGGTCACGGCTTCGCTGGGCCGGATCGAGTCGGGCCGGATCCATGTTCGGCTCTCCGGGAACGCGAGGGGGACGGCCGAAGCGTAGCGTTCAGAGGAGGAAGACGTCGCGACGACGCCTGGCTCAGACTTCGAGGGCTTCGTGACTCGTCGACACGCCTTCGCGGATCACCTGCTGGATGTGCTCCGAGAGCGGGCGGAAGGCGACGGCCATGCCGCTGGGCAGTCCGTTCCGGCCGTCACCGACGTTGGTGTAGAGAATCTTCCCCGAGACGAGGAGCCGATCGCCCCCGACCGGGAGCTCGAGGGCGATGTCGGAGCCGACGACCCAGGGGCGCGGCGTGACGAAGTAGGCCCCCCCGCTCGACAGCGAGTAGCAGCGCACCGCCTTCTCCTTGCCGGAGGAGTAGGTGCGCGTGCGCCACTCCATCGGGGCGCGCTGTTCACCGCGGGGTGGCCGCGTGGACCAGGGCGAGAGGGCACGATTGATCTGGAAACGCAGCGCGTTCCGCCCGAAACGACCGAAGAGCGCCAGCTCGACGCCCGCATCCCGGATCTCGCGACGACGCTCGTCGTCGGGGGCGCGCCCGAAGGCGATCGGGACGAGGTCGGGGGCGCCCGCCCGGATCCGCAGCTCGGCCAGCGCCGTCTCGAAGTCGGCGTCGATCACCGCTTCGGGGACCAGCACGATCGAGGGGGGCCGATCCGCGTTCGCAGCCGAGTCGATCGCATCCGCGAGCGAGTCCGCGACCCGGCTCGGTGCCGGGAGTGCCTCGACTTCCTTCGCGAGGGTGCGACGGAAGGGGCCGTCCGGGCCGATCACGAGGATCGGATCGAATCGATGGGCGGCGAGTTGGGATCCGTTCCAGGTTTGCATGGTGGGCTCTGGCTTCGAAGCGTGAGGAGGTTCCCGGGTCGCGTTCCGTTCGCATCGAAACGCTGTACCCGTCTGGAATCGATCGGAGCCCCCGAGCCGAGCCTTGAGGCGATAGACTCGTCGGCCGTGACTGCCTCCTCGGATTCATCGCGCGTCGACGTCTCCAGCGTGTCGTCGTCGTCACGACGGCTTCGCGTGATGGGCGTCGAGCTGCGCGTCGAAGAGGCGGACGACGTCCTGCGCGCAAGATGTGCGCAACGCGTCGGCATCGCGCCCGAACGCATCAGCCATCTGCACATCGCCCACCGGGCACTGGACGCGCGACGACGGGGCCGTCGGCACGACCTGCGCTTCGTCCACCACGTCGATCTGACCCTCGCACCCGACGAGAGTGCGGGGGAGGGCGACGCCGTCGCCCGTGCGCTCCGGACGGGCGTCCTACGCGAGCTGCCGGCGCCGGCGCGCTTCGAGCGGGACGACGTGCCGGCGGGCGCCCGCGACCGGAGGGTCGCCGTCGTCGGGGCCGGGCCCGGCGGGCTCTACGCGGCCTGGACCCTCGCGGTGAACGGGATCGCCGTCGACGTCTTCGACCGGGGTCCCTCGCTCCGAGCGCGGGGCCGGGCCGTCGCCCGGTTCACCCGGACGCGCGAGCTCGATCCCGAGCGCAACCTCCTCTTCGGCGAAGGCGGCGCCGGCACCTACTCCGACGGCAAGCTCTACACGCGGACGCGACATGCGCTCGAGGAGCCCATCCTCGAGACGCTGATCGAAGCGGGGGCGGATCCTTCGATCGCCTTCGACGCCCGCGCGCACGTCGGGACCGATCGCTTGCACCGGATCCTGCCGCGCCTGCGCGAACGTCTCGAGTCGTTGGGCGTCGCGTTCCACTTCGAGACGCGGCTCGAGGGTCTCGTGCGCGCGGGAGACGGGCGCGTCACCGCGATCGAGACGAGCGCGGGCCGCTTCGACTGCGACGGCGTCGTGCTCGCGGTCGGCCACAGCGCACGGGACACCCTGCGCGCGCTTCACGCAGAAGGTCTCCCGCTCGAAGCGAAGCCCTTCCAGCTCGGGCTGCGGGTGGAGCATCCGCAGGCACTCGTGGACGCCGGACGCTTCGGCCCGGAGGCCGATCTCGCGAAGCTCGGTCACGCCTACTACTCGCTCGTCGCGAAGGCGGCGGGCGGCAGGGCGGCCGTCCACAGCTTCTGCATGTGTCCCGGCGGCCAGATCGTCGCGGCCGTCGCCCAGCCCGGACTGCTCTGCACGAACGGCATGAGCAACTCACGTCACTCCTCCCCGTTCGCGAACTCGGGTCTGGTCGTGACGCTCGGGCCGCGGGAGTTCGGAGCAGGGACCTTCGCGGGGGTCGAGTACCAGGAGGCCCTCGAAGCCCGATTCTTCGAGGCCGGCGGCGGGGACTACACCGTGCCGGCCCAACGCGTCGACGACTTCGTGGCCGGCCGGGCCTCACGCGCGCTCCCGAGGAGCAGCTACAAGCTCGGTCAGGCCGCGACGCGGATCGACGCGCTCCTGCCCGAAGCGATCACCGAGGCCCTTCGCGCCGGGATCGCGCAGTTCGACCGCCAGCTCCCGGGCTACGCCAGCGATGCGGGCCTGCTGGTCGGCGTCGAGTCGCGCAGCTCGGGTCCGCTGCGCATCCCACGCGACCCGCGCGCCCGATCGGCGCTCGGCTTCCCGAACCTCTGGCCGGTCGGCGAGGGGGCCGGCTATGCGGGGGGCATCATGAGCGCCGCGATCGACGGGGCGCGGAGCGCGTGGGCCGTGCTCGGTGTGGCCGAGGGCTGAAGCGGTATCGTCTCCGGCGTGTCGCCCACCCCGTCTCCCGCCTACGCGCGCTACGTCCTCGGCGTCATGTTCGCGCTGACGGCGCTCAACGTGATGGATCGGCAGGTGCTCTCCGCGCTGGCGGAGCCGGTCAAGCAGGAGTTCGGGCTCAGCGATCTGGAGATGGGGGTCCTGCTCGGCAGCGCCTTCGGATTCGCGCACGTCGTCGCCATGGTCCCGGCGGGCCGGCTCGCGGACCGCTGGAGCCGGCGCAACGTGCTGGGCGGCGGTCTCTTCCTCTGGAGTGCGCTCACCTCGTTGACGGGCCTGTCCCAGGCGGCCTGGCATCTCTTCTCCGCGCGGGTCGGGGTCGCGATGGGCGAGACCGTCGGCAGCGGGCCGGCGCAGTCGCTGCTCGCCGACTATTTCCCCGTCGAGCGTCGCGGCGGGGCGCTCTCGATCCACGCCTCGGGCGGGACCTTCGGCGCGATGATCGGCGCGGCACTCGGGGCCGCGCTCGGCGAGGCGGTGGGCTGGCGTTGGACCTTCGTCTTCTTCGGGATCCCCGGTCTCGCGCTCGCCGGGTTGCTGGTCGCGACGGTCCGCGAGCCGACCCGCGGCGCGGTGGACGGGTTGGCGACCGACGAGCCCGCTCCTCCTTTCGTGGTCGTCCTTCGCCGACTCGCAGGCCTCCCGACGTTTCGTCACGTCGTCCTGGCCGGCTCGCTCAACTGCCTCGCGAACTACGCGCTGCTCGCGTGGGCTGCGGCCGCGATGATGCGGGGTCACGGTCTCTCGCTCGCGGAGGCCGGGAGCCGGCTCGGCTTCTACGTGATCCTGGTCTCCGCCCTCGGCGTCATCGCGGCGGGTCTGATCGCGGATCGTCTCGGCCAGCGCGACCTCCGCTGGTACCTCTGGTGGCCCTCGATCGCTTCGGCGGGCGCGTTTCCCTTCCTGGCCGCGTTCCTCGTCCTGCCCGACCCGGACGTCGCGTTCCTGGTTGCGATCCCGGGGGCCTTCCTGAACACGATGTGGGTCGGGACGTTCAACGCCACGGTGCACATGCTCGCCGGGCCGACGATGCGGGCGACCTCGTCGGCGCTCTTCGCGATGATCACGAGCGGTCTGGTGGGGCAGGGGCTCGGCCCGCCGATCGTCGGGTTCCTGTCGGATCGCTGGACGCCGGCCTACGGGGACGACGCCCTCCGCTATGCGCTGGCCGCGGCGCTCGGGGCCAGCGTCTGGGCCGGCGTGCACGGCCTGCTCGCGGCGCGAACCCTCGAGCGCGACCGGTTCACCGTGGACGCCGCCTGAGCCGGAGCGTCAATCCGAGAGCACGAGGGCGTGCGGGATCTCGTCCTCGTCGTCCGGCTGGACCGGCAGCGGATGGGACAGGATCTCTCCGCAACGGGCGACGGCCCGCTCGATGCCCTCGGTGATCCGGCCCGCTCGGATACCTTCGAGGATCAGCGCGACGATCTCGTCCCAGCTCTCTCCGGGCTCGAGGGCCTGGTCGATCGCTTCGTCGGCGAGGACGACGACGCGGTGCTCGAGGAGGGCCACGAAGAGCAGGATGCCCGTACGTCCGGACGTCCGGCGGAGCCCCTGCTCCTGGAACGCGTGGAACGCGGCGCGCTCGGCTCGCTGCTGGAGCTCGACGTCGGTGAGGAAGAGCCGGCGGATCGCATCGATCCGGCAGAGCAGGTGGCCCGACACGAGGGCCGCGAGCTGGAGTGCGAAGATCTCGAAGACCAACCCCTCGACGGGGAGGTAGAAGGAGGCGAAGAGCGCGAGCGTCGCGAGCGCGACGCCGAGTCGCCAACCCGCGGCGGGGTGGGGGTCGCTCGCGCGGACGATGGTCACGACGATCTCGCCGGAGGTGTTCTCTTCGGCGCGACGGACGGCTTCTTCGATCCGCGCGCGCTCCGGAGCCCCGATCAGCTGCGACGGTTTCATGTCACCATCCTCCCGAGGCGCCGCCGCCCCCGAAACCGCCCCCGAGCCCTCCGCCGAAGCCTCCTCCTCCGAATCCGCCGCCGCCCCCGAATCCGCCCGGGTGACCGACGTAGAAGCCGCCCCGTCCGAGGCGCCGGGGCGAGACGCTCGATCGGCTGAGCAGAAAGGAGCTGAGGAGCGCCGAGAAGACGGCCGCGGTGATCGTCGCGAGCACTGCCTTCGTCAACAGGAAGCACGTGACGCCGGCGCCGCCCGTCGCGAGGGCCGGTCCGAGCCACTTCCGCTTGCGGTGGGCCAGGCTCATCCCGGTCATCACGCCGACGAAGATCGACATCAGGAACGGGTTCGCGGTCGCTTCGATCGCGCGGCGATCCCGGCGAGGGGCGGCGGGCAGGGCCTCGCCACGGCCGACCGCGAGGATGGCCTCGACGCCGGCGACGATCCCCGCGGCCATCCGCTCGCGCCGGAACTCCGGAATCATGCGCTCGCGGAGGATTCGCGCGGCGACGGCGTCCGGGAGCACGCCCTCGAGTCCGTAGCCGACCTCGATGCGGGCCTTCCGATCCCGGGAAGCGACGATCACGATCACACCGTTGTCGAACTCGGCGGTGCCGATCTTCCAGGCCTCCGCGACGCGGATGCCGAAGCCCTCGATCGAATCGCCGTCCAGGCTCGGGACGGTGAGGACGACGACCTGGTGGCGGGTCTCCGCCTCGTAGGCGGCGAGCGTCGATCGCAGCCGATCCGCCGTCCCCGCATCGAGCAGTCCGGCGCCATCGACGACGCGGGACGTGAGCTCGGGAACCGGGATCTCCGCGGTCGCGGGGCTCGCGATCGCGAGGAGCGCGAGCGCGAGCACGAGCGACGCGACACCGGGGACCCGGCGGTCGGGACCCGGTCGGCGGCCGCGGGCGGGCCGCGTGCGCGTCAGAACCGGACCTCTGGCGGCCGGTCTCCCACGTCCGAGCGCGCCTCGAAGGTCGGCTTGACCTCGGCGCCGATCACCATCGCCGTCAGGTTCGACGGGAACGAGCGCACCAGTGTGTTGTAGCGGCGGACGCCGTCGATGTAGCGACCGCGCGCGACCGTGATGCGGTTCTCGGTGCCTTCGATCTGGGCCTGCAGGTCGCGGAAGCCGGCGGTCGCCGTCAGCTGCGGGTAGCTCTCCGCGACGGCGAAGAGGCGGGACAACGCGCTCGAGAGCTGGCCCTGGGCGTCCATGAATCGTTGGAGGGCTTCGGGGTCGTTCACGAGCTCCGGCGTCATCTGGATGCTCGTCGCCTGGGACCGGGCCGAGACGACGGCCGCCAGCGTCTCCTTCTCGAAGTCCGCGGCGGCCTTGACCGTGTTCACGAGGTTCGGGATCAGGTCGGCGCGACGCTGGTACTGGTTGGCCACCTCCGACCACTGGGCCTTGACCTCTTCGTCGCCGGCCTGGATGTCGTTGTAGCCACAGCCCGTGAGTGCGAAGGCGAGGGCCATCGCCGCCCACATCCCCGATCGTCGCCGCCCGTTCCGCATGCTTCGAATCCCCCTCTCGAATGCCGGATGTCGAACCGGTCCTACGCCGGTCCCGCCTGAGCGCCGCGGATCAGCCGGCCCGGCCGCGCGTCCGTGATCTCGCCGTCGCGCATCGTGACCTGCCCCGACACGATCGTCGCGTCGTAGCCGCGGCTCTTCTGGAGGAGCCGCCGCGCGCCGCCGGGCAGGTCGAAGGCCATCTCGGGTCGCCGGAGCGAGAGGTTGTCGAAGTCGATCACGTTGAAGTCGGCCTTGTAGCCGGGGGCGATGACGCCGCGGTCGAAGAGGCCGTAGACCCGCGCCGTGTCCTGCGTCATGCGGTGGACGGCGTGCTCGAGGCCGACCTTCGGACCGCGCTTCCGGTCGCGGACCCAGTGGGTCAGCATGAAGGTCTGGAGCGAGGCGTCGCAGATCACGCCGCAGTGGGCGCCGCCGTCACCGAGGGACACGACCGCGCGGTCGTCGTTCAGCAGCTCGTGCATCAGGTCGAGGTTGCCGTCGCTGTAGTTGAAGAAGGTGAGCAGCAGGAGCTCCTTGCCCTCGTCGCGCAGCATGTAGTCGTAGAGGACCTCGTCGGCGGGCCGCTCCTCGCGCTCGGCGATCGCCCAGATGCTCTGCTCCGGGCCGGGCTCGTAGTCCGGCGGGTCTCCGAGCGGGAAGATCTTCCGGAGCATGTACTCGTTGTCGAGCATGCTGCCGAAGCCGACCGAGTCGTCCCGCTCGGGGCCGAGGATCCGCGCACGGACGGCGGGATCCTTCATGCGGGCGACGCGCTCCGGGAGCGGCAGGTCCTTGATCTCGAGATAGGCGGGCCGGTTCAGGAACTGGTTCGCCTCGGTCTGGTGGCCGGTCAGGATGCCGAAGGGGCGCGGGGCGAACTGGGCCATCACGTCGCCGCCGTTCTCGTGCGACTTGTGGCAGATCTCGACCAGCTCACGCCACTGGTTCGGCGCGCCGTCGAACTGGAGCATCGCGAAGGAGACGGGCCGCTGGATCTCCTTCGAGAGGCGCTGCATCCACTCGATCTCCTTGAGCGCGGAGTCGACCTCGTCGCCGCCCATGTCGCCCGCGGCGCCGGCGCCGGCGAGCTCGAAGACGCCTTCGCCGAGGTCCCCGAGCACGCGGCCGATCCCGAAGAGCTCGTCCTCTGCCGCGAAGGTCCCGGGGACCGGCTCGCCGGAGAGCGCCTTGTGGCCCATCGTGCGCGACGTCGAGAACCCGAGCGCGCCGGCCTGGATCCCCTCCTTCACGATCTTCGCCATCTCGGCGATGTCCTCGGCGGTGGCGGCTTCGTTGTTGGCGCCGCGTTCGCCCATCACATAGGTGCGGACCGATCCGTGGGGCACGTGGGTCCCCAGATCGACGGCGAGCGGCGAGCCTTCGAGCGCGTCGAGGTACTCGGGGAAGGTCTCCCAGTTCCACCGGATGCCCTCGGAGAGGGCCGCGCCGGGAATGTCCTCCACGCCTTCCATCAGCTCGATCATCATCTGCCGCTGGTCCGGGCGTGCGGGGGCGAAGCCGACGCCGCAGTTGCCGACGACCGCGGTCGTGACGCCGTGCCAGCCGGACGGCAGGAGGTGCGGGTCCCAGGTCGCCTGGGCGTCGTAGTGGGTGTGGATGTCGACGAAGCCCGGCGTGACGAGGCGGCCGTCCGCGTCGATCGTCTCCCGCGCCTCGCCCGCGACCTGGCCGACCTCGGTGATCACGCCGTCGGTCACGGCGACGTCCGCCGAGAAGGCTTCCTTCTTTCCGGTTCCGTCGACGATCTTTCCGTTCCGGATGACGAGGTCGTGCATGGCTGATTTCTCCTGGTGGGTGCGCCACGGGGGAATCGGGCGCGGCGGAAGACAGCGCCCATTTTCGCAGGGCGTGGGGGCGTCGTCGAGCGGTTCGACGAGGCGTTCGAGGATGGGGCGGGCGAGTCGGAAGATGCGCAACGAGGCGGCAGCGGCGCCTCAGCCCGTCGTGAACTCGGCGAATCGGAGGGCGAAGAAGAGGAAGATGCTCGCCAGCAGGGTCAGTCCGACCCAATGGACCTTCGGGCTGCGCGAGGCCGACTGGATCGTGAGGACCGAGCCGGTCAGGACGCGGACCGCCAGGACCAGGGCGGTGTGTTCGCCGTAGCGCCCGAGATGGTCGGTGAGGAGCCACTCGAGCCAGCCCGTGATCGCGATCCAGATCGCGACCAGCAGGTAGGCCGCGCGCCCGCTCGAGAAGTAGTGGGAGCGGATGCTCGTCGATTCTGCGGAGGCGGCCGGGGGATGGATCAGGACCGCCGCCCCGGCGAGGGGCAGCGTCGAGGAGAAGTAGACGAGGAACGTGGCGAAGGTCCAGGGGACGTCGCGGTAGATCCAGCTCCCCCAGATCGATTGGACGAGGGTGATCAGGAAGAGGATCGAGCTCACGGTGTGGAGCAGGTAGGGCGGCTGGCTCTCGCGCAGCGCGAACTGCCGCCCCCAGCCGGCCAGCACCTGCGAGACGGCGAAGGCCGTCACGAACGAGACGACCATCGTGATGTACTCGAAATGGTCCATCGCGATCGTCTCCGGCCGCTCGTCTAGAGCGTTACCTTCGCCGTCCCGACCACGGGCGTCTCGCCCTTCTCGTTCCGGAGCGTCAGGTCGATCTCGATCACCTTCGACTCGTCGTCGATGTCCGTCACGACCCCGCTCGCGACCGGCTTCGAGTCGACGAGCAGCGGGGCGCGGAAGATCGTGTCGACGTTCAGCACGGTCGCGTTCGGCGCCCAGGCGTGGATCGCCGCGACGAGGATCCCCTGGCTCATGATGCCGGGCACGATCGCCCCGGGGAGGCCGGCCTTCTTCGCTTCTTCGTGATCGGTGAAGCGCGGCGCCAGCATCAGCGAGGCCTTCGCGAAGACCTTCACGTTGTCGAGGCTCACGTCCACGTCGACCTCAGGGAGGTCCTCGCCGAACTCGACGTCCTCGAAGGGCTTGTCAGGGATCTGGCTCATGGCTCAATCGAACTCGCGCTGGACCAGACGCCAGTCGACCGTCGCGAGATGATCGCCGCCCTGGTTGTAGAAGTTCATGCGGTGGACGATGAAGAGCATCGTGCCGGTCCGGCCGCTCTTCTCGTAGATGTCGTGGATCTCGCTCCGTCCGGTCACCCGGTCCCCCTGTCGGACCGGCTGGTGGACCTCGATCGACTTGCCCGCATCGAAGCAGCGGTGCATCTCGACGGGGAATCCCTCGGGCAGGGTGCGTGTCCCGTGGATGCGCGTGAGGTAGTTCGGCACGCCCTGGAAGTCTTCGTGGGACGGGTCGACGAAGCGGGGATGGGTCTCGCCGCAGGCGGTGGCGAAGCCGACGAGGGAGTCGGCCTCGACCTCGAGGTCGATCTCGTCGAAGACGTGGTCGCCGTATTCGGAGAGGAGCTCGGCAGCGGTCATGGTCGTTCCCGGCGGGAGGCGGCGGATCGGCCGCGCGCCCGATCGTAGAGGTTTCGTCGCGCTTGTCGAATCCGAGCCGACGACGCCCGAGCGCCATTCTTCGCGAGGCGGGCGCGGTGTCCGGACGCGGGCCGGATGGGCCATCCTCCCCCGAAAAGGAGGCGTCCCATGATCAAGGTCATCGTGATGGTGAAACGAAACCCCGAGCTCACCCCGGAAGCGTTCCACCGCCACTGGCGCGAGGTGCACGCCCGTCTCGTCGCCGACACCCCGAGCGTCGCCCGGCGCATCGTCCGCTACGAGCAGAACCATCGGACCGAGGGAGACTACGCCCGCGGCGACGTCGACTTCGACGGCGTCGCGATCGCCTGGTACCGCTCGCGCGAGGACATGGACGCGCTCTTCGAAGACCCCGACTACCTGTCGATCGTCGCGCCGGACGAGGCGCGGCTGTCGGATCAGGCGGGCAACGTCTGGATCGTGACCGAAGAAGAGGAGGTCGTGATCTGAGGCGAGGACCGAGCGGCCCGCCATCGGGGCCGAGCCGCCGGCTACGCTCCGTCGAGGGGCGTGACCGCCTCGTACCCATCGCCCTGGAGCGCCGCGACGAGATCGTCGATGTTCCGGATCTCGTCGTCGAAGCGGGTCGCGCAGCGACCGATGTGGGAGACGATGTGGGAGTCGGATCCGCCGATCCGCTTCCAGCCGTAGCGCTCCGCATAGGCGAGGGCCTCTTCGTTCTCGCCTTCCCTGCTACCCCCGTTCAGGGTCTCGACGATCTCGACGCCGGCGACCTCGCCCTTCGTCTCCCAGTGGGCGCACATCCCGACCTTCGGGCGACCGGGATGACAGGGGACGGCGACCGCGCCGCAGCGCTTCGCCTCTTCGAGGACCATGGCGAGCGGATTGCGGATGTCGGCGAAGTCGAAGCTCGCCTTCAGATCGTCGTTCACGCCGAAGACGAGGACGTGCCCGTACTCGGTCTCGACTTCGCTCGCCTTCAGGATCAGCAGGTCGAACTCGTCCTCGAGGGCTCGGTAGTCGTTGGCGGAGTCGTATTGCCGGTGCTCCGTCAGGACGAAGCCGTCGAGGGGCAGCGACTTCTTCCGGATCCACTGGCAGTAGTTCTCGACCTTCGCGCGACCGTCGTCGCTCGCGATCGAGTGGGAGTGGAGGTCGAGGATCATGCGGGCACGAACCGGGGAACGCCGAGCACGTCGCCGTTCTTCGCAGGCGTCGGGACGAAGTCGACCTTGACGGCCATGCCGATCGAGACGTCGTCCGGGTCGCAGTCGACGATGTTCGTGAGGAGCTGGGGCCCTTCTTCGAGCGCCACGTAGGAGACGACGTAGGGGACGGCCTTCGCGAAGGCGGGCATCTGGTTCTGCCGCACGACGGAGTAGGTGTAGACGGAGCCTCTGCCGCTCGCGACGAAGTGTTCGATGTCGTCGGAGAGGCAGCTCGCGCAGAGGCCGCGGGGGCGATGCTGGACCACGCCGCAGTCACGGCAGCGCTGCAACACGAGCTCGCCCCGGCCGGCGCCTTCCCAGTAGGCGCGGCTCTCCCAGTCGATCGCGGGCGCCGCGTATTCGGGGTTCTGCTTTTCGTCGGCCATGTCGATCGTTTCCTAGCTGTTGGACAGGATCAGCGTCGCGCCGCTGTGCATCAGACCCAGATAGCCGCCGGTTCCGTGCGCGACCGCGAGCTCCGCGCCTTCGACCTGGCGCGCGCCGAGGCCCCCGCGAAGCTGCCGCACGGCTTCGATCACGAGGAAGATGCCGCGCATGCCCGAGTGGTTGGAGGAGAGGCCGCCGCCGTCGGGATTGACGGGCAGTCGCCCGCCGAGGCCGATTCCGCCGTTCTCGACGAAGGCGCCGCCTTCGCCCTTCTTGCAGAAGCCCAGGTTCTCGAGGGTGCAGAGCACGGTGATGGTGAACGAGTCGTAGATCGTCGCCAGATGCATGTCGGCGGGCGTGAGCCCCGCCATCGCGAAGGCCTGCTCGCCGGACTGCTTCGCGGCGATCGTCGTCAGGTCCGGGGCGCCGATCTCGCGGTGGGCGACGGACTCGCCCGTTCCGCGGACGACGATCGGCTTCTGCCGCAGGTCCTTCGCGCGTTCGAGGCTCGTCACGATCACGGCCCCGCCGCCGTCGCTGATGATGCAGCAGTCGAGGAGGTGGAGCGGATCCGCGATCACGCGGCTGTCGAGCACGTCCTCGCGTGTGATCGGCTTCCGCATCTTCGCGTGCGGATTGAGCGAGGCGTGGTGGCGCGTCGAGACGGCGATGTCGGCGAGCTGCTCGCTCGTGGTACCGAATTCATGCATGTGGCGCTGGGCGACCATCGCGTAGGACGAGACGAGGGTCATGCCGTAGGGCGTCGTGAACGCCGCACCCGGGTCGCGCCCGGCGGAGTTGCCCGTCCCGATCGCCATCGCGTCCGAGGCCGCCGTCGAGCCGTAGAGGATCAGGCCGACTTCGCAGAGGCCCGCGTGGATCGCTGCCGCGGCGTGGGCCACGTGGGAGACGAAGCTCGAGCCGCCGATGTTGCTGCCGTCGAGGTAGCGCGGCTTGATGTTCAGGTACTCGGAGAGCTGGACCGGCATCATCGCGTCCGACGCCATCGACGCGCAGAAGAGGCCGTCGACGTCGGAGAGGTCGAGCCCGGCGTCGATCAGCGCCTCCCGAGCGCATTCGCCCATGATCTGGAACGCGGTCTTGTCCGGGGCCCAGCGACTCTCGTACTCGTGGACGCCGGCGATCGCGATCTTTCCGGAGAAGGACATGCTAGGCGGCCTCCGCGTGGCTTCGGATCAGCGCGGCGAGGGCGTCGGGCTGTTCGAGCGGGAGGAAGTGGGCGGCGGCCTCGATGGTCTGCGTCCGGCCGTTCGGGAGCGCGCTCGCGAGGGCCTGCGCCCGGGAGACGCAGTCGGCGTTCTCCGCCGATCCGGAGACGATCGCAGCAGGGCAGTCGATGCCGGAGCCCGCAGCGTCGAATCCGTCGACCCAGCGGCGACTCGCTTCGAGGTCGACGAGGGTCGCGCGGGGATCCGTCTTGATCCCCTCCATGTACGCCTTCTGCATCATCTCGCGGCCACCGTCCGGGCAGACCCGCGCCGGATCGAAGGGGCGCGGGGCCTTGCCGCGGGTGACGCGCTCCATGGTCGCGATCGTCTCGTCGTCGATCCCGAGCGCCAGGCCGCTCCCGCAGAGCACGAGGCCGGTGACCTTCGTCTGCCTCGCCCACTCGAGGGCGACGAGCGCCCCCATGCCGTGGCCCACGAGGATCGGCTCGTTCGCGCCGCACCAGTCCGCGACCCAGCGCGCCATCTCCGTCATCTCGGAGATCGACGGAAGCGAGTCGAGAGACCCCGATCGTCCGTGACCCGGGAGGTCGAAGGCGATCGCGCCGCCGTCCTTTGCCACGGCCGGGAGGAGTCCGTCGAACACCGAGCTCTGCAGTCCCGCGTCGTGCAGGCACACGACCGGCGGACCGTCGCCCAGGACCGGCGGATCCTGGGGGAGCGTCGTGCGACCGGTGTGGCGCACGAGGATCGGGAGTCCGTCGCGACGGACGTATTTCTCGGGCATCGGGGGGCTCCCGGGTGGGGCGCGGCATCGCGCCGTGGGAGTCCGACGATTAGCAGAAAAGTCCGCGCGGGATCCGTTCGCATCGGACCCCGCGCGGACCTCGCGTACTCGCGCAGGCTACTGCGGCGGCCCGGTCGGGATGTCCTTGAACGCGACGCCCTTGTCGGCGCGCGCGTCGGACGGCAGGCCCATCACGCGTTCGGCGATGATGTTGCGCAGGATCTCGTCCGTCCCGCCGGCGATCCGGAGACCCGGCAGCGCCAGGTACCGCTCCTGCCAGGCCGCCGCCTCCGGCGTCGCGTCCGAATCGAGCAGGGCGCCCGACGCGCCGGCGAGATCCATCGCGAACGAAGCCGCCTCCTGCTGGAGCACCGCGCCGACGAGCTTGCCCATCGAGGCCTCGGGCCCCGGCGGCAGACCCTTCGAGAGCGCCGTCAGCGTCCGCAGCGACGTGTTCTTCAGGCCGCGCGCCTTGGTCACGTAGTCGGCGATCTGCTCGCGGACCGCGGTGTCCTCGAGCGCGGGCTTGCCGTCGATCTCGATCCCGGCCGCGAAGTCGACGAGATCCTCGAGGCTGCCCACGCCCATGCCCGAGCCGATCGACTGGCGTTCGTTCATCAGCGTCGTGAGCGCGACCGACCAGCCGTTGCCGACCTCGCTGAGGCGCTGGTCGTCGGGGATGCGGACGTCGGTGAAGAACACTTCGTTGAAGCCCTGGCCACCGTTGATCTGGGTGATCGGGCGGATCTCCACGCCGGGCGAGTTCATGTTGACCACGAAGTACGAGAGGCCCGCGTGCTTCACGACGGTCGGGTCCGTTCGCACGACGAGGATGCCCCACTCGCAGATCTGCGCGCCGGAGGTCCAGATCTTCTGGCCGTTCACGACCCACTCGTCGCCGTCCTTGACCGCGGTCGTTCGCAGACCCGCGAGGTCCGAACCGGCGGAGGGCTCGGAGAAGAGCTGGCACCAGACCTCCTCACCGGAGAGGAGCTTCGGGATCCAGCGCGCCTGCTGCTCCGGCGTCCCGTGGGCCATGACGGTCGGGCCGCACATGCCGATGCCGATCGAGAAGATGTCGCCCGGCGTCTTGAACTTCGCCTGCTCCTCGTTCCAGATCACGTTCTCCATCGGGGTCGCGCCGCGGCCGCCGTATTCCTTGGGCCAGGTGATGCAGGCCCAGCCGGCGTCGGCCTTCTTCTTCTGCCAGGCCTTGGCCGCGGCGACGTTCTCGGGGGAGAGGTTCTCGCCCATCTCCGGCTGATCACCGTCGCCGAGGGGCTCGGCGTTCGCTTCGAGCCAGCCGCGCGCTTCGGCGCGGAAGGCGGCTTCTTCGGGGGTGTCGTTGAAATCCATGTCGTGTCTCCTGGGCGCTCGGCCCGGATCGGATAGATAGAAGGAAGAACGGCGGTCGGCTGGCGCCCGTCAGGCGGCCGAAGCCGCGAGTCGATCGATCAGGAGGTTCTTCCAGTACTTCGGGGTGCCGAGCTGGGACGAGAGGAGCTTGGCCCGCCGGTAGAAGAGGTGGCAGTCGTACTCCCACGTGTATCCGACGCCGCCGTGGAACTCGATCATCTCGACCGTCGTGTCCTCGAAGGCTTCGCAGGCCGAGATCCGGGCGATCGCGGCGGCCGTCGCGAGCTCCGGGTCGTCGGTCGAGAGCGCCCAGGCGGCGTAGTACGCGTTCGAGCGGGCGAGCTCGACCTTGCACCAGAGGTCGGCCATCCGGTGCTTGATCGCCTGGTTCGCGGCGATCGGCTTGCCGAAGGCGTAGCGGCCGAGGATGAACTCCTTGGTGATCTCGAGGGCGCGCTCGGCGGCGCCGACCTGCTCGAAGGCCTGGAGAACGGCGGCGACGTCGAGCAGCTTGGCGATCCCCGCCTCGTCGGCCCCCTCGAGCTTCTCGACCGCCGCGCCGTCGAAGACGAGCTTCGCCTGGCTGCGGCTCATGTCGAAGGAGTCGAGGGGCTCGCGCGCGACGCCGGCGCGGTCGAGGTCGACGAGGTAGAGGCCGAGGCTTCCGCCTTCCCGGGCGGCGACGATCGCCAGGTTCGCCACGTCCCCGTCCGCGACGGGCAGCTTCGTGCCGCGCAGCACGCCCGCCGAGACGGTCGACTCGACGTCGGCGACGGCGTTCTGGCCGGGCTTCTCGGTGAACGCGAAGGTGCCGATCGCGGAGCCGTCGGCGAGCCTCGGGAGCATCGCCTTCTTCTGGGCGTCGGACCCGAAGCGGAGGATCGCCTCGGTCGCGACGTAGACGCTCGGGCCGAAGGGGATCGGCGCGAGGGCGCGTCCGACCTCGAAGGCGATCATCGCGAGCTCGAGGTGGCCGAACTCGGCGCCCCCGTACTGTTCGGGGACGACGGCGCCCTGCCAACCCATCTCCGCTGCGCCCTTCCAGAGCTCGGCCGCGTAGGGCTGGTCCCCTTCGAGAATCTCGCGGCAGGTCGCGAGGGGCGAATTCGCGTCGAGGTAGTCCCTCGCCGTTTGCTGCAAGAGCTTCTGCTCATCGGAAAAATCGAAGTTCATGGCGTTCCAGGCTCCTGTACGGATCTCACGGATCCACGCGGGCGCGACGTGTGCGCATCGGGATCACGAGGTGGAATCGGGTCGGCAAGTCGCAGCGAAGATGGACCGATGTGGGGGGCTACGCTCCGCCGCGTGCGCAGAATCGCCGAATAGAGAGAGGTGTCAACGGCGGGTCCCGTCGGCCCGTTGCTATCCTTCCATCCATCGAATGCGCCCCCCGCGGACGAAGTGGAGATCACCGTGCGCCAACTCCCGGGATCGCCTTCGAGGCCGGTCCGTCCGGCCTCGGCCCGGATGCCCTGCCCGAACCCCGGCCCCGTCGTCTTCCTGCTCCTCCTGTTTCTGCTGGTTCCCGCGACGGCGCTCGCGCAGCGGGCGCTGACGATCGCGGAGACCGAGGACCTCGTGCGCATGCGCCACTACGAGGGGCTTCCCGAAGACCAGGCGGCGCGCATCGGCCCGGAGGGCTGCGCGCGTCTGATCGAGCTCCTCGGTGACGCCGAAGAGGCGCGCAGTCACGCCGAGATCCTCCTCGCCATCGGTCATTGCGGCCCGGAGGGTGGGCTCGAAGCGATCGCCGCCTGGGCGGACCAGCCGCGGGAAGGCGAGATCGATCGCGCGACGTTCCGCGCCTGGCAGGCGCTGCCCTTCGCCCTCGCGAAGCTCGCGGAACACGATCCGCGCGCGGTCGCCCGGCTCTCGGCGCGCCTCGAGAACGAGGACGCGCCGCGCTGGACGTTCCGTCATCACCGAGGCGAGCGCTTGAAGAAGCTCCGCCGCCGTGCCGCCGCCGACTGTCTCGGGGACACGGATCATCCCGACGCCGACGCGTCGCTCGCTCGCGCGGCCGCCCGCATCACGGATCCCGCCCTGCGAGCGCATGTCGAGCAGGCGCGTGCGCGCGGTCGGGCGCGACGGGCTGGTGCCGGCGAAGTCAGGCGCGGGAGGGGGACGCGATGATCCTCTCTTCCCTACGACGCGCGGCGCAACGACTCCCGGGCCTCTTCCTGGTGCTCTCGCTCTTCGTGGCGGGGCCCGCCGTGGCGAATCCCGAGGTCGACCTCCACGACCTGACCTGGTTCGTCCACGTCGACCTGATCGACCCCGGCGCCGGAGAAGATCTCGCGTACTGGACGAACGTGATCGAAGAATCGGTCGAGTCGGGCAATCGCCTGCTCGTCGGCCGCAACGGCCCCGCCGACAACGCCTGCTGCACGAAGCTCACGAACAGCGTGTCGGTCGCGACCTTCGGCACGACCAACGATGGTCTCGACATCGTCGACAGCGTGGCCGACCAGAACGTGATCGCCGCGACGGGCGGCACGGGCTCCCGGGCGTTCCTCGTCGACAGCCTCACCTACTGCAACGGCTCGTCGCCCTCGGCGATCGGGTGCGCCCTCCGCCCGAACTGTTCGGCGAACGCGAACGACGATCCGAGTCTCTGGATGGTCGTGACCGTCGAGGCCTTCGACGACGGGACCCTGGCGAGCGTGATCGCCCACGAGCGGGGGCACAACGCCTGCCTCCAGCACGTCGCGACGCCGAAGTGCGCGCTCATGCAGGCGACGGTCTTCACGCCGGGTCTCGGCGGCTGTCTGACGTCCACCGAATGCGGCCACCTCAAGAACGCGCGCACCGAGACGTCGAGCGGCGAGCTCTGCACCTGCCACGACCTGGCCGGCCAGCCGCTCGCGGACGGCGTGAAATGCGACGCCGCCGGGGGCGTCTGCTCGGGGGGCTGCTGCGGCTCGCTCGCGGGCGATGCCGGGGTCCACCTGCTGACCGCCGCCGACCCCGGGGATGCCGGGCTCGCGCCGGAAGACATGCTGCGCGTGTCCGGCTACACGGGCGACTGGACGAATCTGGGGCAGATCTCGGGGACGGCGGACGACGTGCGCGCGCTCGCGTACTCGACCGATGCGGACGTCGTGTACGGCATCGTGCCGACGGTCGGCGACGACCGCGTGGTCACGATCGATCCCACGACCGGACTCCTGATCGCGACGATCGGCCAGATCGCCAACGGCACCGACGAGTTCGTCTCCCTCGCCTACGACCCCGGACCGACCGCCTCGACCGCCGACGATCGCCTGATCGGCCTCGAGGTCTCGACCGGAAACCAGGGCGAGCTCCGCTCGATCGATCCGGCTTCTCCGGACACGGCGACGCTGCTCGGGAGTCTCGGATGGTCGCCGGCGAGCGCGTTCTCGAGCCTCGCCTTCGACCCGACCCTCGACAAGCTGCTCTTCGCGACGCCCTTCGGTCCGAACGGACTGTGGCAGCTCGACATGGGGAGCTGCCCGCCTGCGTGCTCCCCGAGCCAGTTCCCGGGATCGGGACCCTTCTGGTCCGACGCGTCGATGACCTGGTCGCCGGATTCGGGGATGGCCTACGTGATCGGCACGGGCTTCTCGTCGCCCGGGACGCGGACCTTCTACAACGTGATCGACCCCGCGACCGGGGCCACGGTCGAGACGCTCAGCCTCGACCGCTTCACGCCGGCGGGGCTCGCGAGCGTTCCGGAGCCCGGTCTCGGCCTCGGGCTGCTGCTCGGCGGGGGCCTGCTCGGACGGCTCGCGCGGGCTCGCTCCGCCCGGGCGGCCTGAGCGCACGGTTCGCATCTACGATCCTCCGGCCCTTCTGGATTTCCGGAACGCGTGATGCGGGTCACGGCGTCGGTCCCGGGCTTCCCGTTGACTGCGCGGCATCGGACCCGCTCTTCTCGTGACGAATCAGACGTTCCGTCCATCGGGGAGGACGACGGGGTGGGACGAGGAGGACGAGATGGCGATTTCGAAGACGCAGGGCGCGGTGTTCGTGTCGATTCTGGGATTGACGATCGCGACGGCCGGTTGCGGCGAGGATCAGGACGGGTCGACGCCGGGCGAGACGCTCGTCAGCACGCTCGGCAACGTGGAAGCGGGCTTCCAGGACGCGGCGGACAGCGTTCGGCGGGGGGCCGGAGACGCGCTCGACAACACGCTCGACAACGCGCTCGACAACGCGCTCGAAAACGCGAACGACCTGGTGAACGACGCCGTCGAAGGCGTGCAGGACGCCGCGAGCGATGCGGCGGACGCCGTCGCGGAGACGGTCGAGGATGCCACGGACGCGGCGAAGAAGGCCGCGCAGGATGCCTCGGATGTGATCGGCGATTCGATCGACTCCGCCGGGGGCGCGATGGGCGATGCGACCGACTCCGCAAATGCGGCGATGAACGACGCGGCGGACGACGCCCGGGCGGCGTTCGAATAGGACCCGCTCGCGCCCCGTGCGCGAGGCCGAGACGCGGATCCGGCGCGGATCGGAAGAGGGGCCATGTCCGACTTCCTGCCGGGCGCAAGAGCCGGCCACGGCCCCGTCTCGTCACGGTCCGCGCTAGCCGGAGGGCCGGCTCGAGCCGGCCGGGGCAGGCGCGATGTCGTCGTGCGCCGCCGCTGCCGAGACCGCCGGGGTCTCTGCGACGGCCGCCGCCGGGACCGCCGGGGTCTCTGCGAGGGCCGCCGCCGGGACGACTTCGTCGAGCCACCGCAGCGATCCGAGCAGGACCAGGATCATCACGGCGAGGGCGGCGGCCGCCGCGGCATTCCAGACGATGCGCTCCAGCCAGAGCGCGGCGCGGTCGCTGGCTTCGATTCTTCGCTGCATGGTGACTCTCTCTTCCTGGATCCGCGGCGCCGGGGGCCTTCCCCGTACGCGTCGATCCTTTTGATGCGTGCTCCGGTTCGGTCGGCCCGGATGCGCCCGCTGGCCGCGTTCTCCGCGTCCAGAAACGACGGAACCCCTCCGGCCGGTCGGGCGGGAGGGGTTCTCGTGGACTCGGTCCCCGCTCTTCGCGGGGCTCGTCGGGGTGGCTCGCTCAACTGCGATCGGTCACCTCGACCCGGGTTCGGAGTCCCCCTCCGTTGTCGTCGCCGACGTGGCCTGCGCAGAGCGTGGCTCCGTCGATCTTCGAGCCGTGATCCTGCGGGCAGCCGGCCGGCGTCGTCGTCGACGTGGCCAGCGGGCGGAGGACCGGACTCCCGGCGAAGCGCTTCATCCAGCGCGCGCCTGACGAAGATCCGCCGGCCTCGACCTGTACCCCGAGATCGCCTCGCAGCACGCCCCGTTCCCCGTTCGGGAGGACGTACGGCGGGACGACCGTCGGGGTCGTCGCGGTGATGTCGTGGATGGGGCTCATCGGAGGGGGAAACCTCTGGATTCGGACTCCGTGGAGGAACCGGGGCGGGGCAGGTTGTATCGGTTGCCGCTGTCCACGTCAAAGGACTTTTCGGGCTGCCACGGAAATTTGTGATCTCCGTGCGGCGAACGTCGCGTGCGGCCTTGCTAGGCGGGCGGGTCGTGGGGCGGCTGGACCGGGATCTCGGTGATCGAGGTCGCTCCCCCCATACACACGTCGATGTCATGCCCCGTCACCCGCGGGCGGTCGTGGAAGTCGCTGACCCAGTGGAGCTCGCCCTCGCGCGTCTCGTAGTGGAAGGCGTGGGGACTCGGGTCGAGCGGGCAGAAGACGAGCTCGTGACGCGTCCCCTCATCCGCCGGGTGGGGCAGGTTCACGTTCCAGAAGTGGCCGGGGCGGGGCGGTCGTTCGAGCAGGAACTCGAGGACGGGCTGGGCGCGCTCGGCGGTGGCGGCCCAGTCCGGGGCCCGGTGCTTGCCGACGTACTGGGAGATGGCGATCGCCGAGAAGCCGAGGATCGTGGCTTCCCGGGCCGCGGCCGCGGTGCCCGAGATGTAGGTGTCCATCCCGAGGTTGGCGCCGTGGTTGATGCCGGCGACCAGCCAGAGCGGCTCCTCTCCGTCGTGGCCGAGGGTCTCCCGGGCGAACGCGGCGCCGCGGCCGAGGGCGACGCGAGCGCAGTCGGCCGGGGTCCCAGCGAGGCCGAAGCGGCGCGGTTCGTGCTCGTCGAGGCGGAGCGGCTCGCGGGTGGTGACCGCGTGCCCCACGCCGCTCTGAGGGCCCGCTGGGGCGACGATCAGGCATTCGGCGTGGGTCTCGAGGACCCGGTGGAGTGTGGCGAGTCCATCGGCGGAAACGCCATCATCGTTCGAGAGCACCAGCGGCATCGTTCCCTTCCAGGATGGTTTCGGGCAGGCGGGTGAGCCTGCGGGTGGGCATCGCGTGCCTGCGGAGGCATGTTCCGCCCGGGCTGCGTAGGCCTTGCCCACGGCATGCGGTTCCCGACGAAAAAAGCGCGGCGTGTGATGGGAAACCCCTTCTATTGGGGCTGGAATGGACGATAGCTTGGAGGTCCACCGCTGGGGTGGCCCGGAGGAGACTCGGCCGCGATTCGATCGCGCGACCGAGGGAGTGGGTACGGCCCGGAGATGATCCCCCTGAAGATTTCGACGGAACAGATGATCGTGCTGCACGGCTTCTTCGCGGAAGCGGTGGCGGTCGGCGAAGAAGCCCTCGGCGAGATGACCGGCTGCGAGACCGAGATCGAGGTCCAGGAGATCCGCGCGACCGCGCTGTCCGACTTCGGCGAGCGCGGGCTGTGCCTCTCGGACGATCTCGTGGCTTCGGTCATGGGACGGGTCGAAGGCCGGCTGCCGGGGAGTCTGTGTCTCTCGCTCGAGCCGGAGGATGCGCTGCTCTGGGCGCGGCTCGGCGGCGGCGAGGATCCGCTCGACACCTTCGTCGCGCTCTCCCGAACGCTGCTCGAAGGGGTCTCACGCGAGATCGGCGAGCTGCTCGAGGGAGAGGTCCGCCTCGACGGAGCGCGCCTCGTGGAGGAGCCGGAGCTCGCGATGCTCGTGAAGACCCACGCGCCGTCGGACACGATCGTCTTCTCGACGCGCCTGCGCATCGACGCTCGGGACGAGGTCCTGACCGCGGTCTCGCACATGCTGGTCGAGCCGAAGTACCTCGGGCAGGTGATGTCGGCCCTCTCCGCCGCGCATCACTAGAAAGCGAAGCCCTCGACGCTGCTACCGTGCGGCGTCATGGCGATCTTCCTGATTCGACACGGCGAGACTCCCGGCAACCGCGACCGGATCATCCAGTTTCCGGACACGCCGCTCTCGGATCGCGGACTCGAGCAGGCCGCGCGCCTCGGCGAGCGGATGTCGCGGCAGCCGATCCGCGAGATCTGGGTGAGCGACCACGCGCGGGCCCACCAGACGGCCCAGGCCGTCGAGCGGACGACCGGGGCGAGACTCTCCGTCGTTGATGACCTGGCCGAGCGAAATCTCGGCGCCTTGCGTGGTCGTCCCTACTCCGAGCTCGACTTCGACCCCTTCGCGCCGGGCTACGTCCCGCCGGAGGGCGAGAGCTGGGAGGTCTTCCACGCCCGGGTCGACGCGGTCTGGGCGCGGATCGAAGACCACTGGCGCGATCACTTCGCGGGGACCGACGACCACTTCTGCATCGTCACTCACGGCCTCGTTCTGCGCTCCCTCTTCGAGCGGCGGCTGCTCGGCGAGGTCGGCCTCCGTACGCACGCCAACGCCGACGGCCAGGTCGCGATCGCGAATACCGCCGTCTCGATCCTCGAGCCCCGCACCGGCCCGGGCGACGCCCTCGACCATGCGATCGAGCTGCTCGCCTGCGTGACCCACCTCGACGAGGCGACCGCACCCCGCGCGAATCCGAACGTCGGCATGTAGGTCGACGCGGTCGCGGGGCGATCCGAACGTGGGGCGTTGGTCCGGCGCGGTCGCGGCGGCGATCGGAACGTGGGGCGTTCGTCCGGCGCGGTCGCGGCGGCGGCCCCGGCTTCGTGATACCTCTAAACGCCATGGTCGATTCAGGGGGGAATCGCGGAGCGTCCGGGGACGTGTCCGCCGCGCCGGGACGGGACGTCCTCACCGAGGTGTTCGGGCACGCCGCCTTTCGCCCGGGGCAGGCGGAGGCGGTCTCGGCGGTGCTCGGGGGGCGCGATGCGGCGGTCCTCCTGCCGACCGGATCCGGGAAGTCGGTCTGCTACCAGGTGCCGGCGATCGCGCTCGCGCGCGCGGCGCGCGGCACGACGATCGTGGTCTCCCCGCTCATCGCGCTGATGCAGGACCAGGTGGGCGCCCTGCGCGGGCGAGGTGTCGCCGCCGGCGCGCTCCACTCCCACCAGGACGACGACGAGCAGGCGGACACGGTCCGGGACCTGCTCGCAGGCCGGCTCGCGCTGCTCTACGTCTCCCCCGAGCGCGCGGCTAAAGCGAGCTTCCGACGCATGCTCGAGCGGATCGACGTCGCGCTCGTGGCGATCGACGAGGCCCACTGCGTCTCCCAGTGGGGGCACGACTTCCGCCCGGACTACATGCTGCTGCGAGAGCTCCGGGACGTCGTCGACTGCCCGATGATCGCGCTGACCGCCACGGCGACGCCGGTCGTGCTCAAGGAGATCGAGACGCGCCTCGGGCTCGTGAAGCCGGCGCGGATCCGTACGGGCTTCGATCGGCCGAATCTCGCCTTCGGCGTCCAGGCGATCCGCACGGAGAAGGCGCGGACCGAGGCGACCCTCACCGCGATCGACGCCGCCGGGATCCGGGGCCGCGGCGGACGCGGACGGGTCATCGTCTACTGCTCGACCCGCAAGGTGACCGAGCGGGTCGCGAAGGCGCTCCGCTCCTCGGGGCTCCGCGTGGGCCACTATCACGGAGGCCGGACCGCGCTCGCCCGCGAGCGCGCCCAGCAGGCCTTCGAGCAGGGGCGGACGCGGGTCCTCGTCGCGACGAACGCCTTCGGGATGGGAATCGACCTCCCGGACATCCGCCTCATCGTCCACTACCAGACGCCCGGCAGTCTCGAGGCCTACTACCAGGAGGCTGGACGCGCGGGACGAGACGGGGATCCGGCGCGCTGTCTGCTCTTCTTCGGCCGCGCGGATCTGCAGACCCAGCGGCGGCTCGCCCAGAGCGGCCCGTCGAGCGCGGCCCGCGATCAGCGACGCGAGGACGCGCTCGGTGAGATCGAACGGTATGCGACGGAGCTGGCGTGTCGGCACGCCGGGCTCGTGGCCCACTTCACGGGCGGCGAGGACGAGCCCGCCTGTGGGCGCTGCGACGTCTGCGAGGGCACGGCGAGCGACGTCGCGGCGGAGGGCCACGGCAGCGAGCGACCGGAGCCGCCCGAGCCGCTTCCGTCCGAGGCCGAGGACGTGATCGTCGCCGCGGTCGACCGCCTCTCCCGGCCCGTCGGTCGCCGGAACCTCGCCCAGGCCCTGCGCGGCGGGAAGGCCAAGAGCCTTGCGCGGGGCGGCCTGCTCACGATGCCCGAGTACGGAACGCTCTCGGACTACGACGAGGATCGGCTCGTCGCCGGGATCGACACGTTGCTCGCCCGCGGCCGTCTCGAACGGACGGGGAAGAAGTACCCGACGGTCTGGATCCCCGGAAAGCCCATGCGCGCAGCCCGGACACGCGGTGGGGACGGCGGATCGGCTGCGCGACCCGCGAAGCAGAAGTCGTCGCGCTTCGGGGGCGACATCGCCCGGGCTCTCGACAACTACCGCCGCCGCCGCGCCCGGAAGCTCGGCTGGAAGACGTACATGGTCTTCCAGCGCGCGGCGATGCTCGCGATCGACCGCGAGGAGCCAGCGACCCTCGACGAGCTCGCCCGGATCCCCGGCCTCGGTCCGGCGAAGATCGAGCGCTTCGGGGAAGACATCCTGGCGATCGTGCGGGAGCACGGCGGGCGTTAGCCGCGCGCGATCCTCCTCCTCCGCTCAGGCTGCGTCGAGCGCGACCTCGATCAGGACGACGTGGCTCGCGCACGCTTCGATGTCGGACGCTCGCGGTGTCCGGTCCGCTTCGAGCTTGATCCCGTAGACGCTCGCGTCCCGGGGCAGAGCGGTCAGGAATTCGCGAACGCCGGCGCGAAGGGCCTCGCTGTCGGTGGTGATCGCGCGGGCAGATCCCGGCAGGCGCTCGCCGGCGATCTCGACCTCGACCGGGCGTGACTCGCCCGTGAAATTCGTCCACCAGCGCGTGTTGTAGCTGGAGAGCAGCCGGACCCGCTGGCCGTCGCGGACGTAGGAGAGCGGCGTCTCGTAGGGCTTGCCGGACTTGCGGCCCTCGTAGTGGAGGATGCAGAGGTTGGCCTTCATGACGCCGGCCCGAAGGAGCGGACGCATGCCCACGTTCAGCAGGCTGAAGAACGTGTTGGAGAGGCTCAATGTCCCGCGTCCCCTTCGGCAGCCCGCTCGGCGCCCCAGTTCAACAGGTGGCTTCCCGCGCGACCGCGTGGCGGTCACGCGTCGTCCTCGTCGTCGACGTTGCGCGCGGTGAAGAGCATGAAGGTCACGTTCTCCTCGCAGTCGCAGTCCTCGTCCCACTCGCGGACGCTCGTGAACTCTTCCCGCTCCGAGTGGTAGTAGAAGGCGCTCAGGTCGAGCAGGTCGGCGAAGGCGACCAGGGTCGAGTGGGCCCACGAGGTCCAACCGTGATAGCTGAACAGCGTCTTCTCCTTGCGGCCGTTCGCCGCCTGCAGGCGGAAGGAGAGCTGGTTGGTCAGCGGGTTCGGGTCGCCGCCCTTCTCGCCGGCGAGCTCGCACTTGAAGCCGGCGTCCTCCTGCTCCTGCCGGGTCAGCTCGTCCGTGTCGCCCATCTCGGAGACGAGGCAGATCTGCGGCGTCTCGAGCATCAGGTAGTCGACGTGCTCGGTCGCCACCTTCATCAGCTGCATCATCTGCTTGGCGTCGAAGAAGTGGTGGCTCTGCTTGCCGATGTAGGCGAGGGATTCGCCCTCGCTCTTCGACTTGACCTGGTCCCAGATCGCCGGCGCCAGCACGTCACCGACGATGTACTCCTTCTTTGCCTGCGGAAGCCAGTTCTGGCCCATCACGAGCTCCGCGGCTTCCTCGTCCAGGTCGATCATCAGATAGTTGAAGTCGGGGTACCGGAAGTGGCCCGAATAACAGAACTCGGCCGTGCCGGCCATCGGCTCGACGATCGTCTGGACGTTCCGGCACATCTGCGTCTCGATGAAGTCCTCGACGCCGAAGTCGAAGGTCCCGAGGACCGACGAGTAGACCTTGTAGGGGTCGAGGGAGTCGATCCCGCCGGTCTGGTAGGACTGGATGTAGTCGTAGTTCTCGACGAAGGGCGAGTCGTAGTTCTTGATCCAGCCGAGCTCGCTGAAGTCGTGGAAGCCGCATCGGGTGATCGACTGCCAGAGCGCGAGGCGCTTTTTCCGATTGTCCGGCATCCCGCACGCGTCCTTGAAGCCGCGCAGCACGCAGGCATGGAGGCGAGCGAGGAAGCTCTTGCGCTGTTCCTCGGTCATGTCCTCGAGGTCGCAGTCGCCCTGGAGCCGGATCCAGTCGGGCTTCGGGATCTCCCCGCGCTCGATCCGGCCGAGCAGCTTGTCGAGATCCTCGAACGTCTTGGCGATCTTCAGTACTTCCTTGCGGGACATGGCAACTCGGCTCGATTCGCTGGCTAGGAAGAGCGTTCGCGCTCTTCGAGGTATTTCGTGAGGGAGCGGTGGACCTGGCGGGCGCGATCGCCGCGCCATCCCTTCATCGACGTCAGCACGAAATACGCCTGCTGCGGCATCGCTTCGGCGCCCTGCTGCGCGATCGCTTCGAGCGCCTGCTCGGCGACGGAGACGACCACGCCACTCGGGCACGATCGCGTCACGAACGTGATCGCTTCGATCACGCCCAGATCGCGATCGTAGTCGCGGTCCTCGCCGCCTTCCCCACCGCTTGCGGTGGGTTCAGCTCCGTCCGTCGTGTCCGCGTTCGACGTCATCGGTTCGCGGGCATCCTCCCCCAATGAACGGACGATATCGCATTCGCGTTCGACATTCTTCGCGCGTCGGTCGCGGGGGCGATCGAAGCGCGGGCGAAGGAGAACGAAGGGGAAGCGGAGCGCATGGCCGGCGGGTTCCTTCGGACGTCGATTGCACGCTCGTCTTCCGACGCGGTTGGGGCGGGGCGTTCGCTCGAGGGGAAGCGATGGGGCGCGCCCCGCTTCGCTCGCCGCGGGATTCTTCTCGGACAGTGCGTCGAGGAGCGCCGGTCCGGGCGGAGTCCGTCATGGCGCAGGTTTCTTCGACCGGTCGTTCCCTGCGCTTCGGGTCGAAGGGCGCTCGGACTTCCGCGCTTTCGATCGGGAGAAGCATCGGGCGAAGAGGTCCGGCTCCGGGGGCGGTGCGCGTGCGTCGTGCGTTCGGATCGTCGGCGTCGAAGGGGGCCGCCCCGGCGATCGGCGCCTCGCGGCGAGGGAGGACGGGGGCGTTCTTCGGGGTCGCGCCTCCGAAGAGGCATCGCACGGTCTGCTCCGACGGTCCGAGTCGGGCGGGGGTTCGGTGGCCGCGACGGCTTCGCCCGAACGGGTGCATAGGAGGGCGCAGCAGGCGCCGGCACACTCTGCGAGCGCGTTCGCAAACCTTTCGGCGGCTCGGGGGCGGACGCGTCGAGCTGGACTGAATATACCCCAAGGGGCAGATAGACCCATGCGCAAATGTCTTTAAGCGAGGGGTCTGTGTCATTGAGGACCGATCCGCCCTCCGCCATGCTCTCCCCATGACGATCTCAGCGCCTTCGCCCCGCGCGATCGTGATGGTCGCCTTCCCGGGCGTCCAGCTCCTCGACGTCGTGGGGCCCCTCGAGGTCTTCGCCGCCGCGAGCGAGTCCGCTCGTGAGCAGCGGCGCGAAGTGCCCGCTCGGACCTATGCCCTGACGATCCTCGGGTCGGCGCCCGGGTCGGTCCGTGCCTCCTCGGGGCTCTCGATCGGCGTCGATCGGGCCTACGAGGACCTGCCGGAGGAGATCGACACGCTGATCGTCGCCGGCGGACACGGGACGGAGCGGGCCTTCGGCGAGCCGCGGGTCCTGGACGCGGTTCGGGCCGGCGCGGCCCGCGCCCGGCGGGTCTGCTCGGTCTGCACGGGCGCTTTCGTCCTCGCGGCGGCGGGGCTCCTCGACGGGCGTCGCGCGACGACCCACTGGGGGAGCGCGGAGGCGCTGTCCCGACGCTTCCCGGCGGTCGACGTCGACCCCGATCCGATCTTCGTCCGGGACGGGAACGTCTGGACGTCGGCCGGGGTGACCGCCGGCATGGATCTCGCCCTCGCGCTGGTCGAGGCCGATCTGGGCCGCGATCTCGCCCTCGCCGTATCGCGCCGGATGGTCTTCTTCCTGAAGCGTCCCGGGGGCCAGTCGCAATTCTCGGCACAGCTCGCGGCGCAGGTGCCGGACCGGGATCCGCTCCGGACGCTGCAGGCCTGGATCGTCGAGCATCCGGCGGAGGATCACGCGGTCGAACGGCTCGCCGAGCGCGCGGCGATGAGTCCGCGCCACTTCTCCCGCGTCTTCGCGAGGGAGGTCGGTCTGTCGCCGGGGCGCTTCGTCGAGCGGGTGCGCGTCGAGGCGGCGCGGCGCCGTCTCGAGGAGTCGCCGGGATCGGTCGACGCGATCGCGAGCGACGTCGGGTTCGGGACTGCGGAGACGATGCGCCGAGCGTTCCTGCGTCAGATCGGCGTCGGGCCCGCGGCCTATCGAGAGCGATTCAACGCTGCTTCCTGAGATTGGGAGGCGAGAGGAGAAGACGATGACGGAACCCGAGCGAACGATCGGGATCGTGCTCTTCGACCGGGCGGAGGAGCTCGACTGGGTCGGCCCCTTCGAGGTCTTCACGATGGCGCGGGAGGCGTCGGGGGAGGACGGCCCGGCGAGCGGGCTCGAGGTCGTGCTCGTGAGCGAGCACGGCGGCATCGTGAAGGGGGCGAAGGGGCTGCGGAACGAGGTCGACTGCGCGTTCGCGGACGCGCCGGCCCTCGACGTGCTGCTCGTACCGGGCGGGATCGGGACCCGCGACGAGATGAAGAACCCGACGATGCTCGACTTCCTGCGGAAGCAGGCGGAAGGCGCCGAGTGGGTCACCTCCGTCTGTACGGGCTCCGCCGTCCTCGAGGCCGCGGGCCTCACGCGAGGCCGGAAGATCACCACCCACTGGGGCTATCTGCCGACCCTGCGCGAGAACGCCGGCGAGGGGACCGAGGTGCTCGAGCGCGTGCGCTACGTGCGTGACGGCAATCTGCTCACAGCCGCGGGCGTCTCGGCGGGCATCGACGCCGCGCTCTGGCTGGTGGGCGAGCTCTACGGCGTGCCCCATGCGCGGATCACGCAGAAGATGATGGAGTACGACCCGGCGCCGCCCTACGCCGCGGAGGTCTGAACCGCGCTCAGGGCTTGAGACGTGGACCGCAATTTTCCCCTGGCACCGTTCCTGCGATGCCAGGGGTTATGCCGAACACCACACGCCTCCGCCGACCGCCCTTCTGCCCGAATCCGGACTGCGATTCCCACGCGAATCCAAAGACTTGGCGCTTCATCAAGAAGGGCTTCTACCTCCGAGACCGTCCCCCGAAGAGGGTCCAGAAGTACCGCTGTACTCATTGCGGCCGAAACTTCAGTTCACAGACCTTCTCGGCGGGCTACTGGCTGAAGCGGCCCGACCTGTTGGCGTCCGTCTTTCACCGGCTGGTCTCCTGCTCCGGCTTCCGGCAGGTCGCGCGCGAGTTCGGCGTCTCGCATTCCACGATCCGAAGCCTGTCCGACCGCCTCGGCCGCCACTGCCTGCTCTTCCACGAACGGATGAAGCCGAAGACGTGCCCGACAGAGCCACTCGTTCTCGACGGCTTCCGCACCTTCGAGCACAGCCAGTACTGGCCCATGGACCTGAACCTGGTCGTCGGGACCTCGCTCTTCGTCTACGGATTCAACGACGCGGAGCTTCGACGAAGTGGGACGATGCGGCCTTCTCAGGCCGTGAAGCGGCAGATTCTCGAGAGGAAGTACGGGCGACCGGACCCCCAGGCGACGCGGAAGCGGGTCGAGGCACTGCTGCGCCGTGTCGTTCCGCCCGGAGGCCACGTCGAGCTCCGCTCCGACGAGCACCCGTCCTATCGACAGGCCATGAAGCGTTTGAAGGATCGAATCTTCGTCCACCAGCAGACGAGCTCGAAGGAGGCGAGGACGACGAGCAACCCGCTGTTCCCGGTGAATCTCTCCGACATGCTGTTGCGTCACTCGAGTGCGAATCACAAGCGGGAGACGATCGCGTTCTCGAAGCGACGGCAATCGGCTCTCTACCGGGCGGCGATCTGGACGGTGTGGCGGAACTACATGAAGGACCGTTCGGAGAACCGGAGAGTCGGGCCGCCCGCGAAGGCGCTGGGGATCACGAAGCGAGCGCTCTGCGTCGAGGAGATTCTGGGAGAGCGACTGATGCCATTCAGAGCGGGGCTCTCGGGGTGGCTCTCGGAGTGCTACTTCGGTCGGATTCCGACGCGGGCGATCGAGCGATGCGTCGAGCACCGGGCCGTGTTCGCGATGTAGCCGGGATCGGCTTCGAGAGTCCGCTTGACGACGGAACTCGACGGGTGGGGGTGAATTTCTCGGTCCACGTCTCAGGGCTTGCGGAAGCGCAGCGTCATCCGGTCGCTCTCGCCGATCGCGAGATACGTCTCCCGGTCCGTGTCGCCGAGTCGCAGCGACGGAGGCAGCGTCCACACGCCCCCTTCGTAGTTCGCGCGATCGTCGGGATTGGCATTGATCTCGCTCTTCGCGTCGAGGACGAACCCCGCGCCTTCGGCGAGGGCGATGACGGTCTCTTCCGGGACGTAGCCGGTGAACTTCGACGTGTCGGTCTCGGGACCGGCCCGGTGCTGGACGACGCCGAGGACGCCGCCCGGCTTCAGCACGGCGAAGAAGGCGGCGTAGGCCTCCTCGGCGGCGCCGGCGCGGATCATGCCGTGCGTGTTCCGGAAGTTGAGCACGAGGTCGACGCTCCCGTCGGCGCCGAGATCGAAGGTCGGCGGATGGAGCACGGCGAGGTCGAGGTCGCCGTAGAGGTCGGCCTGCTCCGTGAAGCGATCGAGCAGCGCCTGGTGTGCCTTCGTGACGTAGGCCGGGAGATCGGGGCGCGAGACGTCGTAGGAGGCTGCGATGTAGCGGCCGTCTTCGGCGAGGAGCGGCGCGAGGATCTCGGTGTACCAGAGTCCGCCGCCGGGCAGCACCTCGATCACCGTCATGTCCGGCTCGAGCCCGAAGAAGGTCAGCGTCTCGACCGGATGCCGATATGCGTTCCGGGCGCGGTTCGCCTCGCTCCGGTGGACGTCGTTCGCGGCCTGCTCGATCGCCGCGGCGACCGGATCCGGCGCATCGGCCGCGTCGCCGCCGATCAGCTGACAGCCGGAAGTCGCGATCGCGAGTACGAGGATGACGGCCGACGTGAAGCGAGACATGGGAGCCCTCCGCAGGGGATGATCGGATCGATCATCGCCGGCCAGAGTCTGCCGCATCAGCGCCGACGGATCAGTACCCGAGGTTCGAAGCCAGCCACTTCTCCGCTTCCTCGGCGGAGAGGCCCATGCGACCCGCGTAGTCTTCGATCTGATCGCGACCGAGACGACCGACCGTGAAGTAGCGGGCGTCGGGATGGGCGAAGTAGAGGCCCGACACGCTCGCCGCGGGCATCATCGCGCACGTCTCCGTCAGCTCGATCCCGATCGCCGGAGCGTCGAGCAGCGGGAAGAGGGTGCGCTTCGGGAGGTGGTCCGGGCAGGCGGGATAGCCGAACGCGGGGCGGATGCCGCGATAGCGCTCGGCGATGAGATCCTCGTTCGAGTAGGACTCGTCCTCGCCGTAGGCCCAGTCGCGCCGTGCCCGCGCGTGGAGGAACTCGGCGAAGGCCTCGGCCAGGCGATCCGCGAGCGCCTTCACCATGATCGCTTTGTAGTCGTCGTGGTCCTTCTCGAAGCGGGCGGCGAGATCGTCCGCTTCGACGCCACTCGTGACCGCGAACGCGCCCACGTAGTCGGCCACGCCGTCCTCGCGGCTCGCGACGAAGTCCGCGAGCGAGCGGTTCGGCTTGCCGTCGGGCGCGATCGACTGCTGCCGGAGCATCGGGAAGCGAGCGACCTCCCCCGAGAGGTCTTCGTCCGCGAAGAGCACGAGGTCGTCCCCTTCGCGGCGCGCCGGCCAGAAGCCGTAGACGCCGCGGGGGCGGAGCCACTGCTTCTCGATGATCTCGTCGAGGAGCGCGCGACCGTGGTCGAAGAGCTCCCGGGCCGCGGCGCCGACCTTCGGATCGTCGAGGATCTTCGGGTACTTGCCCTTCAGGTCCCAGGTCGAGAAGAAGAACGTCCAGTCGATGAAGGGATCGAGGTCCGCCACGGTCACGTCGTCGACCACGCGCCGGCCCAGGAAGGCGGGCTTCGCCGGGGCCTGTCCGAAGTCGAGCCGCTGCGCGTTCGCGCGGGCGTCCGAGATCGAGAGCAGGGGCTTCTCCTTCCGGCCGTCGTAGAGGGCCCGGAGCTTCTCCTGGTCTTCGCGGTTCCCGTCGGCGAACGCGCCGCGCCGTTCCTCGGAGAGCAGGTCCGACACGACGTTCACCGAGCGCGAGGCGTCGAGGACGTGGACCACGGGCTGCCCGTAGTTCGGGGCGATCTTGACCGCCGTATGCTGGCGGCTCGTCGTCGCACCGCCGATCAGGAGCGGCAGTTCGAGTCCGCGGCGCTCCATCTCCTTGGCGACGGACGCCATCTCGTCGAGCGAGGGCGTGATCAGACCGGAGAGGCCGATCATGTCCGCACCTTCGGAGATCGCCGCGTCGAGGATCTTGTCCGTGGGGACCATCACGCCGAGATCGATCACGTCGTAGTTGTTGCAGCCGAGTACCACGCCGACGATGTTCTTGCCGATGTCGTGGACGTCGCCCTTGACCGTCGCCATCACGACCTTGCCCTGGGTCGAGCCTTCGACCTTCTCCGCTTCGAGGTAGGGCTCGAGGTAGGCGACCGCCTTCTTCATGGAGCGCGCGCTCTTCACGACCTGGGGCAGGAACATCTTGCCCGCCCCGAAGAGGTCGCCGACGACGCGCATGCCGTCCATCAGCGGGCCTTCGATCACGTCGATCGGGCGGCCGAGCTTCTGGCGCGCCTCTTCCGTGTCGTCGTCGATGTAGTCGACGATGCCGTGGACGAGGGCGTGGGAGAGGCGCTCCTCCACGGGGTTCTCGCGCCAGGAGAGGTCGACCTCGCGCTTCTTCCCCGAGCCCTTCACGGTCTCGGCGAACTCGACCATCCGCTCGGTCGCGTCCTCGCGCCGATTGAAGAGGATGTCCTCGACGTGCTCGAGGAGGTCCTTCGGGATGTCCTCGTAGAGCTCGAGCTGGCCGGCGTTCACGATGCCCATGTCCATGCCGGCCTGGGTCGCGTGGAAGAGGAAGGCCGAGTGAATCGCTTCGCGGACGCGGTTGTTGCCGCGGAACGAGAAGGAGAGGTTCGACACGCCGCCGGAGATATGGACGCCGGGGCAGCGTTCCTTGATCTCGCGCGAGGCCTCGATGAAGTTCTTCGCGTAGTCGGAGTGCTCTTCGATCCCCGTGGCGATCGCGAGGATGTTCGGGTCGAAGATGATGTCCTCGGGCGGGAAGCCCGCTTCGTCGACGAGCAGCCGGTAGGAGCGCTCGCAGATCTCGATCTTTCGCTCGGTCGTGTCGGCCTGCCCCTCTTCGTCGAAGGCCATCACGACGACGCCCGCACCGTAGCGTCGGATCAGCTTCGCCTTGGCGAGGAAGTCCTCTTCGCCTTCCTTCAAGGAGATCGAGTTGACGACCGCCTTGCCCTGGACGCAGCGGAGCCCCGATTCGAGCACGCTCCACTTGGAGCTGTCGATCATGATCGGGATCTTCGAGACCTCGGGCTCGCTCGCGATCAGGTTCAGGAACCGGGTCATCGCCGCCTCGCTGTCGAGCATGCCCTCGTCCATGTTGACGTCGAGCAGGTTCGCGCCGCCGCGGACCTGGTCGAGGGCGACCTCGAGCGCGGTGTCGTAGTCGTCCGCCTCGATCAGCTTCCGGAACTTCGCCGAGCCGGTCACGTTGGTCCGCTCGCCGATCATCTGGAAGTTCGATTCCGGGCGGATGACGAGGGTCTCGAGGCCCGAGTAGTAGGTCACGTTCTCTTCGAGGGACGGAAGCGCGCGCGGCGCGACCCCCTCGACGGCCTCGGCGATCGCCTGGATGTGGGGCGGCGTCGTGCCGCAGCAGCCGCCGACGAAATTGACGAGCCCGCTCGTGGCGAACTCGCCGACCAGCTCGCCGGTCGTGGCGGGGGCCTCGTCGTACTCGCCGAAGGCGTTCGGCAGGCCGGCGTTCGGATAGCTGGAGACGTAGCAGTCGGCGATCCGCGCGAGCTCCGCGACGTGCGGTCGCATGTCCGTCGCCCCGAGCGAGCAGTTGACGCCGACGGAGAGGGGCTTCGCGTGGGCGACCGAGCGCCAGAACGCGTCGACGGTCTGCCCGGAGAGGGTTCGGCCACTCGCGTCGGTGATCGCGACGGAGATCATGATCGGGAGGTGGATCCCGCTCGCTTCGAAGGCTTCGGAGATCGCGACGAGAGCCGCTTTCGCGTTCAACGTGTCGAAGATCGTCTCGACGAGGAGGACGTCGACGTCGCCCTCGATCAGCGCATCCACCTGTTCGCGGTAGGCGGCCTTGAGCTCGTCGAAGGTCAGGCTCCGTGCTGCCGGATCGTTCACGTCGGGAGAGATCGAGAGCGTCTTCGGGGTCGGGCCGACCGCCCCCGCGACGAAGCGCGGTTTGGACGGATCCTTCGCGGTCCACTCGGCGGCGGATTCAGCGGCGATCCGGGCGGAGGCGAGGTTCAGGTCGCGGACCGTGTGTTCGAGGCTGTAGTCCGCCTGGGAGATCGCGTTGGAGCCGAAGGTGTTCGTCTCGACGATGTCGGCGCCGGCGGCGAAGAAGTCGTCGTGGATCTTCCGGATCACGTCGGGTCGCGTGAGCGAGAGGAGCTCGTTGTCGCCCTTGAGCTCGCTCTCGTGATCCGCGAAGTGGTCGCCGCGGAAGTCCTTCTCCTCGAGCCCGAAGCCCTGGATCATCGACCCCATCGCGCCGTCGAGGACGAGGATCCGCTCGCGCAGCAGGGCGTGCAGTCGCTCGATGCGTTCGGGACGGGCGGGGCGGCTGGGCATGACGGGAGCTCCATGAAGGGGGGCATCCAGGCGAGGGACGCCTACGGGGCCGAAGCGCGGAAGATTAACATCAGGACATTCGGATATCCAGATATAAGAATGGAGTCGGCCGCTGTGCCCCGTGGGGATCCGACAAACTCAGCCGCTGCCGGCCCTGCCTATAGTGCGGAGCGGAACCAGCCCACGGGCCAGAGGAGCCGAGCGGGAGCGGATGGGAGAGCTGCGGGAGTTCCTGGCACGCCCCGACGTGCGCGAGCAGTGCGTGATCGGCGGGCGTTTCGGGGTCATGGCCTATCACGGGGGCAACCTCGAGCGGACCACGGATGCGGTGGCGGCCGAGGTCGCCGCTCGGACGGGCGCCTCTCTCTATACGGTGGCCCAGGCCGCCCCTGGGCGAACCCACCTGGCGTCGACCGCCTTCGACCCGGCGCACTCCGACTCCCTCGCGCAGTTCCTCGACCACGTCGACGTCGTCGTCACGATCCACGGCTACGGCCGCCGCCGGCTGCGCCATCACCTCCTCCTCGGCGGCCGGAATCGATCCCTCGCGACCCACGTCGCCGGCCACCTCCGGCGCGATCTGCCCGCCCGCTATCTCGTCCTCGACGATCTCGAACGCATCCCGAGTGAGCTGCGCGGACAGCACGCGGGCAACCCGGTCAACCGGCCCCCGGAGCGGGGCGTGCAGATCGAGCTGCCTCCCTCCCTTCGCTGGAACTGGCGCGAGTGGGGCTGGTCGGATCACGCGGGCGTCTCCCGCACGGTCGCCGTCCAGCGTCTGATCGACGGCCTGTCCGCGGCGATCGAGAGCTGGCCGACCACGCGCCCTTGAGTCGCGCGGGCCCGCTTCGTCAGCGCGTCATCCGTTCGCGGTAGTCCCATGCGCTCAGGCGCAGGGGCTCGATCGAGATCAGCACCTCCCGGTCCGCCCGCGAGAGGAGCCACTTCGCGAGCGAGGACGTGCGATCGCCGAGGTACCGGTCGATCAGCCGCTCGAGCTCTTCGGCGCCGCCTTCCCGCGTGACCCGGGCGCGACCGGTTCCCCGGACGCCGTAGTAGGGCGGCTCGTTCGGGGCGAGCTCGAAGCCGCAGCGCGGATCCCGTTCGAGCGCCTGCGCGATCCAGGCGTCCGATTGCGTGGCACACAGCAGCCGATCCCCGTCGCGGCGGAACCAGAGCGAGCAGACGCGCGGGTATCCCTGGGCGTCGGTCGCGGAGAGCCGGAGCGGTGCATCGAAACCGTCGAAATGCGCGTCCACTTCTTCGCGCGACCACGGGCTGTCTTCGGCGATCTGCACTCAGGCGCTCCCTCGGGTCGAGTGTTCACGTCCTCGCGCCGCGTCGCAACCACCTTCGGAACGCCGCCATCACCGCGGCATGGAGCGGGGCCTGCGTCCAGAGATAGATCCACCACGGCAGGCGCGGTGCGAAGTCCTGCAGCGCCGCGATCGCGCCCTCTCCGTCGGGCGTGCTGCGGAACTCGAGGCGCGGGTCGCCGGTCGGTGCCTCGGCCGCGAGCAGGCCCCCGGCGACGTCGAGCACGTAGCGGCCGGCGGAGGCCGTCACTTCCCGCGGCCGCAGGCGGAGGAGCGGTGCGCGCCCGCCGCGCAGGCGGATCGTCGTCTCCTGCTCCGACGTCTCCACGACCAGCAGAGCGGGGAAGAGCCGGCCGAGCCAGTCGACGTACGCGCGCCCGAGCCATTCGGCGTCCCGGCCGCGGGGGAGGGGAAGGCGCTGCACCGATCGCGCGATCGGCCGTTTCCAGCCGCCGGTCCGGTCGACGGAATCGGCGAGGGCCGCACGGAAGGGGCGCCCGGGAAAGCCCATCTCCTCCTGGAGCCACGGGTCGGTGACGACCATCGGGTGTCGCAGACTCTCGATCAGCGGCCGCACGAGGCTGCGCGAGCTGCCCGTGACGAGCGAGACCCAGAGCTCGGACAGCGCCGGCGAGACGAAGGGAACCGGGACCATCGGCCGCTTCCGACCGAGGACCTGCGCCGTCGTCTTCATCATCTCGCGATAGGTCATGACGTCCGGACCGCCGATCTCGCAGACGCGTCCTCGCGTGGACGCGTGGTGACAGCAGTAGGCGAGGATCTCGACCACGTCCGAGAGCGCGATCGGCTGGGTCTCGGAGGACGTCCAGCTGGGGCAGACCATGAGCGGCAGGCGTTCGACGAGGCGGACGAGGAGGTTGAGCGAAGAGCCTTCCGGGCCGACGACGAGGCCCGCGCGGACGGCGGTGACCGGGACGCCGTGGGCGGCGAGGGCGTGCTCGACCTCCTGTCGGCTCGCGAGATGGCTCGAGATGCCGTGTCCCTCCGGAGGGAGGAGGCCGCCGAGGTAGACGATCCGCTCGACACCGGCGTCCGCGGCGGCCCGCGCGAAGTTGTCCGCGATCAAGAGGTCGAGGTCGTCGAAGCGTCCCTGGGTGAGGCGCGCGTTGGGGCTCATCGAATGGACGAGGTAGACCGCGAGATCGGCCCCCTCGAGTGCCTCCCGGGTCTGGCGGACCGAGAAGAGGTCGCAGCGCCGGGGCTCGATGCCGGGGGTGGGCGCGTCGTCCGGCTCCGGCTCGGCGTCGCGCTGCTGGCGTCGTCCGAGCGTCAGCACGCGGTCCGTCGGGGCGAGCTTGCGCGCCAGGGCCGAGCCGACGAAGCCCGAGGCGCCGGCGATGGCGATGCGGCGCGCAGGCGGGTCCGGGGTCGTGGTCGATTCGGGGGAAGCGGTCATGCGTAGGCTGGAGCCTAGCCGTCGCCGCGCGACTTCGTTCGTCAGCCCTCGATCTCGCGCCGCCAGCGCCCGCTCTTGAACTGCTCGAGGAGCTTCTCGACGCGCGCGGTCTGCTCGTCCGGGATGAGCGCGGCGCCGCGCTGGCTCTGGAGGAAGTCGTTCAGCCCGGCGACCGAGGCGAGCATCTCGCGATCCGCCTGGACGAAGCCCATCGTCCAATCCCCGAAGGCCCGGCCCTCCGCGTCCTCACGCAGGAGGACCCGCGTGTCCGCGTGCCGGCGGTCGGATTCGATCACGTCGTAGAGGGACTCGATCACCTCGAGATCCCCCTCGATCACCTGCAGGAACGTCGGGTCGGCGTAGAGCAGCATGCCCGAGATGCCCGGACGACGGTTCTTGGCCCGGACGTGTCCGAGCAGCTCGATCAGCGCCTCCGCATCGAAGGGCTCCGTGGCTCGGCTGGTGTAGACGATGCGGTGGATCGACATTCTCGAATCCTTCCTGGCTCGTTATGCGAGTACAGGGGCGAAATCGCCCGCTCGTGTGGGCAACTTGATCCCTCTTCGTCCCGTTTTCCGGGTACCCTGCGATCGAGGACGCGAGTCGGGGGACGTCACGGATGGACTTCAGTGTGCTCGACGAAACGCTCGCCCAGCTGCGGGCGAACGGGCAGGTCACCGAGGCAACCGCCCAGGATCCGATCGGGGTTTCGACCGGGGCCACCACCCGGATCACCGGTCGCCCTTCGAGCCTGCTGCGTTGGTGCAAGGCGACCGAGACCGCCGTCATCGATCGGGCGATGGACGACGCGCAGGTCTTCGTGGGCTTCCAGGCCTTCAGCCGGAGCCGACTCGTCGCCGATCGCTTCCGCCGGATCCAGCGGGTCTGCGCTTCGCTCTACGTCGTCGGGAAGCCGGACGCCGAGCTCGATTTTCCGGTGACCGTCGCCGTCCCGATCGAGTCCGGGCCGATGCTCGGCGAGTGGTTCCTGCTGGTCGTGGCGAGCGTCTACCAGGGACTCCTGGTGGCTCGGGAGCAGGCAGCGCCGGGCGCGGGCGTGCCCGGCGGGACGCGGACGCTCTCCGGTGTGATCACGCACGACGCGCCCACGATCCGGGCCCTGGCGGAGCGGATGACGAGCGCGTTCGAGCGCGCGGCGGGCTGAATCTCCCCTCGGGACGAGTCGGTTCGGAAATTCCCTTCGTCCCTCCGCTTGCCAGGCGGATCCGCGTGCCCATGCTTCGCGCCGTTGCGCGGCGCGCCCTCGAGTGGCCGTCGCGTCCGTCGAACCGTTCTCCGGAGCCCGTTCATGACCGCGACCACCCATACGTTCCAGGCCGAGACCCAGAAGCTGCTCGACCTGATGATCCACTCCCTCTACTCCAACAAAGAGGTCTTCCTCCGGGAGCTGATCTCGAACGCGTCCGACGCCCTCGACCGGCGGCGCTTCGAGGCGGTCTCGAATCCGGAGCTCGCCGCCGCGGGAGAGCTCGGCATCGAGCTCGTCGCCAACCGGATCGAACGCACCCTGACGATCTCCGACAACGGGATCGGCATGAGCCGGGACGAGCTCGTCGAGAACCTCGGGACGATCGCCCGTTCGGGCACGCTCGAGTTCCTGAAGCGCGCGGGCGAGGGCGAAGAGGCGAGCCCCGATCTCATCGGGCAGTTCGGGGTCGGTTTCTACGCGAGCTTCATGGTCGCCGACGAGGTCGACGTCGTCAGTCGGCGCGCCGGCGAGGAGGGGGCGACGCGCTGGACCTCGAAAGGGGCGGGCGAGTACGCCCTCGACGAGGCCGAGCGGGAGGAAGTCGGCACGACGATCCGGCTCAAGCTCAAGGCGGTCGACGGCGAGGCCGGGATCTCCGACTTCGTCGATGAGTGGGTGCTGCGCAACGTCGTGAAGAAGTACTCGGACTTCGTCGCCTATCCCATCGGGCTGACGATCGTCGAAGAGGCCGTCGCGCCCGAGAGCGAAGACGGAGACGAGATCCCCGACGCGATCGACGTGACCCCCGGCGAGCCGACCGAGCGCGCGGTCGATGGGCCGCTCAACTCGATGAAGGCGATCTGGACGCGCCCCGAGTCGGAGGTCGAAGAGGGCGACTTCGACGAGTTCTACAAGCACGTCACGCACGACTTCCAGGATCCCATGCTCCGGGTGAGCACGTCGATCGAGGGCACCTTCGAGGCGAAGGCGCTGCTCTACGTGCCGACGAAGGCACCCTTCGATCTCTACCACCGCGAGCGCGCCCACAACGGCGTGCAGCTCTACGTGCGGCGCGTCTTCATCATGGACGAATGCCGCGAGCTCCTGCCCGAGTGGCTGCGCTTCGTGCGGGGCGTCGTCGACGCGGAGGATCTCTCGCTCAACGTGTCGCGGGAGATGCTCCAGCAGGACCGGCAGATCCAGACCATCCGCAAGCACCTGGTCAAGAAAGTCGCCGACAGCCTCAAGAAGCTGGCGAAGGACGACGCGGAGAAGTACCTCGCCTTCTGGGCGGAGTTCGGGCCGGTCGTGAAGGAGGGGCTCCTCGACTGGGAAGAGAAGCGCGACCGGATCTTCGATCTCGTCCTCGCCCCGTCGACGCACCACGCGACCGACCTCACGAGCCTGACGGACTACGTCGATCGGATGTCCGACGAGCAGGAGGCGATCTACTACATCGCCGGCCCGAACCTCGACGTCCTGCGTCGCTCTCCCCATCTCGAAGCCTTCGAGGAGAAGGGCGTCGAAGTCCTCTTCCTGACGGATCCGGTCGACGAGGTCTGGGTCAACCAGGGGCCGACGGAGTACCGGGGCAAGGTCTTCAAGAGCATCGGCCACGGCGAGGTCGAGCTCGGTTCCGACGAGGACAAGGAGAAGGCGAAGGAGGACCTCGAGAAGAAGGAGGAGGGCTTCTCCGACCTGCTCGCCGCGATGCAGGCGTCGATCGAGGACACCGTGAAGGAGATCCGGCTCTCGAGTCGTCTCAAGAGCTCCGCCTCCTGTCTCGTCCTCGAGGAGGGTGACCTGTCGCCGCAGCTCGAAGCGATGCTCAAGCAGGCGGGGCAGGCGATTCCGGAGCGCAAGCCGATCCTCGAGCTGAATCCGGACCACGCCGTCGTCGCGGCGCTCGGAAAGCGCTTCGAGGCCAACCCGACGGACGCCCGGATCGGCAAGTCGGCGAAGCTGCTCCTCGGCCAGGCGATCCTGGCGGAGGGCGGGCAGCTCGACGATCCGACGGGCTTCGCGGAGCTCGTGAACGAGCTGATGGCGGAGACGCTCTAGGCGGAGTCCGGTGCCAGGGGGAGCGTCAGCCGGACGCGGGTCCCCTGCTGGCCGTCACTCTCGATGTCGAGGGCCCCCGCGTGGTCGATCGCGATGTCGCGGGCGACCGAGAGGCCGAGGCCCGTTCCCCCTTCGCGCAGCCGCGTCGTGTAGAAGGGATCGAAGACGTGGCGCTGCTCTTCCTCCGGAATCCCGGGCCCGTCGTCGGCGACGAGGATCTCGGCGGTTCCGTCTCGCGTCGAGAGATGGAGGTCGACGGTCGCGCCTGCGTCGAGGGCCTCCAGTGCATTCCGGATCAGGTTGATCAGGACCTCTTCGATCTCGACCGGGTTGGCGGAGACGCGGACGGCTTCCGCCGGGAGGGTGATGCGGATCAGGCCGTCCCGGCTCGTGGCGTAGGGCCGGCAGAGGTCGGCCACGCGATCGATCGTGGCGGCCAGATCGAGGAGGCTCCGCTCCGTGGGCTCGTTACGGGCGAAGCGGAGCAGGTGTCTCACGATGTCGCCGCAGCGCCGTGCCTCTTCGAGGTTCACGGCGAGGGCGTCGGCGAGTCCCTTCGCGTCGGTCGTCTGTTCTTCGAACTCCTTCAGGGCGAACTCCGAGCTCAAGAGGATGCCGCCGATCGGGTTGTTGATCTGATGCGCGATGCCCGCCGCGAGGGTGCCGACCGAGGCGAGGCGCTCCCGGCGTTGAAGCTCGAGGACCGAGTCGGTGAGCGCCTGGGTGCGTGAGACGACCTCCTCCTCGAGGGCCTGCCGATAGCGTTCGTCCTCGGCGGCCTTGTCGACCCGGCCGGTCACGTCGCGGGCGGTCACGACGACGTGTCGTCGTCCGTCCGCCCCTTCGAACGGACGCGACTTGGCCTCGATGACGACGCGTTCGCGGCCCGGCAGGAGCGGCGGGATCTCCAGCTCGACCGGGCCGGCGGGGCCCGCGAGCAGGGTCGTGAGGTCGGGGCTGTCGTGCTTTCGGAAGATGTCGCCGAGGAGCTCGAAGGCGTCCGATCCGATCAGGGCCTCGGGGGCGATCCCGAGGAGCGTCTGATGGGCGGGGTTCGCGTAGACGAAGCGCCCGGCGGCATCGAGCTCGCAGATGAGGTCGCTGGCGCCCTCGGCGAGATTGCGGAAGTGGTCGAAGGCCGCCTCGCGAGCGGCGAGGTTCTCTTCGTTCTGCGCTTCCAGCCGTCCGATCTGCGTGAGGTGCTCGCGCGCGTAGTAGCGGAGCGTGATCGAAAGCACGGTGACCGAGACGAGCGTGATCGCGGGCTCCGACCACGCCTGGAAGGGATCGGAGGACAGCGCGATCGAGAGCCCCTGGACCAGGAAGGTGCCTACCAGGATCAGCGCGTAGTCGCGCCGGGGGAGACCGGCGGTGATGCCGATACCGAGGGCCAGCAGATAGAGGACGGGCGTGTGCGCCGCGCCGTCGTGGATCGCGTGGAAGGCGAAGTTGTTGGCGAGGATGATGCCCGCGAGGAGTGCGGTGCGGAGGCGGGGGCTTCCGGGCTGGCGAAGGGCCAGGAAGAGAGAGAAGAGCGCCGCCGCGAGCTCGAGGGCGGGGAGGCCGGTGTGTTCGGGCGCGCCGAGCCAGAAATGCACCGCGCTCGAGGCGAGGTATCCGAGCCCGATGGCCACGCTGGCCGGTCGGATGGCACGAGCGAGCGAGGCGTCCAGCACGGCCTGCCCGCGGGTCGAGAGGTCTGCCGCCATGACGATCAACGTAGCGAAGAGACGTCTCGGCCCCTCATCGGGATGCCCATCCTAAGTGTGGCCGTGATGCCTCGCGTCCGATCCGGAGCGCCGGGTTGCGGGCTAGCGAAGCCCCATGCCGACGTAGTCCGAAGGGAGCGACGGCGGCGCGGAAGCGACGTCGGTCGGAGAGGGGCCGATCTTCGCGGCGAGCGCGTGCATGGCGTCCCGATCGAAGCCGTAGAAGTCGAGGGCATTCGTCCCGAGAATGCGCGCCGTCTCGTCTTCGGGGAGGCCGTGAAAGGCGTGGCGAAGGCACGTCGGTGTTTCCGGCCACGTCCCTTCCGGGTGGGGGAAGTCCGAGCCCCAGAGCAGGTTCTCGAGGCCGATCTCGTGGCGCATCTCCGCCTCGCCGCGAGAGATGAACGTGGCCGTGATCGCGCACCGATCCCGCCAGTATGCGCTCGGTCGTCGCTCGATCCGGTCGCGCAGGGCCTGCGAGTTCCACATGTCGTACATCTCGTCGAGGCGCATCAGCTCCTGGGGTACCCAGTGTGAGAGCGCTTCCGCGAAGACGAGCTTCAGGCCCGGAACGCGATCGAAGACGCCGCCCCAGATGAAGAACCAGAGCGGTCGCCGGTCGTAGAAGGTCGACTCCGTGAAGTGGAAGAAGGAGGCCAGGGGCTCCTCCGATCCGTAGGCGGTCGCGCCGTCCGGCGAGCGCGCGTTGCCGCCGTGGATGCTGACGGGCAGGTCGAGGTCGGCGGCCAGGGACCAGAGCGGGTCGTAGACCGGGTCGTGATAGCCGGGGAGCCCCGGCTCGAGGGGCGGCACGAGCAGGCCTCCCCACAGTCCGTCTTCGCGGGCCCGCTTCGTCTCCTCCATCAGGGCGCCGATGTCGTGGGCGGCCGGGAGCTGGATCACCCCGGCGCGGCGCGTCGGGCTCTCGCCGCAGAACCCGGCCAGCCAGCGGTTGTAGGCGCGGGCGCCCGCGAGCTGGAGCTCGAAGGGCCAGGGCTTGCCCGAGAAGATCGGCCCGTCGGACTCCATGATGTCCGAGAAGGGCGGTTGGTTCTCGACGAAGCCGTCGCCGTAGAGGATCTCGCCGGCGATGCCTTCCGCGTCGAGGAAGCGGTCGCGGACCGCGCCGTCGAAGAGGCCGAGGGTCGCTTCCAGCGCGCGTTCGGAGAACGCCGCGGCGGCGTCCGGGGTCGCGCCCGTCGCCAGCATGAAGCCGTTCAGGAAGCCCGCGAGGGCGTCACGGTCACCGCGCGCCGCGGCCTCCGCGAGGGGCGCACTCGGACGTGCCCGCCAGTAGCGATCGAACTCGTCGCGGTACTCGGGGTCGAAGTAGGGCGCGAAGCCGGGAAGGGGAGGGCCGGCGTGTCCGTCGCCGGAGATGACGAGATAGCGATCGGTCATGTCGTCTCCTGCTCGTCCTTCCGTCTCGCGTCCTGTCTCTCGCGATCGAACTTCGCCCTCGCCGGGCTTGTCTGGATCGGGGAATCGGCGACGCTCGGCGAGGCGCGAAGACAAGGTGGCAGGCACGGGCGGGGTGTCAAACGCCCGGTCCCGGGAGGTGCGCGTGCGCGAGAACGAGATGGGACAGCCGATCGGATTCGCGATCGACGATTGGCAGGGAGCGCGAGCGCCCGTCCACGAGGAGATCGAGGGGGCGCGTTGCCGCCTCGTCCCGCTCTCCGCCGATCGTCACGCGGAGGCCCTTCACGACGCGTTCGCCGCGAACGCCGACGGCAGCAACTGGACCTACCTGCCCTACGGCCCCTTCGCGAGCGCGTCGGCGTACAGTGCGTGCGTTCGCGACTTCGAACGCCTCGGGGCGGCGGGAGACACGCTCTTCTTCGCGATCGTCGATGGAGAGAGCGAGCGTCCGATCGGCGTCTCGTCCTGGCTGCGGATCGCGCCGGAGCCGGGCTCGATCGAGGTCGGGCATCTCTGCTTCTCCCCGGCGCTCCAGCGCACGCCGCTCTCGACGGAGGCGATGTTCCTGATGATGCGGCGGGTCTTCGAGGACTGGGGCTATCGCCGCTACGAATGGAAGTGCGACTCGCTGAACGCGCCTTCGCGCGCGGCGGCGGCCCGGCTGGGCTTCCGGTACGAGGGCACGTTCCGACATCAGACCGTCGTGAAGGGCCGCAACCGGGACACCGCCTGGTTCTCGATCACCGATCTCGAGTGGCCCGCGCTCAAGGCGGGCTTCGAGGCCTGGCTCGAGCCGGCGAACTTCGACGCAGCGGGTGGCCAGAAGCGGCGGCTCCAGGACTTCCTGCCCGAGACGGCGGGGCGACCGCTCGCGGAAGACGTCGCCTAACGAGCCTTCTTCCAGGCGGCGACCCGCTCGACGAGCGGCTCGAAGGACCTCCTGAACCCGTCCAGGTCGTCGTAGCGCGCGCCCTGGATGTATTCGGTCACGCCGAGCCCTTCGAGGGCAGCGAGTCGATCGAGGTCTTCGGCTTCGGCCCGGTGACCGAGTGCGCCGAACGCAGCGATCTCGGGATCGCCGCGTCCTGCGTCCACGAAGCGCGCCCGCAGTCCGTCCGCGTCCTCGCGGATCTTCTCCGGGTCGTCGGTCATGGGCATCCAGCCGTCGCCTTCGCGGGCCGCCCGGTCGAGGGCGTGGGGCGCCGCGCCGCCGATCCAGATCCGCGGCTTCGGCGGGTTCGGACGGAAGAGGAAGGGCTGATCGCGGAGCGAGGTCACGTCGTCCTCGGCGCCGAACGCTTCGTTCAGGAAACGGAGCGTTTCGTCGGTGATCCGGCCGCGCTGGCGGCGGTCGACGCCGAGCGCCTCGAACTCGCTGCCCATCCAGCCGACGCCCACGCCGAGCTCGAGGCGCCCGCCGGAGAGCTCCTGGATCGTCGCGATCGCCTTGGCGGTCGGGAGGATCGGGCGATAGGGCACGACGAGCACGGCCGTCCCGATCCGGATGCGGTCGGTCGCCGCGGCGAGCCAGGCGAGGGAGGTGAGCGGGTCGAGATAGCGCCCGCCGGAGCCTTCGGCGTCGTCCGGCGGGATCGCGATGTGGTCCGGCACCCAGACGGCGTCGAGACCGGCCTCCTCGGCGAGGCGCGCGCTCTCCCGCAGTACCTCCGCGTTGGCGGCGACGCCCATCAGTCGAAGCGCGAAGCCGAAGCGCATGCCGATCTCCCGGTGGTGGGTGGGCGTTGAGGCGTCGTCGGGAACCGGTCGATGGACCCGTCGGCGACGACGCGGTCGAACGTAGCGCTCGCAGCGCGGTCTGTGCGGTCCATCCCGTTTCGGCCCGATCGGGCGTCCCGATCGGTTCCCCGTTCTTCGGGGACCGGGGGTTTCCCGAAGCGCTTCCTCCACATCGACGCACGTTTCCCGATTGCGTTACTTTCCGCGCTTCGTTCGAGGGCGGAGAGGCGATCGTCTCGCTCCGTCCGCCCCGGGAGGATCCATTCTGAGCGGCTCCGCCGATGACGCCTTCATCTCGGTTCGCGACGTCGATCTCGCGTTCGGGAGTCGGATCGTCTACGACAAGCTCTCGTGTTCGATGCGCAAGGGCGGCGTCCACCTGCTGCTCGGCGGGAGTGGCTCCGGGAAGTCGACGCTGCTCCGCATGATCGGGGGGCTGCAGCGCCCGACCGGCGGCGAGGTCCGCGTTGCGGGCCAGTCCCTCGCCGGGCTCGACGAGCGGGCGCTCGGCGAGATCCGCAAGGGTATCGGCATGCTCTTCCAGAACGGCGCGCTCCTCGATTCGATGACGGTCCTCGAGAACGTGGGACTCCCGCTTCGGGAGCATACGAGCCAGTCGGCGAGCGAGATCGCCGATCGGGTCGGCACCGTCCTCTCGGCGGTCGGACTCGAGGACGTCGAGCCGCTGCTTCCGAGCGAGCTCTCGGGCGGCATGCTCCGGCGCGTCGCCTTCGCCCGCGCGATCGTCATGGAGCCGGAGATCGTCCTCTGCGACGAGCCCTTCTCGGGACTCGATCCGCTGAACGTCACGCGGATCGAAGACCTGCTGATGCGCTTGAACAGCGACCTGGGCCTCACCGTCGTCATCACCTCCCACCACATGGCGTCGTCGCTTCGCATGGCCGACCAGATCATCCTCCTCCGCGACCGGAACTGCGTCGCGGGCTCGCCGGAAGAGCTCGCCGGCGGCGACGACGAAGGGGTGATCGAGTTCCTCGGCGAGGACGGGCGGGCCTTCCTCGCGCGCCTCCACGAGCTCGAAGGAGCGCCGTCCGCATGATCGAAGCGATCCGCACGCTCGGTTCGCGGACCGTCGACCAGCTCGAGGGGCTCGGCCGCGTCACCGCCTTCGGCGCGGCGATCACCGGCGCGATCGTCCGCGGTCCGACGCGCTTCGGCTTCTTCGTGCGGGCGCTCTTCGATGCGGGCGTCCTCTCGGTTGCGCTGATCGCGCTCTCCGGCTTCACCGTCGGGATGGTGCTCGGCCTCCAGCTCTTCAACGTGCTGACGCGCTTCGGGGCCGACGAAGGCCTCGGCGCGGTCGTCGGCCTCTCGTTGATCCGCGAGCTCGGGCCGGTCGTCTGCGGCCTGCTCGTCACGGGCCGGGCCGGCTCCGCGGTGACGGCCGAGATCGGGACCATGAAGGCGACCGAGCAGCTCGACGGCCTGCGCATGATGGCGATCGACCCGATCCACTTCGTGGCGATGCCGCGGGCGCTCGCGCTGACCTTCGCGATGCCGCTGCTCAACGCGATCTTCATCGTCTTCGCGATCGCCGGCGCCTTTGCTATCGGCGTCGCCAACCAGGGCATGGACGCGGGCGTCTACCAGTCCGGCCTCGAGAGCGCCGTCGAGTTCCGTCAGGACGTGGCGCAGAGCCTGCTCAAGAGCCTCGTCTTCGGGATGCTGATCGGCCTCGTCTCGACCTACAAGGGCCACCACTGCGCGCCGAACGCCGTCGGCGTCGCGCGCGCGACGACCTCGACGGTGGTGACGGCCTCCGTCGTCATCCTCTTGTCCGACTACATGATCACCGCGCTCTGGGGCGTCTAGTTTTTCGCCTGCGGGCGCTCGGCGAAGCGGTCCCTCGACCGAGCCGAGCTCGAAAGGAAGGATCGAAATGCAGAGCAACGCCACCCGCGACCTGGTCGTCGGCCTCTTCGTCCTGCTCGGACTGACGGCGCTCGCCTACCTCTCGCTCCAGGTGGGTGGCATCGAGCTCTCCCAGGGCGAGAAGATCGAGCTGAAGGCGACCTTCGACGACATCGGCGGACTCTCGGCCCGCGCGCCGGTCCGCGTCGCCGGGGTGAAGATCGGCCAGGTCGCCGGGATCGATCTCGACGAGGATCTGCGCGCGACCGTCCGCCTCGAAGTCGATGCGGACGTCGGGCTCTCGATCGACTCCTCCGCGGCGATCCGGACCGCCGGCCTGCTGGGCGACCAGTTCATCGCCGTCGAGCTCGGCGCCGAGGACGACGTCCTCGTCGACGGCGAGGCCTTTCAGTTCACGGAGAGCGCCCTGTCCATCGAGAAGCTGGTGGGCCAGCTGGTGCACGACGCCGGGGTGTAGTTCCGGGATCGACCTTCCGATCCGGGAACGGCGTAGCCGGTCGGGCCACGGGCACTTAATATCCGCCCGTCACGCCGTACTCTCATCTGGAACCCCGCCGTGAACCCCGCTCGCCGCTCGCTTCCGTCCACGCTGCTCGTCACCCTCCTCCTCGTCGCCGCGACCGGCTGTGCCTCGCGAGAGGGGCCGGATCCGCTCGAGAGCGCGAATCGGAAGATCTTCGCCTTCAACGAGGCCGTCGATCGGATCGCGCTGGACCCCGCTGCGACCGCCTGGAACTTCGTCGTCCCGGACTTCGTCCAGACCGGCCTCGACAACTTCTTCAACCATCTGGACATGCCCGTCGTGCTCGTGCACGACATCCTGCAGGGCAAGCCGATCGCCGCCTTCGAGGATCTCGCGCGGATCACGCACAACACCGTGTTCGGCTTCGGCGGGTTCTACGACATCGCCACGGAGCTGGGCATTCCGGAGAACGACGAGGACTTCGGTCAGACGCTGGGCCACTACGGGACGCCCCCGGGGCCCTACATCGTGGCTCCGCTGCTGGGGCCCTTCACCCTGCGGGACGGGTTCGGCGAGATCGTCGATACCGTGGCGACGGGCTATCTCTACTCGCCGCTCTGGACGTCCGCACGCACGCTGAACTTCGATCAGGCGGAACTGTGGGGCGTCTCGATCGGTCGAACCGGGTTGGAGCTGCTCAACCTGCGGGCGATCTTCGACGAGGAGTTCGACGAGAGCCGCAAGGACGCCTTCGACTACTACGTGTTCGTGCGGAACGCCTACCTCCAGAATCGCGCCGCGAAGGTGGCCGATCAGACCGACGCGCCGGTGATCGACGAGGAAGATCTCTATTTCTTCGACGAGGAAGAGTTCGATGACGAGGACGACGATGACTACGATTACGACGACCTCTGAGCGGCCCGTCCGGAAGCCTTCGGAGATCCGACGGACCTCGCGGCGCGCGTTCACGTGGGGCCTGCTCGGCCTCGCGGTCCTGCTCGGCGTCCCGCCGACGGGCTCGGCCGCGGACGACGCCGCGCTCACGGCGGAGCCCACGCGCATCATCGAGGAGGCCGCCGACCAGATCATGGCCGTGCTCGCCCGGAAGGAAGAGCCTGCCGAGGTCCGCGTCCGGGAGATCGAGGAGATCGCCTACGCGCTCTTCGACTTCACGACCATGTCGAAGCTCGTCCTCGCCCGGAACTGGCGGAAGCTCGACAAGCCGAAGCGCGCCGAGTTCGTCCGCGAGTTCAAGACCCACCTGTCCCGGACCTACGGGACGCGCCTCGATCGCTACGACCAGGAAGAGGTCGAGGTCTACGGTGCGCAGGTCGAGGTCCGGAACGACGTGACGGTCAAGAGCCGGATCGTCGGCGGCCAGTTCGACGGCGCCGAGATCGCGTACCGCCTTCGCAACCGCAAGGACGCGTGGCGTATCATCGACGTCGTGATCGAGGGCGTCTCCCTCGTGTCGAACTACCGCTCCCAGTTCGCGACCGTGCTGAACGGGGGCGACATCGACGACCTGATCGCGAAGCTCAAGGACAAGAACTTCGTGGTCGACGAGCCGGACGCCGAGAAGGCCCAGGGCTAGGCGCCCGCGCCCTCCGCGACCGTAGAAGCGACTACTCTCCTCCGTGACCCTCCGCGCTCTGGCGGGAGAAGGGAGTCACGAGACGATGCGAGCGAAGTACGAGGGCGAGGCCTTCACGGAGCGGTTCGGGCCCTGGGCGGCGATCGCCGGAGGCTCGGACGGAATCGGTCGGGCCTTCGCGGAGGTCCTCGCCGAACGGGGTCTGCACCTCGTGCTGATCGCGCGCGACCCGGCGAAGCTCGAGGCGACGGCCCGGGCGATCCGGGAAGCGCACGGCGTCGAGGTCCGCGTCGCGAGCATCGACCTCACCGGGGCGGATCTCGAGCGCGAAGTCGCCGAGGCTCTCGACGGGATCGATCTCGGTCTCTTCATCTACAACGCGGGCTCGGGGCGCGGCATGGGGCCCTTCCTCGAATCCGACGCGAGCCACTGGCTCCACCAGATGGAGCTCAGCTGTCGCGGCCCGCTCCTCCTCTCGCACGGGGTCGGAAGAAGACTCTGCGACCGGGGACGCGGTGGGCTCGTGATCATGTCGTCGCTCAGCTCGCTCTGCGGGAGCGCCTACACGACGACCTATGCGGCGTCGAAGGCCTTCGACACGATTCTGGCCGAGGGGCTCTGGCAGGAGTTCGGACCCCGGGGCGTCGACGTCGTCGGCTGCCTCGCCGGCTCGACGGACACCGAGACCTTCCGGGAGGACACGGGCGGGAGCGAAGACGCGATGGATCCGCGCGACGTCGCGCTCGAGACCCTCGCGTTTCTGGGCCGCGGACCGACCTTCGTTCCGGGCGCGGCGAACCGGGCCGGGGCGAAGGCCATGTGGCCGGTCCCGCGGATTCCCCTCGTCCAGGCGCTGAGCCGGGTCAACGCGGCGAATTTCGGACTGCCCTATCACGCCCTCGAGGGCGAGGAGTTCGGTTCCCTCGACGACTGAGTCGCGGCCTCACGGCGAGCCGGTGGGCGCCTCGAGTCGCGCGTAGGCGGGATTCCGGCGGATCGCAGGGGCATCTCGCCGGACGGCTGGAGCGGGCATGCGAAGCCTAGTCCAGCACGCGCGGCAGGGCGCTCTCCGCGCTCAGCCCGCGGTGCCGTTCGGGTCGCGCCACGCCCGCTCGAAGGGCAGGCGCCAGGCGCGGGGCGCGATCAGCTGGTGGATCGCGTTCGGTCCCCACGAACCCTCGGCGTAGGGGCGGACGGGGGGCGGGCTGTCGATCAGCGGAGCGGCGACCTCCCAGAGGCGTTCGATGCCCTCCGCCGTCGTGAAGAGCGTCCGATCGCCCCGCATCGCGTCGAGGATCAGTCGTTCGTAGGCTTCGAGGACGTCGCCCGCGAAGTCCGTGTCGTGCATCGCGAACTGGAGGCTGAGCTTGTCCAGCCGCATGCCGGGCCCCGGGCGCTTTCCGTAGAAGGAGAGCGACATCTTCGACACGTCGGACAGGTCGAAGGTCAGGTGGTCCGGCCCGTGCGCGCCGACGCCGGAGTCGGCGGGGAACATGCTCTTGGGCGGCTCCCGGAACGCGATGGAGATGATCCGCTGCCCCTCCGCCAGGCGCTTCCCGGTCCGCAGGTAGAAGGGGACGTCCGCCCACCGCCAGTTGTCGATCATGCACCGCAGGGCGATGAAGGTCTCGGTCTCGGATTCGGGATCGACGCCCTCGAGGTTCCGGTAGTCGGCGTACTGCCCGCGCACCACGTCCTCCGGGAGGATCGGCTGCATGCTGCGGAAGACCTTGTTCTTCTCCTCGCTGATCGGTCCGGGGGCCAGCTCCGTCGGCGGCTCCATCGCCGTGAACGCGAGGATCTGGAAGAGGTGGGTCACGACCATGTCGCGGAAGGCGCCCGTCGCTTCGTAGAACGAGGCCCTCGTCGCGAGGCCGAGGGTCTCGGGCACGTCGATCTGGATGTGGTCGATGAAGTTCCGGTTCCAGATGGGCTCGAAGAGGCCGTTGGCGAAGCGGAAGGCGAGGATGTTCTGGGCCGGCTCCTTGCCGAGGAAGTGGTCGATCCGGAAGATCTGCTCCTCGTCGAAGACGCCGTGCAGCCGGCGGTTCAGCGCGACCGAGCTCTCGAGGTCGGTGCCGAAGGGCTTCTCCATCACGATCCGCGAGCGCTCGACCAGCCCGGCCTCGCCGATCGTCTCGACCGCCGAGAGCGCGGCGCTCGGCGGCACGCTCAGGTAGTGGAGTCGTCGACACTCTTCGCCGAGCGAGCGTTCTGCCCGCTCGACCGCTTCGCGGAGGGCAGCGGGACCCGACCCGAGCGGGACGTAGTCGAGCAGGTCCGAGAAGGCCGCCGCGAGATCGGGCGGCGGCGGCTCATCGGCGAACTCCTCGAGCGCCTGGCGGACGATCTCGCGGAAGCCGTCCACGTCGAGGTCTTCGAGGGAGACGCCGATGATCCGGCTGCGGGGGACGAAGCCTTCGCTCACGAGGTGGAAGAGGCCGGGAAGGAGCTTGCGGCGCGACAGGTCTCCCGTCGCTCCGAAGAGCACGACGACCTGCGGATATTGCGGGCCGATGCCCGCCGCGTTCTTGCTCAAAGCCTGCCCTCGGGTCGATGCACGTTGCCGTTCGCGTCGAGAGTACGGCACTCCTCCGCGCGCCGCCGACGGGAAGCGCTCGCTGCGCGGTCGAAGCCGCGCATCTGGGTCGCGAGCGGCCCAGTCCGGTCCGTGTCCACGATCTCTTCGAGGGACTTCGATATGGTCAGGGCGTTCATGGTCGCCCCGACTCGACGGGCCGAGTGAACGAGGAGGCGTCGCATGCAGATCGCGCTGGTGGGACTCGGGAAGATGGGCGCGAACATGGCGCGCCGCCTGATGCGGGACGGACACGAGTGCGTCGTGTACGACCTCGATCGCGACGCCGTCGCGGAGCTCGTGTCGGAGGGCGCCGCGGGAGCGAGTGATCTCGCGGAGCTGGTCTCGCAGCTCCGCGCGCCGCGCGCGGTCTGGGTGATGGTGCCCTGCGGCGCGCCGACCGAGGCGGTCGTCGGCGAGCTTCGGACGCTGCTGTCGGCGGAGGACGTCGTGATCGACGGCGGGAACTCCCACTACAAGGACGACGTCCGCCGCGCGCGCGAGCTCCGGGAATCCGGCCTCCACTACGTCGACGTCGGGACGAGCGGGGGCGTCTGGGGCCTCGAGCGCGGCTACTGCCTGATGGTCGGGGCCTCGGACGAGATCTGGGACCGGCTCCGACCGGTCTTCGCGAGTCTGGCGCCGGGACGCGGCGACATCCCGAGGACCCCGGGCCGGCGCGCCGACGCGAGCACGGCCGAGGAGGGCTACCTCCACTGCGGACCGCCCGGTGCCGGTCACTTCGTCAAGATGATCCACAACGGGATCGAGTACGGGATGATGCAGGCCTACGCCGAGGGCTTCGACATCCTGCGCGCCCAGGGCGGCGACGAGGTCGACGAGTCCCTGCGACTCTCCCTCGACGTGGGCGAGATCGCCGAGGTCTGGCGTCGGGGCAGCGTCGTGACGTCCTGGCTACTCGATCTGACCGCCGCGGCGCTCGCGGAGAGCCCCGAGCTCGACGAGTACTCGGGGCACGTCTCGGATTCGGGGGAGGGGCGCTGGACTGTCGAGGCGGCCGTGGAGTCCGGGACGCCCGCGGAGGTCCTGACGTCTTCTCTCTATACGCGTTTCCGCTCGCGCAAGAGCCACACGTTCGCCGAGAAGATCCTGTCCGCGATGCGCGCGGGCTTCGGTGGCCACCGGGAGCCGCGTTAGTTGGAGGCCGCCGAGCCGGATCCGATGAAGCTGGCCTCCGGGGGGCGGTTGCACCGCTTCGCCGACGCCGAGACCGTCGCCCGGGCGGCCGCGGCGGTCTTCGAGCAGGAGGCGCTCGCCGCCATCGAGGCACGCGGCATCTTCCGGGTCCTGCTCTCCGGAGGCTCGACGCCGAAGCGATTGCTGGAGATCCTGGCGGAACGGGTCGATCGCGTGGCTTTCGCATGGAGCGACGTCCGCTTCTTCTTCGGCGACGAGCGATCAGTCGGGCCGGAGTCCGCGGATTCGAACTACGCGATGGCCTGCGCGGCGCTGCTCGACGCGATTCCGGCGTCGCAGCGGCGAGTCGAGCGTCTGCGCGGGGAGGCGCCGGACCTGGCGGCGGCCGCCCGGGAGTACGAGGAACGCGTCGCCGCCGAGTTCGATTCGGCGGTCGGAGAAGCGCCGCCCGCCTTCGATCTCGTCTTCCTCGGGATGGGCGACGACGGGCATACGGCCTCTCTCTTTCCGGGGACCGCGGCGCTCGGGGAAGGCCAGCGCTGGTTCGTCGAGAACGACGTGCCGCAGCTCGCGACCGTCCGTCTGACGGCGACCTTCGCCCTGCTCGGGCGGGCCAGACGGATCCTCTTCCTGGTGTGCGGGGCGGGGAAGCGCGCGCGCATGGCCGAGATTACCCGTCGTGACCGCGAGCCCTCGTCCTTCCACCCGTGTGAGCGCGTCCGGACCGAAGGGCGCCTCGACTGGTTCGTCGACGAGGCGGCACTGGCGGCACTGGCCTAGATCGCCCGGCTTCGGCGCGCGGCCACGACGGATCAGCCCCCGTCGCCGGGCTCCTCGGCCTCGGGCGGCGTCGCGTCCTGCAGGTCGTTGCGGAAGCCCTCGGGCAGCTGGACCTTCTGGCGGCCGCCCTTCTTGCCCCGCTTCACCCGCATCGCGCTGGGCGGGAAGACCATCTCGGGATCCCCCTCGTCGAGGATCGCGTCGAGCTCCGCGAGCGAGTCGATCCGGATCAGCTTGTCCCGCATCTTCGTCGAGCCCGGGAAGCCCTTGGTGTACCAGGTCGCGTGCTTGCGGAAGTCGCGGATGCCGATTCGTTCAGTGACCCATTCGCAGAGCAGACGCGCGTGCGTCCGCATCGTCTCGATCACCTCGCCGAAGTTCGGCGGGTCCGGCGGCCGCTCGCCGGCGAAGACCGCCGCGAGGTCGCGGAAGAGCCAGGGGCGCCCGAGGCAGCCCCGGCCGACGACGACGCCGTCGCAGTCCGTCGCGCGCATCATGCGCAGCGCGTCCCAGGCTTCCCAGATGTCGCCGTTGCCGAAGACCGGGATGGAGCCCACGGCCTGCTTGAGCTCGCCGATCGCGCTCCAGTCGGCCTCGCCGTCGTAGAGCTGCGCGGCGGTCCGGGCGTGGAGGGCGATCGCCTTCACGCCCTCGGCCTCGGCGATTCGGCCGGTCTCGAGGAAGGTCATCCAGTCGTCGTCGATGCCCATGCGGAACTTGATCGTGACCGGGATGTCGCCCGCGTTCTTCACCGCGGCGCGGACGATCGATTCGAGCAGGCGCGGCTTCGCCGGGATCGCGGCGCCGCCCCCCTTGCGTGTCACCTTTCGGACGGGGCAGCCGAAGTTCATGTCGATGTGGTCGACGCGGTCCTCGCCGACGAGGAGCTTCGTCGCTTCGCCGACGTAGTGCGGGTCGACGCCGTAGAGCTGGAGGCTCCGCGGGCTCTCGTCGGGGTCGAACTCGGCGAGGTGCATCGTCTTCGCGTTGCGCTCGACCAGCGCCCGGGCCGTGATCATCTCGGAGACGTAGAGCCCGGCGCCGAAGCTCCGGCAGAGGCGGCGGAAGGGCGCGTTCGTGATCCCGGCCATCGGCGCGAGGACGACGGGCGGGTCCGCGAGGATCGGTCCGAGAGAGACGGGCGCGAACTCGCCCGGCGCGGCGGGCGCGACGTCGCGGTTGATCTCGCTTACGTAGGTCGGGTCCAAATCGGCGTTCCTGCGGGCGGGGCAGGGCCGGTAGATACCACGGCTGGGGCGTTCCGGGAATCTCGGGGAGCCTCCACGGCGTACCCGGCGGATCGCCCTTGGGGGCAGAAGCCGGGGACCGTCGATCGACCCATCGAATCCCCTTTGCTTCCGCTCTGCCGGTGTGCCCGTGCGAGTGTCCCCGCGGGCGACGTCCGCCCGCACAGGCGCCCTGCGGGCCCGCGCTTGACGATCGCGGCGAATGGCCCACTCTAGGCCGCACCCCCCCACAGATCGCTCCTCGAGGAGCCCGCCGCCGCGGATCGCGCGTCTCGAACGCCTGCAGAGCCGGCCCGGGAGGGGTCGCGCCGAGCGCCGTTCGGTTCGCGCGTCGGTTTCGCGTGCGCGACTCCCGACGTCCGACGGATCGCCACCCGCGAGAAGACTGGGGAAGATGGCTGCCAAGAAGAAAGCCGCGAAGAAGAAGGCCGCCGCCAAGAAGCCCGCGAGCGCGGCGGGAGGCGGCAAGAAGAAGGACGTCGCCTACGACGAGAAGGCGATCCAGACTCTCGACGCCCTCGAGCACATCCGCCTGCGGACGGGCATGTACATCGGCCGCCTCGGCGACGGCTCGAACCCGGTCGACGGCATCTACGTGATGATGAAGGAGGTGATCGACAACTCGATCGACGAATTCATCATGGGCGAGGGGAAGAAGATCGAGATCTCCCGCGACGACAAGACGGTCGAGGTCCGGGACTACGGCCGCGGCATCCCCCTCGGCAAGGTCGTCGAATGCGTCTCCCAGATCAACACGGGCGGCAAGTACAACGACGACGTCTTCCAGTTCTCCGTCGGTCTGAACGGCGTCGGCACGAAGGCGGTCAACGCGCTCTCCTCCGACTTCGAGGTCCGGAGCGTCCGCGACGGCAAGTTCAAGCAGGCGAACTTCGTCCGCGGGAAGCTCCAGAAGGAGAAGGGCGGGAAGTCGAGCGAGCCGAACGGGACCTACATCCGCTTCACCCCCGACGAGGAGATCTTCGGCCGCTACGAGTTCCAGGAGAACTTCATCGAGCACCGCCTCCGGTACTACGCGTACCTGAACCGGGGTCTCAAGCTCCAGTACGCCTGCCCGCCCCGCAAGGAAACCTTCCAGTCGAAGGCCGGGCTGAAGGACCTGCTCCTGGACGAGCTCGGGGAGGCGCAGCCGCTCTACGAGATCGCGACCGGCGACGGGGATCGCTTCGAGATGGCCTTCACCCACGGCAACGCCTACGGCGAGTCGTACTTCTCCTTCGTGAACGGGCAGTACACGAACGACGGCGGGACCCACCAGAGCGCCTTCCGCGAGGGGCTCCTCAAGGGCGTGAACGAGTTCTCGAAGAAGAGCTACGCCGGCGAGGACGTGCGCGACGGGATCGTCGCGGCGATCTCCGTGAAGCTCCAGGATCCCGTCTTCGAGAGTCAGACCAAGAACAAGCTCGGCTCCGCCGACGTCCGGAGCTGGCTCGTGCCCGCGGTCAAGGACCAGGTGATCCGCTGGCTCCACGCGAACAAGAACGAGGCGAAGATCCTCCTCGAGAAGGTCGCCCTCAACGAGAAGGTCCGGAAGGAGCTCTCCGCGATCAAGAAGGACGCGCGGGAGCGCGCCAAGAAGGTCGCGATCCGGATTCCCAAGCTGACCGACTGCAAGTTCCACTACGACGACCCGAAGGCGAAGCGGCGCGAGGACACGACGATCTTCCTGTCCGAGGGCGACTCGGCGGCCGGGGTGATGGTCCCGACCCGGGACGTCTACACCCAGGCGATCTTCTCGCTCAAGGGCAAGCCCCTCAACTGCTACGGGCTGAAGCGCGACGCGATCTACAAGAACGAAGAGCTCTACAACATCATGCGCGCCCTCGGGATCGAGGACGGGCTCGAGGGGCTCCGCTACAACCGCGTCGTGATCGCGACGGATGCCGACGTCGACGGCATGCACATCCGGAACCTGCTCCTCACCTTCTTCCTCCGCTACTTCGAGGACCTCGTCCTCAAGGGCCACGTCTACATCCTCGAGACGCCGCTCTTTCGCGTCCGGAACAAGAAGGAGACGCGCTACTGCTACACGGACAAGGAGCGCGATGCCGCCCTCGAGGAGATCAAGGGCCCCGAGGTCACGCGCTTCAAGGGCCTCGGCGAGATCAGCCCCAAGGAGTTCGGGCAGTTCATCGGCGATGGGATCCGCCTCGTGCAGGTGAGCGTGGGGTCGATGGGCGAGGTCGAGAAGAGCCTCGACTTCTTCATGGGCAAGAACACGCCCGCCCGAAAGGACTTCATCGTCGACAATCTCGCTACGGACGTTCTTTGACCGTCCTCCGCGAGATCGTCGTCGACGATCGTCGACCTCTTTACCTTGCGTTCGATTTCGCTGGCTAGGTGGAGTGGAAGAGCTCAGTTCGGCGCACCCTGGGACGGGACGCCATGCACCTTGTTCGCGGCGCCTGCGGCGCCGATTCGAGAGGACCCCATCGATGAGCCAACTCGAGAGCTTGATGAAGGACCACTTCATCGAGTACGCGAGCTACTTCATCCTCGACCGCGCGATCCCGGAGCTGCGGGACGGCTTGAAGCCCGTCCAGCGGCGGATCATGCACACGCTGTTCAAGATGAACGATGGCCGCTTCCACAAGGTGGCCAACGTCATCGGCGACACGATGAAGCTCCACCCGCACGGGGACGCGTCGATCGGCGATGCGCTCGTGGTCCTGGCCAACAAGGACTACTTCATCGAGCGCCAGGGGAATTTCGGCAACGTCCTGACGGGTCATCCCGCAGCGGCGCCGCGCTACATCGAGTGCCGCCTGACCGAGCTGGCCCTCGAGACGATGTTCCATCCGGCGCTGACGGAGTTCGTCGACTCCTACGACGGCCGGAACGAGGAGCCCGTCGTCCTGCCGACGAAGCTTCCCGTCGTGCTGATGACGGGGACCGAGGGGATCGCGGTCGGCATGTCGACCAAGATCCTCCCCCACAACCTGCCCGAGATCTGGGCGGCGCAGATCGCGATCCTCAAGAAGAAGAAGTTCAAGCTCTTCCCCGACTTTCCGCAGGGCGGCCTGATGGACGTCTCGGCCTACGAGGACGGCGCGGGCAAGGTCGACCTGCGGGCGAAGATCGAGTCCCGGGACAAGAAGACGGTCGTCATCCGGGAGATCCCGTTCGGGACGACGACCGAGAGCCTGATCGCCTCGATCGAAGCGGCGGTCCAGAAGGGGCGCGTCAAGCTCTCGTCGATCGACGACTTCACGACCGACCAGGTCGAGATCGAGCTCTCGATCGCCCGCGGCTCCGATGCCAAGGAAGTGATCCCGCAGCTCTACGCGTACACGGACTGCTCCGTCTCCGTCTCGTCGAATCTCGTCGTGATCGACGATCGGAAGCCGATGCAGCTCTCGGTCTCCGAGATCACGAAGGCGCTGACCGATCAGCTGAAGGCGCAGCTGAAGGCGGAGCTCGAGTACGACCGGGAGCAGCTGATCGATCGCAAGCACTGGATCACCCTCGAGCAGATCTTCGTCGAGAAGCGCGTCTACAAGCAGATCGAGGACAAGAAGACCTCGGACGGCGTCCGCAAGGCCGTGTGGGACGGGATGCAGAAGCACAAGCGGCTCTTCGTCCGGCCGATGGTCGACGAGGACATCTCGCGCCTGCTCGAGGTCCGCATCCGCCGGATCTCCGCCTACGACATCGAGCGCAACCGCCAGGAAATCGCGGACATCGACAAGAAGATCAAGGAGATCGAGCGCAAGCTGAAGAACATGGTCAAGACGACCGTGGACTATCTCGAGGGCATGATCGAGAAGTACGGCGAGCGCTATCCGCGGCGGACCCTGATCACCGAGATCGAGCAGGTCGACAAGAAGGCCGTGGCCCGCCAGAACCTGCGTCTCTCCTACGACAAGAAGTCGAGCTTCTTCGGGACCGACGTCCGCGGCGACCAGTTCAAGATGACCGTGTCCGAGTTCGAGCACGTCCTCGGCGTCGCGAAGGACGGCACCTACCGGATCATGAACGCGCCGGAGAAGGTCCTCTTCACGGGCCCGATGATCTACGCCGAGCTCTTCGACCCCGACCAGGGGACCGAGTTCATCGTCGTCTACCGCGACAAGAAGAAGATGGCCTTCGCGAAGAAGATCAAGATCGAGAAGTTCATCCGCAACCGCGAGTATCGCCTCATCAAGGACAAGGGCGGTCGCGTGGACCTGCTGCTCGGCCCCGACGAGCTGGGCACGGTCCACATGGATTTCGTCCCGGCCAAGCGACAGCGCCTGAAGGAGGCGGACTTCGATCTCTCGACGCTGGACTGGACCAGCCCGACCGCGCGAGGGGTCCGGATGGCGCCGAAGCCGGTCGGCAAGGTCAAGTTTCTGCCGGCGCCGGACGCCGGAGAGAAGAAGAAGCCCGCGAAGAAGGCGGCCGCGAAGGGCAGGGCGACCAAGGATGGCAAGCAGGGCGATCTCTTCTAGCGCGAAGGGGGCGCGGATGTTGGAACTCTCTCTCGTCGCGGCGCTCGTCCTGGGGGTCCTGGTCTTCGTCGCCTGCACGCGCGCGGACCGGGCCAAGGACTTCGCGGCGGCGGGGTCGGGGCTCGGCATGCAGTTCTCCGAAGACCTCCCGGCGGAGACCGCGGCGGCGATCCGGGCGATTCCTTCGGTCGCGCGGCGCACGCGCAACTTCTTTCCCCGCGTCCTCGCGAATCCCGAGGCGATGGTCTTCGACTGGGTCTGGCAGGACGACCGGTTCAAGGACCGGAACCGCGGGACGCAGACGGTCGTCGCGCTCCGCGTGCCCGGCGCGCGGCTGCCGCGATTCCTGTTCGCCGAGACGGAAGGCATCACCCGCGAAGACGCGCGCGCGGCGGGGGACGAAGTGGTGTTCACGTCGCCGCCGAGCTGGCTCGATCGGTACGCGCTCCACGGCGAGGACAAGGACACGCTCCGGAGGCTCTTCCCCGAGTCGGCGCGGGCGAGTCTCGTGTTGCCCGCCGGAATCCGGATGGAAGGCGCGGGAGAGTGGGTGATCGTGTACGCCCCCGAGCGAGATCTGGCGCCTGCCACGTTCGTGGCGGAGCTAAGTGCCGCGCGGGCCCTCGTCGAGACCTGGACGGGGGCCGAGCCCGACCGGGGCTAGCGGGCGGACCGGCGAGCGGGCGGGGCTCGAAGCCGGCGCCCGTTGGCTTCGTCGGCGTCTCAGAGGGTCTCTCGCGGCCCTGAGTGCCAGGAGAGCAGGTTTCGCTGGCGTTGGATTTGATATTTCGATAAATCTCGAAATATGGAAAAGCAAGACGTCCTCGCCGCGCTCGCCGCGCTGGCCCAGGAAACCCGCCTCGACGTGTTCATGCGACTCGTCCAGGCGGGACCCGCCGGAATGCCGGCCGGAGCCCTCGCGACGGAGCTCGGCGCGTCGCCCGCCACGCTCTCCTTCCACCTGAAGGAGCTGCGCAATGCGCGCCTCGTCCGCTCCGCTCGGGAGGGGCGGTCGATCCGCTACGCCCCCGACTTCGCGGTGATCCAGGACATGGTCGGCTTCCTCGGAGAGAACTGTTGCCGCGACTCGGCGTGTGGCGCCGAGCTCGCGACGGACCTCGATCACTGAACGCCCGCCGGCGGCGTCGGCCGCCGCTTCGCCCGAGGCCCATCCGACGGGCCGGGGCTGGAAAGGAACGGACATGAGACTGCAGCTCGCCCTCAACGTGGACGACATCGACCAGGCGGTCGACTTCTACTCGAAGCTCTTCGACGCCGAACCCGCCAAGCGGAAGCCGGGCTACGCGAACTTCGCGATCGCGAACCCGCCGCTCAAGCTGGTGCTCTTCGAGGTGAAGGACGCGTCGGAGCGCCTGAACCATCTGGGCGTCGAGGTCTTCGAGGCCGAGGACGTGACCGCGGCGACGGAGCGCCTCAAGGCCGCGGGGCTCGCCGATCTCGTCGAGGACGAGGCGACCTGCTGCTACGCCAAGCAGGACAAGGTCTGGGCGGTCGAGCCCCAGGGCCTGCGCTGGGAGTGGTATCGTGTCCTCGAGGACAGCGAGTCCTTCGGCGAGGACGCGGCCGGCGTCGTGAACGCCGAAACGCCTGCGAAGGAACGGATCGAAGCCTGCTGTTAGGCGCCGTCGCTCGACCTCAGTACTGGCGCCAGCGCCGCTGGATGTGGCGCTGGCGCGCGTCGACCTCGCGCCGCCGGTCTTCGGCGGTCACGACGGGCGTGTCGGCGGGGAGCAGGTCCCGCACGCCCTCGATCGGCGTGACGACCGTCTTGAGCGTCGGCATCCGGTCCCGCGGCGGGAGCTCGTCGAAGAGGAAGCGCATCGACATCGTCCCCTTCTCGAGACCCGTCGTATCGAGCCAGCCCGGGGTGCCGGGATCGCGCTCGGAGATGACGTAGTAGCGGGCGCCGTCGGACGCGACGGGATTCTGGCTTCCGGTCTGGCTGCTCACGTAGTTCGCCTGGTCCGGGGACTCGCCCCAGAGGTTGCTCAGCTGGAAGCCCAGGTAGTGGGGCTCGACCGGGGCCTCGACCCGGACGACCAGCGCCTCGTCGCTCCCGATCTCGAGCGTCCCCGCCGCGTAGAGCTGCCCCGCGCCCGCGGTGCCGCCGGCGATGAAGGGCGGCGACGGCGGATTCAGGTCGTTCAGCGGCAACGCCTGGCGTCCGTCCCCGTTGCGGTCTCCGTTCACCTCGAGACCGAGCTCGTGGAGGCGGTTCCAGAAGGCGACCTGGTTGGCGACGAGTCGCCCGATCTGGCCGAGGTGGAGGCCCATCTCGGCGCTCGTGCGCGGGGGCCGCGGCATGCCTCGCATGTCGAGGCGGACGATCTCGAGCTCGAGCGGGACCTCGTGACTCCAGTCGGAGAAGATCTCCCGCACGTTGAGCTGGGTCGCGTCCCGCATGCGGTAGGTCGTGGTTCCGAACGTCGAAGGGCAGGGGACCTCCGCGCGGCTGGCCAGGAAGTGGCCTTCGTAGTCGCGGGGGCGACGCGCCGCGACGATGATCTCGAAGCGCCCTTCGGCGTCGAGCTCGAGATCGAAGTGGTCGAGGGAATCGAGCGTCTGGTTGCGGCACGCGGTCATCTCGGCGAGCTCGCCCGTCTGACCGATGACGGCGGTCGACGTCTGGAAGATGACGACGCGCGGCGCGCGTTCGCCGCTTCGACCGCGCTCGCCGGTCCGCCACTCCGTCGAGTCGAGGGCCCGCCCACGGATCCGGTAGATGCCCTCCGCGTCGATCGTCGCGGAGAGGTACATCGTGTCGGGGTTGTCGATCGTCCACTTCGAGAGCATGCGCACCGAGCGCTGGAAGTACGGGAAGTCGGGGTCGCGCTGGGTCTGGGCCTCGATGATTCGGGCGAGGTGGCCGAGCAGGTAGCGATAGCCCTCGGCGAGGTTCCGGTCGGTCGGTTCGGGCGGGAAGAAGGCGGGGTTCTCGATCGCGCCGCGCGCGCCTTCGAGTCCCTCGATGAAGCCGAGCCAGCCGCGGCCGAGTGCGTCCGGGGCGACCTCGGATTCGGCCGAGATGGTGACGGTCGAGGGCGGCGGGATCTCGGGCTCGCTCGGTCCGAAGAGCGCGCAGCCCGCCACGAGCAGGGGCAACAGGGTGGCGATCGGCCCGACGCGTCGCGCCCGTGCAGGATTGGCCAAGGAACTCCTCCTGATCGCCGCGCTCTCGTGAGGGGGTTCGTTCGTCGGCCGGTGGCCCGGCGGGCGGCGGGGCTGTTATCGTGGCTCCGGTCATCGCGGGCGTCAATCGCGTCCGTGTGTCGCAACGCCTCCGCGCTCGGACGCACGTCGCCGATTCCTCGGCGCTTGCGGACCTCCGGGCGGGAGCCAAGTCTCGGGAGTCTCTTCATGGACGCGATGGAAGCCCTCTACACCACGCGCGCGATGCGCCGCGTGAAGCCCGATCCGATCCCGGAAGAGGTCCAGAAGAAGATCCTGGATGCGGCGATCCGTGCGCCCAGCGGCGGGAACTCCCAGGGATGGCGCTTCCTCCTCGTCGACGATCCTGATGTGAAGGGCCAGCTCGGCCCCGTGTATCGGAGCTGCATGGACACGCTCTGGGGCTCGATCTACAAGGACCGGATCGACGCGGCGGAGGCCAATCCGGAGGATCCCGAGAGCATCTCGACGATGAAGATGGTGCGATCGGCGAGCCACCTGGCCGAGCACTTCGAGAGCTACCCGCTCTTCCTCTTCGCCTTCTGTCAGTTCGACAACAGCGGCGGCTCGATCTGGCCGGCGGTCTGGAATGCTTGTCTCGCGGCCCGGACCGAGGGCGTGGGCTCGGCGGTCACGAGCGTCTTCTTCTTCCAGATCGAGGAGATGAAGAAGATCCTCGGCGTGCCCGACGACACCTGGCACTTCGCCGCCTGCGTGAGCTTCGGCTATCCGACCGGTCGCTGGGGCATCGCCCCGCGCATCCCGGTCCACGAAGTGTCGTTCCGGAACTCGTGGGACGGGGAGCTCGGCTTCGAGATCCCCGAGCCGCTCTTCAAGATGGACTGAGCGGGTGGCCGATTTCGACGCGGTAATGTGGGATTTCGGCGGGGTCTTCTCGCCGTCGCCCTTCACGACGGTCACGACCCTCGGTCGCGAGAAGGGCTACGACCCGGACCGCTTCTTCGCCGCGGTCTTCGGTCCCTACGACGCGGACGGAGACCATCCATGGCACCGCCTCGAGCGCGGCGAGGTCGACTTCATGGGCGCGCGGGAGGAGATCATGTCCATCGCCCGCGCCGAAGGCATGGAGGCGGATCCGATCGAGCTCTTCACGCGGATGGGGGAGGTCGGCGGCGGCATGCGCGTCGAGGTCATCGAGCTCGCGACGACCCTCAAGACCCGCGGATTCCAGACGGCGATCGTGACCAACAACGCGCGGGAGTTCCGGGAGAACTGGACGAAGTCGGTGCCGATCGCCGAGATCTGCCACGCGATCGTCGACTCGAGCGAGATCGGGATCCGGAAGCCCGATCCGCGGATCTTCGAGCACGCCCTCGAGACCCTCGGCGGCATCGACCCGTCGCGGGCGATCTTCGTCGACGACTTCGAGGCGAACGTCGAGGCGGCGGAGGCCCTGGGTTTTCGCGGCGTCCTGATGAAGGACGACTATCACCCGGCGCTCGAGGAGATCGACCGGCTGACCCGCTAGGGCGCGGGGCCGGGCCCGTCACGCCTCGATCAGGACCCCGTCCTTCTTGAGCTCGCCGACCTCGTGGACGGCGCCGAGCTCCTGGTCGAGATAGTCCGGCCCTTCCGCCGTCGGGAGGAACCAGCCCGTCGGGCACATGGTCAGGATCTCGACGAACGAGAAGCCCTGGCCCTTCATCTGCGACTCGAAGGCGCGGTCGAGGAAGCGACGGGCCCGGTGGACGCCCTTCGCGTCGTGGACCGAGGCGCGGGCGCAGTAGGCGGTGCCCTGTAGGCGCGCGAGCAGGTCGGCGATCAGGATCGGGTAGCCGTGCTCGCCGGCATCGCGTCCTTCGATCGAGTTCTTCGTCCGCTGGCCGAGGACGGTCGTCGCGGTCATGTGGCCGCCGGTCTCGCCGAAGACGCCGTTGTTGAGCAGGATGCAGGTCACGTTCTCGCCGCGTGCTGCTGTGTGGATCACCTCCTGCAGGCCCTCGTTGACCATGTCGCCGTCGCCCTGGAGCGTGAAGACGAGACAGTCGGGGCGCATGCGTTTGGCGCCGGTCGCGACCGAGGGCGCGCGGCCGTGGAGGGCCTGGATCAGGTCGATGTCCATCAGGCTCGTGAGCGCCGTGTAGCAGCCGATCCCGATCGTCCCGATCGCCCGCTGGCTCATGTCCATCCCGTCGATCGAATCGAGGATCTGGCGCAGGGCCACGGGCTCCCCGCAGCCGGGACACAGGTCGTGCTCGCCCATCAGGGTGAGCGGCGGCAGCGAATCCCCGGTCTTGCGGCAGGCGCCGACGGGCGGGCTGTCGATCGGGATCACGCGCAGCGGATCGTTCGGGTCGGACATGGGAGACTCCTCGGAAAACGGAGGGGGAAGGGAAGGGCGGCTACGCGACGACGCCGCGCGGGACCGGCCGCCCGGCATGGGCGTCGCGTGCGCGCCCGGCGATCAGGTCGCTGTCGAGCAGGGCGCCGATTCCGAAGCCCGCCCCGTCGGTCGAGATTCCGCCGATCGGGACGACCGGGACCGAGCCGAGCAGCGAGAGCTGGACGTCCTCGATCATCTGCCCGGCGTTCTGCTCGAGCACGGCCACGCGGCTGCAGCCCTCCGCAGCCTGCGCGAGCGCTTCCTTCGGGAAGGGCCAGAGACTGATCGGGCGGAAGAGGCCCACCTTCAGGCCCTCTTCACGCAGGTCGCGCATCGCGGCCCGGGCGAAGCGGGCGAGGGTTCCGAACGCGACGATCAGCAGATCCGCATCGTCGGTGTCGACCGCCTCGTAGCGTTGCTCGGCGGCGAGGATCTCGTCCTCCTTGTCGGCGAGGTTCTGCCAGAAGCGGTTCGGGTCGATGCCCTTCGAGCCCTTCTCCATGCCGATCGGGTTCACGTTGCGCGAACGCCCGGTTCCACCGAGGGAGCCGTCGACCGCCCAGTCCTTCGCGGGGAGCGGGCCATGGTCGATCTTCTCGATCCCGACCGCCTCCGCGGTGTGCGCGATCAGGTAGTCGCCGTAGATCACGACGGGATGGCGCCACTTGTCCGCGAGGTGGAAGGCGAGCTGCGTGATATCGACGGCCTCTCCAACGCTCTCGGGCGCGAGGACGATGTGGCGATAGTCGCCGTGGCCGCCGCCGCGGGTCGCCTGGAAGTAGTCGCCCTGGCCGCGCGCCATGTTGAAGATCACGATCGGGATCTCCGCGCGCGTGATCTCCGACATCGATTCCTGCATCAGGGAGAGCCCCTGTCCAGTCGAGCCGGTCGCCGCGCGCGCGCCCGTCGCGGCGGCGCCCCACGCCTGGCCGATGGCCTCGATCTCGCTCTCCGCGTTGATGCAGGCGCCGCCTTCCTCGGGCAGCCGCTTCGCGAAGCACTCGAGGACTTTGGTGAAGGGCGTCATGGGGTAGCCCGAGAAGAACCGGCAGCCGGCCGCGATCGCGGCTTCGGCGATCGCTTCGGAGCCTTCCATCAGTCGTCGTTCGGTCGTGGACACGGTCAGGCTCCTTCCGCTTCGAACTGGTAGACCTCGAAGCAGAAGTCGGGGCAGACCATCAGGCAGGCTCCGCAGCCGGTGCACCCTTCGAGGAGCTCGGGCAGCAGATAGCCCGAGGAGTTGCGCTGGGTCGACATCCGCAGGACCTCCGGCGGACAGGCCGGGATGCAGAGCTCGCAGCCCTTGCAGCGCTCGGCGTCGAGCACGACGGTGCCCCGCGGTCCGCGCCGGGGGCTCGTCTCGGCGTTCGGGGCGCTCATGCGGCGACCTCCTGCCACGCCGGGAGGGTCCCGGGCGCGACGGCTTCGCGACCGGCGGCGAGGGCGCGCTGGTTCGCTTCGAGGAACTGGTGGCGATAGGGCGGCAGCGACTGGGCGAGCCCGGTCTCGAGCGCCTCGGGCCCGACGATTGCGGTCGCGTTCGCGAAGGCGCCGAGCAGGACGAGCGCCGCCGCCTTCGGTGCGTCGACCTCGCGCGCGATCTTCGTCGCCGCGATCTCGACGACCCCGGCCTTCGTGTCGGGCAGCGGACCTTCGAGCAGATCGCCGTCGACGAAGACCGCCCCGTCGGCGCGCAGCTTCGGCAGGAGGGGATCCGCGAAGCGCGGATGGGCGACGATCGCCGACCAGGCCTTCGAGACCATCGGCGGCGCGGTGATCCGCCCGTCGGCGATCACCAGCGTGGCGTCCGTGTTCCCGCCCCGCATCGTCCCGCCGTAGGTTCCGAGCGACGTCACCTCACGTCCTTCGACCGTGGCGGCGAGGGCGAGGATCTTCGCGGCGAGCTGGACGCCCTGTCCTCCGATTCCGGTCCAGAGCACTTCCCGTTCGATCGTCACCGTCCTTCGCCTCCTTCGTGGATCACGCTCGCGCCTCCGATCCGATCGGCGGCTCCCCGCGTCAGTCCGGCGAGGGCGAGGGCTTCGAGGGAGTCGACCTCGCCGTCCGAGGGGCGTCGCCCCTCGACGAGTCGCGCCTCGACCCAGCCCATCATCAAGTGGTAGAGGGCTTCGCTCTCGGTGTCGGGATCGACCTCGGGCATGTCTCCGCGGGCCTGTCCGCGCGCGAGGGCCTCGCGCAGGGGCGCGGCGACGAGGCGCTCCGATTCCGCGACTTCGGCCGGAAACGACTCGGCGAGACGGCCACGCGCGAGCGCGAAAGGCCGCGAAGCCCGGGCGCCGCCCGGGTCGAGCGCCTGTGCCGACATTCCCCGGATCCATTCGCGGGCCGCCTCGACGGGGTCGTCGACGCCAGCCATGCGCTGTTCGAGGTAGCGGGCGAGGCCGCGGATCCCCTCGTCGAGGACCGTGACGAGCAGCTCGTGCTTGCCGCGAAAATGGCGGTAGAAGGCCTGATTGGAGAGGCCGGCCTCGCGCAGGATGTCCGAGACCTTGGGCTCGAGGTGTCCGGTCCGCTCGATCACGAGAAAGGCGGCGGCGACGAGACGCTCGACTTCGTCCTGGGCTGCGGCGCGCCGGCGAGCCAGGCTCCGGTCGACCGCGCTGCCGAAGGCGCCGGAAGCGCCGAGCTCGGAGGCAGGGGCGTTCGCCGATCGTCGGAAGCCCGTGAATACGCCAGGAACGTTGTTCTCCATTCCCAGAATGGTATTCTCGACGGCGACGGCTGGCAAGAGGGTGGGGCATGAGCGTCGCCATCCACGTCCGGATCGGCCGTCGGGCCAGTCCGGATGGCGCGACGGGCGGGCGTGGGGCGACACGCAGGAGGAGTTCGGGTGGAGAGGGAGAGGCAGGGCCAGAAGCTGCTGATCGGAGACGTGATCCGGCGGGCGGCGGAGGCGACGCCCGATGCGCCGGCGGCCTGTGTCGGCGCGTTCGACCGCGGCTACGCCACCCGCACCTACTCGGAGCTCGAGCGCGACGCGAACCGTCTGGCGCTCGCGCTTCGGGCCCGGCTCGACATCGGCCACGGCGACCGGATCGTGGTCTGGGCGGACACCTCGATCGAGGTCCTGCCGCTCTTCGTCGCGGTCGCCAAGCTCGGTGCCGTGTTCGCGCCGCTCAACGCTCGCCTCGGCGCGACGGAGGCCGGCGAGGTCGCCGCCCTCGCGCGGGGAACCCTGCTGATCGTCGACAGCGCCCGGGCCGCCGATGCGCCCGCGCTCGCGCAGGCGGCGGGCCTCGATCGCTGGGCGCTGCTGCCCGTGGGCGACGAGGGGCGGGCGCGCGCGAGCGATGATCGCGGCGACGACCCCGAGCGACTGGTCCTCGATGCCACGTCGCTCCCGGATCCGGGCGCGACGATCGAGGAGCCGCTGCTCGAGGAGACCGACCCGCACGTGATCTTCTTCACGAGCGGGAGCACCGGCCGACCGAAGGGGGTCGTGCTCTCCCACCGCGCGAACTGGCTGCGCGGCTTCCAGGGCGTGTTCCGGGACGAGCCGGAGCGGACGGTCTGCATGTTCCCGCTCTTCCACATGGCGGCGTTCACCCTCGCGATCGCCGCCTGGCAGACCCGCGGAGAGATCACGTACACGGATTCCTCCGCCGAGGCGCTGCTGTCGGCGTGCGAGGCGCGCCGGGCGAATCGGCTCTACGGCTTGCCGCTCGTCTGGAAGCGGATCGTCGAGTCGGACGTCTCGAAGTACGACCTGTCGCCCCTCGTCCAGCTCGACTCGGGGACGTCCGCCACGCCGATCGAGCTGCTCGAACGCATGCGCGCGTGCTTTCCCGCCGCGAAGATCCGGATCTACTACGGCTCGACGGAGGTCGGCTCGGCGACCGCGCTGCCCGACGAGGACGTGCTCCGGAAGCCCGGAAGCGTCGGGATCCCCTCGGTCCACGCCGACGTCCGGCTCGACGAGGACGGAGAGATCCTCGTCCGGAGCCCCTTCCTGATGGACGGCTACTTCGACGATCCCCAAGCGACGGCGGCGGCGTTCGAGAACGGTTGGTTCCGGATGGGGGATCTCGGGGCGGTCGACGACGAGGGCTACCTGTCGATCGTCGGTCGCAAGAAGGAGGTCCTCCGGACCGGCGGCGAGAGCGTGTCGCCCAACGAGGTCGAGGCCGTGCTGCGTGACTTCCCCGGGATCGAGGAGGTCGCGATCGTCGGGCTGCCGGATCCCGAATGGGGCGAGGTGCTCTGTGCCGCGGTCGTGCCGTCGACCGACGCGATTCCGACCCTCGCGCAGCTGCGCGACCACTGCGAAGGGCGGCTGGCCGGATTCAAGAAGCCGCGCCGGATCGCGATCCTCGAGAAGCTGCCGCGCACGGCAGCCACCTCGCAGGTCCAGCGCACGATGCTCGTCGAGGAGATCCAGACGCGCGGACTCGCGAAGGAGTAGGACGGTTGGGCGAGACGCCGAAGATCGGGACGCACATGCCCCTCGAGCTGCTGGGCGCCGTGCGCGCACGCTTTCCGTCGCTCGAGATCGTCGGGCTGCCCTCGGAGGGGCCGGTCGACGACGGGGGGCGGATCGACGTGCTGCTGACGCTGCCGTGGGGGACGCCGAATCTCGCCGAGGTCCTGCGTCTCGGCGTTCGCTGGGTCCACGCCTACGGAACCGGCGTGAACGGATTCCCCTTCGAGGTGCTCGAAGGCGTCCCCCTCACGTGCTCTCGCGGCGCGAGCGCGACGGCGATCTCCGAGTGGGTGATGGCGGTCCTGCTCGCGGCGGAGAAGCGGCTGCCGCAGACCTGGCTCGATCGACCGCCGGAGCAGTGGAACGTGGCGGAGCTCGGAACGCTCCGCGACAAGCACCTCGCGTTGATCGGCTTCGGGGGGATCGCCCAGGCGATCGCCCGCCGGGCGCTGCCCTTCGACATGAAGGTCCGCGGCTTCCGGCGAACGGCGGCCCAGAGCCCGATTCCGGGCGTCGACCTCGCGCCGAGTCTCGAGGCGCTGCTCGCGGACGCGGACCACGTCGTCGTCGCGGCGCCGGAGACGCCCGCGACCCGGCATCTGCTTCGCGACGAGACCTTCGCGTGGATGAAGCCCGGCGCCCACCTGGTGAACGTCGCGCGCGGCGGACTGGTCGATCAGGGCGCGCTTCGGCGCGCGCTCGACTCCGGCCGCGTGGGCCTCGCAACCCTCGACTGCGTGGAGCCGGAGCCGTTGCCCGAGGGGCACTGGCTCTACGAACATCCGCAGGTCCGACTCTCGCCCCACATCTCCTGGGCCGGGCCCGAGAGCCACTCGGGCTTGATGGACCGCTTCGTCGAGAACCTCGAACGATTCGTCGCCGACGAGCCGCTCGAGTACGTGGTCGATCCCGACGAGCGGTACTGAGCCGCCGGCTGCGGGCACTCGCCGGGATCCTCCGGCTGCGAGCGCTCCCCGGAATCCTCCGGCTGCGCGCGTGGCGCTACGAGTTCTTGACCTCGACGATCACTTCGCGGTAGGTCTTCTCGCCGACGTTGTAGGCCCACTCGAATCCGCCTTTGGGGATCGAGACGGTGTTGCCGGCGGCGGGGACCTTGCCGACGAAGGAAGGCGTCGCCTCGCCCGGGCCGGTGACGCCGGCGACGTAGTCGCCCTCGAAGATGATCAGGTAGTAGTCGAGCTCGTGGCGGTGGAGGTCGCTCGCCTCGCCGGGCTCGAGGACGAGCTCCCACATGCGGACGCGGTCGTCCTCGAAGATCACCTTCCCGCCGACGTTGCCGACCGGATCGTCCTTGTGCTCCTCGGCGAAGCGGTCGAGGCGCTCCTGCATCTCGGGGGTCAGGTCGATGAACTCGGGGGGCGTGGCGATCATGGGGTCTCCTCGCAAGTCGAAGGGCGCCGTTTGGACGCGCCGATCCTAGGCCGGAACCGCGGGCCTCGCGAGACCGGGGCTGGCGAGGCTGCGTCGCTAGATCGCGGCTTCCCCTTCTTCGCCCGTGCGGATGCGGATCACCTGCTCCACTTCGTAGACGAAGATCTTTCCGTCGCCGATCTTGCCCGTCTGCGCGGTCGCCGAGATGGCATCGACGACCGCCTCGAGCTGGTCATCGCGGACCACGACCTCGATCAGCGCCTTGGGGAGCAGGTCGACTTCGTACTCGGCGCCGCGGTAGACCTCGGTGTGGCCCTTCTGGCGGCCGAAGCCCCGGGCTTCGGTGACGGTGAGACCTTCGACGCCGACCTTCGCGAGGGCGTCGCGTACGTCGTCGAGCTTGAACGGCTTGATGACGGCCTGCACGAGCTTCATGATGGGATGTCCTTTCGCGCGACGTCGTCCGTCGCGCCGATCGGGACGCCGGGCGGGCAGGGCGCCAGGGCCCCGCCCCGTCCCGGGTCCTAGAGGTTGTAGCCGCGCTCTTCGTGCTCGGAGAGATCGAGGCCCGTCGACTCGGATTCCTCGTCGACGCGGAGACCGACGATCGCGTCGGTGAGCTTGAGAAGGGCGAAGCCGGCGATCGCGGCCCAGCCGGCGGTGATCAGCGCCGCGAGGAGCTGGGTGCCGACCTGCGAACCGATCGCCATGTCGTCGACGAGCCCGCCCATCGCGGAAGCGCCGAAGACGCCGGCGAGGACCGTGCCGACGAAGCCGCCGACGCCGTGGACGCCGAACACGTCGAGGCTGTCGTCGTAGCCCATCCGGCTCTTCAGCGTGGTCGAGGCGAGGAAGCAGACGACGCCCGAGGCGAGGCCGATGCTGAAGCCGCCCATCGGCCCGACGACGCCGGCGGCGGGGGTGACCGCCGCGAGGCCGGCGATGGCGCCGGTCGCGATGCCCAGGACGGAGGGCTTCCCGTGCTTCCACCACTCGATGAACATCCAGGTGAGCGCGGCAGTCGACGCGGAGACGTGGGTCACGGTGATGGACATGGCCGCGGCACCGTTCGCCGCGAGACCCGAGCCGCCGTTGAAGCCGTACCAGCCGACCCAGAGCATGCCCGTCCCGGTCACGCACATGGTCAGGTTGTGCGGGGGCATCGGCGTGCTCGGATAGCCCTTGCGCGGGCCGATCACGATCGCCGCCACGAGGGCGGACACGCCGGCGGTGATGTGGACGACGATGCCGCCCGCGAGATCGATCACGCCCCAGTCCCAGAAGAGACCGCCGTCCCCGCCCCAGGTCATGTGGCAGATCGGGACGTAGACCACGAAGAGCCACATCGCCGAGAAGAGCAGGACCGCCGAGAACTTCATCCGTTCGGCGAAGGCGCCGACCATGAGCGCCGGGGTGATGACGGCGAAGGTGCACTGGAAGATGAAGAAGAGGATCTCCGGGATCGTGCCGGTCATCGACTCCGTGCCGACGCCGGAGAGGAACATCTTGTCGAGGCTGCCGACGAACGAGTGGAGGTTGACCTGCCCGGCCGCCATTCCCTCGGTCCCGAAGGCGAGGGTGTAGCCGAGGTCGACCCAGAGCAGCGTCATCAACGCCGTCAGGGCGAGGCACTGCATCAGGACCGAGAGCACGTTCTTCGTGCGCACGAGGCCGCCGTAGAAGAGGGCGAGGCCCGGCAGGGTCATGAAGAGGACGAGGGCGGTCGACGCCAGGATCCACGCGGTATCGCCCGCGTCGAGCTCGTCGGCCATCGCGACGGCCGGCGAGCCGATCAGGAGGGCGAGGTAGAAGAGGAGGGAGCGAGGCGAAGCGAGGCGCGGGCGCGCAAGGCGAGTCATGCAGGGGGTCCTCGTGCTGCTCGGGACCCCTGCCAGCAGGGTCGGATCGCGAGCGGTCGTCGAAGGTCTGGGAGTGACCCGCCGCGCACGACCGAAGACCGGCCCGGAACCTGATGCACGGCGGAAGGCCGTGCATTTCTAATCCTGATTGGGCGATTAATAAAACAAACAGGAACTTTTCAGCACAATCCCAGGCGAGAGTGTGCCGAATTCAGCACGAATCCCGGGGCCGCATCGACCTAGGGAACGAGGCACTCCAGGCGATCGACCGCGTGGACCGGCGGGCTCGCGCCCGCCATCAGCTCGGTGATCGCGCCGTAGACGAGCTGCTGCTGCTTGACCCGGTTGAGGCCCTCGAAGGCGGCGTCGGTCACCGTGATCTCGAAGTGGCCCGGACCCTGGGGCCGGACGTCGATCACCGCCTCGGGCAGCGTTCCGGCGATCGCCGCACGGATCTGTTCGGCGATCTCTTCCGGCGGCGGTCCTGCATTGATGATCTGGAGTGCCATGGTCGGTCGCCTCCGCCTAATAGCGCGGGACGTCGGGATCGATTTCCTGACTCCAGGCATCGATCCCGCCGACCACGTTGAAGACCTGCGTGAAGCCGAGGGAGACGAACTGCTCCGCGGCCTGCTGGGATCGACCGCCGTGATGGCAGTGGAGCACGAGCTTCGTGTCGCGCGGCAGCCCTTCGATTCGCGCCGCCTCGGCCTCGTTCAGGAGGACCGCACCGGGGATCGCGGCGATCGCGCGCTCTTCCGGCGTTCGGACGTCGAGCAGCTCCATCGCTTCGCCGGCGTCGATCGCGCGCTTCAGGTCCGCGACGGACATCTGCTGGACCCGGGGTGCGTTCGGGTTGTCGACCTTGAAGGCCTGACCGTTCGGCGTGTCGGCGACGTCGATCGTGATGCCGTCCGCGCGTCCCGCCGACATGGGATCGAGCAGCAGCGTCATGCCGGCGCCTCCGCCCTCGACGATCGCCTCCACATCCGCGGGCGTGCGCGGCGCGATCGAGAGGTGGGCCTGGAAGGTCGCGTCGACCGAGAGATGGAGCTCGCGACCGCCTCCGCCGTGTTCGGCGGCGGCGCCGGCGAGGGCCTGCGCCGCGACGTCACTCACCGTGATCTTCGGCTGGACGACCTCGACGGGCTCGAGCCCGAGCGCTTCGTAGAGCTCTCCGTTGCCCATCATCTCCTGGACGATGTCGCAGCCCCCGACGAACTCGCCCTTCACGTAGAGCTGCGGGATGGTCGGCCAGGAGGAGAACGTCTTGATGCCGTCCCGGATGTGCGGGGCCGAGAGAACGTCGACCGTGTGGTAGGTCTCGAGCATCGAGTCGAGGATGCCGACCACGGTCGCCGAGAAGCCGCACTGCGGCGAGCTCCGGTTGCCCTTCATGAAGAGCACGACCTGGTTCGACTCGATGGTGTCGGTGATTTCCTGTCGGACGGATTCGTCGAGGGACATGGGGACTCCGCGTGGCTGCTGATCGGGGCGCGATTCGGTGCGAGGGGGAAGGACCGACGCACGAGGGCAGCGGGGTGCCGCGCTGGGAGCGGGCGTGCTGCGGACTCCGGAGGTCCGGCGGCGGTCGCGCCTAATCTAGCAGCAAAGGGCGGGGCTGGCCGAAATCGAGGGCTTCGGGAAAACCGAAGAGGCGTGGCCTAGCCCGCGACTTCCGAGCTGTCCTTGATTCGATCCGCGCACAGGTTCAGGATCGGATCGACGTCCGTATCGGCCAGGTCCAGGAAGGCCCAGGCGGGCTGCGCGGTGAGATCGAGGTCCTCGATCGGGCGGGAACGCCCGACGCCGAGCTTCGACAGCGCCATGCTCGTCACCGTCGTGAGAGCGCAGGTCCGGGCGACGTCGTCGTCGAGCTCGGCGAGCATGCCCGGGTTGTGGTGGTGCTGGATCGTGAGGATCAGGCTGTCCGGGAGCCCCCACTGCTGGACCACCGCCGCTCCGAGCTCCGCGTGGCTGAAGCCGAAGACCTCGTTCTCGACGTCCGTGAAGCTCCGTCCCTCGTTGTAGACGGTCATCATCACGCGCTCGTACTCGGAGCGGTGGCTGTTCGCGAGGGCCGTCTTGCCGATGTGGTGCATCAGGCCGGCTGTGAAGGCGATGTCGGGGTCGACGCCGATCCCGCGATAGTCGGCCAGCAGCGCGGCGACCGGGCCGGAGAGGGAGGAGTGCTGCCAGAGGAGCTTCTCCATCAGACCGAAGCGCTTGTAGGTCTCCTTCATGGAGGCCGCGAGCACCAGGTTGCGGACGGTCAGCGTGCCGAGCAGCGAGATCGCGTGGGAGAGGCTCTGGATCTCGCTCGGAAACCCGTAGAGCGCCGAGTTCGAGATCTTGAGGATCCGCGCGGCGATGGCCGCGTCCTGCTCGATCAGCGCACGGATGTCGTCGATCGAGCTGTCCGGATTGTCGACGGCGCGGACGACCTGATTGGCGATCGCCGGCATCGTCGGGAGGTCGCCCTCCGAGGCCTGCAGGTAGCTGTCGAGACGATTGCTCATGGGAAGATGGGCTCCGGGCGGACGTCGGCACGCGCAGGGCGAACGACGGTTCCCCCTCGTCCAGCCTTTTCGACCGGAGCGGAGCTTTCCATGAGGGTTGGATCGCCGGTCGAGGGGGGATCGGACCAGGTCCCTCAGGGGATCGCGCGGGCAGGGCAGTCCTCGACTACTCGCTGCAGACGCGAGAGGCCGCCGGCAACCGATCGCACTCGAGGGTCTCGGTCACGCCGCCGGTCACCTGGGAGCAGGCGCCGCTGTGGGCCTGCATCTCCGCCATCGCCAGATCGGCGGCCTGGGACACCGAGCAGGCGCGTCGACCCTTGTACTCGACGCAGATCTCGCACCGGACGCTCGTGGCGTCCAGGGCGTACCAGATCACGGCCGCGACGAAGGCGACTCCGATCGCAAGGCCGATTGCGGTGCGCGCCATGAGGACTTCGCGGTCTCCTGCAGTTCGACGAGGTCAGCAAGGATCCGAAGCGCCTCCACCATCTGGGGCGTCGGCTCCTCTTCCTTCTCTTCGTCTTCGGCGGAAGGAGTAGCGCCTTCCGCCGCCGTCTTCGATTCCAGATCGCCCTCGGCGTCCGTTTCGTCGGCCGTCTCGGTCGAGGCCGGGTCGTCTTCGCCCTTCGCGGCTTCCTCGCTTTCGGTCGGGCCTTCTTCGGGCGCGTCCTCGCTCGCCTCGTCTTCTGCCTCGTCCTGCTCTGCACGCCAGGAGGCGAGGTGGATCACGTCGTCCTCTTCGGCCTGCTCGGCGAGGAGCTCCTCGATCTCCTTGAACCCCTCGTCCTCCGCGACCCGCTCGGCCGAGCGGCGGCGCAGCTCTTCGATGAGCTGATCGTTGACCGGGGTCCAGGTCGGCTCGACCGGGCTCGTCGAGTCGCCTCGACCGAACCGGCTCATGGCAGAGAAGCCCGACTGTACGCCGAGGAAGGGGGTGATCGTCTGGCTGCCCAGGGAGTAGGGCGTGTATCGCTCGCCGAACTCGTCGGTCGCGAAGAGCGAGGGCAGGACGATGTCGGCGGCGACGCCCGAGTGCTGAGTCGACTCGCCGCCGGGTCGGAAGAAGAGGGCGGTCGTGACCTTGAGCGCGCCGAGCTTGCCGGGCTGGTCCACGTAGCTCTGGACGGTGCCCTTCCCGAAGGTGTGGTCGTCGCCCACGATGACGGCGCGACCGTAGTCCTGCATGGCGCCCGCGACGATCTCGGAGGCCGAGGCGGTGATGCGGGAGGTCAGGATCACGAGCGGGCCGTCGTACACCGTATCCGGGTAGGGGTCGGCCATGTACTGGACTTCGGAGAAGACGTTCTTGACCGCGACGACGTTGCCTTCCGGGATGAAGAGGCCGGCGATGTCCCGGGCGCTGTCGAGCTTGCCGCCGCCGTTCCGGGAGAGGTCGAGGAGGACGCCGTCCGCCTTCCACTCCGCGGCCTGACGAAGCAGATCCCGGACGTCCCGGTGGCTCTGTCGCTTCGACGGATCCGCGTCTCCGTAGAAGGTCGGGAGGTCGATCACCGCGAGGCGCCGGGTCTCGCCGTCGACCTCGATCTCGTGCTTCTCGAGCGTCGCCGCGGCGTCCTCGATCATGACCTTGTCGCGCACGATCGCGACCTCGAATCGCTCCTTCTTGCGGAGGACCGTGAGCTCGACCGTCGTGCCGCGTTCGCCGCGGATCATCGCGACGACGTCGCGCAGCGCCATGTCGACGATGTCGACGGGATCCTCGCCTTCCTGCTGGACGGCGATGATCTTGTCCCCGGGCTCGAGGGCATCGGCTCGTTCCGTCGCCCCGCCCGGGATGATCCGCTCGACGACCGAGTACCCGTCCTTCGACGAGAGCGCGACGCCGATCCCGTCGAGGGAGAGGCTCATCTGGATCTTGAAGTCCTCGTCGGCCTCGGGCGGGTAGTAGGCGGAGTGCGGATCGAGGGCGCCGGCGAAGGCGTTGAGGAACGTGCCGTAGGTGTCGCGCGGCTCGAGCTCCTTCGCGCGCTTCGTCATCAGCTCGTAGCGATGGATCAGCTTCTCCTTCGCCTTGTCGAGCTCCATGTCGCTGCTCAGGTAGTTCGACATCTGGAAGTGGACGAGGCGGTGGAGCAGCTTGACCCGGCCCTCTTCGTTGGAGGGATGGCCGCGCTTGTCGGGGTCGAGGATCAGGCGCACGTCGGTGTCGAGGGCGTAGCTCTCGTCCGAGACGAAAGCGCGGACGTCGTTCTCCATCCGCTCGTAGCGCTTCACGAGATCCATCTCGATGTCGTCGAGGAGGTCGCACTCCCCGTTCTGGAGCGCGAAGAAGACGCCGGCGAGGCGGCGGCGCAGGTCCTTGATCTCGCTCGACAGGAAGAGCGTCTTGGACGAATCGATCTTCTCGATGTAGGCGTCGATCGCGCGCTCGCGGATCTCGGTGTCGAGGCCGCGATAGCTGATGTGACGCTTGAGCAGCGCCTGCAGCAGATCCCAGCTGGTCGAGCAGGTGAGCTCCGGCTGCTTGTAGGCCTGGGCCCCGGAGGGAGCGAGCAGGAGCCCCAGTAGGACGGCTGCAAGGAGGCCAGGGAGGCTGCGAGATCGGAGGCTCGGCCGGGTCGGGGAATGGGGGTGGCTCGACCCGGACCGGGCGGCGGGGGACTCGTAGCTGCGCATCATGACTCCGATAATAGGGAGGGCCGCAGGTGGCGTCAGGCACGCCGCGAGCCTCGCCCGCTTTTCCCATCGGCCGCGCGCCGCGGGGAGCTGAGGATTTGGGGGCCGACCGCCCCGTTTTCGTTCACGAATTCCTCCCGACCGGAGGTCCCTCGGCTACAGTCGGCGCCCCCGAGGCCCGGCCCCACTCGGCTTCGGATCGACGGAGAGGAATCGATGCCGGATTTTCACTTCCAGGAGATGTTCGAGAGCGGTGACGACCCGACGGAGTACCGCCTCCTCGGGACGGAGGGCCTCTCGACGGTCGAGATCGACGGTCGAGAGATCCTGAAGATCGAGCCCGAGGTCCTGACGAACCTCGCCGCGGAGGCGATCAAGGACGTTTCGCACCTGCTTCGTTCGAGCCACCTCGCCCAGCTCGCGAAGATCATGGAAGACCCCGAGGCCAGCGACAACGATCGCTTCGTGGCCCTCGAGCTCATGAAGAACGCGAACATCGCCGCCGGCATGGTCCTCCCCTCCTGCCAGGACACCGGGACCGCGATCGTCATGGGCAAGAAGGGCCAGGACGTCTACGTCCCGGGCCACGACGAAGAAGCCCTCAGCCGCGGCATCTTCCAGACCTACACCGAGACGAACCTCCGCTACTCGCAGGTCGCGCCGCTCTCGATGTACGACGAAAAGAACACCGGCACGAACCTGCCCGCGCAGATCGATCTCTACGCGACGGAAGGCGACGAGTACAAGTTCCTGTTCGTCACCAAGGGCGGGGGCTCGGCCAACAAGTCGCTCCTGTTCCAGGAGACGAAGGCGCTCCTCAATCCGGACTCGATCAAGAAGTTCATGATCGAGAAGATCAAGTCGCTCGGGACCGCGGCCTGCCCGCCCTACCACCTCGCGGTCGTGATCGGCGGGACCAGCGCCGAGATGACGCTCAAGACGGTCAAGCTCGCGAGCTGCCACGACCTCGATCATCTCCCGACCTCGGGCAATGAACACGGCCGTGCCTTCCGCGACGTGGAGCTCGAGGAGGAGATCCTCCAGCTGACCCGCGAGGTCGGGATCGGTGCCCAGTTCGGCGGCAAGTATTTCTGCCACGACGTCCGCGTGATCCGATTGCCGCGTCACGGCGCGTCCTGCCCGGTCGGGATCGGCGTGTCCTGCTCGGCGGATCGCCAGATCAAGGCCAAGATCAACAAGAAGGGGATCTTCCTCGAGCAGCTCGAGACCGACCCGGCGCGCTTCATGCCCGACCTCGTCGCCCACGAGCTGACCCGCGAGCCCGTCGCGATCAACCTCGATCGGCCGATGGACGAGGTCCTCGCGGATCTCTCCCAGCACCCGGTCACGACGCAGCTCTCGCTGACGGGCACGATCATCGTCGCCCGCGACATCGCCCACGCGAAGCTGAAGGAACGCCTCGACGCCGGCGAAGAGATGCCGCAGTACATGAAGGACCACGCGGTCTACTACGCAGGGCCCGCGAAGACGCCGGAAGGCGAGGTCTCCGGCTCCTTCGGACCGACGACGGCGGGCCGGATGGACTCCTACGTCGATCTTTTCCAGGAGCACGGCGGCTCGATGATCATGCTCGCGAAGGGCAATCGTTCGCAGCAGGTCACCGACGCGTGCGAGAAGCACGGCGGGTTCTATCTCGGCTCGGTCGGCGGCCCGGCGGCGATCCTCGCGAAGAACTGCATCAAGAAGGTCGAGATCCAGGAGTACGAAGAGCTCGGGATGGAAGCCATCTGGCGGATCGAGGTCGAAGACTTCCCGGCGTTCATCATCGTGGACGACAAGGGCAACGACTTTTTTGCGAAGATCTGATCGGAGATCAGATCTTCGTGGGCTGAAGGCTCCTTTGCGAAGATCTGACCCTTCGGATCAGACCTTCGTGGGCTGAGGGCTCCTTCGCGAAGGTGCCGTTCGCGGGATTCTGTCTTCGTGGTCCGCGGGCGCTGATTCGTCGAGGGAGCGAGTGACCCAATTCGAGTACATATCGGTCGCGGTCGCCCTTCTCTTCGCGATCGCGGTGGGGCGATTGCTCGCGTCCCTGCCGAGCGTATTCGATCACGATCGGTCGCTACGGCGTACACGCCGCGTGGACGGTCTATCTGCTGCTCTATTGCGCGCTGCAATGGTGGCAGTTCTGGCTGCTCCGCGAGCACGTGTTCGACGCCGTGGATTTCCTGCTCGCGCTCGCCTTGCCCGGCCTCGTGATCGTCCGCGTCGAGCTGCTTCTCGGGCGGGAGTCGGACTCCGTCGACGACTACCGCGAGCGCTTCTATCGCGTCCGCATTCCGTTCTTCTCGGTGGGGCTGGCTTCGATGACGATGCTCCAGATCGCGCCGTGGATCTTCGGTCAGGTTCCGTGGGGTGAGATCCAGTTGTCCCAGGTCGTCGGTCTCGTTCCGATGTCCGTCTGGATCGTCGGGCTCCTCTCCGACCGCCATGTCGTTCACGTCTCCCTGATCTCGCTCCAACTCGTCTTCAACCTCTGGCTGCTGATTGCCGACGTCCTTCGGCAGCTGTCCTGAGACGGGCCGGATCGTGTCGACCGACCCCGTCCCGTCGCCCACCCGCCAGGTCATCGCGATTCCGGAGGTGCGTCGTTTTCTGGGGGCGCAGTTCTTCTCGGCGTTCGCGCGGTCGCTTCTGCAGGCGACGATCGCCTGGCATCTCTGGAAGCTGACTGAGTCCTATTTCATGCTCGGCGTGATCGGGTTCGTCGAGTTCCTGCCGGTGATCCCGGTCTCTCTCTTCGCCGGCGCCTTCTCCGATGCGCACGACCGCAAGCGGATCGTGCTCGCGACGCGGTCGCTGACGCTCTGTGGCGCGCTCGTGCTCGCACTCGCGAGCGGCGCGGCTTCGCCCGACGTCGAGACCGGCGTCGTTCTCGCGACGGCCTTCGCGCTCGCCTTCTCGTCGTCGTTCGAGAACCCCGCGAGCACGTCGATCCTGCCGAACCTCGTGCCGATCCGGATCTTCGCTTCGGCGACGGTCGTCTCGGCGAACGTGCGGAACGTCGCGCGTATGAGTGGGCCGGTGGCGATGGGTGCGCTCACGGCGGGCTTCGGCATCCCCTCGGCCTATCAGGTGACGGCCGCGTGCCTCGTCGCGTCGCTGGTCCTGCTCTCCGGGGTCGCGGTTCCGCGCCTGGCCGCCGACGCGCGTCCGCGGGTCTCGTGGGCCGCCGTGCGCGAAGGGCTCGTCTTCGTTCGCGAGCAGAAGGCGATCCTCGGATCGATGACCCTCGACATGTTCGCGGTGATCTTCGCCGGGGCGACGGCGATGCTCCCGGTCTACGCGGACGAGATCCTCGGAGTCGGCGAGCTCGGGTACGGACTGCTCTCCGCCTCCATGCAGCTCGGGACCCTGATGATGGCCGCGCTCATGCTCTGGCTGCCGCCGATCGAGCGGCCGGGCCGGGCGCTGCTCTGGGCCGTGCTCGCCTTCGGGCTCTCGACGATCGTCTTCGGCTTCTCGCGCTCGTTCCCGCTCTCGGTCGCCGCTTTCGTCGTGGCGGGCATGGCGGACCAGGTCAGCATGGTGACGCGGTCGGTGATCCTCCAGCTCTCGACCCCGGACGCGCTCCGCGGCCGGGTGAACTCGGTGGGCATGATCTTCATCGGCGCGAGCAACGAGCTCGGGGCGGCCGAGTCGGGCTTCCTCGCGGCGGTCACGAGCGCGACGTTCTCGGTCGTCGCCGGCGGGTTCGCCTGCCTCGCCGCGCTCGGGGTCGTGAACGCGCAGATGCCGGCGCTGCGCGACTTCGAGGTGCGTGCGCAGCCCGCGAGCGACGCCTGAGGGGCGCTGCACCGCCGACTTCCGCTTCGAACGGCAACCCGTGCGCAGCCCCGCCGCGCGCCGCACGAGAGTGACGTCGAGCGCGCGGGGCGGAGCGCTTTTCGCGTCACCCCACCCCCCTCGTCAGGGACATACGAGGCGAGGGTGGAGCTCCCCGTCTTCGTCCAGGGACGAGGCGCTCCGCGAACGAGTTGCCCCGAGGTGACGTGACGATGGCTCGCTCGATGCTCTGGCTCAGATACGGATTCTGTACCTGCCTGGGATTGGTCGTGATCGGTTTGGCTGCGGTCTCCCCCGATTCCCTGCCCGACGCTTCGAGCCTGGCCGACGTCCCGACGGACGCCGGTCTCGACTGACGCCCCCGGCTCGCCTCCTTCCATCCGAAATGGGTCCATCGACTCCCTGGATGGACCGCCGCCCCACCGTCCCTCGAGCGGTGGGGCGGCCTCGTTTCGGGCTCGGGGCTTCGCGTCGCGCGTCGCGCGTCGCGCCGAGCTTCGATCGCCGGGTCTTCGCGCCGAGCGGCTCGCTGTGCTTCGCTCGCGCGATGGAACCCGTCCGCATCGATGCGCTCGACGACCCGCGGATCGCCGACTACCGCAACCTGAAGGACGCGCAGCTCGCGCGCGAGCGCGATCGATTCATCGTCGAGGGGCGCGGCAACCTGCGCGTCCTGCTCGAGCGCTCGCCCTTCCGTCCGGAGTCGATCCTGCTCTCGGAACGGGCGTGGGGCGCGCTCGAAGGGGAGCTCGCCGAACGGGCGCCGGACTGTCCGATCTATCTCGCGGCGCAGCCGGTGCTCGATGGGATCGTCGGCTTCGCGATCCATCGCGGGGTGCTCGCCGCGTGTCCGCGGCCCGCGGGACGCGATCCGCTCGCGCTGGTCCGAGAAGGGCGCGAACGGGCGCGGGCGGAAGGCCGGGCCGCGCGCTTCGTGCTGCTCGAAGGCCTGACCAACCACGACAACGTCGGCGGGATCCTGCGCAGCGCGATGGTCCTCGGCGCCGACGCCGTCCTGCTCTGCCCCCGGTCCTGCGACCCGCTCTATCGGAAGGCGATCCGGACGTCGATGGGCGGGAGCCTGGTCGTGCCCTTCGCCCGGGCGCCTGATTTCGGCGCCCTGCTCGACGGCCTCGTCGCGCTGGGCATCGCCGTCGTCGCCCTCGACCCGGACCCGGCGGGAACCGACCTGGCCGTCCTCGACTCGCGGGCGCTCGGCGACGTGGGGCTCCTGCTGGGCACGGAGGGCGAGGGCGTCTCCGCGGATGCGCTCCGCCGCGCGACCCATCGAGTCCGGATCGACATGGAACCGGGCGTCGACTCGCTGAACGTCTCGGTCGCCGCGGCGATCGCGCTCCACCGGCTGCGCGGGAACTGAGCCGGGGCCATTGCAACTCCTCGATCGGCGTCCCAGATTCCGGGCTCGCCAACGAGAGGAGCGCACGCCGTGGCGCGGGATGGATCCGTACTGGTCCTCAAGACGGGGGAGGCCCTCGCGCCGGTCAAGGCCGCGCGTGGGGACTTCCACGAATGGATCGCGAAGGGGATGGGGTCGTCTCCGGACGACATCCTCGTCGCGAACGTTCACCTGGGCGATCCACTTCCGGATCCGTCGGCGATCTCGGGCGTCGTCGTGACCGGTTCGCCGGCGATGGTCACCGACCGCGCGGATTGGAGCGAAGCTTCCGCGGCATGGCTCGCGAGGATCGTCGAGACCGACGCCGTCCCGGTGCTCGGGATCTGCTACGGCCACCAGCTGCTCGCCCACGCGCTCGGCGGCGAGGTTGGCGCGAACCCGAACGGTCGCGAGATGGGGACGGTCGAAGTCCGCCACGACGCGGCGGCGATCGCGGACGATCCGGTCCTGATCGGGGAGAGCGAGCCCGGCCACATGTCCCATCTCGAGAGCGTGCTCCGCCCGCCCACGGACGCGCAGGTCCTGGCGACCACGGACCTCGAGGCCCACGCGGTCCTCAAGTTCGGCCCCCGCCAATGGGGGCTCCAGTACCACCCCGAATTCGACCGCGACATCATGCAGCGCTACGTCGAGGCGCGCCGTGAGATCCTCGCCGGCGAAGGGCTCGACCCCGACGCGATGGTCGGGAGCGCGGTGGAGACGCCCGTCCTGACGAGCCTCCTTGAGCGCTTCGCCGCCTTCGTCGACGAGGGGTAGCGCCGGCGAGACGTTCGGATGCGGGGCGCGGCTAGCGCTTCGACTGCCGCGCGTCGCGCTCGCGCGCCTTCTGTTCGAGGCGCGCTTCCTCGCGGTGGCGGCGCACCTGCTCGCGGTAGACCCAGCGAAGCAGCTGCGAACGATTCGTCTCGTCGAGGCCGACGAACTCGACCGCGGTGCTCGGCTTGCCCGGCGTCGCCGACGGCGTTTCCGGGCTGCGGACGATTCGGCCAGGGAGGACGAAGCAGAGCGAGCCCGGCAGCTCGAAGTGGCAGACGACGTCTTCGCCGACGCCGAAGTCGGCGTCCGAGGCGAAGCGGATGCCGCCAGCCGACACGTCGACGAGGTCGAACACGTCGTCGACGACCCCGTCCTCCTCCTCCTCTTCGGCACTCGGCATCGCGAGGCGCACGACCCGGACCTGGCAGCCGTCGGCGGTGACCCGGACGAAGGCCCGCTGCTGAACGCGTTCCCATTCGGGCTCGATCCGGAGCCCGAACGTCGAGGGGGAGCAGGCGACGATGCTGGCGCAGGTCGCGTAGCGTGCGTCGCCCGGAATCGGGCATTCGACGATCAGCGACTGGCCCTGGCGGAGGGGCTCGATCGAGCCGAGGAACCAGTAGGTGCCCTGCTCCACGAAGTCGACGGGAACGACCATCGGGAAGCCGTCGGTCGGTCCGTCGGGATGGAGGATCAGGAGGCTTCCTGCCTCGAGCTTGATCCGATGCGTCTTGTCGTCACCGTTCGGCATGAGGGCCCGTCCCTTCGGCCCGCGAGGTCCGTGGGGCCTCCCCCCTTATTCGGAACCTCCGCCGCCTGCTTGAGGGCTGCCTTCGCTCAGTTGTCCCGAGGGGGGGCAGGGAGGGGGCGCAACCCTGGGTGGCTCGACATTACGAGCAGTTGCTCTTAGAGTCATCACGTGGATTATCGGGTCGCAGAACTCGCCGAGGCTGCCGGGGTCGGGGTCGACACGGTTCGCTTCTATCAATCGAGGGGATTGATCGCCGGGCCACGCCGGGAGGGCCGTTTCGCGATCTACTCGGAAACCCACCTCGATCGGATTCGCCGGATCCGGTCCCTTCTCGATCAAGGCTTCTCCCTCGCGCAGATCCGCCGACTCCTCGAGGACGAGGCCGCGGCAACAGGATCGGGAGAGGCGCCCGTCGGCGTCGACGACCGCGGGCTCCTCGAGGCCCTCGCCGCGCGCAGCATCGGCGAGGGGACCGTGTCCCGTGCCGAGCTCTCCGCCGAGACCGGGGTTCCCGAGGCGCTGGTCGCCTCCGTGATCCAGGCGGGTCTGATCCAGCCGATCGAGGTCCAGGGCGAAGAGCGCTTCCCGCGCCAGGACCTCGAGATGGTGAAGGGGGCGCTCGAGATCCTGGGAATGGGGCTGCCCCTCGACCGTCTCCTCGAGCTCGCCGCCCAGCACGCCGCGAACGTCGACGCCCTCGCCGAGCAGGCGATCGATCTCTTCGACGATCACGTCCGGACGCCGCTCCGCGACGCGAGCGGTGAAGAGGAAGAAGAGGTCCGCCGGACCTTCGAGCGGCTCCTGCCCCGGGCGACCCAGATCGTCGCCCTTCACTTCCAGCGTACCGTCGTCGCCCGCGCCCTCGCGCGGCTTCGCGGGCGCGGCGAGGAGAGCGCCCTCGAACGCGCGCTCGACGCGACCCAGAAAGCCCGGCTCGAGGTGTCGTGGCGTTAGGCCCGACCCGAGACCGGCGAGAGAGGATGGACATCCCGTGGCTCTAGGCGATCTGCCCACCGGCGAAGACAAGCGCGTCCGCGTACAGGACATGTTCGACCGCATCGCGCCGAAATACGATGCGCTGAATCGGGTGATGAGCGTCGGCATGGACCAGCGATGGCGCCG